>Ga0222419_100014_pt1 | contig 466355 bp, 387 predicted proteins | sample 1B20Ametagenome_FD_182474 | JGI IMG/M metagenome (GOLD analysis project Ga0222419, IMG submission 182474) | Enriched microbial communities from leaf-cutter ant dump, University of Wisconsin, Madison, United States - 1B20A (version 2) | ecosystem: Environmental > Terrestrial > Nest > Insects... | reverse complement strand
AGATATGATTTTTAGATCGTTATTCATTCGTGTTTGCTTTTTATGGCATGAATGATTGCTTCACAATTCCTATCGTCAGGATGACAAAATAGAGCTTATAATGCACAACGGGTTATTTACATATATTTTTATATCTTTATAGCGCACAACACAAACCTCAAGCACATGCGCACTACGGGAAAAATATTGATGGCTATCGGTTTGGTTCTGTTATTTGTCTGTCTCTCGGAGGTAAACAAGTCACCAGCACCTTTACCGGATCAATCAGGCAAATACTGCCTCTATCTCACTATGCCAGCCTTTTTTGTAGGACTGTACCTGTATTTCAAGAGCAGGGAAAAGAAGAAAAATAATCCCGGAAACGGAAACGCCCTTTAATCTGTTTTCTTTTTTTGGATCAAGCTGAAAAATTGGGAGCATACAACCATAACGTTATCTTGTCATGCCGAGGTACAGCCTGTCCCTATTTTTCAGAGGGGCGTCTATACAAATGCGAGCATACTACCGGCAAAAAGAAAAGCCATTGAGAATAATTCTCAATGGCTTTTCTTTTTGTGTAAATCTTTAAATTAGTTCTGTTGCTCGGCAGGAACTACTGAAACATATGATTTGTTGTTTGCTTTCTTGCGAAAAACCACTGTTCCATCTACCAAAGCATACAAGGTATGATCTCTACCGATTCCTACGTTTTTGTCAGCATTGTGCTTTGTACCACGTTGGCGAACGATGATATTGCCGGCGATAGCTTGTTGACCACCAAATATTTTTACGCCTAATCTCTTACTGTGTGACTCACGGCCGTTCTTCGAACTACCCGCACCTTTTTTATGTGCCATTTCCTTATCTTAATTTTGTGACTTGAAAAGCCAAATGAAAAACTTCTAATTATAAACTGATACCAGTGATCTGGATTTTAGTGAACTGTTGACGGTGCCCGTTCTTCTTTTTGTAGCCTTTACGACGTTTTTTCTTGAAAACGATCACTTTATCACCTTTTAAATGAGACAAAATCGTAGCTGAAACTTTAGCACCTGCGATACTTGGTGTACCAACAGTAAATTTACCACCGTCCTCTGCTAACAATACGTTGTCAAATTCAATACTAGCGCCTTCTTCTCCTTGTAAACGGTGCACAAAAAGAGACTGGTCTTTTGCAACCTTAAATTGCTGTCCTGCTATATTTACTATTGCGTACATTGTTATTTATATAAATGTTAATATTTAATGAGTTGCAAAGGTATGAAATAAATTAAAAAGTAAAAAATGAAAAATAAAAAAAAGAAGAAGGGACAAAGAGAAAAGAATAAGAAGCAAAAGGACAAAAAATCACTTTACTTAATACGCAATACTTTGCACTAATTACTAAAATACGCTCTAACGTTCTTCCCTTCCATCCAGTTCATAAATGCCTTATTCACGACCTTGTTGCCACCCGGAGTCGGATAGTTTCCGGAAAAATACCAATCGCCCAAGTGGTGCGGGCAGGCTTTATGCAGATTATCCAACGTTTGATAAACGATTTGCAACTCAGCTTGCAAGGTATGTGGCCGGACAATGTTGGCAATTTCCGTAGAAATTTCTTCATCGGTGAACGGCTCATATATGGCTTTTACATAATTTTCCACCTCATCTTTGGGTTTTGTAACGGAAGCTAAGCATTTTTGGTATACTTCTTCGATCACATGCCCCATACCCCGACGTTTCAACAAATTAATGGCTGCCTCAAAGGCCACAAATTCGCCCATTCTCGACATATCGATACCATAACAATCCGGGTAGCGGATCTGCGGTGCCGACGACACAATAACAATTTTCTTAGGATGTAGACGGTCCAATATCGTTAAGATACTTTGTTTGAGCGTTGTTCCACGGACAATAGAGTCGTCGATGGCAACAATAGTATCCTGATCATTACGCACAATGCCATAGGTCGTATCGTACACATGCTGCACCATATCGGTTCTGTCGGCATCCTGTGTAATGAAAGTCCGAAGCTTGGCATCTTTCACGTTCAGTTTCTCAAAGCGTGGCGTGATGTTGATCATTTCTTCCAATTCTTCGTCTGAAATCTTGTCGGTGCGGTGCAGGAGCACATCTTTTTGGTAATTGCGCACATAGGTATTTACCCCTTCCATCATGCCGTAATACGACACTTCAGCGGTATTCGGAATGAAAGAGAACACGGTGTTTTTAATATCGTTGTTCACCGCTTCCAATACCTGCGGAATCAGTAAACGCCCTAATTCCTTGCGTTCTTTGTATATATCGGCATCAGAACCTCTCGAGAAATAAATACGCTCAAAGGAGCAGGATTTTTGTTCGACAGGCTGGCGAAACATTTCTTCGGTAATGGTACCGTCCTTCTTAGCAATCAACGCATGACCGGGTTTTATCTCCTTAACAGCACTCAATGGGATATTGAAGGCTGTCTGGATGACAGGACGTTCGGAAGCAACAACCAATACCTCGTCGTCCCGATAATAAAAGGCGGGGCGAATGCCGGCCGGATCGCGCATGACAAAAGCATCGCCATGTCCAAAAATCCCGGCAATAGTATAGCCCCCGTCCCATGTCTTTGCCGAACGGGTTAATATCTTGGCTACATCTAAATGTTTAGCAATCAACGCACTGATTTCAATATTAGAGTAACCTTCCTCCTTAAACTTATCAAAAATCTCTTGGTTCTCATCGTCTAAGAAGTGACCGATTTTTTCCAGCACGGTTACGGTATCGGCCTGTTCCTTAGGGTGCTGTCCTAACTCATACAACTGCTGCAACAACTCATCTACATTCGTCATGTTGAAGTTTCCGGCCAACACCAAATTACGGGTCATCCAATTGTTTTGGCGAAGAAAAGGGTGGCAACTTTCGATGCTGTTCTTGCCATGCGTGCCGTAACGCAAATGTCCTAACAACACTTCGCCTGTAAAGCTCACATGCTCTTTCAGCCATTGCGTGTCTTTGGATTCTGTCGGATAGGCTTTGTTGACGGCGGCAAATTTCTTTTGCACGTATTCAAAAATATCTGCTACGGCCGAGGACCCCATTGCCCGATAACGGGAAATGTAACGGCTACCCGGTTTTACGTCAAATTTTATCGTAGCAATACCTGCACCATCCTGTCCTCTGTTATGCTGTTTTTCCATCAACAGGTACAGTTTATTGATGCCGTAGTAGGGCGTGCCGTATTTTTCTTGATAATAAGAGAGGGGTTTCAGTAATCGAATAAGTGCTATACCGCACTCATGTTTTATAGCGTCACTCATAGCTTGAATTGATGACGCAAAGGTAAAAAATATTTGGAAAAATATCCCATTAAAAAATTGTCACTATACCGACTACTCAAACAAGGCTACAATGTCATCCACCATTAAATCAACTGATGTCAGGCCTCCTCCGGAAATAAACCACACATCCGGGTTGAGGTAAAACAATTTGCCGTTTTTAAAAGCATTGGTCTGTTTAATCAGCGGATTTTCAACCTCGCTTTTATTAGCTTTTTTGCCGAATACTGCCGCATTGCGGTCTACGATAAAGAGATAATCAGGATTCGCTTCGGCAATCAGTTCATTAGAGACTTTTTGACCATGCACCGATTCATCTTCCAATTCCATCACAGGCTTGATATGCAAAACATCGTGTATAAAGCCAAAACGGCTTCCTTTCCCAAATGCGCTAAACCGCGCATTGTTATAGATCAAGAAAAGAGCTTTGCCTTGGTCCTGTTCAAATTTAGCCTGAGCATCTTGAATTTTTGCTTCCAAGCTGTCCAGTCTTTTTTGGGCAAGTTCCTCTTTACCGACAATCTTGGCCAGCAACATAGTGTTGTGGCGGAAAGAGGGCAAATAACCTTTGTTATCGGTACCGATGAAAATAGTTGATGCAATGTCTGACAATTCTTTATAATAACGCTCCGATCGCGTTGAGATCAAAATCAAGTCAGGATCAAGCGCATTAATGGCTTCAAAGTCAGGTTCGATAACTGACCCGACATCAGCTACTTCAGCTTGATTCTTAACGGCTTCAAGATATTCTGGAATATGTTTTTTCGGTATCCCGACAGGCGTTACCCCTAATTCGTGGAGGGTTTCCAACGCACCTATATCCAATACCACGATACGGACGGGATTGGCAACGACCTTTGTTGTGCCTAATTTGTGCGTTATTTCCACAGAGTCTTTTTCCTCGCCCCCTTCAACATTTTTAGCAGCATGGCAACTATATAGCAAAAAGGAAAAACAGGCCATAGTGGCAAAAAGAAGTGTTATATTTTTCATGTTAAATTAAAAAGTCAAAATTAAAAATTAAAAAATGCTATACTGTCAGCGCATGCTCCCGTCAAACAATATTTAAAAGTACAAAATCAAACGAAGCCCGGTAATCTTATGTCTTATGTCTTGTGTCTTATATCTTGTATCTCCAATATCTCACATCGCAATACTTAAAGATTAAAATAATTACAGATTTTTTTATTGTTTTTTTCGATAATATCAAATTCAATTCCAAAAATGTCCTGCAGGACTGTTGCATGGATGACATTGTTCGTTCGGTCGTTATAACAGATCTTTCCCTCTTTCAGGGCGATGATATAATCCGAATACTGGGCGGCAAAATTGATTTCATGTATCACAATGATTACTGTTTTCCCCAACTCGTCCACCAACTTGCGCAAAGTTTTCATGACATGCACCGAGTGTTTCATATCCAAGTTGTTCAACGGCTCGTCAAGCAAAATATAGTCAGTATCCTGGGCAATAATCATAGCAATGAAGGCCCGTTGCCTTTGTCCGCCACTCAGCTCATCGATATAGGCTTCCGAAAGATCTTCGAGATCTGAAAAGGCAATAGCTTCGTTTACTTTTTGCCAATCTGTAGTCGTCAACCGCCCCTTGCTGTACGGAAATCGTCCAAAGGCCACCAGATCTTTGACCGTTAGTTTAAGGTCCATATGGTTCGACTGCTTCAATATGGACAGTTTTTGAGCCAGTTCGTTGCTGTTATATTCCTGCATCAATTTGTCCATGAAAAACACCTGTCCCCCATCCTGTTTCAACAAACGGCTGATGATGGACAACAAGGTACTTTTTCCGGCGCCGTTAGGCCCGATCAACGAGGTAATGCAATTGTCGTTTATCGCGCCGGACAATTCGCAGAGGACCTGCCTCTTTCCATATTGCTTGACCAGCCCTTCAAACGTTAACTTATTATCTTTCTTGATTTCCATATCAAATACATAAAATACACCCCACCGATAAAATTGATCACAATACTCACCGTGGTCGAGAAGTTTAAAACATGTTCGACGAAAAACTGCCCAACGACGAGGCAAATACAGGAAATGGCACTACATAACCACACGATCTGTGCATGTTTCTTTGCTCGGAACAGTTCGTAAGTCAAATTCGTCACCAAAATGCCCAAAAACGTAATGGGTCCTACCAAAGCTGTCGAAACGGAAACCAATAGAGCAATGATAAGCATAAATTTTCGGATCATTCCATCATAATTCAAACCCAAATTAATTGCATGATCTTTGCCTAAAGCAATTACATCCAAGTATTTTAGATAGCGCAAAGTGATGAGAATGGCTACCGTCAGTGTTACGGAGGCAATGCCCAGCAACGGTTTGTTCATCTTTGCGAACGAAACAAACATAAAATTCTGAACGATGGAAAATTCGTTCGGATCGATCACCACGTGCATAAACTGGCTCAGGGTTTGAAAAAGTGTGCCCATGACCATGCCCATGAGCAGGAGGTAAAAGATATTTTTGCGTTGGCGACCAAAAATCAAGAGGTACATAAAGACTGAAAAGCCCAACATCAGCAAAACGGCATAAAAGAAATTCTCTTCTTGGGAAATAACCTTGAAGGCCTTGTCGCCATAAAAGAACACAATCAATGTCTGAAAGAGAATAAATATGGATTCATAGCCCATAATGGAGGGTGTCAGAATGCGATTGTTGGTAATAGTTTGGAAAATGACGGACGAAAAGGCCACGCTGGTCCCCACAACCAACATGGTGGCCAACTGGATGCCCCTACGGTTAAGCACATAGTCTATTTTGGTTCCCATATCATAGGTCATAAACAAGACCGCCGATGCCAATAGTATAACAATTACCCATATGACTTTTTGTGTCCGCTTCATTTGCTTCTCTTTAATATCAACAAAAAGAACACAATACCACCCACAACGCCCACCGTCATGCCAATAGGTATTTCGTACGGGAAAACAAGCAATCTTCCGATAATATCACAAATGAGCAAAAACACTGCTCCTGCACATGCCGCCAAAGGCAATGCGCGACGCAGATTATCACCGATCAGCATACTGACCATGTTTGGTATAATCAGCCCTACAAAAGGAATAGCACCTACTGTCACGACCGATGCACTGACCACCAGTGAAACGGCCATCAATCCGATGTTGACAATGCTTGTATAGGAAAGTCCCAAATTTTTGGCGAAACTTTCGCCCATACCGGCAATGGTGAAACGCTCTGCATACACATAACTCAACAGTACGACCGGAAGAATGATGTATATGGATTCGTACTGTCCTTGCAACACTGCTGAAAAATCGCCCAATAACCATTCCTGCGTATTTTGGACAATATTGTTTTTATAAGCAAAAAAAGTAGATATTGAGGCCAGTATACTGCCAAACATAATCCCCACGAGCGGAATGAAAACCACGTTTTTATGTTTGACCTGATTGACAAACATGATAAAGAGCAAAGAGGATAAAAACGTGAACCCCAATGAAAAGAACATCCTAACCGAAAGTGAAGCTTCTGGAAAGAATATCAGGGCGAAAAGAATGCCCATCTTTGCAGCTTCCAATGCACCGGAGGTAGTGGGCGAGACAAATCTGTTTTGAGAAAGTTGCTGCATGATAAAACCCGAAATGCTGAGACCAGCTCCCACCAATATCAATGCCAGGGTACGGGGAATACGGCTAATCAAAAACACCAACAATTTGTCCTCATGACTGAACAAATCGGCAAAGTTTATTTCCTTTACCCCTGTAAACAAGGATATCCATGCTAAAAGCAGGATACCACATATCGTTAAGGTATATAGAATAAGATTGCTTATCTTGTTGCCCAACTTTTATCTCTCTCTTATTTTCTCAAGGTATTGCCTAATATAATTGTAGAGACGTAAAATTTTACGTCTCTACAACTAGGTCACTATTATTGCAAAGATATTAATTTATCTTGGTTACCGTATCGCCGTTTGTATCGACTACCACAGGCTGTCCTTCTACCGGACGTCCGCCTTTTGTTTTATTGATAACATATGCCACACCCTTTGCATCCACTTTTACGTTATTTGGATGAGAACCGGTAGGCAGATCAACCAACACGGCATACGAATTGGCATCGATAACAGTCGTGGTGCCAGTTTGTCTATTGGCCGAATAAATACGGTTTTTCACCGGATCATAGACGATACCAATAGCCCCGGCACCGGTTTCAATACTTTTCCAAAGCTTCCCGTCCTTATCTAACACCGTAAGCGTACCCGATTTTTGGTTGGTCACAAACAGACGTTTACCATCGCTTACAATATTGACAGGTGATTCTCCCCCCGAAGGAAAGGTCTTTTCAATAGCTTTTGTCTTGGTATTGATTACCGCAATAGCATCCTCACCCATATTGGTTACATAGATTTTGTCTTTACCGTCCACGAACGTCATTCCTGTAGTCGTCTTTCCGGTATTGGGGATCAGGTGGGAGAACGTATTTGTTTTTCCGTCAATCACCCAAATGCTGCTTGGATCGCCCACGTCACTGACGTATACGATGTTGTTGTCCTCGTCCACCAAAACCTCACGGGTATGCGATTTCTCGCCACCATGATTGAATGTGGCAATCAATTTGCCCGATTTCAAATCTACGGCGCTCACCGAATTTGTACGGGTATTGGTCGTATATGCTATCTGCGTTTTGCTGTTGATGCCAATACCAAAAGGCGGATTATCCTTCAAGCTGATGCTATCCACAATGGAAAGATCGCTTGTATTGATTTTATAGATAGCGCCACCTGGGTTCGTTCTTGACCCAGCTCCGGTAACATATAGAAATCCGTCTTGCGGGTTGATAACAGCTTCGTAAACACCTGTTCCGGCTCTCGATGACTTGTCTACCTGCTGTGCTGATACCTGTAGCGAGGGAATTAAAGCCAATCCTGTTGCCACAAGAAGCAGACCTAATTTGTTGCCATTCTTTGAAGATACTTTATTTAAAACCATAGAATTAAGTTATTAAGTAATAAAAATATATGTTAAAAAATCTCTTTGCACCACCATCTGTAAAATCGTGCAAACGCCTTCTGCCAATACAAGGCACCATGTTTGCCTAAAGGGTCGATGTCTATTGTTATATTTGTGCTAATATTCTCTTCTTGGAGCCGAGTAAAAGCCAACATATCCGAGACCATACTGGGTTCTTTTGCCGTTTCGTTTCTTCGTTTTTCTTTTTCTCCTGCATAGAAATAATAGCGTTGATCCTCAAAAAATTCGCGATACTTCTCTATTTCCTGCAAAAATCTTTGATTGAGCTCTTGTTTCCCTGTCCAAATAGAAGGCGAAAATACACCCAAGGTACCAAAGGTATGCGGATAAAGCATTCCGGCATACAAAGTTGCCAAACCTCCCAATGAGCTGCCTACCATTGCTGTATTCGACCTGTCTGGCTTTGTTCTGTATACCTCATCCACATAAGGTTTGATCAAATTCACGACATCTGCCAAATAAGCTTCTCCCAGTGGCCTTTCCACATTTCTAAAAGGGTGCATGAGCAATTCGCGCTCCCGATCTTCCACATTTGCCGCGTGTGCGATGCCTACTACTATGGCTTTATGATTGGCCTCATCAATAGTCTCATCCACCATCCATTCTACCGGCCCAGCCCTTCCGACTGATGTAGCTTCATCAAAAAGATGCTGTCCGTCGTGCATGTAGATAACAGGATAGTGCTTTTCAGAGCTTCCATAGTTCTCAGGAAGGTAAATCCACACTTTCTTATATTGATCTAAACGGGGAAAATAAAAATTTTCAGCCAAAACATGCACTTGCGGACTGGCCGTGGACAATGGAAACGCATCGCGCCATCCATCAATGGATAATGCAATTTCAATATCGCCCTGTACGTCCACAGAATAAGGTGAAAGCAATTTGCCATCTGTAGAAGTCTGCAAGGTAGCCCAGCTACCCCGTGTTATTTTCAATTCCAGTTCCCCTTCCTCAATATCCTGCAACACCGTGGTGATGCTCGCGCCTTTTGGCGGAATAGGACCAATCAACTCTCCCGCTGCCTGCCAATCGTGTTGGTTACTGGCCACATAACATTTCTCCCCAATAAAACGATCGCAATTGTTGACAATATGCAATATGACCGTATATGTTTTCTCCGACACAGGCAAAATTTCTTCTAACTTTTTTGTTTATAGCAATCCAATACTTACAAATCGGCCACTAATTTAGATACATTCTAAACAAAATACAACTTTTATTTATATTTAATCTAAATTAGTTTATATTTGCAACACATTTAGCTGTTATACGTCGTAGAGAGAGATGCATTATAGAATATATATTCTTTTATTTTTTGTTGTTATTACATGTTCAGCGTATCCACAGACGGATGGAGTGAAAGGTCAGATAGTTACCCAAAGTGGGGAGTCGGTTGGTAATGCTACCATAAAAATCGGAACACAGCTAACGACATCACAATCCAGTGGCTATTTTCAATTGCAACATATTCCGGCTGGGAAGCACTTTCTGCAAGTATCAGCCATAGGATACGAAACCTTTCAAGACAGTGTCCTAAAGAAACAAGGAGAAGATTTGGTATTACACATACGCCTAAATGCAGAAAATCGGGTCATACAGCAGATCGATGTCGTTGGCAAAACGGAAACACAGCAGATCAAAGAACAACCCATCCGATCGATCGTAGTGGATACCCGGGCGGTTGCCGAGCAACCGGTCAGCTTGGCTGAGCTTATGAACCGCTCGCCGGGGATACGCATTCGGCAAAGTGGTGGTTTGGGCAACAATGTGGATGTCTCGATAAACGGATTCCAAGGAAATGCAGTGCAGTACTTTCGAGATGGCATTCCTTTGGAATACCTGGGGGGTGGCTATGGCATAAACAATGTGCCTGTCAACCAATTGGAGCGCGTGGAAGTGTATAAAGGTGTTGTCCCTGTGTCATTGGGCGGTGATGCCCTTGGGGGGGCTGTGAATTTGGTTAGGCCAAAACATCAGGGTTCTTCGCTACAAGCTTCTTATGAGATTGCCTCTTTCAATACGCATATTGTCAATTTATCGGGCTATCATAGCCCCACAGCGCAAAAGTGGTTTGGCGGATTGGATGCATTTTTCAACTATTCGGACAATGACTATAAAGCTGATGTAGAGGTTGTCAATGAAAATGCCAACTTAGAACCAGTCTCCGTCAAGCTTTTCCACAATGGCTATAGGCATCAATTTGCAGAACTATATGCGGGTGTGAAGGACAAAGCATGGACCGATGAATTGCGTTTCTCCATTGCCACTTATGGTATCTCGCGCGAATCGCAACATCCATCATTAATGACTAACCCTTATGGAGCCATCACACTAAAAAACCGAGGTGTTATACCGTCTGTTCGTTATATGAAATCGTTTTGGGATGACAAGTTGTCTTTTGATCAGTTTGGTTCTTACAGTTTCTTGAAACGTAACCGCACGGACACAGTTCGTGGGACATATGATTGGTATGGAAATTTTACGCCACGTACGGGAGACGGTATTGGTGAAAGCCCCACCCCCTCCCTTTCCGATATCGATTTTACCAACGCTATATCACGTAGTCACTTTGCCTATAAAATCAACGATACCCACAGCCTACAGGCGAACGTCGTGTACAATTACAACAGGAGGATCGGCAAGGATCCTTATGGCTTTCGCTTTACCGGTACGGACATCGATGTGCTTAGTAAGGAAGCTGTTTACCAAAAAACCATAGCAGGATTGGCATGGGAATCGAAGTGGATGGAAAATAAATTTACGAATCAACTATCGGTCAAATACTTTAATTTCATGTCTAAGGGGATTAATGCCTTCCTCTCCAACGATACGGATCTAAATAGATATACAACAGCTACTGATGACAATTGGGGTATCGCCAATGCCTTAAAATACCAAATCGACAGCCGCAGTTTTATTAGGGCTTCAGCGGAGTTGACAAATAGATTGCCACGGGAGGAAGAACTTTTTGGCAATAACGACACCCGAGCTCCCAACTTTAACCTGAAACCCGAACGCAGTTTCAATGTCAATTTGGGCTATAGCTATATGACCGAAAAATACGCTATGGAAGTTGGCACATTTTACCGGAAAACTAGAGGAATGATTTTACTGGTACCCGTTCAACCGCCATTTTCCCAATACCAAAACCTCGACAGCATCCAAGGATATGGTTTTGACATTGACTTGTCTTATCGGTTACCCCAAAACATGACTATTAGTGGAAACCTAACATGGCAGGACAATCGCATGATCGATATCGGTACGCCTTTATACAAATGGATTGAGGGCACTCGACTACGTAATACGCCTTTTTTCTTTGCCAATCTTGCATTAACAGGTGCGTATGGCCATGTTTTCCGAAGAAATGACGTACTAAAACCTTACATCCATTACAATTTTATCCGGGAATTTTACCTTATCCACGTCCCACGTGATAAAGAACCTCAAGGATTTTTAGGCATTTTTGGTAAATCAGGCGTGCCTATAACAGACCTTGTTCCCGATCAAAGCCTTATCAGTACAGGTTTTAACTATATTTTACCATCGAGCAATTTCGTTTTGGGCCTGGAAATGAAAAACCTTCTCGACAGCAAACTTTATGATTATTATAAAGTGCAACGCCCCGGACGAAGCATACATTTTAAAATTAATTATCAAATCCATAAAAAGTTAATATCATGAGAGAAATGAAAACAATAAATCGCTTTGCTATCGTTGGAATGTTGGCGATAGGTCTCTTTTTAGGAGCTTGCGAAAATGACAAAAACCCAGCGCCAGAGGAAGAAGGAACAAGCAAATACGTACTCATGACTGTATCTGACCGTACCCAACAAAATGGAGGGGGCTACATCAGTGCCTTTGATACTTTTCCTACCCAAAGCATTTCCAATGTAGTCGGTGGAAAATCCTTGTCAGCAAATCGTGGTGCAGCAGGATGGAGAACTTATGGCAATTGGATTTTCAAGATGGTCCGTAGCGCCGATGCGACACAAGGTATCGAAAAAATCGAAGTCGCAACAGATGGCACAGTCACCACAGGGAAGTTCATTGCCTCCAAGGACAATACAGAAGCAACTAAAAGAAACGGTACAGGTAATTTTGTCATCCACAATGAAACAACCGGATTTTATTGGGATGCGGCTGAGCCGTTGAAAATCCAGAAATTCAACCCGACAACCATGACAAATACCGGTTCTTTAGATTTTGCGACTGTTGTAAATCAACGTGGAGCGAACGAGACCGCTATCAAGTTTAGGGCTATTGGCCAAAAACTTCTTGCCATTAAGAATGGTAAACTTTTTGCCAATATTACCTATGGAAAAGTAGATGGCACACAATCGGGCTTTTTTGACGACTTTTTCCCAGATACCTATATTGCCGTAATCGACGTGGCTACAGGAACTTATGAAAAAACGATTGAAATAGAAGATGCGGGAGGTATTACCTATATCAATGATAACCGTATGTATGACTTCGATACCAATGGCGATTTGTACATTGTGACACAGGGAAAACAACCTCAAGGTTTGGGGAGCAAATCTAAAATCGTCCGTATTAAAGCCAACGATACGGATATCGATAAAACTTGGGAATTAAAGTTTTCTGATTTCAGAGCTGCCGATGATGGCAAGTTTGTAAATGTATTCGCCAAAAACGGCATCCTCATCGTCACACTGAATACTGTTCCATTAACAGGAGGTCCAAATGGAAACATCAACTCTGCTGATATTTGGAAGTTTTATTCGGTAAATGTCGGCACAAAAGACTTTAAAGCCATAGAAGGTATTCCTGTTGGCACAAATCCGGGTGCCGCAATGGCTGTAACAGAAGTAGACGGAAAAATCTTATTAAGAGGTTCTACCCAAAACACGGATCAGAACGGCTACTACGAATATAATCCGACGACAAACACCGCGACGGAATTATTTAAAGTGACTGAAGGAGGTGCTGTTTCTGGTTTTGTAAAGATTACACTCGATAAATAGTTTAGTTACCTTTAATATTTGGCCCGCGGTTTGTTTTAACCGTGGGCTAAACTTATAAAAATAAGGCTATGCAGTAGCCTAGCTCGACAAATTTCCCTATCTTTCCATAGAAATATGGACAACACAAAATCAGAAAAAGAAAAGATGCTTGCTGGCGAAGCTTATTTAGCCATGGGCAAGGAACTCTTTCGAGAACGTCAACATGCAAAGGAAGAACTTTTTAAATACAACAATCTTGCACCTTCCAAAATCAAGGAAAGAAACCAAATCCTGAAAAAACTGCTGGGAAAAACAGTTTCCTCTTTTTTTATTGAACCCCCGTTCCGTTGTGATTATGGATATAACATTGAGTTGGGACACAATTTTTACGCCAACTACAATTTTACGGTCTTGGATTGCACCTTGGTCAAAATCGGCGATAATGTTATGATCGGACCAAATGTATCTCTGTTTACAGCAGGACATCCCGTCCATGCCGAACCTCGAAATGCGGGTTGGGAATATGCCAAACCAATCGTCATTGGAGACAACGTATGGATCGGCGGACATACAGTGGTCAATCCCGGTGTTACCATTGGAAAAAACACAGTTATCGGTGCAGGATCAGTGGTTACAAAAGACATCCCGCCTAACGTGATTGCCGTCGGAAACCCTTGTCGTATACTACGGGAAATAACCGATGAGGACAAGGCGTATTACTATAAAAAGGAAAGAATTGTACCGGAGGATCAACATCTGCATCTCTTCAAGACCAATAACAATGAGCTCTAATCCACGGCTCCACCAGTAGTTCCTATATATAGGGTTTTGTTTTTGATTTTGCAGTACTAAAGGATAAACCCATGGACTTTAAAAACTTGTAAGTATTTGAAAGATGTAAAACAAAATTTTATTTCTTGCCCTATGTAAAGTTGATTAAAAAAGAGGGCTTTTAGATTTGTGATGTAAAGCTAATAATCATCAAAAAATGGGAAAAGTAATTGCAGCATTTAATATGACACTTGATGGGGTTTGCGACCATACAGCAGGAAGGCCAGATGAGGAAATACATCAACATTACACGGAATTATTGAGTAAAGGAGACACCATTTTATATGGTAGAACTACATATCAGCTTATGGAATTCTGGCGAACATTTCTAGAAAATCCTTCAGAAGAAAAATAAATGAATGACTTCGCCATAGCTATTAACAATATTCCAAAGATTGTTTTTTCCCATACTTTGGACAATGTTGAATGGAAAACTGCAACCATAGCAAATCGTAGCTTAAAAGACACTGTTTTAGACCTTAAACAATCAGGTAAAGATATTTTTGTAGGTAGCCGCAGTTTAATTATACAACTACTGAAACGCAATCTGATTGATGAATTCCAACTTTGCATATATCCGGTTGTCGCGGGAACTGGTTTACCATTGTTTGAAAACCTAAACAACAGGATTATTTTTAAACTCGTTAAGACTAAAACTTTTAACGGCGGAGCAGTGATTCTGTATTATGAACCGAGATACGAATGACAAAAAAAGTAACGAATCTCCTGATGATATTAAAACAAAGGTGCTATCTCATAGCAAAACCCGCTCCGTAACGCTAACAAAGTGTGCCACGGGCTATAGTAAGTATGACAAAGCCATCCAAGAAATAAACGAAATCGCCGTTCCAAACAGGATAAGTAAAAAATATGGTATTGGCCTAGACAAATTGCTGCAACAGGTCAAGCATTTTCCTGTCTAATTTGTGCCCGTACCAATCTTCATAGGTAACATCTTTTCGTTCGGAGTTCAATATGCCAAAAGTGCCGTCAAATTCCCACAGCGCGAATCCAATACCGTTTTCCGTTAAAACGGAGAACATATCGTCCATCCATGCAAGCGCAACGTCATGAGGTGTCTCTTTCCAAGCCCCGCACTCGCCACAGTGCACACCTATGCCTCTCTCCTTTAAGGCTATCCAAGGCTCAAATTGTTTTCGTAACCACGCCTTGTCTTGTCGCTCACCGTTATCCACTCGTGGCCAAGTTGCTTCGGAAAGATTATCGGTATTTTGAAAAACCCAAGGGGCCTTATAATGTGAAATAAAACCCGGAGCATATCCTCTACAGCTCTGCGCCACATCCAGATCCAGAATGTTATCGATAACCTGAGCGCCTATGTTATTTCCGTCGGCGATGACAAGATGGTTCGGGTTAAACGATCGTATGGCATTCATGCCCTTGACAATAAGTGTCCGATACAAATCTTTAGGCACAGGGCTTCGGCGTGAAAACTGATCGTTCATATCCTCCCGCATGCAAGGTTCATTCAGCAGATCAAAGCTGATTTGTTTCCGTGTTTTATGCTTAAATGTTTTTGCCCAATATTCCCAATGAAATATAAAAGCGTCCAGTGCCTCGGGGTCTTTCCACAGGTTATATGGTTCCACAAAACCAGCGTTGACACAAAATCCGGGCGCACGATGCAGATTCAAGCTTACGTGAACCCCAAAGTAGTTGGCTTTATCCACCAAATCCACCACCTGTTGTGTATAACGTTCCTGGATTTTGTAGACATCATCTGGAGTAATATCTTTCTGTCTATCAAAATCCACATAGCGCGGATAGGCCATAGGGATACGGACGAAATCAAAGCCCCAATCGGCTATCCATCGAAGATGGTCTTCTGTTGTCTTTTTGCCAATTTGTGGATCGGGATGAAAAAAGTCCAATAAATTGAATCCCTTCCAGCAGGGCAATTCATTTTTGTTTGTCACCACACTTTCCGTAGCCGACCATTTCACCAGCCCAACGCTTAAAGCCAAAACGCCGGACTGCCTGATCATATCCCTTCTTTTCATAGCTGTAATTTAAATAGATAAAAACTATCTCAGACACGTCCTAAAAACAAAATGTCTTCCTTTTTTGCCATTCATGACAACATGAAATAAAAAAATCTTTTTCGGTTTACCGTGGCAGTTTATCTGGTCTTTGCATCTTATACTGTGTCGCTGTAATCGCATGCAAAAACTGTTCGATATCCTGTATTTCATCCTTGGTCAGATTCAGTTTACGTAAAATGGGATCTGTAACCGGATGAAGCGGATCAGCGGCCTTTTGTTCAGGAGTAGCCGTATTCATCTGCATCCCGCTATTATACATATTTAATATCCCCGTCATATTGCCAAACAGACCATTATGCATCCAGGGATCCGTGTGCATCACATCACGCAGGGAAGGTGTCCGAAATTTACCTACATCATCGGGGTTTTTCGTTACCTCATATCGACCCAGATCTTCATATTTACGTTTATAATACGTCAAACCAATATTGTGAAAATCTTCATCCGTGAAATGTTGTCCATAATGGCAGTTCATACACCTTGCTTTTGTTCGGAATAAATGCAGGCCTCTGATCTCTTGTTCGGATAGCACGTTATATTCTCCATCTAAAAAGCGGTCAAAACGGCTTCTTCGACTGGTCAGTGTACGCTGGAAAGCAGCCAACGCTTTCATTACTTCCGGCATGGAGTAATCCTCATCTCCAAACGCTTTCATAAATAACTCATTATAGGCAGGAATGGCTTTAAGCTTCGGAATCAATTTGGTTAAATCCATATTCATCTCGTTGTGTGCCTCAATAGGGCTCAAAGCTTGTGACTCCAACGTTAGCTCTCTCCCATCCCAAAAAAATGTCTTGCGGGAGGCGACATTGAGCAGAGATGGCGTATTCCTTCTTCCGGCCAGATGATCATGGCCAATGGGAACCGACAGCTTATCAGCCCAAGAAGTTTGTGGATTGTGGCAACTGCTGCATGAGATTTGATTAGAACCAGACAAAATGGGATCAAAAAACAGAAATTTACCCAAGACAATTCGTGGTTGCTCCATCAACGAAAAATAGGAAGTATCCGTAGCAGGCAGGGAGCGAAATTCTTCCCATACAATTCCCGAATCAATATCCGGTGACGGCCAAAGCTCTACCGGCTGCTTATATAAGGCAATGAGGGAATCTAAACCACTCGTTACCACATTGTACCCTCTTTTGAACGAAACCGTCAAAATAAAGCACATAATACAACAGATGACTATCGTTTTCTTCATTCTTTTTTACGAAAGACAAATATAGGCACATTTTCTATTTATACTATGTCTAAATAAGAAAACTTTTTTACCTTTGCCTACTGATTAGAATTTGTCCAAATAAAAACATGCACAAAACAGCATATATATTCGTCATCATTTTGATGTATACGAATCTTGCCGCTCAAGAAGTCATCTTGAGCGGGCGGGTTCTGGACAGTTTACAATCCACTCCTATTGCCTTTACAAGCATTCGGGAAAAAAATTCCGGCATATGGACAAACACGGACAGTGATGGGAAATTTCAATTAACAGTGCGTAGCGACGGCCTGCCTGTTTTGGAAATAAAACACCTCGGCTATGAGGGAAAGACCGTTCGGATCTCTTCTAATGCTGATAAGCAAAATATCCGCATATTGTTGTCAAAAACAAGCTTGCAGATACACGACGTTGAGGTTTTGGGTAAGGTAAGCAATGAACTCTCCAACAGCTACCAAATTGGCCGGGAGGCTTTGGACCACCTCCAAGCCATTAACCTCAACGATATACAACAATTGTTGCCAGGTGGGAAAACCAATACTGAACAACACCTCGCCGTCAACGCTATTCAAGAATTTAGAATAGACAATGGCCGAGCCCTGGAAAAAGGTAACCCTTCGTTTGGCATTGGTATTATCGCGGACGATTTCCAATTGTCAACCAATACCCGAAACCTGCAATCCACAACCGGAGACCGTGGTTACGGCATAGACACAAGAACAATCGCCATGGGCAACATTGAATCTATCGAGGTCATTACCGGTGTGCCTTCCGTTGAGTATGGCGATATCGGCAATGGACTGGTCAAAATCAATACCAAAAAAGGACAAAGCAATTATCTAATTGACTACACGATTAAACCAAATATCAGACAACTGGTGTTGAGCAAAGGTTTTTTATTAGGCAAACAAAAAGGATTCCTTAATGTAGACTTCACGAATAGCAAGTCAATCAGCAAGATACAGTCCCCATATACCAATTACGACATCAACGCATTGGCTCTTAAATACAGTCATTCCAACAGATTGTTAGACAAACCTTTTGAATATGAAATAAAATTGGAAGGAAATCTGAGTGGATATAACAGCAAAGCAGACCCGGATATGCTGAGCGATGCATACAGCAAAACATCCGATAACTATATTAGTCTAACCCATAAGACTAGATGGTTATTGAACAAGAAATGGATCACCAACCTGGAAACATCGGGAGGTATTCAGTATGCCAACAATCTGTACGAGGTACAAGCCAACAAATCATTTGCCGCTTCGACACCGGCTATCCATTCAATGACAAACGGCTATTTTATTGGCCAACTGTATGAACAAAATCCAAATGCCGAGGTCATACTTATTCCCCGAGGGTTTTGGAAGGAAAAAGCGTTTCACGAAAACAAGCCCTTGAACCTCTCCCTGAAATTGAAGGGTGTCCTCCACCATAGGCTTCTGGGCTACAGAAACCACATGAATTACGGTGTGGAATATAAAAGCAGTGGCAATTTCGGAAAGGGAAAATATTACGATCAATATGCCCTAGCTCCGACCTGGCGACCCTACGAATACCATCAAGAATCGTTCATTAACAACTTCTCGCTATATGCAGAGGATAATATCCGGATTCCAATTGATAAATATGCACTGGACTTAAGAGCAGGATTGCGTCATGACATGACCTATATCCAACAATCCGAATATGGGCTACTGCATAGTTTTTCACCACGCTTGAACAGTAATTTCATCTTCTTGGAAAAGCCCAAGGCGTCTTTCCTCAGACATATCAGTGTCGGATACAGTTTTGGTAAAATGGTTAAACTACCAGCTTCCTATTTGCTGTATCCTATCCCGCAATACAAGGATCAGCTCGCTTTCACACCCGGCACCACCGTCAATGGCGATACCTTTTATGCCTATCAAACCACTGTCCGCACACGTGTATTTAATCCCGATTTGCGTTGGCAATATAACCTGCAACACGACATCGACTTTAATATACGGACAGATATTGCGAATATCAAAATTTCAGCAGGCATTATCAAGACCCATCACCCTTATGAAAGCGTTAGCGAGTTTGAACCATTTGCCTATAACTACACAAGCCAAGAAAGCCTGGAAGGTATCGCTATACCTGAAACAGACCGAAGATACCAGATCAATCAAACGACGGGGGTAGTGACCGTCCACGACAATACCCATACCCATCCATCGATAGTGTTGCCCTACCAGACGAAAGAGTTGTTCATCTCTTCCCAAAAATTTGTTAACGGAAGCAGTGTATACCGAAAAAACCTACGCTGGAACGTGAGTTTTAAGCCTATTGCCACTATCAAAACGACCCTATTGGTAGATGGTTCTTACTATACCTATCAAGGGTTAAACAATACGATATATGGATACACACCGGGCGAGCTAATACTCATGTCAGATAGACGGCCTTATCGTTATGTTGCCTTTTTTTCCGGCGGAAGAGTGTCAAGCAACGGCTTCAAAAACGACCGCTTAGACCTCAATCTTAGTACCAAAACCCATATCCCAAAACTCCGATTGATATTCACATCGCGGATAGAAGCCTCACTGATCAACAATGTGCAAAACCTGTCGCAGTATGCTGATGGCAGTCCTCGTGGGTATGTATTGGACAACAGTGATGCCTATCTTCCGTCTTCAACAGACAAGAAGCTGCATGACGGAAACACACATGCCGTCATTTATCCCGAATACTACATTTCGTATGACGATCCTGACAAAAAAATACCTTTTTACAGTACTTTTTTATGGGCCTCTGAAAACGACCCACAATTATTCAACGACTTATCAAAACTCGTCCAAAAAACGAACACCACATATTATTTCAATCCGGGAGGCACGTCCCTCTATTATACGATAAATGTAGGCGTATCGAAAGAAATCGGTGATTTTATGAAAGTTTCTTTCAATGCCACCAATTTCAACAACACGCTGGCTTCAGTCAAAAACAAATCCAACGGCATCGAAACATCACTTTTTGAGTCTTCCTACATTCCGAAATTATATTATGGTTTGGCTTTATCATTAAAACTTTAAATAAATCAATAAAAATCATGAAACAGTTATTTTACATTTTCCTATGCAGTTTGGTAGTCTTTGCATCTTGTAAAAAAGATGTTGACCCAACTCCGTCATCTACTGTTGTAAAAGTACAGCTGGTGTACCCTGCAGGAAGCGAACTTGAGGCATCAGCCGGTGTCAAAGTTACCGCTACGAATACCACACAGACCTTTGAAGCCACGACGGATGCACAAGGTGTCGCACAATTCGAACTTCCCTTTTCTATTTATCAGTTTACAGCCTCAGACACACACGCTGAAAATGGTCGTGTAACCATTTTAAACGGAAACTTGACCGGTATTACGGTCAATGCACAATTCAATAGCACAAATATCGTGGAATTGAATCTGTTGGAGTCGAAATTGTCGCAACTTATTATCAAGGAACTTTATAATGGTGGGTTCAACAAACCAGATAATTCAGCGTATGTTTTTGACCGCTATGTTATCCTATACAACAATTCTGATTTCCCCGCTTCCTTGAATAATGTTTGTTTAACAGGTACTTATCCGTTCAACGCCCCTGGTGTAAACAAATACTATGATGAAAGCGGAAAGCTAGTTTACGAAAACGACACTTGGATACCTGCAGGAATGGGATTTTGGTATTTAACTAGCGAAAAAACACTACAGCCAGGCGAGCAAATTGTCATCTCGTGTGGAGCAGCGGTGGACCACACTGCAACGTTTAGCAACTCCGTAGATTTATCTAAACCCAATTACTACGTTATGTATGACATTGATAATTGGAACAGCGCAACGTATTACCCAAGCCCTTCTTCCAACATTCCAACTAACCAATATCTAAAATCTGCTAAATTCTCTCAAGGTAATGCATGGACTTATTCCGTTTCTTCTCCTGGCTTTTTCATATTCGCCACTGATGGCGTAACTCCCACTCAATTTGGCAACGATGCTACAAGCGTTGCAAACTATCCGGAAAGCACTACCCAATTCATTAAAAAAATACCTAAGGCTTGGATTCTTGATGGTGTAGATGCTTTTTTAATGGACGAAACAAGCAACAAAAAACGTTTGACGGCAGATATCGATGCCGGAAATGTGTATCATATCAATAGAAAAGGATATACGCTATACAGAAACGTAGACAAAACCGCAACCGAAGCCATTGCCGAAAACGAAGGGAAACTGGTTTATAATTATAGCAAAGGTACGGACGACCTCACGCAAGGATCTACAGACCCAAGCGGTATTGATGCCGAAGCCTCCATCAAAAACGGTGCACGTATCATCTATAAGGACACCAACAACTCTACAGCAGATTTCCACTTACGTCGGGAAGCTTCATTAAGAGATTAAGCCTTGGAATGTTAACGAATAAGATACATATTCCATTAAGACAAGTTATCGGATTGTTGACATTAGCCTTCACGGGCTTTTGTCAGCAATCTTATGCACAGTCTGTCGATACGGTTTTCCACATCGATAGCGAAACATTTTTAAAACGACAATATATACAGTCCTCTAACCCTATTGGATTGGAATTTTGGGATAACAGAAAATTTTCTGAACTCGCTATCAATTACAGCAAGGAGAACGGCGAATTACGAAACTATTTTCATTCCAACAACAGTTATACTTACGCCGCAAATATTCAATCTGTGGCGAGAATTGATAAGCACACTGTGGTCAGCGGTCAAGTCGATTATTCACATTTCCATGGAAAAAACATGGGAGGGTCAAACTTCATAGATCCCTACGCCATGCCTTTTGACCTTTTGGATTTCTCCGAGAATACCGAAGGCTCCAAGGGTCTGGAATTATATCATTTGCATGGAGGCATAAGCCACAGGCTGAAACAGGATTGGTTATTAGGAGCCAAAATCGATTATACCACTGGCAATTACACAAAATTTAAGGATTTAAGACATGTCAACAAATTGCTGGACGTAGAGCTATCCCTCGGTTTAGGTAAACAAATAGGACGTGCCACAATGGGGCTAAATTATATCCATAACAGAAGAGTGGAAAGCATCATGCACACTGTTGAAGGCAGCAGTGAAGGCTTGTATACCTCGTTCATCAGTTACGGGAATTTTTTGGGTTACAAATTGTTGGCAACCCAATACGGCACCTATATTAATCTAGGGAATGCGATGCCTCTAGCTGACATACAAAATGGTGTCGGTGCACAGGTATACTTACAGCTAGGTCCGCAGATCCTGTGGAGCAATGAATTTCAATATCACACCGGTTCGGGATATTATGGCGACAAAGACCGTATTCATTATTCCAAACATCAAACCACAGCATACGTGTATGCAGGCGAAGTACTTTACAACTTAAATCAAAACGCCTATTTAATGAATATCGACGTTAATTATGACAAATTGGTCAATATTGAAAATGTATTGAAAGAGTATACACAAGGCACCGGTGCATCCTACATCGAAGTGATAGCCGAAAAGGAAGTGCTCTCTCGGGAATACTTACAAGGGAAAATCAGCCTTAGCGCACACTTGAACACTCAAGAACAGCATTTGCCAAAGTGGATTTTGGGTATTGATGGCACCTATAGCAAACGGGATCAAATGGTTACACTATTTCCCAACTACAGAAAACAAGTGTTGAATATGCAGCACATCACTGGCTATATCAAAAGAAATTATCGAAAGAACAACCAGCTGTACCAATTAAAATACCAAACGGGTATACATGCAGGAAACGGAAACAAGTATACGGAGGGTCTAATGTCATCATCTGGCACAAGTACCGATGTAGTGTATAGTTTTGACCGTTTCCTAAACCAAGAATACGAATATCTGACGGCCACGAGGTTTGTCAACAGCATTGATCTGGCCTTCCATACGCGTATTAGGTCGTTCTTACCATTCGTCAATCTACAATACAGCAATCAGTTTATCCGTAAACCCACGTTCATCGGCAAAAATCGGCACATCGTACAAATTACCATTGGCACACATTTGTAGTTTCTCTTCTTTCGTAGACAGTCTCTCACAGATAACACATCTGCCCAACGGCGATTTGGGATAGACACAGAGACTGTCATGTTATAGGGTCTTTTGACCTGACACGCAGCGATGAACACGAGACTTTAATATTCTGACCTGTACATATCTGTGCGATCTGGGTGACGTAATGCGCCAAAGAATGTATGACTAAATAGAGTCCTGTTAATACCGTTATTTTATCACCAAATCAACAGAAAGATCATTCAACAGTTGCTTGGTGGCATTCAAGTCCTGATTCCACGTATCTGTTCGTTGTACCGTGTTTAATTTTGCGATGGCATCTTGCAACTTCTGCAGGCTTGCCGTATCACTTTTTGCCATTAACACTTTTTTCACAAGCTGTAGCTTTTCATAATCCTGAATCCCTTCCAACATCCGTTCGTAACGGATCGAACTTCTACCAAACGGATAAACAATATATGTATCGCCCGCCGGCCATGTACGAAAACGAGAATCTTGTTGCGGGTTTTCCACCCAGGAATTATAGGCCCACCGCAACATACCATCAAAATCCGCAGCCTCCGCATACCATGCCAAATAGGTAGACTCTGCCGGATCCGAAAAAGTGAACTGGTTAGGAAAAGCGTCTGAACAGCAGATATAAAATGTCGTATTCAACCCCCTGGACCTGCGGTCGACCAGATCTTCCGGCGTAAAAGGATGGCCTATGGCGATGCTGATATCATCGCTGTCGGGGAAACGTTTGTATGTTTTATGGTTATCTGCATAAGAGACGCCCAACTCCGGCGCTGCCTTTTTCAATAGCGCGAATGCGGCGTCCATCTCTTCACGAGAACGTTCATCCATCGCAATGTTGGTAATGTCTAGCCATCCCTTTTCACGTACGTGACGTACAAAGTCCTTTAAAAATGGCGTCCATAACTCTTCAAAGATGGATGTCCCCGGTTTTGCAACAACGTTAACTAGTTTGCCGGATGTCTCGTCCCGATAATGGATTTCGTTGTTCCAAGGTACAATAGAATAACAATTGATCATTTTCGTCACCCCCAAATCCATCATGAACTGCACCCATTTGTCGAATACCGTGTAGTCGTAAGACCAGTTTCCGTCTTTTTTCTTGGTCCAAATGATCATATCTGCATATGGATCATAGGTTTGTACATTCCAGGGGTCTTTATTGACCGTAGCCGTAATCACTTTCTGTCCGGCGTTGACGAGCAACTGCATAACCGGTTTCATCGCCTCAAAATGGGCATCGCTCCACAATTCCAGTCCCTCGGTTCGCGCAACGGCCGACGGATGTTGCCATTGGTCAAGATGATATGTCCATTGTTTAACCTCCGGCAACACTTGGTCAATGACCTCCACCTCCAAGGTTAACTTTTGTGTCTTTGCGCGTTCTCCTGTTATATCGACAACCGCGGTGTATACATCTTTGGGTGCATCGCGAGGAATATTGATCGAAATCCACACAGGTCTTACCTTTTTCGCTTCTAAATCGAACGATGATACATTGTCCAACATATCTGCCGACAAAGAGGCTGCAAAATCTTCCGGTTTGCGATGTCCACAGCCTTGGGCAAATTCGTCAGTCATGACATATCGAACAAAATGTGAAGAGGCAATGCTTTTGTCCAAGGTGTTACCTTGCTTTCCTTTAAAATCTGACACAGTGACCTGTGCCTGTCTTACCTCTTCGGTTGTCCATAATAACACTTGAGCCGAGACCCGTTCGCCTTTCCATCCCCTCAAGTGCTGTTTGTGGGAAACGGCTATGTTAGGCACAACGGACTTTGGGTATCGTTTATCAATGGTTACAAATGAGCTGTTCAGTCCCTTTTTAACTTGTGACCAATCAGACAAGGTATCGTTCGTAGGATCCGGCAGCTCTTTAAACTGCTCATATAACGGTTTTGTCGTTTGTGCAGCCACAAAGGACGCACTAGCCACCAGCACTGCCATAAGCAACTGGCGATATAGACCTATTAATTTTATATCATGTTTCATAGCCATCTTAGTTATATCCAAAAAATGTTATGAGCCTGTTTATAAATGGAAGTAAAACCTTGCAAGTCTATCCTTCTACGCCGTCCAAGATGACACTTCCGTTTTTTTCACGCTGAGCGGAGTAGAAGCGCGATAAAAAAACATAAACATAAAATTTAAACAGGCTCCTATGTATATCGTATTACAATCTTAACCATTTTTTGCGCTCCACGCAATCTTTTCATGAAAGCAATCGATTGATCGAAGTCAGTTGGACAAAAAACGGTCACAAATGTCACGAGACGACAATGGTCATAGCTGGCTTTGAGCTAAATCACCTTTTTTCCCAAATTGTCCATGCAATAAAAAGTCTTGGAGAGACAGTGATCAATAAAAGCTTCTCTTCCAAATTTTATTCACACATATTATTATGTATATTATATTTTCTTTCTACAAAATTTTTATACCTTTGCGAATCTTGGCTATATTATTAAGCTTAAAACAGAAAATTATATAATACTATAAAACAATAGACGAATACAGACAATGCAGAGTAAAGGGCTGATTAAATTTTTGGTAGTAGTGGTATCAATAGCATGCCTCTATTCCCTATCTTTCACATTTGTTACACGAAAAGTAGAACGGGATGCCGCTGAATACGCAAAAGGTGACATGGTTAAGGAAAAAGCGTATTTGGATTCTATGGCAAGTGAAGAGGTGTATAACCTTGGCCTAGCCAAATTCACTTACAGAGAAGCGAAAGCACATGAATTGGCATTGGGCTTAGACCTAAAAGGCGGTATGAACGTTACCATGGAGATTTCGTTAGACGAGTTGATTAGCAATTTGGCCAACAATCCTAAAGACGAAAAATTCAATGCAGCATTGAAAACTGCCGTGCAAAAAAGCAAATCCGTAAATAAAGGAGTTGTGGAGCTTTTCGTAGAAGAATACAAGGCAGTAGGCGGTACGACACCACTTGCTTCTTTCTTTGCCACAAAAGATAACTCTTCCTTGATTAAGGCAACCGATTCAGAGGCCAAAGTACGTAGCTTTTTAGATCTGGAAGCCGACAATGCTATCCAAAACTCCTACAAAGTATTACGGACGCGTATCGATAAATTTGGTGTGGCATCGCCTAATATTCAGATTCAACAGGGAACAAACCGCATCTTGATTGAGTTGCCAGGTGTAAACGACGAAAACCGTGTACGCAAACTATTGCAAGGCTCGGCTAAGCTCGAGTTTTACGAAACACACGACAATTTTCAGATCTATCCATTGTTGGAGAATATCAATGGCATCCTTGCAGCTAGCTTGAAAGCAAGCCAACCGGCAGCCACGCCAACTGCAGTCAATACCGACACCACCGCTACAGATAGCACAAAAAACGACGACAACTTATTGGCTAACTTAGGGGCCAACAAAGATTCGTCAGCTGTCTCTACGGAATTGACGGCAAACAATCCGTTGTTCGCTATTTTAAATCCAGCTACTTATGTTGCGCAAAATGGCCAACCACAATTGATGCCGGGAGCAATGGTTGGTATTGCCCATCTAAAAGATACGGCCCGCGTCAACGAATACCTGAACCGGCCGGAAGTAAAATCCATCCTTCCGGGTAATCTAAGGCTTCTGTGGTCTGTGAAACCAGAGAGCAGAACACCTGATTTTCTTTCTTTATACGCAATCAAAACCTCTGGCATAGAAAATGGTCCAGTGATGACCGGTGACGTCATTACAGACGCCCGTGACAACTTTGACCATCAGACCAACAGTCCGGTTGTATCCATGGAAATGAATACGGACGGAGCTCGCCAATGGCGCAAGGTTACGGCTCAAGCAGCTCAGAACAAGGAGGCAATTGCCATCGTATTGGATGGTGTGGTGTATTCTGCCCCTACCGTTAACGAAGAGATCCCTAATGGGAACTCCGTCATTTCAGGTAACTTTACCATTGAAGATACCAAGGATTTGGCTAACGTGTTAAAAGCAGGTCGCCTTCCGACTACGGCAAAAATAGTAGAAGAAGCAATTGTCGGTCCGTCATTGGGTCAAGCCGCGATCGATGCAGGGGTCAACTCTGCTGTCATCGGTTTAATTGTGGTCATGATTTTCATGATCGCTTATTACAACCGTGCAGGTATCGCCGCCAATATTGCGGTATTGTTCAACGTATTTTTCTTGTTGGGTATCTTGGCCTCGCTAAATGCGGTGCTCACACTCCCAGGTATTGCCGGTATCGTATTAACAATGGGAACGGCGGTAGATGCCAACGTTCTTATTTATGAACGTATACGTGAGGAACTCGGTCTAGGCAAGTCTATCCGGCAGGCCATCGCAGATGGCTACAAACACGCGATGCCATCTATTTTGGATTCCCAGATCACAACCTTCTTGGTAGGTATAGTGTTATTCTTCTTCGGAAGCGGTCCTATTCTAGGTTTCGCAACGACCTTAATGATTGGTATCATTACTTCTCTTTTCACGTCCATCTTTATTTCTCGTCTTATTTTCGAGTTTATGTTGGACAAGGACTGGAAGATATCCGTTTCGTTCCCTTGGTCTGCACATACGTTGCAAAACGCAAACTTCCAGTTTATCAAGAAACGTAAGATTTATTATGTTGTTTCATTGATCGCGAGTATTATTGCCATTGCCGCCATCTTCACCAAAGGTTTTACGTTGGGTGTTGATTTCAGCGGTGGGCGTACCTATACGGTGGCATATGAAAAACCCGTGGATCTGGAAGAAGTACGTGAGCACCTCAACGAACAGTTCAACTTGACAACTGAAGTCAAAACTTTCGGTAGCGAGAACCAAGTTCGTATTACTACCACATACCATATTGACGAAACAAGCGATGAAGCCGACGCGGAAGTATTGGCAAAATTGAACGAAGGCTTGTCTAAAATCACCGGTAATGGTTATGAGATCTTATCTTCTCAAAAAGTAGGTCCTACCATTGCAACCGACATCAAAGATAGAGCAATTTGGTCGGGTATATTCTCGATTCTCATCATTGCAGGCTATATTTTGGTGCGTTTCCGTAAGTGGCAGTATTCTATTGGTGCTGCAATATCGACTGTACACGATGCTATTATCCTATTAGGTTTGTTCTCCATTTTGGATGGTATTGTACCGTTCTCATTGGATATTGACCAGCATTTTGTCGCAGCGATTCTAACCGTAATTGCCTACTCGGTGAACGATACGGTAGTCGTATTTGACCGTCTTCGCGAATACCTAAACAAACCATCTGCTCACAAAGAGCACTTCGGTGATACGGTCAACAAAGCGATTAACTCGACGTTGAGCCGGACCATTATTACCTCATTGACGATTATCTTCGTATTGGCGGTATTGTTCGTGTTCGGTGGCGAAGTTATCAGAGGGTTCTCGTTTGCGATCTTAATCGGTATCGTTGTCGGCACGTATTCTTCTATCTTCTTGGCAGCTCCTTCGGTTTACGACCTGGGACGCGGAAAACAACCGGAAGAAGAAAAAAAGGTTGTCGCAAAAGTGGTTACTCCATAAACGTATCTGTATAATAAAACTGAAAAGGCTTCCGAAAAAATCGGAAGCCTTTTTTATTGTGTGTGTTAATGTTTTATTACACAGATCACCCCGCAAATGGGGATCATAAAAATTTCTGTGCCCATCGGTGCTATCTGTGAACTTTATTTAATATCTTTTTTTTGTTAGCTTTGAAGAGCAAAATCAATAACAGATGAGAAAACTATATAGTGGAATTATTGCCGGCGCATTGTTAGCTGTAACAGCCTGTCAATCAGAAAATAAAACAAATACCCAACAAGATCAGCCCACGGAGCAGGCGACCGCGCAACCCCAAACCGAGTTGCAGTTTCCCAATCCGCAACAAGCACCACAAACGACTCAGGGGGCGGCCACTTTCATTCCAACTTTTAAATTTTACAAGGTGAAATCCGGCATGGGATTTACCAACGAAGATATTGCAAAAAATAGAAATACCGCTTTTATTCTTTTCGATCCAAACTGTAGCCACTGTCGTGATGAGGCCGCCCATTTGGCGAAACATTATGATAGACTACAGGATGTGAACCTATATTTTGTATCGATGAACGATCCTGCCCTCATGGCTACATTTTTGGAAACTTTCGCCAAAGAGCTGGCGGGAAAACCGAATGTGGAAGTATTGTATGACCGAAATCAGGAATTCATACAACGCTTCCATTTACCGAAGCAGTTTCCTGCAAATTACGTCTACGGCACCGACGGTAAATTGAAAAGCAACTGGGAAGGCGATAAGGACATCGACTTTATATTGACTGAATTGACGAAATAAATGAAAGTTGCCATTAATGGATTTGGCAGAATAGGCCGCAATACACTAAGAAATATTTATCGGCGACACCTCGAACAGGATATTGAGGTGGTGGCCATTAATGACCTGACAGATACCGCTACATTAGCGCATCTGCTCAAGTATGATTCCGTTCACGGTCCTTTTGGTGTAGATGTGCACAATGATGAACAGCACCTTTACGTCAATGGCAAGCCCATTGTGGTCCTGAAAGCGTCCGATCCCGCACAGTTACCTTGGCATAAGCTGGATATCGACGTGGTTATTGAATCAACAGGAGTCTTCACTTCAAAAGCGAAGGCGTCGTTACACTTAACAGCCGGAGCAAAACAAGCTATCATCTCTGCCCCTTCGCCTGATAAGGATGTGCCGACCATTGTTTTGGGCATCAATGACCGGGATTTCGATTGGCATACGCCACTGTTTTCCAATGCATCTTGTACAACGAACAATGTGGCACCCTTGGTAAAGATCTTAGACGAGAATTGGGGGATTAAGGACGGATATATTACCACCGTTCACTCCATGACAGGAGACCAGAACCTGCACGACGCACCACATCGCGATCTACGTCGTGCACGGGCAGCATCTTCTTCTATTATTCCGACCACAACCGGTGCCGCAAAAGCCATCACTAATGTATTTCCGCACTTGGAGGGGAATTTGGGTGGTGCGGGCATACGCGTTCCGGTCTTGAATGGTTCGCTGACCGATTTCACCTGCACCTTAAAGAAAGAAACAACGGTAGCGGAAATCAACGGGAAATTTAAGGAAGCCGCCGAAGGCGAATTGCGCAATATTCTATTTTACACAGAAGATCCCATCGTTTCGGTTGATATTATCAACAATCCATATTCCTGCGTGTTCGATGCGCAACTGACTTCGATTGTCGGAGGTCTCGTCAAAGTAGTCGGTTGGTACGACAACGAATTTGGTTATTCCAACCGAATGGTGGATATATTGGAAAAATTAAAAAGTAAAAAATAGCGATATCTGCTTCCTGTCGCAAATCGCAATACGCACATCTCAATACGATAAAAAATGATCCGCTTCATCACCGCTAAAGAAACCCTCCCCTTGAGAAGCTTGGTGCTCCGCAATGGGCTTGAAGAAGAAAAATGTTGTTTCGAACAGGATAAGGAGGAGACAACCTTCCATCTAGGCTATTTTACGGGAGATGGCGAGCTTGTATGCATCTTGACCTGCCAAAAAGAAAACCATGGCAAACTTCCCAAGGAGGCTTATCGGCTTAGGGGAATGGCTACGCATCCTGAGTATAAACGAAAAGGATATGCCAAGCAACTCTTGGAAGAAGCCCAGACCTACCTAAAAGAACAATTACATATCGATTACCTATGGTTCAACGCCCGGGAAGTGGCTTTTCCTTTTTATGAGGCATTGGGTTTTGAATACATGTCGGATATGTTTGAGATTCCGGGCATCGGACCGCACAAAGAGATGTTCAAGATGCTTTAAACCTCCCCTTCTACCCCGATGCCAAATAACGCAAAGTCGTATTTAACAGGATCATTTGGGTCAAAACGTCTAAGGTTTTCCGTCAGCTCAACGGCGGTCTTCCAATTGGATTTATCCGTCGTAATGAGCCCAAATCGACGGGCTACCCGCTCGACATGCACGTCGCACGGACAGATCAGGTCCGATGGCCGAATCCGATGCCAAATACCGAAATCCACACCTTGACTGTCTTGCCGCACCATCCAGCGCAAAAACATGTTCAAACGCTTACAGGCTGATTTTTGCATTGGGGAACTGACATGCTTTCGGGTGCGTATGGGATAGTCAGGCAACGAAAAAAAATAGGCTTTAAACTCATTCAGTCCTTTTTCAACGGAAACGGTCTCGCCTAGTTGCTGGCGAATCAGGAAAGCATCTTCCAAGGATTCAAACTGTCGATAATGCAACTGCAAAAAGGCGACAAAATAAAGCAGGTCGGTATCATTAAACGTCCGATGCCTGAAGCCTAGCAAGCTTTTTAAATCCACATCCTGGTGGCTTAATATAAAATCGTAGGGCGATCCGTCAAAACGTTCAATCAGTTCCCTGCATTTATTAATAATGGTTTTCCGCTGTCCCCATGCCAATATAGAGGCAAAGAATCCCATAACCTCGATATCCTGCTTTTTCGTGAACAAATGGGGAATGAATATGGGATCGTTTTCAATAAACTTCGGTTGATTGAATTGTTCCACCTTTTTGTCCAGAAAATCTTTTATATCAACATCTGCCATTTCGGATTAATCAATTATGAGTTTGCAAAGATAAAGTTATTTTACTGGTTAATTTTAAATTGCTAATGATTAATTCTTTGATTCGCTTCCTAGGAGAGGGAACCTCTAATGCAATATTTCTACTTCCAACTTACTTCCCACTTCTTACTTCTCACTTTTTATAATACCTTTGCTTAAAATTTTATTTCATGGAGTCCAAAAAGTCCAAAAACACGTTACATCCGCGCAACATCCACAAAGAAGGATATGATTTTGAATTGTTGACAGAAGCAAATCCCGAACTCAAGGACCATCTCATCGAAACACCGGCAGGTCGCGTCTCCATCGATTTTTCCAACCCAAACTCGGTTATCGAGCTCAACAAGGGTTTACTGAAAGCCCACTATGATATCCAAAATTGGTCTATTTTGAAGAATAGCCTTTGTCCGCCTATTCCGGGAAGGGCTGATTATATCCATTATATCGCCGATTTATTGGCTTCCGAAAACAACGGAGAAATTCCCAAGGGCGAAAAAGTGAATATACTGGATATTGGCACGGGTTCCTCCTTTATCTATCCTATCTTGGGTCATCGGCTATATGGATGGCATTTTCTAGGGACGGAAATCGACGAGCAGGCCTTAAACCATGCCCGCGCACTCGTCAAGAAAAATGCAGGCTTGTCAAAGGCGATCTTGTTCCAGTTACAGGACGACAGAAAACATATTTTCAAAGACATTTTAGAGAAAACGGACCATTTCGACGCCGTTATCTGCAATCCGCCCTTCTTCAAATCGAGAGAGGACAATTGGCAGAAAACGACCAAGAAATTCAACAATCTTCACAAAGACAAAGACAGGCTACCTGTTCAGAATTTCGGCGGACATGCCCATGAACTGTGGTGCGAAGGTGGTGAAAGGCAGTTTGTGCGCACCATGGTCAATGAAAGCTTGCTGTATAAAAAACAGTTGGGCTGGATCACGTCGTTGATTTCGGATAAAGACAACCTGAAACCGCTAATAGCTATTCTGGAATACAACAAGGCCTCGAAAATCGAAATCATTCCCATGTCGCAAGGTAACAAGACGATGCGCATTCTGGCCTGGAAATGGTAATATATCACATGTAGGTACCGGACTGGCCAGTACCTACATGTGATATATTATGCAATAATCTCTTCGATTTCGCGGATAATCTTCTGCGCAATGGCCTCCGCGGCTTCAGGAGTCGGGCCTTCCGAATAAATCCGGATAATGGGTTCGGTATTCGATTTACGCAAATGCACCCATTCCTGCTCAAAATCTATTTTTAACCCGTCAATGGTCGTATATTGCTCGTGCTTATATTTTTCCTCCATCTTAGCCAACAAAGCATCGATATCCAACCCAGGCGTTAGCGTAATCTTATTCTTCGACATATAATACTGTGGCAATGCCGCGCGGTATTCAGAAACTTTTTTGCCCAACTTCGCCAAATGGGTAAGGAAAATCGCCACGCCTACCAATGCATCACGCCCGTAATGTGAATCCGGATAAATCACTCCTCCATTGCCTTCACCGCCAATGACCGCGTTGACTTCTTTCATTTTGGTCACCACGTTCACTTCGCCAACAGCTGCAGCAAAATACTCGCCACCGTGCTTTAGAGTTACATCGCGCAAGGCTCGGGTAGACGATAGATTGGAAACGGTATTCCCCTTGGTATGCTGTAAGATATAGTCCGAAACGGCCACCAAGGTATATTCCTCGCCGAAAAGCTCTCCATCTTCCATCATAAACACCAAACGATCCACATCGGGATCCACGGAAATTCCTAAATCGGCTTTGTTTTCCAACACCGCTGCCGAAAGATCAGTCAGATGCTCCTTCAACGGTTCGGGATTATGGGGAAAATGTCCGTTTGGTTCGCAATGGATCTTATATATGGTCTGAACGCCCAATGCTTCCAGCAAAGCCGGTATGAAAATTCCACCCGTACTGTTTACCGCATCTACTGCAATTTTGAAATTGGCCTGCCTAATAGCTTCCTTGTCTACCAAAGGAAGGGCTAATACAGCATCTATGTGTTTCTGCAAATAGCTGCCATCTTCCGTTACCGTACCCAAGGCTTGAACTTCGGCAAAATCAAAATCAAGACTCTCGCCCAATGCCAACACTTCTTTACCTTCCTGATCGTTGATAAACTCACCTTTGCTATTGAGCAACTTTAAGGCATTCCACTGCGCAGGGTTATGGGAAGCAGTAAGGATGATCCCACCTGCCGCATTTTCCATCGGTACAGCCAATTCCACGGTGGGTGTTGTAGACAACCCCAAATTGACCACACTAGCGCCGATACTTTGCAACGTACCCACCACCAAGTTGCTGACCATCTCTCCCGACAGCCGGGCGTCGCGTCCAACGACAAACTTGTTGTTTCCGGTTTTCGCCATCAAGATTTTACCAAATGCAGCTGTAAACTTAACAATGTCAATTGGTGTCAAACCATCGCCTGCATGGCCTCCAATCGTGCCCCGGATGCCGGATATTGATTTTATAAGTGTCATATTTTAAAGTAAAATGTAAAAGTTAAAAATTAAAAGTCCCCCAATCGCCACCTCATAGTTAAGAACCTATTGACCTCACCCCGTAACGAACCTTGTAAAATTAACCTTATATCACAAATTTTCATACAAAACTTTTACTTTTCAAATCTAAACACTACTTTTGTTGCAACATTGTTTCGTTTATAGAATTTATCACATTGTTTATACAATATTATTTACCTTTGACTTGTTTTAAACACAACGATTAGGAACTTATGTTAGATCAATTAATCCATATCGACCAAGAAGTATTTCTCGCCATCAATCAGGGCTTGAGCAATCCCTTTTTTGACTGGCTGTTGCCAATTCTTCGAAATCCATTCACTTGGGCACCATTGTACTTGTTCTTGATTATATTTTTCATCAAGCATTACGGAAAAATGGGTGTCATCATTGTCGCGTTTACATTGGCTAATTTCGGCGTATCCGACGTGGTGTCTTCCCACCTCATCAAGAAAAATGTGGAAAGACTAAGACCTTGCAATGATCCGGTGTTTAAAGAAGATGTCAAGGTACGGGTAAGATGTGGTTCGGGCTTTAGCTTTACCTCATCGCATGCTACCAATCACTTTGCCATGGCTTTCTTTTGGATAGCATTGTTCAGAAGAAGATGGAAACACGCTTTGTGGCTGTGTATCACTTGGGCTTCGCTTATCAGTTTTTCCCAAATCTATGTCGGCGTACACTATCCGGTAGACATCATATGCGGTGCGTTGCTGGGCATCTTGATCGGTACGGGTATGGGTTATCTATTTAAACGTTTCTTTCCAAATTTTTTCAATAACTCCACAACTTCTGCATCAGTAGCAACCACATGAGTTCATTCTTAATCGTCACCGTTTTATTTCTATCGGCCTTGACTGCCGGATTAGCTGTTTTTTTTGTCAAAAGAGACAACACCAGTTTACTGAAGCTCATCCTGGCATTTAGCGGGGCATATCTTTTCAGCATAACGGTATTGCACCTTATCCCTCATGTGTATTTGAGCAACACAACCAGCCCGGAAATTATCGGACTGTATGTATTGGGTGGTTTTCTGTTTCAACTGGTTTTAGAACAGTTCTCCCAAGGCATAGAACATGGCCACATTCATCAGCATAACCACCATGTCTTCCCGTTGGGCATTATGGTCAGTTTATGCTTGCATGCTTTTTTAGAAGGTATGCCTTTGGCGGCAGGGCATCAGACGGAACTTGTTTTCGGTATTGCCATTCACCATATACCTGCTGCGTTTGCATTGGGCAGCCTACTGCTTAATACGCGTTTGAACAAAACCAAGATATCGATTTTCATCCTGATCTTCGCGGCCATGACGCCGCTTGGCTTTTTGACCAGTAAAGGCATCAGCGAAGGTGAAATTGGCAATATTTCACAGTATTTCGACAAGATCATGGCCATTGTCATCGGTATCTTCCTGCATATTTCGACTACCATTCTCTTTGAATCAGGCTCGGCTGATCATCACACCTTTAACAGAAAGAAAATGATAGCCGTAGTACTGGGCATTCTTGTTTCGTTGGCCAATTTCTTATTTGAGGGCCATAGCCATGATCATGGTGGCGAAGGACATCATCATGAGCATCATCACCATGACCATGGTGAACACGAATAGCAACCCCTATTTTTGATTGCCCCGGGGCTTTATCGGAGCCATACTTTTGAAATCCAACAAAAGTTTGACAACATATGCCCTTAGAATCGATCTAAATTGCCTATCTTTGAACAGATAAAACAACGATTCTTCGAATATCATTCATAACGTTATCATCTCAAAAATGCAGAAAAGTTTAAGTCTTGCCGTATTGAAGATAGGTGAAAAGGCCAAAATAAGTACTATCAACTCTGAAGAACTGCCCGCCAAGTTTTTGGAAATGGGTTTGCTTCCCGGAAACATTGTCCAAATAAAGCATAAAGCGCCGTTTAACGGACCAATAGGCCTGCATATCCTCACCTCGAATGTGCTTATTGCCATACGTCAATCTGAAGCACTGCATATTTTAGTAGAGAAGTAAAACATGAAGCAACCGATCATAGCCCTTTTGGGCAACCCCAATGTGGGCAAGACCTCTCTTTTCAACCGTATCACCAAATTGCACCAGCATGTTGGCAACTATCCAGGCATAACGGTCGAAAAACGCCAAGGAAGCGTTAAAGCAAATGGCAAGATGTATCGTATTATTGACTTGCCCGGCACCTATACCCTTTTCCCAACTTCAATGGATGAGGAAATTGTGCTGAACACATTGGGAAACAGGGAAAACCCAGATTATCCTGATTTGGTTGTGATAGTCAGCGAACCGAATACCATCAAACGTTCCATTGTATTGTATCAACAGGCTCGTGAGCTGGGAGTTCCGGCATTGTTTGTCATTAACATGATCGATGAGGTGAAGACGAAGGGGCTGGAAATCGACTATCAGGAACTGGAAAAATACCTCAATACCAAAGTCTTCACGACCGATGCGCGTAGCGGTAAAGGGGTACAGCAATTGATTGCCGCTTTCGACGAACGGCCAAGTCATTACATAAGCCGTTTTGAAATCGACCCTAAATACGCCAAAGCCATGGAAGAGGCCAAAGAGGTTTTTCCATTGCATACCGAATACCAAACTTGGCAATATTTGGCTCAAGACCACGTGTCGTTCTTAAGCGCCGAACAGCGGGCCAAGTTGAAAGACATTAAAGCTAGACATCAGATTGGCTTCCATGAGATGCAAAAAGCCGAGGCTATCCAACGAAACCGCCAGATAGAAGTAGCCCTGCAGGATATCGTTTTTCATCGGGAGAATTTGCATCTAGCCAAAACCAGTAAAATTGACCGGATATTGCTACACCCCGTATGGGGTTATGTGATCTTCTTCGCCATATTATTCCTCATTTTTCAATTGGTATTCATTCTTTCCGAACCTATGATGGATTGGATCGACGGGATGTTCTCCGCGTTGATAGACACCACCGCGGCAACACTACCAGAGGGACCATTATCCAATCTGCTTACCCAGGGGGTGTTGGCTGGAATCGGAGGGATCGTGATCTTTGTACCGCAGATTGCCATCCTTTTTCTATTGGTTTCACTGATGGAAGAAACGGGTTATATGAGTCGTGTTGTCTTCCTGATGGACAGATGGTTAAGACCTTATGGACTGAACGGAAAATCGGTTATTGCCCTCATGTCGGGGATTGGCTGTGCAGTTCCGGCTATTATGGCGGCCCGTAATATCGAGAACACCAAGGAACGGTTGATTACCATGTTGGTCACTCCGTTCATGACCTGTGCTGCGCGCCTTCCCATATATGTTGTTTTGATCGCTTTGGTCATTCCCAACCATACCTTTTTAGGCTTCGGGCTACAGGGTTTGGTGCTCAATATTCTTTACATTCTCGGTGTTGTTGCCGCATTGCTTTCCGCATGGATATTAAACAAAATCGTCAGGAGCACCCACAAGTCTTTCTTGATCTTTGAGCTTCCCTCCTATAAGACACCGGATTGGAAAAACGTGGCCATTAATGTTTGGGACAAGACATCGGGTTTTCTTTTTGGAGCGGGTAAGATTATCTTGGCTATGGCCGTCATCCTTTGGGTGCTTGGCAATTTCGGACCAAACGACAAATTCAGCCGTGCAGAAGATTATGTCGTGGAGGCCAATCCTTCGTTAACGGAAGAAGAACTTGGCGAAGAAGTGGCTGCATTTAGGTTGGAGCACTCCTTCTTAGGCTATATCGGCATGGGAATCGAACCTTTTGTAAAACCGTTGGGCTACGATTGGAAAATGGGTATTGGATTGGTTTCTTCTTTTGCCGCACGCGAAGTATTCGTGGGCACCATGGCAACCGTATACAGCTTGGGCGAAGAAGTTGATATCGATGACGACGAACAGAAGGAAACACTGCTCTCAAAGATGAAATCAGAAATCAACAGAAATACTGGACGTCCGGCTTATAACTTGGCCTCAGGCATATCCTTATTGTTATTCTATGCCTTTGCTATGCAGTGCATGAGCACAATAGCCACTATGAGACGCGAAACAGGCTCTTGGAAATGGACGTTCATACAAACAGTGATGATGACGGGAATAGCGTATGTGATCGCACTCGTAGCCTATCAAACGTTGAAATAGAAAGAATATGGATACATTGATCATCCAATATATTGTTATAGCAATTGTCTTCGTCTTTGCCGTGTATTACATGGCAAGACGCTTTTGGCCATCGAAACACAAAAAAAGCAGTGGATGCGACAAGGGGTGTGGATGTGCAACCACACAACCCAAGGAAACGGGTAGCTAGTCTTCCTCGTCCATTTCCTGAAAAACCTTTCGGTCAGCATCGGCACCTGCTATATCGCCCAACCGTTCTTTTATGGAAGCACGATAGGCATATAAATCCGAATAATAAGGGTTAAGTGCGATAGCCCTGTCATAATCTTCCAAAGCTTTTCCCCAATTTTCCAGCTTTTCATGCAAATCTGCTCGTAGCGCAAAAACAAAAAAATCCTCCGGCAACATGTCAGCTAATTTGTCAAAATCGGATAAAGCCTCTGAAAAAAGGCCTTGGTTGATGAGAAAATTGCCTCGCTCTTCATAAATCAAATTATTCTCTGGATCAATTTCGGTAGCGCGGTCAAAATCAGACCGGGCATATGTGTTCTCTCGGATAGCTTCGTATAGCTTGGCACGGGACAAGTAGGCTTGAAAATGAAAAGGGTCAATCCGTAATGCTTCGTTAAAGTTCTCCAAGGCTTTGTCATATTGCAACAAACGCATATGCAAGGTACCTCGGTAGACCAACACCGTAGCGCTTCCCGAAAATTTGTCAACAGCATGGCTATACAGGGCCAATGCATGGAGATAATCAAATTGCTGTGTAGCGTCCAAGGCATTATTCAACAAGGACTTCAAATCATTATAGTTCTCAACTTCTTTCTTAGTAGCAGGTTTAGCCTCTAGCCATTCCAAGAAAATATGATAGTTGAAATCGAGTTTTTTCGCGACTTGATAATCGTAAAAAGCGCCCTCCTCGTCGTCAACGATTGTATTCAGGATGGAACGGCAGGCATAGAAAAAAGGTTGCTCCGGAAATTGTTGGATGGCCTCACCATATAAGGCAATAGCGTCGGAGTGATTGCCTTCCTGGGCGACATCATATGCCCGCCTTGCCATCGCTAGCATCACATCTTCCGATGTACTGCAAGATAAGGGCATCAACGTTGGAAAAAGTTGCGAACTCGCTAAAATGAAATATGGATTTTGTGTTAACGACATACCCAAAGATAAGGAATCTTGTGATTAATTCACGTCCGAATAACATACGCCAAACACAGATTTTTATGGTCTCTCGACTGTCAGTGTAATATAATAGCACAGATAGGCACAGAAATTTCCACTATTTCCTTTTCCGTGGTGATCTGTGAGAAAAAACTTAAGGAGACAGCGCTTTACGAAACATCAAACTTCAGCCAATCCACGCCCTGACGACCGTAGATAAAATACTTGGGCTGGATAATTTCCGCGCTGATTTCGATTTCCTGCAAAAAGTCATCCGATGTTCCAAAATTGTCTTTTTGGATGATAAACAGGTTATTGTTTTTCAATGCATCCGTTCTGCTCCAAATATCATCGGTCAATAAGGCAGGAATCTCGCTGTACAAGGATTCGTTTTGCTGAACGATCATTATAATAGAGGGGTTATCGAATTTGTCGGCAATTAATAAACCTCCGGCTATCGAGACAACATCCTGCAGTTGTTCGTTGAAAAGTGGCTCAAAAGCAACCGCTTGATCAAGCACCAAAACGGTTGGACGTTGCTCCTGCGGAATATATTTCAACTTATGAATCAATATATTCACTTCCTCATCCAAATCAGAAGCCTGTTGTGGATCTTCCAGTTGCTTGTTGCTCAATAACGTGCTGTAATAGTTTAGTTGTTGCATGCCTGCCCTCTTTTTCGGTGCAAATTTACGGAAGGAGAGTTTAAGAACCTAATTCATATGTCGAATAATAAATGTATAGGATAGATTTTGTAAATTGCGGTTCAAAAATATAGGATAAGTTATGTTCGATAAATTGTTTCAGGCACAGCAAAAAGCTGAGGAAGTCAAAAAGCGTTTGGATAGTATTTCTGTTTTCGGAGAAGCCGAAGGCGGAAAAATTAAGGTAGTGGCATCAGCCAGCAAGGAAATCAAAGAGGTAACCATCGATCCTGATTTTTTGGCCAATGCCGAAAAAGAAGAATTGGAGGAATTGATCGCTGTGGCGGTAAATAAGGCATTGGCCCAAGCCGAGAGCATCAGTCAGACCGAAATGCAAGCCGTTTCCCAAGATTTGCTGGGGGGCTTAGGCGGATTCGGAGATTTGTTTAAATAAAGCAATAAATCAATTTTCAGTTACCCTATAAATTGGATTTTAAAGATATGAAAGTTACTTATTACGGTCAGTCCTGCGTTGAGTTTGATTTTAACGGCACAAAAGTTTTATTAGATCCTTTTATCTCCTACAATGAGCTAGCTAAGGATATTGATCTGAATAGTCTGAAACCGGATTATATATTTCTGAGCCATGGACATGCTGATCACGTAGCAGATATGGCCCACATTCAGAAAAACAGCAATGCCGTCGTGGCATCCGTGGTCGAGACTGCTGCATGGGTAAGACGCCAAGGTGTTCCCGAAGATAAAGTCATTGAGTTTAATTTCGGAGGCACGTTGCAATTACCTTTTGGCAAGGTGAAGATGGTGTATGCCCTGCATACCAATAGCACTCCGGATGGCCAATACGGTGGTGTAGCGGTGGGTTTTGTGTTTTTTATCGGCGATAAAAAAATCTACTTTGCAGGCGATACCGCCCTGACATTGGAAATGAAACTGCTGGAAGAACTGCAATTGGATTGGGCATTGCTGCCGATTGGCGGACATTATACCATGGACGTAGACGATGCCATCAAAGCAGCAAGATTTGTCAATTGCAAAAACATCATCGGAATCCATTACAATACATTTCCGCCAATTTCCATTGATTCCCAAGAAGCACGGGAAAAGTTTTCTTCGAACGGTTTAATGCTTCAGCTACCTGCCATCGGCGAATCAATAGACTTGTAGCCTAGAGCACATAGATAAGACGCCTCATTAAGCTGTTTGTAAAAGATGAGGCGTCTTATATTGTCGAAGTATTTAGGCTCCTATCATTCCCAACCGTTTTCCTTTTTAAAAGAACGCCAGCTCAAAAAATTATTTCGTGCCTATAGATCAAGTCTTATCTGACCACATTTTTTCAACAAAACACAAAGTTTTCCACACCCCTCTTATCGTACCCCTTCGTAACGGTTTCCAAACACCATAATTGCATCTGCTACACACCTCTCCATTTTATATTATGACCTCAGTCATAATATATTTCTTGTCCTCTTTCTAATTTTATGAAGAAGCTGTTGATCAGCCATAATGCCTTATCAGATAGCATCTGTTTATGGATAGTTCTGTTTTTGTTATCGGGGAATCGGTAAGTTATAATTTATATAAATATGGAAAATTACGTTATAAAAAGAAATGGAGTGTACGAAACGCTCAAACCGTTCAAAATAGAAGATGCCATAAAGAGAGGTTTCAAAAGTGTAGGAATCGACTATGACGAAGACGTTTATTCGCAAGTATTACAGGCTTTGGACAAAAAAACAATGTGGGCAGTTGAAGAGATACAGGACATTATCGAAAAACAGCTGTATGACAAAGGTTATTTCGAGGTGATGCGCTCCTTTATGCTATATCGGCATACTCGAAAATTGCAACGCGAACACGTATCGGGGTTGAACGAAGACACCACTTATGTAAACTCCACACAGACCATCGAAGAGTATATCAGCAAGACCGACTGGCGTATCAATGCCAACGCGAATACCTCTTACTCCAATGCAGGACTGGTCAACAATGTAGCCGGGAAAATTATCGCCAACTATTGGCTGGACAAAGTTTATAGTCTAGAAGAAGGATATGCCCATCGCAATGCCGATATACATATCCACGATTTGGATTGCTTGACCGGATACTGTGCCGGATGGAGTTTGAGAGTATTGCTAAACGATGGATTCAACGGTGTTCGAGGACGGGTCGAAAGCCGCCCTCCCTCCCATTTTCGGGAAGCGTTGGGACAGATGGCCAACTTTTTGGGTATTTTGCAAAGTGAATGGGCCGGAGCGCAGGCTTTCAGCTCGTTTGACACATATTTAGCACCTTACGTGTTCAAAGACCAACTATCCTATACCGATGTACTGAAAGCTGTTCGCAGTTTTGTATATAATCTGAATGTACCTGCCAGATGGGGGCAATCACCATTCACCAATATTACGATCGATTGGGTCGTTCCGGAAGATTTAAAATCACAAATACCAACCCGGAACAACGAGCACCTGTTCAAATATGTACAGGACAGGGTTTTAGAACAAAAGGCTAAAGAGAAAGGTGTGCAGTCGCTAGAGGAACTGACGTATGCACATTTCCAGAAGGAAATGAACCTCATCAACAAAGCCTATTATACGGTTATGACCGAAGGTGATTCGGGCGAACAGCCGTTTACTTTCCCTATTCCAACCGTGAACATCACCGAAGATTTCGACTGGTATGGCGAAAACACCGATCTCCTTTTTGAAAATACGGCCAAGATAGGATCTTCCTATTTTCAGAATTTCATTGGGAGCCAATACATCACCGATGCACAGGGAAACCGCGTGGAAAATCCAAATGCTTATAAGCCCAATGCCGTACGGAGCATGTGCTGCCGTCTGCAACTCGACCTTCGCGAATTACTGAAACGGGGGAATGGCCTGTTTGGAAGTGCAGAAATGACAGGTAGCATTGGCGTTGTAACCATCAATATGGCACGTCTAGGCTATCTGTTCGAAGGCAATAAGAAAGGGCTTTACAAACGACTGGATGAGTTGCTAGAGTTGGCAAAATCCACCCTTGAGAAAAAACGTAAGTTTATCCAAGAGATGTACGACCGTGGTCTATATCCCTACACGAGACGCTATTTGTTGCATTTTAAAAACCATTTTTCGACCATTGGCGTGAATGGAATAAACGAAATGTTGCTCAACCTCACCAATGGTGCCGAAAACATGACGACAAGCAAAGGAATAGCCATTGCCGTGGAATTGTTGGAGCATATCCGGGTAAAAATGCAACAGTTTCAGGAAGAGACAGGCAATCTTTACAACCTGGAAGCCACCCCTGCAGAAGGCACAACCTATCGCTTTGCCAAGGAAGACAAAAAGCGCTATTTGGATATTATACAGGCGGGGCAGGATGAAAACATCTATTACACCAACAGTTCGCAAATACCGGTGCAACATACGGACGATCCTTTTGAAGCGCTGTTGTTGCAAGACGATTTGCAGTGCATGTACACGGGAGGCACAGTACTTCACCTTTACATGCGCGAAAAAATAAGTTCTCCCGAAGCCTGCCGTAATTTGGTCAAGAAAGTGCTGACGAACTTTAAGCTACCGTACATTACGGTTACGCCGGTATTTAGCGTATGTCCTACCCATGGCTATATCTCCGGGGAACACGAATATTGTCCAAAATGCGATGACCTATTATTGGAAAAATTAACGGATAAAAAACAATGAGTATGCAAACTAAAACCAAATCAGCCGACGTATTGGAGCAACACAACGAGCTACGGACAAAATGCCTTGTCTACACCCGTGTCATGGGTTACCACCGGCCTGTAGAGAGTTTCAACATTGGTAAAAAAGGCGAGCACAAGCAACGGCTTCATTTCAGCGAATGTGGACAGATAAACGCATAATTTACGACCTGACGCCGTTTTCGTTGCTTGATTATCCCGATGTTGCATCCTGTATTCTTTGGTTTGCAGGATGCAACATGCGGTGTAGCTACTGCTACAATCCAGATATCGTCTTCGGCAAAGGCAAGATGTCCATTGCTGAAGCGCTTACCTTTATCCGATCGCGACAAGGGTTATTGGACGCCGTGGTATTAAGCGGTGGGGAATGTACCATGTACAAAGAAATCATCCCGCTTGCCAATGCCATTCAAGAAATGGGCATATCGGTAAAAGTCGATACGAATGGTTCCCATCCCCAACGTATGCAAGAACTTATTTCGTTGCGGCTCATCAACTATGTTTCCCTCGACTTTAAAGCAATGCCTGATAAGCTGGAATCCATTACCAAATCTATTTTTCATCGCGAATTTGAACAAACATTTAACTTGCTTCAAGCATCGAACATACCTTTTGAAGTCAGAACGACCATCCATTCTGCTCTTTTTTCCAGGCAAGAACTTATCGCCATGGCAGATTACCTGGCCTCACTTGGATACTCCGGAAAATATTACCTGCAAAACTTCATGAACGATACGGAAACCATCGACCTTATCACCAAAAGGCACCAAAGGCTGGAAATGCTCCCCTATCCAAAGGATAGGATGGAAATCGTTATCAGAAATTAGCATACAGCACGATCAGTACCAAACTGTAGATATCTATCTGTATCCGTGTTAGATCGAAAGATGACCTAACAATACAATTTTTATGTCTTTCTGTGAGCTCCTTTAATACCTTTTTTTTCACAGATCCAAACGGATCACAACTGAAATAGAGATAATTTAAATTTCTGTGTCTATCTGTGCTATCTGTGAGCTCTTCTGATTTAATTTTGTACCTTAGTTTTTGAAATTTCCACCACAAAGTGGATATTAGTAGAGAACGTTTTGAAACCCTGTATCGACATCCATACCCATAGTTACAAAGCCAATTCGACCGAAGTGTTTTCGCTTCCCAATATTATTATTTCCAAAGACTATTTTATTCCACAGCCTTGTTCGTTGGGTATCCACCCATGGTATATCGATATAAACAAGGATGCACAATTAGACATATTAAAACAATACGCCAAAAAGGAAAATGTATTGGCTATTGGTGAATGTGGCCTGGATAAATTAACAGATCGGGATTTTAAGACACAAGAACGAATATTCCGAGAACAAATCAACATCGCTAATCAATTGCACAAACCCTTGATCGTCCACTGCGTGCGGGCGCACCAAGAATGCCTCCGAATACTCAAGGAAGAAAACGTACAGGTACCTGTTATCTTTCACGGTTTCGACAAAGACATGCAACTGGCTCATCAGATCCATCGCGCAGGTCACTACATCAGCTTAGGAGCATCGCTCTTAAAAGGAAAACAGAATGAGCTAATCACTGCATTATCCTGTGACAAAATTTTCTTGGAAACCGACGATAAACCTATCCAGATAGTAGATATTTATATGTATTTTTGCCGCGTTCGAAAAATGCAGCTTGAACTGTTGAAAGAACAAATATATCAGAATTTTATACGAGTATTTAACTATCCGATAGGAAAATGAAAGATTTATCTTGGTTATCCCGTACCGAAGCATTGACGGGTCGTGAGGCATTGGAGCAATTGAGTCGTTCACATGTCATGGTACTGGGACTAGGGGGAGTAGGTTCATATGCTGCCGAATTTATCTGTCGTGCCGGTGTGGGAAGGATGACTATCATCGATGGCGACACCGTGGATCCTTCCAACCGCAATCGGCAATTGCCAGCCTTGGCTACTAACCACGGTGTGGCGAAGGCGGAAATCATGAAAGAACGCCTATTGTCCATCAATCCTGAATTGGAATTACAGGTTGTTCAAGATTTTGTCATCCCCGAAAAAATTCCTGCTTTATTGGATATGGCTCCAGACTATTGCGTTGAAGCTATTGATAGTATTACACCAAAGCTATTTTTCATCCGCCAGGCAACGGAGAGGAGAATCCCTTTTGTAAGCTCCATGGGTGCTGGCGGAAAAGTAGATCCAACCAAGATCCGGATTGCAGATATTAGTAAATCCTACAACTGCAAATTAGCACAGCATATTCGTAAAAAATTGCGCAAGCATGGCATTCAAGAAGGTGTCAAAGTAGCTTTTTCTACAGAACTTCCGAAAAAAGAATCGTTGCTGTATACTGACGGCAGCAATTTCAAAAAATCTGCTTATGGTACAATGTCGTACCTTCCGGCCGCATTTGGTGGAGCCATTGCTTCGGTAGCCATTCGCGAGATCATCGGTTTGGAGATAGGAGTATAAGCAAAAAAATTAACGTTATGGATTGGCATTACATTTAAGCACCCAAAATCCAACATCTAGACTACTGCAACAGTTTTTTCTGAAAGTGTCCCAAGGTCAATATTTCAAACAAAACACATGATATTATTGTTTGATTCTTGGAAGACTTTTGTTAACTTAGATTATTCATTTTCTACTATTAACTGTTTTTATAAAAAATGCAACCTATGGAAAATAAAAACAACAAAATCAGCGTGTTATACGTGGATGATGAGGAAAATAATTTGATTTCCTTCAAAGCTACATTTCGTTTAAAATATAAAGTTTTTACGGCGATAAGTGGGGAAGAAGCTATAAAATTAGTAAAAAAAAATGCCATTGATATTATTATCACCGATCAGCGGATGCCTGAAATGACAGGTGTGGAATTTCTAGAAGAGATCATAAAAATCGATCCCAAACCCATGCGTATTCTCCTCACAGGATACACGGATATGAGCGCCGTCATAGATGCTATCAATAAAGGAAAAATCTTTCATTATCTCAACAAACCTTGGAGTGAAGAAGAATTGGACCAAACGATACAACGCGCATATGAAGTATACGCTGAACAAAAACAAATATTGGAGAGTTTTTCCAAATTAGAGATATCAAACGAACAGTTAGAATTTTTGTTACGGCAAAATTTATTGTCTTAGTTCATATTTTTTTACAAAATAAGACAGTCGCTACTTAGTAGGAATAACAACTGTAAATTTTGTTCCGACCCCCAGCTGGGATTCTACTTGAATAGTTCCCTGCAATTTAAGCAATGCACTCTGCACGTTATAAAGCCCAAATCCCATTCCTTTTGCTTGATCGCTTCCTCTAAAGAACAGTTTAAAAATATCATCTATATGTTCGGGAGAGATACCAATCCCTGTATCGCTAACCACAATAGTGGCATTGCCACCTCCTACAGTTACCGATAAAGACACCAATTTGTTTTCACAGCCTTTTCGTTGATATTTAAAAGCATTAGACAGCAGGTTATGCAAAACCAATTCCAAAACTGCCCTATCGCTTTTAAAGGTATCAGGCTGATTTACCTTTATTTCAAACGTAACGTCACTGTTTTGCGTATAGATCTTATAAAATTGTCCTATATTTTCAAAAAGATCCTGAAAATCCACATCTGACAAGGTCAGTTCGCCACGTCGCAATAAATAGTAATCGCGCAGGCTATCAATATAGGCATCCAGCATCACCACAGAGCCTTCCATTAACCGCAACAACTGTCGCACCTGCTCAATATCGTCAAATTTAGATGCCAGCCTAAGGGCAGACAAGACGCCTGTAAGTGGATCACGAAGGTCATGGCTTACACTGTACGCAAATTTATCCAATTCATCATAAGCTTTTTGTAACTCTTGATGTTTAATATCCAACATGGAGTTGGCAATATAAAATTGATGAGCCTCCTCTATGGAAGATATAATCTCTTCTTCTTGCCATGGTTTGCGTACAAATCTAAAGATATGTCCTTTGTTCACAGCTTCAATGACTGTCTCCATATCCGCATAGGCCGTCAATAAGATTCGGATAGGTCGTGGAAAATCCTTTCTTATGCGACTCAGAAAATCTACACCCAACTCATCGGGCATACGCTGATCACAAAAGATAATGCGTATATTGGGGCGGGTTTGAAGTATCGTTTCCGCCTCTGCAGTGCTCGATGCTGTGTGAACGACATACCGGTATCTAAAATTAGCTTTAAAGCCAACGAGATTATTCACCTCATCATCAATATACAATATTTCCGGCTCTTTTTGCATCATCTGGCAGATTACAGTCGTTTCATGTCACCTTGAGCGAAGGTAAGGATATTTATGATATTAAAGATATAATTATGAAATATTTTGTTGTATTGGAATAATTAATGTAAACGTGGTACCCTCTCCTAATTCGGATTCAACCATAATCCGACCGTGATGCTTCGCAATCGTATTGTATGCGATGGACATTCCCAGCCCTGTGCCTTCTCCCACATCTTTGGTAGTGAAAAACGGTTCGAAAATCTTTTCTCGAATATCTTCCGGGATACCTACGCCATTATCAGCTATTTTTATATAAACATACGTTTCGTCTTCGGATACACCCGTTTCAATCCCCAACCTACCTCCCGGTTTGTTATCGAATTTTTTGTTGATGGCATAAATGGCATTGGTTAAAATATTCAAGAATACTTGGTTCAGTTTACCGGCATGGCATTCTATCCTAGGCAAGGGTCCATAGTTCTTATCGATATCTATTCCTTCTCTGATCAGGCTATTAAGAATAACCATTGTAGATTCCAATCCTTCATTGATATCGGCAAATATGAGAACATCTTCATCAACCCGGGAAAAAATACGCAAACTTTTAACGATTTCGGCCGTCCTGTGCGCGCCATCGTGCATTCCTTTTAACAGGAAATCGACCTCAGACTTAAGATAGTCGATATCAATTTCTTCTTTGTAGGCTTCGATTTGCTGACGCTTTTCGCTCATCGACATATCATCGTCAAATGCCAAGCGTTCGACCTCATCCAATGTATCCCAAATCATTTTAATATCGCGTTTTAACGGAGCGACATTTGATGTCACAAAATTGATCGGATTATTGATTTCATGAGCTACACCAGCGGTAAGCTGTCCCAAAGAGGCCATTTTCTCTGCTTCGACAAGCTGTGACTGTGTCTCTTTCAAATGAATCAATGTCTGTTGTAACGACTCGTTCGAAGCCATTAACTCATAGGTCCGTTCCTCTACTTTCTGCTCTAATACAATATTCTGTTCACGGATCAGCTTTTCATTTTCTCTAGCTACCCGCAACGCCTCAAGCCTGGATTGTTCGCGTTCATTTTTCAATATATTAATGCGATTGGCCAAACCAAAGGAAAGCAATGCCATTTCTACTGCAGAGGCTACTTGCACAGAATAATATGTAAATCCGTTGTGGGGCAAAAAGCCATAATCCCGCAAAAGGAACAGCAAGGAACCAATCAGCAAAATCGACCAGGCAATAAGAAAGAATTTAGCAGGTGGAAAGGTCGGTCTCTTATAGACAACAATCACGGCCGTCGCCAGTCCAGAAATGGCCGCCAAAGCAGTAGCAGTCTGCATTAACTGAAAAGCAAAATACTTATCTGCAAGCAAAACAATGATGGCAACCAAAAATAGAACCATCAAAGACATGAGCCACCGATACAATGATTTAAAATACTTTTTGATTTCTAAGAAATGTATGGTGAAAAGTATAGCGCTAACACCACTGACACAACCCAAGAAAACGATACTCATTTGCTCGATATTTGGACTGTTAGGCCATAAAAACTGATAATTATAACCCTTTATTCCGATCTGCGTGAGACCAGTACCCAACACATAGAAAACGTAATAGATATAGCTCACGTCACGTATGGACAAGAACAGGAAAAAATTGTAAACACTCATGATAAGCACAATACCCGCATATAGACCTAAAAGTAAATATTCAACGGATAAGGAGTTCACATGGGCCAACCTCGATAATACACGCATAGGCAACACAACCGGCATATTACTCTGTATTTTTAGGTAATACACCTGTGCCTCGGAAGGCTTAAGCGACAAATCAAATTTAAAATTCGGATTGTGGTATTTCCGGTCGTAAAACGGTTGTTCTTTGTCAATGACCGCTTGTGCCAATAAAGAGTCTGCACCGTTAAACGTATATAGTTCTGCCCGCTCAACGGTTGAATTTTCTATTTCCAGCACATGGTTACGAATATCCGTTTCGTTCTGAACGGAAAACCGAATCCACACGGCATCTCTGGATGTACCCAAACTTAAATCATCAGTTGCTATCGGTTCAAATTTGCCTAACTTAACCTCCTCAATACCCGCATCAGGATCTGCAAAATATACTGCTATATGTTGCCCTTTAATGGGTATGGAACCATCTCTATCAATCAACGTTTGTCCGGTCGCCACCCCTACAAGAAGAAAACACACACACCATACAATTCCAAAAGCCTTCAACATAGTACAGCGTTGATTATTTTTTTGCCTTTACTATTACGAGGTTCATCACAGACACAAAACGGCCTAACCGATCCGCCTCCTGAAGTGCAACAAAGAAATCTTTTTCGTCCTGTTCACTGACGACACCTTCGTTCCGCATAGAAACCAATACCTGATCCAATCGAATCATCATAATACATTGCGACAGCGAATAGGAGGTCATCGGAAATACTTCTATCTCGATTTCGCAAAAACCTGCCTCTTCAAGATATTGTATGAGTGAAATAGCCGCTTGACCATTATTTACATTATAGTTACTGAAATACGCTCGAACCAAATTTATCGTTTTCCGGTCACCGTTATAAAACGATAGGCTACTCCAATCTGTCTCTGCAATAACAATAGGGCTATCGGGTCGCAACACCCGATGAAACTCGGAAAAAGCCTTATGGGGGTCTATCAAATGCTGAATCAAGCGTTCGTTCCGAAGACCAGACAGCTCGTTGTCTCCAAAAGGTAAATTAGTAGCTTCCCCCAATATGAACGATACGTTTGGTAACTGCTGTCCGGACAATGCTCCTGCGTCAATCATTTCATGTTGATTGTCCACACCAACTAACTGGACATCTGCTTCACCAAACAATTTAGCCATTCTGATCACATCGTCACCCGCACCACACCCTATGTCGGCTATTTTCCCAGCCGTCAGTCCGAGAAAAGGTTGGTAGCTATTGGCCTTGAACGACTCTAGTGCCTGAGTTGTTTTATGGAGATACTCCAGATCATAACGTTGTTTTGTCATTTTTTCCATATTAAAGTAGATATTTTTTCAATACCATTACTTACACCGAAAACCTCCAAGGTTTATCAGGATCAATCGGATTCGGAATTTTAAGATTATATTCCAATTCATATTCACCTTTTGGTCCTTTCTCGGTCATGACTTGGTGTAATTGTTTACGCAAAGATTGAATTTTAATCCATTCATTCGGATCCGCCTCCGTTAATGTGTTTACATCGGGGACACGCATTGCCGTCGCAACAAGATCATCTTTCGGATAATAAAACAATCCATCGTTTCCCAAGGACCGCTCCACAACACCACCCACTCTCCTACCTAGTCGCACGGTAATAGGAGCACACAATACATAAACACTTTTTACGGGCAACTGCACCGAAACAACTGCGCCTGCTCGGGTCAACACAAAGCTGCCTATCCCCATACCTGCCACTTCACGGGAATTCCATAAGCCACACAACTCACAGGTACCTCCACTTTTCCGGTCGTTTTCGACCATTTCATAAATCTTAGGGTCGTAATTCCCCAAGGCAGTTTCAATCGGCAAAGGGTATTGACCAGTGGCAATTTGCAATCTGGCACCACCGTATACCGCTTTTGTTTCTGAGTTTTCTACCAAAATAACTACCGTATTTTCGTCATCTACCCAATCCTGTCTGTTTGACGTAATTTTAGTGATGCCATATATTTCCAACAACCTACGATGTCCTGTGATAAATTTCTCGCAAGCATCTTTATCGTGAGGCGCTATAAATGTCCGAATTTGAATCATTGAATCAAGTTACTTTGGAAGAAATTAATTTGCGGTCAGTTTAACACAACGCATCCTTTCAACATGTATAAAGTTAGAAAAAAAAACTTAACATCCCGCTATTTTGAACGAGGTAACTTTTTTAATATCTATTACCGCTAGGCCATCAACACACCCATCCATAAGTTTGAAAGCCAATCATAGTATCAAATATAACCTGGACTTAACTTTAGCAGTCCAACATTAAAATGTGATTGGCAAAAAATCCGATCGAGGCACAAATCTAATCAATAAAAACGAATAGCATTGTCGAAAAAAACAAAAATTTCAATAAGTATACTGATCTTAACAACGATCATTAACGATAAAAAGAAAGCCTCCTGCCCTTTCGAGAGGCAGGAGGCTTTCTTTTCACTTAATTATATAGAACCTGTTTAAAAATGGAAGTAAAATCTTGCATGTCTATCCTTCGACTTCGCCTGCATTGAGCTTGACGAAGTGCTTAGGATGACACTTCCGTTTTTTTGTCACGCTGAGCGGAGTCGAAGTGCGATAAAAAAACACAAAATTTAAACAGGCTCTTAATCTAAATGATATATTAATCTAAAATGGGTGTAAGTGTATACCCTTTATCTTTTAATAATTGCACAACCCCTTTTTCACCAACCAGATGCCCTGCCCCTACTGCAAATAAATAGGACTGTGTCTGCATCATATCAGGCATTTTTTCTAACCAAGATTGATTGCGGGCACTTAACAGCAACTCTTGTTTTTCCGGAGACAAATATGCAGTATTCGTCATCATGTCTTCCAATTCTGATACATTTTCATCAAAATATGCCTTCACCATTCGCTTAGTAAAGGCGACCATTTCTCCGGAAGCTTTTAAATAGGTATAAAGATCTTCCGGAGTAAAGAGATTATTGAGCAACTCCATCTGAAAAGTGATGCTTTCCAACTCGTCGATCGCCTTACCTTTTGCGTTTTCAAGTGCTTGCAATTCTTTCTCCATCATTTTGATATCGTTCATATCCTTACATTCAAATGATTTCATCGACAGCAAAGATATGACCACTGCTGGCGAGACCTGATCGAAAATAGTTGGAGGAAGTTGATTTTCGACCAAGACACTGTCTATAAAGCGTTTTTTATCGGGATCAAAATCTTTAAAAAAAGCCGTATTGGGAGCGATATAAGGTTGCATCAACGTCATATTTTCAGGGTTTGACAGGTCGACCTCAAAAGCTATCCGCTCTACTTTGTCTACTGTTTCCTTTACTTTATCTGCCATACGAAAATCTGCAGCACAAGCCATGTGCAGGGTGCCGAACAGATATGAATCCTTCGCCAATCCATTTCCGGATATCTTCCACAACAATGTGTTCTCTTGCGCAAAAAGCCCGGTGAAGCACAAAACCGCCACAGCAATAACAATTATTCTTTTCATCTTCATATTTTTTATCATCTATGTTATAAGTAGCCTGTTTTTTGTTTTTGTTACAACCTATATGAAAATAAATCCCCTATAACATTCGGCCACTCTCACAACAAATCCGTATCTCTAAAACTAAAATAACCCGAGTCTGTAAAGATGAGGTGGTCATTCACACGGATATCCATCAAATTGGCCGCATCGACAATTTTTTTCGTGAGCTCTTTGTCTGCTCTGCTCGCATGCAATGTGCCGGAAGGATGGTTGTGGACAAGTACAATAGAATGGGCTTTCGATATGAGGGCGTATCGCAGGACGATCCGTACATCAACAGGCGTAAAATCACCACCGCCCCGACCGATCAACTGTTTATCCAACAGTTTACAAGCCGTATTCAGATAAAGCACCCAAAACTCTTCATGCGGTAAATCTTGCAACTGATTACGAAAATAATTGTATACCCGTTTACTGCTATTCAATATGGGCTGGGCAACATGCTCCTCTTCTTTGCGCCTTCGTCCAAGCTCTAACGCCGCAATAATGCTGATGGCTTTTGCTTCCCCGATGCCATTATATTGGCACAAATCCTGCACTTCTAATTTGGAAAGATTATTCAAATTATGCTTTGCATCCGCCAATATTCGCCTACATAGCTCCACTGCTGTCTCGTTCTTAGAGCCCGATCCGATCAAAATAGCCAGCAATTCGGCATTAGTCAATGCACGCCTGCCCTGCTCAATCAGTTTTTCTCTTGGCCGATCAGCTTCGGGCCATTCGCGAATAACCAGTTTGTACATAACAAGGTGGATTTATAAAACATTTCTTCACAAAGGTATATATTTTTATTTGTTTTTGCTAATTTTTTTAGTTATTTTTTCAAAACTTAAAACCTGTTTAAAAATGGAAGTTCAATCTTGTGTGTCTATCAATCGACCAAGCCTGCACTGAGCTTGACGAAGTGCTAAGCGTGACACTTCCGTTTTTTTTACGCTTGGCAGAGTCGAAGCGCGATAAAAAAACATACAATTTAAACAGGCTCTTATTTTAAGGTTATATAAAAATAAAGCCCATGAAAATAAAATGCTTAACAATTCTTAACCCATAGAAAACGTTCAATTCCAACAGAAATTTTATCTTTGCAGATTCATAAGCAAAAAACAACGACTATGAGCAAAGCGATCATCAAGACAGAAAAAGGCGACATGACTGTACAATTATATACAGCTGACGCTCCTAATACAGTAGCTAACTTTGTCAAATTGGCTAAATCCGGGTTTTATGACGGGCTAACCTTTCACCGTGTCATTCCTGATTTTGTGATCCAAGGGGGTTGTCCCAATTCGAGAGAAGGTGCAACTGGTATTCCCGGCACTGGTGGCCCCGGCTACAAAATCGACTGTGAATTGACGGGCGAAAACCAATATCATGATCGGGGTGTCCTTTCAATGGCCCATGCAGGACGCAATACAGGTGGTTCCCAATTTTTCATCTGCCATAGCCGCAACAATACGGCTCATCTGGATAGAAATCACACCTGTTTCGGAAAAGTCATCGAAAATGTAGATATCGTAGACGATATCCGCCAAGGCGATCGTATATTAAATATTGAAATTATTGAAGATTAATACCTAACAGATATGAATTTAAGAGCTTTAGTTTCCGTCACCGGCAAACCGGGTCTATTCAAACTAATTGGCCAAAATAAGGGGGGATTCATTTTAGAGACGTTGGATGATAAAAAAATCAAAACAGCCGTAAACCTTTCCACAACCAAGATGGCTACTTTAGAAGACATCACCATCTACGGAGAAGATGAAGACATCCGCTTGATCGACATTCTAGAAGCCATAAAGGAAAAAGGGGGCAACTTGCCCGATGGCAAAGCCGATGGCAATACCTTGCGTGCATTTTTTCGTGAAGTAGCACCAAAACACGATGAAAGTAAAGTGTATCCTTCAGACATCAAAAAGATCATTTCTTGGTATAACATCATCAAGGATTTGCCACTATTTGAAGAAGATGCTCCGGCTCCCATACAGCAATAATAGTGCTGTCTAAAAACCTTTAAATAGCTCATTTGCGAGCTACATCGAATTCGTTGATAATGATTAAAAGAACCCGTTGTGCATTATAAGCTCTATTTTGTCATCCTGACGATAGGAAGGATCTAAAAATCATATCTTAACAAGACTTTAGATGCTTCGGCAAGCCTCAGCATAACAATAAAGGCACTTCTGTATCAAAATGCACAACGGGTTAAAAGAATCTATGGATTTTACAGGTTAATCTCCTGTTAGCCATAGATTTTCTTCATTGATCCCATAACGTAAGGCTTGTCTTCGACGAGTTTTAGATTTAAGGTTTCATTCTACCTCTACGATAGAATGTATAAAGAAAAAATGGAGGCCTTCACATGTGTCGGCATTTACGTTTATATCTTAGGTTATATATCGAGATGATATAAAAATCAAAAAGTTAATTGCTATATTGGTATCCGTAACATATAAACACAGATGAGCAACGATAATATCTTCTATGAAGGTCAGGTTTTATGGGCACAATTGGATCCCAACCGGCATTTGCGCCACTCTGCTTATGCTGATTTTTGCGCACAAGCCCGAAGCAACATGCTCCAAAAAATGGGATTGTCACTAGCTACTTTTGCCAAACATACCATAGGTCCTATCCTTTTTCGAGAAGAACTAATCTACCATCGGGAAATCGGGTTAGATGAATTTATTTATGTTAAAGTAGAAATGACAAAATTCAACACATCAAATTCGCGATTTTCGTTTCGTCATGAGATTTACAAAGCTAATGGAATTAAAGCAGCAACCGTACATGTGGACGGGGCTTGGCTCGACTTGGAAAAGCGCAAGCTAACGTCTATTCCAGAGGAATGGAATCCCATCATCCAAAGCATTCCAAAAGCGGAAGACTATCAAGAGGTTTCTTGACATATGATGCTTGGCAAAGAACAATAGAGGCCAGCAATTGGTTTGCATGCTGGTCCCCTTTATACATCATCGAATATTCCGTGCATAAGTAGCTGAACACTGAACGCCTAAAATTAACGTAAAGCTATTTCTCCAGCTTCACACTGTATAAATCGTGCCTTCTGTCCTTTAGGATTTTGACTGTTCCATATTCGTGCAGGTCACGTAGGGCATTTAGATCAACATCAGCTACTAATACCATTTCGGTATTTGGCGTCGCTTCGGCCTTGATGCCGTTATTGGGGAAAGCAAAGTCAGAAGGTGTAAACACAGCAGACTGAGCGTATTGGATATCCATATTATTGACTCTGGGCAAATTTCCCACACATCCTGCAATTGCCACATAGCATTCGTTCTCGATCGCCCTTGCCTGCGCACAGGTACGCACACGCATATAGCCATTTTGTGTATCCGTCATGAACGGCACGAACAGCAGTTGCATACCCTGATCGGCCATCAATCTGCTTGCTTCGGGAAATTCCACATCATAACATATCAATAGCCCAACCTTGCCACAATCGGTATCAAATACATTGATCTCGCTTCCTCCCTCCATGCCATAATACCTAAATTCATTCGGTGTGATGTGGATTTTCTTATGCACATCCAATTTTCCGTTTCGGTGGCAAAGATAAGAGGCATTATAAAGCTTTTTATATTCCATAATAGGCATCGATCCGGCCACAATATTAATATTGTACGACACCGCTAATTGTTGCATCTTTTGGACAATCTCTTGTGTGAGTTCCGAGAGTTTTTCCATTGCTGCCCTTTCCGGCAAATCGTTATACGGACTCATCAACGGCGTATTGAAAAATTCGGGGAACATGACAAAGTCTGCACCGTAATCGCTTACAGCATCTACAAAAAACTCCACTTGGTCGTAAAAATCCTGTAGATCCTTGAACAAACGCATCTGCCATTGCACCAAGCCCAATCGTATGGTCTGTTTGCTGGCAGAGGCTGATTTGGAATCTGGGTCATAATAGATATTATCCCATTCTAACAGTGTGGCAAACTCGTTCGATTCCTTATCTCCCGGAAGATAGTTTTTTAGAATCTTACTGACATGGAAGTCATTGGACAATTGGAAAGTCAATGTAGGATCGTATATTTCTTTCCGTTTCACTTTTTCGATGTATGTCCGCGGTGTCATTTTACCCGCATAATGATGATAGTTCGGAATCCTGCCACCAGCGACAATGCCTTTTAAGTTCATGGTTTCGCATAATTCTTTGCGCGCATCGTACAACCTCCGACCTAAACGCAACGAACGGAAATCCGGATGCACAAAGACTTCGATGCCATAAAGCGTATCCCCTTCATCATCGTGTGTGGAAAATTTCCCGTTATCGATGATTTCGTAATATTTCTTATAAATATTTGTCTTCTTTGAATCGATGATGAGAGAAAGGGCACACGCGACAACTCTGCCATCAACTTCTACACATAACTGCCCGTCCGGAAATATCATGATTAAATCCTCTATATGCTCACGGGTCCAAACACCACCGGCTTGATCCCCATAAGCCATCTGCATCGATTTTTTTAAATCTTTATAGTCCTCTACAGTTAGGTTTCTGACCTGTATATCCATTACATTTATCCTAAGCCTCTCCTTTTGGTCCGCCAAAGTTTAACGGTAAAGCTAATTCATTGATTTTGATCGAGCCATTATGGGCTTCAAAACGATTGATGTTGTCCTGCAACGCTCCCAACAGGCGTTTGGCATGTTCAGGTGTCAAGATGATTCTTGATTTCACTTTTGCCTTAGGTATACCGGGCATGATGCGAATAAAGTCTAATACAAATTCGGAATTGGAGTGTGTAATAATAGCCAAATTGCTGTATATGCCTTCCGCCATCTCCTCACTCAGTTCAATGCTCAACTCATTGTTTTCGGCCTGTTCATTATCGTTATTTTTCAAATCCATAAAATTTACATCCATTTTTATCTTTTTAAATTTAGTTAATAATCCATTGATTATAAAAATCATTTGGAGAATGTCCGGAAATCTTGACCGTCCTCAATCTTCAAAACAGCTTCATAAATCAAACGAATCACATTATCCACATCTTCCTTGTGGATCATCTCTACCGTAGTGTGCATATAGCGTAAAGGCAACGAGATCAACACCGAAGGCACCCCACCATTGGAATAGGCAAAGGCATCTGTATCGGTTCCCGTCCATCTCGATGATGCCTGTCTTTGAAATGGTATATTGCTTGCTTTCGCCACATCGATTAACAACCTGTTGAAGTTAATCTGTACCGCAGGGGCATAGGACAATACAGGCCCTCTTCCACATGCCAGATCACCTTGCGTAATCTTATTAATCATTGGTGTTTGGGTATCGTGCGTTACATCAGTTACGATGGCCAAATTGGGTTTAATATGCGCGGCGATCATTTCGGCTCCTTTAAGACCGATCTCTTCCTGAACGGAGTTAACGATATAAAGCCCGAAAGGCAATTTTTTCTTATTTTCTTTCAACAGTCGGGCCACTTCGGCAATCATAAATCCCCCAGCACGATTGTCCAACGCACGGCCTACATAGTAACGGTCGTTCAGCACCATAAATTCATCTTCGTATGTGACCACACACCCCACATGAATACCCATATCTTCGACTTCTTCCTTGGAAGTGGCCCCACAATCCAAAAAAATATTTTTCAATGTCGGTGCTTCTTCTTTTTCGCCGGAGCGGGTGTGGATGGCTGGCCAACCAAAAACAGCCTTCACTGTTCCCCTCTCGGTGTGGATGTTCACCCGTTTAGACGGTGCTATTTGATGATCCGAGCCTCCATTGCGGATGACATAAATCAAACCGTCTTTCGTGATATAGTTCACAAACCACGAAATCTCGTCAGCATGTGCTTCGATGACTACCTTATATTTAGCCTTTGGATTGATAATTCCCACGGCTGTCCCGTAATGGTCTATATAGGTATCGTCTACATAAGGCTTGAGATAATCCAGCCATAAACGCTGTCCTTGCCATTCAAATCCGGTAGGCGAAGGATTATTGATATACTTTTCAAAAAATTGGAGCGACTTCTCGGTCACCACGGGTACATGTTTCTTTTCTTCTTTTCCTTTTTTACTAGCCATATGTTTTACTTTGTTGCAGACAAATGCCATGTATTGTCCATTCTTCCAAATTTAGGAATTAAAACTTATTAGCGTAAGAAATTTGATGCACTATTGAATTTTTAAAGGATAACCTTATCTTTACCGCATAATTTTAGATTATGTCTACTGTATTAAATGCTATTTATTGGAATATCGATCCTGTAATATTTGAAATCGGCTCTTTTGGTCTACGTTACTACGCATTGTGTTTCTTGGCTGCTTTTGTAGTGTCTTATGTCATCATGCTGAAAATCTTTAAACGCGAAGGCAAAACACAAGAATTATTGGATCAGTTGAGTATTTATATTTTCTTGGGCACATTGATCGGTGCACGGCTAGGGCATTGCCTGTTTTATGAGTTTGATTATTATATCAAGCATCCATTGGAAATGATACTTCCTTTCCGAAATATAAATGGCAGTTGGCAGTTGACCGGTTTTCAGGGGTTGGCCAGCCATGGGGGGGCCATCGGCATATTAGTTGCTTTATGGTTGTTCTCCAGAAAGACCAAAACCAATTTCATGTGGATTACCGACCGGCTGATCATTGTCATTCCGCTTGCGGGCGCTTTCGTTCGCCTGGGCAACTTCTTCAACTCGGAAATTATCGGATTACCTGCCCCAGAAGGGTTGCCTTGGGCGGTTATTTTTGCAAAAGAGGATTTGATACCACGTCATCCTGCGCAATTGTACGAGGCTATCTGTTATGTGATTATATTCATCATCCTATGGGGCATGTACCGAAAAAACAGCAAACCCAAGCCTGGTTTATTATTTGGCGTGTTCTTGATTTTATTGTTTGGTGTTCGCTTCTTCGTGGAGTTTTTCAAAGAGAACCAAGAAGCCTTTGAAGACAGCATGCAATTCAACATGGGGCAATTGCTGAGCATTCCTTTTGTGCTATTGGGATTATACCTGATCTTCAGAAAGCAGAAAAAGGCTTAAACCATTTTAAGAGGGTGTCTCCTATGTTTGATGTAAGCAAATTTAGGGGACACCCTCTTAGCAAATATTATAAAAAGCTCTGAATACCCAATCGATAACTGTGCAGTCCAAACCCACAGATCACCCCTACGCAATTCTTAGCTAGAAAAGAATGATGCCTAAATGCTTCCCGTTTATACACATTGGAGATATGCACTTCCACCACGGGGGTATGGACAGCCGCTATGGCATCGCCAATGGCGACAGACGTATGTGTATACGCTCCGGCATTTAAAACGATTCCATCATAAGAGAAACCCACTTCGTGTATCTTGTCAATGATTTCGCCTTCATGGTTGCTTTGAAAGTATTCCAGCTCCACATCAGAAAAATCTTGTTGCAGCCCCCCGAAATAGGAAACAAAATCCTGATCGCCATATATGCTTTTTTCCCGAACCCCCAGCAGGTTTAAGTTTGGCCCGTTTAATACTAAGATTTTCTTCATTAATAATCTATTTGTGCAACGAAGTTAGAAATCAGAAGTTAGAAATCAAAAATTAGAAACCAGAAAAAACCTTGCCTTGCTCTTTACTCCTTGCTTTATCTACATATCTCCATAAAAATTACGGAAGGTAGAACGCAATCCGACCGTGAAAACACCTGATTTTTGTGTACCAACCTTTTCCACTCTATTGTACCGTTGAGTATATCCCAATTCAAAACGTAAATTATATTTTGGGTTCAGTACGTATGCGGCTTTGGCATCGGCATAAAAGAGATCATTTTTTACACCTTGTCCAATGAAGTTTCCGTGCATATTCGGGATAGTCCGATAAGATTGAAAAATATCGCCTCCCATATTTGTACCTTCTTCAGGATCAGTACCATAACGGCTATAAACACCTTGTACAGCAAAATCGAACCTATTCCACGAGTAATTGGCTATACCGACTAACTCTTTAAAGTTTGCACCTCGTGGATGAGCAAGCGGTTCGCCATGGTTGCTGTAATTCGATATCGACACAAAGTGCTGGTATGTATAGGGGCGCACTACATTGTATTCACCCAAGAAATTTAGATTTTTCACGTTAAACACATCAAAACCTCTTACACCAATTTGCGTGCCCCACTTATTATGCGCATAGCCATTGCCACCAAAAAATTCTTTTGCCGTAAATTCTCCAAGCAAAAACTGCCCGTAAGCTGTCACATTCCTCAACACCTTGTACTTTGCGTTCAGTCCTAAAAACATTTTGTCGGGCGAGGTGGAATTATTGGACTCTACCGGACGCAAGAAAATAGCTGGATTAGCATAATTAAAATCAAAACCTCGATACCCCGCTTGATTACGATTTGCCCATGTTACTGCTTGAAAAAAACCTACAGACAATCTATTTGTTGCGTTATAGTCCAAATATTGGAATGCACCCCATTTAATACCGTCGCCAAAGCGACCTCCGGAGTCCAACGAATCGATTCTTGGATTTTTGGGATCAGTCATATATGCCCATATAGAAGTATAGTGCACGTTGCCGATAGTTCCGGTAAATTTCAAGTGCGTGTAATTGGATGAAAAATCCGAAAGCAGCAACGAACGGTATCCATCGCCAATATGATTCTTATCATAGGCCAGCGTGGTTTGAAAATAGTCACTAAAATCGTAGGTTAAGCTCGCTGTTGCATACATCCAGTCCATTTTGTTGTTGGAAAGTATCTTGGTTGTCCCCTGGCCGGGCACAACTTTGTTTCGCGAGATATAATCAGACAGATAATTCGGGAAAACAGCTTGATTTTCAAATGCATTTGCATAAAAAGTAAATTTATCCTTGATCGTCAATCCCACTTGAAAGCCCCTGGTGTTCAGCCAAGTCGTCCGCCTGTCTTTATCGATCATCTCTTTTCCGATGACAAAATCAGGTAAAAAGTCTAAAAAGAAAGTATGGTCATCCTTATTGACTTCTACCAAATGCTCATTGAAGATTTTACGGACAAACCAGTTTTCGGAATCTACTTGGTTCAAGGTTTGCAAAGAGTCAAACTTGGTCAGCAACTCACCTTTAAACAAAAACGGTTTGGATGCGGTGTGCCATCTTGTATCAGGAGAATATAATAATTCATTATATTTTTGGTAATGTTGGTATGAGTATGTCTGATTTTTGACTTGCGCGTTTGCAACAGATAATGAATTCAAGATAATTACCGACAGGAGAAACAAATAGTTTAACTTCATAAATAAATTTAATGTATTGAGCAATTGATACAACAAATTCCATTCCTAAAATACGGGGCAAAGGTAATACAATAATACATAAATCACAGAATGTGCAAATACTTTAGCTAAATCGATTATTCTAATCAAAATTTTTTCTTATCTTTCGGCAGATAAACCAACATGTTAATAATATTATCTATATAAAATGAAACGTAGAACATTTCTTCAAAATGCCGCAGCCTTAGGGGCAGGGGTGATGGCAAGCAAATTTTCCTTTGCCGATTCGTTGAACACCTTCCCTACTGTGCGTGTTCCAGCTGACAAAAGACATTTTTCAAGCAAGGTCATCGAGGATGTCATTAAAGAATTTCAAAAAAACGTTGCCAACAAGGAACTGGGTTGGTTATTTAACAACTGTTTCCCAAACACATTGGACACCACGGTGTACGATGAATCAACTCCCCAGAAAAAACTGACTTATGTCATCACAGGCGATATTGATGCGATGTGGCTAAGAGATAGCAGTGCCCAAGTTTGGCCTTATCTGCAGTTTATGAAAAAGGATCGTAAGCTACAGGATTTGATACTTGGATTAGTCAACAAGCAAGCACAATGTATCAATATAGATCCGTATGCCAATGCTTTCTATAACGATCCGACAAAAAAAGGAGAATGGTTCTCCGACCATACGGACATGAAACCGGGCATCCATGAACGTAAATGGGAAATCGATTCGCTATGCTATCCGATACGCTTAGCATATCATTACTGGAAAGAAACGAATGACAAAACGCCTTTTGATGACGAATGGGTAAAAGCGCAGGAAAATATTTACAAGACTTTTGTGGAGCAACAACGTAAAGACGGTCCCGGTCCCTATAAATTTGAACGCACCACATCACGTGGCTCCGATACCCTACAAGTAGATGGCTTGGGGTATCCTATCAATCCGGTGGGTTTGATCTGTTCAGCTTTTCGCCCATCCGACGATTGTTCTATTTTCATGTTTCTGATCCCTTCCAATCTATTTGCCGTAACGAGCCTTCGCCAATCGGCCGAAATATTGCGGAAAGTAAAAAACAACACCGATTTGGCAGGCAGAATGGAAGCATTGGCAAACGAAGTAGAGGCTGCTGTGAAACGTTACGGTATTATCGATCATCCGGAACATGGCAGAGTGTACGCCTATGAAGTGGATGGTTTTGGCAGCTACCTGATGATGGATGACGCCAATGTACCCTCGTTATTGGCATTGCCTTATTTAGGCGCAGTGGACGTAAACGATGAGGTCTATCAACGTACCCGCAATTTCGTGCTATCCGAAAAAAATCCTTTCTTTTTCAAAGGAACTGCAGCTGAGGGTATCGGCGGGCCACACATCGGGCGTGACATGATATGGCCTATGGCGATCATTATGCGGGCATTTACATCCACAGATGACAATGAAATCAGAAACTGTATTGAAACACTTCGCAAAACGCACGGAGACACTGGCTTTATGCACGAATCATTTCACAAAGATAATCCCAAGAAATTCACAAGACATTGGTTCGCTTGGACCAATACACTGTTCGGCGAATTGCTTTGGAAAACTTACAAAGAAAAACCATCTTTGTTGAAATAAATGAGATTATCCAATCTAAGTCAAATAAAAACGTTAGAAGGGTAGTCTTCTAACGTTTTTTTATGCAAACTGACACTGCAAGGGGGCCTATAGGCATTTTCGATTCCGGATTTGGAGGTTTAACCGTCTTCCGGGAGATCAAAAACAAACTGCCTCAATACGACTACATATACTTAGGCGACAATGCCCGTGTGCCCTATGGTACACGCTCTTTTGAGGCTGTGTACCAATTTACCAAAGAATGTGTTTTCAAGCTTTTTGAATTGGGATGCAATTTGGTCATCTTGGCCTGCAACACAGCTTCCGCCAAGGCTTTGCGCACCATACAGCAAAAAGATCTACCTGCCGGAAAAAAAGTTTTGGGAGTCATTCGTCCGACCACGGAAATGATCGATCAGTTCACTATCTCTCGTAAGATAGGCATTTTGGCCACACAGGGCACTGTACGATCGGAATCTTATAAGATAGAAATCAATAAGTTTCATCCCGGAATAACTGTTTTCCAGCATGCCTGCCCTTTATGGGTACCATTGGTGGAAAATAATGAGATCAACTCGCTGATAACCGAATATATTGTTAAAAAAGACATCGATGCGCTGTTAGCCCAGAACAGCGAAATTGACGGTATCGTGCTGGCCTGCACACATTATCCCCTTCTATTGCCGATTATCCAAAAGTTTGTACCGGAAAACGTCAACATTTTGTCTCAAGGAAAACTCATTGCCAACAGCTTGGAGAATTATTTCCAGCGGCACCCGGAAGTGGAATCCACTTGCTCAATGTCCGGTGCCATGCAATTTTTAACTACAGACGATGCCCGGGATTTTGAACAAAAAGCAGAAGTATTTTTTGGAGAAAAAATAGAGGCGAAACACATACGGGTGCAAAAATAAGAAGCTTCCCATAGAAGCATACCCCGGACATGTTATGCTCTTGCCTTCAATGCCAGAGCATACAGTTTCATCTGCTTGATCATGGAGAGCAAGCCATTGGCTCGTGTAGGTGAAAGATGTTCCTTCAATCCGATCTTATCAACAAAATAAAGCTCTGCCCCGGCTATTTCCTCCGGTTTATGCCCGGAAAGAACTTTCACCATTAAACTCACAAGTCCTTTAGTAATGATCGCATCGCTATCTGCCGTGAAATACACTTTTCCATCCTTCATCTCGGGATAAAGCCATACCTTGGATTGACACCCCTTAATAATGTACTCATCGGTTTTATATTCCTCTTTTATCAGTGGTACTTCCTTGCCCAGTTGGATGATATATTCATATTTCTCCATCCAATCTTCATAAAAAGAAAAATCGTCAATCAGTTCGTCCTGTATTTCGTTGATGGTCATTTTTGAAAGTTAGAAGTTAAAAGTGATAAGTTAAAAATGAAAATGTGTCTGTTTACCGCAACATCCTAACGGCACGTTCAACCCCAGCCACTAAAGCATCAACTTCTTCTTTCGTGTTGTACATCGCCAAGGAAACCCGAACCGTTCCGGGAATGCCGAAGCGTTCCATCACCGGTTGCGCACAATGATGTCCCGTCCGGACAGCTATGCCCAGCTTATCCAATATCACACCAATATCGTAAGGATGCGTACCATCAACTACGAAAGAGATGACAGACGATTTATGGATAGCTGTTCCGATAAATCGAATACCCTCCACTTTGGAAAGTGCTTGTGTGGCATAGGATAAAAGTTCATCTTCATACGCTTTGATATGCTCCAATCCAATCCCTTGGATGTAATCAATGGCGGCAGTTAAACAAATACCAGCCTCGATGTTAGGTGTTCCAGCCTCAAATTTAAAGGGCAAATCGTTATAAGTGGTCTTCGCAAAGGTTACATCTTTAATCATATCGCCACCACCTTGATAAGGAGGCATCGCATTCAATAACTTTTCTTTTCCGTATAGCACTCCCACACCTGTAGGGCCATACATTTTATGTCCGGAGAAGACAAAGAAATCCGCATCAAGGTCCTGAACGTCAATAGCCATATGTTGCACCGCTTGCGCTCCATCTATTAATACAGGAACACCATGGCCATGGGCGATGGCAATCATTTCGCGTACAGGATTCACGGTGCCCAATGCGTTGGACACATAAGTAAATGAGGCTATTTTTGTGCGTTCGGAAAACAAGTTTTTATACGCTTCGATATCCAGTTCTCCCCTATCATTCATTGGAATCACCTTCAATACACAGCCTTTTTCATCACATAGCATTTGCCAAGGCACAATATTGGAATGGTGCTCCATAGCCGAAATAATGATTTCGTCGCCTTCATCTATAAAAGCCCTGCCATAGCAGGAGGCAACCATATTGATCGACTCTGTGGTTCCTTTTGTAAGGATAATCTCATGTTCATGTGCGGCATGGATGAATTCCTGCAACTTACGTCGGGTAACCTCGAAAGCATCGGTGGAGATTTGGCTTAGATAATGCACACCACGGTGTACATTGCTGTTCATGTCCGAATAATAATTTGAAATGGCATCGATAACCTGTTTCGGTTTTTGCGTAGTGGCTCCATTGTCCAGGTATATCAAGGGCTTTCCGTTCACCTCCCGTTTAAGGATAGGGAAATCAGACCGTATTTTTTGTATATCGAAAATTTCCAAAGTTTCAAATTTCATATGGTGAGATACAAAGGTAGCACAATCGACACGAAAATAGGTCAAACGTTTGTATTCTTTTTGATTTCATATCATCCAAAAGCCTAAAAATTTATTTACGTCACAGTTACATATTTTATAAAAAATATGAATCAATTATTCTTGCGAATTGGTTACATTTGTATTCTATATGCAAGAGTTACCATTAAATATACCTGAAGGATCCAGAAAAGAAGTCATGACTTACTTAGAACCGTTCATGCTTAATGAGATGAGTGAGTATCTAAAGCCTGTGGAAGAAATGTGGCAACCCGCTGATTTTCTGCCTGATTCTTCGCGCGATACATTTTTTGAAGAAATTCGCGACTTACAAGAAAGTGCCAAGGAATTGCCATACGATTTAGTAGCAGTTTTAATCGGCGACACCGTTACTGAAGAAGCCTTGCCTACGTACGAATCCTGGTTAACCATGGTGGAAGACGTGGAAAAAAATGAACAGGGAGGCTGGATGAAATGGGTAAGAGCGTGGACTGCTGAAGAAAACCGGCACGGCGATCTATTGCATAAATATCTATACCTCTCCGGCCGCATCAATATGCGCCAATTGGAGATATCCATGCAATATCTTATCAAGGACGGTTTTGATATCGGCACAGGATCTGATCCTTACCGAAACTTTATATACACATCCTTTCAGGAATTGGCAACCAATGTGTCACACAGACGTGTAGCCGCGCTTTCCAAACAATCAGGTGATAAATTATTGGCCAAGATGTGTGGCGTGATTGCATCTGACGAAGCACGGCACGCCAAAGCTTATATGTCTTTTATTACACACGCCATCAAAGTAGATCCAAGTGAAGTGATGCTTGCTTTCGAGGACATGATGCGCAAAAAAATCGTGATGCCAGCCCATTTCTTGCGGGAATCTGGAGAACCTCAAGGAGAAGCCTTCGCCCATTTTTCTGATGCGGCCCAACGATTGGGGGTATACACGTCATTAGACTACGTAGATATTCTCAAAACCTTGATTGAAGAATGGAAAATCGACAAAATCAGTGATTTGAATGAAGCAGGTGAAAAAGCAAGAGATTATCTTATGAGGCTACCTGATCGCCTGACCCGATTGGCCGAACGCATTAAAATACCGGAAATACAATATAAATTCAAGTGGATTTACGGATAACCAAAGGAGCCTGAGTTAAAACCTCAGGCTCTTTTGGTTTTGATTAAACTTTTTCATAAATTTGTTGTCATACTAACAATTGTTATGACAAAAGAAAAATACAGTCAATATTCTTTTATTCTTGACCGCACGGCAAGGAAAGTAAAGCAATATGCGCAAGCATCCTTTGTACAAAATAATTTTGACATTACAGTAGATCAATGGGCAGTCATCAAAATTCTGTACAACGACGATGCCATGACACACAAAGAATTAGCTGAAAAATGCGGAAAAGACCAACCTACCCTAACCCGTATTGTCGACATCCTCATCAAGAAGAATTTAGCACAACGCATTGAACATCCTTCCGATAGAAGATGCCTTCAACTGCAATTGACCGAAGAGGGGAAAGAAAAAATAAAACAGTTAAGCCCAACCGTATCCACGATAAGAATGAAAGCATGGGAAAATCTTTCGGATGAAGATTTTGCCCATTTCACCAGAATATTGAATACTATATATGACAATTTAAATGAATTAAAAAGTTAATTGGCAAACAGTTAAACAATCAACCGATTAAACATTTAAAACAAATAAAGCCATGATAAAAACAGACATATGTATCATCGGTGCAGGTCCGGTAGGACTCTTTGCCGTTTTTGAAGCCGGGTTACTGAAGATGCGTTGTCATCTCATCGATGTCCTGCCCCAAGTCGGTGGTCAACTTTCAGAAATCTATCCGCATAAGCCCATTTACGATATTCCAGGTTATCCGACGATCAAGGCACAAGAATTAATCGATCGGCAGATGGAACAAATTGCACCATTCAAACCTACTTTTACCTTGGGTGAGCGGGTGGAAGAATTAACCAAACAAGAGGATGGGTCTTATCATGTAGTCGGTTCTGACGGTACGGTCATCCACTGTCAAGTCGTCGTGATTGCAGGTGGGCTAGGCTGTTTTGAGCCACGGAAACCGGAACTGTTCAATCTGGAAAAATACGAAGGCAAAAATGTGCACTACATGGTGAAAGATCCCGAGCATTTCCGCGATAAAAAGATTGTGATTGCCGGTGGTGGCGATTCAGCATTGGATTGGACAGTATTCCTTGCCGATGTAGCTAAAGAGGTGACGCTCGTGCATCGTAGCGAATCTTTCCGTGGTGCACCCGATTCTGCCGAAAAAGTATATCAAATGGCTCAACAGGGCAAAATAAACTTATTGCTGTCGCACAATTTAGTTGCCTTGCAGGGCAACGGAAACCTAGAAGGCATACAGTTGACCAACAAGCAAAAGCAGGAAATGGTGCTTCCTGCCGAACATTTTATTCCACTTTACGGATTGAGCCCTAAGCTTGGTCCCATCGCCGACTGGGGACTGAATATCGACAAAAATGCCATTGAGGTGAACACCCTTGACTATTCCACTAATGTCGAACGTATTTATGCCATCGGCGATATCAATACCTATCCGGGCAAATTAAAGCTCATTCTTTGTGGCTATCATGAAGCTGCATTGATGTGCCAAGGCGCGTTTAAATATGTGTATCCCGATCAAAAGCTAAGCTTCAAATACACGACCGTAAATGGGGTCAATGCCTTTTGAGGTTAAAGTTCAAGGAATAAAAATTGAACAAAAGATAATGACACTTGTTCACAAAACAACACGGATATGGAAGATATCATCACTATTTCGGTAGAAGATCGGGATGGGAATATCCGAGAGGTAGAAGTACCTACGGATATCAATTTAAGCTTGATGGAGATACTAAAAGCTTCGGAGCATGAAATTTTGGCAACTTGTGGCGGCATGGCTCTCTGTGCCACGTGCCATGTGCAGATCAAATCAGGCATGGAAGGCCTACTTGCACCCGAAGATCAAGAATTGGATATGTTAGATACCCTTCCTGATGCCGAAGACGATAGCCGGTTGGCTTGCCAAATTCACTTAGGCAATCATAATGACGGTTTGGCTGTTAAAATAAAAGGCGCATTGCAATAAGTTGAAGTTCGTGTATTTTTTACACCAAGTTTTCATACTTTTGCAAAAAATTAAGGAGTAGTTTCGCCAATTTAGCAAATAAACAGCCGCTATCTTAGGTTTCTTTTATAGCACAAACGTCTGTTTATTAACATATTTTCAAAGCTATTTCCACTAAAAAGGTTTTTATGATGTTATTAAATCGTTCTGAAAGAAGCTTTCCGAGGGTTATCATCCTCGGAGGAGGATTTGGTGGCGCAGAAGCGGCCGGAAAGCTCAAAGATAAAGAAGTTGAGGTGTTGTTGATTGATCGGAACAATTTCCATACCTTTCAACCCTTGATGTACCAAGTGGCCACAGGCACCCTGGCTCCTGATTCCATATCCTTTCCGCTCCGCCAAATGTTCAAGTACCAGCAGAATTTCAGGTTTCGGATGGCCGAAGTATTGGAAATCGACCACACCCAAAAAATCGTAAAGACTTCAGTAGGCGACTACGACTATGATTACTTGATTATCGCAACAGGAGCTACGTCTAACTTCTTTGGCAACAAAGAGGTAGAGAGAAACTCTTTGCCAATGAAAAGCGTCAAAGAAGCCCTTAATATCCGAAGCCATGTGCTTCAGAACCTAGAAGAGGCTGTCCTGCGCAAAAACTATCACGACCGCGAGCGTTTCCTGAACTTCGTTGTAGTAGGTGGCGGTCCTACGGGCGTAGAGCTTTCCGGAGCCATTGCCGAAATACAGTTGCACATGTTGAAAAAAGACTATCCGGAGCTTTCAGAAAACGAAATGAAAGTTTACCTTATAGAAGGTACGGGGAAGATCTTGAGCGCACTGTCGGAGAAGTCTTCACAGGATGCCGAACGGTATCTGAAAGAGCTCGGTGTACATGTCATGCTCAATACGCAGGTAACGGGCTATGATGGAGACACCATCACGTTCTCAAATGGCGAAAGTATCCCGACAAAAACGGTTATTTGGGGTGCTGGTGTTATGGGACAGTTTCCAAAAGGATTAGCCAGTGAACTCATCCAACGTGGCAATAGAATCAAAACAGATGGACAATGCCGTGTGGAAAACATGGAAGGTGTATATGCTATTGGCGATGTGGCCGCAATGATGACCGAGTCCACGCCCAATGGTTTGCCGGGCGTTGCACCGGTTGCCCAACAGCAGGGTGCCTATGTGGCCAAGCATATCTTAAACCATTTAAACCAACAATCGACAGAAGATTTTAAATATTTTGACAAAGGTTCTATGGCCACCGTTGGCCGCAACCGCGCTGTTGTTGACATGGGCAATTTCCATTTAAAAGGATTTTTGGCCTGGGCTATTTGGATGTTTGTACATTTGGTCTCTATCTTTGGATTTAGAAATAAAATCATAACCTTCGTCAATTGGTCGATCAAGTTTTTCACCAAAAACAGTGGTATCCGGTTGATTATCAACCAATACAAACGGCCTACAATGGCAAAGAACAACGAATAAGACATCACCAACTATGGAAAACAAAGCTATAGCCAGAATATTTAAACTATTAAGCCAATTAATGGAACTGCATGACCAAAATCCGTTCCGTATAAAAGCTGTGGCTTCTGTTTCCTTTAAAATCGACAAATTGCCTTTCGCCGTTTCAACCGCTTCGTTGGAAGCATTGAGCGAACAACCGGGCATCGGGAAGAGCACCGCTGAAAAAATTGCCACACTTATCCAAACCGGTAGCATACCCGAACTGGACGAACTGATTGACAAGACACCCGAGGGGGTATTGGATATGCTTGGCATCAAAGGCCTCGGACCAAAAAAAGTCCAAATCATTTGGAAAAATTTGGGCATAGAATCCGTAGGAGAACTTTTGTATGCCTGCAATGAGAATCGCCTCGTCGAAGCAAAAGGTTTTGGTTTAAAAACACAGGAAGATATCAAAAAAGCCATTGAGTTTTCCATCAGCAATCAAGGACGGTTTCTGTACGCAAAAGTAGAACCTTATGCCGAAGCCTTCTTACAAGGCTTACACCAAGCTTTCCCTTTGGCTAAGGTATCGTTTACAGGAGACTATAGAAGGAAAGTAGAAATCATCAACACGGTTAATATCATTCTATCAGCAAAGATGGAAGAGATAGCCCATTTCCTATCTACTACCAAACACACCACCTTTGAAACACTGGAGACCTCTCTCCTATTTTCCGACGAATTTGGGATAAAGTACCAAATAGAATGCACTATAGAGGATAGGTTCTTTTTGGATTTGCTTCTTACTACGGGATCAGAAGCCCATATAGAACAATTGAAACAGATCAAAAGTGAGGTTCCATGCCTGGCTTCTGAAGAAGCCATTTACCATGCATTAGGCTTAAACTATATAGAACCGGAGCTCCGGGAAGGTTTAGACGAAATCGTGCTGGCCAAGCAACACAAACTTCCGCAATTAATCCGCTTCGAAGATTTAAAAGGCACACTGCACAACCACTCCACATACAGCGACGGTGTGCACAGCTTGGAACAGATGGCCCTTTATTGCAAAAACGAGCTGGGGTTAAGCTATCTAGGCATTTGCGATCATTCCAAAACAGCTGTCTATGCCAATGGGCTAAGCATGGAACGGGTACAGGAGCAATGGGCCGAAATCGACAGGTTAAACCAACAATTGGCACCGTTCAAAATCTTTAAAGGTATTGAATCTGATATTTTGGGGGATGGTTCTTTGGATTATCCCGATGATCTTCTTGCCAAGTTTGATTTCGTGGTGGCTTCCATTCACAGCAATCTCAAAATGGATGAAGAAAGAGCTACGCAACGATTGCTGAAAGCCATCGAGAACCCATACACAACGATATTAGGTCATCCTACCGGACGTTTGTTATTAAGCCGTTCCGGTTACCCGATCGATTATCAAAAAATCATAGATGCTTGCGCGGCCAATGGAGTGGTGATTGAAATCAATGCCAACCCCCTGCGCCTGGATTTGGATTGGCGTTGGCATCGCTATGCGTTGGAAAAGGGTGTGTTGCTCTCTATAAATCCTGACGCACACCGAACCGAGGGTTTGATGGACATGCAATATGGAATTTATGTGGCGCGAAAAGGTGGACTCTCTCCTGAAAAATGCTTAAACGCTTTTTCACTAGCAGATATAGAAGCCCATTTTTACAATAGAAAGCATCAAAAAAGCTGTTAGTTTAAACTAACAGCTTTTTCGTTCTGCTAAGTATAAAGGCTTGATATTCCGATTCATCAAGACTTCACGGCCCTACTTCCTTATTTCTTACTTCTCATTTCCCATATCTTATATCTCATGTCTTATCTCTTATCTCATTTCTTATAATACTTCATCGCCTGCGGAATCAAGTTTTGGATGTTCTGAATACGACGAACATCACTCGGATGCGTACTTAAAAATTCAGGAGGTGTGGAATTTGGAGATTTAGCCGAGGCCATTCTCTCCCAAAACGATACAGCTGTTTCGGGATTGTAACCAGCCATCGCCATAAACATCAATCCCAATTGATCGGCTTCCGTTTCATTGCTCCGAGAGTATTTCAACAAAGCTAATTGCCCCCCTATCCCGTAAGCATTATTGACAATGCCTTGAAAGATGGTGCTTTTTCCTGATGTGGCTACTCCCAGCACCTGAGCGCCTACCTGCATAGCATATTGATTAGACATCTGTTCCATGGAATGACGAGCGATGGCGTGTGCAATTTCGTGGCCCATCACCGTGGCCAGCCCCGACTCGTTCGCGGTAAAAGGCAAAATGCCTGTATATACTGCTACCTTTCCACCCGGCATACACCATGCGTTAACATCCGGGCTTTCAATAAGATTAAACTCCCAGTTGAAATTATACTGATCTGCCAATCCTTGACTTACCAGGTACTGATTCACTGCGGTGGCAATTTTGTTACCCACCGTCTTTATCAACGCCGCATTAGAGGTTCCTGTTATCACTTTCGTTTCTGCCGAACTCAAAAATTCCTTATATGCTACAGCCGCCTGCTCCTGAATCTGTTCGTCGCTCACCAAAGCCAATTGCTTACGGCCCGATAATGGAACAGTTGCACACGATGCTAATGTCGCTCCCAACATCACCATCGCTGTATATTTAAATATCATTCTCATGTTAGATTAAATTATTTTACTTTATATAAAAGTACACAAATCTTATGCCTAAAATAGATTACGAAGATTTCTTTCTAAACAAATATATTTTCGACTCATGCCCCTTCAACAGACGTTCGATATTTTTTTGGTGCGTCACTAATATAAGCGCACAAATAGCAACACCATACAGCAAAACAGCCGGCACGGATGTATGAAAAATAAAGGCAATGCTAAAGGGAAAAGTAAACCCCGCTAAAATAGAACTTAACGATACATAATGGGTTATTAATAATGTTAACAGGAAAACACTTACGCAACACAGCGCCGCTTCGGGGTGGATGGCAATAACCATCCCAAACAAAGTAGCCACCCCTTTCCCACCGCGGAAACCCGCAAAAAGAGGGAAAAGATGGCCCAACACGGCGATCACACCCAAAGCCAATTGAATGTTCACGAATTGTGCGGAGCCGGGTACACCTACAATACTAGAGTCCAAAAGATAAGGTAAATTAGTCGATGTCCAGCCCTTCAGAATATCCACAACCATCACGATAGAGCCAGCCTTCTTTCCCAGCACCCTAAAGGTATTGGTTGCACCTGCATTACCACTGCCATACTCCCGAACATCCACCCCGTAAAAAGCACCACCAAACCATACAGCCGAAGGTATCGAACCAAACAAATAGGCCAGTACAACAATTCCTACTAAATATACTGAAATCATAAAATGGATTTAGCCCTCTAAATATAATTAAATTATCTTAGCTTTTAAGCTCAAATCCAAACTTTTAACAGAATGCGTCAATGCGCCCACCGATATAAAATCAACACCCGATAAAGCGTAATCACGAATCGTCTCCAATGTAATGCCTCCAGAAGCTTCGGTGACCAACCGTCCGCCAACTAATTTTACGGCTTTTCTTACTTCTTCTGGCGAGAAATTATCAAACATCACACGTTCTACCTTTTCGTTGGCCAGTACTTCTTCCAGCTCTTCAAAATTCCGGACCTCGATCTCAATCGGAATATCCAAATTCTTTTCAAGACGATAAGCATGGGCCTTTTTCAAAGCATTTGAAATGCCTCCGGCATAATCTACATGGTTGTCTTTTATCAGGATCATATCATATAACCCAAAACGGTGATTGGCACCGCCACCTATTCTCACGGCTTCTTTTTCCAAAAACCTCAATAAGGGAGTTGTTTTACGAGTGTCCAGCACTTTTGCAGGCGTGCCTTCCAATCGCTCAGAATAATCAACCACACGCGTCGCAATGCCCGACATGCGTTGCATCACGTTCAATACCAGCCTTTCTGCCTTTAATATACTTTGGATAGATCCTTTGACGCGGAAAGCGACATCTCCAGAATGTACATAAGCGCCATCCTTTAGGTAAATTTCTAATGATAAATCTGGATCTATAAAATGAAAAATTGCCTCCGCAACCTCTACCCCTGCTAAAATGCCTTGATCCTTCACCAACAAATTGGCTTCACCCTGCGCGTCCGCATCAATGGTAGACAGCGAAGTATGATCACCATCCCTAACATCTTCTTCTAGTGCGAGTTCTACAAATTTTTTCAGTTTGATTAAATCAACTGCCATTTCCATCCGAATAAATTGTTTTATAAAGGAGCCGAAGCTTGCATGAGCTGATTTATTTATATCTTTTTTTGGTGCAACTCCTGCAGATTTCTTCTAATTATTTAATGAGCGAAGATGAAAAAAATATATCTTATAATAAAATCTAAAACCTATTTTCTTAAAGATATAGCATCATTCTATCCGTAGCTCGGAAACAGCAAATTGACGATTTATCAATTCAAATTTCACAAAGACGCGATAGGTAACACCTTTGGATTTCAACGAATAAACCACGAAAGAATTGGAAGAATTGTTTACCTTTTGCAGTTCTTTTACCTGTTCGATTTTATTTGCTCTAAAAAAATCATTCAACAGTAATTCTGCCTGAAATTTTGTATATGTACCTTCATCACGTTTAATAGATAAACTAAGGTTACCGGCAAATGTTGCGCTTAGTTTTTTAGAATCTCCCGCTTTTATCGCAACAGAAACACGGTCTACGATTCCTTGAAAAGAGTCAGATATGACCGAAAAACCTATCGATCCCCCTATAAACCCCAACGCCACAACCAGCCATACATACTTGACAAACTTCATAATCTCTCTCGCTAAACAATGAATGCAATTATACGTTCCAAAACTCTATTTAATGAACTACGTTTTCATAAGCGAAAATTATGCCATTAATTAGGGGCATTTTCAACAAATGACGCGTAAAGTTGGTTTGTTTTTCACGAATTCGGTATATTTGTATGTGATTAATTTAGAACATAAAAGAGTTGCCTTATTAATCCTGGATGGATTAGGATATGGCAAAGACGATCATTCAAATGCCGTAAGGGTCGCAAATACAGCTTTCTTGGACCATTTATTGGCAAGCTATCCCAATTCGAGACTGGAAGCATCAGGTGAACATGTGGGTTTACCCGATGGCCAAATGGGAAATTCGGAAGTTGGGCACATGAATCTCGGTGCCGGACGAGTAGTGTACCAAGAACTTGGACGCATCAACAAGGCAGCCAAAGAAGGCGAATTCTATACCAATGTTGTCATTCAAGAAGCTTTTCACTATGCCAAGGAAAACGGCAAAAAGGTTCACTTCATTGGCTTACTTTCAGATGGGGGCGTACATGCACACATTGACCACCTAAAGGCTTTATGCGACGCTGCTAAACAGGCAGATTTAGCCGAAGATCAAGTTTTTATACATGCTTTTACCGACGGACGGGATACGGACCCCAACGGTGGGTTAGGTTACATAACCGCCCTTGAACAACATTTAGCACACTCACGGGGAAAAATCGCGTCGATCATCGGACGCTACTATGCCATGGACCGCGATAACCGATGGGAACGTGTCAAAGAAGCTTACAACTTGTTGACAAAAGGTATTGGCACACCTGCTACAGCCCCTGTAGAAGCTGTTAAAGCTTCTTATGCACAAGGCGTGACGGATGAATTTATTAAACCTGTCGTGATTGTTCATGATGGCGAACCGTTAACAACCATTCAAGAAGGCGATGTGGTCTTCTGTTATAATTTCCGGACCGACCGTGGCCGTGAGATTACCATTGCACTCACCCAGGAAGCCTTCCCGGAATATGGCATGGCACCTTTGGATTTGTATTATGTCACCATGACGTCTTACGACGACACATTTAAAAAGATACACGTTGTATTCCAAAAAGAAAATCTGGTGAAAACCTTGGGCCAGACATTGAGCGAACAACAGTTCACACAGGTACGCATTGCCGAAACGGAAAAATATCCCCATGTCACGTTCTTTTTCTCAGGTGGTCGAGAAGAAGAGTTTATCGGCGAAAGGAGGCTTTTAATCCCTTCTCCTAAAGTAGCAACCTATGATCTGCAACCGGAAATGAGCGCTGAGGGTATTACAGAAGCAATCTGCAAGGATATGGCTGAAAACAAACCCGATTTCATTTGCTTGAATTTTGCCAATCCTGATATGGTGGGACATACCGGCGTTTTTGAAGCTGTAGTAAAAGCCGTTGAAACGGTCGACAAATGTACAAAGCGAGTGGTGGAAACAGGATTGGAAAACGGTTATTCGTTCATCATCCTTGCCGACCACGGAAATTCAGAACTCATGGTCAATCCTGATGGTTCGCCACACACAGCGCACACCACCAATTTAGTACCATGCATCTTGATCGACAAGGATTTTAATCATATCAAAGACGGAAAATTAGGCGATATTGCTCCAACTGTGCTAAAGTTGTTGGATGCCAATATTCCTGCTGAAATGACGGGTAATGTATTGGTGTAAGCTATCGGAAAAAATGCTTTTCAAAACAGCAATAGCTGTTGCTATTGCTGTTGCTTTATGGTCGTGCGGCACATCGGGAAGAACAGATGTACAGGATCAGACCGTACGATATATGGATATTCCGGGCTACTTCCAATCGGAGATCCAACAGTTACAGCAGGTTCAACCTACCATAGTGAAAACCGTAAAAAAAGATACCGTATCGGAATCCAAGACAATCCAAATAGACAACTGGCAAACGGAGCTATCCAGTTTCACTAATATCGATCTCAATAAGCCCTCCTATCAGGGTTATATTATAAAGGACAGTGCAGATCGTATCATTACCTACACGTTTACCAAACCCGATCTTGATTTAAGCAAAGTCGAAATCCAATACAACGAACAACAGCAACCTACGACCCTTCGCATCCATCGAACCATTAAAAACTCCCTGTACAATACGGAGGAAGTTTTATTTTACGATAAGAATAAAAAATACAGTCTGGAGAAAAAGCAATCCGTCAGGATTCTCGGCGATAATTACTATTTTATCGAGGGTAGATTTTTTGGTGGCGAATAGTGTGCTTGGATCGCTAGCACAAGGACACTACGCTTCCCTTGCTAGCGCAAGAGAAGCTTCCTCTCGTAGCTATACCTTTTCAAACATACGAACTAAGAAGCCTGAGATTGTTGTCACCAAAAAGAATTTCGATAGCAGATTTGACCACATTAGAAGACCAGCTTGGTGAATATAACACCCTTTCGGACAACTCTTACGCTTTTTATCTAAAGCCCTTTCCTATTGTCGTCGGAGTTGGTATCAATCAGTTTATTGTAGGGATCTATACCGACCTCGATCGGTTCTTCCGATACAACTACCGAAACTGTATTATGGATCTTATCGATTTTATGCTTTACCAGATAGATCTGATGATCTATATCATGTTTGCCATGCTTCTTTTTCTTACCAAACACGCCGATATCTATATAATCGTTTAACGGTAGTGAGTTGATTGGTTTCTTGCTAATCTCTTCTTTTAAAGTCTGTCCTTTTACATCTTCATAAGAACGTTTGCCTTTTTCGTCTGTGCGGTATTTGGCTACCTTAAATTCAATATCCACCTGATATTTACCGTTAGAGAGTTTTTTATAGGTAGCCTTTTGCACCTCATTATCATATACCGTAATGGTTTCAAACATATCCTTAATAGTGTATTGCAAGGAATCGGGAGTATACTGCTTCAGCAGGGCGACAAATTCCAACGAGGTGGTGAACGGTGGTTCTTGGAAGGCGACACGCGAAACATAATCTTTCAAGAAGTCGTTAAAACGCTGTTCCCCGAGAAAATCGCTCATGGCATACATTACCACAGCTCCTTTATTATAATGGATATATTGTTGGTTTTCATTCCGTATCAGTGGATTTTCCTTCAACTTTTCACCAGCACGGCCTTTTAAGTAGTTGTCTAGCGATTCCTTAAGAAATTTACGCATCTGCTCGGCACCATAGCGCTTTTCCAACACTTTCAGGGAACTGTATTCAGCCAACGATTCTGACAGCATAGTAGAGCCCTTCACATTAGCGCCGATCACCTGATGTGCCCACCACTGGTGCGCCAGCTCATGCGAGATAATCGAATATGGATAATCTACTGCATTTGGATTTTCCTCGTCCACCTTGGCAATAAAACCGACGCCTTCCGAAAAAGGAACAGTATTCGCAAAAGCTTGTGCAAAAGTGCCATGTGTTTTCGGAAACTCAATAATCCGCATCTGCTCAAATTGGTACGGACTAAATGATTCGCCATAATAATCCAACGAGTTTTTCATCGAGCGCATCATCCTGTCCAGATTATACTCGTGCGCTTTATGGTAATAGATTTCCAGATTGACCCCCTTCCACTTCTCCCGTTTCACTTCATATCGCGCGGAAATGAATGCATAAAAATTCAGCATCTTTTGATCCATCTTGTAATGAAAATAGCGGCGCCCGTCTTGTTCCCATTCTTTTTGCAGGTAGCCCGGTGCGATGGCTATCTGATCGGGCGACGTGCTGACAGTGGCTTCAAAACGGATCCAATCCGAATCATCGGCTATGTAGGTATTTTGGAGTGCTAGCGTATCTGTTGGTTCCGCCATACGGTCTCTATCCGGCAAGCCGTATTTCCTGCGCACATCGTTGTCTACCAACTCTACACTTTCCTGATAACCAATACTTGGGAAATAGCGGTTGTTCATGAATGTGCCGTTTTCCAACACAGGCGACCGATCTTTCAGAAAGCTATTTGGCTTGTTTTTCACCCGAGAAAACATTTCCAAACTGTCTCCCGGTTGCATTGGCTGACCAAGCTTGTAGATATTGAAACCGGCAATGCTATCTTTCGTCAACAAGGTAACATTGGACAAATGAATAGCATCCGCTTCGTCGTTATAGCTGATAAAAAGAGTATCGATCGGTTCTGATGTTTTATTTCGGAGTATATAGTTGACCTGCGCTACATAATGGCGTTCTTTTGGATAAATCGCCATGTCCACCTTCACATCAACAATCCGCGGCTGTTTATAATCCTTATATTTTTTGTATTTCTTTTCGTAATCCACTCGTTCCCTTTCCCCCTCTTTAGCAGATACATAACGATCGGCAATATTGTTTTGATAGTAAATGGCATAACCCAATCCCACGAAAGCCAACAAGCTACACAAGGCCGGAAGCCAAATAACCGGTTTAAATCTTGATTTAGCAATAGCCAGACGATTCCGCACACTGGAAATAATACCTCTGCGCCAAAACAACAAGGTTAGAGCAAACAACACCAAACTAAAGAGCAACCAATACACCTTGTACCATAAGTAATGGCGCACGTCACCATAACCGTTCATATCCGAATAGCTATAGCCCGGGCTTTGGTTAAATTTAAAGATACTTTGCTCGATGCCTACTTTGGAAAGAAACGGTATGCCGATGACCACCACCAAACAAATGAAAAAGCCGACATAGTAATTCTTAAAAAAGGAATGGATAAAGAACGCAAACAAAATCAGCACCAAGTATTTCAACAAATCCAAGAAAAACAATTCATAGAGGTAATGCCCGATTTCCACTTGATAGAAACCTTGAGCCAGTTGATAGCCGATTCCGGTCAGCATGCTAATGGACAGCACCAACACGGTGACTTTAATCATGGCTATCACTTTGGAAAGCAATATTGTCCAATTTGGTGTCGCCGTAGCATCCACCAACAGGTCCATCCGTGCAGTCGAAGCGCGCTGTACCAGCATGCCCGAAAAGAGGTAGATAATCAGGGTCAAAAAGAAGCTATAGATACTGCCCATGCTGCTCAGCATCTTCCACGTTACAGGATACGTCTCTGTACCATAAATCTGTCCTGAAACCGAGGTAACAGTAACCACCATCAGCACGGCAAAAATCATCATGATAATGAAAACCCAGTTCTTGACAACAAACTTAAAATCGCTATGCGAAAGGTTCCATGCTGTTTTTAACCGACCCGCGAATGAATAATCCAAAGTCACTTTGGGTAGATTGATGGTGATAATGCTTCCGAAATTGTTTTTGATCATTCGTTTTCCGGCTTTTTTGCGACGCCATTGGAAACCCAAATACGAAAAATTAAAGGTTAGGTACACCAATAACAGGACCAATAGGCCCAGCGAAAACCAAATCAATCGGTTATAAAGGATAGCGCCTGAAAAAGGAATATTTAGGGTGTTCTGTTCCTCCACTGTCCAATATTTGGTTTCATATTGCAACGCTTCAAATCCAAAAGGATCGATCAGCGCCGCTAGATATTCATTGTCCATATTGCTGCGCAATCCGCCCAAGAAAGCATCCAATACAAACAGAAAAATAATAAAGATGAAACCAATGTAGATATTGCGCGAGAACGTCACCAATGCAAAAACTACGGCGCCGAATAGCACCAAGTTAGGTATTACAAAATACACGTAGGCCTGCAAGTAAGACCATGCATGGTTCGGGCCAAGCAATTCTTTATTGATGTTCGGAAACCACTGAACCACCACAAAACCCAATGTGGTGGCCAACACCACACCGATAGTGACCAAAAGCGAACTCAGGAATTTTGCAGAAAGATAGGAGGTCTTGTCTATAGAATAAGAGTACAATACTTGATGCACATTGTACTTAAAATCTCGATAGATAGCACCTCCGACGATGGTCGGTAACAAAAAATACACAAATACAGACAAGGCGTTCAACATGCCGCTCACACTTAGGGGTGAATTGGCATATACCGGATTGGAAGTCGTTACCGTAACATTGTCGAACATGCCCAACGCCGACCCCATGATAAACAGGGCAAAAGCGAAAAACACGGCCACATAGATATAAAATGCTGGATTCTTAATCCAACGTTTTATTTCAAAGCTAAAAATCTGGCTAAACATGTTGGTTCTGCTCCTTTTTAAGATTCACGAAATACACGTCTTCCAAGATGGGTTGGGCTGGAGCAAAACTATCCTCAGGCATATACTCGCTGTATACCCGTATATTCAAGGAATTGTCGGGATTGTAGTTCGAGGAAATGATATTGTGCTTACTGTTTTCACTTTCAAAATCGGCTCGCTGAATGACTTTCTTCCATATTTTGCCTTCCAGCATACGTTCGCCTTCCTCGGCAGTTCCCCGATACAGCACCTTGCCCCCGTTCATAATGGCCAGCTCATGGCACAACTCACGTACATCATCTACGATATGGGTTGAAAAAATAACCGTATTGTCTGTGCCGATTTCGCGCAAGACATTCAGGAATCGTTGCCTTTCAGCCGGATCAAGGCCCGCTGTTGGTTCATCCACGATAATCAGTTGCGGTTTATTCAGCAACAATTGCGCAATGCCAAAACGTTGTTTCATCCCTCCCGAATATCCACTGACACTTTTATCCCGAACATCATACAGGTTGGTGATTTCCAACACTTCCTGAATAATTTTTCCACGTTCGGTTTTATTTGATATCCCTTTTAACTGGGCGAAGTAATGTAACAGCTCCTCCGCTGAAATATTAGGATATACGCCAAATTCCTGTGGCAAATACCCTAAAACTTTACGCAAGGCCATCTTATCGGCTAATACATCGATATTCCTAAAAGTAATATTTCCAGAATCGGGGCTTTGCAAAGTGGCAATGGTGCGCATCAAAGACGACTTGCCTGCTCCGTTGGGCCCCAGCAGGCCAAACATGCCTTTGCCGATCTCCAATTGTACGTTATCCAAGGCTTTTACGCCATTTTTATAGGTTTTCGTTAAGTCCGTAATTCGTAAATTCATGTTCTTTTATCTATTGATTAATGTATAAGTAGCTCATTTGCGGTTTTTGTTACAGCTTCTGTTAGCCCACAGTTTAAATTGTGTGTTAAAAGAAGCTAATATTTCAACGGAATAACCATATTCCATGTACGGTCAAACTGATAACTACCCGGGCCACTTCCTGTTGCAGCAAATAGATGAGTAGGTTTTCCGTTTTCAAAAAGCAGGAATGGGCGCTCGAAATTAGCTTGTTCCGTTTGTGTACCATCGTCCCACGCAATATGTCGGGAATATGCTTTCACGGGATCAGATAGCTCCCATTGAATACCATCTTTTGAAAAAGCGTGAATGCCACCACCCTCTTCTCCACAAATATGTCCAAAACGGTCTTTCATGATCAATTCGTACCTATTGCCAGCCCACCAAACAAAGGGATCTTCGACATCATTGTCAGCATTTTGCTCGTTGTGGAAAGAAAAAATAGGATTATCCGATAATCGATGATAAGGACCTTTAAAAGACGGAGCTTTTGCTGCGCCAAGCAAAAGTGGCGGGTCGTAGTTTACTGGAGAAGATTTATATAACAAATATATTTCACCAGAAGGCAAGACTACGGGCGAAGGATTGGACGTAATGGAAGCATCCCATTCACCTCTTCGGGGATTCAGGATGGGCTGGGCTACGCGTGTCCAAGGCCCCTTGAGGGATTTGGAATAAGCCATGCCGATCCGTTTGTTCATCCAGGCGATTTGTGCCAGACCACTTGCCCAGACATCTTCTTCAAATGAAGGATTCGGTTGGGAATAAGTATTTCCAAAATAATAAAGCACATAGTAATCGCCCGATCGAATGATACGGGGATTGTGTGTGGTACAACCGTCAAAATATTGCTTTCCCCTTGCAGGAAGAACAACCTCCACAAACGAATAAGGTCCTTCCGGCGTATCGGAAACCGCTCGAACCACCTCGGAGTTGGTGACCCAGTTGCCAAATCCATATCGTTTGCTCCAACGGGAAGCAAACATATGATACAATCCATCAGGACCTTTTATCACCGATGGATCCCATATCCAATAGCCATCCATGGAAAAGCCACCATTTTTCGGTGCAGGAAGCAATTTATCGATAAACGATTCGTCCTTGCCAACCGTATAGATATTTCCCATAGCCTGAGAGACACCGGAAAGTAAAATGGAAAATCCGGAAAGGGTTTTTATAAAATTTCGTCGGTTCTGCTTCGGTATTGACATGATGTAGTTATTTTGGCCCGCGGTCTTAAATATATTATATTAAATTTAGAATTGCTAATTGTCAATGGTTAATTGTTAATTCCTGCACATCCATTAACCATTAACAATTTATCATTAATAATTAAGAATTAAGAATTCATCATTAACAATTTTCTTTTCCTAAACCATTTAAACGTTTTTTTCACCGACCAAATCCCTCCTTTTACCTAAAATTCCATTTCATTCGCCTAAATAATATGGTTAGGCCAAAACCTATTTATTTACTTTGACGGACATCATTAAACAAAGAAGCAATATGGGGTGGTTTTCCGTTTTCAAAAAGAAAAAAGATGAACAAATCGTTCAGGAGATTCCTGCATTGCCCATCCAGATGGCCGATGAAGAGAACAATCCATACGTCAAGCTCAATGGCGCATCCGTGCACGATAATCAAGGCTTGTTCAGGATTTACAGCTACCTGCAACAGGACTTTGAAGCACGGGGATACAACGATGCATTGATTAGTCCGGACGAGGGCTATAAAAACGATAATATCCGTTTAATAAAATATGATCTCGAAATCCTCATCCACCAGGTGAAAACCTATCATCAGTCGTTGATGAAAGATATGGAATTTCACATCCATTCCCGTAGCCGGGCCGGACTGATCGATTTGGTGGACGAGCTTAAAATCAAACAGACCGATCTGTTGGAACACATGGAAAAAGTGCAAGCGTTTGAACAAGGATTGCAATCCGACACCGGGCTTTGCGAGCGAGCTATACTGGCCTATAAAAGAGGATTTATGAAAGGCATGGCATCCATCACCCAAGCGCATTTATTAAATAAAAAATTCTAAAGCAAATGAAAGACTGGTGGTTAAAATTCGGCTGTTTTCTAACAGGATTCCATTATAGCCTGGTCAAAAATTCCAGTGAACAGGCCGCCAAGAATGTCAAGAAATACACCTCGGCCATGCTGTTGATTGTGTTGGTTTGGTTTTTTATTGGCTACAGCTTTGCTACTCGTTACTTGCACTTTGAGCTGTGGGGTGGCATTGCCGGTGGTTTGGTTATGGGCTTTGTCATTATACAGATTGAGCGAATCATCATCCTGTCCACAAAAGTAAGTTTTTGGTCTACGGCATTCCGTGTTTTACTGGCAATCGTGATGTCCATTTTAGGCGCATTTATCATGGACCAGATTACGTTCAAGGATGATATCGAACTCCGCAAAACGCAGGTGATGGATGAGCGGGTAAAGCTTGCAGTCAAACAATCTGAGGACGATATAGAAAAACAAATATTGAGCCTTGACAGCATGATTGCCAAGGCGAGCCATAAATATGAGGAAGTGAGTGCGGACCTCAAGAAAAATCCGGTTATTGTCACGACATATACCAACAGCAGTATCACCAAGGACAAAGAAGGAAAGCCCGTCAACAGCACACAGTCGACCAACAGATCGGTGATGGAGAATCCTAAAAAAATGGAGTTGGAACAACTGCACAAGCAGATTGAAACCCTGCAACAGAAAAAATTTGAACTTGCGGGATCCATCACGACCCTAAAAGAACGAAAAGAAAAAGAACTGAAAGCTTCTACAGGTTTTTTGGATGAGTTGACGCTGTTGCACAGTGTCGTTACCTCTTCTAACATCGGGATATTCGTTTACCTTCTTTTTATGTTGTTTTTCTTGGCGATTGAACTGTTTGTGCTGGTTATGAAATTGACGGACAAGGAATCCGATTACGATAAATTATTGCAACATCAAACCAATATACGGGTACAGATGTTAGAAAAATTAAGAGCTTAGGAAAAGCCGTGTTGTTCTTTCATCAGGAATCAATAACACATTATATATTATATTCATTTAAATCAAAAGTATCATGTCTATTAAAGAAACCTTTTTTGTAACAGGTGAAAACCTTTTAAAGAAAATTAAGGAAATCATTGCCGAAGGCAATGTCACCAAGATCAGCATCTCAGATAAATCTGGAAAAGAGATTATGAGCTTTCCGGTAACGATTGGTGTAGTGGGTGTCGTGTTTGCACCGATTTTTGCCGCTGTAGGCGCGCTTGCAGCCTTGCTGGCCGAATGCAAGATTACGGTAGAAAAACAAAAAGACGATAGCGAAAACACTCCTCCTCCAGCACCTGGAGATCCAGATCACCATGAAGATGCCGTTATCGAGGTAAAATAGTTTGCCATCGTTAAAAGCTGTTTAAAAATCATTCAAAGCTTTTTTTGTCATGCTGGCAGGAATTGCAAAGCAATCATTCATGCCATTGAAAGCTGGCTCAAATGAATAAACATTGTTGTTTTATAGATGTTGCGGCAAGCCGCAACATGGCAAATCACTTTGTTTTATTAAAATTTAAACAGCTTCTAGAAAAAATTGCTCTGCACAATATTCGTAACCAGAATACGTTATATAATGTACAAAGAGGATTATTGATTATCTGTTGCAGCGCGCATTTGGATAATGAATAACTTAAAAAAGAGGCCGTCTCTCTGAGACGGCCTCTTTCATGAATAGGGATTAAATCTAAAGTCTTTTGATTCGAATATTTCGGAAAAAGACTTCCGATCCATGTCCCAAAAAGCCAATGTGTCCTAATTTGTTGTTTAAGCCAGGATGGTTTTTGCTGTCCAATGTTCCATTTTTGGAAGCTTCGGCCAAATCGCCATCAAGAATGACCTCTCCATTTAACGTCACTTTAATTTTACTGCCTTGAACTCGGATCTCCTGTGAATTCCATTCGCCAATAGGTTTCATTCCCTTGCGTTTAGCCGGAAGAATCCCATAAGCAGACCCATGATATTGGTATTCTTTTAGATTCTTATAAATTTCTGCATCATTGTCCAAAATCTGGATTTCTGTTCCCACATAGGCCGCATCTCCCTCTAAAGGTGTACGAATGCCGACACCATTGTTAGCACCCGGAGTGAGCTTAAAATCAAAGCGGTACACAAAATCCCCATATTGCGCTTTGGTATAGAGATTTTTTCCAAATTTGGCATCCGGATTGGCCCGGATATACCCTTCTTGCGTAATCTCATAAGCAGGTGTTTCGGTCCATTTGTCAAGGTTTGTCCCATCAAACAGCAGTTCAAATCCTTCCTTTTTCTCGGTATCGGTCAATGTATAGACTTCTTTACGTGGCAATTCCTTAACATAGATATCACGATACCAGACCTGCGAACCATGTGCCTGCAGTTCAATTTGTTCTACCGGAAAAATGGACTGATTGCGATCCCAGTAATTCTCCAACGTAACGTTGTCCACTACCAATTCGCCGTTCAGCCATACCCACACTTTCTCACCCACCATACGAATTTTGAACGTATTCCATTCACCCAATGGGTTATCAGCTACTTTCAAAGGGTCTTTCGGGTTCCTTTGGTTATTATACAATCCTCCTGAACCAACTTGTGCTCCTACATTTGTGCGGGAAATATCCCAAATCTGCACCTGTGGTGTACCGCGCAAATAAACACCCGCATCTGGCTCCTTTCCGTTCGGATCCAATTTCCAGTCAACGAGCATCTCAAAATCACCATACTGTTTTACCGTAGCAATATTGTCGCCGTGACCACTAAACACAAGCTCGCCATTGCTTGCTTTCCAGCTTTCACGCATCTTTTGGTCGGCTACAGCTTGTTTTTCAGCCAACTCCTTCTCCGACATCTTTGCTCGTTTAATCGGATTCTCGACCAAGCCTTTCCATCCGGTCAAGTCCTTGCCATTGAAAATCGATACATACCCCTCTCCTTTTGCCATTTCGGACAAATGACGTACGATAGCTTCCCGCAGATAAGAGCTTTCACTGCCCGAAAGATTGCCCATAGCTTTATTTAGAATATTCCGAACTTCTGTCCCATCATAAGCATGGCTATCGGTAGCGATATTCATAGCGGTATTTGTCGCTGCACCTTTTAATTCTGCATCGTCCATATACTTCGCGGCAAATATAAGCGCCTGATATGTTCCGGTCGCTTGCAAACTACCCAAAACAGACCGCTTCTGCGCAACACTGTTTGCCAAGGCAAAAGCATCCTTGAGCATCAATGTTTTCTGCTCGGGTGTATGTACACTGGCATTGACCTGTCTGATCAATCCTCCGAATATTTTATTGAAATTTTGGCTGTCCTTTTCGGTTCTCGACAAGGTTACCAGCGTAGAAAGCACTTCGGGATTTGACCAGTCGGAAAGGGAAGCAATCGCTGCGTTGCGAAGACCATCATTATTCAAATAATTCTTTACGGCCTGCAGTGCTTCTTCACCACCTACCCCCGCGAATACCGGAAAATATTTGGCAGATGAAGGGGCTGCCGAACGCGATATGTTCGCCGCTAAGCGCTTGATTTTCGCTTCTTTGTCAGCACTTGCATTCAATGTGATGACAATTGCGTCTTGTATGGGTTTGGCATCAGCTTCCGAAGCTGTCGACAAGGCCTGCACTAAAGCATCGAAATCATCTACATTTACCACATTGGGAAGTGCTTTCAAAGCCGCTGTTTTAACACCATTGTCAGAAGCATTTAATAAAGGCAAAACCGCTTTTGAAGAATTTTCATTCGTACGTTGCGCTAGAATGCCGAGCAAAACCAGTTGTGTCTTTGCATCTGCGCCTGCTACAGCGTTATTGATCGTTTCCATCACATGAGCATCTTTGGAAGACAACAATAACGACACAATAGCCTTGGTTGTGGCGTCATCAGCTTGAGCAATCTCACTGACTAGATAAGCCGTATTATGTCCATCGGATAATTTCGAAAGGGTGTTTAAAGCCGCTATTTTAGCTTGTGCGCCTTTCAGGCTTCCCAACGATTTTTCAATAGCAGGAACATCATTGGCCGAGCCCTCTTGCGCCAAATAATTAAGGATACTCTCCTGCACTGCAGGTGACGATTTTTTTAGCGTAGCGATAAGCTTTTTAGCATCTGCTGCCGTCGCATGCTCACCAAGCAACGATAAAGCCGTGGCACGATATAATGTATTGTCGCTTACGACCGCCTTCAACAGTTGTTTGCGTGCTTTCGATGGGTTAGCCTTTGCCAGAAGTTGCAAGGCACCTACCTGTAAAGTGGACGCCCCTGCTTTTTCCGCTTCTTTGGAAACGGCAGTCACCACAGATAGAGCCAGTTTTTGTTGTCCTTCCTGATATAGGTTATTCGCGTAATCCAGTGTCAAACCACCTATATTGCTTTTATCAAATTGATAATTAGCTGATTTGAGCTTCTGCAAAAATACGGGAGCCGATTTAACACCGGCAATTTTGCTCAATGCCGTGTAGGCATTACGTTGATAATTCTCGGATGTATATTGACTCAATGTCGCAATAATAGCGTCCTCATCTGCCTTCGACTTCAAGTCGCCCAATGCCGCAACAATAGCCGTGGTTGTTTTTTCAGACTGGGATTCGCTTAATGCCTTCGATAAGGCTTGTGCTGCCTCCGGCGTGCGGATACCGTTTAGTGCTAACGCGGCCTTATCTACAAGATAGTCGTCTTTCAGATAGGGAACGATCGCCGAAACAGCTTCGTTTTTAGACGCTTGCTTCATCAAGGTTAACACAAATCCCTTGTTATCCTTATCTGTTATTTTGTCCAATGCCAATATAAGTCCTTGGGAAAAGATTTCCCTTTTGGTATCCATACCAGATTGCATGACATAGAAAGAATAAGAATTGGCAGCGTATTCCGTTGCCGCATTGTTACCACCTTGTGGCTTGAGCCCCTGTAGCAGGTTGGCGATATCTTCCGCAGTAAAACCTTCCAGCTCTTTCATGGCCATCAGGAACTTACCATGCTCTTCAGCTGGCTGTTGTGCCAAAACATCTGCTATTTTAGTGGCTGACGTCCGGTTTGCAGGCTGTTGCGCATAGGCAACAACTTGAAACAAAAGCAGGGCCGATAATGTATTAAATACTTTTTTCATCAAAATTATTTGTTTTTACATAGTGACGAAACTTGTCTGTCCACTTAATTAGGCAGGCATGAGCTTGTTCTATCCATTTTGCTTTTTTAGAAGCATCCCATGCAGTTTCATTTTCAGTTAAATTGAATTAAATAGTCCAAGGGCCACGCATTGGTTGGTCGATCAAGCGGTTTGCCGCTTCATCATTCACAAATACCTGTTTTTGCGAATCGAAATGCAGGGTCCTGTTCAACCGAAGGGCTGCCAATCCGAGATTGACCAAAGTAGCCGAATAATAACCGTTTTGCTCGTTTAACGCAAATTTTTGCCGTGTACGGCAAGCTTCCACAAAATCGGTCATTTGAGGCGCAGGATCTGGATATTGGGCTAGTTTGCGCTCCATATCTGGAATATCCGACACAAAACCTTTAAACAATTTGCCTTTAGGGCCTTCGATATAAGCCTGTCCCACTTCGGTACCAGCACCGTCCAGAATGATTTGGCATCCATCAGCATAGGTATACGTAATCTTACGCCATGTACCTACCGCATCGTTATGTTGCTGAGGTGCATCTACCTCGATCTTAATCGGGCTTTCCTCATCTTTTCCCAGAAAATATTGCACCGGATCCAAATAATGTTGCCCCATATCGCCTAATCCGCCACCGTCATAGTCCCAATATCCTCTAAATGTCGTATGTACGCGGTGTGTGCTATATGGCTTATGAGGCGCCGGACCTAACCACATGTCGTAGTCTAATTCTTTGGGCACCTGTTCTACAGGTAAGTTTTCTTTTCCAACCCAATAAAATTTCCAATCGAAACCCGTATGCTTACTGATCGTCACTTTCAATGGCCATCCCAACATACCGCTATCGACCAATTTTTTCACTTTCTTCACGGGCGTATTGAGTCCATAGAAATTAGCATCAAACCGAAACCAGGTATTCAATCTAAATATATTACCATGTTGAGCAACAGCTTCTTTTACTTTCTTACCTTCACCTATAGTTCGGGTCATCGGTTTTTCACACCAGATATCTTTACCGGAACGGGCAGCCTCCACGGCCATAATGCCATGCCAATGTGGGGGTGTGGCAATGTGCACAATATCGACCTCCTTGTCCTGAATCAGCTCACGGTAATCGTGATACTCTTTCACTCCACCACCCAAGGCCTTCTGTGCCAAAGCCAAATGGCGTGTGTCCACGTCGCAGATAGCGACGGTTTTCGTTCCGGCATAGCCAAAATGGCCTCTACCCATAGATCCTACACCTATAACGCCTTTGGTCAAATGGTCGCTTGGCGCTAAGAAGCCCTTACCCCCGAGCACATAGCGCGGAACGATGGTAAAAGCAGCCGCACCAATCAATGATTTTTTGATAAAATCACGTCTTGAAGTGTTGTTTTCTCTCATTTTATATATTAGTTTATGTTGAATGTTAGCATATTTTGTATTCAATGCCCAAATTATCAAATAATTGTTGATATTTCGAAGGAATATTGTCACTGATGATCATATCGACTTTGGACAAAGCGGAGATCTTTCCCAAGCTCTTCCGGTCAAACTTAGAAAAATCAGCCAATACAATAACTTTATGGACCGATTCCATCATCCTGCGATTTAGTAAAGCCTCTTGGGCATTGGTGGTCGTGATCCCAAATTCAAAGTCGATACCGTCCACTCCCAGAAAAAGCTTAGAACAAAAGAAATCACTCAAAAGATCTTCTGCATACCGTCCTGTGATAGACGATGACGTTTTTCGAACTGGCCCCCCTAATTGAATAATGTCTACATTGTCATAATCGATAAGTTCCATCGTCACGTTAATAGCCGATGTGATAACCGTTAATCGTTCCTGAGGGACAATTTCCCGGGCAAAATATTGCATAGTAGTGCCTGAAGCGATGATAATGGAATCATTGGGCTCCACCATCTTTGCGGCTTCCGATCCGATGCGTTTCTTCTCGGCTGCATGCAATAGCGCTTTTTCGTTGATAGGCCGATCTTTCTGATATGGGTTCACATTGGTAGCGCCACCGTGCGTACGGAATATCATACCCGCATCTTCTAGAAACTGTAGATCTTTCCGAATCGTAACGGACGAAACTTTTAAACTTTCACAGAGATCGACCACGGAAACATGGCCGTTCTTATTGATTTCTTTAATAATATATTGGTGGCGTTCAACATTATTCATATCAACCAAGTTAGGAATTCTATTTATTAAAACCTAAACATATAAATATTTTTTCACAAAGTTTCGTTTATTTACGGTTTTTAGTATATTTACACATCGAAACGAAACAAATCAAAATGAAATTCACGCGGACCGAATCTTTAAACACCATAAACTCAACTTCTGAATGGGACATTGCCATCATTGGGGGCGGTGCAACCGGCTTGGGAATAGCGGTAGACGCCGCATCCCGGGGATATAAAACCGTGTTGGTGGAAAAATACGACTTTGCAAAAGGCACTTCCAGCAAAAGCACCAAACTGGTACATGGCGGTGTGCGGTATTTGGCAAATGGAGATGTTAAATTGGTGTATGCTGCCTTGAAGGAGCGTGGATTAATTTTTAAGAATGCACCCCATGTTTCGTTTGTACAACGCTTTGTCATCCCTTCCTATAGTATCTTTAGCAAGTTGAAGTTCCTTATTGGACTCAAGCTTTATGATTGGATGGCCGGACGATTACGCATCGGCAAATCAAGCCTCTTGTCAAAAAAAGAGGTATTGGCAAAACTGCCACACATCAAGACAAAAGGCCTAAAAGGAGGCATTCAATATTTTGACGGACAGTTTGACGACGCAAGATTAGCGGTTAATTTAGCACAAACGGCGGCTTCTTACGGCGCGACGCTCATCAATTATGGCGAGGTTACACAAATCTCCAAAAATGCCCGCCAAAAAGTCAATGGTCTTACCTTCATGGACAGAGAAAATGGCCAGGAATATGTTGTTCGTTCAAAAGCCGTTATCAACGCTACCGGTATATTTGTGGACGACATTTTAAAATTGGACACACCCACACATAAAAACCTTGTTCGTCCAAGTCAAGGGACACATGTTGTTGTTGATAAGGCATTTTTAGGGGGCGAAGATGCCCTGATGATACCCGAAACGAGTGATGGCCGGGTGTTGTTCGGTGTGCCTTGGCACGATAAGGTGCTGTTGGGTACAACCGATACACCTATAAATGAACATCAGATCGAACCACATCCCCTAGAAGAGGAGATTGCATTTATATTAAGCACTGCCGAACAATATATGGTCAAACCGCCTACACGGGCGGATGTCTTAAGTGTTTTCGCAGGCCTGCGCCCCTTGGCAGCTCCGTCCAACGGAGAAGAAGATAGTACGAAGGAAATCTCCCGGGACCATAAACTGATAAAAAGCGATTCCAATTTAATAACTATAACAGGCGGAAAATGGACAACTTACCGAAAAATGGGTGAAGAAACAGTTGACATGGCTATTGAAACAGCCGGTTTGACACCCCACCCCTGTAAAACACAGCATCTACTTCTCCATGGCGCTACGGAACAAAAAGAAAGTGGCCATTGGCAGGTATACGGCACAGATTACGAGGCCATCACTCAGTTGATGAAAAAATATCCTGAACTTACACGAAAATTGCATGAAAATTACGATTTTAGATTAGCAGAAGTGGTTTGGGCTTGTCGGAATGAAATGGCGTTGAAAATTGAAGACTTCTTGGCACGTCGGATTCGATTTCTCTTGTTAGATGCAAAGGCATCGTTGCAGGCTGCCCCCCTTGTTGCCAAGACCATGGCCGAACAACTTGGAAAAGATCAACAGTGGATAGACCAAGAGTTAAAAGATTACGCAACACTTGTACAACAATATAGCTTGGACGACAATTTACCATTAGCGGAGAAACCAGCAACCCCAAACAATGAAACACGTATCACGGCAGATAACCCTTATAAACAATAAACATGAATAAAGAATTTATATTAGCATTGGATCAGGGAACAACCAGCTCAAGAGCCATCTTGTTCAATAAAAAAGGTAAAATTGAAAACATTGCCCAGCGGGAATTTACACAGATATTTCCCCAATCGGGATGGGTAGAGCATGATGCCCGGGAGATTTGGTCAACTCAACTTGCTGTGGTGACCGAAGTAATTGCCAAATCAAAAATAAAATTGGATGACATCAAGGGAATCGGCATAACCAATCAACGGGAGACCACGGTGGTATGGAACAAAAAAACTGGTGAACCTGTTTATAATGCCATTGTGTGGCAAGATAGACGAACTGCTGACTATTGTAAGGATATCACTGCTAAGGGGTTGGACAAGATTATACAAGAGAAAACAGGCTTGCTGATCGATGCCTATTTTTCTGCTTCTAAAATCAATTGGATACTCCAAAACGTAAAGGGAGCGAGAAAATTGGCCGATAAAGGCGAATTGGCTTTCGGCACGATAGATTCTTGGCTGGTGTATAATCTCACGAACGGAGGTAAGCACATCACCGATGTTTCGAACGCCTCCCGAACACTTTTATTCAATATACACACCTTATCATGGGATGAGGAATTATTGCGCATATTCGACATTCCAGCCTCTATGTTACCCACAGTCTGTGACAGTTCGCAAATTTACGGCGAAACAAGCACCGAAATGGGAAGCAAACCCATCCCTATTGCGGGCATTGCAGGCGATCAACAGGCCGCCTTATTCGGTCAGCTATGTATCCAAAAAGGCATGGTTAAGAACACATATGGCACCGGTTGCTTCCTATTGATGAACATTGGCAAAAAACCAGTCATTTCCAACAACAAGCTCCTTACGACCGTCGCTTGGAAAATCGGAAAAGAAGTAAATTACGCATTGGAAGGAAGTATTTTTATAGGAGGTGCAGTGGTTCAATGGTTGCGCGATGAATTGGGGATCATCAAATCTGCAGGTGATATCGAACGATTGGCTACCGAAGTGGAGAACACAGACGGCGTGTACTTAGTTCCCGCATTCTCAGGTTTGGGTGCACCGCACTGGAATCCGCAGGCGCGTGGCATGTTAATGGGGCTCTCCAGAGGGTCAAGCAATGCGCACATTGCACGTGCCGCATTGGAAAGCATTGCCTATCAGACATACGACATATTGAAAGCCATGGAAATGGATTCGGGATCAAAAATCAAGGAGCTTCGAGTCGATGGTGGCGCTACCCAGAATAATTTTTTGATGCAGTTTCAATCCGACATTCTGCAAACTAGCGTTGTAAGGCCTGCCATCACGGAAACGACGGCTATGGGAGCTGCTTTTCTCGCCGGACTTGCCGTCGGCTTTTGGAAAGATATGAAAGAATTACAATCTTTATGGCAAGAGGATGTTACATTTGTATATGACAAACGTAAAAAATACAATCAACAATTAAAAGAATGGAAACGGGCGACCGATACCGTAAAGTATTGGGCAGACTACCATAAATAACTTTGACAAACGATAAACCATACGACTTATGAACCCTTTTTTAGCTGAACTCATCGGAACCGGAATCATGATATTGCTTGGAGGTGGCGTGGTAGCAAACGTCGTCTTAAAAGGCACAAAAGGAAACAGCTCGGGCTGGATCGTCATCACTACGGCTTGGGCATTGGCCGTTTTTGTTGCCGTAACTATCGCCGGGCCATATAGTGGTGCCCACCTAAACTGTGCTGTGACGTTGGCCAACTTAGCACTGGGCAAACTTGATTTAACAACCTCCCTTTCATACATGGCTGCCCAATTTATCGGTGCCATGCTGGGTGCATTTTTGGTTTGGTTGATCTACAAAGATCATTTTGATCAAACAGAGGATGCGGGGGCAAAGCAAGCCGTCTTCTGTACTGCTCCGGCCATCAAGAATTTACCGCTTAATTTGGTAAGTGAAATCATCGGCACCTTTGTACTCATCTTCACCATCCTACATTTTACGGACGCCAAAATGGGTGATTCCACCGTTATTGGCTTAGGCTCCATCGGTGCTGTACCAGTAGCGTTTTTAGTGTGGGTAATCGGTCTATCGCTCGGAGGCACAACCGGCTATGCCATCAATCCGGCAAGGGATATGGGCCCACGCATTATTCATGCCCTGTTGCCTATCAAGAATAAAGCTGGCTTTAACGCATCTTATGCATGGGTTCCTGTCATCGGCCCCTTGGTAGGTGCTTTGCTTGCTGTAGGTTTATTTTTTCTCATACATCCATAATACCCGGATCTAACAAACTGTTTAAGCATGATACCAACCAGCAGACGATCCCTACCCATACTTATCAGTTTAGCCTTGATGCTATCGTCTTGTAACCTGAAAAAACAAATGGCAACGCAACATCTCGATTTTCCTGCTTTCTCTTACGAAGGCCATCGTGGAGCAAGGGGACTGTATCCGGAAAACACTATCGGTGCCATGAGGACGGCAATTGATCTGCCTAAAGTGACCACATTGGAAATGGACTGCCACATCACCAAGGACAAAAAAGTAGTCGTATACCACGATCACTACCTCAACCCAAAGTTTGTCCAATATAATAACGGCAAACCACTAAAAGGAAAAGATGAAAAGGGACTCATCTACAGCTACACCTATAACGAGTTGCAGAAATTTGATATCGGCTCCAAATATTATGCAGATTTTCCGGAACAAAAGAAGGTGAAAACAGCGATTTCCCTCCTATCCGATCTGATTGATGAAGCCGAATCTTATGCAAAGGAAAAACGTGCAACGCCCATGTACTACAATATTGAAACCAAGAGCAAGGAAGATAAAGATGGTGAATATCATCCGCAACCTCAGGAGTTTTCAGATTTGGTTATGCAAGTCGTTGTCGACAGAGGTATTGCTTCACGCACAGTCATCCAATCGTTTGACAAAAGAACCATTCAATACATCAACAAAATCTACCCTCAAATCAAAACATCCTATCTCATTGATGCTAAAAACACAAAAACAGTCAAAGGCTTGGTTGAAGAGTTGGGATTTAAGCCATTTATTATCAGCCCAAACTATCAGATAGTAGATAACGTATTCGTCAAAGAAGCCCATAAACTGGGCATAAAAGTCATTCCGTGGACAGTTAACAATGTGAAAGAGATGGAACGGTTAAAATCTTTGAAAGTAGACGGTATAATCAGCGACTATCCTAATTTGTTTTAATATGGAATTTATTGAAAGTGCTGTTCAAAAAACGTTATATTGAGGCTACCGAACTATCTCATTAATTAGAGCGTGCTGGTAATTAAAGAAATGTCCAACTACAGCAGGCAGTTTTTGACTTCTTACCTACCGTCGCTATTCTATATACAACATGACGGGCTGTACAACGTTTTTCTCGACTGCCCACCCTTACTTCTGCGCCCGAATGACACTCAGCGTTTGTTGTGAGATTCCTAAATAAGATGCGATATCGCCCAGAGGTGCGCGGAGTAAGATATTCGGATGTTGCTCCAAAAGATTTTGGTAACGTTCTTGAGCTGTTTCAAATTGCAGGCTTTGCAATCGGGAAGAAAAACCAATCAATGATTCGAGCAAGATAGCTTGAATAAGCTTGTTGATTGCAATGGAACCGGTTGCCAGATTTTCAATGGCCGTAAAGGGAATAACCGTTAGTGTCGATGTTTCCAGTGCTTCAATGCCATAGATAGATTTTTTATGGTTGAAAACACTCTCAGATCCTCCGGAAAAACTGTTTTCCGGAAAAAAATAATGGGTAATATCCCTTCCGGATTTGTAGTAGAACATACGTACTAAACCCTCTTGCACAAAATAGACATTTTTGGAATAGTGGTCTGTATCCAATACAATGCTCTTTTTTTGGAAGACCTTCGTTGTACTGGCCTCGTCTATTTGCCGCAAAAGATCGTCAGATAAACCAAATGCCGATTGTAGATAAGCAATAAGTTGCATATCACTAAAATAGGCATTTTAGGCAGAATACCAAGAAACAAAAAAAACAGGATGTTTCACACCCTGCTTTCCTTATTTTATGGTATAGCATTGATTACTTTTTCGCAACCAAAGATACTTTAAAGTTAATTTCCTTAGAAATCAAATCATCCGCTTTACCAGCATAGTTTACACCCCAGTCTTCGCGGGCGATATTGAAGTCAGCATCCACTTTTGCAGAAGCATCCGTCAATTCAGCTACCTTGGCATCAAATGTGATGTTTTTAGAAGTTCCTTTTATGGTCAAATTGCCAGACACTTTCAACTCGTTTTCGGTTGCGCCAGCCTCTACATTGGTGATTTCAAACTTGGCTTCAGGGTGGTTAGCAACATCAAAGAAATCTTCAGATTTCAAATGGCCATCCAATTTGTCTTTGTACTCACCTTCCAAATCCGTCGTGTTGATGGTATTCAAGTCCAATACAAAGTTTCCACCCGTGATTTTATTACCATCAACATGCAAAGCTCCAGATTTCACACCGACAGTCCCGGTGTGGCTTCCCGTTACTTTTGTGCCTGTCCATACGACTTTTGATTCTTGTGCGTCTACAGTATAGTCAACTCCTACCACTTCTGTGGTTGTCTCCACTGAGTCAGTCGTTTCTGCCTTTTTGCCTTCCGGATTTCCGGCACATGATGCAAGAACCAATCCTGCAACAGCTGCTAATAATACGATTTTTTTCATGTTCAATTATATGCTATTAAATGTTTGTTATGATTTATTTCTCGCCAAAAATAATATTATCCAAAAAATAAAAAATCCCTTTGTCGCTTTTTTAACATTTAAACGACAATTCTAATGCAAAGGTGCTGCTTCGACACGCTTAATGTCTGCTCCCAGCGCTTTTAACCGTTCTTCGATATCCTGATAGCCCCTTTCTATTTGCTCAATATTGTAAATAACAGACTTTCCTTGTGCCGAAAGTGCGGCGATCAGCAAAGAGACACCGGCTCTGATATCCGGCGAAGTCATTTCGATCCCTCTCAACTTGGTTTGGTTGTTCAGTCCAATGACGGTGGCCCTATGCGGATCGCACAAAATAATCTGGGCACCCATATCAATCAGCTTATCCACAAAGAACAGACGGCTCTCGAACATTTTTTGATGGATCAGTACGTTACCCTTGGCTTGAATAGCTGTTACTAGCACAATGCTAAGCAGATCCGGCGTGAAGCCGGGCCACGGAGCATCTGCCACGGTAAGGATCGAACCATCTATAAAGGTGTCGATTTCATAAGAATCTTGTGAAGGAATATAGATGTCATCTCCCCTTAATTCAAACCGGATACCCAGCTTGGCAAATACAGATGGAATGATTCCCAATTCCTGAAAGCAGACGTTTTTGATCGTTATTTCAGAACCAGTCATGGCCGCAAGTCCAATAAAAGAACCTATTTCGATCATATCCGGCAACATGCGGTGTTCCGTACCGTGCAGGCGTTCTACGCCCTCAATGGTCAACAGGTTGGAGCCGATGCCCGAAATCTTTGCGCCCATCCGGTTTAACATCTTGCACAACTGTTGCAGGTAAGGTTCACATGCGGCATTATATATCGTGGTAATGCCTTTGGCCAACACGGCAGCCATGACGACATTGGCCGTACCCGTTACCGAAGCTTCATCTAACAGGATATACGTTCCTTTGAGCTGTGTAGCATCCACATTAAAGAAGTGGTTTTCGGCATCATACACAAATTTGGCCCCTAATTTTTCAAAGCCGAGAAAATGTGTGTCCAGCCGTCTACGGCCAATTTTATCGCCTCCGGGTTTAGGAATGGCAGCCTTCCCAAAACGGGCCAACAACGGCCCGACAATCATAATCGATCCGCGTAAACCCCCACCCTTTTTCTTAAACTCTTCGGTTTGGAAATAATCGATGTTAATATCTTTGGCTTCAAATTCATACGTGTCTTTGCTTAGCCTATTCACCACGACACCCAAGGCACGCAACAAATCAATAAGCTTGTTCACATCCTTTATGTCGGGAATGTTGCTTATGGTCATTTTTTCAGGTGTGAGCAAGACGGCTGACAAGATTTGTAATGCCTCATTCTTAGCTCCCTGGGGAATGATTTCACCTTTTAATTTCTTACCGCCTCTTATTTCAAATGCATTCATATTAAAAAGTCAAAATTAAAAATTAAAAGTAAAAAAGTTAGAACTTAGCAGTCAAAAGTTAGAAACACTGCACTAACGCTCCCCTCTCCTGTTTCCCATCCTTTGCCGTGTCTCGGCCAAGACAAGGGAGGTGTTGGGGGAGGATTAAAAGTAAAAATAGGACATCGTACTTATTTTAACACGAAGGAAGTCGTGCAAAGCGGATAGCGTCTAAAAATATACGAATCGTCTTCTTTTTTAAACGCCATCTTTTCATACGTCCTCTCAACAACAGCATTGCTGGTGTAAAAACAAAAACCTATTTCTTGTAGTTATTGTTCTTTTTAAACGTTTTTTTGCCGGCATTTTGTTTTTTACCGCCATTATTGTTCTTTTGGTTATTTGCCGGGGTGGCTGTTTTTGTCCTGCTTCCCGGAGGAGGTGTCTTGAAATCCAACTTGGTCAATACCGTATCCAAAGGCAACGACAGCTTACTCTTGGACAATTCGATCAAATCATGAATGATCTGCTCATCCTGCACCGTATCCTTATTCCAAGTCACATATGCCATTTTCATAAAGTTGGCAATACCGACAACCATTTTTTGCTTGGCTTCCGATTCGGGCATGGCAATTGCTCTTTCAATCATCCGTTCTACGGTGTAACCATAGTGTTTATAACGGATCCGATGCTGTGGATATTCCAACAGATCGGGCTTGTGATGTATTTCTTCACGTTTGGGCACAGGATACGGAGAATCTACATCAATCTTAAAATCAGAAATGATATGTAAGTGATCCCAAAGCTTGTGCTTAAAATCAGAAACATCTCTCAAATGGGGATTCAGTACCCCCATCATATCGATGACGACCTGCGCATAGCGATTTCTTTCTTCTTTCGTGGGCAATGTGCAGATATAGTCTACCATATTTTGCACATTTCTCCCGTATTCGGCCAATATTAGTTTTGGCCTGGTACTGTTGTAATCAAATTCCATAAAGTGTGTTTGTACGCTATTTCAACGTTATGAATGCGCAGTTATTATTTTCTATTGAACAATTCTAAGTTTTGCAAATTTAAGCAACAATTGTTTCTGCCCCAACTCTTTGAAGAAAATTGTTGCCTTGATGTCCGGTTTATTGCCCTCAAGGTTAATAACCTTGCCAAAACCAAACCGCTCATGTTCCACTTGCATGCCTACCTGCAGGTTAGAGGTATCCGATGGTGCAAAGCCGGGTGTAGGTACATGGGCTTTCGGCAAGACAGACGTTGTTTTGACCACTTTGGGCTTCGGTTTGGAAAAAACATCCGCATCCCGTTGCTTCCAGGCCATGCGTTCAGTCTGAAATCCGCCCTCCATTGAGGTGGCAACTGCCCTCGGCTGAAAGTCCAGTTCAAGGCAAGCGGGATGCAGCTCATCCAAAAACCGGCTCGGTTCGCAATTGTTCAACGTTCCCCACCGATACCTTGAGGTAGCATAGGACAAATGCAATTTCTTTTCCGCACGCGTAACAGCTACATAAAATAACCGACGCTCTTCTTCCAGCTCTGATCGGGAGTTTAAGGATAATTGCGAAGGAAACAAATTCTCTTCCAAGCCCACGATAAACACCATGGGAAACTCCAATCCTTTGGATGAATGGATCGTCATCAGGGATACGGTGTCTGCATTCGGATCTTTATCGTTGTCGTCGTTGGTCAACAAAGCGACATCCTGCATAAAAATGTCAAGGCCTTTTTCTTCAATATCTTCCCGCTCTGAAAATTCCTTGATACCATTTAATAGTTCTTGAATGTTTTCATAACGGCTCAATCCTTCCACCGATTTATCCTCGTAGAGATCTTTTAAAATGCCCGAATGTTGCGCGATATGCATAGCTGTGTCAAAAGCCGAACCGTTTTTAGCCATTGCCTGAAAACTTTGGATCATGAGGGCAAAGTTGCCTACGGCCCCGGCACTTCTTCCGTCCAGGAACATTTGCGCGTTGGCCACTACGTCCCAAAGCCGGTATTGCTGTTGGTCTGCCACGACCATGATTTTTTCAACGGTGGTATCACCAATTCCCCGTCTTGGATAATTGATGACCCGTTTCAATGCCTCTTCATCATTGGGATTGAATGTCAAACGGAAATAAGCAATCAAATCCTTGATTTCCTTGCGTTGATAAAAGGATGTTCCGCCATACAACTTATAAGGGATGCCTATTTTTCGCAAAGCCTCTTCCATTGCACGCGATTGGGCATTCGTACGGTAGAGAATAGCAAAATCTTTGTATTTGAATCCTTTTAAGGCTTTTTCCTGAGAAATAGCTTCGGCCACAATCTTTCCTTCCTCGTTATCCGAAAAAGCCCGCGTGACCTTGATCTTGTCGCCGTCTTCATTTTCCGAAAAAACATTCTTCTCCAATTGGTTCTTGTTTTTCTCGATAATGCTGTTGGCAGCGTTAACAATCGTTTTGGTTGAACGGTAATTTTGCTCCAACTTGAACACGTTCACATCCGGATAATCTTTTTGGAAGTTCAGGATATTCTGGATATTGGCACCGCGAAAGGCATAGATACTTTGCGCATCGTCACCTACTACACAAATATTTTCATGCACGGCAGCCAATCGTTTAACAATAAGATACTGTGAAAAATTGGTGTCTTGATACTCGTCCACCATCAGGTACTTAAACTGATGTTGGTAGCGATGCAACACCTCTGCATGTTTGTTCAGCAATACATTGGTTTTAAACAACAAATCGTCAAAATCCATCGCTCCGGCTCTATAACACCGTTGGGCATAGGTCATATAAATCTGCCCCAGTTGTCCCCGTCCGTTGGAAATATCTTCTGCCATGATAGCCTCATTTTTATTGTATTCCTGTGGCGAAATGAGGTTGTTCTTTGCCGCGGAGATTCGTCCGAAGACATGGTTGACGTTGTATAGCTTATCATCGAGGTTCATTTCCTTGATGATGGCCCGCAAAAGGCTCTTGGAATCGTCTGTATCGTAAATGGTAAAGTTTTTCGGATAACCGATCAATTCGGCTTCCCGGCGCAATATGCGGGCGAAAACCGAGTGGAATGTTCCCATCCAAATATTCTTCGCCTCTTGCCCCACCACACGCATGATGCGTTCACGCATTTCCTTTGCCGCCTTGTTGGTAAAGGTCAGCACTAAAATGTTGAACGGGTCCACCCTTTTCTGAATCAGATGGGCTACACGATAGGTAATGACACGCGTTTTACCAGAGCCCGCTCCGGCTACAATCATTACCGGTCCTTCAGTTTGTTCTACCGCTGCCCGCTGAGAGGGATTTAATCCTGCTAAATAATCCAAATCTTGCTCCTAAATATTTATGCCTTGCTTCTACAAAAAAGCAGGTGTAAAGTTAATGAAAAAAGAGCAAAGAACAAGGAACAAAGATCAAAGACAAAACCAGCGCCCTCTCTTCCCCCCTCCTTTGGAAGGGTTGAGGAGTGGATAACAAAGATGAAGGGCAAAGCGGCCTAAAACAGCAATGTTGGCGCTGGTCTCCCGACCAGTGCCTTCCAACCAGCGCCTCCAAGCCTTTACGTTATCCACTGCTCCTAAAACGGTGTATCGTCCGGCATGTCGTTCATACGGGAAGGCATTGTAATGCCTCCGCCACCAAAACCTCCAAAGGAATCCGATGGCCCCATGGCTGAACCAAAACTATCCGGCCCTCCAAACGAATCTCCTGCTGTACCTGCAAAATCTTCTTCCAAATCCACAAACTTCACATACTTACCGATAAAGCGCAACGGTACAATGCCCGTTTCACCATTACGGTGCTTAGCAATGATTACCTCCCCGACGCCAGCTGTTGGCCTTCCCTCTTCATCTTCCGTCAATCCGTAATATTCCGGTCGGTACAGGAACAACACCATGTCCGCATCCTGTTCAATAGAGCCCGACTCCCGAAGATCGGATAGCATTGGGCGTTTGCTGTTGCCCGGTCTGGATTCTACCGCACGGCTCAACTGTGAAAGGGCCAATACCGGAATATTGAGCTCCTTGGCTACGGACTTCAAGGCTCGCGAAATGCTACCTATTTCCTGCTCGCGGTTGCCGCCACCCTTTCCATCGCTTTTTCCGTGCATCAATTGCAGGTAATCCACAATGACCATTTGGATATCGTGCTGTGCTTTCAGCCGGCGGCATTTTGCCCGAAACTCAAACACATTCAACGCCGGTGTATCGTCGATAATAATCGGGGCTTCGGTCAATCGCCCGATTCTGGAATGCAACTGTTGCCATTCGTGGTCAGCCAAATTGCCTTTTTTGAGCTTTTCCTGCTCAATTTCAGTCTCCCCGGCAATCAGACGGTTGACCAACTGCACCGAAGACATCTCCAGAGAGAAAACCGCAACAGGACGTTGGTGGTCGACGGCAGCATTACGGGCAACAGAAAGCACAAAGGCTGTTTTACCCATCGCCGGACGAGCCGCAATAATCACCAGATCTGAAGGTTGCCAACCTGAGGTCATTCTGTCCAAAGCGGTCAATCCGGAAGGAATACCCGTCAATCCGTCCGTACGGTCGCGCAACATTTCCAAATTGGAAATGGCTTCCCGCATAATATCATCCATCTTTCTCGAATCACGGCGCAAGTTGTTCTGTGCAATATCAAACAGAGACTTCTCGGCATGATCCAATAAGTCAAAAATATCCGATGTCTCGTCGTAAGAGCTGTTGATAATCTCCGTGGAGACTTGGATTAACTCACGCTGAATATATTTTTGCGAAATAATACGCGCGTGATACTCGATGTTCGCGGCAGAAACCACCCGATCGGTCAATTGGGTAATATAATAAGCCCCCCCCACCATTTCCAAAGCACCCATCTTGCGCAATTCCGCTGTCACGGTCAGCAAGTCAATAGGTGATGTTTGCTGGAAGAGGTTATAGATCGCCTGATAAATCTTTTGATGGGCTTCTTTATAAAACGATTCCGGTTTGAGAATATCAATAACTTCGCTGAGTGCATTTTTTTCCAACATCAATGCGCCCAATACAGCCTCTTCCAAATCAACAGCCTGCGGTGGTAATTTTCCCAGTCCACTAATCAAATTGTTTAGGCCTGTACGCTTCCTGCCCACATTTGACCTTCCTGCCGCACCGCTCGACAAATTGTTTTGATTTTCGCTATCTAACGCCATTCGAAAAATATTCTACTGTTTAAATACTATTAATGATAGCCGCTTTTACGCTGCCTAATATTTTGTCTATCCCGAAATAGATTTGAGGTCGGGATAACAAAATTATAAAAAATAAGATGCATCCTTCTAACAAGTTGTAAACACCTTACAGAAGGCCCCTCAACAAGTATGCGAAAGTCTCTTGAAAAGACGAGCTTACAAGCGCAGGGTTACAAACACCATATGTTAAAAACGTGTGGACAGAAGAAATATTCTAATGATAATCAGTTAATTACAATAATGTTAATAACTTTTTCCGTTGTGGATAAACTACCGCTATGCCTCTACTCAAGCAAATATAGCAGTGCATCTGCACTACGTATTCATAGCCAATCACTTATGCTATTTTTTCTGTTATAGGGACGAAAAACAATCAAAACAACATACTGTGAGCCTGTTCAAAAATGGAGGTACAATCTTGCATGTCTATCCTTTGACTAAGCCTGCACTGAGCTTGACGAAGTGCCCAGGATGACACTTCCGTTTTTGTCACGCTGAGTCCCGATTGACAAACCCCAAAGCATGGCAAATGGTGTTTTTTTGTCATTCCGACAACAGAAGGAACCCCAAAGGGCTCATCGAAGATAATCTAAGAAGCCTATAGACTAAGATTTAGATCCTTCACTACGTTTAAGATGACAAATGAAGGCTTTTATGTCATTTTTAACGCTTTCGTTTACAAGAAGATTGTTCTTATCTTGACGCCAATACGATTTATCGGGAAAGCGCGATAAAAAAAACATAAACATAAAATTTAAACAGGCCCTGTATTACAAAAATACATGCTTTCAAATGTCAGAAAAATGAAAGGTTAAATTATACACTTATCTGCCACCCAATCTGTCGGAAGAGGTTGTTGAAGATAATCCTGATTCAAGCAACATTATAATGGCATAAATACACGCAATATTGTATCTTTGTGCTATGGCAAATGATACTTCTACAATAAAACCTTATAAATCGAAGGAAGGTGGCAAGAAAGAGCAAGTAGCCGATATGTTCAACAACATATCGAAAACGTATGATGTCCTGAACCGGGTGATGACCATGGGCATCGATACAATTTGGCGCAAGAAGGCCATTCGTTCGCTAAAAGATTTGCAACCACAATATATCCTCGATGTAGCAACAGGCACAGGTGATTTTGCCATTGAATCCCTTCGCATGTTAAAGCCTCGGAAGATCATTGGCGTGGACATTTCTGCCGGTATGTTGGAAGTTGCCCAAGAAAAAATTAAAAAGAAAGGACTGCAACAGCAGTTGGAAGTGCAATTGGGCGATTCGGAAAGGCTTCAATTTGACGATAATACGTTCGATGCCGTAACTGTAGCATTTGGTGTCCGGAATTTTGAAAACCTTGAACAAGGGCTTGCCGATATACACCGGGTATTGAAACCGGGAGGAAGAGCCGTAATCTTGGAATTATCCAATCCTACAGCTTTTCCCATTAAGCAGTTATACCATTTTTGGTTCCATAAATTGACACCTGCTTTGGGTAAACTCGTTTCCAAAGATACAAGCGCCTATTCTTACCTGCCCGAATCCGTCGCTAATTTTCCCGATGGCCAGCGTTTTGCAGCCATCACAGACAAGGTTGGATATAGCCAGACCAAAGTGCGTCCACAAACCTTTGGTTTCTGCACCATTTACGAATGTACAAAATGAACAGGTTTTTAGTATATACAATGTTTATGCTCTTCGCTGTAACAACAGTACAGGCGCAACATCGGTTTTCCCTACCCTTTTCTTCCTTTTATGACGAGGATGCATGGCTATCTATGGGCTTACAGTATAACTATGTCAATTCAACCTACAAAATAGGTCTTAAAGAAAATTGGGCATCCATGGGCACCAATGTCCCTCCTAATAATGAGTTTTATATTGAAAGGTTTCAATCTATTCAAAGCGAGGTTAGCCACGGCATGTCGGTCGGGCTTCCGATTGAATTACGGGCAACCGATAATCTATCAGCCACATTCCAACCTACCTTTGTTTTTATCAATAATACAGGCATTGTCTTTCATGACATCAGAAGCGTAGACGAGCCAATCATCATTAAAATGCGCCATGGGGGCAACAGCGGAGAAGGGGCAAACTTCAATGCCTTTGAGTTTCCTTTCAATATACGGTTTCGTTCCGATGAAAAAACGTTAAAGAACAAATTTAATCGCTACCGTGGCTACATCACTGCGGGAGCAAGGTACACGCGTTGGGCAAATCTAGTTGGCGAATATAACGAATACGAAACCATCATGGCCAATGGCAATCCTGTGCCACAGCCCTTGGTTTTAAAACCTGGATATTTTTCGTGGGAAGCCGGTTTGGGCGTCGAGATTTTCTTTCCTTTTTTCCGTATGTCGCCTGAAATCAAATTTATTCAAAGTGTGGGAGATGTATTGGATAGAAATCGTCCTTTTGCACAGGAAAACAGCTTTATGGCGCCTCTTGACAAGACATTTATACGAAATATTCAATTTAGTTTAATATTCCAATAGCATGAGAACAGTACTGATTACGGGAGCAAGTTCAGGTATCGGCGAGGCCTGCGCAAAAGTGCTGGCTTCCGAAGCTCGATACAGGTTATTGCTTTGTGCCAGACGGTTGCAACGCTTGGAAGCGCTCGAAAAGGAAATCCGCGACCAATACCCCGCATGCGAAATCTTTAGCTTTGAGCTGGATGTACGCAACGTATCAGAAGTACAAGAAAAGCTCCGGCACTTGCCTCAGGAATGGAATAACATCGACATTTTAATCAATAATGCCGGGTTAAGCCAGGGGTTAGACCCAATTCACAAAGGCGACATAGGCGATTGGGATAGAATGATCGATACGAATGTAAAAGGTCTTTTGTACGTAACCAAGTATGCCATCCCGTTGATGGAACAAAGCAAAACACCCCACATCATCAACCTGGGATCGATTGCTGGGAAAGAGGTCTATCCAAACGGAAATGTGTACTGTGCTACCAAACACGCAGTAGATGCCCTGACTCAAGCCATGCGCATCGATCTTTTGGAAAAAGGCATTAAAGTAACTTCCATCGATCCGGGCATGGTCGAAACCGAATTTTCGGAGGTTCGATTCAAAGGGAATAAAGAACGTGCAAAAAAAGTGTACGACGGATTAACGCCTCTATCAGGCATAGACATTGCTGAGATTATTTCTTTTGTCTTGTCGCGCCCGGCCCATGTCAACATCAATGACCTATTGGTCATGCCCACTGCGCAAGCCACAGGAACCATCGTTAAAAGAAAAGATGAATGATGGAATTGTTAATTATGAAATAGCTTTCAATTTCTGACTTCGTATTTTTGACTTCTATTTTTTTAATTTTTACTTTAAACACTATGTCATTAGAACAAAAAATCAACCAAGATATCAAAACGGCGATGATCGCCAAGGACAATGCAAGGCTTCGTGGATTGCGCGCCATTAAAGCTGCCATCTTATTAGCTAAAACTGAAAAGGGCCAATCTGAGGAACTGACACAGGATGCGGAGATCAAAGTTTTGCAAAAACTAGTCAAACAGCGCAAAGAATCCGGTGAAATCTACAAACAACAGCAACGAGAAGACCTCTATCAGATTGAATGGGAAGAACAGCAGGTCATCGAAGAATACTTGCCAAAACAACTAGAAAAATCAGAAGTTGAGGCCATCGTGCAAGGGATCATCACGGAAATGGGGACCACTTCCATAAAGGATATGGGCAAAGTAATGAGCGCGGCCAATCAGCGACTAGCCGGACAAGCTGATGGAAGAACCATTTCAGAAGTGGTGAAAGCTTTGTTAAGTTAAATGCGAGATGGCCGTCTCTTGGGAGGTAAAATCATTTCTGCAACTCGCACCGCTTGAACTGTATCAAATTTTACAGTTGCGGATCGAGGTGTTTATGTTGGAACAGAATTGCCTATATCCGGAATGTGACGATAAAGATTTGCCTGCTTACCATCTGTTTGCAAGCACAGCTGGTAAAGTTGTTGCTTATGCACGGCTTTTACCTCAAAACATTTCTTATCCCGAATTGTCCATTGGACGGGTTGTGGTCCACGCATCCTATCGAAAAGACGGATTAGGGAAAGAGCTGATGGAACGGGCTATACAATTCTGGGCCCAACATGCCCCTGGTGAATCCATTCGTATCAGTGCGCAACTGTATTTGCAACGCTTTTATGAAGATCAAGGCTTTACAAGAGTCAGCGAAGAATATCTGGAAGACGGCATCCCACATATAGAAATGCTACGGAAGGTAGATGCGTGAAAAATACATTTGTTGCAGAAGAGTCTCCACCGATTTTTCGGGGAGACATCTATTATAAATATTATAGTTCCCTCCTATCGTCGGGATGACGAGATAAAAGAATAAAATTTTTGCTTGATCCAAAAATACAGAACAGGAAAACCCTATTCATTAATGGCTTTCCAAATCATGTCTTTCAGCTGTTGGATATTTTTACCTGAAACAGCGGAAATAAAAATCGATGGGATGCCTTTCGGTAGCGTCAAAGCCATTTCGGCTTCTAGCTCATCGTCTAGCATATCCGATTTGGTGATGGCCAATAATCGGGGTTTATTGATAAGCTCCGGATTATAGGCTGTTAGCTCGTTGAGCAAGATATCGTATTCTTCCTCTATGCTTCTGTCGGTATCGGCAGGAATCATAAACAAAAGCACAGCGTTGCGTTCGATGTGGCGCAAGAAACGGTATCCCAGGCCTTTTCCTTGGGAAGCTCCTTCAATAATGCCCGGAATATCCGCCATGACAAAAGATTTGTTTTCCCGATAATCCACGATTCCCAGATTCGGAACCAATGTTGTGAAGGGATAATTGGCGATTTCCGGTTTTGCAGCCGATACGACCGAAAGCAAAGTAGATTTACCTGCATTGGGAAAACCCACCAATCCAACATCGGCTAATACCTTTAATTCCAAAACGATCCACTGCTCCTTACCCGGCATACCTGATTGTGCGAAACGTGGTGTTTGTTGCGTAGCCGATTTAAAGTGCGAGTTACCCAAACCACCGCGTCCGCCAGGTGTCAGGACTTTGGTTTCGCCGTCTTCGGTAATCTCAAAAAGCATCTCCCCTGTTTCTGCATCCTTTGCAACAGTTCCCAAGGGAACTTCCAATATTTCATCTTTCCCGTTGGCTCCGGAACGAAGGGCGCTGCCTCCGGGCTCACCATTGGCCGCAATGATATGTTTCCGGTATTTTAAGTGCAATAAGGTCCAATGCTGGCTCGAACCTTTCAAGATGATATGGCCACCTCGTCCACCGTCGCCACCATCAGGACCACCCTTGGCCGTGAATTTATCACGGTGCAAATGTGCCGATCCTGCCCCACCATGCCCTGATCGACAGCATACCTTCACATAATCCACAAAATTAGATCCTTGGGCCATATCAAAAAATGTTTATTTTGATTAATATTGATCGATAATATCGGTCAATGATTTAAAAATCGTTTCAATATCACCGATACCGTTTACCTTCGTCAGCTTTCCTTGAGCTTCGTAGTAAGGCAATACATGGATGGTTTTATTGAAATACTCTTCGATGCGCTTTTTCAATTTATCAGCAGCATCGTCAGCACGACCTGATATTTCCTGACGCTTGGCAATGCGTTGGGTGAGCTCTTCCTCCGTTACATCCAAGGCCACCACTCCCGAAATACATTCACCAATCGAGGACAAAAATGCATCCAATGCCTCCGCCTGTGCGACAGTCCTCGGAAAGCCGTCAAAAATAAAGCCTTTAGCCTGTGGATTTTTGGTGATTTCCTCCTCTAACATGGCAATGGTAATGGAATCGGGAACCAAATTGCCATCAGCGATAATTTGACTTACTTGTTGACCAAGCGCTGTTTGATTTTTTATATGGGCCCGGAAGATATCACCCGTGGAAATATGTACCAGTTGGTATCTCTCAATGAGTTTTTCAGATTGTGTACCCTTTCCGGCACCCGGGGGGCCGAATAAAACGAGGTTTAGCATAGTTGAGTATTTATGTTCGCAAAAAAAAGCCTAATCCGTCTTGTGAGAATTAGGCTTCGCTATAATTTGAGTGCGCTCAAAGGGAGTCGAACCCCTAACCTTCTGATCCGTAGTCAGATGCTCTATCCAATTAAGCTATGAGCGCGACAACCAATCCTTCTTGACTTTACAGCCCTTCTGTTTTGGTGATGCAAATATAGACAAAAGGGGCGGCTATGCAAACTTTTTTTTCATTTTTTGCAAATCTCTTGGCCATTGCAGCGCTTCCATCTGAAGTTTATGGCACAATTGGCCTTCTGAAACCATCATCGTTAAACACGACGTGATTCTTTCCAAATCAGTAAGCACGAAATGATGATAGAAAAATTGTTTTAAGAGAACAACAAACCGCTTAACGACAATATTATTTGCTATCCCAAGCTCCCGTTATATGAATAATCGACCCGAAGCTAAAAAGCTTGTGTTCAACGAAATCGGAACACAAGCCTTAGATTGGATATTTTCGTTTTTTATCGTTTATTGCTTATCCCACCAAACACGCCCGCTGAGGTTGTCCCCACCTGGAACAGCTTCAGATGCTTGTTTATAATACACGGCATTGGATCCGGCCTCTTCGGCAGTAGGGTACGGAAAACGGCGCGGTATCTGGCCTCCTGTGGCATTTCCCGGATAGTTTACCGCTGTTAATTCGGGATATCCGGTCCGGCGCCAATTGGACCATGTTTCATAGAAGTTTAAAGCTGTATTTTGATGAATCCAATATTGTTCGCTGATTTGCTTGATACCTCCTGTTAAGGGGTTGGCTGTTGCATAAGTAGCTGCTGCGGACTCAGAAATAGACAAAGCCTCGTCATACTGTGCAAGAAAAGTTATACCTGCTTTCAAGGCGTTTGCATAATGGGAGGCCGCGTTCCCTCCTATTCCCCATCGTTCGGCTGCCTCAGCCAATAAAAGTTCGCTCTCGGCGTAAGTGAGGATGAAGGTAACCCCGTCGCGCTTAATCATTCCCGGATGAGGCGATGAATAGTCCGGAAAACCGGTATAAGAAGGATCACTGTTAATGGCATATAAAGGATTATTATTGAGATCTTTCCCATTGGGCATGCCCTTTTGGCTTGCTGGATCTGTCACATAATTTGTATTAGCATCTGTTTCATCTGGTGACAAGTATAATTTTGTTACCGCAACCCTTATTCTCGGGTCATTTGTTGCTTTTAAAGCATTGATAAATGTATCAGACCACTTTACATAGTAATGTTCCTGTCCGCCATCCCCCAGTAATACCTGGCTATTCCGGTTTTGGGTAATCCGGGCACCGCTCACTTCATGCTTCACCAACGCGTTTTCTGCATTGCTATTTAATGTTTTACCAATTGTTTTTTCAACATAGGCTTTGGCGGTCGCTTCATTCACCTTTGTTAACCGCATGGCCAATCGCAACATTAAAGAGTGACCGAAACGCTTCCATTTGGCGATATCACTACTATAAACGATATCGCCCGTTATTTGGTCGGCTCCCTCGTCTAAATTTGCTATAGATTCCTCTATCTCTTTTAATAAGTCCGTATAAATTTCTTCTTGCTTATCGTATCTCGCCGATAATTTTTTTTGATAGTAGCCCTGACCTGCTTCAAAATACGGCACATCACCATACAAGTCGGTTAACCTAGCAAAAATAAGGGCTTTCCAAATTCTTGCGGCATTATGCAAATTCTTATATTGGTCTTTGCCCCGTGTCATCTCCACTATATCGACAATTGGTTTCACCTGTTCTGCATATGCGCGCTCCCAATAGGCCGAGGTATACCAAGGTGTTAGCAAATACTTATCTCCTGCCCAATAACTCACAACCGTAGACATGCCTTGCATCATGGTTCCCGCATATATCAGATTCGCCCGCCAGGTTTCATATGCAAAATCGGTGCTTCCCGTGTAGGTCAGTTGCGCCGTAGAAAACGTAAAGTTCGGATCGAAGTTTGTCGGGCCATAATTGACCGGATCCGTATTGATTTCCACAAAGTTCTTCGTACATCCTGCCAGCGCCAATACGACCATTAGCAACGAGACATGGTATACTTTCCATATATTCCTTTTCATATTATTCTTCATGATTAAAATTTTACATTCAAGTTCAAACCGAAGGTTCTAGCCGGAGGCATCCCTCCCAATTCTAATCCTGGAAACGTCGCGTTGTAGCTCGATTCTGGATCAATATTATCCGTCCTTCGCATCAGGATAAATAGGTTTCTTGCGACAAAGCTTAAGTTTAAACCTTTAATTTTGTTATCGAAAAGATGTGCAGGAAAACTATAGCCGAGCGTCAATTGCCTAAACTTGATAAAGCTTGCATCATTTACAAAACGATAAGAAGTGTTGTTAGCGGTATTTTCATAAAATTTAGAAGCGGTGTTGCCTAATTCTTCTCGTCTTTCCAACGTGGCTTGATGTAATCCTTTGATATACCCGTAATAATCTGTAGCGGAAAACAGCTTGCCACCGAATTTACCGTCGATCAAAAAACCAAGATTAAAGTTATTATAGGTAAATTCGTTATTCCAACCGGCAAACCACTTATTGTAAGCCGAACCATAACTTCTCAATTCGCCACGGTCTGGAGAACCGTCGTCCAAAAGAACGATATCACCATTATCATCATACTTATAGTCATAAGCCATAATTTGTCCTAATGCTTTTCCCGGAATGTTTTTTAGAAACCCTACTCCGGAGCGCGACGTCGCAATAAGCTGTTCTGGCACGCCATCCGCTAACGACAACACCTTATTTTCGTTAAAAGTCATATTGAGCGAAGATGTCCAATTGAAATGCTCTCTTTTAATCAGTACACCGGACACCAATGCCTCGACACCCTTATTTTGGATAGATCCCGAATTCAAAATCGCCCCGTCATATCCTACGGTATTGGAGGTCGTAACGGAGGTGATCTCATCGTCAGATTGTTTCTTATACCACGTCACATCCAAATTCAAACGCCCGCCAAAGAAATGCAAATCCGTGCCTATTTCCAATTCAGAAGCTTTCGACGCTTTAAGCTGTGAGTTCGGTATCGAGGTGTTTGTGATCTCTCCTAAAGGCTTTCCATTCAAGGACTGGCTAAGTAATCGATAGGTGAGTGCAGTTTGATAGGGATTGGTCGCTTGTCCTACCACTGCGTAACCCGCACGAAACTTACCAAAGCTAAGTGCAGGCGAGTTTACAAACTCGGTGAAAACAAAGGAACCGCTGATGGATGGGTAAACCACATGAAGTTTGTTTTCCATCCCGGGCGTGGCCAAAGTAGAGAACCAATCCGTCCGCGCACTTCCGGTCAGGTATAAAACATCACGGTAGGCAAATTCCAATGTACCATATGCAGATTGGGTTTCTTGCGCTGTCTTCACATAGCCGACTGCCTTATTGGCCAATCCCGTGATTGTATGTACGCCCGGAACCAAGAAATCGGTTCCCTGATTAATGGTCATTTCACTTTTAGTGTTCCGATAGCTAGCGCCTATGTTGGGGGTGAAGGAAATCTCATCGCCCGCCGAGAACGATTTTCCTATCAACATATCCGCGTTTATGTCCGAAAATCTGGTTTGTTGTACAACCATATTGTTGGGAGCACTATAAGCCAATCCTTCCGGAAAAATAGCTGTATAGCTGTTATTATAATAATCTTGCCCTGCTCGCCCCTGAAGGAATAATCCATTATCAAACGTATAACGTGCAGATAAGGAACTGATCAGGCGATTCCGGTCTGTATTATTCTGAATCTCATACGCCGCATACCAAGGATTAGTATCCCACGCATTTCCCGTATTATAGGGTATCTCATTGCCCTCGGCTGTTTTCCATGGCTTCAAATCGCGTATATCCAAACTCGTCGGAAGGAACACGGCATTGTAATTCGCACTTCCTGCTCCGTCAGACAACATCGGGCGGTTCTTTGCCTTTTCAATAATATAATTTGTACGTGTGTCAATCGATAGCCGCTTGACTGGTTCGAACGTGCCCACCAGACTAAACGATTGCCGATCGAGACCGGAGTTTGGCATAATCGATTTGTTGGACAAATCACTGAAGGAGAAACGCAACGCGCCACCTTCAAATGATTTGTTCAAAGCCAAAGAATTTGTCCACGTATGGCCACTTCTATAAAAATTCTTGATATTGTCTTTTTGTGCAACGTAGGGTCTGGAAAAGCCGTCAAACTGTGGTACGTTGCTCCCGTCCAACTTTGCACCCCAGCTTGACCCTCCTACCTGTGCGGCTGCCGGCCCATCTGCCGGTTTTTGGCCATTTACGCCTTGGCCATATACATATTGCCAATCCGTTCTGTCCATCACCTGCTCGACCACATAGTTGCTGCTGAAATCGACCCCTGTGCCCTTACCAGATTTAGTGGTAATGAGTATTACACCCGCTTTAGCACGCGATCCATACAGTGCCGATGCGGCCGCGCCCTTCAATACAGATATATTTTCAATATCATCCGGGTTTAGGTTGCCTATAGCATCCCCTAAGTCAGGAGCATTATCCCACTGGCTTCCTGAGTTTCCATTGGGGTTAAGGTTGCCAAAACCTATCGGTGTATTTTCCATGGGTACACCATTGATGACATAAAGAGGCTGGTTCGTTTGGCTTAAACTAGATGCACCACGAATGACAACGCTTGTAGCTGACCCTACCCCACCCGCGGTCGAAGTCACGTCAAGTCCGGCCACTTTACCGACCAACGCGTTAGCCACATTGTTTTCGCGTGCCTGAGTCAACGTTTCACCGTTGATTTGTGTGACCGAATACCCCAGTGTACGACGTTCGCGGGGTACACCCAGCGCCGTTACAACGACCTCGTTCAACATCTGGTCGTCAGGCAACAGCGTAACCGTTAAGGTGCCACTTTTCTGAATAATCAACTCTTGGGAAAGATAGCCTGTGTAAGATACCACCAAAATAGTCCCGGCAGGTACATCCAACTCAAATTGGGCATTCAGATCTGTGGCTTTGGCGATACCTGATCCCTTTATACGTACCGTTGCGCCAGCCAATAAATTTTGGTCCCTGTCTACAACCGTGCCTTTCACATGCATATCCTGCTGTTCGCTGACGATAACAAGCCCCTCTTCCGAAATCGAGTATTCTAGCCCTGTCTTCCTAAAAAGCTTAGGCAAAACATCAACAACACGCTCGTTGCTAACATTTAATGAAATCTCTTTGTTTAAATTTTTGTTGGTTGAACTATACACGAAGTAATAGTCACTACTCTCTTCTATGAGTTTCAATACCCGACTCAGTTTGGTCCTCTGAACATCCAAAGATACTTTTTGTTGCGAATAAACATTTGCCGTTGCTACGCTGAGAAAGGCAAAAGCAATCATAATTAGGGTTAGTTTCATCCGAATAATGAATCTATAGTGCACGCCATACCATGAATGCACTTGCGTGAAGCCATTTTTTATCATATATTAGTGGTTGGTTAAATTTATAACTGGGTAGTGATCGATTGCAAGCCGGCACTACCGGTTAATTAATCATTTTACAAGGATGGTGCGCAAACGCCATCCTTTTTTACTGTTGATAGATTGTCACGTTTTTTCCATGTATCTCATATTTAAAAGGTTTAACTTTTTGCAAAGCCTGCAAGACCTGCTCTATATTCTCTTTACTAAAGGTTGCCGTAAACCGGTATCCCATTATTTCGTCCCCACGAAGCGTGATGTCCACGTCGTACCAACGCTCCAATACGCGCTCTAAGGAAACAAAATCCCGGTCGACTACCTCTAACCGGTTATCTTTCCAAGCAATGTCTGGCAAAGGAACATCATCTATAGGTTCTTCAATATCTTGGATTGCGATTTCTTTAAGTGCAGTTTTAAAGGTTTGTTTGCTCGCTTCGTCCTTCCGGGCTTTTTCAGAAAGGGATTCGCGAGAGATAGTCACTCTCTGGTTGGGCTTGATGATAATGGCGTTTTCATTCTTATAATTGCTTCTCATTTCGATAATACCCTCCACTAAGAACGCCTCAGATGAAGTTTCGTCAGGATAAGATTTCACGTTAAACGAGGTGCCGATAACGCGTATGTCGAAGTCGCTCGTGTGAAGCACAAAGGGTTTCTCCTTATTTTTCTCTACTTCGAAATACGCTTCACCGATTAATCGTACATGCCTGTCCTTATGGTTAAATAGCGCTCCGAGCTCTAGTCTACTGGCTGCATTTAATGTTACTTTCGTGCCGTCTGGTAGTTCAAATTTCTTTTTTTCCCCCTTATTTGTCTGGTAAATCGATGCCGCTGTCGATATATACGCAGTGGTGTCTCGATCAGGCTCGTTACGCGTAAACCACATATACGCAATTGCCACTGCAAACAGTATGGCGGCAACTTTCGCCCAAGTCGGAACGCCAAAACGCACTTTCCTCTTCTCAACATGATGATTTCTCGCCAAGGTCTCTTTCAGCTTCTTAACCTGCTGGTTTATGGGTTTCTTCTGTCCCGATAAAATGTGAAAAAGTCGTTTAGCTCGGTCTATGGTATCCTGTTGCTCGGGATGAGCGTCAATATATTTTTCCCAATAGGCTGTACACTGTTCGTCTCTACCCGCGCAATAAGACTGAAAAGTATTGTCAATCAAGAAGTCTTCAATATTATTATACGTTTTACCGCTCATTCTTTTAGGCTTTTATATTATAGTGCCGCAAAAAGGACAAATTGCCTAAAAAAAATTAAAAAAAATTTAAATCACTGAAAACAAGAATATTAAAAATCCTTTAATTCTTCTCTAAGCACTTTCAATGCGTCGTATAACGTATTATATGCGGTTTTAATCGACATATGTGTCATTTTTGCCATTTGTTCATAAGTCATGCCCTCAAAAAACTTGAGATGAACCAATTGCTTTTGCCTAAATGATAATTTCCCCAATGCTTCTTTTAATCGCAACTGGATGATCTCGTTTGTCTGCACCCGAATAATAAACTCATCGTAAGGCATTTCCATCCAATCATCATCAGCCTTCACTTGCCGCAACGCAGTATTAATTTTCTCTTGCTTTTCCAGCAAGCGAAGAATTCTCCTTTTTAAGAAAGTCATCAAATAAGATTGCACATTATCTACTCGATCCAGATGCTGTCTTTTGTCCCATATTGCTGCAAAAACGTGATCGGTAGCCTCACCCGATAGATCAGCATTTCCGCAAGTGCGAATACCAAAATTCACCAATTCAGCATACAGGGATGCATATAGATCAAAGAATGCGTCATCATCGCCATTTCTCATCCGCTCCCATAACAATCTGTATCCCAAGACTCGCTTCATACATCCGTAAAATTGCTAACTCTAAAAAATAAAGTAAGGCCTCTTCATCGCCTTGATCATTTTTTGAATATAGATAGGTTTAACACTGTTCGTGTAGGCAATATAGGCATTTCCCTAAAATTTATCGTATACATTCGCAAGTTAATTTCCAAAAAAAATAAAGGTAATACATGGCCATATAATGATATCGTGCTTGCAACATTTAAAGTAATCAGTGGCCATGCTTATTGATTGGCTCATAGTTTTTACTTAGTTTTACCGTATGAAGATAGTCGCCTTTGCGGGAAGTAACAGCTTACAATCGATCAACAAGAAACTGGTGACCAGCGTAAGCAAATATTATAAGGAAACAGACGATATTGTTGAGGTGTTAGACTTGAACGATTTCGAGATGCCTCTTTTTTCAAAGGAACGCGAAAAAGAGAACGGAATTCCTTCCCTGGCCTACAATTTTGCCAACAAGATTGATGAGGCAGACTTTATTCTTCTTTCGCTGGCCGAAAACAATGGCAACTACAATGTAGCTTATAAAAATATAACAGATTGGATATCCAGAATTCCGGGAAGAAAAATCTACAATGGAAAACCGATTTTCGTGATGGCCACCAGTGACGGCAAGAGAGGCGGACAGACCGTATTGGACATTGCGGTCAATAGATTACCTTTTGATGGCGCAGAAGTATTGGAAAGTTTCAGTCTGCCCGAATTTCAGCTCAATTTTCAAGAAGGAAAGGGTGTAATAAACCCACAATACAGGAGTCAATTGGAAGCAAAGGTACGAAAGACAAAACGGCTCTTAGCGACAAGAGAAAGCAACAACGACATAGATTCAACTATATAAAGGAGTATATCATGATTAAAAAAGTATTATTAATCGTTGGCGACTACGTAGAAGATTACGAAGCAATGGTGCCTTTTCAGGCAATGGGTTCTATAGGTATCGAGGTCGATGCCATTGCACCCGACAGAAAAAAGGGCGATGTGGTGCCTACTGCTGTCCACGATTTCACAGGCGACCAGACCTACAAGGAATTACGCGGACACAATTTCGCGATCAACAAGGATTTTGAAAGTGTGAATCCCGAAGAATATGACGGTTTGTACATTTCGGGAGGACGTTCCGCAGAATACATCCGGCTGAACCCCAAGATCATCTCGATCACAAAACACTTTTTTGAAAAAAACAAGCCTGTAGCGGCAATATGCCACGGTATCCAGGTTCTAACCACGGCCCGGGTATTAGAAGGCCGCACACTCACGGCCTATGTTGCCGTAGGACCGGATATTGAACTGGCTGGCGGCACGTGGAAGAACATTCCGGCCGACCAAGCTATTGTAGACGGGAATCTGGTTACATCGCCTGCCTGGCCTGGACATCAGGCTATTCTAAAAGAATTTTATAAACTACTAGGGATCGCCATCACGTTGTCATGAAGAAAAGCAAAAAATTTTGGTGGATTGCCATAGGCTTGATTGCCATTTTAATTTATGGCATCTGGGATGCTTACAACCAGCCTTCGATCAGGGATATTCCCGGCGATTTTGAGGAAGTTGCTTTTGTTCGAAACGAACAAAATAAAGGGGGTATCCTTCGGATATACGCTGTCACCGTAGGCGACATTGCACAGGCTAATTTTGATGCTTGTGCAGATCTGTTTCCGACAAATGACTATGGTAGCCTGACAAAAATCTATTTTTTTGACAAAAGCAAGCCCTATCCTACCGAATTGACATTGGAACCTCCACATTATGACACGGAAAGATATAAGGCTATCAGCATCATGAAGCGCACCGGTGAGAAGAAAGAGCAGTGATGAGATTAACCCGTTTGGAAAGAGCAGGGAAGATATGAACACTTCAGGCCTTTCGACCTGATATTCCTGCCCTCTTTTTTCGGCTAAACCATGTAAAAAAAGGATTGAAAATAACTCGTCGTGTTATTGATAAATCGAGGTTTAAATTAGGCATCCATCGTTTGTCCATCTCACAGCCCTCCGTCCTCTTTGGCCAGACGGGCCAGTCACTTTTGAGGGGCAAAAGTGACCAAAACCCTTCGTCCCATCAAGGTGGCTCTTCGCACAATCCCAACCCACACAAGGAAAAAGCCTTGAAGGCTGGGATAAATGTCCGAGCCTTTCGGAATGCTCGGACAATCATCCCGAGGCCTTTCCCACAGCACTTCCCACGGCCTTTTCCTTGTCCACCCGCCACTGGTGATGGGACAGAGCGAAAATAGTTTCAGCTGAAAAGAAAGCGTTTAGCCTTATGAAAGCTGTCAGCTTTGAGCACAACCGAACAGGAAATCTGTACTCACCCTCCCTTAATCGCCAATGCCGCCTCAAAAGATTTGACATATGTAGAAAATCTATTTTTGCATTGTCCCAAAAGGTCAAATCTTTTCAGCGGCGAGTTTTTTGCTTCCTTTTTTGCGGAAAAAAAGGAAGGGCCTGTCCGGCCTAAGGGCTCGAATCAGATTAGCTAAGAGAATAAGCAAATTGAATAATTTAATCCTCCGTCTATTTTAGATAAATTAAAATATATTGCTCCTAACGTTTATCCCTATAGCCCATAAAGATTTAGAGAAATATAGCATATTCTGTTCTATCACAGCGCCTTATACAATTCCAGATATTTCTCGACAGCCTTTCGCTTCTCCGGGGTCAGATGATAATCTAGATTTTGTGTGAGATATTTTTTATAATCAAAGCCAACATGTTCCGGCAGGCCGGGAATAACATCCTCTGGGTGAGCAACGCCCTTTGCCAAGGCTTGATTAAAGGCTTCCATGAAAGAAGCTAAAAGTGTTTTATTGGCAACCCATACGGCATAGGCAAAAGGCAACCCGGTCAGTTGCTTCCAATAATACCCCATATCATAAGCGTATGGCACAGTTGCTTTTTTTCCAAAGGTACGATCGCCTATCAAGACATATGCATCGGCAGTACCTTCCTCCACAATGGTTACTTCCCTTTTCCAATAATGTTTCAATAAAATCCGGGCAAGTCCATTGGACGTTCGGGATTGCTTGTCTAACAGCAAGGTTTCAATTTGTGTTATGGGTTTTTCCGAAAAAATAAAAACGGAATCTACAGCACCGTCACTGCCTATACAATAATCCCCTACAATATGGTAGGTGTCCATTTGCGTCAAGGCCGCAATAGGAATAATGCCCATATCAGCTTCATTGGCAATGACCTTTCGTGCACATTCACTCGGATAGTCTACAGATAAATCGATCTGCTCCAGCAACACAGGCGATGCTTTGATGCCCTGCAAAAATGGCAATGTATTCGTATAGGATACAGCAGATACCCTTATTTTTTCCATTTATAAATTTTCTAGATGCTTAACATTATAGTGATCCGTAATGGAAAACATATCGTTTTCATAGGTCAATATATAAAGAGACGTATTCGTGTGTGGAAAATCATCCATTAGGCAAACAGGCATATCTGTCAGATGGCACAGCATGATTCGGAGCGCACGACCGTGCATGCATACCAAAACTGTTTCCTCCTGTTCTTTAGCGAGCATATGGCGCACCGCTTCTTTTTGTCGGGAAACAAGTTGATTCGGAGATTCTCCTTCAGCAATACGGATATCCAATTCATTATTGCGCCATGCGGAAACAATCTCTTCAAAACCGGACATAATAGTTTCATTCTGCTCTTTCCCTTCGTATATGCCCCAACTGATTTCGTCCAGACCGTCCAATTCCTCTGAAGGGATGCCCAGGTCTAAAAATGGCTGTACCGTTTGCTTCGTACGCAACAAAGTGGACGTATAGATTTTATCGAAAGGAATATGTTTAAAGGCCTGATAAAAAGCCTGCGCCTGCCTAAGTCCGGTTTCGTTCAAAGGAGAATTCACCCCTCTCCCTTGCACAATACCCTTCAAATTCAAGTCCGTCTGACCATGACGTATGAAATAAAAAGTCTTCTTCAATGTTTCTTACTCTACTACAGGTAATGAATAATACTTTGGTTTTGATTCCTCTTCAAATGCAACATCCTTATAGTCCGTAATGACTTGGTATAAGGTGTCACGTTCTACAGGGTGACGTCCTACGTTTCTAATCAATTCTACCAACTGACGGGTGCTCATTTGAGGATGTTGTTCCTCGGCTCCAGCCATGGAATAGATTTTTGTGGTATCATCCAGCGTACCATCAATATCATCCACACCAAAAGCAAGAGACAGTTGGGCTGTATCACGCGAAATCATCGCCCAATATGCCTTGATATGCTCGAAATTGTCAAGATAGATGCGCGCAACGGCATAGTTCCGCAGATCCTCAATGACCGATACCTCAGGCACATGGGACATTTGGTGCCCTTGATTTCTAAATTTCAAAGGAATAAATGTTTGGAAGCCACCCGTCTGATCTTGCAATTGCCGTAGGCGTTCCATATGGTCCACACGATGCCAAAACTGTTCGATATGCCCGTACAACATGGTAGCATTGGTCCGCATCCCCAGCTTATGTGCCTGTTCATGGATATCAAGCCACTGTTCTGCCGTACATTTATCTCCGGCGATCTGCTCGCGTATCTCCGGATGGAAAATTTCCGCGCCACCGCCGGGCATGGAATCCAATCCACATTCGTGAAGATATTTTAACCCGTCGTAATGGCTCATTTTTGCCTTTTTGAAGATATAATAGTACTCGACCGGGGTTAAGCCCTTAATGTGTAAATCCGGTCGATGAGCCTTGCATCGTCTGAAAAATTCGGCATAAAAATCCAAATTTTGCTTAGGAACCACTCCACCTGTAATATGCACCTCGGTTACCGGTTCGTCATCATAAGACTTCACGATATCCATCATGCCGTCCACATCCATTTCCCAACCTTGATCGCGTTCTTTAATTAAACGAGAATAGGCACAAAATTTACAATCGTATACACAAACGTTCGTTGGCTCTATGTGGAAGTTACGATTAAAATAGGTGTAATCTCCATGTTTCTTTTCGCGGATATAATTTGCCAATACACCTAAGTAGCCCAACTCTCCTTTTTCGTAGAGCAACACACCTTCTTCAAAGCTAATACGCTCGCTTTGAAGTACTTTTTGTGCGATGTGTTTTAACGCCACATCTAAATGCTGATCTTGAATCAAAAATTCAAGCTTTTTTGTTGCGTTCATTACTGCCTCCTAACTCTACAAATGTACCAAATCGCAAAGAAAAAAGCGATTTTTCAACCGCTTTTGTATGTTAATCTGCAAATTGTTGCATGTCTATCAACCGTCTGTACAAACCCGTTTTCGCCACCAACTCCTGATGCGTACCTTCTTCTATGACACGTCCCGCATCAATGACCACAATCTTATCCGCATTTTGGATCGTGCTCAAGCGGTGTGCAATCACCACCGTTGTACGGTTTTCCATCAATTTATACAACGAGTCCTGCACCAATTTTTCAGATTCCGTATCCAAGGCCGAAGTAGCCTCATCCAACAGCATAATCGGCGGGTTTTTCAATACGGCACGGGCGATGCAAATACGCTGACGTTGCCCTCCTGAAAGCTTCGCTCCCCTATCTCCAATATTGGTTTGGTACCTATCTTCCGTTTTAAGAATAAAATCATGCGCATTGGCGATTTTAGCTGCTTGCTCCACCTCCTCTTGCGTTGCCCCCTCATTTGCAAAAGCAATATTATTAAAAATGGTGTCATTGAAAAGTATCGATTCCTGATTAACCGTTCCGATAAGCGAACGCAAGGATTCCTGCGTTAAGTCCCTCACATCTTTGCCATCGAACAGAATTCTTCCTCCATTAACGTCCATAAAACGCGGAATGAGGTCAACAATGGTGGACTTACCACCACCGGAAGGCCCTACCAGCGCCACGGTTTTGCCTTTTGGAATCGTCAAATTAACGCCATGCAGGATCTGTTTATCAGCATAGGAAAAATCCACATCCTTAAAAACAATGGAATCTGTAAAATTATCTACCGCTAAGGCATTTTCTTTGTCTGTCACCGAGCTCTTTTCGTCAATCAATGCCAATACCCGTTCACCTGCCGCGATACCGTTATGGATATTGGAAAAAGCATCGGTTAAGGCTTTTGCCGGACGCATCACCTGTGAAAAAACAGCGATATAGCCAATAAATTCGGATGCCTTCAAATCGCCTTCACCACTTAAAACCAAATTGCCACCATACAGCAATATAATGGCTACCATAATCACACCTAACAGTTCCGAAACCGGTGACCCCATCTGTTGTCTTCTCGCCATACGGCGCATGATGCGCGAATAATGATAGCTCTCTGCATTAAATCTGTTCTTGACAAAAGGGACGGCATTGAAAGCCTTGATAATCTTAATTCCCGATAAGGCCTCGTCCAAATAGGAAATCATGTTGGCATAGGATTGCTGTCCTTCCCTTGCCTGCGATTTTAATTTCTTGACAATACGGGAGATAAAGAAAGCCGACACTGGAATAACCAATAAGGAGAACAGCGTTAGTTTAGCCGATAAAGAAAACAATACCACAATGTAAGCAATGAGTTGAAGCGGCTCTTTAAAAATAACCTGCAAAGTGGCTGTTACTGAAAACTGTACAACCTGAACATCGGAAGCTATTTTAGAGATGACATCACCTTTTCGCTGATTGGTAAAATAACCCAGATGAAGGTCCATTACATTGTCAAAAACCGATTTTCGCAAATTGAGCAACGTATGGATACGTAGGTTTTCCATAATTCGTTGCGAAAGATAGCGAAACGTATTGCTGATAAATACCGAAATAATGATCACAATACACACATATTTCAATGCCTCAAACGGACCAATGTCATAGTAAAGCTTGTCCGCGTAATACGTAAACCAGCCACCTATGTCATCCCAACCGTCTGGTTTTTCCATCGCCTGTACAGGTTCCAGATCATCGTCGCCAGTGCCTTTAAACAACACTTGGAGCAGTGGCACCAGCAAGGCCAGGTTCAATGTGCCAAAAACAACGGTAATAATAGTACATATGATATAGGGAATAGCATATTTCTCTATGGGTTTCGCAAAAGAAAGTAATCTAAAATATGTCTTCATGTATACGAATGAGTTTACAAAAGTAATAAAAAAAGCAAGCTAAGCATTTTCACACATAAACATCCACTTAATTGTTGCATTGATTTGATATTTTCACAACATTTGCAATCGGTTAGTAAGATAATGTGTAATTTAGGCTGATAAAATCAAAAATTGATAATGAACATTCCTGTTGCCAAGAGGCTCCAACATACTGAAGAATATTATTTTTCCAAAAAACTACGTGAAATAGACGAGCTAAATCGACAAGGAAAGCAGGTGATTAATCTCGGTATTGGAAGCCCTGATTTGCCTCCCCATCCGGATGTAATAAAGGTATTGCATGACGAAGCGTCAAAACCCAACGTACATGGCTATCAAAACTACAAGGGAGCTCCAGCATTGCGGCAGGCTATGGCAGACTGGTATGCCCGTTATTATGGGGTTAGTCTCCATCCGAATACGGAAATCTTGCCACTCATAGGTTCCAAAGAAGGGATTGTCCACATCTGCATGACCTATCTGCAAGAAGGTGATGAGGTATTGGTACCCAATCCTGGCTATCCGGCCTATACTAGTGCCGTACAGCTGACGGGAGCCACTGTCGTGCCTTATGAATTATTGGCCGAAAACAATTGGTTGCCCAATTTTGAAGAGTTGGAAAAAAGGGACTTGTCCAAAGTAAAAATGATGTGGATAAACTATCCACACATGCCTACTGGAGCGTTAGCCAATCGTGAATTGTTTGAAGCTGTGGTTGCTTTTGGCAAAAAGCACCAGATATTGATTTGCCACGACAATCCATACAGCTTCATCTTGAATGACGATCCACAAAGCCTGCTATCGGTTGAAGGCGCCAAGGAAGTTGCCATCGAGCTGAATTCGCTAAGCAAATCGTCTAACATGGCTGGATGGCGAATAGGTATGTTGGTCGCCGATGAAACACGTATAAACGAAATCTTGCGGTTTAAAAGCAACATGGATTCGGGCATGTTTTTACCGCTTCAATTGGCAGCAGCAAAAGCGCTAAGCTTAGATAAATCATGGTATACACAGCTCAATGTCGAATACGCCAAAAGGCGGGAAAAAGTATTTCAAATCATGGATTTACTAAACTGTACATATAGCACCGATCAAGTAGGACTGTTTGTTTGGGCCAAAATTCCAGCACATTATCCGGACGCATATACGTTAAGTGACGACATTTTGCACCATGCCCATGTTTTCATTACTCCAGGAGGTATCTTTGGTTCCGGCGGAAATCAATACATACGGATCAGCCTGTGTGCGAAAGACGAGGTTTTAGAACAGGCATTTGAAAGGATAAAGAATAAAGAATAAAGAATAAAGAACAAAGAATAAAGAACAAAGAATAAAGAACAAAGAATAAAGAACAAAGAATAAAGAGTAAAGAAGAAAGAAGAAACCTGTTCCCTCTCCTTTGGGGAGGGTTAGGGTGGGGAGAAAATCATTAAACAAAAAGTCCTCTTAGGGGGATTTAGGGAAAAAAATGAATATAGCAATTGTCGGCGTAGGGCTTATTGGTGGTTCCATAGGCCTCCGGTTAAAAGAAACAAATTTTTGCGACAAGATTATTGGCGTCGAAAGAAATGAAACCAATCAAAAGAAAGCATTGCAACTAGGGCTGGTCGACGAGATACAATCGCTGGACAAGGCGTTGCAAAATGCCAAAGCCATTATCCTAACCGTTCCTGTGGACGCGATCTTCAATATGTTGCCAGCGATACTGGATAAGGTCACCGACCAAGTGGTCATTGACATGGGCTCCACCAAATCCAATATCTTACAGCTCATTGCCGATCATCCGAAAAGAGGACGTTATGTAGCGGCCCACCCCATGACAGGTACTGAATATTCTGGTCCGGAAGCAGCCCTTCCCAATCTATTCAAAGATAAGGTGATGGTATATGTAGAGGCTTTCAAATCGGACGAAGATGCGTTTGAACTGGCCGATGTCCTTACCGAGCAACTTGAAATGCAAACATCTTTCATGAATGCCGACGAGCACGACATGCATACGGCCTATGTGTCACATATTTCACATCTCACGTCCTTTGCGCTGGCACTGACCGTTTTGGAAAAAGAAAAATCGCAAGGGAGAATATTTGAATTGGCAGGATCAGGTTTTCAATCTACCGTCCGCTTGGCAAAATCTTCTCCCGATATGTGGACACCTATTTTTAAACAAAACCGGGCTAACGTACTGGAAGTTCTGGAAGAACATATCAAACAGTTGCAAAATCTGTATGACAAACTCGAATCCGAAGACTACGAAGCCTTACATAAGCTCATTAAAAGATCCAACAAGATCAAAAGGATCATCAAATGATGGAATTTAAGGAATTGGAAAATGATTTGGTGAGGCTGATCCCTTTGCGAGAGGAGAATTTCGAAAGGCTGTTTGCCGTGGGCAACGATAAGACCATTTGGGAACAACATCCTGATGTTAACCGTTATACACGGGAGGGTTTCACCAAATACTTTGAGCATCTGATGACAGGCAATATTGCCTATTTCATTGTGGACAAGGTTACTGGTCAACCCATCGGAGCGACTTCTTTTTATCAGTACAATGAAGACCAAAAATCCGTAGCCATTGGCTATACCTTCTTGGCGAAAGCCTATTGGGGCGGCGTATACAGCTCGTCTGTCAAGAGTTTAATGCTGGATCATGCTTTTCAATTTGTAGATAAAGTGGTTTTCCACGTACGCGACAAAAACTACCGTTCGCAAGCCGCATTGGCCAAAATCGGCGCAGTGAAGACCGATTCGTACCCAGCCGCATATGACGCAGAAGCTTCGCAATTTGTTTATACGGTAGCAAAGCCACGTCCAAACGGTTAAACGTTCTCCGCTCTTCCGCCGGCCCATAACTTGCCAGCTGATTTTACGCCGCTATATTGCATAAATGATCTTTCTGCGAAAATTAGCGGTTTCCATCAGCGCCATCAGCAGACGAATAATTCATCTAAAATTAAACCTGAAATTTTAAATAAGTCTGTACCTTTACCTAAAATTTCAATCTTCATGAAAGTATCTTCGCGCTGGAATGCTTTACTCTTCATTTTATTTTTGCTCTCATCCTGCAAAACACAACTTTATCCAACGATAAGTAAAGGTCAATACTATCCCATTGACACCACAATAGCCGCTGATACGACCATCGTAAACCATTATCTACCCTACAAAACGGCATTGGAAGCACAAATGAATCGGGTGATCGGCTATTGTGACCTGCATCTCAGCAAAAACCGAGGAGCAGAAAGCCTTGCCGGAAATTTTTTTACAGAGGCACTACTCTGGAAAGGTAAACAGTTGGACCCCGAAGTAAAAGCAAGTTTTGCCACAAAGGATGGTATTCGGTCTGATTTGAAAGAAGGCGACATTACCGTGGGCAATATTTTTGAGATGATGCCTTTTGAAAATGCAGTTACCATACTTACCCTCAAAGGAAGTGACATGTTACGATGGGCTGATTATATGGCTCGAACGGGAGGACAACCTGCCACAGGCATTAAATTAACCATACAGGACAAAAAAGTAAAAGAATTTCTGCTTGACGGTAAACCAATTGACCCCAACGCTACTTACAAATTGGTTACCTATGATTATTTGGCCAACGGTGGCGATTACGTTGATTTTTTTGATCAAGTTGTGGATCGCAAGGATTATACACAACGCTTGCGTGAGACATTGATAGAATATATAACAACATTGACACAACAAGGTAAACACATTCAAGCACAATTAGATGGAAGAGTTCGCATTATACAATAGACGCAATTTTATCAAAAAATCACTGCTGTTAGGCGTTGCAACGACATACAGCGGCATGGCAAGCGCGTCCCCGGCAGATGTAAAACTCACCATCTTGCATACAAACGATGTACATAGCCGAATTGAGCCTTTCCCTATGGACGGATCACGTTATCAGGGAATGGGTGGTGTGGCCCGGCGCAGTACGCTCATCAAGCAAATTCGGCAGCAAGAACAAAACGTTTTATTGCTCGACAGCGGCGACATGTTTCAGGGAACACCTTATTTCAATATGTTTGAAGGGAAACTTGAGTTGGAATTGATGACGAAACTTGGCTATGATGCCGGAACATTCGGCAACCATGAATTTGACAACGGTATTGCCGGTCTTGCCAAGCACTTGGATATTGCCAACTTCCCTTTCCTAACAGCCAATTACGATTTTAGAGGAACGTTGCTCGAAGGGAAAACAAAGGATTACACCATCATTCAAAAACAGGGGTTACGCATTGGGTTAACAGGTGTAGGCATAGATGTTACGGGATTGGTAGACCCCAATGCCCACAAAGGGATGACATACTTAGACCCTATTCCCGTTGTCAACAGGATTGCTAAAATGCTTAAAAAGGATAAAAAATGTGATCTTATCATCTGCTTGTCGCACCTAGGCTATCAATATGAGGACGACAAAGTGTCAGATTTAAAATTGGCCGCTCAAACAAGTGATATTGATATCATTTTAGGTGGACATACCCATACTTTTTTGGATACACCTACGAGAGTCAGGAATTTAGCCGGACAAGACGTATGGGTAAATCAGGTAGGTTTCGCAGGCATTCGATTAGGTCGTTTGGATATTGCTTTTAATAAAAAAACAAGAAAGAAAAATGTACTGGCAAGCCATTATACGATCGATCAAAAGATCGATAAACTCATGAACGTTTAATTCTATTTTCTGTTGAAACGCCTTATTCAGTTATATATCAATTCTTACAAAGGATTATCCAAAGAAGCTTGGTTATTGGCATTGGTCATGTTAATAAACCGTACCGGTTCAATGGTCATTCCTTTTTTGAGTATGTATATGTCTACAGCATTGCACTTTTCAAAGACACAAGTAGGACTTGTCCTTGGGTGTTTTGGATTAGGTTCGGTATGCGGTTCGTGGTTAGGTGGCTGGTTGACGGATAGATTTGGCAGTTTCAAGGTACAGTCGGTCAGTCTCTTGCTCGCCATCCCCATTTTCCTCGTTCTTCCTTATTTCAAAACTTTTGAAGGATTGGCTCCTATGATATTTATTTTGACATTGATTGCCGATACATTCAGACCTGCAAACTCTGTTTCAGTAGCGCGATACGCTAAACCTGAAAACCTGACAAAGGCTTATTCCTTAAACCGGATGGCCGTAAATCTGGGATTTTCCATCGGCCCGGCATTGGGTGGATTTCTGGCCATGATTTCATACAACTGGATTTTCTACGGCAATGCCATCGCCGCATTCGTTGCCGTCCTCGTTTTTGTGTATTTCTTTAAAAATCGGAAAACAAGGACAACGACAAAACCTCTCGTATCCGCAGAAAAAACAAAACAAACAGCAACGCAGGATCGCAATGCCTATCTTGATCTACCGTTTATCGTATTCAACATTTTTTGCTGTCTTTTTTCTATGGCTTTTTTTCAGCTATTGACTACCCTACCCCTGTTCTATAAAGAAGCAAAGGGCATGTCCGAAGGCGCTATTGGACTTCTGTTGGGATTCAGTGGGTTTGTGATCGTGCTGTTCGAAATGATTTTGATACATGGTGTAGAAAGGCGCTTCACGCCTCGGCAGGTCATCATATACGGCACTGCCATTACAGGGCTTTCGTATCTGATGCTCAATGTACCCTTGGGCGTAAGTTGGCTATACCTCTCCATCTTTATGCTCTCCGTGGGCGAAATGCTGACCTTGCCGTTTACAGCCACTATCAGCGCTTCCAGAGCAACATTAAATACGCAAGGCGCATATATGGGTTTTAATTCGTTGGCATTCGCCACAGCCAATATATTCTCTCCCTATTTGGGTACATACATAGCAGAGCATTTCGGCTATCCAACATTGTGGTACAGCGCAGCCTCACTTCTGCTTTTGGTCAGCATTGGATTCAGCTGGATTTTAAAGAAAATGTAGTTTTAGGAACAAAGAATAAGGAACAAGGAGTAAGGATTGTCTTTGTTCCTTGCTCCTTATTCACATAGAGGTCAGCCTATATTCCGTTCATAAGGCACGCGAGTTGCAATAGAACGCCCCAGCGTAATCTCATCCACATATTCCAACTCCCCTCCAAAAGCAATACCACGAGCAATGGTACTGATTTGAATATTGAAATCTTTCAGTTTTCGATACAGGTAAAAGATGGTTGTATCCCCTTCCATAGTGGCGCTCAATGCCAATATCACTTCTTTTATAGCGGTGTTTTTAATCCGGTCAATAAGCGCTTCTATCTTTAAATCAGAAGGTCCCACTCCATCCATAGGCGATATCAAACCACCCAGCACATGATAAACACCTTGATATTGATTGGTGTTCTCAATAGCCATCACATCCCTCGTATCCTCTACCACACAAATCGTCTGATGATCACGTTTCAATGAGGAGCAAATTCCACAAACTTGGTGGTCGGAGATATTAAAGCAGATTTTGCAGTATTTTATCTGCTCTTTCAATTGGTTGAGTGCCCCGGTAAAACGGGCTACTTCACCATCCGATTGTTTCAACAAATGGAGCACCAAACGCAATGCAGTTTTCTTGCCTACTCCGGGTAAACGACCAAATTCGTCAACAGCTTGCTCCAATAGTCGAGATGAAAAATTCATATTACAAAATTAGGAATATTCATGACAAATCATCTATTCATCTGTTATCCGCTCACAAAAAAATACGACAAATGATGACAAATGGAAATATATTTTTCTATATTGCCCATAAACATATATCATTCCTTTTAAATAAGTTATTTTAAGAATCTAAAGCTATGCACTATGGTAAAAGATGATAAAATCAGGCGTTCATTTGCCAATAAAACCTGGCAGGAAATAAAAGTAAAAGACTCGTGGCAAATCTTTAAGATCATGGCCGAATTTGTGGATGGTTTTGAAAAACTAGCTAAAATAGGCCCTTGTGTGTCTATTTTTGGATCTGCACGCACGCCATCAGACCACAAATACTACGAAATGGCTGTAGAGATCGGACGTCTGTTGGCCGAGAAGGGTTATGGTGTCGTTTCCGGCGGAGGACCAGGTATTATGGAAGCTGCAAACAAAGGATCTTATGAGGCAGGCGGAAAATCGGTGGGTCTTAATATAGAGCTTCCTTTCGAGCAATTCCATAACAGATACATCGACAGGGATAAATTATTGGAATTTAATTATTTCTTCGTAAGAAAGGTTATGTTTATGAAATATTCGCAGGGATACATTGTCATGCCTGGCGGATTCGGCACAATGGACGAGCTATTTGAAGCCATCACCTTAATCCAGACCGGCAAAGTAGCACGATTTCCAATTGTTTTGGTGGGTATAGACTATTGGAAAGGATTGTTCGATTGGATCGAAAAGACCATGTTGGGGAATGCATATATATCTGAAGAAGACTTGAAACTTTATCGCTTTGTGGACACGGCAGAAGAGGCCGCGGAACATATCTTCCGTTTCTACGACAAGTATCTCTTGAAACCAAACTTCTAACAGAAGGCGGATGAAGCGAAAACGGTTTTGCTAAAAGTTACTAAAAAAGTAACGTCCGGGCGGGGAGCACCGGACGTTTACCAAACCAATTATTAACCTAAATTATGAAATTATGAATTCTTGTTTATTGTAATAACGCATTTGTTGTTTGAATATTATGTAAAAAAATACTTTTTTCATTTTTCATCGTTTTCCCCTATGTATTCCAGTCGACTCGTGAAGACAGGTCTGAGATAAACAGAAACAATAAAGTAAAACCATTTCTGAACCTCACTTGTTAAATTTAATGTGCAATGAATAGGATAATTACCTATATTTATCGGTTGAATGATTTGTTTTGACAAAATACCACGTTTATATGAAAAATAAAATTCCTGCATTTTTAGCCTTGGCAGCTACCTTAACCACTGTAGCGTGCAACAACAATCACGCGGCATCCCAAAAGAATACAACACCCGATACAACGGACAGTGTTTATCCGCCCGTAGAAAAGAATAAAGCAAATACCGACTATCAACCGGCTTTCGAGGGGCAAACCCGCATCGCCGGTGTAAAAACCAGTACGCCATACGGACACACGGTGTTGACGGATAAATTAAAATCTCCTTGGGGTATAGCTGTGCTACCTGACAGCAGACTATTAATTACTGAAAAAGAAGGCACCATGCGTATCGTTGCTGCTGACGGCACCGTCAGTGACGCAATTACCGGCATCCCAAAAGTGGATTCCCGAGGACAAGGAGGTTTATTAGGTCTGACGCTAGACCCTGATTTTTCCAACAACCGGCTCATTTACTGGGTATTTTCAGAACCCGCTAACGGTGGAAACCACACCGCTGTGGCCAAAGGAAAGCTTGCAGCTGATGAAAAATCCATTGAAGAGGCTACAGTCATTTTCCAAGCCTTGCCTACCCATAATGGCACTTTGCACTATGGCGGTCGGATACTCTTCGATAAGCAAGGAAATCTGCTGGTGAGCACCGGAGAACGTTCAGATATGGTCACCAGACCGCAAGCCCAAGATTTAAAGTCGGCTTTGGGTAAAATTTTACGAATAACCAAGGAAGGGAAACCCGTAGCCGGAAACCCATTTGCCAATGATGCAAATGCGCTTGCCGAAATCTACAGCTATGGCCACAGAAATGTCCAAGGGCTGGCTTTACATCCCGAAACGGGCGATCTATGGGAAACAGAATTTGGCCCTCGTGGAGGTGATGAACTGAACCGCGTAGAAGTCGGCAAGAACTACGGTTGGCCAATCATTACCTATGGTTTGGAATATAGTGGAAAAGAGATCGGCAACCCTCCTATCCAGCAAAAAGAGGGATTGGAACAGCCTGTTTACTATTGGGATCCGGTCTTGTCGCCCTCTGGTATGACTTTTTACACCGGAAACGCTATTCCAGAATGGAAAAACAATCTTTTTATCGGAGGATTGAGCAGTACACACATCGCACGTATCGTTATCAAAGACAATAAAGTGGTTGGCGAAGAGCGTCTGTTGGCTACTGAAGGCCAGCGGTTCAGAGATGTTGTCCAAGGCAATAATGAAGAATTGTTTGCCATAACAGATGCCGGAAGATTATACAAAATCAGCAAAAAATAATATCAAAAGAAATTTTAATCATACATGATATCAAAAAAAACAGTCTTTGCTGCGCTATCGTTGATCGTCAGCACACCTATTCTTGCGCAACAAAACCCCGTTTTCCCCGGCTGGTATGCCGATCCGGAAGGCATTGTCTATAACAACGAGTATTGGATATTCCCCACGTATTCTGCACGCTATGAGGAGCAGATATTTTTTGATGCCTTTTCTTCCAAGGATCTTGTGAACTGGACAAAACACCACCGCATCATTGATAATTCCGAGGTAAAGTGGGCTCATAAAGCCATGTGGGCCCCCAGTGTGATAGAGAAAGACGGCAAATACTATTTCTTCTTTGGCGCCAACGATGTGCATGAGGGCGAAATTGGCGGCATAGGTGTCGCAGTCGCAGACAAACCACAAGGCCCTTACAAAGACCTATTGGGAAAACCCCTTATCAACGAAATTGTAAACGGCGCGCAACCCATTGATCAATTTGTCTTTAAAGACAAAGATGGGCAGTATTATATGTTTTATGGAGGTTGGAAACATTGCAACGTTGTCAAATTGAGCGACGACTTCAAAAGCTTAGTCCCTTTTGAAGATGGCACGATCTATAAAGAGGTGACCCCGGAGAACTATGTCGAAGGCCCTTTCATGTTCATCCGCGATGGCAAATATTATTTCATGTGGTCGGAAGGCGGTTGGGGAGGCCCTCATTATAAAGTGGCTTATGCCATTTCGGAATCTCCGTTCGGACCCTTCGAACGCATAGGCACTATTTTGGAACAGGATCCCAACATCGCTACGGGTGCAGGCCATCACTCCGTCATCAAAGTACCCAACGAAGACAAATATTACATCGTATACCATCGTAGGCCTTTGGGAAAAACAGGGGCTAACGAGCGCGAAACCTGCATTGACGAAATGACATTTGACGAGAACGGTTTTATCAATCCCGTAAAAATGACATTTGAAGGCGTAAAGCACGAGCTTAAATAGCAATAAAAAACATCCCCCCAGTTCCGTTATGTGACGGATCGGGGGGGATGTTATCTTATTTATTCTTTTTTGTTTCCACTTCTTCATACAGCACATCATCGCTCCAGCTATCCTTTCTGTCATTCCTGGTAACGATGTCGCAATTCCCCGAACAGCATCCTATATTAAACAACGCCATCAGTGCAAATAGCAACCCAAATACAATAAATCCCCAACCTTCGGATCGTATACCCTCTATCGCTACATATATTCCCAGCACTAACCGGATCCAACGAAACAGGTTCCAGCCTCTCCATATATTTTCTGCCTTCATATCTTCTCTGTTTGAAATAATTGATTACAACATCGTTGTCGGACAAACATAGTCACTTATGTGATATTTGCCCGATTCCTTAATCGCTTTGAAACCTCCCTGAACATCAATGAGATTTTCATACCCTCTTGCTTTTAAAATCGAGATAAAAATCATGGAACGGTATCCCCCGGCACAATGCACATAATAGATCTTGTCTTTATCAATTTCCGAGATTTGACCATTGATATCATCCAAAGGTACATTTTGTGCTCCGATGATATGCTCGGAAAAATATTCGCTCTTTTTTCTTACGTCCAAAACAAACTGTTTAGGATCTTCAGCCATTTTTCCAGACAATTCTTCTACAGAAATAGATTTTATCGTATCCACTTCTTTTCCGGCATTTTTCCAGGTCGCAAAACCGCCTTCCAAAAAGCCAATGGCATTGTCATATCCTACACGTGCCAGCCGAGTGACCACTTCCTCTTCTCTGCCCGGATCGGCTATGATTAAAATCGGCTGCCCGATATCCAACACTAACGCACCAACCCATGGGGCAAAACTGCCGTCTATGCCTATATTAATACTGTTGGGTATAAATCCCATTGCGAAAGACTGTGCGTCTCTCGTATCCATAATCAATGCATTGGTATCATTGGCTGCCGATTCAAATGTTGCAACATCCAGCGCCTGTAAACCTTTATCCAGCACCTGATCGATACTTTCATAACCTTTGCTATTCATCAGCACATTTTCTGGAAAATATGCCGGCGGTGGCATTAGACCTTCCAATACTTTTTCGATAAATTCCTTCTTGCTCATTGGCTGAAGAGCATAATTTGTTTTCTTTTGGTTGCCTAGCGTATCGGTAGTTTCCTTGCTCATGTTCTTGCCACAAGCCGAACCGGCTCCGTGAGCCGGATATACCATGACACTATCTGGCAAAGGCACAATCTTGTTGTGCAACGAGTCATACAGGTATCCTGCTAATTTTTCCTGTGTCAAATCGGCTACCACTTTCTGTGCTAAATCCGGACGCCCCACATCCCCAATGAACAATGTATCTCCGGTGAACAGCGCCACCTCCTTCCCTTGCTCATCAATCAAAAGATAACAAGTACTCTCCATTGTGTGCCCGGGCGTGTGAATGACTTTAATCTGTATATTGCCCACATGCAACAGTTCCCCGTCTCGGGCTATGTGGGCATCGAAATCAGGTTTTGCTGTCGGACCGAAAACAATGACAGCATCTGTCTTCTTGGCCAAATCCAAATGACCACTCACAAAATCGGCGTGAAAATGGGTTTCCAACACATATTTAATCTTTGCGCCTCTTTTTGTCGCCTTATCGATATAAGGTTGCACTTCTCGAAGCGGATCAATCACAGCAGCTTCGCCATTGCTTTCAATATAGTATGCTCCTTGTGCCAGACATCCTGTATAAATTTGCTCTACATTCATCATCTTTTCCTTTTTAATCCATTATAAAAATATAACTAATCCATTATCTATTAAGTAACTCAGGTTACATTATTCATTTTTAGCCTAAAAAAAACCACATATGCATGTTATGCCCATATCTCTTTGATAAGGATATAAATACCCATTAGTAATACAAACCATCCAAAGACTGTCTTTAATTTATCATTGTCTATTTTCCGAGAGAGGAAAATGCCAATGAAAATACCAATAATGGACAGACCGGTAAACGTTGACAACATGGCCCAGTCCATTTGCTGTTCTCCCTGAACATCGCCTATAAATCCTAACAGGGATTTCGCCGCTATTATGAAAAGTGACGTTCCTACAGCCAACCTCATGGGCATCTTCGTGAGCAAAACCAGCGCCGGAATAATCAAAAATCCTCCTCCTGCACCGACAAATCCTGTCAATACGCCGACCAATAGCCCCTCTATCCATATCAGTGGATAATGATATTTTATCGGGTTGGTTTCATCCTTCTGGCAATCTATACATGGACGAATCATGGAGACCGAAGCAAATACCATCACAAGGGCAAAAAGTACCATCAATGCCATGGGCTTTGTAACCTCAAAATCAGCTATCGAGAAAATTGTGTCAGGAACCAGTGGCAACAAATAGGCCCGCGTCAAATATACCGATACAATAGAAGGAATACCAAAAATCAATACGGTCTTGAAATCGACTTTTTTTTGCTGGGCGCTTTGGATTCCCCCGACTAGCGATGTCATACCCACTACAAAAAGAGAATAAGCCGTAGCAAGCACGGGTTGCACCCTCATAACATACACCAAAATTGGAACGGTAAGAATCGAACCACCGCTCCCTACCAATCCGAGCGAAATGCCGACCACTACCGCCAATACATAACCCAATAGTTTTGTTATCTCCATTTTTGAACCGTATAGCGCAAAACTACAATGCTCTTCCAGAAACAACAGTAACAATAGTTACAGAAGGGGTTTGTAAATCATTATTTTTATATATCTTTGTTTTCAGAGGCAATGATGTCTGCCCTGAACCGCCTTAAAAAGCTGATGACGTCTACTTTATTTGAATAATTTCAAACAGTTGTTTTATTGCATAAAGTAAGATGAAATCAGTATTCAAAATATCGTATTCTATATCCAAATGGTTCTTCACCTTGCTACTCCTATCCATTGTAGTAGGTTCAACATCTGCCCTATTCCTTTTTTTACTGCAAACGGTTACCATATTTCGAGAGACACATCTTTGGATAATGCTTTTTTTGCCATTGGCAGGTATTTTCATTGTGTGGCTATACAACCGCTATGCCGGTCGAAGCCAAAAAGGAAATAACTTGATTTTGGAAGAATACTACCGCCCACGAGAAGCAATTCCATTTCGGATGGCCCCTTTGATTGTATTCACCACATTGATTACGCATCTCTTCGGTGGTTCTGCGGGCCGTGAAGGTACAGCTGTGCAATATGGGGCTACTTTTGCCGACCAATTTACCAACCTATTTCGGTTCAGCAAAACGGAAAGACGCATCCTGCTGATGAGCGGTATAGCCGCAGGATTCGCTTCCTTATTTGGAACACCCTGGGCCGGAGCATTGTTCGGGCTGGAATTGGTCCGAGTAGGTAAAATTAGATGGAAAGGTATTGCTCCCATTATAACGGTAGCACATCTATCCAATTATATATGTGGCTTATATGGGCATCTGCATACAGTATATCCTCAAGTGGGTATCGCACCTACGTTCTCTTGGGTATCCATAGCTTGGATGATGCTTGCCAGCATTATTTTCGGGATAACCAGCATATTGTTCAGCCTTTCGATCGAAGGATGTACGGCCTTGTTCAACAAGATCAAACTGCAGTGGTTAAGGCCGTTTATAGGTGGTATCATCATCTTGTTATGTGTGTATATCTTGGGTTCAACCAAACATATCGGCTTAGGAATTCCTACTATATTGGATGCCTTTCAACAGCAACTGCCATCCTACGATTTCTTTATTAAAATCGCATTGACTGCCCTCACACTTAGTGCAGGTTTTAAAGGTGGTGAAGTCACACCATTGTTCTTTATCGGTGCAACATTGGGAAATGCACTTTGTTTATTCATCCCCTTGCCTATGGCTTCCATGGTCGCATCTGGCTTTATCGCAGTCTTTGCCGGATGTACCAAAACTCCCTTAGCCTGCAGTGTGATGGGTATGGAGCTTTTCGGTGTAGAAGCGGCATTATGGTTTTTCATTGCCTGCGCCGTCAGTTATGTCCTATCGGGAAAATTTGGGATTTACAACAGCCAGATAAGCAAAAAGGCGCGCTTCTCCGCACAGCTCAAGCGGCATATTTTGCCTCCTAATTTTTAACCACATGCGTGGAAATAAACTCGGTGGGCGACACTTTCATAATATTCCTAAAAACCCTATTAAAATGTACTGCTGTATTGAAACCACACTGATAGGCGGCTTCGGAAATATTTTCCGCTCTGCGATTGACCAGTAATTGGCATGCCTTTTCAATGCGGATTTCGTTGAGAAAACTCACAAAGGTTTTTTTTGTATGCTTTTTGAAAAACTTGCAAAAAGCCGTCGGTGTCATATATATAAGGGAGGATACTTCATCCACAGTGATATTTTTTTTATAATTCTCCAAAGCGTATTTAATCACCGTATTGATTCGGATACCATCAGAATCTTGGAAGTCAACTTTGCTCAACCCAGAATAGAGGGAAATAAAGTGGTCTTCATTTGCCATCAATTGTTTGAATATCTTTATCACCCGGATCAATTTTAACGGACCGTCTTCCCTTTCCAATGTCAAAAACAAGTCTTTTATAGGTAACGAAAATTTGCCGGGCAATAGTTTACTTGCATTGAGGTGATAAAATAAGTTTTTAATTGCCTGCATTTCGCTCATATCAAAAAAGGATTGCAGTTTTTCCAGAGAGAAGAAAAGATGTATGACATGAATATTCTTCTTTAAGGCCAACTCTTCTTCCCTAAAAAACATATGGGGGTCATTCGGTTTAATGAGAAAAATTTCATTTTCGGCAAAAGGGCGTATGAGATTGCCCAACATCAGCGAACCACTCCCCTTAACAATATAACTTACCTGAAATTCTCTGTGCCGATGATAATAGGCATAGAAATCTTTCCCGGTAGTTTCCATGACATAAAAGGCTCCGTCGCCATGTGCCGGAACAGTAAATTCGATAGGTTTTCTATTTTCTGAATGTTTCATGACGAGCGGATAAAATAGGAATACCTGTAAGCAGTCTAAATTCGATTAATTGGCTATATAAGCTCACAGATTGCACAGATCGGCACAGATTTCTTTTCATTCATCTGTTATAAATCTATGTTATCTGTGAGCATAACAAATCTCATACTACCCCAAGAACGGATAGCGATAGTCTGTATCAGGATTAAACGTCTCCTTGATGGTTCGTGGTGACACCCAACGCAACAAATTGATCATCGAACCCGCTTTATCGTTGGTGCCCGAGCCTCTTGCGCCTCCGAACGGTTGCTGTCCAACCACAGCTCCAGTACACTTGTCGTTTATATAGAAGTTTCCAGCAGCATTGCGCAGGGCATGGGTAGCTTCGTCAATAGCATAACGGTCTTGTGCTATGACAGCGCCGGTCAGTGCATAGATAGATGTCTTGTCAACCAATTCCAAGGTTTCTTTCCATTTTTTATCGTCGTATACGTAAATCGTCAATACCGGACCGAACAACTCTTCTGATAGTGTTTCATAATCGGATTTCTTCGCTACAATGACTGTGGGATAAATAAAGTAACCCTTAGACTTGTCATAATCGCCACCTATAACTACTTCTGCATCCTTAGACTTTTTAGCACGTTCTATATAGTTTGTAATTTTATCGAAAGCTTTCTCGTCGATAACCGCATTGATGAAATTGCCAAAATCTTCGGTACCGCCAATTTTGAAAGATTTGATATCTTTTTCCATTTTCTTCTTCAAATCTTTCCAAAGTGACTTGGGAATATAAGCCCGAGATGCCGCCGAACATTTCTGTCCTTGATATTCAAAAGCACCTCTTACCAAAGCGGTATTCAACACATCAATATCTGCCGATGGATGTGCCAAGATAAAATCTTTACCACCCGTTTCGCCTACAATGCGCGGATAGGTCTTATATTTATGGATATTCTCTCCAATGGTCTTCCAGATGTCCTGAAATACTCCTGTAGAACCGGTAAAATGTATGCCTGCAAAGTCGGGATGCTTAAAAATTACATCGCCAGCATCAGGGCCCGACACATAAATTAAGTTGATAACACCATCCGGCAATCCTGCTTCCTTGAATACTTGCATCAACACATTGGCCGCATAAATTTGGGTGTTGCTCGGTTTCCATACGACTACATTGCCCATCATGGCTACACATGAAGGCAAATTGCCGGCGATAGCCGTAAAATTGAACGGTGTAAGAGCAAATACGAAACCTTCCAACGGCCGTTGCTCGACCCTATTCCATACGCCTTTGCTGTTTGCCGGTGGCTGTTGTGCATAAATCTCCGTCATATAGGCCACGTTAAACCGCAAGAAATCGGTAAACTCACAAGCTGAATCGATCTCGGCTTGATATGCATTTTTGGATTGGCCAAGCATTGTTGCGGCGTTCAGTTTATAACGGTATTTAGTAGAAGCCAGTTCCGCTGCTTTCAAGAACACAGCGGCACGTTGCTCCCAAGGAAGGTTTTCCCAACCTGCTTTTGCTGCCAAAGCCGCATTGATGGCATCTTTTACATGGCTTTTCGAGCCCTGGTGATAGTACCCCAGCACATGCTTATGATCATGCGGTGGCGTCAACCTACCCTTTTTATTTGTGCGAACTTCTTCCGAACCGATATACATCGGGATATCAGCTTCTACGGCTCTTGCTTCCGCAATAGCTGCCTGCAACAACTCTCTTTCTTTCGTTCCCGGTGCATAAGAATAAACAGGTTCATTCACGGGCACAGGAACATTAAAAAATCCTTTTAACATAGCTATCTAAATTATGATGTGATAAAGTTAGGATTTATTTGTTGGTATTTATTTACAAATCCTACTTTATAGTAAACGCATTCTGCTGTTAAAAACACACAAACATCATAAAAATAGAAAAATATGTTTGAAAAATAAAGCTTACTTATTTATCCGTTGCCACGTTCTATCAGCACCTGCAACATAAGACTTAAGACCATACGTTCCTCATCCACAGGTGATTCAGATAATTTATAGACAGAGAATTTTCTTCCAAAAAAAGAAGGTTCTTTCTTTATTTCATATAGCTCTTCGCCATTATTGGAGCGCAGCATATAGGAAGGGTTAAACACATAACCCGATAGCGCTCCAATAATAGGGATTTCGCCAAAGAGACCATCCCACATTTTTGTCCAGGGATTTTTCTCGGTAACGGTGTAGTCATGTACATCATTCCTATCCATCAAATTGAAGGTTGAGCGCCATAGTGATTTGATCGTTTTACGTCGAACCTTGCCAATTAAACGTCCATGAACATCTGTCATTGAAAATGTCTGTTGGAAATCAATCAATTTATTGGAAACCAACTCATACAAAAGTTCTCTTTTAGAGCTGTCCGTATAAACCTTTATCTTATCCCGCCAAGTAAAAATCTTTTCACGAACATAAAAAAGCTGTTGCCCCAACGCATCTGTAGCGACAAAGTCATTGGAAAATGTGGTCACTCTAAATTTAAAATGCAGTGGGTAATTTAAAGATTTTATCATTTTTTTTGTTTTATTCTTTATATGAAAAAGTGTCCGATTAATACTTTATATTTAGTTTTTCAAACACCTTGGACCATAGCCAAATCGGCCCAATACGCACTAATTGCCACAATTCCTTTGCATCGTATGTTCTATTTTCGTTTTTAGAAGTTAACCAAATACCGATCCAGCCAACGACTGCCAATGCCAAACAGACTACCCAAACGGCAGGACCACCATCCCGTTCCACATATTCCAATTGCACAATGAAAAAGCTCATTACCCCAATACTGAACAATACAGCATAGGACAATGTCGGTGCCAACTTTAGGTAGAGATAAATGATAATTGCTATATAAAAAGAACCCCAGTTTAAAAACGTTTGTGCATTTATCCGTTGCAACCACGACAACTGCGGAAAGGGGATCATCCAAATGAGGCCCAACACACCAAAAAACAAAAGGGTAATAAACAAGGCGTATAAACCTCGGTTTTTAAAATTCATGTCCAATTGATGGAAGTATTGCTCTACAGGACGATCAAATTTTGGTGTTTTTTGGTGTTTTTTGCTCATACCTTGCAAATATACATGAAGTTTTTGAGCTTCACACAGACGCCTAAAAATAGATCGTAAAAGCGCCTTGTTTCATAGAGACACGAACCGGGGGGACGACTGAAAAATCGTACCTATAGCTTATCCACAGAATCGTTCATACAGTACCGCCTATTCCAAACCCAGCGCTTTCTGAAACTTACGCTTATCAAATTTATACAGGCGTGCCGCACGATAAGAAACCCCTTTTTGAACTTCGGGTAGTTCTTTCAGGAATCCGGTGTTCACAATTTTCTTTCTGAAATTCCGCTTGTCGAGGGTCTTGCCCAATATGGCCTCAAACACTTGTTGCAATTGTGTAAGTGTAAATTTTTCAGGTAAAAGTTCATAAACAGCTGTAGAATAGCTGATGGTGGCCTTCAGCTTTTGCAGACTCTTCTGAATGATCTCATTATGGTCGAATGCCAACTCAGGCAAAGCTTGAACGGGAAACCATTTTGCCTGCCGCATATAGTCGGTCATAGGTTTTATTTTGGACTTTACACTTTCATATCTCACCATAGTCGAATAAGCCACGGTCAATATCCGGCCTTGGGGATGGCGTTTGCATCCGGCAAACGCCCCCAGTTGTTCCATGTATACATCCTTTAGATTCGTCAATTCGTAGAGAATGCGTTTCACCGCATCTTCCATTTCCTCTTCTTTATCTACAAAAAAGCCAGGTAATGCCCACCAGTCCTTATACGGATATTCATTCCTTTCCGTCAAGAGAACCTGTAGGCTTCCTTCGTAAAAACTGTAGATTACACAATCAATTGTAAAATGTGTCTGCAAAACAACCCCTCATTTTTAATCCATAAATCATCTTCCTCTTCAAAAAAGATGGAACAAAATTCTAGAAATTAAATCATTAAAACACAAAAAAACAAAAAAAAATTTATAGTGTAAGAAATACACACTATCTTCGTAAGATCGAATATGACAAACCAGCTAAAAGAAATAAATAGAATTGGCATTTTCACCTCCGGCGGAGACGCTCCGGGTATGAATGCAGCCATTCGGGCCGCCGTAAGGACAGCCTTGTATCATGGCAAAAAGGTAACGGGTATCTATCACGGCTATCAGGGCATGATTGATAACACCATGTTTGATATGGTTAGCCGCTCTGTTAGTTCCATTATTCAAAAAGGTGGAACAATCTTGAAAACAGCACGTTGCATGGAATTCAAGACCCCTGAGGGACGCAAGCAAGCTTACGCAAACCTTCGGAATGCAGGTGTGGACGCATTAGTGGCCATAGGTGGCGACGGAACCTTTACAGGTGCCCATATTTTTTCCCAAGAATACGATATCCCTGTCATGTGCATCCCCGGGACTATAGACAACGACTTGAATGGCACGGATTTAACCATCGGATATGACACGGCCAACAACACAGTGATTGAAGCTATTGACAAAATACGGGATACAGCAGCTTCCCACAACCGCTTGTTTTTTGTCGAAGTAATGGGGCGCGACTCGGGTTGTATAGCCCTAAATGCGGGGATAGCAGGTGGTGCAGAGGCTATTTTATTACCCGAAAAAGACACCGCCATTGACGAGCTTATCGATATGCTGGAACATGCAGCAGATCGGAATAAATCGTCCATGATCGTTGTCGTTGCCGAAGGCGACAAAAATGGGGGTGCCAACAACGTTGCTAAACGTGTCAACGAAAAATTTGATTATTATGACACAAAAGTTAGTATATTAGGGCATTTACAACGCGGGGGATCACCAAGTAGCGCTGACAGAGTATTGGCTACGCGTATGGGTTATGCGGCTGTAAATGAACTTTTAAAAGGTAATACACGCGCAACCATTGGTATTCGCGGCTCCGAAATCGTCACAACTTCGTTGGAAGAAGCGTTAAGCAAAAAAGAATTGAAACTGAACGAAGACCTTGTGGAGATTGCAAAGGTTATGGCGTTATAATAAAAATAATGTATGATTGTTGTTGTTTTTAGTGGATCAAGATACGCTGATTGGCGAATAGCAGACAAGCAACGGGTGTTGCACGGCTTTCGTACGTCAGGTATCAATTCCTATATACAAGACGAGCGGTATATTCTCCAACTCTTGAACAAAAGCAACCATCTCATTAACAATGCCGAAAAGATCAGGAAAATTTACTTTTTCGGTGCAGGGGTTTCATCTCCGGAACGCAAGGAGAAAATAGAACGGATATTTGCCCAATTTTTCAAAAATGCAAAGGTAAAAGCGAGTCACGATATGTTGGCATCGGCAATTTCCACTTTCGGAGATGAAAAAGGTATTGTTGGCATCATTGGCAGTGGCTCCAATGCCGCCTATTATACCGGAAAAAAAGTTATCGAAAACAACTATGGCCTGGGCTATATATTGGCAGATGAGGGATCAACAAATTGGTTGGGTCGGCAAATTTTAAAGGATTTTTTAATGGAAACCATGCCGAATGGCATTCGGGAAAAGCTTATTCAAAAACACGGTGTAGATCGGCGGCTGATCCTTGATCGGGTGTACTATCACCCTAACCCCAATCTTTTCTTAACCAGCTTTGCCGATTTTATTTTCGAAAACCGAGACGATGCCTATATCGCCCATCATATTAAAAAGGGACTTGATCTGTATATAAGGACCTATCTTCTTCCTTTGTCGGAGAGTTATCCCGGTACTTCGTTCAACTTTACAGGTTCTGTGGCAACCCAATATTCCGATTGGTTACGGGAATTGGGAAAACAATACGGATTACAGATGGGAACAATCATCCGGGAACCTGTTCAAAATTTAGTCAAGTATTACATTAACAAAAATTAATAAAATGAAAATTGGAATTAACGGATTCGGCCGTATAGGTCGTTTAGCATTCAGGGCGGCTGTTAACCGTCAGGATATTGAAGTAGTAGGAATCAACGATTTGGTAGAACCAGATTACTTGGCTTACATGCTTAAGTACGATTCTACGCATGGTAAATTTAACGGAACAGTTGAAGTAAAAGACGGCAACCTTATCGTTAACGGAAAAACCATCCGTGTCACTGCTGAGAAGGATCCTGCCAACCTGAAATGGGATGAAGTAGGTGCCGAAATCATCATTGAATCCACAGGTTTCTTCTTGACAAAAGAAACGGCTCAAAAACATATCGATGCCGGCGCTAAAAAAGTCGTCATGTCTGCTCCTGCCAAAGACGATACACCTACCTTCGTAATGGGTGTTAACCACAAAGAACTAAAACCAGAATATACCATCGTTTCTAACGCTTCTTGTACCACAAACTGCTTGGCTCCTATTGCCAAAGTATTGAACGACAACTTTGGTATCCTTGAAGGTTTAATGACTACGGTCCACGCGGTAACGGCTACACAAAAAACAGTAGATGGTCCTTCGGTAAAAGACTGGAGAGGTGGCCGTGGCGCATACCAAAACATCATCCCTTCGTCCACTGGTGCGGCAAAGGCTGTTGGATTGGTATTACCTGAGCTAAAAGGCAAATTAACAGGCATGTCCATGCGTGTGCCTACGGCAGACGTTTCTGTTGTGGATTTAACCGTACGCTTGGAAAAAGGCGCTTCTTACGAAGACATTAAAAAGGCTATGAAAGACGCTTCAGAAGGCGAATTGAAAGGTATCTTAGGCTATACAGAAGACGAGGTAGTCTCTTCAGATTTCTTGGGTGATGCCCGCACATCTATCTTCGATGCAAAAGCAGGGATCTCTTTGAATGACAACTTTGTGAAAGTCGTATCATGGTACGATAACGAATGGGGTTATTCCAACAAGATCATCGATTTGGCGCAAGAGATTGGCAAATTGTAATTATAAAAAGAAAGGGGGCATCTAAAATAGAGCGCCCCCTTCTCTTTCTATTTCATCAAAAAACCGCCCCCAATCAAATCATCTCCTTCATAAAACACAGCAGATTGTCCAGGTGCGATGCCTTTGACATGGTGTGCAAAGTCCACCTGCATCACATCACCACTCAATTGGGTTAAAACGGATTGTGCTCCAGGGTCCTTATAACGGATTTTGGTTATAGCTTCCATCGGTTCGGCCAATGAAGCATATTTCACCAAATTGATATCACGGACAAAAGCCTGTGCCTTTTCTAGTTCATGTTCTTCTCCCAACACGACAGAATTGCTTTCCGGCAGAATCTCGATAACAAACATAGGCTTTCCCAATGCGATACCCAAACCCTTGCGTTGTCCTATGGTAAAATACGGATAGCCTATATGTTGTCCCACGACTGTGCCGTCAGACAATATAAAGTTACCCGGTCCGATTTCTTCGTCCAATGTTGGGCGCTTATGCCTCAAAAAAGCCCTGTAGTCATTATCGGGAACAAAACATATTTCGTAACTTTCCGATTTTTTAGCCAGCTCTTCCTGTCCCATTTCTAAGGCCATTTGACGGATCTCTGCCTTGGTAAAGCTACCCAAAGGAAACCGCGTTCTTGCCAAGTTTTCTTGCGAAACACCCCACAATACATACGATTGGTCCTTATGTTCATCCCGGCCTTTGGAAATGACATAACGGCCATTCTCGTGCAGACGGATATTGGCATAATGCCCCGTTGCGATAAATTCACAGTCCAGCTTGTCGGCCCTCTTCATCAATGCTGACCATTTAATATGCGTGTTGCAGAGCACACAGGGATTAGGTGTCCGTCCAGCGATGTATTCATCCACAAAATTGTCGATCACATAGTCGCCAAATTCATCCCGAATGTCCAATATATAATGCGGAAAACCATATCCTACAGCCAATGCTCGTGCATCGTTTATGCTATCGAGACTACAGCAACCCGTTTCTTTGGAAGATCCCCCGGCAGACGCATAATCCCATGTTTTCATGGTAATACCAATCACCTCATACCCTTGTTCGTGCAACATCACAGCGGCCACTGAACTGTCCACTCCCCCACTCATGGCAACCAAAACTCTTCCTCTTTTGCTCATATTGTTTTTATGAAGTGCAAAGATAGGCTAAATTGCCCAATTGCTATGTTTATTTGATGTAATTTTATCTCCATCAAAAATGTCCTGAGCACCACAGACAGATGATCAAAAAGCAACATGAATGCACCAACATAGGGAAGAACCTAAAATCAAATAATCAGGACATTCCCTATGACCTTTAATGAACAAAATGCGAAGCATTCATGAATACAATTGGAAACAGAAACAAATGAATAATTATCTACATAGGAATCAATATGTTGATTATGCAGGTAAAAATATTTGCATATAAAAGTTTTAGAATTCAAAAAAAGAACCTACATTTGCAACGCAACAAATAAGGCAATAGCCGTTGCAAAAGGTGCCATAGCTCAGTTGGTAGAGCAAAGGACTGAAAATCCTTGTGTCGCTGGTTCGAATCCAGCTGGCACCACCAAAAATCTGGAAAGCAACAGATTTCAAAAACAAATGCTTCTAAGGTGCCATAGCTCAGTTGGTAGAGCAAAGGACTGAAAATCCTTGTGTCGCTGGTTCGAATCCAGCTGGCACCACTGAAAAAGACTTATCATATGAAGATGGGTCTTTTTCTTTTTTCAAAAAAGGTCAAGGTGCATACTCGAAATAGCAATAGCCTCGCGATAGCGGATTCCCCCCGGATTTTTTACACCATCCAAATCGACTATCACGACAATAGAAAGCAAATCACGCTTGCCCTCTCAACGTAATTTTGTATGAACAAAGGACTCATAGCATTAGCATTTGGCGGATTGGCCATCGGAATGACCGAATTTACCATGATGGGTATTCTTCCCGACATTGCCGCCAATATTAACATCAGTATACCCGAGGCCAGCAATTTAATTGCGCTCTATGCATTGGGAGTGGTTGTGGGTGCGCCCACTTTAGTGGCTTTCACTTCTCAATACTCTCCCAAAAACGTATTGCTGTTTCTCATGTTGCTGTTTTTTGTGTTCAACGGACTATTTTCCATTGCACCAAACAAAGTTTTGCTGTTGGTTTCACGTTTTGTATCCGGATTGCCACATGGTGCATTTTTTGGTGTAGGGTCCGTGGTCGCGGCACGGCTGGCCAAACCCGGAAAAGAAGCACAAGCCATATCCATGATGTTCACCGGTATGACTATCGCCAATTTGGCGGGTGTGCCGTTAGGCACGTATATCGGCCACCATTATTCGTGGCGCATTACCTACGGTGTCATTAGCTTGTTAGGCTTATTGACCTTCTTGGCCATCTATCTTTGGATGCCCAAATTCGAGGCACAGAAAAACAACAGTATCTTTAAGCAAATCCGTTATTTTACGCGATGGGATGCCTGGCTGATGGTTGCTGTCATTGCCATTGGCACGGGTGGCCTATTCGCTTGGATTTCCTACATTGCTCCATTAGTCACCAACGTTTCGGGACTAGCGCCCGATAGAGTGCCCTTTATTATGATTTTAATAGGGTTTGGCATGTTTTTCGGCAATATTATCGGGGGGAAGTTAGCCGATACTTTTTCGCCAACAAAAGCGGCAATCAGCTGTTTCACAGCCATGGCCATTTGCTTGGTGGTGGTTTTCTTCACTGCGCACATGAGTTACTTGGCCTATCCCATGGCTTTCATTACAGGCTTAATTTCTTTTACCATAGGCTCACCCTTGCAAATGATGCTGATCAACAATGCTAAAGGTGCAGAAACTTTTGCCGCATCTGCCGGTCAGGCCAGTTTCAATATCGGAAATACATTAGGTGCTTATCTTGGTGCAGTGCCGATCAGTCTTGGCCTGGCTTATAATTACCCTTCTTTAGTGGGCGTGTGCATGGCCACAATGGGCGCATTATTGGCATACACATTCCTCGTGAAAGTCGTGAGGCCGCAGATGAATGTTTAGTACAGAGTACAAAGTATTGAGTGTGGAAAGGATGATGTCTATTATTGCTTCCGCATTTCCCAAGCCATTACTAAACGGCTCATCATGGAGTATCGTTCCATGCCCTCGGGTTGGTTATTATGTTTCAAATATCCATTGTAAAACACATCCGTTACCGTATTGAACCATCCCGAGTATGAGCGCCAAAAGTTACGTTCAGCAACGAAATCTGATTTCACCAATGGTGACAGCTTATCAAAATATTGTTGATAGAGGCTGTTGTCCCGTAGATATAGTGGTCGCAACATATATTGTATAGTTTCATATGAAGCGGCATAAGCATACCACGGATGCGCATGGTCTTTTAACTTTAAAAAGGCGATGAAATTACATTCGTCCTCAAAACCGATACCCATTTGGTGTGCCAACTCATGCACAACGGTAAATGGATAGGAAGCGATCGGAATTTGTTGGTTGACCTGCACTTCCTGTGTAAATGGATTAAAATAGCCCGTTACCGTGAAATAAGAGATTAATTCGCTAGATATCGGAGCCTTTGTCCGTACCTGCGTTTTAGACAATACACCTGCAAATAAGGCGTCTGCTTCCATCAGCTTTTCCAATTCTTTTTTTGCCTGCGTTCTGTCCAAATCTTCCAATTGTAGCTCTTCTCTTAACTGATTGGCTCGTTGTATGTATTTATCCAATACTTCAAGGTAGTCTTCTTTCCGAATCGTATCTGCCATTTTCAATCCCAAATGTTGGTGCAAAGGTTGCCGATAATAGTTCAGCCCCCAACTCAGATAGAAAAAGACATATAGAAACAGGCCGCAACAGGTGAACCGCAAAAAATTGCGAAGTGCTGTTGGGTATTGCTTTCTAAACAGCGAAAAAATCGATTTGCCCAATGAAATGAAGAGGAAGCAACCAATCGCAACATAAAAAAGATCACCCAAGCTAAAAGGTATCCAACCGACAAGCATCTTAGGAAGATAGGAATAGTAAGGATAAAATCCTTGGCTATAATATTTCTCTACTGCACTTGGATAGCGCTGACCTATGGATAAAAGCATAATCAGCACCATGCAGACCAACATCATGACAGCATAGTTCCTAACACCCGAGGGGCGTTTCGCATATCGATTAGCTTTCGTTCTCAAAATACAGCTTATAGTAATGTAGTCCACGGTCTTCATCGAATCCCGTTTCTAAATATTCCCGCTTCCCATGCACATAAATATGAAAGTTTTTATCCAACTTGATAACCGATTTATACGAAGGAGCCATTTTCTTCACCGCAGGTGCCGCAATTTCAAAGTTAGCTTGAAAAGGGCTGTCAAACTCTTGTTCAAAGTCTTCTTGGTATCGCTTAAACAAAGATGCGGCTTGCGGATTGCCGATGACTTCTTCTTCAAATTCCTGCTGATCAAAAGTCTCTTTGCTCTTGAAATAGTTCATAGACCGGTTCAGCAGGTCGATTTTATCGGCCGCTTGCAATTCAAAGGTCTCATCGAGCTTCTCCGTCACAAAATTCTTGACCACTTTCAGCATATTGCCGGTCTGTTGAAAATTGTCATTTCGGGTTCTGATTTTCAAAAAATCATCCTTCCAATATACTGCTTCAGTATTATTCGTTTGGTCCACGACCAATACTTTATAGCCTTCCTCCCCTTCTACATCCACAATCACCACACCTTTATCCAATTTATTGATATTGATAGCCTCCTGCTCATAGTCTAATTGAAATCCATTAGAATTGGGGTAGACTTTTAAGTATGCCTCTTTGTTTTCGGATTTGAAAATACCGATTGCCCGATGCTCCTCTCCTTCCATCTGTATACGGTCCAGAGCCACTACATAGACCTCTCCAGCCTTTATTTTTGGATGTTCGGAAACTTCGTACAGATGTTTTGCCACTTGTTGTGACATTTCGTGAAAGGGTATTTTATCCTCAAAATATTGTTTTGCAAAATAACACACCTCATTCAATTGCAAGTCCTCATTGGGATGGTAGAAACGATACACTTCATTAGCCTTGGCAAAAGGTTTCATAAAATAATGCATCAATAAATCGGGCAAAATCTCATCTTGTGAAAGATCAATGGGATTGTCCGATAATATGTAAAACTCATCTTGGGCCTTGTTGCCAACCCGATGGATGGAAAGTTCTTTAAAGGTAGCGTCGTGGTGAAAAAACATGGTCGAAAGTAAAAATTAAAAAGTAAAAATTAAAAAGTCAGAAGTCAAAAGTTAGAAATATTGCACGAGCCACTCCCTCTCCTAAGGAGAACTTGTCCCGGCTTGACGGGAGGGTTGGGGTGAGGATTAGAAGTTAAAAAATCAAAAACATAATATATTCCCCCTTTGGGGAGCTCGTCCCGATTTATCGGGATTAGGGGGGATTAAAAACCATACATATCCATAGCTGCACGATAGGTTCCTACGTGTGCGTTGACGATATCCTTAAGATGTACAGAATAACCACCACCCATACTCACCTGTACCGGGGCATTAAATTTCTGGCAGTACGAAAAAACCAACTCGTCACGTTTTCGGCATCCTGCAGCTGTCAATTTCAGCTTGCCCAGTTTGTCCGTTTCCAAAACATCTACACCTGCTTGATAGAACACAAAATCTGGCCGTAAAAATGGGAATAGTTCATCCAACTTTTCTTGAAGGGTTAGAAGATATACCTCATCGGAAACGCCGTCAGGCATAGACACATCCAAATAAGACCTTTCCTTAATAAAGGGGAAATTTTTGTCGCCGTGCATCGAAAACGTAAACACAGAATGGTTGCCTTCGAAAATATGCGCCGTTCCATTCCCCTGATGCACATCCAGATCAATAATAAGTATCTTTTTAGCCAACCCCTCATATTGCAAATATGCGGCCGCAACGGCTTGGTCATTTAATAAGCAGAACCCTTCGCCAAAATCCCGCCCGGCATGATGCGTGCCACCAGCGGTATTAAAAGCCACACCATATTGCAGGGCATATTTACTTGCCTGTATAGTACCATCTACCAAATACAGTTCCCGATCCACCAAAGCTTTCGACAGCGGAAAACCTATCCGCCGTACCATTTTGGCATCTAAAGTCAAATCCAGCAACTTATCCACGTAGCCGCTATCATGCGCCAAACATACGACATCTCTCGTGGCTAAAACAGGAGCAAAAAAATTGTCCTTTGTGACGATGTTCTCATAAAGAAGTTGCGCAGGAATAAGCTCATACTTGGCCATCGGAAAACGATGGCCTTCCCTTAGCGGGTGCACATATTCCGGACGATGGGCTATTCGTAAAACCATACGCCCCAAAGTTGCGAAAAATTATAATAATTTCTATCTTCGGAAGCAACAGACCAAATCAATCAAAAATGGAAGAAAACAGCAATTTGCCGATTTTAAGTGCCGAAGAATTACGGGTATTAGGTTGTTTATTGGAAAAATCCAAAACGACACCTGAATATTATCCCATGACATTGAATGGACTACAAGGAGCCTGCAATCAGAAAACGTCCCGAAAACCTGTTGTATCCTACGATGAAAACACCATTATTCAGGCGTTGGATACCCTTCGGAAACGCGGTTTGGTCTCTACCGTAGTTGGAGGAGGAAGTCGTGTAACTAAATACAAGCACAACCTGGCTATACAATATCCTTTGATTCCACAGGATTTGGCCGTTTTATGCCTATTGATATTGCGCGGTCCACTGACGGCTGGTGAAATAAATTCCAATTCGGGAAGACTATTTGATTTTGAAAGCATCGAGGAAGTACAAGAAGTATTGAACCGTCTAAGCGAGCAAGATCCTGTTTTTATAAGGCAAATCGCTAAACGTCCGGGACAGAAGGAAGTACGCTATGTGCACCTACTGGGCGAGGTTAATGAGGACGATGACGAATTATTTAGCTATGGAGAAATTGCGTCTTCTTCTAGAATACAAGAATTGGAAAATAGAGTCGCAGACTTAGAAGAAAAGCTTTCCACATTGCGGGAGGAGTTTGACAAGCTGATGGAGCAGTTGAATTAAACCGGCTCTTTTTCGCCTTTATTTTTCTTCTTTTCGTGCTTGCTGTTGAAATTGGATATTTCAATGATTCGAGGAATACTGCTTTTTGGCGCCATATCCCGTAGTTTTTTGATACGCTTCGCCCGTTTGTATGCCTTAAACTTCTTGTTGTCCCGATACAGATTCCAGTTCATCAGCATCACACTGCACAAAACCACCAGCAATCCCAAAATCTGTAATGGCGTAACCTGATGGTGGGTAAAGAAATGGGCTAATAACAGCGCAACGATGGGATTGATGTATGCATAGGTGCTGACCTCCGTTGCCGGTCTATGTTGCAACAGCCAGATGTAGCTTCCAAAAGCTAAAATTGATCCCATTGTAGCCAAATACACCATGGCACCCCAATCGGCTGGCAATACATCTTCAAACCGAAAGCGGGTGTATTCTCCATTCAACACGGCCACTAGCGTAAAAGCAACACCCGCAGAAACCATCTGCCAGGCAGTTTTCACCATCACATTTAAGTCTTCTCCTTTCCTTTGATACGCATTATCTTTTCCCTCCTTGCTGTATTTAGATATCAATGATCCTATTGTCCAACCAATAGTACCAATCATAAGCACACCCATTGCCGTCAGTTTTAAGGTTTTGTCTTCCTCGGGAATACTTTCGGAAAAAATCTGTTCCGCAAAGAGCATAAAAACACCAATAAAACCGAACAACAGCCCCAAAACAATGGTAGGACTGGAAAAATTTTCCTTCCACTTAGGTTTGTCAAAAACAACAAACCAAATAGCCGTAGCCGCCGAAAGAATGGAAACTATACCACTGGATATATATTGCTCAGACCAAATAATGGCAGACATGTCCACAAAAAGCAACAGAAACCCAATGAAAAGAGCATCTTTCACAGCCGATTTGATAAAGAGTTTATAACCTTTAAAATAGCAATAGGTCATGAGCAAAGAGCCTGCAATAATAAATCGCACAGAACCCAATACAAATGGGCTAAAGCTCCTTAAAGCTTTCTCGATAAAGAAAAATGTCGATCCCCAAACAATGTAAACGACGAGATATGCCAATACAATTCTCGCGACGGTAGGAGAACTTTGATTTGACTGTGTCATATCACTTTTTAGACGGAATCACAAGTTTTTGTTCTTCTTTCACTGTTTCGAGCACGATTGTCGTACGAGTAGAAATAATTCCCTCGATCTTCCCCAGCGAATTACGCATCAGATCCACCAATCCTGCTGCATCGTTAGTCCGCACCTTAATCAAATAGCCATCGTCACCTGCAATATCATGTACTTCCTGCACTTCAGGGATTTCAGCAAGCAACAAACCTACTTTTTGCACACCAATGATATCCTGTGCTTTGATAAAAATAAAGGACAGTAGCTTTTGATCCAAAGCATCCGGATTTAGCTTAGCGTTGTATTGCAGAATGACATCCTTTTGTTCCAATTTTTTCACGCGCTCCAGAATAGCCGAAGGGGCCATGCCAAGTTCCCGCGCAATATCCGCATTGTTCGTACGGGCATTGTCCTGCATGATACGCAAGATTTGGTAATCAATATGATCCAAGTTATATTCTAGTTTTGCCATAACGATGCAAAGGTATGTAATTATGAACAATATTCAAAATACACATATCGATTTAGAACATTATTCATTAAATTTTTTAATTTTTGGAATTTTATTTATAGAAGAATCTTTTTAAATCTCCATACTTAAAAAAATGCCTGCTCATGCGTTTTAGCAAAAAATACACGACCAATAACTCAAAATTGTGGCAAATTGTACACTAATTTAAGTAGATTTGTCCATTAATATGAATAAAATCGTGCAAATAACCGATAAACTATTTGAGCTTTCTTTATCACTAACAGGAGAATTGTTCTACGATTCCGAAAACGCTGTCCACGAAACCATGCGTTTGGCGTATGCTACCGACGCATCTGTATACCAAGAGGTTCCTTTGGCAGTCGCTATCCCGCAACATAAGGAGGATTTAAAAGCATTAATGGCATTTGCCACGCGAGAAGGTTTGACGTTGATTCCACGCACGGCGGGAACCTCTTTGGCCGGACAAGTGGTCGGAAGTGGCATCGTAGTAGACGTGTCCCGCTTCTTTAATCGTATTTTGGAACTTAACGTAGAAGAACAATGGGTACGGGTAGAACCAGGTGTCATCCGTGATGATCTAAACAGTTATCTAAAACCTCATAGACTAATGTTCGGCCCAGAAACCTCCACAGCAAGTCGTGCCATGATTGGCGGCATGATTGGCAACAACTCCTCCGGACTACACTCCATCGTTTGGGGAGACACCCGGAAAAACCTCCTCGAGGCACATGTGTTATTAGATGACGCATCGGAAGTCATTTTTCAAGCGCTAGACGAAGTAGCCTATTTTCAAAAACTCTCATCCAACGACCGTGAAGGGGAAATTTATCGTCAATTAAATGAATTACTCACCAACAAAGAAAATATAGAAACCATTCGATCAGGTTATCCGAAAAAAACACTCACACGTAGAAATACCGGATATGCTTTAGATTTCATGGTCGACACTGAAAAACCGTTCAACCTGTGCAAGCTATTGGCTGGGTCGGAAGGTACGCTTGGCATTGTAACGGAAGCAAAATTACAACTAATGCCTCTCCCTCCTCCCGAAATTGGTTTACTATGTGTGCATTTTAACAATATGGTTGAATGCATGCACGGCAATGTCGTGGCCCTAGCCCATCAACCTGAAGCTTCGGAACTTGTGGACAAATATATCTTAGACTTTACGAAGGGACATCCCACGTATCAGCACAACCGTTTTTTCATCGAGGGCGATCCAGAAGCATTGTTGATTATCGAGTTTCGTGCCGCAAAGGAAGAAGAATTGTATACAAAAGCTGAGGCTTTAAAAAAGGACCTGATATCCAAAGGATTGGGCTATGCTTATCCACTCATCACAGGCGTGCAGCAGACTAATCTAGTATGGGATGTTCGCAAGGCAGGCTTGGGTCTGATTCGTAATCTGCCAGGCGATGAACAACCCGTGAATCTCATCGAAGACTGTGCCGTTTCACCTGAAGACCTGCCCTATTATGTCAAAGATATACAACACCTGCTAAAAGAAGAAGGTGTACATGCTTCTTATTATGCCCATGCCGGAGCAGGAGAATTACACATTGAACCTTTTATCAACTTAAAAACGGCTGAAGGACGTGGCAAATTCCGTTCAATATTAGAAAAAACGACCGATTTGGTCTTAAAATACAACGGTTCGCTCAGTGGCGAACATGGCGATGGCCGTTTAAGAGGAGAATTTATCGGGAAAGTCTTGGGCGATAAAGTATATGCATTGCTTCAGGAGACCAAGAACATCTTTGATCCCCGTGGCATCTTCAATGCTCATAAAATTGTGAATACACCTCCGATGGATACATCTTTGCGTTATGATAAGGTGGCAGATGGAAAACAAATCCCGACATATTTTGATTTTACCAGAGACGAAAGCATCCTCCGATTAGCTGAAAAGTGCTCCGGTTCAGGGGATTGTCGTAAAACAGAAATCACCGGCGGAACAATGTGCCCTTCTTTCATGGCCACCCGCAACGAAAAGGATACGACCCGGGCACGGGCCAACATGTTACGTCAGTTTTTGACAAATTCAACAAAGAAAAACAGGTTCGATCATGCAGAAATCAAGGAAGTCATGGACCTTTGCCTCAGTTGCAAAGCCTGCAAAAGCGAGTGTCCATCAAGCGTAGATGTCGCCAAAATGAAAGCCGAATTTCTACAGCATTATTATGATGCACATGGTGCCTCTTTCCGCTCGTGGGTCATTGGGCATTTCACCAAAAGCCAACAACTGGGATCTTACTTGGCCCCCTTATATAACCTTATCGTGAAAACCCCTTTTTTAGCAGGCATTATAAAATATGTGGTGGGGTTTGCTCCTAAACGCTCATTGCCTACAGTTAGTTTCACAACTCTTTCCGGCTGGGCAAAAAGACAATCTAAGGCAACAAAAAAACGCAAAGTGTACCTATTTAGCGATGAATTTACGGAATATAACGACACGGCCATCGGTATCACAGCGTACAAATTGCTCACCGCATTGGGCTACGAAGTAGAAATTCCCAAACATGTGGAAAGCGGGCGTACGTACCTCTCCAAGGGATTTGTGAAGCAAGCACAAAAAATTGCCCATAAAAACATTACCTTGTTAAAAGATATCATCTCTGCGGAAACACCTTTGCTGGGCATAGAACCGTCTGCCATCATTACCTTCCGAGATGAATATGTAGACTTAGCCGCTGCTGCTCTAAAAGGTGCCGCGCAACAACTTGCCAGACATACCTTTATGATAGATGAATTCTTGGTTAAAGAGATGGAACAAGGCCGTATACATGCTGAGCAGTTTACCTCGGAAACAAAACGTATCAAACTACATGGGCACTGTTATCAAAAAGCATTTCATTTGGTCGACTATACCAAAAGACTGTTGTCATTGCCTCAAAATTATCAGGTGGATGTCATTCCCTCGGGGTGTTGTGGTATGGCGGGGTCATTTGGCTATGAAAAAGAGCATTATGACGTATCGATGAAAGTCGCGGAGCTGGTGTTGCTACCCACCGTTCGGAAAACTCCGGAAGACACGTTGATAGCGGCCGCCGGTACATCCTGTCGCCATCAAATAAAGGACGGAGTCCAACGGAAATCCTACCATCCGGTCGAGCTTCTATATGAAGCGTTAATAAAATAAAGTGAACATATACTTATACCCTAACTTTATCGGCATTGTTACAATAGTATATAATTGCCTAAAATAAAAACATTTGTTCCCATTATTTGTTATGAATCAATAAATGAACACGCTATGAAAAAAATAATTTTAAGTGCGATAGTTTTAGGGATGTCATTCGCCTTGTTGACAGGTTGTAATAACCGGAGCAACAATCAACGCGCCGTATTGGAAGAAAACCTTGGGCCATACGTCGTCAATTTCAGCACGGAGAATCCAGCCATCTATCTACATCTGACCGAATCCAACAAAACAGATTCCACGACCATCTACTTGGCCAAAGCCCTGAACGACAAAGATACAGTTGGCCTGCAAATCGAAGTAAGCAATAGCATACCTGCCGGTGTCTATGGTGACGACACACCTAACGAAGAAAAGGGCTTTGTTCCGGGAGCGATCAAATTTAGCTCCATCGGGGAAAGTTCGGACAATTTCGTCAAGGGGATCGCCAGCTTGTACAAACTGTCTTCTTCAGGACAAATGTCAAATGCAATGCTATCGCCATTGGTATTTTCTTCCAATAAAAAAAATGTAGACTTGTCTAGTAACAATACTTACAATTTCAAACTGTTTTTTGATAACGCAACAGGCGAAGAAGCGGAAGTATTTGCTGTTTTAGATCTCTATAAACGTCTGTTTGAATTTAGAGCAAAGGATTCTACACAATACGAACGCATTATTTCGGCTTTTGAAGGACAGTAAAAGGAGAAAAAATTGATGTCAAACAGGGGGGCAGTGGTCTGTAGTCAGGAAGGGGGGTGTACTTTTCATTTGACTACGCTTTTATCCTAACGTATATACGCCTATTATTCGGCAATTAATCGTTCAATCTGCGCTTGTAACCGCCGAGCAGTTGGGCTGGTAAGGCTATAGAAATAATCCACTACCTCTCCTTGCTTATTGACCAGATATTTATGAAAATTCCACAGCGGTTTGGAATTTACTCTTCCATTTTGTGTTTTATCGGAAAGAAAACGATATAAAGGATCGCAATAATCGCCAATAACATGGATACGTCTAAACACCGGGAAAGTGACTTGTTGCTGAATACGGCAAAAAGTTTCCAACTGTGTACCCGTCATGGGTTCCTGTCCGCGGAAATCGTTGGAAGGAAACGCCAAAATCTCGAAGCCTTGATCCTTATATTTTTGATACAGCTCTTCCAACGACTTAAACTGCTTGGTAAAAAAGCAACGACTGGCGGTATTGACAATTAAAAGAACCTTACCCGCATAGTCCTGCAACGATTTCTTTTCATCATTAAATTGCAATGCTTGAAAATCATAAACCGTTTGCATGGCACCCTCCTTACTTAATAGTTGTACAAATTCTTCACTGGTCTTACGCGCTCGTAACTACGTATTATGTTCTCGATTTCGAAATCTTCCTGGGGGTCATAAGTTGATTTCAGATTATGGCCAAAAACCTTTGCTATAGATTGATAGAAGAAGGCTGATAATCCTCCTTTCATATCTTTCACCAGTTCATAGCTCGTACTACCGGTCTGACGCTGAATCAGTTTCACCAATATCTTGCCTTGCGATATACTCAGGTTCTTAATCTCCGCATCGAATTTTGCCTTGATTTCATCCTCGCAAGCTTTTATCAACCGTTTTTCGTCTCTTCTACTCGACACCATTGCCAATTCCCGGTCCAATTGTTCATAACGTTTTTGTGCATATATAGCATAAGGCAATACACGCAAGACATTTCGCTCCAAACGCAGATATTTTAGCCGTTCCTCTTCTGATCTAAAGGTTCGTTTAGCTGTGATGACAACGTCCTCAATCAGAAACCAAGGTACAATCTCGCCTGTTTCCAACCGATTGGTCAAGTAATGTTCCACAATCTCCCCTTCACCCTCGCCATAATGGGGTACCTGCAAGGCTTGCCCCTTTGCCCAAAAGGGGAACAGACCACAAACAACCAAACCCAATACCGTCAACCGTATCATCACCAAGGCAAAAAATAATATCGTATTTTAAAATCTACCAAATATTTACTATATTTATTTTATTCTTTTCGTCCAATATTTAGGACGGAAAATAAACGACAATAAAAGTATAAAAAAAAGTTAATAAAAGCAATTTTTCAAGGCCTGTTTATGGAAGATTATGTGATTGATATTGAAGCGGAAAACAAGGAAATCAGGAAACGGTACCGTGCGCTATTGAGAGCTTGTAAACCAACTTTGCAACGAGGCGACAAACAAGAGATACGTAAAGCATTCGACCTTGCGTTGGAGATGCACAAAGATATGCGCCGCAAGTCCGGCGAACCCTATATTTATCATCCTATTGCCGTGGCACAGATTGCAGCCGAAGAGATCGGCCTCGGCACAACTTCCATCGTATGTGCCTTGTTGCACGATGTAGTGGAAGATACGTCTATTACGCTACAGGAAATCGAAACACAGTTTGGAAAAAAGGTAGCACGAATTATTGACGGTTTGACCAAAATTTCAGGAATATTCGACCCTAACAGCTCCATGCAGGCTGAAAATTTCCGAAAAATGTTATTGACCTTGGCCGATGATGTCAGGGTTATTCTCATCAAACTGGCCGATCGCCTGCACAATATGCGAACCATGGAATTCATGGCACGCCACAAACAACTGAAAATAGCCTCGGAAACGAGCTACCTATATGCCCCTTTGGCACATCGCTTGGGCTTATATGCCATCAAATCGGAATTGGAAGATCTGTCCATGAAGTATACCGATCCGGATACTTATAAGTTCATCGCCAAAAAACTGAACGAGAAAAAAGCAGAACGCGAAAAATTCGTTGCCGATTTTATCCATCCTGTTAAAGAAATATTAGAAGAACAAGGCATCAAAGCTGATGTATTCGGCCGGCCAAAATCCATCCACTCGATCTGGAACAAGATGCGCAAAAAGTCCATCCCTTTTGAAGAGGTATATGACCTTTTTGCTATCCGTATCATTATAGATACCCCCGCTGAACGGGAGAAGACCGAATGCTGGAAAGTATATTCCATCGTAACAGATCTATATCGGCCTAATCCCGATCGTCTACGCGATTGGATTTCCTCTCCAAAAGGAAACGGTTACGAATCATTGCACACAACCGTAATGGGACCTCGTGGACAATGGGTAGAAGTGCAGATACGCACAAGGCGCATGAACGAAATCGCCGAAAAAGGGTTTGCTGCCCATTGGAAATACAAGGAATCCAATTCAGATAGTGGACTCGACCAATGGATCCAAAAAGTGCGAAGCTTGCTTGCCAGTCCCGAACAGAGCGCACTTGATTTCGTGGACGACTTCAAAATGAACCTCTTTTCGGACGAAATTTTCATCTTCACGCCAAAGGGCACTTTGGTGCAATTGCCAAATGGCGCAACGGCTTTGGATTTTGCATTCGAAATACACTCCGACATTGGAGCGACTTGCATAGGCGCAAAAGTAAATCATAAACTCGTGCCACTGAGCCATCCTTTGCAAAATGGCGACCAAGTGGAAATCATCACTTCTAGCAAGCAAACGCCAAAAGAAGATTGGCTGAATTTTGTGGTGACGGCCAAAGCAAAATCTAAAATCCGTTCTTCCTTGAAGGAAGAGAAACGCCGAGTGGCCGAAGATGGTAAAGAGATTTTAGAACGTAAGCTCAAATCCCTAAAAATCACATACAACACCGATAACATTAATAAAATTGCGAATTATTTCAAATACCCAAGTTCGCAAGAGTTGTTTTACCATATTGCAAAAGGTGATATCGATGTGAAAGATCTCCGCGAATACGCGGCAAGCGAAAAGGCACACGAACAAAACCACAGCCAGTTCAATTCGCATATTTCAGGATTGGTCGAAAAAATCAACAAGAAAGAGGTGGATACCATCTTGATCGGTGATGACTTACAGAAAATTGATTATACGCTCGCTCCTTGCTGTAATCCTATCCCCGGAGACGATATTTTTGGTTTCTTGACCGTGAATGATGGGATCAAAATCCATCGGACCAGTTGTCCAAATGCCTCCAAACTTATGGCCAACTATGGCTATCGCATTTTAAAGGCAAAGTGGGCTTCTTCTCAAGCTCATGCTGCCTTCTTAACCGGATTGCGCATCGTAGGTATCGATGATGTGGGCTTAGTTAACAAGATCACAAATGTCATCTCGCAGGAGTTTCATGTTAATATCCGTTCGTTAAGCATATCCTCCAATGAGGGGATTTTCGAGGGAAATATCATGGTTTTCGTAAATAATACCGAACAATTGGACAACCTGATACAGCATCTGAAGGATATTAGCGGTATTACCGGGGTTACGCGATATGAGGCTGAAAATTAACAGGTTTGTGTAATGGTTTCTAAAAATATCGCTTTTTAAGAAGTAAATTGATAAATTTGTAAGGCATTAGTATTGAATATGAATCAAGGTGAAAATTACCAGACGGTAAAAAAAATATTTGAAGCTTACTTAGAGAACAAAAATCTAAGAAAGACACCGGAGCGCTATGCGATATTGGAAGAAATCTATTCGCGTTCTGATCACTTCGATGTGGAATCACTTTACATCCACATGAAGAACAAAAAATACCGTGTCAGCCGGGCGACTGTTTACAACACATTAGAATTATTGGTATCATGCGATTTGGTGACTAAACATCAATTTGGCCGTAACATGGCCCAGTTTGAAAAGTCCTACGGATACAAACAACATGATCATGTGATTTGCATAGAATGCAACAAAGTGGTTGAGTTTTGTGACCCTAGGATACACCAAATACAAGCTATGGTAGGCGAACTGCTAAAATTCGACATCAAGCACCATTCATTAAACCTCTATGGGGTGTGCCAGGGGTGTGCAATCAAAAACAAAACGGAGAACAAGGAAGAATCTGCACAAAAGCTCCAAGCAGATTGAGCAATTTCAAATTAAATTATCCTTAGTTAGATTTTAATATTACATTTGTTCGGAAAAAGGGAATACCTCTTCTTCCGAGCATTTTGCGTTTTACATAAATACTATATTTTAAAAATTAATACCTTAATTCACTATGCAAGTTGATGTACTTTTGGGCTTACAGTGGGGCGACGAAGGAAAAGGCAAGATCGTCGATGTTTTTTGTCCTCAATATGATTTGATCGCACGCTTTCAGGGTGGCCCCAATGCCGGACACACATTAGAGTTTGACAACAAAAAATTTGTGCTGAATACGATTCCTTCCGGAATTTTTAACAAAGGTACATTAAACTTGATCGGTGGTGGTGTCGTGATCGATCCCATTATCCTAAAACGGGAGCTGGACAACCTCAAAGCCTCGGGTTTTGATCCTGTTGGCGAAGGTTCTTTAGTGTTAGCTCGCAAAGCCCACCTCATTCTGCCGACACATCAACTTTTGGATGCCGCTTCAGAATCAAAAATGGGCGCCGGAAAAATCGGTTCTACATTGAAGGGAATTGGCCCAACTTACATGGACAAAACTGGACGCAATGGTTTACGGGTTGGAGATACTACGCTAACTGATTTCAAAGAACGCTACGAAAAACTAAAAGCCAAACACTTGGAAATATTGTCGCACTACGGGGAAGTGCCGGATTTTTCCGAAAAAGAAACGGCTTTCTTGCAAGCCATCGAATTTATCAAGAGCATTCCACACGTAGATGCTGAACATTTGGTCAATTCTTACCTAAAAGCAGGCAAAAAAGTATTGGCAGAAGGAGCACAAGGTACACTATTAGATGTAGACTTCGGCTCCTATCCCTTTGTGACCTCCTCCAACACGACTACCGCAGGTGCATGCACTGGGTTGGGTATTGCACCCAACAAAATCGGTTCCGTTTATGGCATTTTTAAAGCCTATGCTACGCGAGTAGGTGGTGGTCCTTTTCCAACAGAATTGGATAACGAGACAGGAGAACAATTGCGTAAGCTAGGTCATGAATTTGGCGCAACCACGGGTCGTGCCCGTCGTACCGGATGGATCGATCTGCCGGCGCTAAAATATGCTATCATGTTGAACGGTGTCACCGAACTTATCATGATGAAAGCCGACGTCTTAGATACTTTTGAAAAGATTTACGTATGCACACACTATAAGCATAATGGCGAAGTAATCGACTATATGCCTTACGAGATCATCACTAACCAAGCCGAACCTATTTTGGAAGAAGTGGAAGGCTGGAACCAGAATATCACGGGTATCCGTACCAAGGATGAAATTCCCGCAGCACTGAAAAACTACATAGCTTATCTGGAAAAAGCCTTGGAAGTGCCCATTAAATATTTGTCTGTAGGACCTGATCGTGTACAAACGATCGCATTATAGCGCAATACACCATGGCTAAAGCCATTTTTAGGATTGACATAAATGCGTTCAGAAGACAAGCGCTGTGCTGGGCACAGCAGTTTGACGATGTCTGTTTCTTTCAATCCAATGGCTATGCTGACGACTATTCACAAATTGACAGCCTACTTGCCGTAAAGGCAATGGATGCTTTCACCGGTGAAGGTCAAAACACATTTAGCGAATTGGAAAATTTTAAAGCCAGATATTCAAATCATTGGATGCCTGGCTTTCTTAGTTATGATCTCAAAAACGAAATTGAAAATTTAACGACCATCCATCCCAATAGATCTGGGTTTCCAGAAGCCTATTTCTTTGTTCCGACCATCGTTCTGCAATTTCAAGTCGATGTGGTGGAAATTCAGGCGCCCGACCCACAAACGATTTACAAAGAAATCTTATCCACACAACTGCCCCCCCCATCAAAAGAGATTACAGGTATCCTTATCCAGAAAAGGATGTCCAAGGCGAGCTATACAAAAGCATTCGAACAGTTGTTATCGCATATTCAGCAAGGCGATATTTACGAAGTCAACCTTTGCCAGGAATTTTATGCCGAAAATATGGTTGTGTCCCCCGTGGATGTCTACCAAAGATTAAATCAAATCTCCCCCACTCCTTTTTCTTGCTTTTTCAAGACAAACGATAAATATATCTTCTCAGCCTCACCCGAGCGGTTCTTGGCCAAAAGGGGGGATACACTTATCTCGCAACCTATTAAAGGTACAGCACCACGCGGTAAGTCCGAAGAAGAGGATCGTGAGATCATAAAAGCGCTGAAAAGCAATCCCAAGGAAATTGCAGAAAACGTCATGATCGTAGATTTGGTGCGCAACGACCTGACACGGAGCGCACAAGAGGGCACTGTCAAAGCTAACAAACAGCTGGAAGTCCATACCTTTCAACAGGTACATCAACTTATTTCCACAATTAGCTGTCAGAAAAAAAATGACATTTCGGATGTCGAAGTCCTTAAAAATACTTTTCCCGCCGGTTCTATGACCGGTGCGCCCAAAATCAGTGCCATGAAGCTGTGCGACCAATATGAGAACAGCAAAAGAGGCATTTATTCTGGCGCTCTGGGATATTTTGATCCTTCTGGCGATTTTGATTTTAATGTCGTCATACGTTCGTTACTATACAATAGGACAAGTGGATATCTCTCTTTCCACACGGGTGGCGCAATCACTATCGATGCCCAAGCTGAAAAGGAATATGAAGAATGCTTATTGAAGGCTTCGGCGATTTTGCAGACATTGGGAGCTGTATTGGTGGACTGATTCCCTTCGCTTTAGAGACCATATATTATTTAACGTTGTGTTACTTAGTAGATGAAAAAAGGCCTTCTCTCATAGATAAACGAACAAAACACAAAACGAAATGAAACCTTTTCTTAAAGAACTATTCGAATACAGTCATCATTTCAACCAGAAATTGTACCACGTTTTTAACGACAATCCTGATAAGACTACCGAGAAAGCTATAGGAATCTATAACCATATGCTGAACGCTCATCAAATCTGGAACAATAGAATCGACAAAAAGCAAGAGCCATTTGGTGTTTGGGAAATCCGGCCCATTCAAAATTGTCAGGATATTGATAACGTAAACTATGAACAAACGCTGTTCATACTGGAAAAATTTGACTTGAACGAAACCATTCAATATCAAAACAGTCAAGGACAACTTTTCAGCAACAGCATTCGCGACATTCTTTTTCATGTTGCTAACCACTCCACTTATCATCGGGGACAAATCGCTATGGAGTTTAGGCAAAACGGGCTCGAGCCCTTGGTCACAGATTATATTTTTTACAAAAGATGTTGATATAAAATCAAATAGCATTCGAATAACCAGCTGTATTAGAATAATACAAAACTTTAAAAAATATAATATACGATATTGCTAATTATAAATCGGATAAAATATCCTGTTTTAAACAATTTATTAAGTGCTATTATTTTTTTTGCTCTTTCCGATATGCTAAATAAAAAACAACTGGAAGTACTGTAAAAGAAAGTATCAGACAAATCAATAATCCGCCAACGATCATAATAGCTAAGGGCTTCTGTATTTCGGATCCCATGTTGGTGGATAATGCCGCCGGCAATAATCCCATTGATCCCATAAGTGCAATCATGACAATAGAACGGATACGACTATTTACCCCCAATTCTATAGACGCTTTAAGGGGCTTTTTCCTAAAATAATCTTTCATCACCGCAATCAAGATGATGGCATTAATGGTATTTACGCCAAATAGGATAATCAATCCGATACCTGCAGATATGCCAAATACCGTACCTGTCATCCACAAAGACATAAATCCGCCAATGAAAGCAAACGGGATCGTTATCGCTGCAATACCTGTATCCCGCATATTTCCAAAATTGCTGTATAACAATAGTAGAATCAACAATAATGAAATCGGTATAACTGTCATCAATTGATTGGTAGCCCGTTCCTTGCTTTCAAATTCTCCAGCCCATTCCATATGGTTTTCCTTCGGCAAACGAACTTCTTGGGCCACAACCTGTTTGGCTTCGGCAATAGCACTCCCCAAATCTCGACCTTCAATACTAAATCCCACACCAATATAGCGGCTATTGCCTTCCCGATAAATAAAGGCAGGTCCTGTTTGATAGCCAATGGTGGCTATTTCCTGCAACGGGACATTTTGCCCATTGCTGGTTGGAATCAAAATATTGCCAATTTTTTGAGCTGTATTTCGATATTGCTCGTGAAAACGCAGGACCACATCAAATTGCCGATCCCCTTCATAAAACTTGGTAGCAGCCTGTCCACCAATCGTCATCGCGATAACAGCCTGTACATCACTGGTCTGAATACCATATTTGGCCATCTTGGAGTCGTGTAGCTGAATACGCAGTTCCGGTAAACCAATATTCTTGTACACATTGATGTCTGCAATTCCTCTTACTTTCTCGATGGAACGTGCAACTTTAAAAGCGTAATTCTCCAAATCATACAGATCATCTCCGAAAATCTTGATAACGAGCGAGCTTTTCACACCGGCAACATATTCTTCTACATTATCTTGAATAGGTTGGCTAAATCCAAAATTAATACCCGGATAATGATTCAACTGATTGCGCAATTCCTGAACAATTTCATCTTTTGTCACCTTACGCGTCCAGTCTTTTTCATCCTTCAACTGCACATTAAACTCAATATTAAAGAAGCCTGTTGGATCTGTACCATCATTGGGGCGTCCTGTCTGCGTAAGGATGAAATCAATTTCTTCACAATTTTTGATCATGATTTCTTTCATTTCCTTGGTCAATTTAGTCGATTCTTCCAGGCTAACACTGTTGGGCAAAGTCGCCCGGATATAAATCGCACCTTCGTTCAACTGTGGTAAAAATTCAGAACCATAATGCATAAATTTGACCATACACAAGACCAATAAACCCATAAAAACACCTAATGTTGTCTTTTTATAACGAAAAGCTACTTGAAACAATCCATAAATCGTGTTATGGAAGAATCGTGTAACAAAATTTTCGCGTTCCTCCATATTTTTGGTGAACAACAGTTTGCACATTGCCGGTACATAAGTGAGGCTCAACAGCAACGATCCCAAAAGCGCGTAGCCTAATGTAAACGCCAAAGGCGTGAACATCTTCCCTTCCACTTTTTGGAAAGAGAAAATCGGCAACAGGGCAACAATCAGAATAATCAACGCAAAGAAAATGTACGAAGCTACCGAGCCTGCACTTTTCTTGATGATACCAAGTTTGCTCATTTTCGAAAACCGCTCGACTCCTACCCTGTGTTGCATCGTCGCCAACGCCACGAACACCGTTTCCACGATGACCAACGTACCCTCAAGCAACAGCCCAAAGTCCAATGCACCCATGGAGATGAGATTTGCAGGCAACCCTTGGATTTTCAACATGATAATAGCAAACAAAAAGGACAAGGGAATCACGGAAGCCACAATGACAGTAGATTTCCAATTATACAAAAACACAAAGACAATCAACGAAACCAATAGAATACCCTCCACAATATTTTTCGAGACCGTATGTACCGTATTATTGACCAATTTGGTGCGGTCTACTACTGTTTCAATATATACCCCTTCTGGTAAGACAAGTTCGTTCAATTCCGTGATTTTCTTTTTCAATCGGTCTATAACTGCTGATGGATTTTCGCCCCGCAACATGATGACAATCCCTTCCACCAAATCATCATATTCGTTATATCCTACCTGCCCCAAACGAGGCTTGTTGGAAACGACTACATCAGCCACATTTTTAATCAAAATCGGCGCTGAACCATTTAATTTTACCGTAATGTTTTCAATATCTTCTATCCTTTCCAACAGTCCTACACCTCGCACCACATAGGCTTGGTCGCCTTGTTGAATCACATCTCCCCCCACATTGATATTCGATTTTGAAACAGCTTCGTACACATCCAAAGGCGATAGGTCGAAATTCTTCAATTCCGTTGGATTGATTTGGATTTCGAATATTTTCTCTTCGCCTCCAAAACTGATCACATCGGCAACACCCGAGACACCCAAGAGCTCCCGTTCAATGACCCAATCTTGAATGGCCGTTACTTCTTTAATCGGCAAATCACTTTTGATAACGTATCGAAAAATCTCCCCCGTTGCACCAGATGGGGGTTCAATGGATGCGTCAGCTCCTTCGGGCAAGTGTACACCACTCAACTTATTGGAAACATATTGCTGTGCATAAAAATCATCTACACCATCATCAAATTGTATGGTGACAACAGACAAGCCGAACAGTGAAATAGAACGTATATTGGATTTTTTAGGTATAGTGTTCATTTCTTTAGAAATGGGAAGGGTAATCATCTTTTCGATTTCTTCCGCACTCCTGCCCGGCCATTGCGTGATAACGCGTGCCCGTGTATTGGTCACATCCGGAAAAGCCTCGATGGGCGTATGTTTCAACGCATAAATGCCACCGAAGAGCAATGCCAAAGTTCCAAACAATATAAATGTAGTGTTACGCAAGGAAAACGTAACAACTGCTTGCACCAATTTCTTCATGGCTTATTTACTGCTTTAAATGTTCAAAAATCAACAAGGCATTCGTCGAAATCACTTTCTCGTCCGTTCCTAAAGTTTCCTTTATGTAGGTATATTCTTCGTTTTGAGCAATCGGAGTAATACGCCGCACTTCCATATCACAGTCGTTTTTGTATACGACGATATATTCTTTGTTATTGTAAAACACCTTCGCCTTATTGGGAACGGCCAGGGCAACGCCGTCGCTTGTTTTCTTATCAATAATAATATCTGCAGCCAAGCCCGGCATCAAACTGAGATTCTGATTTTCAAGGACCACACGGGCTTTAAGCACGTGTTCATTATCATCAAAAACATTGTAGATTTTATCGATTTTTCCACTATATAACTCATCCGGATATGCAATCGTGCGCACTTTCACCGTATCGCCTTCTTTGACATAGCGTAGGTTCCCGGCGTAAATATTCACCATGACCCACACCTGTTTTAAATTAGAAACCGAAAACAAGGACTCGCTATCGGTATGGATGCTTTGTCCCGTACTAATCGCCTTTTGGATAATATAGCCATCTTTTGGCGAGACAATCTGAAAACTACCACCATCGTTTACCTTATACAATTGGAGCGCTTGGCTGATACGCTCTAATTCTATTTTTGAAGCTTCCAATTCATGTTCGGTCGCGTTTACCTCCGTAATGGAAGTCATACCATCTTGCAACAATTCACGTTTTGTTGCCAATTGCTTTTCCAACAAAGCGATCTGATTTTGCTGAAAACGTCGTTGCTGATACAAATCCTGTACTTGTACAGATTGTATAGCTGCCAATACCTGCCCCCTCTTCACATAATCCCCTAATTCAAAATTCACTTTCGAAACCACGCCTTCCAATAGCGAGCGAAAGGCAACCAAGTCGTTTTCATTGTATTCAATTTTGCCCGAAAGCGTGATTTGTTCAACAACCGGTTCTTCATGCACCGAAGTTATAGCCGTTGATTTTTTCAACTGTTCATTCAGACAATATGCTGTTGATTCCGTTTTTTCAGACGATTGTACATCCTCGTTATGACAGGCTACAAGCACAGGTAACATCAAAGGGACCATTAAAAAAGAAATGTATTTCATTTTATCTACGTTTTGACCTTTAACAGTCATTTTATCAATTAAAAATCCTTGCCAATAAAGTATTGTAATTCTTCGTATGTATTCAAATAGTCGATCAATAATTCCCAATGCGCCGTATTTGCCTCACGAAAAGATTGGGTAAAATCCATAAACTCTATCAAAGTTATTTGCTTATTTTGCAGGTGTTTAACATAACTATCCAACAATTCCTGTACATCAAGCTGTGATTCCCGCTCCCATTTTCCCAATGCTTCCTCATACTGCAAGAGAAGGCTATATTTCTGCCTTAGCGAACGTTCCAATTCGAATGCAACGGACTCTCTATTTATTTTCTCCTGCTCCAACATGGTTTTGGCAGCTTTAATGTTGCCTTTGTTTCGGTTGAAAACGGGAAGATCAAAACGCACTCCCACTCCAACAAAATCTTTCATAATGCTTCCTCCACGGTCATAATTAAGTCCCAAGGTCAAATCCGGAATCCGAGCGGCCTTTTCAACGTCCAATTGCCTCTCCACAGCCATTATTTCATGCAATTGTCTCTTCATCTTAACATTGTTTTTTAACGCTTCGTCTAAATAGTCTATTGGAATACGCTGTGATAAGCGAAAGGTGGAAAAATCAAAAAGCAAATTATCAAGCGATAAATCCTTTAACTGGGTCAACAGTACAAGATGTTGCAACGTTTCCTGTTTTTGGGTTTCCAGATCCACCTGTTCTTTTTGCAGGCTTATCAATTCCGATTGGATACGGTATGCTTCCGTTCTGGCCACAGATTGTTTCTCCGCTTGGCGGGCATAGTGCTTGTAGAGTTCTTCAAAACGCTGGATGGTGCTGGTCAACAGCAGTTCCACTTGTTTGAGGCGATATGACTGAATGTAAGCCTGACGTAGATTCCATTTCAGTTCCAAGATCAAGTCTTCGTACGCCAAATTCTCCTGTTTCACCTGCATTTCACTGAGGGCGATCCGTTTCTTGCGCTTACCCGCCGTTTCGACGAGTTGTTCGAGCTCTACAGCGATTTGCTGATTTTTTCCATAATTCCCAAAAAGACGTCCCTGTTGTTCGATGTCGTAGGTTTTCCACAGGTTAATTTCACCTATGCGCAAAGAAGGATTGTTCCACACACGAGCCTGAATACGTTCAGCCTCTGCCCTGTTGATATTGTATTGTTGGGCAAGCAATGCATAATTATGCTCAAGGAAGGCTTTCTCCAAATCCTCCAAGCGATACGATTGCCCATAAGAAAAGAATGCGCTGCCCAAAGCACAAGCTATTAATATTATCTTTCTCACTGCATACATTTTAACGCAAAGCTAAATGCACAGCATTAAGAAGGCTTTTGAAGCAGATTAGAATTGGATTAGAAATGTCAAAAAGATAATGTGACTTCGGTGCCGTTTCCTGTATTTCGTATAGACAGCCCGATTTGATGGAGATTCAAGATAATATTTGCCATCGAAAGTCCGATACCTTTACCCTGATAGCCTTTGGCATTTCCCGCTCGGAAAAAATTTTGCTTTACATGCACTAAATCTTTTTCAGGAATACCAATTCCTTGATCCGTCACACGAAGTTGTAGTTTATCATTTTTCAGGTACAGTTCTACACGAACAGGTTTGTTTTCTGAATACTTAATCGCATTTTCTATGATATTTGTTATAGCCAATTCAAGTAGCTTATCATTGCCCGAAAAGACCAATTGGGATTGGTGCTGTACTTGAATGTCTACATCAACATGGGCTTGATGGTAGAGCACAGCATTCTCGATAACCTGCCAAACAATCTCATCAACACGAACATTGGAAAACTCAAATTTGGTTTTTGCCCCGGACAATAAGAGCATATTATCCATGGTCTCTTCTAGATCGCCCACATATTGTTTGAGTTGCTGCAATACCTGCTCATATTCTCCTATGGTACGAGGTCGTTGGTTCGTGACTTCTAATGTACCCAGAAGGGCAGTTATGGGTGTTCTTAACTCGTGGGAAACGTAATCAATGAAATTTTTCTGCACAGCAAAAACCTGTGCTATACGATCTACAAAGCTGTTATACGTTTGCACCAAATCATCTAATTCCTGATAGGTATTATGGATAGAAAGCGGCTGGTGAAAGGTATGCGAATCGCGCTCCCGAATCTGTTGGACAATATTCACAAAAGGGACATAAGCCAATTTACCTAGATACCAGGAAAACAAGAAAACGATGAGAATACCAAAGATAGAGACAGCCAACAGAATTTGCCACAGCGATTGCATTTGAGCATTAAACTTACCTTTAGACTCACGTGTCACCACTACAAAATTCCCTTGATTATCTTCATAGTAAATACCGTTATAAAAATAATTGTGCGTGCTAAATTGCCTATTTCTATCTTTTCTAATCATTTGGATATAGTCCAAATGGATATCCGAAGTGGGTAGCATATTTCCATAATACTGATTTCCCAGACTGTCAAATACAGCTATATCATTTCTGGAGATGGTCTTTAACAATTGACTCTTTATATCTTCATGATCACCAATAGAAAGTTCATCTTTTTCCAAATAATAAATAGCCGCTATAAGCGATTTATTGTCCAGAGACTCCATTTCTCTGCGTTCCATCTCGGTATAAAAAAGCACGTAAATCACTGATGAAACAATCAGTATAATTACACTAAATATCAAAACCGCATAAAGAGAGAGCCTATGCTTTAATTTCATGTTATTCTATTTTAAACATATACCCAATCCCTTTGACCGTATGAATGAACCTGGCCTCCCCTTCTATTTTATTCCGCAAATAAGATATATAAACATCCACGACATTGCTCTGGTTATCAAATGATATGCCCCATACTGAATTGAGTATCTGCACCCGTGTGACTGCCCTCTCGGCATTGTCAGCGAGGTATTTTAAGAGCTTAAACTCGCGTGGGGAGAGCTCAATCTCCAATCCTTTTAAATATACTTTATATTGACCCGAATCGATGCGTAGTTCTCCAAAAGTTTTGATTGTGCTGGGTGTTTCCATTTGTTGGTATTGATTACGTCGTGTAAGTGCCCTAATACGGGATAACAGTTCATCAAAATGGAAAGGTTTTGTCATATAATCATCTGCACCTTTATCTAATGCTGTCACCTTATCTAATACCGCATTTAGTGCGCTGAGTACTAGAATAGGCGCATATACTTTCTTATATCGAAGCATTTGAACCAGTTGAATACCATCAATACCGGGCAACATCACGTCAATAATAATAAGTTCCCAATCGATATCCAAAAAACCTGCTAGTACTTCTTCTGCATTTCGACAAAGTGTTACTAAAAAGCCGGCTTCCTCCAGTCCTTTAACTAAGAAATCGCTTATTCGTTTATCGTCTTCTATTATCAATATTTGCATTTCGCAACCCTAAATAATTCCAAATTTATCGACAATATCGATAACATCTGTTAGAATCCACATTCTAATAGTTTTCTTATCTCCAATCATAATCCGTTTTTTCTTTCATTGTTTATTTTAGGATCAAGCAAATCTCAGTTATAAACTAAGAAAACAACATAATCCCCAAGATAATACCAATCACCATAATAACGTATAACAGGATTTCGTTCTTGGCAAACCTCTTGTATCTCGTCCAAAAGGAATAGTCTTCTTTCTGCTGTTGGTTTTTCATTTAAATTACTTGACGATGCAATATATAGTTTGTATTGATTGATAATATTTTATGAAAACAAGGTACAAACAGAAGCCGAAATACTATACGGTGAGCAAATAGTTGGTGCTCCTTCCCCCGGCTTCGTCTTTGACCAGTATCCCCTTTGCGACCAAATCTTGTATGTCACGGGTTGCCGTGTCCTGCGAACACTTGGCAATCTTTGCCCATTTAGAAGATGTCAGCTTGCCCTCAAACCCATCCAACAATTTATTCAATAGCAATCGTTGCCGGTCATTGAACGTTTGTGCTACCGGCATCATCCAAAGTTTAGCTTTGCGCATCACCGAAGCCAGCACCACATCCGAAGCATCGATTGCACGCCCAAGGCATTCCAAAAACCATGTTAACCATTCGGTAATATCCAAATCGCCCGATTGGGTTTTCTCCAATATCGAATAATACTGTTTCCGCTCCTGCCGGATTTGAGCCGACATGCTGTAAAAACGTTGAGGGCTGCCGTCTGCCCTTGCCAATTGCATGTCCGCTATCCCCCTTGATATCCGTCCGTTGCCATCCTCGAATGGGTGTATGGTCACAAACCAAAGATGGGCCACCGCGGCCTTTAACATCGGATCGATGGGTTTATCGCTATTGAACCACGCTAAAAACCGCCTCATCTCTACGGGTAACTTCTCGCTATCGGGTGCCTGGAAATGCACTTTCTCCCTGCCCATCGCCCCTGATACCACTTGCATAGGATCGTCCTTTGTGTTCTTGCGCCAACCGCCTACCACAATACGATACATACTGCTGCGACCGGTCGGAAACAATGCCGCATGCCAGCCAAACAATCGTTCTTCATCTAATGGCTGATCATAGCGTTGCGTGGCATCCAGCATCATCTCCACCACACCGTCAACATGCCGATCCGAAGGTACCAAGCCAACGATATCCAGCCCAAGGCGACGGGCAATAGAAGATCTCACCTGATCAATATCCAGCATCTCCCCTTCGATTTCACTGGACTTAACCACATCCTGGGTCAGGGTCTGCAATACCGCTTCCGCTTTCAAGTCGAACCCCAAGTGTTCCATATAGCCCAAGAGCTTCCCTTGTTTAAAACGTACCGCTGCCAATAGCGGTGCTATTTCATCCGCATTCCATGTAAAATCAGGCCAATGATGTAATTGATGAATATACATTCTCCGCAAATTATACGGCGAATATAAACAATAATCTCCGCATCCAAAAGTTATACTCCGCAATATACGCGGATATAAAGACACTTATTCTCCGCATCGAATTGCGAACACACTGCGTTCGCAATTGGGATTACAGTTTCATCAGACAAACGGTTTTTGTTGGTCCAGCTTGCATCTCCAAAAATCCCATCCAATGCATCCGGGTTAGATTTTTCTATACCACGCATCGCTTATTGAATGGCCATACCTACGTTGGTAGTCGTTTCGCGCACATTATTCCAATGGGTACCCTTCGGAATTTGAAAACGATGGTTTTCCGCAAAAGCAGCAAACTCTAAATCACCGTCAGAATCGGCTAAAGCCTGTTGAAATTCTTCATCATACAGAACTGTCCGGAAAGTTTGTAAAAAACTAATCCGTCTAGAAAAGGAGGCTCCCGTTAAAATCCACAGTGTTACTAACGTCTGGGATGGCGCAAAGGATGGAAAGCAGTATTACCGCGGTGCTACAAAAAGAGATATGCGGAAATAGCTTTTTTTAGCGTCTCTCATCCGAAAAAACAGCCATATCCATCATGATCGATTTCATCCAGCAATAGTTGGAGGTTTGCACTTTCAGGTTTTGGTTCATAAGCTTCCCATTTACCTGATCCACGCATCCAATAGAGTTTCCAAATTTTAGATGCTTTCACAAAGCGAAGCTTGGCAAACGGTAATTCTAAAATATTCGTTGGATCATTCCATTGTGGTCTAACCTCAAACAGGAAAGCCGTTTGCCCATCCCACGAGTACCCAAAATCCAATTTCTTGCGCACTTCTTCATCTTTCGGTCTTTTAGCATCTACAAAGCTCTTTAACTGAACGTCAACCATAGAAATAGGTTCTTTTTTATCCATCATCATTACAAATCTAAAATTATCGGCTTATTCTTCATCTCATACCAATCATCCAATACGCTAGCATTGACAAAAGTGGTTTCTCCCTTTGTAAAACTACCGTAATCCTCGTGTATGTGTCCAAATATATGAAACTTAGGTTTCACCTGTTCGACACACAATAGCAATTCCTCACACCCCGTTCGGTCTCCATAAACGGTTTCATCCAAAATACCAAACGGCGCCCCATGTGTAATGAGAATGCCTGTGTCATTAGGTATCAAATCCCAGTGCTTTTTTATCTCTTCCCCACGTTCGCGGTTAAAAGCCCAGTTATTGAACCATGGTGTAATAGGTGAACCCCAAAATTTAACACCATTAATCTCCACACCGGAATCATTTAGATAAATGATATTTTTAGGGATTATTCTGCTAATCTTTTTTGACTCCGACTCTTCAAAAAAGAAATCATGATTCCCTGCAATAAATAGCTTATACGGATGATTCTGTTCAGCAAACCAGTCTAAAAAATCCGTTACCTGCTCCTTCGTTCCACCCCGACTTACATCCCCAGCATGGATAAGGACATCTCCTTCGGGTAATGGTTGTAAATCACGATGTTTACCGTGTGTATCAGAAATAGCTACAATTTGCATAGCCAAAATTATGGATTATATGCTTTAAGACAATAAAAAAGAACCAATATATCCGTAAATCCGTATATTTATACCATTAATTTATTGAACGAAACAGCGTAAGCTGATTAGTTGAGTTACAGAAAACTGCGAATCTTCTAAATATACTCTACAACTAGTCAGACTTACGCCCGTGCCTCATAATAAAAAGAAAGACAACTACTTTCCGATACAAAAAGTGTTACATGTTGATTTTAAGTGAATTAAATTTCAAAAAATACAGTATAGATACAAAAAAAACCACCTTAATCAGGTGGTTTAATGAATTCATCTCGCCCTAAATGAATTATTGTTGTACGCTTCACGGCAAGTAAAACGCAAAACCTATGCTTGTGTGTGGCACCTAAGCACCTAAAACTTTAAGCGATGCATACACAAATATAATCAATTTATACTAGATGATGCCATTCTACAACTAATATACCTCTTGTCCCAACTTGGTTTCTAATTCGTGTTCAAAATTGAACCCTTTCCATTTAACGAACCAACGATCTTGAAAAGTCGATATAGCATCTAATTCTACTGTTTCAAAACCGTAGAAATTCAACAATTTTTCTTTAAAGCTATTATCGATATATGGACAAGTCATTAAATCCAATGTAAGCATACAATATTCACTGCTTAGTTCAAATTCACGCTTACTAATATTAGTATATTTCTGCAAAATATAATCTTCCAAGCTTTGTTTCAACCCAGCATATCGAGCCTTATTTTCCATATAGAACAACGCCACGATAATCTCAAAATAATTCATATCCCGTTCGATTACTATGCTTTCATTTTCTTTAACTTTGAGCCTTAAATAGTCGACCAAAGCGTCTTTATCTAACCAGTATTCCTTTCCCAATTCCTTGAGGAGAATCAGGAAATATAATGATTCAACTACGAAATGATTTGAAGTCTTATACTTGTCTAAAAGAAAGCAAATATTATCGTATATCTTTTTATATAACAAGTCTTTATAATCACGATTTACAAAACCACCTTTGCGTAATAACTTTATTAAAACCGTTAGAATTTTTGAAACTTTAATTGCTGTATTGACCCTTGGGGAAACAGAAAAAAGGAAAAAAACAAAGTCCAATATTTCCAACAATGCTTTTACAAGAAGCTTTTCTTTATTTTTTACATTTGAGATAGATGCATAATCAGTGAGAATCTTAATAATCTTTTTATAAAGAACCGAAAAAGTAAAATTTAAAATGTCTTTATACGCAACATTTGACTGTCGAATAATTATTTTAAATTTAGTAATCAAAGAGTTAGAGCTAATATAAATATTCCCTTGCTTCTCGTTAAAAGACTCCCCTTCTTCATCTTCAGACGATATTTCAGTAATTTTGTATTTGATATACTTACTCAGAAATGCAACGATTTGCTCTTTTGCAATTGTAATCTCCGTAATTAACGGCTTTTCGTACTTAATACTCTTCTCGTCATTTAAATAAAGTTTGTACTCTTGAAGTGCAAGCCTAAATTCTTTTACAATAACTTCTTTTGTTTGCTCATCATTACAAAAAAGAAAATAATCATCAACATACCTAAATATCTCATAATCCCTTTTATGTCTAAAGCCATGTTTATCAATACAGTTGAGAACCATTAGATCAATGCTTTGTAAGATTATTTCAGCAAAAATTCGGGAAAACTCTGGACCGATAACAATACCATTTGTTTCATTGTAATTTAAATCCATTAACAGTTTGTCAAAGGCAGCGCCAAATGTCTCCCTATCTTTCCCTAAAATTTCTTTTGAAAATTTCTTTCCTAATATTGCCCAGCTAATTGAATGCGAATAAATGCTACTGAAACATTTTGAAACATCAAACTTGTACAGAAAATTGTATTTTTTTTCACAGCGATGGTATTTGTACGATTCATAAAACTTGTGAATATTATTATATGACTTGTATACAAAATAAGTTTTTAGGCTTTCATATTCTCTGTCATTTTGTTCGAATTTTTCAATATCTTCCAAGAAAGATAATTTTTTATAATGCGTTGAATCCTTAAAATAATAACACTTCGCTACTTTATGGGGGTAACGTATAGAAAAAGGACTTCTATTGCAAAAATATAGGATTAAGTCACGATATTTAGTGTAAAATTCGCTAACGGCTAACTGATTTTTACAATGTGCTATATCTAATGTACGAAAATCATCAGCTTTATGCGCAATCTTGTAGGAGAAGGGAATAGACATTAAATGGTTACAGTTTTTATTACCGATAAAATTTGGAATTCTTCCACCGCTAATATTATTCCATCTATTTACATCATGAATACTAAATATAATTTTCAATATGTTTTCAATCCCTTGTACCTCACGGTAGTGCAACTCTCGCCCAACTATCTCTATTTCATTGTTCGTTAAAAAATCATAAAAACCTCTATTAGAAAATATTACAGGCGTTTCATAGGGTAAAATATCTGACAAAATACACCTATGTTTTTTTAATTTTATGGGATACATCTTTCTTTTCATACAACTTACCTCCAGATTGAAAGAATTTTATTAATTTGGTTTGGTTTAAATGTAACGAAGCGTCTCGTATTGAATCCAGACGTAAAAGTATACCCCTTATTCTGTATATAATCGGCTATCCCCACTAAACCAACACTTGATAGTCTACTTTGAATATACTGGTCAAGTTCATTCAAAACAGTAAGGTCTGTCAATAGATGATTCGCATAGTACACCCCAATCAAAACATTGCTTTTATTATTGAGTAATCGAGTATTTGAAGTTAGAAATCTAACTCCGTTTACGACATTTTTTTTATCCGCTTTTCTTCCGTTGCTTTTTTTGTAATTTATGCACAATGCATCAATCCTACGTACGTAATTTCTACGTTTTTTATCACTCAATGAAATAACAAGGTCTTTCCCAGTTTCTAATATAAATTTATATCCGAGATATTCTGTCTCTTTAACAATCCTTAAATCTTCGTTAGGTTTTTTAATAACATGAACCAATGTCTTTTCTTCATTTAATGATAGTTGAGCCGTGTCATTCAAAATTTTGGCAATAACACTTTTTGTGTTATCCTCATTAGAATTATCTTCCGGACTCATCAGTATGATTATATCATCGACATAACGAGCGTAATAATATACATTAGGTAAATTTCGTATTTCATTATCAAATTCTCTCAAATACAATTCACTGAGATATGCACTAATACCTATCCCGCGAGGTATACCACTTTCTGATCCAGATAAACGCTGATATTCTCTGATCATCCTATTTATAATTTTCTTCGCTAATTGGCTCAATAAATTGTCTTTGTTGATTTTGCGCAATAAACGTTCGATGCCAATAGACTCGTAAAAGTGTTTAATATCAGCCCGTACAATCACTTTGGGCGCGTTGTTGTCGGAAAGTAAAAGTTTTACTTGTTGTACAATATTATTTCTATGCGATTGCTTTACTTTGTACAATTTTTTAATACAATACTGCGTTTGTTTTAGAGCAAAAAAAGTCTCAGGGTTTTTGCCAGTTAAATAAATATCCTTTTCGGAGTTTGAATCCCAATGTTTTCGGAGTTCAAGTTTCCAATTACCATTGACGATATTATTGCTAACATCATAAAGTTTGTCTAATAGAAGATGATCTTTTTGATCCTTCAAAAGCTTCAGTTGATCTCTAAACTCAGTGCGCAATTCTTCTTTTTCGTTATCATCGTTCAAATTTTTGCGACTCTCCTTGTATTGTATTTTTGCTTGCTTTATTTCAATCGATAAATTAAAAATATCAGAAAAGAACTCTCCCTCCTTATAGTTTCCTTTTCGATTCTCATAATCAAGAATTCGAAAAAAATTATCAGCGGAATACGATTGGTCTACCATAAAATTCAATGATTCATTGTTATATAAATAATTTATTCAACTTCCCCTCAATTTCTCGAATCCTATCCAATAGCTCTTCCCATTTCAAACTCTTCCCGATAATCATATTTTCCTGCATAGTCTTATAATCAGCTCCCCACTTTTCCATGATAGCATCTGGTGGTGTGATACTCAATTTCCCTTTTACGTGATTAGAATAATCCATTCCTCTCAATGGTGTAACCGTTTTACGATGCTGAACAATGGTATTGAACAATTCATCGTCAGCAATAGCCATTTCACCATATTCAGCATTCATAATTCTATCTAAATCATATAAATGCCTGGTCAATCGGTCAGTTCTAATCTTGTCGACCGGTTTTGAAAATTCTTCATGCAGCAGCAGAACTTTCTCTATAAACGTACGTGTAGGAATAACCACATGAACATCAAATGAAGGCTCAGTAAAATCAAGATCACTATAATGGTGGTCAAGAAATGATATTACGGATTTTGTTTCAAACGGCTCGGTTAGTGATCTCGCACCCATTTCCAAAAGAACCCGTTGCTGAATATAAATATTATCCATTGGGACAACGGTTTGGTAATGGATCTCCAATGTATTGGGATCGCTCGTATCATCTATATGATCGTTATATCTTATTTCATATAATCTCCGATCGATACCAAGTTGATCCAGTTGAGTTATAAGCTCCTCACGGAATTCATTAATAATAAACCCACCAGAAGCTTTCCTCAATTTTTTTATCTGAGATTTAGATTCCAATTGGTCAAATCCTAACAGATGACGATCAATGATTAGATCTATATCTTCGGAGAAACGATCTATCAGATTATATGCCTTACCCAAGGACGTACCACCTTTAAAGATGATGGAATCTGCATATTTGGACTGAAAAACCGCTTTTAATATAACACATACCCACCAATCCTTTTCAACCACAAACGCTGGTAATCCAATTGCATTTTCAACTTGCTCCAAGACCTGAAGCTTTTGCTCATCGCTTAGATTTATCCACATAATTTAAGACTGATAAAGATTATTGATTTGTTTCTGAACCCATACAGGCGCATATATCACTTCATTTCGCATCACTTTCTCATCTAGCTTTTTTACGGCTTGCTTGATGGTCTCTAAAAAATCTTCTGTAATCTCCTTTTGCCCTTTCTCCTTAAAAGCCTGCACAATAAGATGCAATAACTCATCTTTTATGGCAAAGCTTTTGGGAACAGTTCGTTTAAATTTGATTGTTCGATTTCCTATTTTCACTTCACGTTGGGAGCCATCCGTCAAGTACACCGCCTTTAATGGTACTTGTGTCGTAAGCCCCAGTAAGTACAGTGCCATCACACCTGTTGGAGCAATTCGAGCTTTATCTCTTTTAGCGATTTCCTTTGCAACCTCTCCGATATTAGGATATATCTTACCTAGTAAAGGATCTTTCTTTGGTTTGATATAGATACCATGAGCCAATCTATCAATAAGACCATCATTCTCCATACGGAAAAGCGTCAGCCGGATATTTTCTGGTGTAGCAAAATTCTTAAAGTCGTCAGCGAAAAACAACTCACCACGAGACGATTTTAAAATTTTGTTTTCTATCTTATTTTTAGCTATTTCCGGCATTTATAAATTCGTTTTGCTGTAACAAATTTAGTAAATATTTGTTACAGCAAACAATAGTATTTGAGATTAAATATTTTAGTGAAATTTGGATAGTCGTCAAGCACACTTATCTTTGCAAATGTACACATCTGCAAAGATAAGTGTGCTTTATGTGCATTCACACATTTGATTATATCAATACTTATAAAACAACGATGTCTCGATCAGTAAGAAAAACTAAAATATTCGGAATTACTACAGCTGAAACAGAAAAACAAGACAAAAGGCGATGGAATAGAACTTTTAGAAAAGTTTGTAAAAAATTAATCCGTCTAGAAAAAGAGGCTCCCGTTAAAATGCATTTGCTAATATCTAGTTATATCCAGTAATATGCAACTACTTCCCGATGCAAAACTTACCGAAGATCGTACCCAAAATATCCCGGTCGATATCGATATCACCGGTAATGGTGGATATATGGCGTAAGGACGTGCGTACTTGATGGGCAAGCAAGTCACCTGATAAACCAGAGGTTATCCCAAATTCAACCTGTCCAAGCGCATCATATGCCAACTGCAAAGCCTCCAAATGACGGGTATTGGTAATAATTTGTTGCCCTTCCAATTGCGTATCTTTAATTGCATCAACCAAGATCTTTTTCAAAGGTTGTACATGTTGCGGATCTTTAGCCGAAATCGCCACCATGGTATCCGTATATTCAGTAAATAAGGCTGATTTAATAGCGTTATCTAATTCGTTTTCAGCATAGCCACCTTCGAGATCAATCTTATTCCTAACAAGAATAACCTTCAAGCCATCGAAATACAGGGATTTCACCTGATCAATAACTTCATCGGCCGTATTATCATATTCATCATACAGATACAGCAATATTTTGGCCTGTTTTACCTTTTCTTTGGCTTTGACTACACCAATAGCTTCAATGATATCCTGTGTATCGCGTAGACCTGCTGTGTCAATGAAACGAAATGTGATTCCATCGATATTGAGTGTTTCTTCAATGGTATCACGGGTTGTACCAGCGATATCACTTACAATAGCTCTTTCTTCATCTAAGAGTGTATTCAACAGGGTGGATTTTCCGGCATTGGGCTTTCCTATAATAGCCACAGGTACACCGTTTTTGATAGCATTACCGTATGCAAATGAATCGATCAGACGAGCAATATGTGTCTTCAATTCTGCTACAAGTTGCTGAAATTGATTCCGGTCAGCAAATTCTACATCCTCTTCGGAAAAATCTAATTCCAATTCCAATAAAGCCGTAAAATTGATAAGCTTGTCGCGCATTTCCTGTAGTTTATTGCTTATGCCACCCCGCATTTGGTTCATGGCCACTTCATGCGAAGCTTTATTCTCCGAGGCAATCAAATCGGCCACAGCCTCAGCTTGAGCCAAGTCTAAACCACCGTTCAGAAATGCACGCAGTGTAAACTCACCCGGATTGGCTGCCCGTACTCCTTTTTTTATCAACAGATTGATAATGTGCTCAATAATATACCTGGAATTGTGTGTCGAAATTTCCACTACATTTTCCCGAGTATAAGAATGTGGTGCCACAAATAGCGAGACCAATACCTCATCTATAATCTCTTCTCCATCGCGGAGCGTACCAAAATGAATGGTGTGGGAGGCCTGTTTTGTCAAATCCTTGCCCTTAAAAATAGTATTAGTAAGGGTGATGGCATCTGGACCTGACAAACGTATCACCGCAATGGCGCCATTTGCGCCGGGGGAAGTTGCCAAGGCTACAATTGTATCCTGAGAAATCAATTCTGTTGACATACTGCAAAGGTAAGCTTTCCGTTTCAATTGCGATAAACTATCACAGCGAATACCATTCTATTTTACCAAAAACAATTTATCGATAACAAAACTTTACCGATAGCTTTCTGTTTAAAGAATATGGACAAGAAAAAATCATTGTTGTTGCTGACAGCCGTTGCTGTGGGGACTACCTTATATAATCTTTTGAAACCCGTGAAATCAAACGTGCCAGTGGTACAAGACTTCAATAAGGAGAAATACCTGGGCACATGGTACGAGATTGCCCGAATGGATTTTCGTTGGGAAAAGAACCTGAAAAATGTATTGGCAACCTATGCACTGAATGACGATGGAACAATCCGGGTAAACAACCAAGGTTACGATATGGTGAAGGAAAAATATAAGCAAAGTATTGGAAAAGCCCGGTTTCTCCGCGGAGAGCACGAAGGGGCGTTAGAAGTTTCGTTCTTTGGGCCGTTTTATTCCGGCTACAATGTGGTAGATGTAGATGAAAACTATCAGTATGCACTCGTCTTCGGCCAGAACCTAGATTACATGTGGATACTTTCCAGAGAGAAAAGCATCCCCGAAGATATCAAACAGCAATATCTGCATTATGCAAAAAAATCAGGCTACTCGGTAGAAAGTTTGGTTTGGACTGTTCAGGATTAAACATGTGCAAGGCGTACAAAGCCACCAGCACCATATATTGATATGGGCATATTGCATCCATGTCTCGTCCTACAAAATACATCTACAATTGCCAAATTATCACATTCCCACATTTCCAAATTCTCCTACATGCGCTCCGGCACCGCAATACCTAACAATCGCATACTTTCGGCTATCACTTTTGCGGCAACGGCCGATAAATGCAAACGGAATGTTCTTACAGTTTCATCTTCCGCTTTTAAAATACTTTCCTCATGATAAAACTTGTTATACAGCTTGGCGATTTCATATACATAATTCGCTAAATGGGCCGGGGAAAATTCTTTTGCCGCGGTTTCCAAAGTTGCAGTATAGTTACTCAACGCGTGAATCAAATACCGTTCATATGCAGATAGTTGTGCCGGGTTAACCAAAGCAACGGACGAGCTATAATTTCCCCTACGTAACACCGATTTGATACGCGCATGCGTATATTGGATAAACGGTCCGGTGTGTCCTTGAAAATCCACAGACTCGTTCGGATCGAACAACAGACGCTTTTTCGGATCAACCTTCAGCAAAAAGTATTTCAATGCCCCCATCCCAATCGTGTCGTATAAGGCGGTTTTCTCCTCTTCCGAAAAATCATCGGTTTTACCCAGCTCTTCGGTACGTGTTTTCGCCGTTTCCAGCATTTCCTGCATCAAATCATCCGCATCTACAACCGTACCTTCGCGTGATTTCATTTTTCCCGATGGCAGGTCGACCATGCCATACGACAAATGGAACAATCCGTCAGCCCATGGTTTGCCCAATTTCTTCAAAATCAAGAACAGCACTTTAAAGTGATAATCCTGCTCATTGCCTACCACATAAATTGATTCGTCCATTTTGAATTCATCGTATTTCAGTTGTGCTGTTCCCAGATCCTGAGTGATATACACCGACGTACCGTCTCCACGCAACACCAGCTTTTGGTCAAGACCTTCGTCCGTTAAATCTATCCAGACAGAGTTATCTTCCTTTTTAAAGAATACACCTTTATCCAACCCTTCCTGAATAATATCCTTCCCCAACAGATAGGTATTCGATTCGTAATAAAACTTATCAAAATCCACTCCTAATTGTTTGTAGGTCTTTTCAAAGCCCTCGTACACCCAACCGTTCATGGTTTTCCATAGCTGGATGACATCCGCATCGTTGGCTTCCCACTTTTGGAGCATTACTTGCGCTTCTTTCATTAGCGGTGCATTTTTCTTGGCCTCCTCCTCTGTTTGTCCTTCAGCTTTCAGCGCGTCAATTTCTTGTTTGTATTCCCTATCAAACACCACGTAATATTTGCCAACCAAATGGTCGCCCTTCATTCCCGAAGATGCAGGTGTTTCACCATTTCCAAACCGCAACCAAGCCAACATGGATTTACAGATATGGATCCCTCTGTCATTCACCAAATTGGCCTTAACAACTTCATATCCGTATGCTTTCAAGATCTCAGCCACCGAATAGCCCAGCAGATTATTGCGGATATGTCCTAAATGCAGAGGTTTGTTGGTGTTGGGCGAACTGTACTCCACCATCAGTTTCCTTCCGTTTGCAGGAAACTTGCCGTAACTATCGGCCAACATTTCTCCATTGACCAGACCGACCCAATAAGCATCAGACAAACTGATATTGAGAAAACCTTTAATGACATTAAAAGCAGCAATATGGGATACATGGCGTTGCAAAAACTCCCCTATTTCGTTACCGGTTTGTTCCGGCGATTTCTTGGAAAAACGTGTTACAGGAAACGTAACGACTGTAATCTGTCCTTCAAATTCCTTGCGCGTTTCCTGCAATGTAATCTGTGATTCGGGAATATCAGCCCCATAAAGCTCTTTTACAGCTTTTACAGTCTGCTCAATTAAAGTCTGTTGAATAGAATTAGCCATGTAATTATTTCGTAATTTTTATAACTTTCTGATAATGAATTGGAAAAATGTAAACCTAAATAGTAAGGTATTCATCATGAAAGTATATCTTTGCCAAAAATAATAAAAAATGCAAAGCTATCAGGAATTTCTTGACTTAAGTGTTGGTTTTCCACAAGACGGGTTCGAAATTATCGACGACGAATTGTATTTCCACGATTTGAATTTAATGGAGATGATAGAGACGTATGGCACCCCCTTGCGTTTTACCTATTTACCTATCGTCAGCAAGAAAATTCAGCAGGCAAAGATTCTTTTTCAGACGGCCATTCTGAAAAACAATTACCGGGGCACATACAAATATTGTTACTGTACGAAGTCTTCGCACTTTAAACATATTGTGGAAGAAGCACTGAAAAACGACATCCACTTGGAAACGTCGTCGGCTTTTGATATGCCCATGATTGATTCGTTGGAACGTGCCGGAACGGTAACAAAAGACATTACCGTAATTTGCAATGGCTTCAAGACGTATCAATACAAGCAGTACATCATTGACATGATTCATGATGGCTTTAAAAACATTGTTCCTGTCTTAGACAACAAGGAAGAATTTAATCTGTATGACGACGAAATAGAGCTGGATGAACCCTGTGCATTAGGCATTCGTATCGCCGCGGAAGAACAACCGGATTCGCAGTTTTATACTTCTCGGTTGGGTATCCGATCAGAGGACGTGATTGACTTTTACAATAGCAAAGTAGCCAATAATCCTAATTTCAAGGTCAAGCTCCTGCATTTCTTTATCAATTCGGGTATTTCTGATACACCTTATTATTGGAACGAGCTGGAAAAATATGTCACGCTCTATTGCAAGTTCAAAAAGGTAAATCCCGATCTAGACACGTTGGACATTGGCGGTGGTATGCCGTTCAAGGATTCCTTAGTACACGATTTCGACTATGAATACATGGTCAATGAAATCGTGAACCGCATCAAGCAGATTTGTGCGCACCATGAGGTGATGGAACCGGATATCATTACCGAATTTGGAAAATATACCGTGGCAGAGGCTTCGGGCATCCTGTATAAGGTGTTGGGCCGCAAACAGCAGAACGATCGTGAAAAATGGTTCATGATCGACGGTTCATTCATCACCAATTTACCGGATGTGTGGGCATTAAACCAAAAATACATCTTATTGCCCATTAACAACTGGGATTCGGAATATGAGCGGGTGAACATCGGCGGTATTACTTGCGATGGGCAGGACTATTATAACCAAGAAGCCCATATGAACTCGGTTTTTATGCCCAAGACACGCAAGGTGCAGTACCTTGGATTCTTCCACACCGGTGCATACCAAGATGTGTTAAGCGGTTATGGTGGCATCCACCACTGTCTGCTCCCCTCACCCAAGCATGTGCTGATTCGCAGGAACCGTGATGAGACATTTAATTTTGAAGTTTTCGGTGAAGAACAAAACTCCAAGCAGGTTATGAAACTATTGGGGTATCAATAAAAAAAGCGCCTTGAAGGCGCTTTTTTTATTGACAATTACATCTTAGCTTCCATCAATTTATCCGTTTTAGATTTAGGCGCCCCTAACTGCATCTTGATGACAAACGCTTTATCCGATTGAAAACCGGATGGCAATTGTACATCATAATATGTGTTTTTATCCAGATCCAGTCCGATGTCCGAATGTTTCACTTCCAATTGCTGCGCATCTATCAGTAATTGTGCATACACCGGTACTTCTTTAGCCTGTTTAGGGATAGCAATCCGCACAATATTGTTAACGGGTCTATTGAAAACCGTTAGATATAAGGTTTCACCCTTTTTTGTGTAATAGCCCAGCTTAGAAGGAGGTAAGTCTGCATGGCGAACACCATACACAGCTTCACCATTGATTTTCATCCAATCGCCAATCTCTTTGGCCAACTTATCCTCACCAGGGTGCATGTTTCCCTGTCCGTCAGGTCCGAAATTCAATACAAAATTACCGTTCATGGAAACAGATTGCATCAGCATATCCAACAGGTCATCGGTGGTTTTAATGTACAATCCCGACCAGTCCTTCATATAGCCCCAACCATTAGGCGGAATGGTCATCACCGCATCCCAATCGTTTCCGTCCAGCCATTCGAATGCTTGTGGCAATTTCCGTTCCCAACCTTGCTCATAGTCACCCAACAACCGGCCGTTGGAATCGAAATGGCGAGCACCGTATTCGTCGTTGCGGAAACGCGAACCAATGATTAAGCCCGGATGTTTTTCGCGCATTTCTTTCTCCAGTTTGTAAGTGAAGTCATAAGCCGATTTCCAAGAAGCATCCCACGTGCCATCAAACCAAAAACCCTTAATTTGGGGATACATATCCAATTGTTCAAGAAGTTGGTTTCTCGTGTATTGCAAAAATTTATCAAACTGTTTCTTTTCCTCTTCAGTTTCCGGCACTTTACCCATATAATCGGGATTGTTCCATTCCAATACCGAAAAATACAAGTACACATCAATCCCTTCAGCGGCGTAAGCATCTACTACTTCTTTTACAATATCCTTTTTGTAGGGCGACTTGGTGATATTATAATCTGAATATTTGGTGGGCCACAATGCAAAACCATCATGGTGCTTCGTCGTAAAAATCATATACTTGGCTCCCATATCCTTCGCCTGCTTTGCCCATTTTTTCGCATCAAAATCCTGCGGATTAAATTGCTTATACAAATTATCATAGATGTTTTTCCAATTTTTGGGTGCATTCGGTCCGCCCCAAGAACGAATCCATTCAGAAGCCGCTGCCCCACCCCTGGCACTCACCCCCTCCCACTCATTGCCTGGGATAGCATACACTCCCCAATGGATGAACTGTCCAAGTCCATAATTCCGAAAAGCCTCCATGTTTTCATCGGTACGGTGTTCAGGTGTGAGGGGTCCGTATTTGATTTCTTTCTGCTCAGTTGGTTTTCGCTTCGGCCCCGTCCATTGTGCATCAACAGTTTGTACCATTGCTCCCAACGAAACCGCTAAAAAAGTGCATTTAAGTATATATTTCATAGTCAACTATTTTATTTAGGATTATCAAGATATTTCTTTGATATCTGTTGCACACGTGGTTCGGGATTTACGCTTTCAAAAGGATCATAATAATAAATACCTGCTGCTTTGTACAATGTGATATGTTTCTTCAACACCTGTTCGAAAGCAACATAATTCTTACGGTCAGGAGTTGTCCAAGCCGTTTCCGCCAGTGCAGAAATGCGGGGAAACACCATATAGTGCAGTTTCTCAACCGTCGTCACCTGTTCAGTCCACAAATTGCCCTGCACACCCAAAATCTGATTCGGGTACTGTTCTTTCTCCCGTAATTTTGACAGGTCATACTGATATACTCTTTCCAAGGGGTTGAAATCCTTGCCCCATTTACGACCGTAACGGTCCTTCTCATTTTGTACAAAATCAAAGTAGAACGGAATGCGCGGGCAGATAACGGTCGGATAACCGTTATTCAAGGCTAATTCCAATTGTGAAACTTTATCGTGTCGCCACCAATATTGAATGGTCTTATCTTTTGGTAGGCCAGCGTCGGCCATTTCGTCCCAAACCAATAGTTTTGCACCCATAGCATATACCGAATCGGCCATTCGGCGCATAAAATAGCTCTCCACTTCTTTGTTCGTCGTATAGCCTTTTTCTTTTTTGAGTTGCTGGATTGCAGGGTCGTTATTCCAGGCATTGCTGCCAAAAGCCACCTCGTCACCTCCCAAATGCAACATATTGGATGGGAAAAGCACATTAGTTTCCTTTAGAATATTGCTCAAATAACGGTATGTGCCTTCTTTAGCCGGATGAAAGGTAAAATCTGGGTGTTCTTTTGTACCGCCTCCACTAAACTGCGGATAAGCTCTGTTCGCCGCCGTGGCATGTCCGGGCATATCGATTTCGGGGATAACCTCGATAAAGCGTGCGCCGGCATAGGCAACAATTTCCTGTATGTCCTCTTGGGTATAATATTGTGCGGCAGTCAACGGATTGGTGTATGAACCTACACCTCCGATCAAGGCCAAGAAGGGATATTGCTTAATCTCCAAACGCCAAGCAGGCTCGTCTGTTAAATGCCAATGGAATTTATTCAGCTTGTAAAAAGCCATCCAATCCAACAGCTGTTTCACCCTTTCCTTACCGAAAAAGTGCCGTGATTCGTCCAACATAAATCCTCGCCACGAAAATTCCGGTGCATCCACGATTTTCAGATGTGGGATTTTAATGCCGGATTTTGTTTGATGGAAAACCAACAGTTGCAATAGACTGTTCACACCATTGAAAAAACCATTAGGCTGCACAGCTTCAATTTCAACCTGTCCATTAGCAACGGTTAGCATATACCCTTCCTTGCTGTCTTGGAGCGATTTCACCTTTTTAAAAATGACCCTTGCCTTGTTGTCGGTATTTACCGTGCTGTAAATTTGGTATCTGTCTGCCAACGATTTGCGCAGATACTGCACGGTAGAAATACCCACCGCGTCATCATAAACCAGATTTAACGATTTTCCAATGACTAGGCTATCTGTGGCCACAGACACTTCTTGCGGGCGGGGAATGATTCCAATCTGTTGAGCCAAAAGAACATTCATCCCGAAAACCATTGCCACAAGGACACTGAATATACGTATCATTTTCTTACTTCTTAGTTTCTTACTTCTTAGTTTCTTACTTCTTAGTTTCTTACTTCTAACTTCTTCACTTACTCCAACTCCCATACCATCTCGTCGCTCAGCTCTTTTCCTGCAACTTTACCATATGCCTTAACTATATTCTCTCCCTTTTTCAGTGCGACTTGCTCCACAACCCAATGCTTGGCATTGACACCCTGTTTTGCCATATAAGTTTTCCCATTCACTTCAATGGTAACAGCCGACAGATTTGAAAAAACCTGAATTTTCGTTGTAGCACTTGTCCGTTTGTTATCTCTCCTATTAGCCAAATAAATCATTGGTTCCGGATTCCAATTGGCTTTATACCAATAAAAGGAGTCCTTTTTTTGCTTACGGTCAAATGTAATCAACCCTTTCAGGTTTCGGGCATTCACTCCTCCCCGATTCCAAGCCGGAACGGCAAATTCAAACATGTTCCAAACATACGAAGCCACAATAATGGGGTTCCGCTCGATGACCGCCCATTGCTGAATATGGGTTTCGGTTTGATAATTTTCTTGGAACGATTTTCCGGTCACCACATCCTTGGGTTTCTCGACAGATTCTTGTCCGATATCTATATTGCCATCCGCCCCATATTCAGTCAGCATCACTTTGTATTCAGGGAAATCTTGCTGTACCTTCTGTGCCCAAGGCTCCAAATCTTCGATTTTACCACCGTACCAACCGAAATAATGGTTGATGCCCTGCACATCAGTCGAGAGGTTTTCCTGACGGTCAATCACGTTATACCCTGTCACTGCACCTGTGTAGCGATCAGGGTCCAAAGTTTTGGCAATGTCATTCAGTTCCCTGGAAAGAACGGGAACCTGCTCATCTGCCGTTTTGGAATATACCTCATTATGCACCCCCCAAATGTAAATCGACGGATGGTTAAAATTCTGTTTCACCAGCTCCGTCATCTGTTGTCGGGCATTATCATTCTCATAATACGATACACGGTTGACAAAGGGAATTTCTGCCCAGGTCAAAAAGCCTAATGTATCGGCCAAAGCATAGGCCTCCGGCGATTGTTGGTAGTGTGCTAATCGTATGGTGGTTACGCCCATCTCCTTCATCAACAGAAAATCCTCCTTATGCTGTTCAAAACTTAATGCTGATCCCACACCTTGACGATCTTGATGGCGCGCAACCCCATACATGGGATATTTCTGACCATTTAGAAACACACCTTTACCAGCGACGATCTCTATAGTACGTACACCCAACGGTTGCTTCACTACATCCAGCTCTTTTCCATTGACCATAAGTTTCGCAGTCACGGAATACAAATATGGATCTCTGACCCCGTCCCACAGGTGTGGATTTTTTAAGCGTAATGTTTGAATGGTATACGTTACACCTTGGGGGCTTATTTGCACCGCTTTGGTATCGCTACTGACTAATTTTCCATCATAACCTCTTATTTCCGTCACCAAAACTGCTTTTTGAACGGTTTTTTCCTTCGTTTCCAATTTAGCCTCCACCTGTATATCAGCCTGTTTGGAAGACACATTTTTTTGCCGGATATAAATACCTGCCGATGCACGATCAGTTACTACAAAATTCGTTTTGCTGGTCGTGATGATATGAACGGGTCTATAAATGCCACCGTAGATAGGGAATAGAAACTGGTTGATCGGCAAGACATCTCTTCGCGCCTTGTTGTCCGTCACCACAGTTATCGTATTTTCCTTTTCATAATCCACCGAATGGGTAATTTCAAAGGCAAACATCGAATAGCCTCCCCTGTGTTCGCCAATGTAGGAATCGTTGATATAAACTTGTGCAACCGAACCAACTCCTTCAAACTTCACAAAAGTTCTTTTTTCTTTATCAGACGGATTCAGGGTAAATTTCTTCTTATACACCGCCTTCCCCTCAAAGAAATTCCTATCCGTTTGCATATCATCCTTGTTATGGGTATGAGGTAACTGTACATTTTCCCAAACCTCTAAGCGTGTCCACTGCCCCTGGCTTTCAACGTATTTCTGACCATTTTCAAATTCAGTAAAGAAGGTTGAGTTATGAGCTTTATAGTATTGCCAATTATCATTAAATGACCTGACAACTCTGGATTGGCCATAAGTGGCCGATATGCTTAACACACCTAGGATTAAGAAAACGGCTATTTTATTCAAACGCATAGTTATATTATATAATTAGGATTATAACAATAGTCGAATATACTGTAATTTATGGGGTATTATGGCACACAATCGTTTGCCTAAATCACGAAAACGTTTACGTGAAGGCAGAACTAATTGTTAATGGTTGATGATTAATGGTTAATGTAAATCAATAGTTACACACCCGTTGTGCATTTTGATACAGCAGTGCCTCTATTCATGCTGAGGCTTGCCGAAGCATCTAAAGTCTTGTTAAGATATGATTTTTAGATCCTTCACTACGTTCAGGATGACAAAATAGAGCTTATAATGCACAACGGGTTTACACATTTCATACGGCCCGTCCGGATAATAGTTTAACGTGAACTCGGGATAAGCATTCGTTCGACGAGATATGTCACCCCTCTAGGGCTTATGGTGTAATTGAACTCCTTAAACGATAATCATCGACATGAGTTGCTATCCCGAACTCACGTTAGTTTACGTCAAACGTGTTTGCTTTTACCACAAACTGTTGAGCGTTTGCCGTGAACGCATGTACATTTATAATAAACTCTTGTACGTATGAGACAAACATATTTGAATATGGCGCATTTGCAAACACGTTTGCCACATACGTATGTGCATATACCGCAAAGTCATGTGCGTATGCCATAAACGCATGTACGTTTATGACAAAGTCTTGAGACTTTGTGGCAAACTGTTTTGCATTTGTGATAAACTATTGTGCGTTTGTGATAAAGTCTTGAGACTTTACGACAAATTGTTATGCGTTTGCTGTAAACGCATAACAATTTGTCAATTAACAATTGATGTAAACGGTTTATTTTCCCAACGCCATAATATGCTTATTGAGAAAGGAAAGAATACCTATTAGGATCAGCGCTCCTCCCAGTGCGATAAACATGTTGTTCACACCGAACATATCAGCGGCCCAACCTGTACCCAACAGTCCCATGACAGTTGGAATGATGGAAATACTGAAATACAATGAGAACACCCGTCCCATTACTTCAGGCCGAACCTCTTCTTGTAACACGGTTGTAAAACTCGCATTGTACAACGCCGCGCCCACACCTCCTAAGGTGGTTAATACCACAAAAAATAAGAAATGTTGAGGTGCCAATATACCCGACCATGCGAAAGTGATCCCAAGGACAATATTCATCAAATTGATAATGACTACCTTATGGATATTCGGCTTCCAAATGCCTAAAAGACCTCCGCCCAAAAGCATTCCTACACCCCATACCACTTCGATGATACTCATCTCCCATTTTCCTCCGCCAAAGTGGTTGAGGGTAAGCAATGGGAAAAGTACCGCCACGGGCATGATACAGAAGAATCCGATGGCGGAGTACAAAAAAAGATAAGAAAGTCCTTTTTTCGCCAGAATTTCGTTAAACCCGACCACTAGATCATTCCAAGCCTGCCGCAAACTGCTTTTCGCCTTTTCTACAATCTCCGGGTTGGGAATATGCACAAACAGCAAAGAAACGATGGCTACGACTGCCCCTCCTATATCCAAAAGCAACACATTTCCGATCGACATCAAGGTTATCGCCAACGCACCCAATGCAGGACCAGCGATAGCCGAGACAGATTGAATCATTTGATTGATGCCGGCAATGCGCAACAACTCGCTTTCCGGTGCTATCATCGGAACAGACGCTTGCATAGCCGGCATATGAAATGCTGAGCCAACAGATCGTAAGGCTAGCATCACATAGATTAAGATCAAACTTTCATAACCTAAATAAAAACTGATAGACATAACCAATGTACACAATGCCACAAAAGCATCGGCCAAAATCATGGTCATCTTTCTGTCCCAACGATCAATATAAACGCCGGCAAAAGGTCCAATCACTGCGGCGGGAAGCATCCCGGCAATAGCCCCATAGGCCAATACCTCAGCAGAGCCGTGCTCAATACTTAACCAAATAATAATCGCAAAATTGACGGCAGAACTACTAATCAACGAGATAAACTGCCCAACCCATATAAAAAGGAATTTCTTTTTCCAAGAATCTTTCATAAAATAAACGTTAAACGCAAAATGCCCATAAAAGGCTTCACTTTGTCAATAAAATAATAAAAATTAAGAGATTACATAAAACCAGACTCGGTTCTATGACACCAATGAACGCACGACAAGCCGTTCAGCTAAGCGACAAGTCTATCGCGTACGGTGCGGATGATATATTGGGCGTAAATATGCATAGTGTCGCAAATATAAGATAAAATTTCGAAATACGATTTCCAAAAATGAAGATTGAAAGACTGCTTGAAAATCCTTTTCTACATTTTGTGGGTTTATACGTTCTAAGGGGGGGGCTAAAAGGTTCATAAGTTCTTATCCTGCCAAAGTGGGGACAAATTGCTGAGTACTTATGTAGTTGAAAATATGATAAACGAAAACGGAATATTTTAATAATTGGTCGAAATGTTTTTTATTTTTATTGTATTCGTAAACAATAAGCTGATGGTCATTGATTGTAAAATAATAACTTTGCAGGAACATTAAAATTTAAAATAAATGCGAACAATATCACTTTTCATTGCAACAAGTTTAGATGGCTACATTGCAAAGCCTAATGATGACCTTAGTTTCTTAAAACTCGTTGAAAAAGATGGAGAAGACTATGGTTATGCAGCATTTACAGACACAATTGACACTTTGATTATTGGCAGAAAAACCTATGATTATGTGCTTAAAGAAGTCGGCTCATCTCATTACGACAACGGACAACGAGATGTTTATGTCATAACAAGAACGGAAAAACCGCAAGTAGGCAGAACGATTTTTTATACAGGTAACCTTACCGAATTGGCCAAACAACTGAAATCTGAAAAAGGTAAAAATATTTATTGTGACGGTGGCGCAGAAGTAATAAATGAACTATTGAAGCACGACTTAATAGACGAGCTTATCATTTCGATTATACCTGTTTTATTAGGTAACGGAACAAGGCTTTTTAAAGACGGACGGCCTGAACAAATGCTTGAACTTTTGAGTGCAAAAACATTTGATACGGGACTAACGCAACTACATTACAAACGAATATGAAAGTTTGGAGGCGCTCGGACAATTTATCAATAACTTTAAAAAAATAATAAGGCAAATCTTGATCAATTTAACGGTAAAAGATGTGAACAAATCAAAGGTCTTTTACACTGCATTGGGATTTACGAACACCCCTCAATTTTTCAACTTTGCAACCAAACCTATTGGAGACACGAAAACCAATATGGCACGGCTATTTTCACACCTAAATAAACAACTAAAAAAGAGAGACGATATGAATACACAAGTAGTTAAAGCATTTGGAACAGAAGCACCGACCGAAGATCTAAAACAGTTGAGCATTGAACGCCGTGAAGTAACGGCAAAAGATGTCGAAATAGACATTTTGTATTGCGGGGTTTGTCACTCCGATCTGCACACCGCGCGTAATGAATGGCGTGGCACGGTTTATCCGAATGTCCCCGGACATGAAATCGTAGGCCGTATCACAAAAATCGGAAACGACGTAACCAAATTCAAGATCGGTGATCTGGCTGCAGTAGGTTGTATGGTTGATAGTTGCCGTGAGTGTGAGCAATGTAAAAAAGGAAGTGAACAATATTGCGAAAAAGGAAATATCCAAACGTACAATGGTTACGAAAAGTATCTGAATAAGCAGACATTCGGAGGTTACTCAGAACTTATCGTCGTCGATCAGGATTTCGTTTTGCGTGTACCCGATAATCTGAATTTAGCGGCGACCGCTCCCTTATTATGTGCTGGGGTTACGACTTGGTCACCTTTAAAGCATTGGAATGTTGGACCAGGGATGAAAGTCGGTATTGTCGGTATCGGTGGTCTAGGACACATGGGTGTTAAATTGGCCAAAGCTATGGGTGCGCATGTTGTGGTGATCACAACCTCACCATCGAAGGTGGAAGACGCCCAACGGTTGGGAGCCGACGAAGTTATTCTATCCATAGATGAAGAACAAATGAAGGAAAATGCCAATACACTTCATTTTGTATTGGATTGCGTTTCCGCACAGCACGACGTAAATGCTTATCTGAGCCTTTTAAAAGTGGACGGAACCTTAGCACTTGTAGGAGCACCGGAGCATCCGCTTCCGATTGCAGCGTTCAGCCTTATCCCAACACGTCGAAACTTTGCAGGATCGACCATAGGCAGTATAGCCGAGACGCAGGAAATGTTGGACTTCTGCGGAGAGCATAACATTGTCTCCGATATTGAGCTGATCAAGATACAGGATATCAACACCGCTTACGACCGTTTGCTCAAAAGCGATGTGAAATACCGCTTTGTCATTGATATGGCGACACTGAAAAATTAATCTCACTAAATAACATAAAAAATAAATGGCGGTGGTTTCAGTACCATCGCCATTTTTCATATTTCCGTTATGATAAATAACTAAATTTTAACGTATGACAGATAATCGTTTGCTATAAGCTTTTGCTTGGAAAACGGCAGCCCCTTTTCCTTTATCAGCATCGTTCGTTCTGAAACCGTTATCCGTTACTTCAGATTGTCACGGTATACTTTTGCTTTCTTAACTTCTGTTTGGATATCCTTGCGTGCAGCATCGTAGGTTAACACTTTTTCGTAATCTGTGATTGCTTTGTTGTAAGCATCAGTTGCTTTTGCTTTATCATAATTGGCAACTCCTGCCGTACCGGTCAAAATTCCCAAATCGCGATAAGCAATAGCCCTGTTTTGATAAAGCTTCACATCGTTTGCATCAACGGCAATCGCTTTGCTGTAATCTTCGATTGCTGTCTTTAACAATTGCTCTTTCGCCGCCGCACCCAATTTACTGTCTGCACCCACCGCCAAATTATTATTTGCTTTTGCTTTATAATACAGCGCTGACGTATGCTTAGGGTTCAAGGCCAATACTTTTTTGAACGTTTCGACAGACTTGGTGAACTCACCGCTTTGAAACTGTGAATAACCCAACAAATACTGTACATCCGGATCGTTAGCCTCAGCCGGTAATGCCTTTTGCAGATGGGTTGCTGCTGCCTTAAAATCGCCTTCCAACAAAGCTTTCTGACCTAAGCGAACATTCGGATTGCTATGCTGCGTTTGCTCCTGTGCCTGCAAAGACAACGTGCATAACGCTACTGCAACCGAAGCTACCCCAAATCTTACCGTTTTCCATGGATTACTCAAAAATTTACGTTTCATATGTTTTATTTTTACTATTCTGCTTTTTATTATTTCCTAATACTTTATTCAGTTGACCCTATTTGTGTCTTCACGAACCAAGACCGCTTTGTGTACGTGTAAAGCTCAAAGAACTTCATGTATACTCGTTTTAAAAATGCACTATAATCAATCAGACATAAATCTCCATCAAATAGTTTAAAGCTGCAACCCGAAGTTATAAACATTTCCACACTCCACCCTGCCAACTGACATGATATGTGCAGAAACTGCCGATTTAACAGCTTTCCATTTCTATCTACATAAATAGTACCAAAAATGAAAGTTGGCATTTCTCTTGCACATGTAGGATGAAATAATTTATTAACGACATAACAGCTATATATCTGACAACTTGTCGGATTATCACACACATATATGAATAAAAACGACACATTTGATATTAATCAGGTACTATCTGTCATTAACGAGGACACCGAATTTTTTCCACTCATGAGTCCACAGGACGAGGAAGAAATGAGCAAAGCCGATATTCCTGACTACCTGCCCATCCTGCCGTTACGCAATACGGTCCTCTTTCCGGGGGTTGTCATTCCGATCACAGTAGGACGCAACAAATCCATAAAGCTCGTTAAAGAAGCCTACAAAGGCAACCGTACTATAGGCGTGGTCTCTCAAAAAGACATGAACATTGAAGACCCCACGCTCGAACAGCTGCATAAAGTCGGCACCGTTGCCAATATCATTAAAATATTGCAGATGCCCGACGGCAACACAACTGTCATTATCCAGGGTAAGCAGCGCTTTAAGATTGTTGAGTTACTATCGACTGAACCTTATCTCAAAGCGAAGGTAGAGCGCGTACCAGAAGACAGGCCTAAAGTATCCAGCAAAGAGTTCAAGGCGTTGATATCTTCCATTAAGGAGTTGGCATTACAGATTATCCAGCTTTCGCCACACTTGCCGAGCGAGGCTGGCATGGCTATTCGAAATATCGAAAGCCCTACTTTTTTGGTGAATTTCATATCATCCAATCTTTCGTTGGAAACGGAACAGAAGCAACATCTCTTGGAAATCAAAGATTTTGTGAAGCGTGCCAAGCATCTTTTGGAACACCTAACCACCGAAATTCAAATGCTGGAGCTGAAAAACCAAATTCAGAATAAGGTCAGGATAGATCTGGACAAGCAACAGCGTGATTATTTTCTAAACCAGCAGCTGAAAACCATTCAGGAGGAGTTGGGAGGCAACACCCCTGACTTAGAAATGGATGAATTAGAAAAGCGTGCCAAAGCCAAGAAATGGCCCAAAGAAGTGCAAAAGCATTTCACCAAAGAATTGGAAAAGCTGGGGCGCATCAACCCTGCCGCGGCAGATTATTCCGTACAAATCAACTATTTGGAATTACTGTTGGATTTGCCTTGGGGCGAATACACCAAAGACAATTTTGATCTGAACAAAGCTGTCAAGGTGTTGGACAAAGACCACTATGGCTTGGAAAAAGTAAAGCAGCGCATTATCGAGTATTTAGCTGTTCTAAAACTCAAAAACGACATGAAAGCACCTATCCTGTGCTTGGTGGGCCCTCCGGGAGTAGGAAAAACTTCCTTGGGAAAATCCATTGCCAGAGCCCTGGGTCGTAAATATACCCGTATGGCTTTGGGCGGCATACGTGACGAAGCGGAAATTCGTGGCCACCGCAAGACCTATATCGGCGCCATGCCCGGACGCATCATCCAATCATTGAAAAAAGCGGGCACATCCAATCCGGTATTTGTATTGGACGAAATAGACAAAATCGGTTCCGATTTCAAAGGTGACCCGTCTTCTGCTCTTTTAGAGGTTTTGGACCCTGAACAAAACACCAATTTCTACGATCATTATGTAGAGATGGAATACGATCTGTCCAAAGTGATGTTCATCGCTACGGCAAACTCTTTAAACAGCATCCAACCAGCTTTATTGGACCGGATGGAAATCATTGAAGTAAATGGTTATACGATCGAAGAAAAAATAGAAATTGCAAAAAAACACTTGCTTCCCAAACAACTGGAGACGCATGGGTTGAGCAAGAAAGATGTGTCCTTGAGTAATAATGTCATCGAAAAAATTATCGAAGAGTACACACGCGAGTCGGGTGTTCGTGGACTGGAAAAGAAAATCGGCTCTATTGTTCGCGGTGTAGCCACACGTATCGTAATGGAAAAGGCATACAATCCAAAAGTAGACAGCAAATTAGCAGTGGAAATTTTGGGTGCTCCGATTTTCGATAAAGATTTGTACGAAGACAATGAAGTGGCTGGCGTGGTGACAGGCTTGGCCTGGACTTCCGTTGGTGGCGACATCCTCTTTATCGAGTCAAGCCTAAGTCCCGGCAAAGGCAAACTTAGCTTAACCGGAAACTTGGGCGAAGTGATGAAGGAATCGGCGGCCATTGCCATGGCCTACCTCCGTTCGCACGCTGCTTCTTTTGGCATAGATTATAAGGTTTTCGACAAATGGGATGTAAATATCCACGTGCCTGCCGGTGCCACACCTAAAGATGGGCCATCAGCAGGTATCACCATGTTAACGGCTTTGACGTCGCTATTCACCCAACGCAAGGTAAAAGAAAAACTGGCCATGACCGGTGAAATAACCCTTCGGGGTCGTGTACTTCCTGTCGGAGGCATCAAAGAGAAAATATTGGCCGCAAAACGGGCCAATATCAAAGAGATTATTCTTTGCAAAGCCAACGAAAAAGACATCTTGGAAATTAAGGAAGACTATATCCGCGATCTAAAATTCCATTACGTGACCAAAATGTCAGAAGTCATTGATTTGGCACTATTGAATCAGAAAGTTAAAAATCCGAAAGATCTCAATCGTTCGGACAGCGAGTAAGATCCTTCCATGTAAACACACTGTTTCAAAACGTCAGCTTATGCCATCTGTGCCTTTAGCTGGCGTTTTTTATTGTTCTTTCCGTTTCCCATCACATTTCTTCGTCATATCGTGTTTGAAGCATGTGATGATGCGATTTCCAAAAAATCCACAAATCCCTTTGCATATCTTATTAAAACCACTATCTTTGTTCCACTGCCTAAAGCAGTACTTCTAATCAAAGCCTTTCAATGTTATAGGTCTTGATTTATAAAGAAGTGGCGAGAGACTGGCTCGATGACCCACTGGCAACCTTCAGCAACAGTTGAAAAGGTGCCAAATCCTGTCCAAAGCAATATCGCTTTGGAGCATATAAATAAAAAGGCAAAGATGATTACCTACGAACATCGTTCTAAATTTGAACTATTTTCTATATCTTTAACATCCACGTGTTGTTCCGCAACCATACGAATGCGTTAGTCGTTCATGGTAATGGATGTGACATAGCGCTAACATCAGAACATTATCAATCATTGAACGACCAAACTTCCGGAGGCCATTGGAGCGAGCGTGTGTATTTTTTATAGATTTAAATAACATTAAAATAATTTGATTATGTCATCAGCAAAAAACCTAAAATTTGAAACCTTACAAGTCCATGCAGGACAAGTAGCAGACCCCACTACCGGATCACGGGCATTACCTATATACCAAACAACTTCGTTTGTCTTTGAAAATGCAGAACATGGTGCGAATTTGTTTGCCTTAAAACAGTTCGGGAACATCTATACACGCATCATGAACCCTACGACCGATGTGTTTGAAAAAAGAATTGCCGCATTGGAAGGTGGCGTTGCCGCTGTAGCCGTAGCTTCCGGCCAAGCGGCTCAGTTCCTCGCGTTGAACAATATCCTGGAAAGTGGCGATAATTTTGTGGCTGGTGCCAACTTGTATGGAGGAACATACAATCAATTTAAAGTTTCCTTCAAGCGATTGGGTATAGAAACCCGTTTTGCGGCGGAAAGCGATCCGGAAATCATAGAGAGCCTTATTGATGAGAAAACAAAAGCTATCTATGTGGAAACCATCGGCAACCCGAGTTATAATATCCCGGATTTTGACCGAATTGCTACATTGGCACAAAAATACAATTTACCATTCATTGTAGACAATACATTCGGTGCGGGTGGCTATCTTTTCAAACCCTTTGAACATGGTGCGAACGTAGTGGTCGAATCGGCCACTAAATGGATAGGTGGGCATGGCACCAGTATCGGTGGGGTGATCATTGACGGAGGAAACTATAACTGGGGCAACGGTAAATTTAAACAATTTTCAGAACCTTCAGAAGGCTACCATGGATTGGTATTCTCCGATGTATTTGGCCCGGACGGACCTTTTGGCAATATCCAATTTGCTATTCGCACACGCGTAGAAGGCCTCAGGGACTTTGGTCCGGCCCTTTCCCCATTCAACTCCTTCCTACTTGTGCAAGGCTTGGAAACATTATCGCTACGTGTGCAGCGCCATGTAGACAATGCCTTGGAAATCGCGCAATGGTTGGAAGCACATCCTCAAGTGGAACAAGTAAGCTATCCCGGATTAAAAAGCCATCCATACCATCAAAATGCCCAAAAATACCTCAAAAACGGATATGGAGCAGTGCTGTCCTTTACGTTAAAAGGAGATCCTGCGAAAGCAAATGACCTTATTGATTCATTAGAGCTGATCAGCCATCTGGCCAACATGGGCGATGCCAAGACCTTGATTATCCATCCTTCGGCCACTACGCACCAACAGTTGCCGGACCAGGCCCAAAGGGAGGCTGGGGTATATCCCGGATTGTTGCGTCTATCCGTAGGTATCGAACATGTAGACGACATCAAAGCCGATTTGCAACAAGCCTTTGACAAAATCAAATAGCAAAAATTGCCACCATTAAAAAAAAGAGAGAGATACAGGAGGTGTCTAAAAAGTCTTGCAAACTCAAAAACACGTCCTTATTTATAAGGAACGATAGTTAAGGCATCGATGCTTAAATAGAGACGTCTTAAAGCATAGCACACAGCCTTTTTTGTCATCCCGACAATAGGAGGGGTCTAAGAAACTGTACATGTTTGCAAGGGTTTAGATCTTTCACTATGTTCAGGATGACAAATGAAGGGTTTAATACGCAGGTTAGACAAGGATTTCTCTTAACTTGACACCAATGCGAAACAAGTTTGGGACAGGGCCACACCTCCTCTTCACCTACAAACAACATAATAAAACCAGAAAATGAGTAAACGATTGATCATTGGGATGTTTGGCTTTGGCGTAGTAGGCCAAGGATTATATGATATCATAAAAACCAAAAACTTAAATTTAGAGATTAAAAAGTTTGTCATCAAAAATGCAGACAAAAAACGTAGCCTTCCAGCCGATTTGTTCACAACCGATGCCTCGGTGATATTGAATGATCCGGAAATCAATACCGTTTTGGAGTTGATAGACGACGCCGACGCAGCGTTTGAAATTACCAAAAAGGCCTTGACATCTGGTAAAAACGTTGTTTCAGCCAACAAAAAAATGATTGCCACACATTTGGAAGAACTGGTTAACATACAGCACGAACACGGGACATCTTTGTTGTATGAAGGCGCTGTGTGCGGTAGTATTCCCATCATCCGCAACCTGGAAGAGTATTATGACAACGAGTTATTGCATTCGGTGAGCGGTATTTTTAATGGTTCTTCCAATTATATCCTTTCTAAAATCTTTAACGAAAACCAAAACTATGACGAAGCCTTAAAAAGAGCGCAAGAGCTGGGCTTTGCAGAAACAGATCCGACCTTGGATGTAGGCGGTTTCGACCCGAAATACAAACTAGCTATCGTGGCATCACACGCATATGGCATTTACGTCAATCCAGATAACATATTAAATTTGGGAATAGACAAATTAGGAGAACAGGATATCCGTTTTGCAAAAGAAAAAGACTTTAAAATCAAACTGATTCCTTTGGCTAAAGAAATAGACAACAATAGAGTAGTCCTGTATGTTATACCAAAATTTATTAGCAAGGAACATATCCTGTATAATGTGGAAAATGAAAACAACGGCGTATTGGTCAAGGCTGCTTTTGCGGATGAGCAGTTCTTTTTTGGCAAAGGTGCAGGCGGACATCCTACCGGTTCGGCCGTATTGTCCGACATCACGGCATTGCGCTACGACTACAGATACGAGTATAAAAAGCATTTGGATGCCGATCAAATTCAGTACAGTACAGACTATGAACTAAAGGTATACTTACGCTACGCAGATGAAGCTATTCTTGACCGGATTACATTTACCTCTATATCCGAGAGATTTTACAGCGAGAATTTCAACTATGTCATCGGAAAAATCAATCTACAGGAGATCATTGCCAATCGAGAGTTGATCCATCAAGATGGTAATTTCATTGCGGAGATTTTATAAAGCCTAATTTAACTTTTCCAAAGTGTGGAACTTTGGAAAAGTTAAATTGGAATATCACCCCTGTTTAGCTATTTTTGCAGGCAAGATGTCAGATTTAAAATATAACCAAAGAGGTGTGTCCGCTGGGAAAGAGGATGTACACAATGCAATTAAAAACATTGACAAAGGACTTTTTCCAAAGGCTTTCTGTAAGATTATCCCTGATATCTTAGGTGGTCAAGCCGATTGGTGCAACATTATGCATGCCGATGGAGCAGGGACAAAATCCTCATTAGCGTATGTTTATTGGAAAGAAACCGGCGACAAATCTGTTTGGCGGGGAATTGCACAGGATGCTATCATCATGAATCTGGACGATTTGCTCTGTGTAGGCGCTACCGACAATATCCTCCTCTCATCTACCATTGGTCGTAATAAGAACCTGATTCCCGGCGAAGTCATTGCCGAGATCATCAACGGTACAGAAGATATATTGGAAGAATTGCGTTCGCTGGGTATCGGCATTTATTCTACCGGAGGCGAAACAGCTGACGTGGGCGATTTGGTGCGTACCCTCATCGTGGACAGCACTGTGACCTGCCGCATGAAACGCGAAGATGTCATTTCCAATCATCGCATCAAAGCTGGAAATGTCATCGTAGGTCTAGCATCATACGGACAGGCCTCCTACGAAAAGGAATACAATGGTGGAATGGGATCCAATGGTTTGACATCAGCCCGCCACGATGTCTTCAATAAGAAAATAGCCGAAAAATATCCGGAAAGTTATGATCCTGCCGTGCCATACGAACTGGTATTCTCAGGCGGATGCAACTTAACAGACATCATAAAAACAGAAATCGGAACAGAGGTCACCGCAGGAAAGCTGGTGTTATCCCCAACCCGCACATATGCTCCTGTTATCAAATCTGTCTTAGACCGTTACCGTCAGCAAATTGATGGTATGGTACATTGCTCTGGCGGTGCACAAACCAAAGTATTGCATTTCGTCGATCAGGTGCATGTTATCAAAGATAACCTGTTCTCTATCCCACCCCTATTCAAGCTTATTCAAAGCCAATCCAATACCGATTGGAAAGAAATGTACAAGGTATTCAATATGGGACACCGCATGGAACTTTATGTACCTGAAGAAATCGCCTCTGATATTATCTCCATTTCCGAATCGTTTGGTATAGCCGCTAAAATCGTCGGGCGTGTGGAAGAAGCAACAACTAAAAAAGTAACGATCCGTTCTCCTTATGGAGAATTTGTTTATGAATAGCAATACGCGCAAAATAGGTTGTTGGTCATAGCAAAAACGGATTACCAAGCATCGGGAAGTATTTCGATGTTATTGCGGTATAAACGGATTTTTCCATTATTTTCCAAAATCTTTAAAAGCCTGGAAATAACCACTCTGGAAGTGTTTAGCGCATATGCTATTTCCTGATGAGTTTTGTTGATGGTCAAGGTATTGTTAACTTTCGCAATGCCCCGAAGGTAATTTTCCAGTCTTTCATCCATATGCATGAAGGCAATATTGTCTATGGCCGAAAGCAATTCATTAAAACGGCTGTTATAGCTCTCAAAGACGAAATACCGCCATGTTTTATACTTACCGATCCATTCCTCCATCATACCGACGGGAATCATAAGTACCAATCCATCGTTTTCGGCCACTGCCCGGATTTCGCTTCTTTTATCACCCATGCAACAGGCCAGTGTCATCGCACAAGTATCTCCTTTTTCCAAGAAATAGAGCAACAATTCTCCCTTATCAAAATCCTCACGCATGACCTTAATAGCCCCATTGATTAACAGGGGCATGGTCTTGATGTATTGACCAATATCAATTAAGACATCTCCTTCTTTGAACCCGACAAGCTTTCCCGTTAAAGTCATTTCTTTCACCAAAGCAGGCTCAAATATCCCGTCATATACCTCATGAATAAGTGCCTCTGCCTCCATCAATTTAATTTTTAATGAGGTAATTTATCCTTGAGCAACCCATAAAACCAGGTGCCTAACAATGCTCCGAAAATAACGACTAAAATCGACAAATAGCCTGCACCCAACAATATGAACATCGGGCCGGGACAGGCTCCGACCAAGGCCCACCCCAATCCGAAAACAATGCCCCCTAGGAGCGTGCGCTTCAGTCCCTTTTCCTTATCGGCTATTTTTATGGGCTCACCGTAAATATCCTTTAGGTTATTTCGTTTAATGATTTGTACAATGATTATACCCAAAACCAATGCCGAACCGATGATGCCATACATATGGAACGACTCAAAATTAAACATCTCGAAAATCCGGAACCAGGATGCAGCTTCGGATTTGTACATCACAATGCCGAAGAAGACACCGATAAATAGGTAAACAAATGTTTTTTTCATGTGTATGATTAAAGCTATATGAACTGCCTTTCTTCTATGCTAAAAAAGCAATGGAAAGATGAAATGTACCATTATAAGGCCACCGATAAAAAAACCAATTGTAGCGGTAAACGATGGTAATTGGAGGTTACTAAGGCCTGATATAGCATGTCCTGACGTACAACCTCCTGCATATCGCGAACCAAATCCAACTAAAAGGCCTCCTATCAGTAGCAAAAACATTATTTTGATATCGGAAAAAGCGGCCTTTCCGAACAGTTCCATTGGCTGATAGGATGCTCCCGCACTCTCCAATCCGTATCCTTTCAAAGTGTCTATCGTTTTCGGGTTTATTGCCGGCACCTGATCGTGTGACAAGTAACGAGAGGCTACAAAGCCCCCTATAATTCCCCCTAACAGCACGACAAGATTCCAACGTTGCGCCTTCCAATCAAAACGGAAAAAATCACACGTTTTATCAGCACCACATATCGTGCACAATGTCTTAAAATTGGAAGACACCCCAAAACTTTTCCCGACATATAACAGCGCGAACATCATCACGGCTATCAACGGACCACTAACATACCAAGGCCAAGGACCTAATATCCATTCCATATATAATATTTGATTATTTAAAAATTAAAATCTGTGCTTGAGATTATCCAAAATACGCTCCTCTATAGAACTTTTATAGATGTTCCTTGATCAATCGCTCCAGCTCATTCGCTTGGAACACGCCCGATTGTCTCCAACGGATTTCGCCATTTCGGAACAAAATCAAGGTCGGCACCCCTCGTATGCCAAGGGTTGACGCTACTTGTGGGTTCTTGTCCACATCAATCTTGATAATGGTCGCTATATCGCCAATACGGTTTTTCAATTCGTCCAAAATAGGTGCTTGCATCTGGCATGGTCCACACCAGGTGGCAAAAAAGTCTACCAATACGGGTTTATCCTGCTGTATGATTTCTTGAAATGTCATGTCATTCCTCTTTTTTTATCCAACTTCTAATTTCTGCAAAAATCGTGTTTTGATTGCTGCATAAAGGTAACTTTAGTTACAAAACGGAACGATGTTGACTTTATTTTCGATTTGGTTTATTATCGAAATGGTTATTTCACCTTTTCCTTAATTTCAGAAATAAGTTATTCTCATCCGTGGCGGGTGAAAACGTACTATCAAATAGCTAAAAACGTCATACTTTCCAGGGTTGAGTATGACGTTTTTAGGTTTATTTTTAACTCAAAAATATTTTTTCCAACTCCAACGGAGGAATATACTGTCCGTTTCTATAAACCCGCATATTACCGCCGGAAATCTCATCGATTAAAAGGAGCTGATTGTTCGAGGCATCATGACCAAATTCCAATTTAATATCATAAAGTTCCAACCCCTTCTCTGCCAACGCTCCCTTTACAATATCACATATTTTTCTGGTCAATTCAGTAAGTTCATCATATCGCGCTTCGCTAAGGATATCCAACATAGCCAAAGCATCTCGCGAAATAACCGGATCGCCACGCTTGTCGTCTTTTATGGTGACTTCTACGAAGCGGTCCAAATCTTGCCCTTCTTCGCAATATGCCGCATACCGTCGGTAGAAACTTCCCACAGCTTTGTAGCGACAGATCACTTCCAATCCTTTGCCCAATACCTGCGCATTTTTTACAACCATAGATACATCATCTATATCCGCCGACACATAGTGGGTGGGGATTTGCAGGCTGTTCAGCAGTTCGAAAAAATACTTCGTCATTTTTAGACCTGACTTTCCTGCCCCGTCAATGGTGAGGCCCACGGTATTGGCACCCGGGTCGAAAACACCGTTTTCACCGGTTACGTCATCTTTAAATTTCAGCAGGATCCGGTTACTGTCCAATTGGTAGACATCTTTTGTTTTACCTTGATATATCAGTTGCATGGTATTGATTTTATGATGCGCAAAATACAAAAAATCTATTTAATTGTAGGAGATTATTGGAGCAAGCGGGACAATGGATTCATAGAATTAGGGCACTTACCCGTAAATATGTTTATGACCATATTTATTTTCAGTATTACTCTTTTTCTTTTTAGGCAATCCTATTGTGAAGACCGATCCCTTATAAGGAATACTATCAACATGAATAGTACCGACGTTGAGACGGATAAGTTCATTGCACAACATCAGTCCCAAGCCTGCTCCTGGTTCCTCTTCCGTGCCGACCGAGCGTTGTTGCACGGTATTAAACAATAGTCTGGATTTGTCCGGAGACATACCGACGCCGTGGTCCTTTACATGAATATAGATACATGCCTCATCTTCTGATGTATCGACGATGATCTTCCCACCCGTATGGCTGAATTTGATGGCATTGCTTATGAGATTGCGGAATATAATGGTCAGGTGCCTTCGGTCCGCATATACGGTATGCCCCGGATCGATAGCGATATCGAATAGCAGTTTTTTTGACCTGTACCTTGGTTCGAAAAAAAGAACAATATCCTCAATAACCTCGTTGATACGCACTTCCGACAGGTTTTTCTTTATACCGTGCATACTGCTGCTGCTCCACTCCAACAGGTTTTCCAAGACGGTATTCTGTTGCACGATATGCTGCTGTAAGCGGATGATGAACGCTTCAGAAATATCTCCCGAGAGCATTTGCTGCCTAAGCAGATCGACCATATTCTCCAGGGTCGCCATCGGGCTTCGCATATCATGGGCTACAATGGAGAACACCATCTCTTTTTCACTGTTCAGGGCCTGCAACTTGAGACGTTGCTCTTCAATCATCTGGGTATTATTATAGATGATGTTCTTGAAGAAAGAAACTGCTACCACAATGAAAGCCAATGCTGAAGCGATATTGTACAGTACACGGTCACGAGGAACGGTTTCTTCGTGAAACACAATCGCAGGATATGCATATATGGACAGTATAGCCACTATCACAACTGTACCGACACAAACCTGAAGCACATTGCTGTCATACAGCAACATGGAGAGAATAAGGATGCAGAGTAAGAAGTATTCCCCACCGTTACGGTAAATCAGTCCGCCAAAATAGAAAACAAAAAATGACGAAACCAGAAGAATCACCCTTGCCATGGCGTGTTTTCGGTAATACTGTAAGATTAATACAAGGATCAGAAAAAATGCATTGAAAAAATTAAGCCCAGACAGTACGAATCGATATTCTCCATAATTAACTATAGAAAAAAAGAGCATAAAGGGGACACATAACAACACAACCAGATTGACCATCTGCACCCTTTTGAGTTCTATATAGGACATATCCGGTTCGGATCCTATATATGTCAATAAGTGCCAGTAATGTAATAGGTTTTTCATGTGTGTCTTTCTGCCGTAAAAATAAAAAATATACGCTGTTAATCTTTATTTATGCCATATATTTTTTGGATGACGGGGGTCCAAGTCGGGAAAATCCTTTTTGTTCTTTATCCCTGAAATCTGAGCAGAAGACAAAAAAAAGGTTTCCAAACGGGGAGAATGGAAACCTTTAACTAACCAATTATAAACCTAAATTATGATACCACAAAGGTAAGTGATAATAGAATACCAAACAAATCAAAAAGCGCTTATTGGCAAGATTTAACATAAACTTAACATTAGTGTACTTTAAACACTATCCCCCTGTGTTTATATAACAAACATTTGACATTTTCCAGATAGTATTTTTGCTACATTTGCCCCCGAATGAACGTTCAATTGATAAATAAAAAAGAAGCGATATTCCAAAGTGCGCTTCAACTCATCCATGAGCATGGCTTCCACGGAACCCCCATGAGTCAAATCGCATCCTATGCACAAGTGGCCACAGGTACGATTTACCATTACTTTGCATCAAAAGACGAGCTGATTCTGGAACTCTTCAAATATTGCAGGGAAAAAATGAACGAACACATTTTTTCTTTCCGTGAGGAGCTCTCATATAAAGAACGTTTTTTCTTTATATGGAAGCGGTTAGTGGAATATTACATAGAACACAAGGAAATTTTTCGTTTTGTTGAACAATTTTACTCTTCGCCTTATTTTGAGATTATGCAAAAGTCGAAAGACCCCAGTTATTATGGAGCCGATCGCATGCGCCTGTTCTTTGAAGAAGGCATAAAATTAGGTCTCATTAAGGATGTCAGCTTTGCTACCTTAGTAGCTGTGTACATGGGCCCGGCCATATCGTATATAAAAAATATTATCTACGGTTTTTGCAAAATGAATGAGAAGGATCGCGAAAACCTTCTGGAAATAATTTGGAATGGTGTTAAACATTAAATTAAAATGAATTTTAGAAAGACAGCTTTAGTTTTACTCATAGCATCATGTGCCTTGGGGCAATTGCGTGCACAATCCGAGTCAGGACAAACCGAAGGCTTACATCAAAATGCCTCCCTACCCGACTTGATAGATTATGCCCTGCGTAACAAAATCGAACTCAAACAAGCAGCCATAGATAAGGAAATCGGCGAGCGTGAAATCGCTTCTGCTCTATCCGGGTGGTTTCCGCAGATCAACGCCACAGGAAACTTAGTGCATAACATACAGTTACCCACAACCGTTATCTCGGGAAACACGATTACAATGGGGCAAAAGAACACCAGTGGGCTAACCTTTCAAGCCGACCAATCCATCCTCAGTCCGCAATTGTTCCAAGCTTCCCGTGCGGCAAAATTCATTCGTCAGCAAAACGACTTGAACGTGGAGAGCACCAAAATACAAACTGTGGTGGATGTCAGTAAAGCGTATTATGATATTCTGACCTCAGAAGAATCGATTAACATCATCAACGAAAACATTGCACGGTTGCAACGGCAATATACCGAGGCCAATTCACGGTATGAAGTGGGTCTGGTCGACAAAACCGATTACAAAAGAGCACAAATATCCTTGAACAATGCACAGGCACAGCTGAAATCGGCTAAGGAAATCCGGGATTATAAATATGACTATTTGAAAATGTTGCTGGGGATGCAAAATACACAACCGCTGACTCTTTCATTTGAAAATCAGAACCTGGAAGCTAATATCTTGCTGGATACGACAGAAATCCTGAACATTGCAAACCGGGTAGAATTTAAGCAACTGCAAACATTAAAGGAACTGCAACAATTAAACACCCAGTACCAAAAATGGAATTTTCTGCCACGGCTGAGTGCTTACGCCAATTATGCCCTAAACTATCGCAACGACAATTTCGGACGATTATATAACGACAACTTTCCAAATTCGTCCGTGGGCTTATCCTTATCCGTTCCCATTTTCACGGGCACAAAGCGCATTCAAGAGCTTCGCAAGTCGGAATTGCAGGAAGAACGGCTAGCTTGGGACATCCGAAACGTAGAAAACCGCATCAGCACAGAATATGCCGCAGCCATGACCAGCTATCGCGCCAATATAACCGAATGGCGAAATGCAAAAGAGAACATGGCACTTTCTGAAGAAGTATACAATACCATCAAGCTCCAATATGATGCAGGCGTTAAATCCTATTTAGAGCTAATGACGGCCGAAACGGACTTGAAAACGAGCCAACTAAATTATTTAAACGCCCTTTATGCTGTTCTGTCCAGTAAATTGGACATTCAAAAAGCATTGGGTACTGTAGCTATTACAAATTAACAACCTTTACCAAAAAGCAACTAATGAGCAATATGAATAAGCATTATTTATTTTCAGCATTATTAATAAGTTCAGCCCTGTTTTGGCAGGCTTGCGGGTCAAAAGATACATCCAAGCAACAAGCCCCACAGGGTGAAATAGCCGTTCCGGTTTCTACTGTTCAGGTCGAAAAGCAGCTGGTGTCCGGCACAAAAAGCTATCCGGCGAGTGTCGTCCCCCTGCAGGAGACCGAAATAAGAGCTGAGGTCAGTGGCTATATCACCAAAATCAATGTGATCGATGGCGCATTCGTGACAAAAGGCCAAGCTTTGTACGAGATCGACCGCATCCGCTACCAAGCGGCTGTTGATCAAGCCAAAGCCAATTTGGAAATTGCCAAAGCCAACCTTCAACGGGTAGAAAAGGATTTGGCCCGTTACCAGACCCTTGCTGAAAAGGATGCGATTGCTAAACAGACCTTGGATTATGCCACAACGGACGTCAACAATCAAAGAGCTCAAGTACAAGCCGCACAGGCAGCTTTGACAACCGCTGAAACGAATCTTCAACGATCGGTCATTCGTGCACCGTTTTCCGGAATGGTGGGTATTTCACAGGTGCGAAATGGTGCTTTGGTTTCTCCCGGAACAACCTTATTGAACACGATTAGCTCCGTGGACCCCGTTGCTGTTGAATTTCAGATCAGCGAAAGAGAAATTTCAGAATTCGCGGCTTACCAAGCCGGAAAATCTTCCAATGACATCAATATCGTACTTCCTGACGGCTCGTCCTATGCAAATGCAGGCAAAATTACCACTATTGATCGTGCAGTCGATCCGACAACCGGAACATTAAAAGTACGTGCTACGTTCAACAATACACAGCATGCCCTACGTGCCGGCATGAACCTTACCATACAAGTTAAAAGTTCGTCATCGACCGAACAGTTGGTGATTCCTTTCAAAGCTGTACAAGACCAATTGGGCGTGTACAATGTATACGTCGTGAACGACAGCAGCAGAGTCGAGCAGAAACAAGTGGAATTGGGATTGAAAGTTGACGACAAGGTGGTTGTGCAATCGGGTGTAGAAGAAGGCCAAAAAATTGTGGTAGATGGCATCATGAATATGCGTAGCGGTGTGAAAGTGATTGAAAACACGGCACAACAAGCTCCACAGCAGTAATGTAGCGGACGAGGATGACTCGTCAACATTGTTAATTTTTACTTTTTACTTGAAAAGATGATATCAGAAGTATTTATCAGAAGGCCGGTCACAGCAATGGTCATTTCCATATTAATCTTAATTATCGGAACGATCTCGATCATGACCTTGCCTATCAGTCAATATCCTTCCATCGCACCTCCAACGGTTACTGTTACAGCAAACTATACCGGAGCCGATGCGCAAACGGTGGAGCAAACGGTGACAACGCCTATCGAGAGCCAGATTAACGGTACGCCCGGAATGATCTATATGTCATCTAATAGTACCTCAAATGGTCAGGCCCAAATCACGGTTACTTTTGAAGTGGGTACAGACATCGATGTAGCGACCTTGGACGTGCAAAACCGCGTGGGCATTGCCGAACCGGCACTTCCCGAAGCTGTTCGCCGCTTGGGCGTAACTACCCGTAAGGCCAATACGGACATTCTGATGCTTGTTTCGCTCGTTTCGCCAAAAGGAACTCGAGATGACAAATTTTTGGCCAACTATGCCAACCTATATGTAAAAGACGCTATGATGCGCGTTAAAGGTGTTGGTGATGTGACCGCATTTGGCCAACCATTCTCCATGCGGGTGTGGTTAGATGCCAATAAGCTGACAGCATTAAATCTCACACCTGCCGACATTTCTTCGGCTATTGCCGAACAAAACCTCCGGATGCCGGGCGGTTCCGTCGGTGCGCCGCCGCAACAAAACGCACAGGTTTTTGAATACCCCGTCATTACAGACTCTGATCTGTCAAATGTAGAAGACTTTGAGGATATCATCATCAAATCCAACACAGATGGCTCTATTGTCTTGTTAAAGGATGTAGCCCGTGTGGAATTGGGACAATTCAGCTATGCAACGACAACTCGAGTCAACGGCATGAAATCCACAGGGATGATGATTGCACAAACCCCTGGAGGCAATGCCGTAGAAACAGCTGAAGGTATATATGCAGCATTGGAGAACCTAAAAAAATCGTTTCCGGAAGATGTCGATTACGTGGTCGGATACGAAACGGTTTCCGTTGTACATGCTTCCATCGAATCCGTTATACATACTTTGCTGGAAGCATTGTTATTGGTCACATTCGTGGTCTTTTTCTTCCTGCAATCTTGGAGAGCCACGCTCATTCCGGTATTGGCTATTCCGGTATCCATTGTTGGTACCTTCATCTTTTTTACCCTGTTTGGCTTCTCTATTAATAATTTGACCCTACTAGCTTTTGTATTGGCCATTGGTATTGTGGTGGATGATGCCATCGTTGTGGTAGAAGCGGTGCAACATTACATTGACCATTACAAACTAAGCGCCAAAGAAGCCACTATCCGAGCCATGCGAGACATTACCGCTCCGGTTATTGCCATCGGACTTATTCTGGCCGCAGTATTTATTCCCGTCGGTTTTATTCCGGGTATGGTGGGCAAGCTGTATCAGCAATTTGCCATCACCATTGCCGTATCGGTACTTATTTCCGCGTTTGTTGCTTTATCCCTCACTCCTGCCCTCTGCTCATTATTGCTACGGCCTACATCTGTAAATAAAGACGCCAAAGGATTGAACAAATTTTTCTATAAATTCAACCTGTGGTTTGAAAAAGTTACACACAACTATTCCCGAGGTGTGAAACAATGTATCCGCAAGGCACCATTGGCGCTGATTATCTTGTTATGCATCTTTGTGGGAACGGGTTACATGTTCAAGGTTAAACCTACCGGTTTTATCCCGACAGAAGATAACGGTATGTTCTTTGCAGGCGTGACTTTGCCTGAAGGAGCTGCCGCCAATCGAACGTCGACAGTACTAGACGAACTAGAAGCCGACCTACGCAAAGATTTCCCTGAAATCAAGCACATAACTTTAATATCTGGAATCAATATCTTAAACAGATCGTTCAAATCCAATGGCGCAACATTATTTGTGTCACTAAAACCATGGAAAGAGCGTAAACGTACTTCGGCAGAGATCACAGGTACTATTATGGGGAAATACCGAAATTACAGCAAAGCACGTATTTTGGCCGTTACGCCTCCTGCTATACCTGGACTTGGTACTTCGGGCGGATTTTCTATGATGCTTCAAGATCATCAAACAGTTGATATCAAACAATTCGAAGCAGTTGTCGGACAATTTCTTGCGGCAGCAAACCAACGTCCGGAAATCGGCATGGCGTATACCTTATTTAACTCCAATTCGCCGAACTTTAAGGTTTCCGTCAACCGCGAGCAAGCCAAGAAGATGGCTGTACCCGTCTCTTCGGTCTACAGCACGTTATCTGCCTATTTGGGATCGGCCTACATCAACGACTTTACCAAATATGGACGTAATTTCCGTGTCGTTACCCAGGCCGATCAAGATTACCGCATGAACATCGAAGACATCAATAAGCTTTATGTAAAAAATCTGCAAGGTGCTTCTGTTCCGATGAGCAGCTTAGTCTCTTGGGAATTGGTACAAAATCCTTCCATCATCAACCACTACAACATTTTTAGAAGTATCGAGGTTAGTGGTTCGGCAGCACCGGGCTATAGCTCCGGCGATGCTTTGAATGCCTTGGAAGAGGTGGCTGCCCAAACGTTGCCCGACGGATATGGGTATGATTTCTCGGGCTTGTCCCTTCAGGAAAAGCAGTCAGGAAATATGACAATCATTATCTTTGCTTTGTGTATTGTCTTCGTATTCTTGCTATTGGCCTCCTTATATGAGAGCTGGTCTGTACCGTTTTCTATTCTATTGTCTGTACCGATCGGTATTTTTGGGGCTATTTTAACCTTGTTGTTCATTCCGGCCTTAGACAACAATATTTATGCACAGATTGGTTTGGTAACCATTATCGGACTGGCGGCAAAGAATGCCATCCTGATTGTGGAGTTTGCTAAAGAACGGGTAGATATCGGAATGCCTCTTTTAGATGCAACATTGGATGCTGTGAAGCTCCGGTTACGGCCAATTATCATGACATCCTTTGCCTTTATTTTAGGTATTATTCCTTTGATGCTCTCTACAGGTGCCGGAGCTTTCTCCCGTCAAACCATTGGCTGGACAGTCTTTGGAGGTATGGGAGCGGCCACGCTATTGGGAATATTCATTATTCCTGTTCTCTTCTACGTCATCACGAGAATGGCCTATGGAAAGAAAAAACTGGCTGAACTGGAAGCTAACTTTGATCCTGAAAAAGCAAAAAATCTAAGTGCTCATTAATTAAGTGCCCATTCAATCATAGATAAAGAGAAGTTCTTGGAGCTTCTCTTTATTTAAAGCCCACAAAGGAAGCAAAGCACAGGTTTTTGTGTAGGACGTCCACCTTTTTGAACCCTACTTTTTCCAACAGTTGCAATTGGTATATTAAGCTTCGAGGCGAATCTTCCTTCTCGATATAGGCAAATACGTGATCCCTATAATCCTCGTCTTTTAAACCTGTCAGGTATTTACCATATAAATCCTGATAAATGTATTGTTGCAATGCTTTTGTATGTTGATGCACCAAATCAAAAATCCAAATACTGCCTCCATCATGCAACAGGCTGTACAACCTTTCAAAAGCTGTTTCCCAATCGCGATCGTCTCTGAGATGATGCAACACAGCTGTGGCTATAATCACATCAAACTTCTTCCCATCAAAATCAACGGATCGGAAATCGCCTTTTAACGTCTTCACGCTTCCATCCGTCATCGCTTCCACCCTTTCCTGTGCTTTGTCCAGCATTCGCTGACTCAAATCCACTAAGGTCACGTCGATGTGCGACACTTTCTGCGACAATTTAACAGAATAATTACCCGCACCACAACCAATGTCTAAAACAGCTGTCAGTGAAGGATAATGCCGAGCAATGGCTTCAGTTATTAACTCCATATTAAAAGCAGCATCCAATGTTGTCTGCTGTCCGGTTTCCAAGTTGGAAAAACGTTCTACATCCTTATCGAACCGTTCTTCGATTTCTTTTAACGTTGATTTCATGTTTCTTCTTTTTTTCAAATTTAACACCTTTAAAATACTATTTCCGGTTTCAAATAAAATCGTTAATTTTATCTATCCATAAATTGGTTGTGGAAATCATCAATATCTATTATCATGTCAATAGCAGAAATCAAGATAGACATCATCCATAAAATAACCGACTTACAGGATGATAAAATCATTAAGCAAATCAAAGATATCTTAGACTTTGAGCTTAACCAAGATACTTATTTACTTTCTGAGCCACAACAAAAACAGATTTTGGAGGCAAGAGAAGAATACTTGGCAGGAAATATTTTGTCGGAACATGCTGCTAACGAACAAATCGAGGAATGGTTAAAAGGAAAGTAATATGGACTGTACGAGCTCACATGGAAAGAAAAGCAATCCTTGAATATTGGAATCGAGCGCAACCACTCCAAAACTTTTAGTATCAAATTAAATCACTTATTTACGACATCCCTTAAGCTTTTAGCTTCAAACCCTGACGTTGGACGAAAAACACAGATAAAAAATATCCGGGTAAAACTTATTCGAGAGTATCTTTTATTTTACGAAATATTTGAAAAAGAGATTGTGGTATTAACAATTTGGGATGGGCGACGTAATCCTGAAAATCTTAAATTAAAAGAATAAAAATAAATATTATATATAACGCAACCAATCCTCATGCAACTATACACCATAGACACCGGATTTTTCAAACTTGATGGTGGCGCTATGTTTGGCGTCGTTCCCAAATCGATATGGCAACGCACCAACCCGGCAGACGACAAAAACCTGTGCACCTGGGCCAACCGCCTACTCCTTATCGAAGACGGAAAAAGGTTAACACTAGTCGATACCTCCATCGGTGACAAACAAGACGACAAATTTTTTAGTCACTACTATCGACACGGTGAGGATACGTTGGAGAAATCCTTGGCTAAACATGGTTTTCACCAAGATGATGTTACAGATGTATTCTTGACACACTTACATTTTGACCACTGTGGTGGCGCCATCGCAAGAGAAGGTGACCTTCTTCGTCCGGCATTCAAAAATGCTACCTACTGGAGCAATGAAAAACACTGGAACTGGGCTGTTCATCCCAATCCAAGGGAAAAAGCTTCCTTCCTCAAAGAGAACATTCTTCCTATACAGGAAAGTGGTCAATTAAAGTTTATCAAAGAGGATGAATCGTACGACGATCAAATAACCATACGCTATGCCTACGGACATACCGAAGCAATGATGTTGCCACAGATTCACTACAAGGGCAGAACCATTTTATATATGGCCGATCTGTTGCCGTCTGTTGGCCATATTCCGTTGCCTTATGTCATGGGTTATGATGTTAGGCCATTAACGACCATGGACGAACGCCAAAGTTATTGGAAAGAAATTGTCGACAACGAATACATCCTGTTTCTGGAACATGATCCCGTTAATCCATGTTGTACGTTGCAACATACTGAAAAAGGTATCCGTTTAAAGGACACCTTTCGTTTAGAAGATATCTAAGACTAGCCTTTACACCGTTTTATAAAGCTCACAGATAACCCTGACTTGCACAAAAAGATTAATTATAAATTCTGTTGGAATCCGTGCGATCTGTGAGACAATAAGTTTTTTATCCAATCGGCTCTAAATATTGCGCATAGCAATATCCTTCTTCGCCATCCTTCGTGCGAACCAACCACCACTGATCGTTGGCCCGGCTCATCAACGTAATGATTTCGTCTTTTGCCGCTTTCCCAACAATAGGTTGATCCGTTCCCGGCCCCTTACGGATATTGAGATTGGAATTTTGGGTAATCACCCGGACCTGACTGCCGGCTACTGCAGAAGACACGTCAATATTCATCACCACATCTCCTGAAAGGAAATTGGGATCTATCTGGTTATAGATATCCCACAATTTATTTTTTACATCAGCATTAGGAGCTGTACCACGTATCTGCAACACACCATCTTGTTCTGCATACCGCAAGTCATCTATTCCAGATGCATTAGCTGTATCCAACAATACTTTATATTTATCTAATAGTGCCATGTTTCTCTCTTTTAAATTATTTTACAGTTAGTCCTGACATATCTACTTTTTTAGGATTCAAAGCATCCAAAGCCATTTTTAACGTCTGCACATGGGCTTGCTCCAACGAACCCGTTACTGTGATGACCCCATCTTTCACATCGGCCTGTATACTTGGAAAATCTTTGGTCGCGTCGATCACTTTGTTGATAAGGTCTGCATCGCTTACGCTCGTTTCAATGTGTGGCAATTCCACCACAATGTTATTAACGACCGATTTGATGTGCTTCGTATCCACATTTTTAGCGGCTTCTTCCAACTGGCGTTTTTCATCATCGGAAGCCACAGTCCCCGAAAGCGTGATGACGCCATCTTTAGCATCAACCGATACGTTCGGATGGCCAGAAGTAACTGTTTCGACTTTCGCCTTAAGATCTGTGTCTGAAACTTTGGACTTACAGGAAATAGTAGCCAAAGTAAGCGTTCCGGCTAAGGCCAAAACTGGGATTAATTTTTTTAAGTTCATAATGATGTTATTAATCTTAAATGTTAGAACAATATACGCATTAGTAAACACAAAAAAACGTCAATTGTTTAGATCTTTTAAAAAAACAGAAGAAATTCGGCACTAATATATCGCTAATACTTGTTGTTGCATCCCATTAAAGTGAAGAACATCTCCGACAGTCTTCCCTATTAAAAGCCTTCCAATAGGTGAAGAAGGTGAAATCGCCCAATACTCCTTCTCCTCAAACTGAATCTTCCCGATACTAATCGTTAAAAAATACATGGCCTTTTCCGTGATGACCAGCGCACCCAAAGCTACTCGATCCATAGCGATATTGGTAATCTGTTGCAAAATGCTCAAATCTCTCTTTGCCTGTGTCAATTGGTCTTGATAGCGGTTCAGATCTTGCTGTATCATTTCTCGAGACGTTTCGTATTTGTCTCCCGCACTACTTTTGGTCTCGTTCTCTATAGATTCCTGTGCATTTCCTATGCCGTCGACAATTTCTTGGATACGGTTTTTGGTCAGATGTATACAGATAGACAATAGTTTTTGTTTAATATGGTGCATATGTATGGTAACTTTGCAGACGCGCGCTTCGCTAGGTGGTTTCATTTTGTCGTGTACTGCATATTTTTGTGCAATAAAAAAAGCGCCAAGCATAATGTTGGCGCTCTTCAAAACATTTTGGTTTTAGTCTTAGTTTTTCAACGCTTCTTTCACCCCTTTTGCTTTTCTTTCCGCGTCATTCGCGACTTCTTTGGCTTTATCAGCTGTTTTTTCAGCTGCATTTTCAACCGCATCGCCTGTAGCTTTGGCTGCATCTTTGGTGGCATCAACCGCTTTTTCCACACCTGATTCTACTTTTTCACCGGTTTCCTTTGCTAAGGCTTTAAGCTTTGCAATGGCGGTATTGGCTTCGTCAACAGTTTTCTGTGCCGCTTCTTGCGCCTTTTTGTCACCACTCGCGACAGCAGCATCTAGATCAGCCTTGGCTTGTTTTAATTTTTCTTCTGCAGCAGCCAAATCTTTATCGGCTTCTGCACGCACATGATGCGCATGTTCTTCTGCAGATTCCAGTGTATGATCCACCTGCTCGCCGACCGACACTTCACCATCTTTGTTTTTGTCTTTTGAAGAATTGCTATTACATGCTGTAAAAGCAATTGCACCCGACATTAGTGCTAATAAAGCTAATTTTTTCATTTCGTTGTTTTTAGTTTTCTATTTGATGATTGATAAAATCTTACGAACAATATCTATACCAAAAAAATCAGGATTTTCCGTATATGCTTCCCTTCGCCGCTTCCAGTGTATTCTTCAGCAAGCCAACAATCGTCATCAATCCCACTCCACCCGGAACCGGGGTAATCCATGATGCTTTTTTAGAGACTTCATCAAAATCAACATCACCGTACAGTTTAAATCCGGATTTTGTTTCTGTAGAACTTTCTCTATTGATACCCACATCAATGACAATAGCACCTTCTTTCACCATATCCGCTGTAACAAAATTTTTCTTCCCAATGGCAGCCACTATAATATCACCGGCCAATACCTCTTCTTTCAGGTTCTTTGTACGGCTATGGGTCAAAGTGACGGTACAATTGCCGGGGTTGCTATTCCGTGCTAACAAGATACTCAGCGGCGATCCAACAATATTGCTACGTCCGACCACAACAGCTTTTTTTCCTGCAGTATCCAATCCATAATGTTCTAACATCAGCATGATGCCATAAGGAGTAGCGGGAATAAAACAAGGTAGATTACGCTGCATCCTCCCCAAATTGATAGGATGAAAACCATCTACATCTTTCCGGTAATCAATCGCTTCCGTAATTTTATCGGGATCTATATGGGCTGGCAAAGGCAATTGAACGATTAGACCATCTATAGTAGAGTCTTCATTTATCTCCTGAATTTTAGCAATCAATTCGTCTTCGGTAATGTCTACATCGTAGCGGATATTTGTCGAATCGAACCCCACCAGTTCGCAGTTACGCATCTTACTGGCCACATAGGTTTCGCTGCCGCCATCGTTACCAATCAGAATCGCCACCAAATGAGGTTTGCGTCCTGATTGTGCTGTAAATGCAGCAGCCTCTTTTTTAATATCTTCTTTAATCTTTGCCGAAACTATTTTTCCGTCTAATATGTTCATTTTTGAGTATTGCGTAGTGAAATCCTTATCCTTCGAAGAGGGACTTTTATCCTATCTTTGTTATCCCCTCCCCGAAGAAGAGGAAACCGTTTTCGTCTTTGTTCCTTGTTCTTTATTCTTTGTTCCTTAATCCAGCTTAAGTACAGCCATAAATGCCGATTGCGGAATTTCCACATTACCGACCTGGCGCATACGTTTCTTACCTTTCTTTTGTTTTTCCAACAGCTTCCGTTTACGCGAAATGTCCCCCCCGTAACATTTTGCGGTCACATCTTTACGCAAAGCCGAAATGGTTTCGCGCGCGATAATCTTCGCACCGATAGATGCCTGTATACGGATCTCAAACTGTTGTCGAGGCAATAATTCTTTCAATTTTTCACAAATTTTCTTTCCAAAATCGTAGGCATTGCTGCGGTGGATCAACGAGGAAAGCGCATCTACAGGTTCATCATTCAAGCGGATGTCCAATTTTACTAAATCCGATTTGCGGTACCCAATCTGATGATAGTCAAAAGAAGCATAACCTTTGGATATGGTTTTCAATTTATCATAAAAATCGAATACAATTTCACCCATTGGCATCTCAAAAACCAATTCCACACGATCGGAAGTCAAATAGGACTGATTGACGATAGTCCCCCGCTTCTGAATGCACAATGACATTACTGGTCCAACAAATTCAGCCTTGGTGATCACATTCGCTTTGATATAAGGCTCTTCAATAAAATCCAATTTACTTGGGTCAGGTAAATCCGAAGGGTTGTGCACGACAATTTCCTGATTGTCTTTGGTCAAGAATGCCCGATAAGACACATTGGGAACAGTAGTGATCACGGTCATGTTAAACTCCCGCTCCAAACGTTCCTGAATGATCTCCATATGCAACATTCCCAAGAATCCACAGCGAAACCCGAATCCCAAAGCGGCTGACGATTCTGGTTCAAACACCAATGAGGCGTCATTCAACTGCAAACGGTGCATGGATTCACGCAACTCCTCAAAATCTTCGGTATCTACAGGATAAATCCCCGCAAAAACCATCGGTTTTACTTCCTCAAAACCTTTGATTGCTTCTGTACAAGGTCTATCCTTGTGGGTAATGGTATCTCCGACTTTTACTTCCCGAGCTTCTTTTATACCCGAAATGATATAACCCACATCACCCGTTTTGATGACATCTTTTGCAACCTGATTCAATTTCAAAGTTCCTACTTCATCGGCAAAATACTCTTTGCCCGTAGCGACGAATTTCACACGGTCGCCTTTCCGAATCTCGCCGTTCTCCACTTTAAAATAGGCCATAATACCTCGAAACGAATTGAAGACCGAATCAAAAATCAGCGCTTGCAAAGGTGCACTCGGATCACCTACCGGAGCTGGAATACGTTCGATAATTGCCTCCAAAATATCCAAAATCCCCATTCCTGTTTTACCCGAAGCGGGGATGATGTCTTCTCGCTTTCCACCTATTAAGTCCACGATCTGATCTTTTACTTCCTCTGGCATTGCGCCGGGCAAATCCATCTTGTTCAAGACGGGGATGATTTCCAAATCGTGCTCCAAAGCAAGATAAAGGTTGGAAATAGTCTGCGCTTGGATACCCTGCGAAGCATCGACAATCAATAATGCACCCTCACATGCGGCAATAGACCGCGACACCTCATACGAGAAATCCACGTGTCCTGGGGTATCGATCAGGTTGAGGACATACACTTGCCCATCTTTGGTGTACTCCATCTGAATCGCATGCGATTTGATGGTAATGCCCCGCTCCCTTTCCAAATCCATATTGTCCAACAACTGTGCCTGTGCTTCCCTTTGCGAAATGGTGTTCGTGTATTCCAACAACCTATCCGCCAGCGTGCTCTTCCCGTGGTCAATATGCGCGATGATACAAAAATTACGTATATGCTTCATGTAGGATTTATCCAAAATAACTAATTGGCAAATATAATTTATTTACAGCAGATTTTAGGGGATAAAATATCCCAAACCAAAAAATTAAACAATATAAGGTTTTTGAGCTTTCAGCTCAAAGAATGAATCTTTCTTCTTAATAAAGTCAAAAAAAATCCCGCATGCATAACATACGGGATCATTCATAATTATAGGGGTTATTAGTTAAAAAAATATCTTTACAATCGTTCTCCGTGTTGCGAAAGATCCAACCCTTGCTCTTCTTCCGATTCATTTACACGCAACGGCGAAATGACATCTGTTATTTTCAATAAAACAAAGGCTACTGCAATCACAAAAACGCTCGAGCCAATCAAACCTATGATATGGGCTGTAAAGAGTGCTGTTTCTCCGAAAAAGAGCCCGTTTGATTCTACGGCACTGTTAATGGACGCATGTGCAAACACGCCTGTCAATACCATACCGATCATACCACCTACGCCATGGCTTGGAAAAACATCCAGCGTATCATCGATTTTTGATTTGGTACGCCAATCGATCAACAAACGGCAAACGATAGCGGCCACTGCTCCGATGACAATGGAATGCGGTACAGTGACGAAACCAGCCGCCGGCGTAATAGCCACTAAACCGACAACGACGCCAATACACGTCCCGAGAGCCGATGGCTTGATTCCCCGAGCCGCGTCAAAAAGAATATAAGTAACAGCTGCCGCACCAGAGGCTGCGGTCGTGGTGGCCAACGCGGTCGCTGCCAAAGCACTGGCTCCGAAAGCCGACCCTGCGTTGAAACCAAACCAACCAAACCAAAGCATACCTGTTCCCAAAAGCACGTAGGTAATACGTGCTGGCGCATGTTCCTGGTATTCCTTACCTTGTTTTAAGTAGATAGCGGAGACCAGTGCTGTCAATCCTGCCGACATATGCACGACAGTACCACCGGCAAAATCCAATACTCCCATTTTAAATAAGATACCATCCGGGTGCCAGGTAGCGTGTGCCAAAGGTGCATAGATGAAAATAAAAAACAGGCAAATAAATAAGATATAAGATGTAAAGCGAATACGCTCTGCAAAAGCTCCCGTAATCAATGCTGGTGTGATAATAGCAAACTTTACCTGATACATGGCAAATAGTACAAACGGAATCGTAGGCGCACCGCCCCATGGTTCATGGTCCAGAACACCCTTAAACATAAAAAAAGTTGTTGGATTTCCGATAAAACCTCCTACCGAATCCCCAAACACCAAACTAAAACCAAAAGTTACCCATAACACGGCGATCACAGCCATACAGATAAAACTTTGCAGCATCGTGGAAATAACATTCTTTTTCTTCACCATCCCACCATAAAAATAAGCTAAACCCGGAGTCATGATTAAAACAAGTGCTGTAGAAGCCAACATCCAAGCTACATCTGCGCCATCATACGTGAATTCGTCCGAATTTTCAGGAAGTGAAGGCGAAAAAAGCGCACAAACAACTACCGCCATCATAATAACAAAAGGAAAAATTGATTTTTTTTGATACAAAGTCATAGTTTCATATATTTTAAGTGCAATTATATATCAATTTTCATTAAAAACAAATTATTTTTTGAAAATATTTTAATAAAATTAAAAATAAAATAACAAATCAATAAAATATAAACACAAAAACAAAAAATAATTAAAAGAACAAGAAGATTCAAAAGAGAAATAAAAGAAAAAATTCATCTTAAAGCAGACAAAAAGGATAAAAAATATAAAAAAAGCGCGCTACACTCAAGTATACTATATTTCTAGAACGGAATTACTCCAAAATAAATTCCGTCACACAAAAAACGGCCTTGCTTGTAAAAAGCAAGGCCGTTTTTATGTAATCTTATTTCTTGGCGGTTATTTTGCGTAGGAAACCGAACGTGTTTCCCGAATCACGGTTACTTTAATCTGTCCCGGATACGTCATCTCCGTTTGGATACGGTTGGAAATGTCAGCCGCTAAGATTTCAGCCTGCGCATCTGATACTTTTTCAGATTCGACGACTACACGCAACTCACGTCCCGCTTGGATGGCAAATGTTTTCTCCACTCCCGGATAAGACAAAGCCAACGCCTCCAATTCTTTCAAACGCTTAATATAGCTTTCCACTACTTCACGGCGAGCGCCTGGGCGAGCCCCGGAAATAGCATCACAGGCCTGAACGACCGGTGATATCATTGCCGTCATTTCAATCTCATCGTGGTGTGCGCCAATTGCGTTGCAGACATCCGGATGCTCCTTATATTTCTCGGCCAATTGCATACCCAAAATAGCATGTGGCAATTCTGGATTATCATCGGGCACCTTACCAATATCGTGCAATAAGCCTGCACGTTTAGCATGCTTCACGTTCAGACCCAATTCAGCAGCCATTGTTGCAGCGAAGTTTGCCACCTCGCGAGAGTGTTGCAACAAGTTTTGTCCATACGAAGAGCGATAACGCATACGCCCCACCATACGGATCAGCTCCGGGTGCAGACCGTGTATACCCAAATCGATTACTGTACGTTCGCCGATTTCTACGATTTCATCCTCGATTTGGTTACGGGTTTTGGCCACCACTTCTTCAATCCGCGCCGGGTGAATACGCCCATCTGTTACCAAACGGTGCAAGGACAACCGTGCAATCTCACGCCGTACGGGATCAAAACCCGACAATATAATGGCTTCCGGCGTATCATCCACGATGATTTCCACACCTGTTGCTGCTTCCAAAGCCCGGATGTTACGACCTTCACGACCAATAATACGCCCTTTTACTTCGTCATTTTCAATATTGAAGATAGAAACCGTGTTTTCGATAGCCGACTCTGTTGCCGTACGCTGAATGGTCTGGATAACCACCTTCTTGGCTTCTTTGGAAGCGGTCAGTTTAGCTTCGTCAACAATATCCTTAATCTGCATAATAGCTTGCGATCGTGCTTCTTCCCGCAATGAAGACACCAATTGTTCTTTAGCCTCATCAGCAGACAATCCGGCAATTGTTTCCAGTTGCTTAATGTGCTGATTCTTTAAGAGGTCAACCTCTTCCTTCTTCTTTTCATTAAGCTCTATAAGCTGCTCCAATTTCTTGGCCTTATTATCCACCTCCTGTTTCTCCCGGTTAAGGTGTTCCAATTTTTGGTTCAAAGACTGTTCTTTTTGGCGAATCGTATTCTCTTTTTGCGCAATAGCCCCGTTTCGTTGGTTGACTTCTTTTTCGTGCTCAGCCTTTAATTGCAAAAAACGCTCCTTGGCTTCCAATGTGCGTTGTTTTTTGTGATGCTCAGCCTGTTGTTCGGCTTCTTTGAGGATAAGCGCTGCTTTTTCACGGGCGGATTGCTCTTGTTTTTTGAAAACCATCTGTAACAAAAAACGACCAATAACCACACCTACGATAAGCGAAATTATAATCGAAATTATTGTTAATAAATCCATTTTATTTATGTAATTGTTTAATCGTTAACTATTTAAATATAAATTGACTGTCAAGCCTTTCAGGCAAAAAAAAACCGCAATTAAATATACAGGTTCCATGTATTATTAAACTTCGATTACACATGAATTGAGCAATTGATCATGACCCAGATGGCTTACGCAAAATGGCCTACATCTTGTTTTCGCTCGTGATATTGAAGCGTTAAGTTTAAAATAGTGACAACCCGAATTTAACTGCGGCAAATTCGTCGTTATAAAGCTCTATAATTAAAGAACGATCTTTTATTTACGAAAGAAATCATTCAGCATACTATCCAATTCGTGAACCTTCTCCTCCAAGCCCTCTTCGTGCTGTTGCACGTTTTTTTCTGCTTTTAGCATTCCCGTAGCATATTGCAATACGCACATGGAAAGCAAGTCCTGTTTATCACGAACCGCATAGTTTTCCTGCAATTCCTTCATTCTCTCATTAACCAATTTCGCTGCGTGCCGGATGACTTCCTCTTCCGTTGCCTCCACTCTCAATGGATACACACGATCAGCGATATTTATCTTTATGGAAATTTCTCCCATCTTCTTGAGCTTAAATAACGTAATAGACTTTCAACATTCCCATCTCGCCTTCTCTCACTTCAACAAGCCTATACATTTGTCTATTTCTCGCACAAAATCGTTAATTTTTTGTTTTGTGTCAAGTATTTTTTCATTTATGGCTTCCCGATCTTCTTCCGATTCTTCCAAAGACTTTGCCACTGCCATTGCTTTGAGTTTTTCTTCCAGTTGCTGCACCTTGTCTGAACTGGTTTCAAAAGCTACTTGAAGAGATTGAACCTCCAGCTTCAACAAATCGTTCTCTTCTTGCAATGCCTCACATAACTGAATTAAATTTTTCGTTTTCTCAACGATAACATTCATCTGCGAGGATAGTGTAGCCATATTCTGCAATTAATCTCTTATTCTATCAATTAACGAACCATTGCGCCCGTCTCTTTCCCAAAGTTAAGAATTAATTTTTGAATTATTGCTTCAATTTGTTTATCATTTAGCGTTTTTTCTTCATCTTGCAAGATAAAGCTCAACGCATATGATTTCTTGCCCGCAGGAAGTTTGTCGCCTTTATATACATCAAAAATATTGATCTCTTTCAATAGCTTGCGTTCGGTTTTCACGGCCACTTCCTTGAGTTGGCCAAACGTAACTGCATCCTCTACCAGCAAGGCTAAATCCCGTCTTACAGCTGGGAATTTTGACACTTCCTGATATTTGACCACATTTTTCCGAATGGCTTTTATGACCAAATCCCAATCAAACTCAGCGAAAAAAACTTGTCCGTCAACATCGGCTTTCTTTAGATTGGACACTGCCACAGAACCGAAAGTCACCAAAGGCTTTGGCCCTCTTGAATAAGTCAAGCCATAATCAAAATAGCCTCCCTCTGCTTCCGTTATCTGTAGCCCCTGAATATGCAAGCGTTTGATGATCAAGTCGACGGCGGCTTTCAAATGGTAGAAGCTAATGGGTTGCGGGCGGGTGTTCCACTGTTCCTGCACCATATTTCCAGACATGCACAATGCCAATTGTTGCTTTTCGCTATACCCTTCTTCCGTTTTAAAATAGCTTTTGCCGTATTCAAAATACTTGACGTCCACATTCTTTCTCTTCTGATTGTAAGATACCGTTGTCAAAGCCGAGAACAATAGGTTTTGACGCATCGTATCTAAATCAGAACTCAACGGATTAACTAGCCGAACAGCCGTGCTCTCATCGTTGACAAAAGCTAATTTCGTGAGTGAATTGTTCAGGATTTCACGGAAACCATTGGCAACCAACACATCTGCAACTTGATTCAACACCACTTCTTTGTCAGGCTTTTCCTGCGTGTTAAGAGAGGCTTTGATTTGTGGATTTAATTCGATGTTATTGTAGCCATAGATACGCAACACTTCCTCTATCACATCCACTTCTCTTGTGACATCTACCTTATAAGCAGGTACTTGCACCGCTATTTCCTGCTCGTTTTCCGCAACAATTTCGATACCTAAGGCAACAATAATTTCACGGATTTCCGCCTGAGGAATATCTTTGCCGATCAAACGCTGTACATGTGCATAGTTTACAGTAAACGAGAAAGGCTGCACGGGTTCTGGATATATATCCGTCAGGCGAGAGGATATTTCTCCACCGGCAATCTCCTGAATCAGCAAAGCCGCCTTTTTCAGCGCATAAACAGTCATATTGGGATCGGTTCCGCGTTCAAAACGAAAAGAAGAATCGGTTTTCAGCGTGTGCCGCTTGGACGTTTTTCGCACATATACTGCATTGAAGTATGCCGATTCCAAAAAGATGTTGCGCGTGCTTTCACTTACGCCAGAATGCTCCCCACCGAATACACCGGCAATGCACATGGGCTTCGCTGCATCTGCAATGACCAAATCCTCAGCAGACAATTTGCGTTCTACTCCGTCTAATGCCACAAAAGATTCGTTTTCTTTGGCCAGCCGAACCACCACTTCATTTCCGGCAATCTTGTCCGCATCAAAAGCATGCAAAGGCTGTCCCAAATCATGCAATATATAATTGGTGATGTCCACGATATTATTAATCGGGCGCACGCCTATAGCCTGCAACTTTTCTTTTAGCCAGTCAGGAGATTCCCCAACCGTCACACCAGAAATGTTAATGCCTGAATAGCGGAGTGCCGCTTCGTTGCATAAAACGCTTACTTTCGTTTGTTCGGCTGTTGCTTCTTTAAAAGCCGACACATCAGCCAAAGTATAGCTCTTGCGGAAATAAGCTGCCAAATCACGTGCTACTCCTAAATGCGAGGCCGCATCGGCCCGGTTGGGGGTTAATCCGATTTCATACCGATAATCATCCTGGACATCAAAGTAATCTTTTACTAGCGAGCCGATGACCGCCTCTTCTCCCAATTCCACAATTCCGGCATGCGATGTACCTAAACCAATTTCATCCTCCCCACATAACATTCCTTCGGACACCTCCCCTCTTATCTTGGATTTCGTGATTTTAAACGGCTCACCAGTTGTTGGGTGGCAAACCGTCCCTACCTGCGCAACGATGACCTTTAATCCGGCACGAACGTTGGGTGCACCACAAACAATATGCAATAATGCTTGGCCACCGGCATCCACGGTAGTCACTTTCAACTTATCCGCATTGGGGTGTTGTTCACAAGTCTTCACCTCTCCCACAACCAGCCCTTCCAAACCACCAGGAACACCCTGCACCTTCTCGACAGCTTCAACTTCCAATCCGATATCCGTCAAAATAAGCGAGAGTTCTTCTGGTGTTTTATCTGTATCAATATAGTTTTTAAGCCAATTATAGGAAATATTCATCTCAAAAATCTTTTAAAGCACAAAGATAGAATTTTGTCAAGGAAATACGCACCCTATTTCAATTAATTCTTCGCTAATAACGGTTTTTCCTAGTGCTGGAAGTTGTCCAAAAAGGCAGCAAAAACCTCAAAAATGCAGATTGCAGCATTGCTTTGCTCCTCGCAATGACGCATTTTTGACATCCTTAGATTGCTTCCTCTTCGTTCCTCAGATTCGCAATGACGACGTCAGGCTTTTTGGACAGCCTCCTTTTTGGCTATAGACATATGCGAAATACGTGCGCCAGCACAGGCACAAAAGGAAAAAAATCGTGCTATGGGAACAATATGCCACGTAATAAATTCATCACAATGAACATGCTTGCGGAAAAAATCTATTTTAAAACTATATATTTGGCCAGTGTCCCAATATTAACCAAGACACTTTCTTTTATTTGAATTGATCATGGAAAGTAGAAGAGATTTTATAAAAAAGGCTGGCTTATTAGCCGGGACATTTGGCTTATTCAACAGCCTTCCGCAATCGATACAAGCAGCCCTGCAAATTGATCCGGCTAATGGGTCGACCTATCTCGACGCCGAGCACATTGTGATGGTTATGCAAGAAAACCGTTCTTTTGACCACAGCTTCGGAACGCTAAAAGGCGTCCGTGGGTTCAACGATCCTCGGGCCGTCCGTTTGAAGAACGGCAATCCGGTGTGGTTGCAGTCTTATCGAAACGGAGACACCTACGCTCCTTTCCGTCTGGATATTAAGAACTCAAATGCGGCCTGGACACGAGATCTCCCCCATTCCTGGGAAAACCAAATAGGGGCTTGGAATAACGGCAACTTCGACAATTGGCTGGAGTCCAAACGGTCTGGAAACAAAAACTATCGAAACTTGCCGCTCACATTAGGCTATTACACACGTGCCGACATACCTTTCTATTATGCATTTGCAGACGCTTTTACCATTTGCGATCAGCATTTTTGTTCCTCCATCACCGGGACCACCACCAATCGCCATTTTTTCTGGACCGGCAAGTGCACTCCCGAGAAAGGAGCCAAACCATTGGTGCGTAATTCGGACGTCTACTTTAACAAAGAAGCTTCTTGGCGCACCTTTCCCGAACTGTTGGAAAAGAACAATATCAGCTGGAAAGTATACCAAAACGAGATCAGTCTACAGAATGAGATTTCGGGAAGTACTGAAAGTTGGCTCGGTAATTTCACGGACAACAACCTGGAATGGTTTACCCAATTCCAAGTTCGGTACAAAAAAAGCCACATCGACTTCTACCTGAAACGTATCGGTGAACTTCCGGAAGAAATCCGCCAACTTAAAACCGAGCTAGGCAACAAAAACGATCAAAAGCTCAAACAACAGATCCTCCATAAAGAACTGCAATTGGCGAGCTTCCAACGGGAATACGACACTTATAATACGGAAAAGTTCACCCAACTAGACGATTTCACCAAATCACTCCATAACCGTGCATTTCAAACCAATGAAGGCGACAAATATTACCACCAGGTGGAAGAAGTGGATATTGAAGGTGCAAAAATCACGGTTCCCAAAGGCGATATTTTACATCAATTTCGGCAAGATGTCAAAACAGGCAAACTACCGACCGTTTCTTGGCTTTGCGCCCCTCAAAATTTTTCAGATCATCCAAGTGCTCCTATGTATGGCGCGTGGTATGTTTCTGAAATATTGAATATCTTGACGGAAAATCCAGAAATCTGGAAAAAAACCATTTTCATTTTAAATTACGACGAAAACGATGGTTACTTTGACCATATTCCGCCTTTTGTCGCTCCAAAACCGGGCGATCCATCTTCAGGAAAAACCACTCCCGATTTGGATTATAGCACGGAATATGTCACCAAAGAACAGGAATTGGCAAATGGCATAAGCGAGGATTATGCCACTGAAGGCCCTGTTGGATTAGGCTATCGCGTGCCATTAATCATCGCTTCGCCATGGTCTAGAGGTGGATGGGTCAATTCTGAAGTCTGCGATATCACTTCTACAATCCAGTTTATAGAACATTTTCTGCTACAGAAATACAACATTTCTGTCATAGAAGATAATATCAGTACGTGGCGAAGAGCGATAACCGGCGATCTCACGTCAGCATTTAGGCCATTCAAAAAAGGCAACACAAAGCTTCCGACATTCTTGGACAGAAACAAACAGATTGCCAGCATCAACGAAGCCAGAGACAAACCGATACCAAATGGATTCAAACTGTTTGACAAAGATGCCATCCAAGCCATTAATACGGGCCATAAAACGGGACTTCCCACACAGGAAAAAGGCACGAAACCTTCCAATGCTTTGTGCTACGAGCTGTATGTACAGGAGATCTTAACCGCAGATAGCCTTTCCATAAATTTTGTTGCATCCAATCAATTTTTCAAAGACAAGGCCTTGGCTGGTGCATTCAACGCATATGCCTATGGCTATAAAAAAGAAAAAACAAATTGGTCGTTTGCCGCTTCCGCAGGCAACCACGTAGATTATTCATGGTCATTAAATGATTTTGAAGGAACAACCTATGCATTGGCTATTCATGGCCCAAATGGTTATTATAGGTATCTGGGTGGCCAAAAATCAATGCTTCCATTAGCGATTCATCAGGCTTACAGCCTACAGGCTGAGGAAATCATTTTTGAAGTCGAAAACAAAACCGACGATTCGTTGAAATTGTTGCTTTTCGATCATTATAGCCATAAGCAAAAGGAAATAAAAATAGGCGCAAACGCACACAAAACCATCAAGATCGGCACCAAATCTTCCCATCGTTGGTATGATCTGGAAATCAAGGCAATGGGGTTTGACGATTTTTCAAGAAGGTATGCCGGGCGCCTGGAAAATGGAAAGGATGGCATTACCGATCCGTTAATGGCATAATGAAAGTGAGCTTTCGTAAAAGTCAGTTTCGTTAAATGCCCAATTAGTTGTAAATTCGCCACAATATGGAAACTGTTGTGAGCGGTATCAGAAGTACCGGAAAATTACATTTAGGAAACTACTACGGAGCGTTGCGCAATTTTGTGAAGATGCAAAAGGAATACAACTGCTTCTTTTTTATAGCCGATTTACACTCATTGACGACACATCCTACCCCTGGCGATTTGAGCCGTACGGTACGGGAAGTGGTCGTGGAATATTTGGCGGCTGGCATCGATCCCGAACAGTCCACCATCTATGTACAGTCGGATGTTCCGGAAGTGGCGGAACTATACCTTTACATGAACATGAACGCCTATTTGGGCGAACTGGAACGCGCAACAGCATTCAAGGATAAAGTTCGGGCAAATCCGAACAATGTGAATGCAGGACTTTTAACCTATCCGGTTTTAATGGCCTGCGATATATTGATTCATCACGGCACGAAAGTTCCTGTTGGAAAAGATCAAGAACAGCATCTGGAAATGACCCGTACTTTTGGCAATCGTTTCAACAGATTATATAACGTGGATTACTTCAAAGAGGCATTTGCGTTCTCCTATTCCGATAAGCTTGTTAAAATTCCAGGATTGGATGGCAACGGCAAGATGGGTAAATCCAATGGGGATGCCAGTTGCGTATATTTGAGTGATACTCCGGACATGATCCGCAAGAAAGTGATGCGTGCCGTATCAGATTCCGGACCTACGGAAATGAATCAAGCCAAACCGGAGGCTATACAGAACCTTTTCGATCTGATGAAGGCCGTTTCTACACCGGATACGGTACAACATTTCGACGACTTGTACAACCGATGCGAGATTCGGTACGGCGACATGAAAAAACAATTGGCAGAAGATATTGTCATCGCCACGGAGCCTGTTCGGTCCCGCATACAGGAAATATCCGCAGATAACGAATACCTCACCAAGGTAGTCCGATTAGGCGCCGAAAAAGCTGGTGAAAGTGCCCGGAAAACACTGCAGGAAGTGAGAGAGATCATCGGAATAAGAAAACTGTATTAGTTTCACCGAACAGAAATTAGAACACATACATTAGAAGGCTATTCGCTTTTTCATTTGTGTTTTTTAATTTTTACTTTTAACCGAGCTTTAGCGAGCTCATCTTTAGATAATTTTTGAAGTTTCTAATTTCTAACTTCTAACTTTTATTTGATATGCATATAGCTATTGTTGGAAATATCGGGGCAGGGAAAACCACTCTTACGGAGAAACTTGCTCGCCATTTGAATTTCGAACCACAGTATGAAGCCGTGGAGAATAATCCGTACCTAGAAGATTTCTACAGCGACATGAAACGGTGGGCATTCAACCTCCAAATTTTTTTCCTTAATAGCCGTTTCCAACACATCGTTGATTTGCAGAGTCGAGGCATCCACATGATCCAAGACCGCACCATCTATGAAGACGCTTATATCTTCGCCGAAAACCTTTACGACATGGGGCTAATGAGCGCGCGTGATTTTGAGAATTACAGCAATATTTTCCACAGTATTGTACAGTATATCAAACCACCCGATTTGCTTATCTATCTGCGTGCTTCAGTACCCACCTTGGTTAATAATATTCAAAAACGTGGCCGTGATTACGAATCGGCTATACGTTTGGACTATCTTTCTAAACTGAATGAAAAATATGAAAAATGGATAGGCAGTTACAAGGAAGGGAAATTATTAGTATTGGACAAGGATAATTTGGATTTTGCCGATAATCCAGAACATCTCGGCCATATTATACAAAAGATCGAAGCCGAAATGTTCGGATTGTTTTAAAAACAAACATCGCTTCCATACAATTCTACGCAAAAAATATCCTGATATATGGACGAGTGAAGATGATCCTTTTTATATCGGAAAAATACCCTGTTTTCATGAAATGCGGATAAGGAGAAATTTCATTCTTGAAATTCTTGTCCTATGCCAAGTGTTTGACTTGTAAAAGCACCTACCTTAGCTTGTACAATTAAATTTTATAAATACTAAAAAAATAGCCATGGCAAAAGTTCATCCTTATTTAAATTTTAATGGAAATTGTGAAGAAGCTTTCAACTTCTACCAAACCGTATTTGAAACACCATCCTTAGGGGTATACCGATTCAGTGATATGCCCGAGGACCCCAGTTTCAGCATGCCCGAGGCGGACAAGAACAAAGTGATGCATACGGCCATCAAAATAAATGACGACATCATGTTGATGGGGTCTGACTGTGTAGAAAGCTTCGGGCAAAAAGCTTCTTTCGGCACAGGAAACTATATTATGCTAGATGTTGCTTCTCCGGAAGAAGCACAAAAACTGCATGAGAGGCTGAGCGTTGATGCACAAAAAATGGAAATGGAACTGGAGGAAACCTTCTTTGCAGAATTGTTTTCTTCGTTTATCGATCGATTTGGCATCCCTTGGATGGTACATTATGAAGGCAACAAGAAAATGGGATAGTTAGGTGGCAAACCAAGCGCCGTTTATCTTGTTTTATGAGCAGGTGTTTGCCATAGGGCAATTCACCTTGCGTGTCCATTATATTGTTATTTCAAAAATTCATTATCATGAAAATCCTAAAATATCTGTTGTTCGTGATTGTTGGTTTGATAGTCTTCATGCTTATCATTGCCCTCTTTGTATCCAAATCCTTCCATGCAGGTAGCCAAATCACCATTAACCGGCCAGCTACAGAAGTGTTTGACTATGTCTCGTCTCTCAAAAATCAAGGAAACTACGATGCTTGGTCACAAATGGATCCCAACATCCAGAAGCAATACAGCGGAACGGACAAGACCGTAGGTTTCACGTACGAGTGGAAAAGCAAAAAAGTAGGCGACGGAAAGCAGGTGATTTCCAGGATCGACCCCGGAAAACGGATAGAGATGGATCTTTTCTTCAATGGATCCGATAAAGCCAACAAATCGTTTATTGAAGTTGTCGCCGTAGGAGAGGAACAAAGTCTTGTCATGTGGGAAATTGATGGCAGTATGCCCTACCCTTTTAACATTATGGGGCTATTTTTTGACATGAACAAAGATTTTGATCAGGGACTGAAAAATCTAAAAGCCATATTGGAAAGCGATAGCCAATAAAAGTAATAAACATTTCTATTATGCATAACAAGATATATCCTGCGTTATGGTTTGACAACCAGGCGTTAGAAGCAATGGCATTCTACGTTTCGGCATTTCCTGAAAGCCGGCTACTTGAATCGAACCCTGTGGTTGCGTCGGCTAGTATTGCCGGGGTTCGATTCATTGGCATCAACGGTGGACCGGTATTCAAACCCAATCCAAGCATTTCCTTCATGTATACCTCAGAAAGCCGAGAGGAAATCGATTTGGTCTGGGAGCAACTGACAGAAGGCGGTATGGTCTTGATGCCTTTGGGTACCCATCCATGGAGTGAGCATTACGGGTGGATCAGCGATAAATATGGCGTATCCTGGCAACTTTACCTGGGAAAATTGCCTGACGTGAACCATCAAAGAATTGCACCTACGCTGATGTATTGTGGTGAACAGCAGGGAAAATGTGTACAGGCGTTAGATTTTTACGGAAAAATCTTTCCAAATTTCAAATTGGAGGGGATTTTAACATATCCCGGAGGCTTTGCAAAAGACCAAGTGCAACATGCCCAATTTTTAGTCAACGATTTTACGATGATGGCCATGGATAGCGGAGTAGCGCAACCTTTTTCTTTTGAAGAAGGCGTCTCTTTAGTCTTAGAATGTGCTGATCAAGCAGAAATCGACTACTACTGGCATGCGTTCACCCAAAACGGTTCAGAGAGCATGTGTGGATGGTGCAAAGATCCGTATGGAGTAAGCTGGCAGGTCATTCCACATAACCTTTCCCGACTGCTCCATGAATATCCGCATGCTAGCCAAACCCTTATGAATATGAAAAAAATCATTATTGACGAGCTGAAAAAATAAGACTGACATCTAATTATTAACGTGAGTTCGGGATAACAACTCATGTCACCGCTGCGCGGCTTTTTTAACAAAAGCACGAATTTTTCTATCATCATTTCAGTCCTACGGACTTAGAGATAACCACGCCGTGCCTCGCCACAGGCGATGGTAGTGGTTTGATGATTATCGTTTAAGGGGTTCAATTACACCATGGGCCCCATCGGGGTGACATATCTCGTCAAACGAATGCTTATCCCGAGTTCACGTTATTATTAAACTCGTGCACTTTTTTGGAGATTGCATGGACATGAGGTTTGTTGACTTCAAAAGAAACTATTGCCCCACTACGTTTGATTTTGAAAAATGATTTTTGTAAACTAAATACGACAAATATTTATTTTTTCACCGCATAATGTCCTGAACGCAGATGAAAACCTTTAGTTTAGTCCTTACTAAAGTCAAATAAGCGAATCGTGGCAAGTGACATAAAGAAAACATTCCTGCTAAGAAGATTACTCATTGGGGCGATTATCATATCTTTTACCTACATAAGCACCATCTTTATTTATCAATATTTGGAATACGTAAAGGTGAAGGAAAGGCTATATGCGGCCTATGCCGTTAATCAAACCCAATCAGACGCTTTATATTTGCTTTTTTCGACCTATAGCGAAGCAGATAACCTGTTTCGTCTATACACTGTAGACTTCGATAAAAAAATCTTCAACGTATACAAAGGCAAGTTGGACAGCATACGGCACCAGATCGATTCCCTATCAACACTGCCCATTGAAAACAATCCTTTGCTCAGGAGCTTGTCCGTCATACAGGAAAAGGATCACATCGCCCAAGAGTTTGCTTCTCTAAAAAAAAGTGTCGACAACCTCATTTTCCTTGCCGTAGATTCCCTTCCTACGTTGGAGCGGGCCAAAGACAAATCGCTTCCGAGTGTTCAACAGCAATCAGCCGATTCCGTCGTGAACAAAATTTTAAAAGACACTTCGTTCAGAGAAGTGAATGTAGATACGGTAGTTCGACAAAAGCAAAATCTTTTCAATCGTATTTTTAATGCCAAAAGTGACACAATCTTGGCTTCCTATTCGACATTGCACAACTTTAACGCCAACCAGATTGAAGTCATCCACACGAGCATAGAAAATTTGATCACCGAGAAAGATAAAACACATACGAGAAGTCTTGCTCTTCTCCAACATCAATTCTATGCCTTACAGCAAAAGGAAAGACAGCTTATACAAACCAACTACAAGCTCCTCAACAACTTGAAAACGGGCATTGACAACTTGAGGGAATTAGAGGCCGCGCACATTCGAAAAGCCGAACAGATAGCACTCGAACACCATCAGCAAAATGCCGGACAGTTTGGAAATCAGTTGTTTATTGCCCTGTCCATTATGCTCATCATGATCGTGTTCATCCTCTACTATCAACGTAATGCTGTTTCGTATGAACGACGGTTGCAGGATGAGAAAAACTATGCCTCACTTATTGCCGAAGAGAAAACAAGCGTATTGGCCAATATCAGCCACGAAGTGAGGTCACCTATCAACTCCTTATTAGGCGTGATCGACATCTTGAAAAAAAACGGCAGCGAAAAAGTGATCAGCCCCGAATATCTAGACTCGGCCACACACGACATATCCGTGATAAACAGCACGTTAAATGACATTTTGAATCTTGGGAAATTAGAAGTTGGAGCGCTGAACATCAAGCAAGAATATTTCTCGCCCTACACCATATTAATGGAAGTGATAGAACTACACGCTTATCAAGCAAAGAAAAAACAGCTTGATTTCACCTACGAAATAAGTATCGCTCCTAATTTTCAAATGTATAGCAGTGCATTCCGGTTTAAACAGATTGTTAGCAACTTCGTCAGCAATGCTATCAAATATACCAACCAAGGGTTCGTTAAGGTTATCGCGTACGTCGACAGCACCGAAAGTAGGAACCGCTTGTACATCGATGTACGTGATTCAGGTATAGGAATAGCCGAAGATCAACAGCACAATATTTTCCGCCAATATTATATGGCTGATTCCAAGAACAAGACGGGAGGATTCGGCCTTGGGTTATACATCTCAAAACTATTGGCTGAACAATTGCACGGAGACATATTGCTCAAAAGCAAACTAAATCAGGGTTCCAGCTTTGCACTGATACTCCCCATTGAAAAAAGCCGTGTTTTGAAAAACACGAAAAAAAAGCTTTCCCTGTCCGATATTCCCAAAGAACTGCGATTGGTCTTAATCGATGACAACCACATCAATATTTTATACCTTAAGCATTTTTTTAGTGGGCTTTCATATGTACATGCGTTTGACAAAGCAACAGACGCACTAAAATTCATACGCGAAAATCCAGTAGACCTTGTGATCACTGACTTACTCATGCCCGAAGTCAATGGCTGGGATGTTCTCAATCAGATCAAGGAAAATGAGTCGACAACAGATGTAAAGGTATTTGCCTTTACATCGGATAGTCTTGTACTAGATACCGAAATGCCTGACGATCAAAAATACCACTTCGATGCTGTATTAGTAAAGCCGATCAACGAACACGATTTGGTCTCCCATATATTGCAAAACGAAATATTGCAGGGGGAACATCTATCCTAAATTCGTATAGGAACCAACTGAAACAGAGTAGCGCTGTTTCTAATTTTTCCTTCCAGCTTTTTTGCTTGACTCATAAAATCACTTAAAAACAAAAAAGCCTCTCTTTTCAGAGAAGCTTTTCGGGTGAGTAATGGGGCTCGAACCCACGACCCCTAGAACCACAATCTAGTGCTCTAACCAACTGAGCTATACCCACCGTGATTTTGAATGACACAAAAGTAGGACAATTCTCAATATACTCCAAATATTTTTCAACAAAAAACGGCCTTGTGACGTGAATAAGTTCATTTATAACCACATAGGTTTTTTTGTCGCATTTCCCAACAAAATCGTGATGAACGACATTTGGCGAAACGATGAAAGGCATATGCTGCTTCATGAAAAAGGCGAGCAAGAGACAATATTCTTGCTCGCCTTTTTTAAACAGATACACCTACTTTAAGGTGTAACCGATTGACATGCTATTACTATCGCGTGTGTCCAAGTCAGACCCAAACTTTCGTAACAAACCTTATTTCTCAACGTACAGGTTTTACCTGAATGTCTTCCAATTTTACTGGCTGTTCCGCCGTTATTTTCATTTTGGTGAATGGATTTTCGATAAAGAACAAAGCGCTCATATTAGTTTTGCCTTTATCCGCAAACAACTCACTCAATTACAATTCACTCCCAGATTGACCGGACGCGAAATACTTCCAGATTTTTCACTTCGATATTATTGCCCCAGAAATGGAAATCTTCGGTATTATTGGTGTCCGGCTTCCACGCCATGGAATACGAATATGCACCCTCGTTGATAAACACCTCGACGTTCGTGCGATCGATATATATGTCAGCGGTAATTTCCATGCTGGTCGGATCCTCAGGTGAATAGAATACACCATTTACCGTCGTATGGTTCAGGTCATAATCCAATAACCGCTTTCCACGCAGGTTGAGTCCCGCACTCGTGGCATGTGACAACTTGATCGTTGTCTTTATCCGGATCACGTCATCCTTGCTAAATTCTTTCAAGAGTTCGTTGGCTTGCGCGACAGTCAACCCTTTCCCCTGTTTTGCCGAAGTGAAAAGTTGTGCGGTTTCCGCCACCGGCATGTTGTACAAACGCGGACCATCTTTCGTCATACGAAGGGTGAGCTCCGTAGGCAGAAGCATCATTCCGTTAAAAGGCATCTCCGGATGGCTCAATCGCCCCCACCCGATTTGCACCCGTCGATCGTCGGGCATATTGGCAAACGTTTGTGCAGCATAGATGGAACCAGTGGTATACAAGTACTTTCCGGCTTCGGGCGTAAATACTTTACCATCAAACGAACCTAACATATACGTTCCCGATGCACCATACATCACCCATTTCGTATTTGAGGGATCGCCATCTACCGCTAACTCAAAGAGTTCAGGACATTCCCAGAATCCAGTAATGTGGCTTTCATAGTTCCATTCCCGGAGGTTTCCGGACGTATATATCGAATGACCATCCCGCTCATTAAGCACCATCACCCAATGTCCTCCCGGCGCATACCAAAACACCTTCGGGTCACGGGTATCTTTACTGTTCCAGATGTGTTTGGAGTCGATAATCGGGTTGCCTTCATATTTGACAAAGGTCCTTCCATTGTCCAGACTATACGCAATACATTGCACTTGCTTTTCAGGATTGTCTGCCGTGTAAGCAACGACCATCGCGGGCGTACCCCCTTGGTTGAAGCCAGCGGTATTCTTATCGTCAATCACGGCAGAACCCGAGAACATGGCGCCATGCTCGTCAGGGAACAAGGCTACAGGCAACTCCTTCCAGTGGACAAGATCGGTACTTACCGCATGTCCCCAGTGCATATTTTCCCACTCACGCTCGTAAGGATTATGCTGATAAAATAGATGATACTCTCCATCGTAGTATACAAGTCCATTTGGGTCATTAATCCAGCCACGACGTGTAGTAAAGTGAAATTGAGGACGATTTTTCTCTTTGTACAACTCATTTTGTCCTACAATTTCATCGTCCTGAAATATGTTTTCCAAACCTGCGTCGTTCCCTTCATAACTGATGGTCAATGTTTTACCTTGTAGGTTTGAGACATCTTTAAATACCCAATAGTCTGCCTCATCGGGTGCCAAGCGTATCACGATAGACAAGTCGGGCTGTCCACTTACCTTGAAGGTCATTTTACTGCGCTCCTGTGTATGGGAAACAGGTAGGTTCAGGTATTTCTTGCTGATTTTAATTTTAATTTCTCCTGCCGAAAGTGATAGCCCAACAAACAGCAAGGTACTCATTAATGTAATTTTCTTAATCAAAGAATTCATATGATATATTTTAAAGTGATTAATATTTTTCAAAAATCCATCCATATCCAGTAGCTGCATTGCAGCAATACAAAATATATTTTTTACATGACTTTACCAACCATAGTTTTGCTGATACAACTTTTTACTGAAGTCTATCTGCGATTTAGGTATCGGGAAATATTCATCCCTGTTTTTCTCAAATTTGGCCTCATTAAGATATTGACGTCTGGTCTTTTCAACAGCGAAATACTCATTTACGGTTTCTGCGGCGATACCCCACCTTACAAGATCGAAAAAGCGGTAGCCTTCAAGCGCCATTTCCAAACGACGCTCCCAGCGTAATGCTTTTGTTGCGAAGGTTTTATCCCATGCCGGAATATTGACTCCGGGTTTATATTCTTCCACAACGAATTTACCGGTTTTCTTACCTTCTATATCCACCAACCTTGTTGTACTTTGTGCTGCACGTTTTCTTATGCTATTTATGATAGGCAAGGCTTCTGATTGACGATCCAGCTCTATCAATGCTTCGGCACGCCACAGTAGCATATCATCAAATCTGATAATATCTCTGTTTTTAGCACTTGACATAAACGGAAGTAATTTTTTGAAGCAAGGACAGTCCGGTAATTCAACTTCTTTGAGTGACATGAAAGCTCCGTAAGTTTCCGGTTGCCTTGTCCAAGATTCCTTGAAGATAAAATCAGGTTTGTATTTGTAGGGCATCTCAGGGATGGCTACAGAATGCAGCAAACGAGGGTCTATATTATTATTTTGCAAGTCGGCAGCTGTGCTTATACTTGTTGTATTGAAACTGTCAAACAATGGCAATCCATTATGATCTGTCTTGAAGGCGTTAACCAAATTTTGAGATGGAGAATGAAATCCGCAACATCCATATTCAGCATTCATCGGGTAGTTAAGCATAGCCCCAAAATCAAGACGACCAAACATAGTACCGTCATTTACAGAATATTGGATAGCAAAGATAGATTCTTTTCCATTTTGAGTTTCCCACAGAAAGTTTTCTTCAAAATTAGCAGCCAAATTGTATCTACCTGAAGCTATAATTTCATCCGTAAGAGAAACAACCTCTTCCAGTTTTCCCTTGTCAATATTGATTACGTCATTTTTTTCATCCTGTTCATAAGCGGCATATAGCAATGCCTTTGCCAGATAGGCTTTTGCCATCCACTTGTTTATCCGCCCTATTTCGCCAGTAGGATCTCCAAGATTATCGGCTGCGTATCTAAATTCCTGAATAATGTATTCCCAGCCCTGTTGGTCTGTTAATTCGCGGTTTGAAATATTTTTATACTCCTCGACAGGGATCGTTTCATCTACGTAGGGTATATGTTTGAACAAAATTTTAAGGTCGAAATAGAAATGAGCTCTCAGAAAACGAACTTCCGCAATGCGCAAATCTCGTGTCGGCAACTCGGCGCTCGAAATGGCATTTAATTTTTCTAATGCTGTATTTGCTCTTGAAATAGCTTTATAGCCTTGGTACCATCTCCTGTCGAGCATGCCTACATTATCTCGCATATAGACAAATGTTTCGAACAGATGGAAATCACCCATATCACCTGTACCTGCACCGCCTTTATAAGCATCGCCGGCCCGTAAGTTGCCATACGGCCAAGGGCTTAGCGGTTGTTGAAAATGCTCATTTCCTAAAGCAGAGTAGGTTGTGATAACCAGTTTTTCTATATTCTCAGGTGTTTCCAATTGCTCCTCAAATACCGAACCTTTCGGTGTTTCATTCAAGAAATCTTCGCATGCTGTAAAACTGATGATCAGCGATGCGGATATGACTATGGATTTAATAATACGTTTCATATGGCTATTAGAATGTTATGTTAGTACCAAATGTTAAAGAAAATGGAATAGGATAAGCCAGATTAGGGACTTCCGGGTCTACGCCCGTAAAATCTTTACTCTTCAGCGTTGCGATATTCTGACCTATAAAATAGAATCGGGCATTTTTCAGGAATTTAGCACCCTTCGACTGAGGCAGCGTATATCCGATTTCCAGATTGGCCAACTTCAAATACGAGGCATTTTCTACAAAATAAGAAGAGAAACGCTGCTCATTGTTCAAATCGTTCAAAGATAACGCCGGTATAGTAGAACTCGAGTTTTGAGGAGTCCATGCATCAAGGGTACGGTCTCCATAATTGTGTCCACTAAAGAAGCCTATAAAGTCTGAGTAACGTTTTACACCATTATCCACTTTCAAACCGTAGACACCATTCCAGAATGTACTAAAATCAAAATTTTTCCATTTTGCAGAAAGATTAATCCCATACAATAGTTTAGGATCTCTATGCCCGAGCCATACTCTGTCATCATCGTCAATTTTATCATCATTATTCGCATTCGTGTAGCGTATGCGTCCCAAACCTTTACCTGTCTGCGCGACATGTGCATCCACCTCAGCTTGCGTACGAAAAAGACCATCTGCCAAGTAACCATACATAGCGCTTAACGGACGCCCCAGTATCGTTTGATCATTTCCGTTTCCGGCATACGATCCTACCACATCCTCCGGCAATTCGGTTATTTTGTTGCTATAATGCGAAGCATTCGCGGCAATGGAGTATTCTACTTCGCCAACTTTTCCGTAATAGGCAGCTACTGCCTCAAACCCTGTATTTTTCATAGAAGCTCCATTTACCCAGCGATCACCTCCTTCTCCAATCGTACCGATAAAAGGAGGTTTGACCAAAATATCCTCCGTCAGTTTATGAAAATAATCGAATGAAAATGTAACTTTCTGATCTAACAGCTCTATATCAACACCTATATTATGCTGCGTTGTACCTTCCCATTTTAGATTGGGATTAGCCATCTGCGTACGTCTGAATCCGGAAGGTAAAGACCCGCTGCCACCACCATATATATCATAAGCCGTTCCGTAGTCTGGTTCGTCTACAGGACGAGAGCCATACAGGGCTTGATATATACCGTATGAAGCATAATCTCCGATTTCTTGATTCCCTGTTCTACCCCATCCATAACGGAGTTTCAAATCAGACACGACAGAAAGGGCATCCTTAAAAAAATTCTCCTGACTAATTCTCCATCCGAGCGAGAATGCCGGAAATGTGCCCCAACGATTGTTTTCTCCAAAACGAGAAGAACCATCGTGCCGCAATGTGCCAGAGAGCAGGTAGCGATTATCGTAATTGTAATTCAGTTTCCCGAAAAAAGAAGCCAAAGAGTATGCTGTTGCCCACCCGCCGACACGCATATCTCCCGTACCGACATTCAGGTACATGTATTCAGGCGTTTCGATTGCGAAATCATTTCTTCCGGCCGAAAATTCTTCATAACTGTATTTTATTAGTTCCTGACCTGCCAGTATATCAAAATTGTGTTTGCCTAAATCAAACTTATAATTGGCTGTATTGCTCAAAATCCAGTTTCCGCCGTAATTAGCGCTATTATCCACCCGGTTGGTATTTTCAGACATGAAACCCGATACATATTTCAATTGCATATTACGTTTCCAGAATCCGGTATAGTCTATCCCAAACTTAGATTGCAGATGAAGGTTCTTAATCGGCTCGATGTCTATATAGACATCTCCGAACAGTCGTAAGAAATCTTCATGATTTTGCTTATTATCTTCGATAATCCGTATTGGATTGTGACGATCGCCCATTCCACTAACCGGACCTCCCCATCCAACACCATCTATAGTATGAACAGGTACAATGGGCCATATCTCATGGGTCAAGTTAAGTATCCAGCCCGGATCTACGACTGATTTTCTAATTTTTGACAAAGAGAAGTTTTCTCCGATTTTCACCATTTTATCTATTAAATAGTAATCAGAATTGATACGGGTGGAAATACGGCTAAAATCTGTACCTTTCACCGTGCCTTCATTTCCATAATAATCAAGGGAGAACAAAGCATGACCTTTTTCAGTACCCGAAGTTAAAGTCATATTATAGTTTTGGGCAAGGCCTGTACGTCCTACTTCTTTTTGCCAGTCTGTATCGGCCGGATACATTGTCTTATTGGCGTCCAGATATTCAGGCAGTATTACTTCATCCAATATATCAACGCCGTTTTCGGTATGCCATTTAAAATTATAAACGCCAAAATTGGGATTAATACCGTCATTCAGTGCCCCTCGCCATTGTACATATCCTCTTTCCCACGTATTAAGCAGGTTGAGGGATTTTCCATAATTTTGTACTTTGAGAGATGCCCTAAAGTCAACTTTAGTCTCTCCGGCCTTACCTCTTTTTGTGGTAATAATAATAACACCATTAGCGGCACGAGAACCATAAATACTTGCAGATGAAGCATCTTTTAATACCTGAATCGATTCTATATCATTGGAGTTAAGTTCGTTCATAGAACGTTTACTGGGAACACCGTCTATGATATACAAAGGGTCGTTGTTTCCTAACGTACCTATACCCCGTATCCTGATGGTCGAACCTCCATCGGGAGCGCCGCTTGAGCTGACCTGCATACCTGCAACACGTCCTTTCAGCGTTTGCATAATATTCGAGGAGCTAACATTCTCTACATCACTTATTTTTATTACACTTACCGCTCCTGTGAGATCTGCTTTCTTCTGGGCAGAGTAACCCGTAACGACAACCTCGTCCAATAACTCCTGCACGCTCACTAAGCGAATCTCCAAAAAGCGCTGATCGCCGATGGCAATGGTTTGTCCTTCATATCCCACATAGGACACCTGCAACGTGGGATTGTTGCCTTCAACAGCAATGCTAAACGCTCCATCTTCGTTTGTCAGCGTTGTTTGCTGTGTACCCATAACGGCCAACGATGCACCTGCTATCGCTGCTCCTGTACTGCTGTCTGTCACCCTCCCCCGAACTTGCGTGGATTGCGCCCGGACAGACAAGCCCATGCAACATAGCATGGTCAAAATAAATAGTATCTGTTTCATATTATAATGGTTATTTGTGTTTATATTGATTAAAAGGTTATCATGCCTGAATGATTATGAGCATACTGTGCTAACCATATTCCTCACCCATCTTCCTGTACAAAGGTGTCAACCACTGAAACCGGTTGATGGCCTTGGCATCGTAGCCCGGACACGCGCCCTCACTTTGCGTCACATAAGCACTCAGCGTTGCCGCAAATTCCATGACCTCTTCGGGATCAAAATGCCGATCGCTTTGCAGTCGCTTGGATAGAAATGCCGCCAAAAAAGAATCTCCACTGCCTATCGTGTCTTTTACCTCCACCCTATACGCCGGAAAATGATAACTCAAATTACCTGTGCGGGAGTGATAGATAGCACCCGATCCGCCATACGTCACGATAAGCTCTTCCACATCAAAGGCCTCCATGACTTTCCCGGCCTTTTCCCGGTCCGTAAACGGAGATGGCAACAGCATCCAATCCGCAATAATCTGCAACTCTTCCTCATTCATCTTGACCAAATCGGCATATCCCAATAATTCGAAAATACGTTCCTGTGAATAAAACGGAGATCGAAGATTGACATCCAGCACTTTATAATTAGCCTTATGAAGCAACGATATAAGCGAGCGATAGCTCACCTCATGACGAGAAGACAGGCTGCCGAACACAAAGAAGTCGGCTTCCGCAACCACTTTTCGTTCCGATTCGCCCACAGCAATATAGTCCCAAGCCACCGGAAATACGATTTCATAACGCACATCCCGGTTTTCGTCTATATGTACCTCTACAGTAGACGTGGCAAAAACATCTTCTTTTTGAAACAGGCGCAAGGGGACATTCAACGCTGCACATAGCTCAAGAATGCCGTCCCCGTCACTGTCGTTCCCCACGCGTGTTAGTACATCAGTCGATATGCCCAATGTATTGAGGTGATAGGCCACATTCAGCGGTGCACCTCCCAACTTTCTGCCTGTGGGCAAATTGTCCCAAAGCACTTCCCCGAAGCAGACTCCTCTTATATGTAATTTCTCGTTTTTCATTTTTATCCTCCTAAATCCCCCCAAAGGGTACTTTATTTGATTAATTCACCATTTTTTTCCTTTCCCTTAACCTATACTCCCCTCGATTTTTCGGGAGGGTTGGGGATGACTAATGCAAATTAATCGTCTGATCCATATCTTCTAAAGCCGTGCCTTTGGTCTCGGGCATCATTTTCAGCACATAGACCAACTGCAAAACCATACATCCTGCGAAAATCAGAAACGTATAACCGCCACCCAAAAACTCCGTCAACGCCGGAAAGCTGAACGTGATGATTGCGGCCATCACCCAATGCGTCAGACTGCCCAACGTCTGTCCTTTGGCACGAACCTCGTTCGGGAAAATTTCCGAAATGAACACCCAGATAACGGCTCCTTGTGAAAAGGCAAAAAAGGCGATAAACAACATCAAGTAGAGTGTAACGGCAAACCCTTCTGTATTACCCGAGAAGAAGGCATAGGACACCAAAGAAAGTGCGACAATAAGTCCTATCGACCCGATCAGCATCAGCTTGCGACGCCCCACTTTGTCAATAAAATTGATAGCGATAAGTGTAAACATAAAATTCACCAAGCCGATACCAACCGTAGAAAGCAGAGAGCTTTGTGCACCCAACCCTGCCATTTCAAAAACACGTGGCGCATAATAAATAATCGCATTGATGCCCGACACTTGATTGAATACGGCAAAAAGCACGGCTAAAATCACGGGAACACGGTATTTCTTGTCGAACAGACTGGCCTTTTTGGATGTGGGCTGATCTTGTTTCTGACTACTCAGTATCCTATCAACCTCTTCCTCATAGTTATCCGCATTGATACGTTTCATGATTGCCAAAGCTTCCTCGCGCTTATTGCGGTGCAAGAGCAACCATCTCGGGCTTTCCGGAACGAAAAAAATCAGGATAAAAAACAGCAATGCAGGGAAAGCCTGTACGCCGAGCATCCAGCGCCACGATTCCGCACCACCTTGTCCAATCAGGTAATTAGACAGATAGGCCACTAAGATCCCCAGCACGACGTTAAACTGAAACAGCCCCACCAGCTTGCCCCGCGACTTGGCCGGCGAAATCTCCGATATGTATATAGGTGCCGTCACCGAGGAAACACCCACACCTATGCCACCTAAGAAACGAAAGATAATAAAGGTCGTCCAGTCCTGTGCCAGCGCTGTACCTATGGCCGAGAAAAAATACAGTGCCGCTAATAAAAACAGCGTATTCTTACGGCCCAATTTGTCCGAAGGGTATGCCCCCAGAGCCGCGCCGACCACGGTACCGATCAAGGCAATCGCCATTGTCAGTCCGTGTTGAAATTCACTCAGCTTCCAAAAAATCTGTACGGCTTTTTCTGCTCCTGATATAACAGCGGTATCAAAACCAAACAGAAATCCGCCCAAGGCCACCACAAATGACCACGCTAAAACATTGTTGTTGTTCATGCTGCTTCCTTTATAATTGATTAGACTAAGTTAAGCCCGTGTTATATTTTTGTTAAAATAACAGCCGACAAAAACCATCAAATTTGTTACATTTCAAAACAATATTTAAATAGCTTAAAATAAACATATTACACACTTAAACTAAAATGAAATTTATGATTTTTGAACAGATTATATAGATTTTGTATCATTTTATGCCCTTTCCAAAACAGTGTATTTTATACACAGAGAAATTAAAATTTGAGGTAAATCGTCAAAAAATGTATCTTGGAATACAAAATGAACAAAAAACGTCGATGTGCAGACTTTGGATAACCTGCTGTGTGTTGCTTTTGCTGACGGGTCTCTCCTGTCGGCAGGAAAAAACACAGACCAAAATAACCATTGCATTCTCTCAATGCGTTGGCAACGATGCTTGGCGGGAGACCATGTTACAAGAGATGTACAGGGAGCTATCTTTTCATCCCGAGATAGCGTTCCTGTATCGTGATGCCAATGGAAATAGCCAAACGCAGATCGAACAGATCAGGGAATTGTTGGCAAAAGACATAGACATCCTGATCGTTTCACCAAACGAAGCCGAACCCCTCACCCCCATTGTTGATTCCGTATTCCAACAGGACATACCCATCATTGTAACAGACCGAAAGACTTCTTCCGGTTTATACAATGCTTATGTTGGTGCAGACAATACCGCCATTGGCCTATTAGCCGGCAAATATATAGACAACATCCTGCAAGGGAAGGGAAAAATCGGTATCGTTCGCGGGTTGGCTGGTTCGTCACCCGCTATGGAAAGAGAGAAAGGTCTATTGCAAGCTCTTGAAAAAACACCGGGGATAACGGTTGATTTGGTGCTGAACGGCAATTGGGAAAAAAGCAGTGCCTATCAATTGGCCAACAGTCAAATAGAAAGAATAGTAAACTGCGATCTGATCTTTGCCTTCAACGACCAAATGGCACTTGGCATTCGCCAGGCATTGCGCGATCATTCGATACAAAAGGATATCCACATCATCGGCGTAGATGCGCTTCCCGGAAAAGGAAACGGTCTCGAAGAAGTAACCAAAGGGAGCTTGTCGGCTTCCCTGCTCTATCCGACAGGAGGAGCAGAATCCATACGCACGGCATTGGCCATACTGCAAAAGAAAAACTATACACGGGAGAATATTTTGAGCACCTTGGTTATCGACCAACGCAACGCCGACCTTATGGTCATGCAATCCCGCAAAATAGAAAATCAGCAAAAAGACATCGACACCCAACAAAGCTTTATAAAGGAGCAGAATAAAATCTATCAAAACCAACGCACCATCCTCAACATACTGGTCATCAGCTTGGCTCTTGCAGTAATTTTCGGAGGGATATCCATCATCGTGATCAAGAGCAACCGCGAAAAAAACAAACATCTGGAAAAACAAAACGAAGAAATCCTCACCCAGCAACAGCAGATCGTGGATATGAGCCGACAGATACAGGAAGTTTCCGAAGCTAAAAGCAAGTTTTTCACCAATGTGTCGCACGAATTCAAAACACCGCTGACACTGATTTTGGCTCCTTTGGAAGAGTTGGAAAAAGAAAGGGAAATATCTCCCGAGGGAAAGGAACAATTGGCACGCATCAAGCGGAATACCAAAAAACTGCAACATTTGGTGGCTGACCTTATCGACATCCATCGCATGGACAAATCCAAGCTCAGGTTGCAATCCTCTCCAGTGCAGATTGATCTATTCATCCAGCAAGTATTGGCCAGTTTCAAGCCTCTATCCCAAAAGAAACGTATATCGTTAAGTTTCAAAAGCAAAACGCCACGCAAGGAAATCTGGCTGGACGACTATTTGATGGAGCAGGCGCTGTCAAACCTGTTGTCCAATGCCTTTAAATATACCCAGACCGGAGGAAAAATAGATGTTGTAGTAGAAGAAAATACGTTTGGCGATTACCTGCATATACGTATCCTTGACAATGGTTTGGGCATATCTCCAACCGATATAGACCACGTATTCGACCCGTTTTACCAAGGCGAACAACATCTTGCCGGTTCGGGTATCGGTCTGGCTTATGTGAAAGAAATCGTGGAATTGCATCACGGACAGATTACCGTCAGCAGCAAACAACATGTAGGCTCGTCCTTTACCCTTCGGCTACCGGTTGGAAACGCACATCTGTTGGATGAAGAAATCAAAAAACAAAATACGCCTATCGCGACCATACAGACCGATTTTGAAGAAGAGTTTACGCCTGTTGATGATCCTACTGTACAAAATGTTTCTTTCCACTCCAACAAATCATCGAATATACTCATCGTCGAGGATCATACAGATATCCGCAGCTTTCTGAAAAACATACTCGAAAAAGAGTATAATGTATTCTTTGCGCCTACCTACGTAGAAGCCATTGAACAAGTTGAAAAAAGATATCCGGATCTTATCATTTGCGACATTATGCTACCTGACGGCAGTGGCTTGGAATTGCTGAAAACGGTCAAGAACAATACACGGTCCTCACAAATCCCCGTCCTATTACTCAGCGCGGTGGATCAAGATGAAACAAAAATCGAGAGCATGAAGCTCATGGCTGATGCCTACCTGACCAAGCCCTTTAATGTCGAATATCTGAAAGCAGTTATTGCCAATCTCATCCTCTCCCGCAAACGACTAAAAGAACGGTATAGCAGTCTCGTAGAACCGCTGGATCCTATGTCCGAAACACCCCATACCGAACAAGATAAACGCTTCTTACAACATCTGGACCTTGTTGTAGAAGCACGTATAGACGATCAGACACTCAGTATCGAGGACATAGCCGAAGAGCTGAACATATCGCGTGTGCAACTTTACCGAAAAACCAAAAGTCTGCTACACTGCAGTGTTAACGAATATGTTTTGCAAAGACGCTTACATAAATCGAAACACCTTATCATGGAGGGATACCATATCAACGAAGTGGCAGATAAAGTTGGCTTCTCATCTGCCACCTACTATACTGTTGCCTTCAAAAAACAGTTTGGCATCACACCGACAACTTTTAAAAAAGAATTGTTAAAGCGGTCGTAATTTACTCAATTTCATTTCCAAATATTTCTTGGGGAACAAATTTAACGTGAATTCGGGATAAGCATCTGCTTGGCGAAATATACCACCCCTTCGGGGTTTGTCGTACAACTGAATCTGCAAACTATAATCATTACACCACTTCCATCGCCTGTGGCGAGGCATAGCGTGGTTATATTCTAAGCCCGAAGGACTGAAATTACTATAGAAAAGAGGATTTTTTTATAAGAAAACCGCACAGTGTCTCGCCAAGGGCGATGATAGCAGTGACATTATTTTTTATCCCGAACTGACGTTAATTTATTCATATTATAAAATGAACTTTTTAACCTCAGTTCGGTTAAAAAAGACCTCGTAGAGGTCAAATGTTTATAGTACATTGCATTTTCCCTTTCATACGACCCCGTCGGGGTCGAACCTTAGGACATATATATTTCTTTAAATATGTAAACCCTTCGGGTTTATTGTCTTAAGCGCCAAAGTGGCCTGTAAACCAAACATATAGCAATCGAACTGAGGTTTTTAAGTACATAAACGTGTTGCTCATTAAACAGTTCAACAATTAAACGGTTAAACAGCCCTGTCCAAAAAGTCGTCTTACTGAACGAAGTGAAGTATCTCATTTTTTGGCAACATGCTGATTATTAAGAGATATTTCGACTTCGCTCAACATGACGCTTCATTAAAACGGACTTTTTGGACATCCCCAACAAACACTAATGCAAATTAATGGTCTGATCCATATCCTCCAAAGCGGTTCCTTTGGTTTCGGGCATCATTTTTACCACATACAGCAGCTGCAATACCATACAGCCCGCGAAAATCAAAAAGGTATAACCACCTCCCAAAAACTCTGTCAATGCCGGAAAGCTGAACGTGATGATTGCGGCCATGACCCAATGGGTCAAACTGCCCAATGTTTGTCCTTTTGCCCGCACCTCATTCGGGAAGATCTCGGAAATAAAGACCCAAATAACGGCTCCTTGCGAAAAAGCAAAAAATGCAATGAAAAACATCAGATAGAGCGTCACCGCCAATCCTTCCGTATGGCCTGAAAAGAAAGCATAAGACACCAAAGAAAGCGATGCAATCAATCCGATCGTACCGATCAACATCAGCTTACGACGCCCTACTTTATCGATAAAATTAATAGCTATCAGCGTGAATGCAAAATTCACCAAACCAACGCCGACCGTGGACAACAGAGAGCTTTGTGCACCCAAACCCGCCATTTCGAAAACGCGAGGAGCATAATAAATGATGGCATTAATCCCGGACACTTGGTTGAACACAGCAAAAAGCACTGCCAACACGACCGGCACACGATATTTTTTATGGAAAAGACTGGCTTTTTGTGTCTGTTGGTGCTGTTTTTGGCTATTTATTATTTTTTCGACTTCTTCCTCGCAATTATCAGCGTTGATTCGCTTCATGATCGCAAGGGCTTCCTCACGTTTATTGCGGTGCAATAACAGCCATCTTGGGCTTTCCGGGATCAAAAAGATCAGCATAAAAAACAGCAAAGAAGGAAAAGCCTGCACACCCAACATCCATCGCCATGATTCCTCGCCACCATAGCCAATGAGGTAGTTGGAGAGATAAGCGACCAAAATTCCCAGCACGATGTTGAACTGGAACAGCCCCACCAACTTACCTCGCGACTTCGCCGGTGAAATTTCAGATATGTATATAGGCGCCGTCACCGAAGATACACCTACACCTATTCCACCCAAGAAACGGAAAATAATAAATGTTGTCCAATCGTGCGCCAGCGCTGTGCCGATAGCAGAAAAGAAATACAGCGCGGCCAATAAAAACAGCGTATTCTTACGGCCCAATCTGTCCGAAGGATAAGCGCCTAACGCCGCGCCAACCACCGTGCCGACCAATGCAATGGCCATTGTCAACCCGTGCTGAAATTCACTAAGATGCCAGAAAGCCTGCACGGCTTTTTCTGCTCCCGAAATAACGGCTGTATCGAATCCAAACAGGAAACCGCCCAAGGCCACCACAAATGACCATACTAAAACATTGTTTTTGTTCATGTTGTTCTTTATAATTGATCACGCTCTATATGACGGACATCGCACATCTCACGAAGACACTGACAGATAGATTATTCAAATTTATCATATTTTTTGGTAAAACGTTTTAGTTAAGACAAAAAAAAGTGGGGTGGCAATTGCCACCCCACTTTTTTTAAATCAATTCCACGCTTCGCTTCACGAAGGAGGTCAGTTCGGAGCCTGTCAGCAAGCCTCTGGACAAAAGGGCCAAATCAAAAGCCTGTTTAGCCAGCTTCGCACCTTCTTCTTCCGGGCTTTCCAAAATACGTTTCACCAAAGGGTGGTTACCGTTGACAGTCACCTTATAGTTGTCCGGGATCGTGCCGTAGAAACCCATGCCCCCGCCTGTCTTTGCCATATCTTTCATCCGGCGCATAAACTCGTCAATCGTCACAGACACGGGTAAATCGTCAGCTTGCAAAGCATCTACTTCAACCTTCATGTCTGCTCTGGAAATAGCTTTTTCAAATATTTCAGAAGCCTTCTTCGATTCTTCTTCCGACAAGGAGAGCGTCAGCTGTTCGTCCTTCTGGATCAATTTATCGACCACATCAGCATCTACGCGCTTTGCCTGAATTTTTTCGCCACCTTTCTGTTCCAGATAACCTGCAAAATGGGTATCCAATGGTCCATCTAGCACCAACACATCATACCCTTTGGCCTTGACCGAAGAGATAAAACCGTCTTGTTGTGCAGGATCATTGGTGTACAGGTAAACGATATTGCCATCCTTATCCACTTGGATATCCTTTACCTTCTCATAATATTCTTTCAGCGTATAGCTTTCATTATCCGTATTTTTCAGCAAGCAGAAGTCGTTTGCTTTTTCCGCAAACTTTTCATCGCTCAGCATGCCGTATTTGATAAACAAGCTGATATCATTCCATTTGGCTTCAAAATTTTTGCGGTCGGCCTTGAAGATTTCATTTAATTTATCGGCTACTTTCTTGGTAATGTAGTTATTGATTTTCTTCACATTGCTATCGGCCTGCAAAAATGACCGCGAAACGTTCAGTGGAATATCCGGCGAATCGATTACGCCTTGCAATAACATCAAAAACTCCGGAACAATATCCTTGACCTCATCGGTAATAAATACCTGACGGGAATAGAGCTGGATCTTGTTGCGCTGTATATCCATTTCGTTCTTCACTTTCGGGAAGTACAGAATACCCGTCAAGTTGAATGGATAATCCACATTTAGATGAATCCAGAACAAAGGTTCATCCATAGAATAAGGATATAGCTCGCGATAGAAGGCCAAATAATCCTCATCTTTTAACTCCGACGGTGCTTTCGTCCAAGCCGGTGTGGTATTGTTGATGATATTGTCTACTTCTACTGATTTATATTTCGGTTTGCCCTCTTCGTCTTCGCCATCTGGTTCTGATGTCGTAGTTGTTCCGAAGCGGATTGGCACAGGAAGGAAACGGGCATATTTGTGCAAGATATCACTTAAACGATTCTTGTTTAAAAATTCTGCCGATTCCTCATTGATGTGCAGAATCACATCCGTGCCACGGTCAGTACGCGAACCGACCGAAATCTCATAGGAAGTACTGCCGTCACAGATCCAATGCGCCGGCTCTGCTCCTTCTTGATAGGAGAGCGATTGGATTTCCACTTTATCGGCCACCATAAAAGCAGAATAGAAGCCCAAACCGAAGCGTCCGATGATTTCGTTGGCATCGTTGGCTTCTTTAAATTTTTCCATGAACTCCGTTGCACCGGAAAAGGCTATTTGGTTGATGTATTTTTTGATTTCCTCGGCAGTCATTCCGATCCCTCTATCGGAAATCGTAATGGTTTTTGCTTTTTCATCAAATTTAACGTCTACCGTTAAATCACCCAGTTCGCCCTGAAATTGGTTAAGCGAGGCCAAGCGCTTGATTTTTTGGGAAGCATCCACCGCGTTGGAAACCAGCTCGCGCAGAAATATCTCGTTGTCGGAGTATAGAAACTTTTTGATCACCGGAAAGATATTCTCGGTGTGGATAGAAATTGTACCTGTTTCTTGCATATGTATATCTTGTTTTTTAGCTGTTAATTTTTTTAGACAACATAACAAGGAATGTTCCAACGGTTATTTTTAAGACAGGATGACAGGTTGAAGCGATTTTTTGTCATTTCGTATATATGAAAACAGGCATTTCTAAACGCACAGGAACTTTTTTCCGGTCCTTTATACCTGGTTTCCAACGGCCATATTTGGTGTTAGATAATTCCAATACACGAACTAATTCTTCTCCCGTGCCAAACCCCATATCTTTTACAATTTCAAAATCAGTTAATCTGCCCATGGTATCTACTGTAAACCCAACACACACTTCACCATCTAAGCGAGCTCTTCTCATCGCTTTAGATATTTTATAATTTTTGGCTGTCCATTTTCTAAATTTAGCCATTTCTGGGCTATCTTTATATTCTTCTTGTCCCAAGGAATTATGACAATAGCAACACAGAATTAATAAAAATAAAACAAGTCTCTTCATGAGCTTTGACGATTGTTAAACTTGCACGTAAATTATAGGCTAAAATTAGACACAAAATATATTTATCACAACAAATATCTTTCATTTACTCGACTATTGTTATCATGCATAAAAACAATTTCAAACGGATCTCATACTATTTTAGCTCATACTTTATAGCTTTGTAAAAAAGAAATCTTGTACAGCAGAGAAGAAGCCAAGAAATTAAAAGAACAGTTTTGGACACATTTTGGTCGGTTCATGTCGCTCGTACCTTCGGAAGAAGGAGGTAAAACCAATTGGGTAAACTACAAAACGGGAATCAAACATTTGTTTTTCCGTATGGATGCCGATAACAAACGAGCAGACATATATATCGAAATCTCCCATCCAGACGAAGGCATACGAGAGTTGCTATTTGAGCAATTTTTAGAATACAAGCCCATTATGGAAACTGAACTTGGGGAAGAATGGACATGGGACAAGACATATTATGACGAATATGGCAAAAAAACAGCACGTATCGGTATTCGCCTCGACAAAAAATTATCTGTTTTTAAACAAGAGGATTGGCCCGAACTGATGGCATTTTTTAAACCTCGGATAATCGCATTAGACCAGTTTTGGTCGACCGCCAAATATGGTTTTGAAATGTTTAAATAAGTCATCAAGAAGCTGTTTAAAAATGGAAGAAAACCCTTTGTGCATCTATCCTTTGGTTCCGCTCAGGATGATATTCCTTCTTGTTTGTCACGTCCAAGTGGGAAAGCGCAACAAAAAAGAAAAATATATAAATTTAAACAGTCACTAAGATACTTACCTTTGTTCTTATGCAAAAAACGTAATATATGAAAACAATTTTGAAGCTTGTTATTATTTGTGTCCTTTCTTTAACACATGAGGCCGCGAACGCTTGGGGAATGACCGGACATCGCGTTATCGCCGAGATTGCGGAGCAGCATCTCAAAAAAAAAGCCAAGAAGAATATCAAAAAAATCATCGGCAACCAAAAACTAGCCTATTGGTCTAATTGGGCAGATTTTATTAAGTCTGATCCTGACCCTGTGCTTAATGCTACCGGATCTTGGCATTTTGTCAATGCTCCGGCCAACCTTACATACGAGGCATTTGTGAAGGTACTGCATGAATCGTCGGAGGACAATCTGTACAAAGCTTACCTGCGGATCAAAGAAGAAGCCAGGCGCAAGGATCTCTCCCAAAAGGAAAAAGAGCAAAACCTTTATTTCATCGTTCATCTGTTAGCCGATGCTCACCAACCCTTGCATGTAGGCCGTGAAGAAGACTTGGGTGGTAACAAGATTGAGGTCGAATTCTTCGGGCGAAAAGCCAATATTCATCGGGTATGGGATTCCGATCTCGTAGATAACGAAAAATATAGTTTCACGGAATATGCATCCGTATTAAATATCAACAAATACGATTACCAAAAATATGCCGCCCATTCTTCTTTCGAAGAGTGGCTATATGGCTCGCATCAAATGGCCAATATTATTTACGATGAAGTGGCTAAAAATGCCAACTTGCGTTACGAATATATCTATCAAAATAAATACCGCATGGAGGAATGCCTCTTGAAAGCCGGGCTACGTCTTGCTAAAGAGCTGAATGAGATCTACGGAAAGTGATTTTTTGCATTTGAAGACCAAAAGCGTCATGCAGCACCATCAGCAATATTGTTTTAATTAAATAGCATGAAAGAAACAAAAAATTATATCGACATGAACCGGGAGAGCTGGAATGGCTGTGTCGACACTCATTTTCAATCCGATTTCTACGACGTCAAGGGCTTCTTGGCAGGGAATAGCTCGCTGATGGATATTGAACTGGGCCTTTTAGGTGACCTAAAAGGTAAAAAGGTACTTCATTTGCAGTGCCATTTTGGTCAGGACACGATTTCCATCGCACGAATGGGCGCCGCGGCAACAGGTGTAGACTTATCCGACAAAGCCATTGAGAGAGCGAGAGAGCTGGCACAAGAAGACGATACCGAAGCAAACTTTATCTGTTGCAATATCTATGATTTGCCCAATCACCTCAATGCGCAATTTGATGTGGTATTTACGAGCTACGGTGTCATCGGTTGGTTGCCCGATTTAGACCAGTGGGCAAAGATCATCTCGCATTTTTTAAAGCCGGGCGGAGAATTTGTCTTTGTGGAGTTCCATCCGGTAATATGGATGTTTGACAATACATTTGAGCAGATTCAATATTCCTACTTCAATATCGAACCGATTGTGGAAACCATGGAAGGCACTTATGCCGATCGGGAGGCACCACTAAACAGCACATCCGTTTCGTGGAACCACAGTTTGGGCGAAGTATTCGGCAGCCTTATTCAAAACGGGCTTGAAATCTTATCCTTTGTCGAATACGACTATTCGCCTTATAATTGCTTTACGTCTACAGTGGAAGTTGCTCCCAAGAAATACAGGATAAAACATCTGGATCGTAAAATACCGATGACGTACGCCATTAAAGCAAAAAGAAAAGAAGGTGTCCAAAAAGTACAATAAATTGTCATCTTGAGCGTAGTCGAAAGATACAATTTATTGATTTTCAAAGCTGTCAATTTGCTTCGCAGAGCCCTTTGGGATTCTTCGACTACAGCCTGCACTGAGCTTGTCGAAGTGCTCAGAATGACAGCTGGCGGGGCTTTTTGGACAATCCCTTTACGAACCAATTAAACTTAAATTAACGTGAACTCGGGATAAGCATTCGTTTGACGAGATATGTCACCCCGATGGGCTTCATGGTGTAATCCCCCCTTAAACGATAATCATCGACATGAGTTATTATCCCGAGCGCTCAGGTTAAATTATGAAAGGACAAATGTAGCGCTTTTTCGAGCACAAGACAATCATTTCCGGCTGTTCCACCCGTTCATTTGCCTATCGATCTACCTCTCCAAGCACAATATCGATCGAGCCCAAAATAGCAATAAGGTCCGCGATCAGCTGTCCTCTTCCCAATTCTGGCAATACCGACAGGTTGTTAAAGCTTGGACCTCTGGCTTTTACACGTTTGGGAATATCTGTTTTTTCCTGGGTGACAAAGTGGAAACCCAACTCTCCTTTGGGGTTCTCGGCCCGAACGTAATATTCCTGTGATTTCAAGTTTACTTTTTTAGGAACGCCCGCACGGGGATCAAAATCTGCTGTTCTTTTAAAATCTTTCGTCAGCCTATCCAAACATTGTTCGATAATCTTTACCGACTCTTTCACCTCATCCACACGCACTTTATAACGATCCCAACAATCTCCCAGTGTTCCCACCTCTCCTTTACCTATTGGAATATCAAATTCCAATTCCGGATAAACTGAATAAGCATCTACCCGACGTAAATCCCACTTGATGCCCGAAGCTCGGAGCATCGGCCCGCTACAGCCATAATTAATAGCCACATCCGCCGGCAACGCACCTATATTGGCCGTGCGAGAAATAAAAATCTGGTTATTGGAAAGCAACTCATCCAATTCGACCAACTTGGGTTTAAAGTAGGTCACAAATTCGCGACAACGCTCTTCAAAGCCTACCGGCAAATCATAAAACAAACCACCAATCCAAATATAATTGTAAAGCATCCGAGAACCGGAAGCCCATTCCAACATATTCATGATATGCTCACGATCACGAAAACACCACATAAATGGTGTAAACGCACCAATATCAATGCCGTATGTACCAATGGCAATCAAGTGCGAAGCAATACGGTTCAACTCGCATACCAACACCCGAATGTATTCTATACGCTTGGGAATAGATTTGTCAATGCCCAGCATACGTTCCACGCCCATTACAAAAGCATGACTATTATTCATCGAGGCCAAATAATCCAATCGATCAGTAAAAGGAATGGCCTTAGTATAATTCATGGATTCGGCATGTTTGTCAAAACAACGGTGCAAATATCCCAAATGCGGGATGATGTCCTTAACAATCTCTCCGTCTGTAATCAATTCTAAACGGAGCACACCATGCGTAGAGGGGTGTTGAGGCCCCATATTAATGACCATCTCCTGCGAGCTGATGGAAGCAATTTTCTGTTTATAGTTTTCTAAACCTTGATGATAATTAGGCATTCACGCATTATTTAATGGAAATTCCATGATAGGTTTCCGCATCCTGATAATCTTTTCTTAACGGATAGCCCTCCCAATCATCGGGCAATAAAATGCGACGCAAATCCGGATGATCTGTAAAATAAATCCCCATCAGATCAAAAGCCTCACGTTCATGCCACGCTGCTGTTTGCCATACTGCCGAAACAGATGGTATTTCGGGCAATTGATCCAACTGTCGTTCATTGTCCAAATCTACTTTCAGCGTCAGTTGCGTTTGATAGGGAATAGATGCCAAGTGGTATACAACCGAAAAACGGTTTTCCGGATAATGGTCCACAGCGGTGATATTGGAAAGAAAATCAAAATAAAATCCTACTGTATCTCTTAAAAAAAAACAAATATTGACTAAGTCATTCGGATGAAGCACCAAAATGGGCTGTATTCCCTGCTCTTCTATCCGGACAACGGCTTCTGTTCCAAAATGCTCTTCTATTGCTTTTTTAGCTTGTTCTATCATACTTATGGTGCTAAACGATTCCTCATCCATTGATTTCCTTCCAATACATACTCTATACGGTCATGCAAGCGGCTGCTCCTTCCCTGCCAAAATTCCAAACGTACAGGCTTAACCACATATCCACCCCAAAAATCAGGACGAGGTACAAATGCTTTGTCAGAAAATGCCGCAGTCAATTCGTCTACCCTCTCTTCCAACACCAATCGGTTTTCGATAATTTTACTCTGTGGCGAAGCGATGGCACCGATACGGCTAGCTTTTGGACGCGAGGCAAAGTATTCATCAGAATCAATATCTGGAAGCTTTTCCACCCAGCCTTCAATGCGCACTTGCCGTTGCAACTCCGGCCAAAAAAACAGGAGACTGACCTGTTTATTTTTTTCCATAGACTTTCCCTTCTTGCTGCCATAGTTCGTAAAGAAGCTAAAACCTTCAGGCTTAATATCCTTCAACAGCACCACCCGTGAAGATGGAAACCCATCAAGGCTAAGGGTCGAAAGAACCATAGCGTTGGGCTCTACCACCTTGGCCTGAATCGCTTCGTCAAACCATTTCTGAAATTGTTGTACAGGATCAGGCAAAACATCTTTTTCATCCAAGCTGTATTTGCTGTAATCTTCACGTATGGCCGCTATATCTTTCTGAACAATCGACATGGGTAAATAGAAAGTTGATATAGCACAAACTTAATCAAAACGCATGGATTACCCGATTTAAAGTATAAAAAAAATTGCAAATTTGTACAAATCACCTTATATTGAGGCTGAAATAGCCGTAATAGAGTATGTTCAGTGCGTTTGACCCCCAAAAAGGAAGTTTATTGTTAGCAGAACCGTTTATGCTTGACAGCAATTTTGAGCGTTCGGTAATTCTTTTATGCGAGCACGATCCGCATAGTGGATCGATGGGCTTGGTACTGAACCAGAAATCAAATCTCATCTTGACAGATATTATCGATGTCATTGACAATGACATCTTTCCATTATATGTAGGTGGTCCGGTAGATATGGAGAACCTGTTCTTTATTCATAGAGCACCGGACAAGATCGATGGTAGTTTTCATTTAGTGGAAGACATATACTTTGGCGGTGATTTTGAAAAAGTTGTTTTTTTGGTAAACGATGGTCTGATCTTACCCCAAGACATCAAGTTTTTTATCGGCTATGCCGGATGGAACCCCAACCAGTTGGAAGAAGAGATCCGACAGAATAGTTGGGCCGTCCACAATCATTTTCCACCCGACATTTTACTACTCAGCGATGGTGAAGATCTATGGAAACAGGCGCTCATCAGCCTTGGTCCTAAATATGCGCACGTTGCGAATTTCCCTAAAAGCCCGGATTTGAATTAGTATAGCGCAATGCGTATGCATATGGAAATATATGCCCGTCGAAGCACTAATTTGAATTTGTCATGCTGACGAAGGAAACTTCTAAAACAGTATGCTATGTGTTTACGAATAGATTTCTCCCTATGGTCGAAATGACAAAAAACGCATTAACTTGACGCCAGTGCAATACATCGGGACAAGCACTCCCGTCGGAAAGACAAGGAAACGGAACCGACAAGATGTACCGTTTTAGCATCACCAATCAGCTTTCATTTGTCATCCCGAATGCAATGAGGGATCTAAACTCCTGAAACCTTTTTTTTAACTTTACTTTATAGAGTCCAACAACAGAAGGCCCCTCCTATCCCTGAACGCTTTCGGGCAGGCTGTGGGAATAAAAAAAGAAAAGGCACAGAAATTAATAGTTTAGCAAGATATGAATCACAATTATTTTGTATACATACTTACAAACTATAATAAGACCGTATTGTATATTGGGGTAACCAACGATTTGCGATACCGTTTATGTTGGCATCAAAAAGATGCAATGAGAGAAGGAAGGCATTTTGCTGGCAAATACAGGGTTGTATATCATATACTGGGAACGTTTTCCATGGATTCAACATGCAATTGAACGTGAAAAAGAATTGAAAAGTTGGCGCAGACCCAAGAAAGAAGAATTGAAAAAGGGATTTAATCCTGATTGGAAGTTTTTAAATGATGAGGTATAAGAATGTGTCATACCGGAGGGACAATTTGCCACGGTTTTTCGGATATCCTCATAATAGATTCCTCCTTCGTCGGAATGACAAAGAAGCGGGAACAGCAACGCTTTAAGCACTGCTTGTCATGTCGGGCCCGCGAGACATCTATAATACATTATCTTCGATGAGTCCTTCTGGGGTTACTCCTATCGGAAAGATAAAAAAGAGCTGGTAACAGCCTCACACGCTTCATTTGTCATGTCGAGCCTGCGAGACATCTATAATACATTATCTTCGATGAATCCTTCTGGGGTTCTTCCTATCGGAAAGACAAAAAAGAGCTGGTAACAGCCTCACACGCTTCATTTGTCATGTCGAGCCTGCGAGACATCTATAATACATTATCTTCGATGAGTCCTTCTGGGGTTCCTCCTATCGTAAAGACAAATAAACGGGAGCAACCTAGCACTCGCCCTTTAACATTCAGGGTAAAATCCTTAATTTTACGGCATGAGTATATTAAACGAATCCTTTCAAACCGTACATGATACGGCACCATTTTCACAAATAAAAATAGAAGACTATATACCCGCATTTGACAAAGCCATCACCGAAACCAAACAGGAGATTGATGCCATAACACATCAAACCGATTATCCTACTTTTGAAAACACCATAGAAGCCATGGCGTATTCGGGGCTGAAACTCGATCGTATTTCCAACCTATTCTTCAACCTCCATGCTGCAGAAACGAATGACGAAATGGATCGGATTGCGCAGGAAGTTGCACCAAAGCTTTCCGCACTGGCAAACGATATTACCTTAAACTTTGCGCTGTTCCAAAGGATAAAATTGGTTTATGAGCAAAAAGGCAACCTACATTTAAACGCCGAAAAACGAACGCTTTTAGAAAAATCGTACAAAGACTTTGTGCGGAACGGAGCTTTACTGGATGATGAAAAAAAAGAACAGTTGCGCAAGATTGATGCAGAACTATCGGTGGTTAAATTACGGTTTGGGGAGAACGTATTAGCAGAAACAAACGCCTATCAGCTCCATATCACTGACGAAAGGGATTTGGCCGGACTACCGGAAGGCACCATCGAAGCAGCAAAAGGCTTAGCCGAAGCTCAACAAAAGGAAGGATGGCTATTCACCTTGGACTATCCAAGCTATATTCCCTTCGTAACCTATGCGGAAAACCGCAATTTACGAAGGGAAATCACTTTGGCAGCCGGTAGGAAAGCCTTCCAACAAAATGAGCACAACAATGAGGAAAACATTTTAAAAATCGTTAAACTCCGCCATCAACGCGCCCAATTGCTGGGCTATAAAAGCCATGCAGATTTTGTGCTGGAAGAACGAATGGCACAAGCTCCAGAAAAAGTAAACCATTTTTTGGAAGATCTGTTGCAAAAGGCCAAACCGGCCGCCCTTCGGGAATTTGAAGAGCTATCGCAATTTGCCCAAAAACGGGATGGAATCGCACAATTAGAAAAATGGGACGGCGCTTATTATGCCGAGAAACTCAAGCAGGAAAGATTCCATTTGGATGATGAACAACTAAAACCTTATTTCCAGCTGGAAAATGTCCTTAACGGCGCTTTTGAGGTGGCGAATAAGCTGTTTGGATTGCGCTTTGAAGAAGTGCGTAACATCGACAAATACCATGAAGAAGTCCAAACATTTGAAGTGACCGATGAACGCAAAAACCTTATAGCCATTTTTTACACCGATTTTTTTCCGCGCAAAGGAAAGCGAAACGGTGCATGGATGACCTCCTTCAAACCGCAATATGTCAAGGAGGGACAACAGGAACGTCCACATGTTTCCATCGTTTGCAACTTTACCCGGCCAACGGCCACAAAACCATCGTTGCTTACGTTTAACGAAGTCACCACTTTATTTCACGAATTTGGACATGCGCTGCACGGCATGCTGGCCAACACCACCTATCCTACATTATCCGGGACTTCGGTCTATTGGGATTTTGTAGAATTGCCAAGCCAGATTATGGAAAACTGGTGCTATGAAAAAGAAGCGCTCGAACTGTTTGCCAAACATTACCAAAGCAACGAAACCATCCCTATGGAACTGATTGAAAAAATTAAGGAGTCGGCTTCTTTCTTAGAAGGCATGGCCACCTTACGGCAATTGAGTTTCGGCATATTAGATATGGGCTGGCACGGGCAAGACCCTTCAGACATCCAAAAGGTGAAGGCGTTTGAGAATGAAACATTTGCTTCCACCCAACTGTATCCGGATGTCAAAGAAAATGCAGTAAGTCCATCGTTTTCCCACATTTTCAATGGTGGTTATTCATCAGGATATTACAGCTACAAATGGGCTGAAGTATTGGATGCCGATGCTTTCGACTATTTCAAACAAAACGGCATCTTCAACAGGGATATCGCCAACAAATTCAAGGACAACATCCTGTCGAAAGGAGGCACGGAACATCCGATGGAACTTTATAAGCGATTCCGCGGGCAAGAACCACAAGTGGAACCATTGCTCAAAAGAGCGGGGTTGATTTGATATAATAGAAAAAAAGTCAGGCCTAAGGCCTGACTTTTTTTCTATTATATATCGTCTTTACTTAACGAGAACGGTAAATCACCTTTTGACGTACCGCGCGATTTATTCGGTTGGTCACGCATATCAAAGTTTAAAGTAGCGCCTTTGAGCAATTCGCTATGCTTGATATAGTTCTTCGTATAGTTTTTACCATTCCATTTCATGCCATGGATATAACGATTGGCATCCGAATTGTTATCCGCCTGAATGGTGATTTTTTTGCCATTAGACAGGTGGAGCGTTGCTTTCTTGAACAATGGAGCACCTAAAATATACTCGTCTGTGGCCGGTGTCACCGGATAGAACCCCAAAGCAGAAAATACGTACCAAGCCGATGTTTGGCCGTTATCCTCATCTCCACAATATCCGTCTGGATTAGGTGAATACATCCGATTCATCGTCTCACGTACCCAATATTGGGCTTTCCATGGTGCACCAATATGGTTATAAAGATAAATCATATGTTGGATAGGTTGGTTACCATGTGCATATTGGCCCATACCTGCAATTTGCATTTCACGGATTTCATGGATCGGGAAACCATAATAAGAATCGTCAAAAACTGGAGGTAATGTAAAAACAGAATCCAATTTTATTTCCATCGCCTGATGGCCACCCATCAGTTTTGCTAAACCTTCTACATCCTGAAAAACGGACCATGTATAATGCCAGCTATTTCCTTCTGTAAATGCATCACCCCACTTAAACGGATTAAACGGCTTTTGAAATTGACCATCTTTGTTCTTGCCACGCATCAACCCCGTTGCCGGATCGTATAGTTTTTGATAATTAAAGGCTCTTTTTTTATAGTATTCCAAGTCTTCTTTGGGCTTGTTCAATGCTTTTGCCAATTGATAGATGGAAAAATCGTCATACGCATATTCCAATGTACGTGCGGCATTTTCATTGATTTTAACATCATACGGAACATAGCCCAGTTCATTGTAATATTGTGCTCCTGCACGTCCTACAGCAGTCATTGGCCCTGCATTATTTGCACCGTTCTTCAAGGCCTCATATAAGGTTTCAATATCTTTTGACTGAACACCTTTTATCCACGCATCAGCCACCACAGAGGCAGAGTTATTGCCCACCATGATGTTACGGTAACCAGGGCTTGCCCATTCCGGCAACCACCCACCTTCGCGATAAGCATTGGCTAATCCTTCTTGCATTTTCAGGTTCATTTCCGGATACATCAAGTTCAGGAACGGAAACAAACAACGGAAAGTATCCCAAAAGCCCGTATCCGTGAACATATAGCCTGGCAATACTTGGCCGTTATATGGCGAATAATGCATAACTTGACCTTGAGCATCTATTTCATAGAACATACGCGGAAACAGTAAAGAACGATACAGACAAGAGTAGAATGTGCGCATATCATCAATCGAGCCCCCCTCAATTTCTATCTTTTTCAATTCGTTGTTCCAAATCTCTTCTCCTTTTGCCACGCGTTGATCAAAATTGGTACCGTCCAATTCCTTTAAATTCAACTCTGCTTGTTCTTTAGAAATGAACGAGGATGCTACTTTAAGCAATACCTGTTCACCGCTATTGGCTATTTGAAAACCTACCAAGGCACCAACATGGTTAGCCTGAACCAAATACCGGCCATCCGTCAACACAGAGTCGGCAAAAGTAGCCACATTGGCAAACGGACGGTCAAATTGCAAGACAAAATAATTTTTGAAATTTTGAGGCACACCTCCGCTGTTCTTGGTAGAATAGCCAATGATTTTTTGCTCTCTTGGAAGTACTTCCACATAAGAACCTTTGTCAAAGGCATCAATCAGCACATAGGCTTCGTCTGTTTTAGGAAAGGTAAAACGAAAATAAGCCGCCCGTTCTGTGGGTGTGATTTCTGTTTTCACATCATAATCAGCTAAGTACACAGAATAGTAATGTGGTTTAGCAATCTCGGCCTTGTGTGAAAAATAGCTTGCCCGTTTATCCTGATCAAACGTCTTTACACCTACCATTGGCATAATGGAAAACTGCCCATAATCATTCATCCACGGTGAGGGTTGGTGGGTTTGTTTAAATCCGCGCAGTTTCTCTGCCGTATACATATACATCCATCCGTCACCCATCTTACCTGTCTGCGGACTCCAGAAATTCATGCCCCAAGGCATCGCAATGGCGGGATACGTATTGCCCGTTGAAATAAAATAAGTGGATTGCGTTCCTACCAATGTGCTTACTAAATCGATAGGTTTGTCGATCTTGCCGACAGTTTGGGCCTTTCCAAGTAAAAGACCAGCGGATAGAAACAATGTTGTTATTAGTTTAAACTTCATTTTTGAAATAGGTTTATTTTAACGTCACTAAATTAATAAAATTAAAATAAAAACCTAATGCTAAAAGTATTTAGCATATTAAAAAACTAAGATTAATTTTCCGCAGAAGTCACCTGACTCCATTATCCGGTGCGCTTCGGAAGCATCTTGGAAAGAAAATCGCTTAAAAATTGCCGTTTTAAACTCCCGTCCCATAACGGGCCACAGCTTTTCCCGGATGTCTTTCGTCAACTGTTTCTTAAAATGTAAATCTCTTACACGCAATGTGCTGCCTGTAATGGACAGGCGTTTTTGCATCATTTTGAAAATATTTAGTTCTACTTTACCTCCCTGCATGGCATTTATATAAACCAATCGTCCGTCATCGGCCAGTAGCGATATGTTTTTATCGAAATAAGCCCCGCCGATGCTGTCGAGAACAACATCGATACCTATACCTTTCCATTGCTCGGCAAAATCTTCATTGTTGTAATTTACGATGTAGTCGGCACCAAGTCTCCGACAATAGGTGGATTTCTCTTCCGAACTTACCGTTGTATACACAGTCGCCCCGAAAATTTTAGCCAGCTGAATGGCTGTTGATCCAATTCCTCCTGCTCCACCATGTACCAAAAAGTTTTCACCCCGCTTTAAAAGCCCTCGCCTGAATACATTATCCCACACCGTGTAAACCGTCTCAGGTAAGGAAGCCGCTTCTTCCAGACGCATACCCATCGGGATTGGCAAGCACATATCCTCGTGAACAGCCACATAGGAAGCATAACCGCCACCGCTAACCAAAGCACAAACTTCATCACCTATTTTCCAGGCCGTTACGTCACTGCCAATAGCTTCAATTACACCTGCTATCTCCAATCCAGGGATATCGGCAACGGAATCTTTCGGAGCAGGATAATTTCCTTTCCGTTGAAACACATCAGGTCTGTTGACACCGGCTGCCCGAACGTTCACCAGCACTTCTTGAGGATGCACCACCGGTCGAGGACGTTCTTCTATTTTTAAAACCTCCGGACCACCAAATTGAGATATGACGACTGCTTTCATTTTCTTAGTATTGAGATATGAGATTAAGATATGAGATGTAAGATTTCCTCTTTCTTCCTTGTTCTTTCCTCTTTGTTCTTTGTTCTTTCCTCTTTCTTCCTTGTTCTCACTTCTTCGGATATTTTTGCAAACGCATATTGAGGGCAACCATAAAATAACGCCCCAGGCGATTGTTTCGTGCTTCATACAAATCGTTTCCGATATATTCGCTGTACGTGCCCATATCTTTATTCTGGTCGAGCAAGTCAAATCCCTGCAAGCGAAGCATGACCAGCCTGTTTCTCGAAAACGAAAATTCCAGATAGGCATTGATAATCGTCGGACTGTTGTTCATGAAACTGCTTTCGTAGCCCGAGTTGAATCGTTGGGACATCTCCGTTCCGATGGTCACATTGTCGCCTAAATACCCTTTAGCCGCGCCGCTCAACAACAAGCTATGTGCCGTGATTTCATTATGGAAAGGCCAAGTATAGCTTGCATGGTTCAACAGGTAGTTGACATTAAACATGGTCTCCAGATAATCGCTCCAACTGTATCGAAGTTGCATGGATTGGGCATAAATAAGCTGCTTGGTCTTATTGCGCAAATCGTTCACATAAGAGATATTGTTATAGTAGTCCGTGTTACCGACAAAATCTAACTGCAAACTTTCATTAAAAAGTGGCGTATTGAACAAGAAATACCACTTGATGTCATAATAACCATCGGTATTTTTAAAAGAAGTTTCCTGAATAGTAGATCCCCGTGTTGCCCACTTATCTGACACGATTTTATTCATGACAAAATTGTATGCGATATTTGTTTCCAAATATTGGCTTCTGCTCGTGAGCGACTTTCGAAGCGTAGTAGATATCTTATTTGAAAATTCTGCTTTCAGTTCCGGATTCCCCACAATGATGTGCAGCGAATTAGTATTGTCACGAATGGGAATAATATGCATAAAGTTAGGTTGATTATTTTTTCCGACATAATCAAAAGCCCAATCTACCTCATCATTAAACCGCCATTTTAAACCTGCTGTGGGAACCAGGTTCACATTTGCATACGCATACCGCTGCTTTTCCCTGGGCAAATGGCCGGTCAGCGTAATAGGCTGGACGGCAAAACCAATATTAGCCCGGAACATTTTGCCAGGATTGTATTGATAGGCTAATCCTGCTCTACTACTTCTAAATTGATAGTTGTAATTCACACTAAGCGAATCAACATAATAAAAATAGCCGAGCTCTTCACTCCTAAGCCTATCTTCTACCAAGCGTATGGTATTCATATCTGTCAGCTCATAGTCGTAGGTCACTTCAATCAAACTATGTTCAAAAAATTGTTCGGCGTAAGCAACCGAAGCTCTAATACCATTGGTACCATTTTTCTGGTTGATAAACAACTCTTGCGCGAATCTGGAAATGACGGGATTAGCGAAGGTAGAATCCACCGTCAAATATCGATCTTTCACATCTTCAAACTTATCGCGGTTATTGACATTCAAAGCGATGTGCCCCGTCAGTTTCCGTCCCGGTTTTCGGAAGGACTTCGCATAAAATGCATTCACATCCAAATTGGGATTCTTGTTGTACGTCGTGTCCAAATAATCCCCGGTATTGGTAATCCTATTGTTGTTGATAAGCCTTCTCTTGCTATTCCCAACATATGCTTTGTTGTAGGAGAAAATTGGCCTTATCTCCAAAATATCGCTGTTCTTAAATTTGTGCTTAAACTCTGCCGTCAGTTTATGGAAATTATCTTCACTATTCGTTTGATAATTCTCTTCATTGGATATCAAGTTACCGATATACGTTGATTTCAACATTGAATTTCCCTTAGTGATATTCTTTTTCCGAGTAAAGCTATAGCTCATATTGAACAGGGTTTCAGAGGCAATATTGTCTGAAAAATTGAACCCTAAGGACCGCACATTGTTCAATCCGTCTGTCGGGTCCACAAAGTCGACGGCATCGAACAATGATCGATCCCGTCCCCCTTCCCCGCTTGGCGAGCCAAAAGAGAAAAGGCTTGTATTGGTATTGTTAATAGAGCCTATTACGGAAAATTCCTGGCCATCATCAAACCTATTTGCACCAACGCTACCGATAAGGCGCTCGCTGGTTCCTCCTCCCGCAGTCACCTGCCCAAAGGATATTCTCTTTCTATCTTCCCTCAAGACAATGTTAATGATTTTCTCCGGTTCATCGTCCTTTATCACCCTATCGGCACCTGAATCACCGTAAGAATTGATGACTTGAATGTTCTTCACAAAATCCGCTGGCAAATTACGCGTAGCGGTCAACACATCTCCTCCAAAAAAACGCTTACCGTCCACTTGCACATAAGATATGACCTTTCCTTGGGAATAGACCGTTCCGTCTCTGGAAACCTGAAATCCGGGGAGTTGTTTCAACGCCTCTTCCAACAGCGAGTTGGGGCGGAAAGTAAAGGCATCCATATTATATTGAATGGTATCATTCCCATACACAACCGGCAGTGTTTTTACAATATTCACTCCTTCAATTAAAGACGCTTGAGGCATGAGAATCACGTTGGGCATCAAGATAAAGTGTGTGTTTTGGAAAAGAGGTATTGTTTTGTGAACAATTTGATGTCCCAACATACTATAAGACAGACGAATATCATTGCCTTTGACATGATCGAAATGATAAAATCCTTTATTTGAGCTCACGACGACAACAGTATCCAAAGTTGTTGTTAAACGTACCGTGACCCCTTTCAAATGCACACCGGCTGTATCCAAGACATAGCCCTGGATATGCTTGGTATTTGTCTGTGCTTTTACACTAAAAACGACGCATGCGGAAAAGCATAACACCAACAAAAAAAGGAATATCAGATATCTATTTCTATCCACAAAAACGGGTTTTACGTCACCTCCGAGGTCAATATACAAAAAAAATTGACGCTCAAGAAAGTATATCTATTGAACGTTGAAATGTGCACTTCTGGTACATCACAAAAAAACGGGTTGCTTTCATCCAGCAACCCGTCGTTTCCTATCCACTTGAAGTATATCTTATTCTCCGTCAAAAGTGACTTTAACCAGATGTTTGTCAATTTCCCAACGGCCTGTACCTTCTTCACCAATGACATCGAACAATTCCAAAATGCGACGAGCGACGTACTCTTCTTCCACTTGTTCTTCTAAGAACCATTGCACAAAGTTGAACGTGACATAGTCTTTGGATTTCATACATCTGTCCGCAATATTGTTAAATTGCTCGGTCACAAACATCTCTTGCTCCAATGTTTGTTCAAAAACACCCCTAAAGGATTCAAAATCTGTCGGGATATTATTGATTTCCGGAGAGATGGCACGACCACCACGATTGCTGATATAATTAAACAATTTCAACATATGGCCACGTTCTTCGTCCGATTGCTTTGCAAAGAAATGTGCGGCATTGTCTAATCCTTGGTCGTCACACCAAGCTGACATGGCCAAATACAATGCCGATGCATGTGCTTCAATCTTCACTTGAGCATTTAATATATTCTCGATCTCTTCGGACAACGATGATTTTAATTTCAATAAATCTTTCATATTTGTTTTTTCCTTTTTTCTAGTTCTCTAATAACAATGTTATCCCCACATTGTTTGACACAAAGATACAGTAAGCTACCTGCTAATCGATGAAAAAAAAGCAATACAAATTCAGTCTAAATTAGATAGAAAAAAGATAAGTTATTTGGAATCAGTACAATTAAAATTGATTAGACAAATAGCACCGCATCTTTGCGAAGTATCCTTTTGACCTCACTGTTCAGCTCGATCATAAACTTTGCCCCGGCTAATATTTCCCTTAAATCCAAGATGTCTGGAACGGACAAAATAAAGCAACGTTCCGTACGGTGGGGCATAATAATTTCAAAATCAGATGTGCGGGAAGCATCCGTCAGCATAGATTCCACATTAATGGCATCGATGCGTTTTTTAAATAGCAAAAAATCCGAAACCTTAAATGCGGTTGTCGTATTGTCGAACTCCAACCAATAACAATTCTTACGGCTACATTGATATACCGCACCGCGCCTTGTCTGGAAAACTTCTTCTACATTTGCTAAGGGACAAACCACTGACATCTCTTCTTTTTTTGCAGCACAAATATATCCTTAATTAAGATTCAATCCAAATAAAAAAGCTGATTTTTTACAATCAGCTTTTCCTTTCTTTTATGCTGTTACTATGGAATGTTAAAACTCTTCCTCAGTACTGTTCAACAGCTCTTTGTGATGACTAACGTTTGTTCTTGTTTTTGTCTTATGCTTATTTATCTGCCTTCTCAATGATTCCACAGCTTCATCGGTCGCTTCTTCAAAACTTTTTGCCTGTGCCTTAGCAAATAATTGGTTTCCAGGTATATTCATTTTTAGCTCCACTATTTTGTTGGCTTCATCATCTACATTCTCCAAGCGCAAATAGCATACGCCTTCAATAATGTTGTCCAAAAACTGCTCCAATTTGGATGTCTTCTTCTTGATGAACTCAACCAACTTTTGATCTGCATCAAACTTGATAGATTGCACAGTAATATTCATTTTTCCTCCTTTTTTTAAGCCTTTGGATGGGCTTGTTTATAAATTGTTTTCAATCTTTCAACTGAATTATGTGTATAAATCTGCGTAGCGGCCAAATTGGCATGCCCCAACAGTTCTTTAATGGCATTCAGGTCTGCACCGTTATCCAGCAACGTTGTCGCAAAGGTATGTCTAAGCACGTGAGGACTCCTTTTTTGTTGCGTAGTAATTTGGCTTAATTGCTTATGCACAACACGATAAATAAGCTTTGCATAAGCAGGTTTACCTTCTATAGTAACGATTAGTTTAGTCGATTTGTTTGCAAATTCCTGTTCGTCTTTTAGCGCTAAGTACTTTTTAATGCCTTCTATCAATGTGGCGTGCATAGGTACAAATCTTTCTTTGCGACGTTTACCAAAAATCAGGATTTTTCTATTATACACATCCACATCGTTTTCCTGAATAGCCAACAGCTCAGAAAGACGTATTCCGGTACCGAAAAGCAGCTCCACGATGATAAAATCGCGCATACCCTCAAAACCATCGGACATGGCCTCGGCATGATCCAATAATGCCTCCATTTTCTTTTGTTCTACAAAAGTAGGCAGTTTTTTAGGTGTCTTCAACGCATGTACCAATTGCATGGGATTGATGCCCACCAAGCCCTCTCTGAATAAAAACTTATAAAAAGAACGCAACGAAGAAATAGATCTGTTAATACTGGAGGCCTGTTTCCCCTCCTCTTTCATAATAGACAGATAATGACGGACGATTCGATGATCCACTTCTTCAAAAGCAATTTTTTGTGCTTCCAAGAATGTTAAAAAAGAATCTATCTCTAACGCATAGGCTTGAATCGTATGGGTAGAATATTGCTTCTCAAACTTCAAAAAATTCAAAAACCTTGACTTGCTCATGCCCTATATTCTTCTTGTATAAAAATAGCAAAAAGGATGGCATAAACAAATTTTATTTCCATAAATTAACGTAAAATAACAAAAACTTGTCTATTCATCCTATGCTGTTGCCTGTTTACCAGAAATACACATCAAATAGTTACTTGCTTTCTTCGATTTTTTCGATAATTCTATCGGCAAAGGCACTGGTTTTAAGCAATGTGGCATTTTCCATTAAATTGTAAAAATCTACCGTAACCGTCTTTTCCTTAATGGTTTGCGACAATGCGTCCACGATGGCGTCTGCTGCTTCTTGCCAGCCCATGTATTCCAACATCATCACCCCACTCAAGATAACCGATGACGGATTCATGCTATCCGTATTGGCAAAGCGTGGGGCTGTGCCATGTGTGGCTTCAAATACAGCATGGCCAGTTTTGTAATTGATGTTGGCACCCGGCGCGATGCCGATACCTCCTACCATTGCAGCCAGGGCATCGGAGATATAATCGCCATTGAGATTTAACGTAGCAATGACCGAAAAATCTTTTGGTGCCAACAAAATCTGTTGCAAAAAGTTATCCGCAATAATGTCTTTGACGATGATCTTCCCCGCACGCTCAGCCTCTCTTTGTTCGGCGTTCGCGACATCCTGACCCTGCGTCTCTCTTGTCTTCTCCCATTGTCCCCAGGTGTAGGTATACTCGGAAAACTCTTGCTCGGCAACTTCAAACCCCCACTGCTTAAACGCCCCTTCTGTAAATTTCATGATATTACCTTTGTGTACAATCGTCACCGAAGGTCTTTTTTCGGCTATTGCAAATTCAATAGCAGCGCGCACTAAACGTTTAGACCCTTCTTCGGAAACAATTTTAATCCCGACACCGGTCGTGTCCGAAAAAGGATAGTCCACCGCCAATGATTCTTTTAAATAGGCTTGCAAGTGATTAGCTTCCGGGGTCCCGGCTGCAAATTCGATACCGGCATAGGTATCTTCCGTGTTTTCCCGAAAAACGACCATATCCACATATTCCGGATGCTTTACTGGCGAGGGCACACCTTCATACCATTTGGTTGGCCGTTGGCATACGTACAGATCTAAGCTTTTTCGTATGGCGACATTTAACGATCGAATGCCGCCACCAATAGGCGTCGTCAGTGGTCCTTTAATTCCCACCAAATAGTCCTGAAAAGCCTTCATGGTCTCATCAGGCAACCACGAGCCTGTTTCATGAAAAGCTTTCTCTCCAGCTAACACTTCTTTCCATTCGATTTGCCGGTTGCCCTGATAGCATCTGGCCACGGCTGCATCAAAAACCCGCACAGATGCGCGCCAAATATCGGGACCTATACCATCTCCGATGACAAAAGGGATAATAGGTTGATCAGGCACATGTAATTGCCCTTGAACATCTTTTGTTATTTTACTTGCCATTGTCTTTATACTTTATCTTTACTGAACATATTACCAATTTCACGGCTAATCTTCTTGAAGATAGGTGCCGCATGCACATCTTCATATTCATCAATGTGTTGATATACTCTGCGGCTCGGAAAAATCAAAATGAGATTTTGGTTGGTGAAATAACGTCCCACTCGCTTTGCCAAGCCATCCAACGAATCACGATAAGAAAGTTCGCCATATCTTGAAGACACAAAAACCAACAAGGAATCGGCATTGCTGAAAGTGGCCAAACCATAGATATTATCCCAATCTTCATAATTATGGTAAGAGACCGGGACATTAGCTTTAAGTGCCTGTAGCAAGTTCTCTGCAGCAACTTGCGTACGTTCGTTGGAAACAAATATCAAAGGGAGTGAAAGTTCTTTCGACAATTTCAGCATTTTTTCCATCCAATAATGAAACCCTAATTCCGATTCTGCCAAAGGGGGCACAAACAGGGTAATGGATTTATGGGATAAGAAAGGTTTGTCAAATCGGCACATGAACAGATTCGCATCAGTACGATTTAAGATACTTTCCGCTTTTTCTCCCACAATTTTATCAATAAAGGAAGTTGCGCTAGGCCAACCCAATATAATGCAATCCGCAAAAATTTCTTTGGCGGTCCGGCCGATACCGCTAGCAATATTATGGTCGAGGGTCGTCATCAGATCCAATTCCGTTTCCGAACCGGAAGCATACTTGGCCATGCTATCCAGATTTTTACGGGCAGTAACAAGATTCTTTTCTGCCTGTTCATTGTCTGGCACCACACTAAGTATACTCAGTGGATGAGGCGATTTCTGAGAGCGTATCAACGCGGCAAAATCTAAAATAGGTTCCATTTTGGATAGGTTCGCGATCGGAATTAAAATCTGCTCCTCTTTCTCCGAAACGGGTTCTATATGCGCATTGTCTTGATGACCGGCAATCACGATCTTCCTGGAGGCATTTTCAGTAACCATTGTAGCAATAATACAGGTAACCAAGATCAGAACAATAGTGCCGTTCACGACATTTTCATCAATGATTTCCCGGTCATACCCAACCATAATCACCGCCAGTGTGGCCGCGGCGTGCGCGTTGCTCAACCCAAAGATAAGATTGCGATCGCTTTTGGTGTATTTAAACACCAATTGCGTGGCCGTTGCAGCCAAAAACTTCCCCAAAACGGCTACCACAGTGAGTGTACCGGCAATAATTAAGGCCATTGGCCCCTTCGTCAGCACGCTTACGTCCACAATCATACCAACAGAAATCAGAAAGAACGGAATAAAAATGGCATTGCCGATAAATTCAATTCGATTCATCAAGGCTGAAGAGTGTGGAATCAGTTTGTTGAGGGCTAAACCGGCCACAAACGCTCCGATAATAGGTTCCAACCCTGCTATCTCCGCTAAAAAGGCAGCAAAGAAAACCACAGCCAACACAAAGATATAATGTGCCGTTTTTTCAGCCTCGATCTTTCGGAAAAACCATCTGGCTATACGCGGGATAACACCGAACATAATGAACAAGAAAATCGTGAATGAAACGCCCAATGTTACCCAGAATTCTTGATTCAACTGTCCTTGCGAAGCTCCTGTAATGATGGCCAAAATAATCAACACAGCGGTATCCGTCAGGATGGTTCCGCCAATGGTAACAGCCACGGCTTCATGTTTTGAAATCCCATAACTATTCACAATGGGGTAACTAACCAAGGTGTGCGTAGCAAACATACTCGCAATCAGTATACTAGGCAACAAGTCATATCCCAACAGGTAATGACATACCGGAAAACCAATACTGATGGGCAAAATAAACGTAAAAAACCCAAAAAGGACACTTCTATTCTTGGTTTTCTTAAACTCGTTCATGTCCAGCTCTAAACCTGCAATGAACATGATATAAAGCAACCCAATGGTTGAGAAGAGGTCAATCGCATCCACGCCACTTCCCTGTAACGTTGCTTTATCAATCTTGGCTATCCAATTCAACCCATGAGGACCCAATAACACTCCAAACAGGATCAGTCCAATGATACCCGGCACTTTGATGGGGCGAAGAATAATGGGAGAAATTAAAATAATCGTCAAAATGATGGAAAAGACCAACACAGGGTTGGTAATCGGGGTTGAAAAGGCTTCGGTAATATGATGTAAGAATTTATCCATATAAATTGTCCAGTCAAATTAATGTGGCAGAAATTAGCAAAAATAGAAACCAATTCCTAATTTCCGTTTCACAAAAATGAAAGAAGACACCTAAAAAGCATGCAGTTTAGCAGTTTAGCATTTTCATATTGACAAAGAAACATCTATTTACGTGAACTCGGGACAAGCATTCGGTTGACGAGATATGTCCCCCCGGGGCTCATGATGCAATTGAACCCCTTAAACGATAATCATCAAACCACTACCATCGCCTGTGGCGAGGCACGGCGTGGTTATTTCTAAGTCCGTAGGACTGAAATGATGATAGAACAATGGATTTTTCGTTAAAAAAGCCGTGTAGCGGCGACATTGTTTGTTATTCCGAACGCAGGTTATTTAAATTCCCCCTGCTGTCGGATGACAAATAAACGGGAACAGCAAGGCTGTACGCCCTGTTTGTCACCTCGCCAAGGTCGAGACAAGTTGTCGAGCCTGCGAGACATCTATAATAGATTCCTCCCATCGTCGGAATGACAAAAGGGGCTGGCAACAAAGCTATATGCCCAATTTGTCGAGGATACGAGACATTTATATAGATTCCTTCCCGATGCATCGAAACCAGCACTGTCGTCGGAAAGACCATTTTTCCTAAAAGACACCTACAGTATCATTTGAACTGAATAGTCTTGATAGGTGAAATGCGACTGATCAGCATCGCCGGTATAAACAAGGTCAAAAGGCTGATAACAACAACAGCAACATTCAATACAACGACTTCATACCAAGCTACAGACATCGGAACATATTCGATATAATAGATCGAAGGATCCAAGGTGAAAAAATGGGTATGGTTTTGGAACACATACAAGGCTATGGCAATCAAGTTGCCGATAAGCAGCCCATAACCTATCAAATACATGGAATTATACAGGAACACCTGCCGAATCCCACTATTGGAATACCCTAAAGCTTTTAAAACACCAATCATGGACGAGCGTTCCAAAATGCTGATCAGCAAGGAGGAGATCATATTGATAATAGCCACGATCAGCATCAACACAAAAATCACGTCATCGTTCATGTCCAACATATTCAGCCAATTAAATATATCGGGCATCTGTTCCACAATGTTGCTAGCGTTCACTTCAATCGGCAAAACCTCATTGATGGCCAAAGTTGCTTGTTCCAAAGAGTCAAAAGACGATATGCGTATCTCGTAAGCTCCGACTTCATCTTTCTCCAGATCATTTAAACGCCGAATTAAATCCAACGAACCAATCACGTACGTCTTATCCAATTCTATTGAATGGGTGGTGTATATCCCTTTGACGGTAAATGGCCGTGCCCTTCTTTGAGATGCTCCTTGAATAAAGAACATGATAAATTTATCGCCAATATCCAGATGAAGCCTCTTGGCCAGATATTCGGAAACCAGAATTTGGGTATTGGCTTCCTGGGAAAAATCTAACGTATCTCCCCGAACAATGGTACGATGCAAATACCGTTGGTCATATTGCCTGTCAATACCTTTCAACAGCACACCCTCTACCTCGCCGTTGACATTCATAATGCCAGCCTTGGTCGCAAAGGGAGCGACCACCTTTACCTGAGGAAGTTTTCTAATTTCGCCTAACTGTTGTGCAGAAAGGCGAATAGGCGTATTTTCATAAGAGGAATTCAAATCATTTTTAGTGACTACAATATCACCGAAGAATCCCCGTTGCTTTTCGATAATTTCTTTCTTGAAACCGTTTAAGATTGCCACCGACAAAATGATGGCCGTAATGGCAAGTGCCAATGCACCAATGGTGACACGGACAATCAATTTAGAGAACGTCCGGTGGCCCATGAAGGTGATTCGCTTTGCTAAAAAGTAAGGAAAATTCAAGCCCAAATAATTTGTAACTTCGCAAAGTTAACAAAATTTGTAAGCGGATGCCCAACAAGCCTAAAATTATCGCTATTCCGATAATTTTAGGTATGGCCATCATTTTTTAACTTTTATTTTTTAATTTCTTACTTCTATCATGCGCATTATATTTATGGGGACCCCCGATTTCGCTGTTGCTTCATTAAAAGCTTTATTAGATACTGGCGAAAATGTGGTGGCCGTTGTCACCGCTCCCGACAAACCAGCCGGAAGAGGTCAAAAACTGCAACAGTCGGCCGTTAAAAGATTTGCCTTGGAAAATGGCCTTCCGGTGCTTCAACCTGTAAAACTGAAAGATCCTGATTTTATAAACGAGTTGGCATCCTATCAGGCTGACCTGCAAATCGTCGTCGCTTTCCGCATGTTGCCTGAATCCGTGTGGAACATGCCCCCCAAAGGCACGGTGAATGTCCACGCCTCGCTTCTTCCTCAATATCGTGGCGCAGCCCCCATTAACCATGCGATTATACAGGGTGAAAAAGAATCCGGCGTGACTACCTTTCTGCTCCAACAGGAGATTGACACCGGAAATATCTTATTTTCCAAGAAAGTGCCTATCCTTGACAGCGATACAGCCGGTATGCTTCACGATAAATTGATGGAAGCAGGAGCGGAAGTACTTTTGCAGACCGTTCAAGCCATTAAAACCAATAATACACAACCCATTCCGCAAGAAAACCTTGTGGAAGGTTCTCTTAAAATGGCGCCCAAGATTTTCAAACACGATTGTGAAATAGACTGGAACAAGTCCCAAGATGAAGTATATAACCTGATACGGGGACTCAGCCCCTATCCGACTGCTTTTACCTATTTAAATGGAAAAGTATTAAAAATATATGAGACTGAAAAAGCTGCTCCTTTATCAAAAAACCCTGGCGAGTTCGAGACAGATGGCAAAAACTATTTGGCCTTTGCAACAAAAGATGGGTCGCTTCGCATTACATCCCTGCAGCTAGAGGGGAAAAAAAAGATGGATATTCAGGAGTTCTTGAGGGGATATCGTTTTAATCAATAAGGGCATAAAAGATAAAACCCTCATCGTTCTTCCGATGAGGGTCTAAAAAGTCGTTATTTTATAATTTTAGAGTGCAGCCATTTCACTATCGATATGCTTCACCCTATTTCTTAAAAACGTCTTGATATCCGCTTTGCTCTGTGCAAAATTTCCCTCACCAGATTTCCATAAAGCGAAATCCTCCTTCTGTGAATTTCGAACAGTCGCCGCGTAACGGTCAATAAAACCCATCAATTCATTGAATTTTGTATTGCGATAGGTCTTCCATTTACTTTTATAAAGCGCCCGTACTTCTGGATCTTTCAATAGGTGTTTAAAAAACACGGCTCCTATGCGAGTGTCTGCTTCACCTAAAAGAGGCTTACGCACATTGTTAAAATATCGACGGCTCACTTCGTCAAAACCAAAGCCATAATCAAAGTCCCATATGGGACCCATGGTGTACTTTCCGCCCGCCCTTTTGTGCATAAAGGTGCTTTTTGGATGGGAGATTTCAAGGTTTGCAGTCAAATTACTAACAATCAGGAAATTAACCAGTTGCTCCTTGTCAAAGACACTTCCCCATTCATTATTGGGGAAATCAGCACGGAACACGATATCTTCAAAATCTTGAAATTCTTTCTGAAGTGCTTCAAACTGAGCTGCAGATTCCACTCCCGGATCTTTCAGCATAAGCGGTAGATTGAAATGGTTAGATTTAAACTTCCAATCCTCGTCAAAATAGGAATCCAATTCCCATATAACACCTCCTTCTCCTACATTCACGCGGTTTGCTTTGGCTTCTATTTGTTGTGTCAAATTGTACTGTCCTCGGTACTCACCATTAATCGTCAAGTCTACAGGAATAATATCATTGGTGTAGGGCATCCCCAGTTGTTTAGCAATTTGCATGGCTATGGCATTGGCCATAAAGGTATAATCATTATAATTTGCCAATAATACCCAATCCTTGGCTTGGGGAAGACCCAATACAGCGGTCGCCTCGTCAAGTTTCAAGCGATATGGTTTCTTAGGCTTGTTCCATGTCGAGTTGCCTCTTCCTTTGATCCGGGTTCTCACAGCCTGTAAATCCGCGAATTTCCCTTTGCCATCCATTTTGACAGCTGCATTTAAATAGGTTGATTTCTCCACAACTTCTGCATGGCCATCTATGTCAATATAGATATGCGGAATGACAGCGGGGATAGACTCATCTAACACGGGTAATTCTTTCACCTCACCAATAGGATCTTCGTCTTCCTCAATAATAGGGGGCTTCTTACATCCTTGTGTAAATATTAAACAGATACAAGCAAATAAGCTAAAAAACAGTTGATTTTTCATATGAATTCTGGACATAAAAAACCCGGAGAACTTACCAGAAGGGTGAAGATATCCCTCCCCTGATACGCTTTCCGGGTGTATAAATATAACCTTAAATTTTTGTAACGGACCCGTTTACAACCGTGCCCCAATTGGTCAATTTACCATATACAGTAACCTTGGAATTGCTATTGGCAAATTCGATTTTCCCACCACCATTGATGGTCAAGTCACCATAAATCACCACTTCACCGTCAACTTTCATTGTTCCGTTAACGTGGAAACTATTCGCATTACCACTTGATCCCTGCGAAAGCGAACCGTTGACGGCTAAAGTTGCACCACCATTGATCGCTATTTTTCCATTAACCGTAGAAGCTCCGTTTATATTCATAGTGGCATTGACATTTAGATCTTTTACGATCATCAATGATCCATACATATTGAATATCGATCCACCATTGACATTTGCAGTTCCATTAACCTGTAAAGATCCACACCAGTCGAAGTTTCTATTTATGTTTATGTTAGCCAAAAACATTTTACTATCCGAGTAGCTCGCGGCCTCATTTACGTTAAGATCATACTGTGTGTTACCTGTATATGCCGGATACGTACCGTTACAGGTTGGTGTTTCGGGTTTCAATTCAATCATTTTGAGGATTTTCAGCCCGCCTTTTCCACTGGCAACAAACACGTGATTGCCTTTGCTTAACACGTAGTTGTTTGAACCCTCACCAATGGTTTTGAGATTAACATTTCCCAAGAAGTCAATTTGTGCATTGTCGCCGAACCGATAAGCGGCAACACCCGCACCACCACTTGCCACAAACATGCGGTCACCATTCGTTGAAACAGCGATGGTCGCCAAATCTTCCGGTGATAGCCCTTCGCCTCCTTCTTCCACGGTGGGAACGGCCAGACGTTGGTAAAGTGCGCCGGTGCTATAATTATAAATACCTAAACCTTTTTGCCCTTCAGTAGCTAAGACATAATCACCGTACAGTTCGATGGTACGCTTAGATTCCGAATCGTTTGTTTCGCTGGAAATATTACGCAACTGCTCCAATCCTTTGTCGAATACCAAAATGCCTTCCGAAGCACTCAATGCAACAATGTGATTCGCGTTATGCGTCACCGACAACAACGCTGGCACGGCAATCTGCTTTTCGACTAGATGAGTGAACTTGTTGACTTTGGCCAAAACACCATTATTTCCCGTAACAATATATTTATGTGTAGCATCTACCGTTAAGTCGGTTGCCACTTGCCCCGGTAAAGAAGTCAATTGGTATTCCATAGTTGGCAAGCCAGCTTGAAGAGGCAAGAATGCACCAAAAGCCGGTGTCTTGACTTCAGAAATATAGTCTACGTCAGCAGCACCTGCCATCAAAAGATCGGATCCATCGACGGTAATGGCACTGATATCAACATGAGGCAATTGGGCATTGACTTTAAGAATAGGATTGTTTACATCCGAAATATCGATAACGTCAACCCCACCAAGATAGGTATCCCCCTCTGTGTTATAACTTACATAAGCAAAATTATCGGCAACAGCTACATGCGTAGCACGCAACAATTTACCTTCCACTGTCGGCGGAAGCACTTCGGCAATAAGTGCCAATGAAAATTCAGGTGTTTCCTGTGTGGCATTTGCACTGAATCCTGATCTAAAACGGACGGTCGCCACCCGACCTTTAAAACCGACCAATCCTACATTGGAATGGCTCACCCTAGCTTGAAGTGCTTGGGCATCTTGCTGTAAAATCACACGTTGATCCTGGTCTTGAACCCGACCATCGAATGTGTCCTTTTTACAACTGTTCAGCAATGCTACAAAAACAAGACTGCCGAATAAAAAACATTTGTTCTTCATGGAGTTAATATAAATTTGGCACAAAGCTAAATACCGTCATCTTATCCGCAAAACAACTACCGTTACAATTATTTTTTTGTAGTTAAACACCTACAATCAAGACCTGTGCCATTTCTTGAAAAACATATAAATAATTGATAAATAAACAATTAACAACATGTTCAACTTGAATAAAAACGAAACAAACCTTACATAATATCCTACAACGAAACCTGAATATACATTTGTAGCATTTCATCCACAAACAGAAATATATTTTTATTTTTGTAATACTTTTTATTTTCCTTTGTTCGTCTGTTGGAAATATAGCGGTCATCGGTCTCCCCAACACGCCCATGTGGTTATATTTTTCCGGATAAGAAAGAGAGTGTGTGTATATGAAAAACATTTTAATTATAGAGGACAATAAAATCCTCTTACAAATGATGCGGGTATTTCTGGAAAGGGAAGGTTTCTCCGTTAAGGGCTGTGTATCCGGGAAAGAGGCCGTTGACCTTATCGATACCGAAAAATTCGATCTCTTTATCGTAGATATCATGTTGCCGTATCTAAACGGCCTGGAGGTTGTGGATCATATTCGAAATAACTCTACAAAAAATGCGCATGCGAAGGTGATCATCGTTTCCGATATTACGAATGAAGATTATGTAAAAGACGGGTTTGACATCGGAGCAGACGACATCATGCGGAAGCCAGTTTCGCCTCCTGAATTCGTGGCCCGGGTACATCATCATTTGAAGAAGAACACCTAATGCCCCATCGATATAATCTCTTTGACCAGGAGTATTGGAGTTCGATTGTTTCTTTTTCGATCTTCCTATGGATCGTAGTATGGCTTGCGGTGATGATTATTTTAGCGGTATATCAGTACCGCAAGTATCGATACAACGTAGCACAACGAAAAGTCGACCCCGTAATTACAGGGATTATACAAGATGCACTCGTTCTCGGCTTACACGAGATGCCGGAACGAATATTGCTGCACGACAAGGGGGTTAACGTTTCCAATGTGTACGAATACCATGCGGCCCGTAATCTCTTGAAAAACTATTTTCAATTGCTGTCCGGAGAATACAGGACGTTTATCGTACAGATTTTTGCGGACAACAAGCTCAATAAGCGTTCCTTGAAAAAACTAAAAAGCCGATGGGCTTCGACCCGCGAAGTCTTGACTATTTTAAGCGACCTTAGTCTAACACGAGAACCTGTTAGCATGGAGGTGGCAGAACAATTACTGGCTTCCAAGTCTACGCAGGTACGCCGAGGCATCCGTGAATATCTGATTAAAATCCAAGGAATGGATGCCGTACCCTTGATTTTTTCCCATGTCGATACATTAAGCAAGTTGGATGTTGTGGAGCTATATGAAAGCATCAAACTATACAAAAAAGACGAGAAAATCTATTTCCACCAATATTTGCATGTAGAAAATGATTTGAATTTTAACTATCTGTTGTTAGACTTAGTGACCCGTTTTCAGGAGTACGATGCGCAGGAAACATTGTTGGCATTATTCAACGAAGGTCCGGCGGATCTAAGGGAGAAAGTCGTAAACACCATGGGAAAATTATCTTTATATGAGGTTGAAGGCTATTTGATGGCGCGATATCCGTCTGAAACACCCTCCATACAACTGGAAATCCTCAAAGCATTGGGACGCCTTTCGTCTGGTTTGGCCCGCGAATTTTTATTACGTATTTTTCAAGACATGAATCTACCGACCGATTTTCGAAAACATGCGTTACGATCACTTTATGCCATTCGGAACACCGCTCCGGGCATGATCGAAAACCTCGAAAGGGTTTCTCAGGACGATAACTTACGATTAATCGCGTTCGTTAAACACCCGTTGGTTAAATATATCTAGGTATGGGGACGGAAACAGGTATTGCAGATTATTTTTTTGGAACATATGCTTTTGTTCTTTTCCTGATCTATCTAGCACTTTTTATCGGAGCGCTCGTAGCGGTACTGAAATTTGTGACAATTGACAGACACTGGAATCAATCCAAGCTAAAACAATCCAATAATGCTCCCGGAATTAGCATTATTGCTCCTGCATTCAACGAATCGGTCACCATTATCGATAACGTGCGCTCATTGTTAACTTTACATTATGTGCGTTATGAAATCATTATCGTAGATGACGGCAGTACAGATGATACGTTAGAGAAGCTCATTAAGGAATTTCACCTAGTAGAAATCCCGGAATATTACGTGGAATACAAAGTGGGGTGTTCCCCTATCCTCCATGTCTATCGGTCGGAACGGCTCGCCTTTCAGAAATTAACTGTCGTGCGCAAGGTTAATGGCGGATGCAAAGCCGATGCCGTAAACGCAGGATTAAACATTGCCGTCTTTCCGTACATTTTGAATACTGACGTCGACTCCGTCCTGTCAGACCAGACACTGGGTGATCTCGTGCAACCTGTATTATCATCGAGAAAACGCGTCATCGCTGTTGGTGCGACTCTACGCATGTCCAATTCCTGCATAGTGGATTCAGGCAAAATTGAAAAGATAAACCTGCCAACCAACTATTTGGTTCGGTTCCAGGAAATGGAATATATCCGTGCATATTTGCTCGGTAAAATGGGTTGGTCTCAATTCAATGCCATCTCTAATGTCTCAGGAGGTCTTGGGCTGTTTGATCGGGAAATTTTGGTTGCCTTGGGGGGCTATGATGTCACCTCGTTGGGAGAAGACATGGAAATCCTCATCCGCATGTGTGGCTACGCCTGTGAACATGATATTGATTATGCAGTAAAATATATTCCAAAAACGCTCTGTTGGACAGAAGGCCCCGACCACATGAAAACCTTCGTCAGGCAACGTGTACGTTGGGCAAGAGGTCTTTTTCAGATCATCAAGAAGCACCGTAAACTGATTTTCAATCCTAAATACAAAAAACTGGGTTGGTTGGTTATGCCTTACAATTTGCTATTCGAATTTTTAGCACCAATAGTAGAGCTATTAGGTATTATTTACCTGATTTATTTGGCTATTACCGGCCATATGAATTGGAATATGGCAGTGATGATGTTGGGTATGGTCTACAGTTTCTCTGTATTCATGACGACCTATTCCATATTGCTCGACCATTTGATCTATCGCTACTACGACAGTTGGCGAGAGATTGGAAAGCTCTGCATCACCGCCTTTATAGAACCATTTATCTATCACCCCGTTATTGTATATAGCAGTTTGAAGGGCATTGTGCAAGAATTGCTCGGCACGAAACATGCATGGGGAGCAATGCCCCGAAAAGGAACCAAAAAGAATAATTTAGAACATAAGATATGAGTGTTAAATACATATTCTTCTTTTTTATGTTTATATGTCTGGCCAATCATACATGTGCGCAGGTTGTTTGGGAAGGAAGGGTACAAGATCCCGACAGTTTGGTGAAAAAGGGAATGGATTATGTGCGCGAAAATCGATTTGATGAATCAATCGATTTAGCCAGAACCGTGCTAGCCAAATATCCTACATATAGCGATTTTGTATATATCCTAGGAATCAGCTATCTGAAAATGAATAGACCCATTTGGGCAGAACAGTATTATAGAAAGGTCATTGCCTCGTCACCCGATTATTATGACGCTTATTACGGTTTAGCCCACTCCCTCTGGAAACAAGGCCGATTGGATGAAGCTGATCATGTATGGGAAACGCTTCCTGATTCCATTGTTCAATCAGACTATGTCAAACAGCTTCACCATGATTTTATAACCGAAACCATGGGAGAAAAAGACGAAAAACGTATCGAGACTATCAAAAGAACAATCAAAGATTTGCCCGCTTCCGCAGGGTTGCAACGGTTGGATTCCTTATTGCTAAAATCACCCGACCGATTGGATCTCTTGGAGCTAAAGGCTGACCTGTTATTTGCAACCGGTCGTGATGCCGAGGCAACAGCTATTTTGGAACACTTAATATCCAAGGATGAAACCCGTGAACGAACTTTGCTACGAATAGCCGACATATACGCCCAACAAAAAGACTTCAATAAAGCTTATGCCATTATGGATACATTGGTTGCTCTAAACCCTAGGCAAACCACCTATCAGCGGTTGCGGTTAATTTACGACGATCAGAAGGTATACAAAAATTACATCGCGTTCGAACAAGGTTTCTTAACCTATGACAGGCCTGTAGGTACGTTTTTCATGAGCGGGTTTACCTATGGCACCAAGCTTCGTCCATCTATCTCCCTTTCCGGCCAAGTCAATTGGGCGCATCTCCGAAACGGAAAAGGATTTCAATATCTCGTCGAATCATGGATGAACTACTCGAAGACCCTTTATTCCTACAACAGTGTAGGCTTTTCCGACAGTTATGCCTTTCCAAAGTGGCGGGCCGCATATTCCTTATATAAAGAATTTAAAAGCTGGCAGTACGACATAGGGGTAAGGTATATGTACCCACATATAGGACTCGATAATCTGACGGGGGTACTCTCTATAGGAAAATACGTGGGTCCAAACTTCTTTTACTTACGATCCTTTTTGACCTATAATCAGGAACGCACAGAAACGGCTTTTGCCGTTTCTTGGCGGTATTATTATAATGAAGAAAAACCGGAAACCTATTTCACAATTATCGGAAATATCGGCACATCGCCGGATGATCCCGAACGGTACATGTTTTACGCCGATCCTTCTGTCTTTAAGTCGTATGCCGTTACGATGGGCATACAACATAGAATAGGTAAATATGTTCTGGGAAGTAACGGCAGTTGGTCGGTATATAAAATCACCGATCTGAACTATTTACACCAATATAACTTAAATTTGTCTGTAAAACGTTACTTCTGATATGCGCCATATGATCATTGTTTTGTTAATGGGGTTCGTAGGAAAAATAGCATACGCACAAGAGGAACTGGTGTTATATGCAAATGACAAAAGTGATTTTTCCATTCTTGTAAAAGAAAAAAACACTCTCAATAACAAAGCGGCAGGCATTTTACAAGATTATTTCCAACGGGCCACTACATGGCAACTTCCAATCAGTTACCAACAAGAAAACAGTGGCCACGCCATCATGATCGGCTTTGCAAATGAAGCAATGGTTGAAGATGCTTTTGAAATACGTACGAATGGGCGCAACGTCTATATAGATGGCGGTGCTAAGGGGCTCATCTACGGCGTTTATCGATTTATAGAGGAGGTCTTGGACGCTAGAAAGTGGAATGTAGGCCGAGAGGGAACATTTGTTCCTAAAAAACAAGAAATTAGCATCGCAACGGATGTCCGCATCAACTCCCGACCCCGGTTTGCATTTCGGGAAGCTTATTTCCCGATAGAACGCGATCAGGAATATATGGATTGGCATGGACTGCACAACCTAGAAGAGTTGTGGGGGCTTTGGGGACATACCTTTAACAAACTGTTGCCCGCTTCCATATACTTCAAAGAACATCCCGACTATTATTCCTTTTACCAAGGCAAACGGCAGCCCAACCAGCTTTGTCTTTCCAACCCAGAAGTCTATCGTCTTGTGGTGGAAAAATTCCGCGAGATGATGGCCGAAAATCCACAAGCAACATATTGGTCATTAAGTCCAAACGACGAGTTGGGATATTGTGAATGCGACAAATGCCGGAAGATTGATGAAAAAGAAGGTGGTCCGCAAGGATCTCTAATTCACTTTGTGAACCGTGTAGCACAACACTTTCCTAACAAAACGTTTACTACCTTAGCCTATACCTACAGCGCCAATCCCCCTCTCCATATTTCCCCACTCCCCAATGTATATGTTATCTTAAGCTCGATCGATGCGCGCAGAAGCTTATCGCTTCCTGTTGAGCCAAGTGCAGCAAGTTTCCGTTCACAGTTGGCTGGATGGAAGAAAAAAACGGAGCATCTTTTCATTTGGGACTACTACACACAATTCACAAACTATCTGGCACCTTTCCCACAGTGGGGCACTATAGGTGAAAATATGGCTTATCTCGATCGGCAAGGCGTAGAAGGCGTATTCGCGCAGGGAAGTGGCACAACCTATTCCCATATGGCGGAACTAAAGTCCTACCTGTTGGCCAAATTACTTTGGAATCCCCAACTTGACGAAAAGAAATTGACCGAAGAGTTTGTAAAAGGGTTTTACGGCAAAGCTGCGGATGAAATTCTCGAATATCTAAGCTTAATACGAACCGATATTCTATCAAAAAGAGTACGCTTGGATATTTACGGAAATCCTATCGATAACCATCAGGACTTCCTTAGCCCCGAAGCTATGGATCGCTATAGCGACTTGTTCGATAGAGCGGAAGAAAAGGTGGAAGCGAACCCGATATTTTTAGACAGAGTTCGAAAAATACGTTTGGGTTATGAATACGTATATTTTCAACAGGCAAAATTTTACGGTCCCGAACGTCATGGAATTTTTCAGGAAGACAATGGAAAATGGGTAGTTCGGTCGGGATTTAAAGAAAAACTAAATCGCTTCCTGAATGCCTTGCAAGACGCCAACGTCCACGAATTGTCTGAGGGGGGAATGGACATCGAAACCTATCGCAAAGGTTGGGAAGATATTTTTACGACTGGTGTCCGTTCCAACAAGGCATCGGAAGGCAAGATAAGTCTTCGATATCCTTATGTGGAAGATTTTCCTGCGAAGGGTAACCATACGCTACATGACCGAGTACCAGGTTATCTGGATTTCAGCTACAATTGGCTGGTGTTTAACGGTAATCCTTTTGAAGCTACCGTCCGTTTTGATAAGCCCACAGCTATACATGCCATCGAAACCCATTTTTTAGAGGATCCCCGGCATTGGTTTTTCAGACCTCGTTCCATTCAGATACAGTTATCGGTCGATGGAAAATATTTTAAAGAAATTTACCGACAAGACAATAACATGCCAGAAGAAGATTATAGCTTACACAGTCTTCCCTATAAGCATACATTTTCTACGCAAAAAGTTAAAGCTATTAAAATTATTGCCCACCCTTTTCAACAGCTTCCGGAATGGAGGTTCCATCCACGCAAAAGACCGAGTATAGCCATCGATGAGATATGGGTAGATTAAGATAAACGCGTATTAATTTTTATGAAACCGCTGATAATACAGCGGTTTTATTATTTTTACAACATGAACGTTGCGAAAACATTACGGGTTTCCCTGTTGCTTATTCTAGTGAGTAGTGCGCTAACGGTAACGGCACAAAAGAAAAAGAAAGCAAAGAAGGAATTTGAGCGATCGCCTAAGCAAGAATTGGTTTACGACGATAAAGCCTATCTACCGGCAATCCGAACCGTCCAGTTCTATCCCGATGGAAAAGAGAACCGTCTCCCCGTATATGTATTGGGCAGTGCCGAACTGTTGAAATTATCATTCGACGATCTGCGAGGCGATATGCGAAACTATTACATCAGTATCGAACATTGCAATCAGGATTGGACACCGAGCAGAACCTCTGTTTTGGACTATATTGAAGGCTACAACGAAGATCGTATTGAAAATTACAGCGCATCCAAAAGCACCTTCCAACCTTACACACACTATGCTATCAATTTTCCAACACCATACATCAAACCCAAATTGGCTGGAAACTACTTATTGAAAGTGTATGAAGACGCTGACAAAGAACGGCTGATTCTGACTAGAAAATTTTATGTATTAAATAACCTGGTAAATACCAGCGCCGTCATCCAATCTTCTTACCAAACGGCAAATCGACTGAAAAACCAAAAGTTGAACATCAGCCTATCCACAGGGTTGACCATTAACAATCCCCAACGCGATCTCACTGTGCTCGTGAAACAAAACCAACGTTCGGACAACCAAATGTCACTCCAAAACCCCAGTTTTGTAGGAAACAACGCGTTCAAGTACAACCAAAGCGAAACATTTGACTTTAAGGGTAACAATGAATTCCGGTTTGTGGACCTGCGAAGTTTTCGGGTCGCCTCCGAGCGTGTGCAGCAAATTATTCCCGACTCGGTCACCAAAGTGATTCTGTACACCGACGAAGACCATCATGGCGAAACCTATGCCGGCACATACGATGAAAACGGTTTGTTCTTTATCCGCAACCGCGACCTAAACGACGATGAGCTGGAAGCAGATTATGCCGATGTCACCTTTTCTTTAAAAACAACCCAGAATATTCAGGGAAACATTTATCTTGTGGGAGGGTTCAACCAGTTTCAACGCACCGAAGAAAACAAATTGGTCTTTGATGAGCAACAACAGATTTGGAGCGTAACGGTCAAACTCAAACAGGGCCTCTATGATTATGAGTATGTAGTAGAAGATCCATCCGGCAACGTGGTGACCGACGCATTCTCCGGCACCCATTTTCAAACGGGGAACGATTATCAGATATTGATTTACAACCGCCGAATGGGTACGTATTGGGATGAGTTGGTAGGCTTTGCCGAGAGCAGCATCAACAACAAGAACTAGTCAAGGTATACAACATTGGAAAATAACGCAACAGAACACAAAAAGCTCCAAAGGGGGCTTAGCAACAGACATATTCAGCTCATCGCATTAGGTGGGGCCATTGGCACCGGGTTGTTTTTAGGAATCGGACAAGCTGCCGTATTGGCCGGTCCTTCCGTTATATTGGGTTACGCCATTGCCGGCATGATTGCTTTTTTCATTATGCGGCAATTGGGGGAAATGGTCGTCCATGAACCCGTTTCGGGTAGTTTCAGTTATTTTGCCAATCGTTATTGGGGCTCATTTGCCGGCTATGCTTCCGGTTGGAATTATTGGGTATTGTATCTGTTGGTGAGTATGGCAGAATTGACCGCCATCGGACATTACGTACAGTTTTGGTGGCCCGAGATACCTTTATGGGTTTCCAGCCTGTTTTTCTTTATTGTCATCAATGCCCTGAATCTCGCTTCCGTAAAAGTATACGGCGAAACAGAATTTTGGTTTTCCATCATCAAAGTAGTGGCTATTATCGCTATGATTATCTTTGGCACCTACTTATTATTAAGCGGCAATGCCGGCGAACAAGCTACTTTAGCCAATCTCACCAACGATGGCGGTTTCTTCCCAAAAGGATGGCTCACTACAGCTGATAGTGGTGCATATCAAGGCCTTCTAGCGGCATTAGTAATGATTATGTTCTCGTTTGGTGGCTTGGAACTGGTAGGCATCACGGCAGCAGAGGCCGAAAACCCAGAACGCAATATCCCCAGGGCCACGAATCAGGTATTGTGGCGTATCCTCATTTTCTATATTGGTTCGTTGCTCATTCTCTTCTCATTAATGCCTTGGCGCAATATTACTCCCGAGACCAGCCCTTTCGTCGAAGTTTTTGCCAGCCTAAAGGGGATGCAGTTTGAATTGTTCGGCAACACCTATTATTTTACCAATATTATAGCCAATGCCTTAAACCTTATCGTATTAACGGCGGCGCTTTCGGTTTATAACAGTTGTGTGTACAGCAATTCGCGAATGCTGTATGGTTTGGCAGAGCAAAGGAATGCCCCTAGATTCCTAACCAAACTGAACAAAAACCATTCACCCATCAATGCTATTTTAGTATCTGCAGGTTTAGTGGCGGTATGTATTATCATCAACAAAATCATGCCGGAAAGGGCTTTAGAAGTGCTGATGAGCTTAGTAGTGTCTTCGCTGGTCATCAATTGGATCATGATCAGCTTTACCCACATTTTCTTTAAACGTGCCATCACCCGAAGAGGAGAAAAATCCAAGTTCCCTACCCTCTTATACCCTTTTAGCAATTATGTAAGTTTGGTATTTCTCTTTGGCGTCTTGGTGATGATGTGGTTTACAGGATTGAAAATTTCTGTAGAATTGATTCCCATTTGGTTGGTGCTGCTCTATATGAGTTACTGTATTGTAAATAGGAAAAGAAAGAATGGCAAATAATTACAGGCTTATCTATGGGTGAGTAGAAAATAGTCCTTTATGTCCATAGATTATCTTCGATGAGCCCTTCGGGGTTCCTCCTATCGTCGGAATGACAAAGAGGGCGAACAAATAAAGCTGTACGCGCAATTTGTCATGTCGAGGTTGCGAGACAGCTATATAGATTCCTCATTCGTCGGAAGGACAAAGAGGGCTGGTAACATTGACACATGCTTTATTTGTCATCGTCGAGCTTGCGGGACACCTATATAGATTTCTTTTGCGTAGGAATGAGACTTTAATTTTTAAACAGGCTTAAAGACAAATCCCTGAGATGGCAATGTATAAAAAGGCAAAGATTGCACTTTAAGAAGTATCTCCTTGGCTCGATAGTTTTGTCCGAAAGCTATTTAGCTTTTACGACGTTGTTGTTCTTTGAACCTTGTACAATTGTGCTTTTTAATACTGCTTTTTTATCTGGAATCGATTTATAGGAAACCTTATTATGCTCTCCATCAATGGTAACTTCCTCAAGCCGATCAACGTACACCTCGTTATGCATTCCTTTAACCATGACGGATTTTAGTCCACCTTTGACTACAACCACATTGTGTGAACCTTTCACATGTAGCACCTCATCTCCTTCCGACTGTATGTTTCGTTCGCTCTTCGTTCCTTCCACCTTGATCGTCTTTCCTTGTTGATAGATAATAATGAAGTTTTTAGGGCTTTCCGTTAATATATTACCGGCATGAAGAGAAGACACGGCAAAAATGAAAAATGAAAATAGTACTGTTATACGTTTCATAACATTATTTTACAATCTGTTAGACGGATAAAGGTACATAGGAAAAATTTTTCCATGCACTTTCTCATCTATATTTAACAAAATTTAACCTCGTTAAAATAAATTAGGACCCGTTGTGCATTATAAATAAAAATTACACCTATTCACGAAGTGCCCGCCACTATGGTTAGACAGGAGATAAACCCGACCCATCTGTACATTTTTGTTCTATTTTTCTGCTACTTGCATTCGTATTTCAACTACAATTCCAAAAAAAACCATCCCCCCTCTTTTCTTTTCACGAAAAAGAAAGCTAACTTTAGTACATAATCAGTTCATTTAAAAACAAATAAACTATGAGTAAGTTAGAAGAAAAGATTGCAGCATATGTTGCAGAAGCAAAAAAACTTAATTTATCTCTTGACGAGAAATTGTTAACAGCCGTTACAAAAGGGCTAGGGCCGTCTATATATAAGGCAGATGCAGAGACCGTGGCGACTTCTGACAAAGCTGAATTGGACCGACTGAAAAAGAATTTTCTAATTAAAAAACTTGGTTTAAAAGATGGTCCCGAGCTAGATAAAGCTATAGACGAAGTAATCGATCAAGTAGGTAAATCCAACAAAAACAAGTATAGGGCTATCGTATATGCGTTGCTGGTGAAAAAATTCAAAAAGGAAAAAGTTTACGCTTAACCCCTGGATGAAGACGGTGTCTTCTAAGCCACAGATTTCAATTTTATGACAGAAGCCTGATTCGATTATTTGAATCAGGCTTCTACATTTATATTCCTATCTAACGCTTTATGCTTGAAAAGTCTTCACGCCTTTCAGCTATGATGTTTTATTTCACCCAGGTGCTGTACATCTTTTAAATCAAATGGTGTCTCTTGATAGACAAAATAATTTAACCAGTTGTTGAATAAAAGATTAGCATGACCTCTCCAGCGCACCAATGGAGGTTTATTGGGGTTGTCATCCGTGTAGTAATTTCGAGGTACTTCTATAGGAAGCCCTTTTTCCAAATCACGTACATATTCATCATGCAGGGTTAAAGGTGCATACTCAGCATGTCCTGTAAAATAAAATTCACGTCCCCCTCTGGAAGATACAATAGCCACACCGGCTTCCTGCGATTCTGACAAAATAGAAACCTCTGTATTACGCTCCATATCCGCTTTCCACATGGTCGTGTGTCGACTATGTGGAATGAAGAACTCATCATCGAACCCTCTGAACAAAGGGTGCTTCTTATCCGAAGCCATATGTTTAAATACCCCGAAGAGCTTTTGTTCAAGCGGTCTTTTCTCCACTCCGTAAAAATGATAGAGTGCTGCCTGAGAAGCCCAGCAAATATACAATGTGGAAGTCACGTGATTTCTCGCCCAGTCAAAGATGCTCTTGATCTCTTTCCAATATGTAACCTCTTCAAACTTCATCATTTCTACCGGCGCCCCGGTAATGATCATTCCATCGTAAAAGTTTTCTTTTACTTCACTGAACCCTTTATAGAACATTTCCAAATGTTCTTCCGATGTGTTTTTAGGTGTATGCGTATCCAGTCTTAGGAATTCCACCTCCACCTGCAAAGGATTATTGGAAAGCAATCTGACAAAATCAGTCTCTGCTGAGATCTTTAGAGGCATCAGATTCAAGATAAGAACGCGCATTGCACGGATATCCTGCCCTTCGGCCCGGAGATCACTCATCACAAATATATTTTCCTTTTTTAGAAGCTCTATCGCTGGTAAATTATGTGGTATCTTAACTGGCATGTATTCCCTCCTCCTACTTTATGGAAAGCAAAAATATAAAGAATAAATCAGATTTTAAAAATCTTAAAAAGACGAATAATCAGTTGACCTATTTTTAATTCTCCCCATTTTAATAAAAGATTATAAAACAAACATGGATGTTTTTCTTCTCGAAGAGAAAACTATCCGTCCTTCACTTTCTCCTCATTTGGACTGCTTAACAATTTCGTAACAAACGCGTGATGTTTTAATAACCCTGCATTAACACCCAGCTAATATTTAGCTCATAATATTGCAGCATCATTTTAACATACTATGAATAAGTTAAATTATTGTATTGCATTGATTATTTCCATCTTAGCCATGCAAGTAGCTGAGATTCGAGCGCAAGTTCAACTTCAGGAGTTTGGTGTAAAAGGAAAAGTCTTGGATGTAGAGACATACCAGCCTATTGCCGGCGTAACTATCAGCATTCCAAACACCAATCTGGGCGCTTCTACTGATCAAAGCGGTGAATTTTTCATCACTTTGCCTGCAAAAACAGAAAAAATCGTGCTGGTCAGTACTTTTATAGGTTATAAAAGCGACTCCACGTCTGTTCAGTTAAAAAGCAACAGTTGGGAATTCGTACCCATAGCACTGGTTAATGAAAGTTCTACGTTAGAGGAGGTCGTCGTGACGAGGAGAAGGGAGCGCGTTTCTGAAATAGCCTTGCTGGAAGAAAGACGTAAATCCAGCCTCATGGTGGAAAAGATGGGTGCACAAGAGCTTTCCCGCAAAGGTGTGGGCGATGTGGCAACGGCACTGAGCAAAATGAGCGGGGTATCCAAGGAGGAAGGAAGCAACCAAGTATATGTTCGAGGGCTCGGCGACCGCTATAACTCTACATCTCTCAACGGTTTGCCCATTCCTTCCAACGACCCGGAACGAAAAAACATCGATTTGGACATCTTTTCCACTGACATTGTTGAGCATATCGCGATCGACAAAGCATACAGCTCGTTTATGTCGGGCGATTTCGCCGGTGGAAATGTCGACATTGTGTCCAAAAACTATAGTGACAACGGATTTATAGAAGTTTCCTTGGGTAGCCAAACAAATACGAACGTATTGGATAAATGGGATGGATTTTACCTACAATCCGGCCCAAATCGCAGTGGATTTGTCAATTATGGCGTGCCAAACGATCCTTTGGGCGGGTTTCATTTTCAAAACAGCCTTGCGCCCATCAAGCGTACTACGCCATTGGGCGTAAATTTTGGGGTAACAGGAGGCAAATCCCTCCGTTTTGCCAACGGACAACAGCTCAATCTTTTCGCCATTGCCTCCCATAACAACGATTATAATTTCCGGGAGGGGACAGACAGAAAGGTAGCAGCCGGAGGTGACCCTGTAGATGATTTTCGCTATACACGCTTTGGATATACGACCAACAGCACCGGTATGATCAATGCCAGTTACGTAATCAACAGCAGGCACCAGCTGGCCTATAATCTGCTCTTCATTAATTCCTCTGACCAATCTCGCGAACAATGGGCTGGACATATACGCGATCTGGCGGAAGACGGTAGCGGTATTAGACAACGAAGCACCTTCTTGCAACACAAATTGTTCGTAAACCAAATCCTTGGACATCACCAGTTAGCAAGCAACGTAGACCTCGATTGGGGCACGTCTTACAACACAGTCAACAGCCGCATACCCGACCGGATCCAGAATATCACGCGCGTGGACGAAACGCTAAATTACCGTGTATTGGCGCAAAATACTGAGCCTGACAACCACCGCTATTTCCAAGATCTTGACGAAAATGAGTTTGCTTTTCATACGGTAGGACAATACCGCATTGGACAAGCAGATGCCCCAAAGGGAAAAATAGCTATGGGGTATAATGGGAAAATAAAAAGGCGGGACTTCGAAGACATACAATTCAACTTTGACATGAAAAATGTCATGCGTCAACAAGAAGCCGATCCCAACAATCTAGATGCGCTTTTTAACCAAGAGAACTACCGAAACGGGTGGTTTGAGATTCAAGGCTATGCGCTAGACTTTCCACAAATCTACAAAGGCGAACAGGATATACACGCTTTCTTTGCTAACGCCGAGTATCTATTGACACCGAAATTGACGGCTATATTGGGCCTGCGCTACGAAAACATTAAACAGTCGATCTACTACGAAACGGTTTTGGACAGATCTGGCAAGACCAACACGTTCAAACGCAATGCCTTTCTACCCAATCTGCTGTTAAAATATATGCTCGATGAAAAACAGAACCTGCGGTTAGGCGCAAGCAAGACCTACACTTTGCCTCAATTTAAAGAAAGGGCATTGTTCATTTACGATTATGGAAACGAAACAAAAATGGGAAATCCATACTTGTATCCCTCGCAAGATTATAATCTCGATCTAAAGTGGGAAATGTTCCCACGTGAGGCTGAACTGTTATCTTTTACATTATTCGGAAAGTACATCAAGGATCCCATCAATGAGGTCACCCTCGCCTCCTCATCCAACGACATCTCCTATGTCAACTCGGGAGACTACGGAACTGTCTATGGAATAGAAGCGGAGATAAAAAAGGATCTCTTTGCTTTTAGCAACGGCGAAAGCAAACTTTCTGTTGGTGGCAATATGGCGTATATGCAAACTGACCAAGAATTGAGCGCTGAAAAAGTTGCAAGAGAAACAGATTTCAACTTAAACCTCACCGACGACCGGTCAAGTTTCACCGGCTCGTCCGACTTTCTTGCAAATGCGGACCTTTCCTTCAGCAAAAAATGGTCTTCCGCTTCGGACATCATGGCGACATTGACCTACAACTATTTTTCAGACAGACTATACGCCTTAGGAACCAACGGCAAAGGAAACCAAATTGAAAAAGGAATGGGCACTTTGGATTTTATACTGAAATATAACATTAATAAACGTTTTGGCATCGATTTGAATCTACGAAACATGCTCAATCCAACCTATGAACGTTTTCAGGACAACGAAAACGGTGCGGTAACAACCATGTCGTACAAAAAGGGCGCACGGTATTCTCTGACGCTCAAATACAACATCTTTTGACACTTAACAAAAGCATAACACTGCATTAACGATCAAAAAACACATCTATATTATTTTTGTCATAAATTAAATGAGAGTAAACATGAGAAGATTTACATTTTCAAAAGTCAGACAATGGAGTTTGGCCATCTTAATCGGTTCGTTGGGATTCGCGTCATGCGACGATGAAAAAATAAACCCCGATAACAGTTCGACCTTTGAGCTGGTGCGCGATGATTTTCAGGGTGAGATAGCCGATGGCGAAGTAGTCCTTGAGTCGGGCACATACAAATTAACTGGTAAAGTTATTGTGAAAGAAGGCGCCACTTTGACCATCAAACCGGGTGTAAGGATTGAAGCATCGACTATTTCAGCAAATCGTAAAGAGATACGTTACATTGCTGTGGCTCAAGGAGGCAAGATCAATGTACAAGGTACAGCAAGCAATCCTGTGATCATGACGGCTGACACCAAGAAACCAGGTTCTTGGGGAGGATTGGTAATCTGTGGACGCGCCCCTATCAATAAAGTTTCCAAAGATAATCCTACGCAGAAAACAGAAACAGCTTCTGCAGAGGTCTCAGACCTTACGTATGGAGGCTCAATAGCAAACGATAATTCCGGCTCGATCAAGTACCTGCGTATTGAATATTCAGGCTATTCCTATAATAGCGAAAAAGAATTCAATGCGCTTTCTTTCTTTGCAGTAGGAAATGGCACAACGGTGGAATATGTACAATCCTACGAAGGATCTGACGACGCATTCGAATGGTTTGGCGGGACAGTCAACGCAAAATACCTTGTTGCATTAAATGTAGATGAAGAGAATGTGGGTGATGACATTTTTGATTGGACAGAAGGATGGAACGGAACAGGCGAAAATTGGTACGGTAAAAGAAGTAATCTTGGCAACCGGGGCATCGAAGCAGACAATAACTCCGACAACTATAAGTCTGACCCTGTTTCCAATCCGACGATAAAAAATTTAACATTGATCGGTGCCGGAACAGGCGGGCCAGAGCCACAAGCGATCAAAATGCGCGTGGGTACCAATGGATCATTTGACAACGTGGTATTGAGCAATTGGAACGTAGGATTCGACATTCAGCACGACGAAAGCCTTGCATTTGTCGAAGCTGGGCAATTGAAAGCAACCAATGTGAAGTTTGATAATGTCGTGACAAAATCTAAAGGTTCTTCTACGGCAGGTGCCACGGTAGACATCACAAAAGTGTACACCGAAAATGCAAATGCAACAGGAGCCGGTGCAGGCACAGCCACCCCAGATTGGGCGAAAGGTTGGACTGTAGGATTGTAATAACGTAAAATACTTTTCCTCAATATTATATATCAAAGCCGGCTTTTTCATGTGTAGCCGGCTTTTTTATGGATGTGTGATTACTATTTCACAAGCTTCAAATAAGCCGCTACTTTCTGTTTCAATTGCCTTCTATCGACAATAAAATCCAAAAATCCGTGTTCTAGAACAAATTCTGAGGTTTGGAATCCCTTAGGTAAATCTTTTTTAATGGTTTCTTTAATGACACGCGGACCAGCAAAACCAATCAAAGCACCTGGTTCAGCGATATTGATGTCGCCCAACATGGCATAAGAAGCCGTTACACCGCCTGTTGTGGGATCGGTCAATAAACAAACATACGGGATTTTGGCTTTTGACAATAATGCCAGTTTTGCCGATGTCTTGGCCATCTGCATCAGCGAAAAGGCAGCTTCCATCATCCTTGCCCCTCCTGATTTGGAAATCAGCATAAATGGTATTTTGTGTTCCAAACAATAGTCAATAGCACGGGAAATTTTCTCGCCAACGACAGATCCCATTGAACCACCAATAAAGTTAAAATCCATGCAGGCGATGACAATATCCTCGCCTTCCATCTTACCATGGCCCACGCGAATGGCATCTTTCAAGCCGGTTTTGGCTTGGCTATCCGCTAAACGGACTGGATAAGGTTTTGTATCTGAAAAATGAAGCGGATCTCCGGAAGTTAGGTTAGGGAAAAGTTCGGTGAAGTTGTTATCATCAAAAAGGATGGAAAAATAGGCTGCTGAACCGATACGAATATGGAAGTCGCAATATTGGCAAACATATTTGTTTTCAACCTGTTCGCTGTTCAACAACGGCTTTTTACAATTCGGACACTTGTTCCACATGCCATCTGGAGCTTCCTTCTTGTGTTCAGTTGCAGTACTAATCCCTGCCTTGTCTCTTTTAAACCAACTCATAAGCGTACGTTAATTCGGACTACAAATAAACGAAAAATATTGTAGTTAATTAAAAAGTCGAAATTAAAATCTCAAAAAGCAAGCAAGCAATTTCCGATGTATCCACTTAAGCATTCCATATGCTGTATTTCCGAATATGTGAAATTATGTCTAACTTGTCAGACAGTAATACGCTATGGAATATATACAACCGATTATAGATTTCATAAAGGTATGGTATTGGGTACCAATACTGTTGCTATATATTGGTGTAGTCAGCACCATCCTCATTGAAAACAGAAACCCGACAAAAACGATATCTTGGATTTTAGTGATTGTCTTTTTACCCGTATTGGGGTTTCTTCTCTATTATTTATTCGGGCAAAAGTACACAAAGGTAAAACGCATCAAACGGGTCAATAATGCACAGGCTGTTCGTTTGAAAAAACAATGGGAGCAACTTGAACCTTATATGGAGCGCGATCTGCAAAGTATTTCCCAACGCATAGGCAATCTGGCCAGAGTATACACTTTTTTGAAAAATGAACGACTATCATCTCCTACGATAGGCAATGGTGTAAAACTATTAGTCAACGGCGAAGAAAAGTTCAAAGATTTTTTAGAATCCCTTCGACAGGCCAAACATTCCATACATCTGGAATACTACATTTTTGACCTGGATCAAATTGGTATGGAAGTATTGCAGATACTGGAAGCAAAAGCTCTTGAGGGTGTATATGTGCGATTATTGGTTGATAGTTTTGGATCCCCGGCTTTGGTTAAATATCTGCGAAGGAAATCGGATTCCAAAATTGGCTTCAAACCATTTATGCCTGTGACCTTTACGTCATTAGCTAACAGTAATTATCGAAACCATCGAAAAATCGCCATTATCGATAGTTTTATTGGCTATATAGGAGGTATTAACATTTCGGACCGATACATCAACGAAACAGAAAGAAACAATTCGATATACTGGCGAGACACATCGGTCAAAATCTGGGGTCCGGCAGTCAACATGCTTCAGATAAGTTTTTGGAACTCATGGAATCTGGCGGACGGACAACCATTCATGCTGTATGAAGGGTATCTTAAAAACACACTGAATGACAGTCAATATGGACATGCAGCCGTTTCTTTCGTGGCAAGTGACCCGAGCTCTCCAGGACCATACAATATGGAGGCCATTTTAGTAGCTATAGGAGAAGCAGATAAAAAGATTCAATTGACCACACCTTACTATATACCAAGCGATGAGCTTGCCACTGCCCTGATTGTAGCCGCTGCATCGGGAATAGAAGTGGAATTAATGCTACCGGAAAAATCTGATTCCTACATCGTGCAACATGCCAGCCTATCCTTTGTGAAACCGCTACTGGAAAGAGGGGTAAAAGTTTATTTTTACAAAAAAGGATTTATACATGCCAAGACGGTCAGCATCGACAACAAAATATCCTTTATCGGAACCGTGAATCTCGATACCCGAAGCTTCTTTATCAACTATGAGATTGCTGCTGTTATTTCCGACGAGACTTTATGCACGCAAATGGAAGAACAATTTGAGCTGGACAAGAAGAACTGCGACTTAATGACGTTAAAAGAGTGGAAAAAACGGAAAGCATGGAAGAGAGCAATCGATTCTATCTGTCGATTATTAGCCCCGTTGCTGTAACCGACAAAGATAAACGATTAACTTTATGACCCGTTTGCCCAGATAGGCTGTTAAACTTTTTCCAATTTGAAATAAAAATCAATATATTTAGCTTCTTGAAAATGCATATGTTGATGAAGAAACGATTTATTTTTCTATTTGCCCTTTTTAATATTCTGAATATCTGTTATTTACAAGCACAAGAAAAGCCTGCGATCCCCATCAACTCGGTGGTGGAAAAAGTACAAAAGTACTTTGGTGTGTATCCCGTCGAGAAGGTGCATTTGCATTTCGATAAACCTTACTATGCCGTAGGCGATACCCTATGGTTTAAAGCATATTTAAACCACAACTTATTTGAATACAATCCAAGCAAGATTGTCTATGTGGAAATGTTGACCAGTAAAGATTCGTTGATGCAAATCTTGCGCATTCCCTTAAAGGACAATAGTGGCAGCGGACATTTGGTATTGGATCCACAGTTTATCTCCCAAGACAATTATCGATTTAGGGCCTATACCCGGTGGATGACCAACTTCGACAACGCCTATTTCTTCAATAAGATTGTCCCAATTGGCGACGCCATTAACAAAAAACTGGGGGCAGAAATTAATTTCACACCTGAGGGCGCATCGAAAACCAAAGCTACATTGCAGTTCAGAGACCGCGAAGGCAACTTATTGAGCAAAAGGAAATTATCCTGGGAAGCAATCGACGGTTGGGATCCTTTTGACAAGGGAAAGGCCGAGACCGATGATATGGGGCGGGTACAGATTAACCTAAACATTAAAGACAAGACATATACCCAAAAAGGTCGCCTCATTGTTAAGATAGAAGGCAGCAATAAATCTGACCCTACATTGGTAGGAAGCTATGCGTTGCAACATGCGCTTTGGGATGCTGACGTGCAATTTTTTCCGGAAGGAGGAGATCTTTTATCTGGCGTAGCTAAAAAACTGGCGTTTAAAGCTGTAAGCGCTACTGGCAAAGGCCTGAAGATCAGCGGAAAAATCATCGACAGCAAGAAAAAAGAAGTAGCGGCATTTACCGATATCGCTTTTGGAATGGGCGCGATAAATTTTATGCCCGAATCGGGAGAAAAATACAAAGCCATTGTGTCATTTGAAAATGGACAACAGCGCACTTACGATCTGCCAGAAGTAAAAGATGAAGGATTAAATGTCGTATTGGTTAAGGAAGACGAAGCTTCTTTACAATTGGGTTTGATATGCAATGAAGCTTATCAACAAAAAATGACCAATACGTCTTTCTATATATTGGGCCAATCAAACGGACATTTGGTATATGGCGCCCAAGCCATATTGAAGAATACTTCTGTAGTAGTTAATATCCCCAAAGACAAACTTCCCAATGGAATTGTACAGGTGACTATCTTGCAACCTGACGGAAAACCTATCAGTGAGCGACTGGTGTTCAATGATGCACAACCCTTGTTGCAAATCGGCGTGAAAACCGATAAAACTGATTATGCACAAAAAGAGGCTGTCAAGCTATCCATCCACGTAGATCCTGTCGATTCGTTGGCTTCTAATTATTCTGTTTCTGTCGTTGATGAATCCAAGGTGCCTTATAATGACGATCAGGACGTGAGCATTTTAAGCAATTATCTCCTAACATCGGATCTGAAAGGTTATGTGGAATCGCCGAATTACTACTTTAATACGGCAAATGAAAATAGAAAGGAAGCTTTAGATGTCCTTCTGATGACACAAGGGTTTAGGCGCTTTTCCTACGAGGACCTCATCGCAGAAAAATTGCCTCCAATCCGTCCGGAACTTCTACCGGAACAAGGCATTACATTATCGGGTACATTACGATTAAATACAGGAAGACCTTATCCCAATGGCGGGCTCTTATTATCCATTCCATCGCGAAACATCCGTAAAGATGCTTATACGGACGTACAGGGGCGTTTCGCTTTTGAAAACTTGGTGTTTCCAGATTCTTCCAAAGTAACGATCAATGCCCGGGGCAATGACAATTTTAGAAGCTTGGTCATCAATATGGATCCAACTTACTTTCCGACAGTCGACCAGGGCAATCCCTATGCTAGCGACAACGTGCAGAATATGGATCAGGATATGAAAGCTTATTTAGCGAATAGCAAGAATGAGTTTCGTACATCCATTCTGATTGATGAGGTAGAAGTCACAGGGGTACAACGAAAACAGGTGACGAGCAAAGAATTTTCAGCCTTATCGGGTTTATCCATGCCTGAACATCGCATAGAAGGCGACCGAATATCGGGATGCAATGTCTTGACAATGTGCTTGAATACGATGCTTACAGGAATCACCTATGATACCCAGACCCTGAAATATTATGTCACACGGAATTACAATCAGGGAAGCCGTGTTCCGGTGCAGTTTTTCCTTGACGGGATGCCCATTGACGAACCTTCACTAAACAGCATTCAGCCTACCGATATCGAAGCTATAGAGATTTTCTTGCGTGATGACCTTGGTACAGTAAGCCGCACTTATCAAAATGACGGGGTCGTATCCATTATGACCAAGAAAAAGGATATGAAAAAACAGCCTCGCATGTCATTGGCTGAATTGGAAGCATTGTTGCCCAAAACGAATGTCATTGACATGATGCCATTGGGGTATGTGAAAGAACGCCAATTCTATTCTCCAAAATACACCACGCCTGAAAGCAAAAACACGAATGATTACCGGACGACCATCTATTGGAATCCGAATGTCACATTAGATGATTCAGGCAATGTGACACTGGATTTTTACAATGCCGATGGCAATGGAAAATATAAAGTTGTGGTGGAAGGACAAGATGCTTCAGGCAATGCAGGCCGAAAGGTATATTATTACAACGTGAAGTAGAGGTATAGTCCCCTACTTCACACGTAGGTTCAGTACAACGCTAAGCATAATAATACCAATACCCATAAAGGAGTAGAGACTTAAAGATTCTTCAAATAAGATATAACCAAAAAAGATCGCGTAAATCACACCTAGATAATTTAAGCTGGCTACTTTGGAAAGATTGGCCTGTTGATAAGATAATGTCATATAATATTGTGCGCATTGGGTAAATATCCCTATCAACAGCAAGTAAATCCAATCCATTCCTAGAGGTTGATACCAATGAAAAAGGCAATACACACTTACGACAGGAATCGTGATGAGGGGAAAATAAAACATGATAACCAGAGGATGTTCCGATGTTTTGAGTTTGGCAATGATGTTATACGCTATCCCGGCAAACAGCGCGGCAAAAAGGCCGATAACAAGGTCCAATATCGCTATACGAGGATCATACCCTTTCAATAGCAACACGCCACCAATGGCCAATAGAAAATAGAAATATTGCTGTGTCCGGAGCTTTTGTCCTACAATAAAAACACCTAAAACAGCCGTAAAAAATGGGGACAAATAATTAATGGTCACCGCTGAAGCTAAAGGAATGTGTTGCAATGTATAGAACGAACCTACTAATCCTAAACACCCTGCAACTCCCCGCAATGTCAACATTTTTTTGTTGTTGCCCAGTACAGGAATGTGTTGCTTGCGGAGGACAGCATACGAAGCCATAAGACTGAAAACCGACCTGAAAAGCACAACCTCCAAGGTAGGAATGTGGGATACATATTTAACACATACATTCATCAAGGCAAAGAATAATCCTGCCAACATCATGTATAGAACGCTCTTGTTTTGCACCTACGTTAGCTCTTCACCACCTTTTACGATTTCCTTTTTTTCTGTTTTTGTGTCGATTTCCAACTCTGTCTGTTTGACCAGTACAGCTATGGCACTTGGGCGGATACCTTTTCCGTATTTGATGGCATATTGCTTGGTAAATTCAGCACCGAAATACAAAATGGCAGAGGCATAATACACGAAAGCCAAAAGAATGATTACCGAGCCGGCGGCACCGTATGAACTGGCTACTGCATTGTTACTCAGATAAAAGGAAATGCCCATTTTGCCCAAGAGGAAAAGCAAAGTAGTGAAAATAGCGCCCCAAAAGATATCACGGAATCTTACTTTGGCATCTGGCAGGTAGGCAAAAATAACACCGAATAAGGTCGTAATGATCACAAAGGACACACCGGAATTAATCAAGTCCAACAATTGCATGTTAATGTCCTGAAAATATTTACCAAAGAAATTCATCATCACACTGACGATACTGCTCAATATCAAAGAAGCCGCCAACAGAAAGCCTAAACCTATAATCATCGAAAAGGAGATCAGGCGATTCACAATCATCTTTAACCAGCCCTTTTTCGGTTTAGCCTTTACATGCCAAATTTCGTTGATAGAGTTTTGAATATCCACAAAAATGGTCGTCGAAGAGAATGCCAAGACCACAATCCCTATGTATACACCAATACTGTTTTTGCTTTCAAATGATATTTTCTGGATCGTATTGTCCAACATGGTGGCAATATCCCTGCCAAACAGCTGGTTGAGCTCAACCATGATTTCATCGCGGGCACCAGTCGGACTATCCAATTGGTTACCGTAGAAAAAACCAAGTGCCCAAATAAGGATAAGGATAAGCGGACCAATGGAAAAGACCGTATAATAAGCCAGCGATGCACTCTTACGAAAGCATTGGTCGTCAAAAAATGCATTGACCGTGTCGTATAGAAGCAACCCGAACCCCTTTATTTTTTGCCAAGCTGTTTCTTTTTTATCCATATTGCAAATTATGCAGTGTATATCCTTTGAATGATTTCTTCCTCTTTTTTCAAGATGGCCTTACGCTTCAAACTGAGCTTTGGTGTAAGCTCTCCCCCATCAATCGTCCACTCCTTGGGCAACAATTCAAATTTCTTGACTTGCTCCCAATGGCCAAAGTTGCTATTAAAACGGTCGATTTCCCGTTGATATTTTTCAATCACCTGCGGGTTTTTAACGACCTCTTCTTTTGATCCGTACGGAATACCCTTATGTCCACACCATTTTTCCAGCTCTTCAAATGCTGGAACAATTAATGCCGCAGGAAACCGCTGATTTTCGCCGACCACCATCACTTGTGCTATAAGTGTCGATTCCATGAATTTGTTTTCCAAAACCTGTGGTGCAACATATTTTCCTCCGGCGGTTTTAAACATCTCCTTTTTGCGATCGGTTATTTTCAGAAAACCGTCTGCTGTTATCTCGCCTATATCACCGGTTTGGAGATATCCTTCCTCGTTAAAGACCTCGCGAGTGGCTTCTTCATTTTTATAATAGCCTGAGGTCACGCTAGGACCTTTGACCAATATTTCACCATCCGGCGCTATTTTGACATCGAGGTTTTTCAGTACCCGACCAACCGTGCCAAATTTAACGTCTGTTTCCACAGGCGAGTTTACGGAAATGACGGGAGATGTTTCGGTCAGTCCGTAACCCTCCAGCACCTTAATCCCTGCAGCCCAAAAGACGCGAGCTAAGCGTTCCTGCAACGCGGCTCCTCCAGAGATAATAATCTCGATATTGCCACCTAAAGCTTCCTTCCATTTAGAAAAAATCAGTTTGCGGGCAATAGCCAATTTGAAATTATAGAAAAATCCGTTTTTTGGGGGGGGCTGAAATTGGTGTCCCAAGTCCAAAGCCCAAAAGAACAATGCTTTTTTAATACCGGTTAAGGCTTTGCCCTTATCCACTATCTTGTCGTAGACCTTTTCTAAAACCCGAGGTACCGAAGTGAATATCTGCGGTTTTACATCGTTGATGTCTACAACAATATTATCCAAACTTTCCGCATAATGGATTTCGATGCGTTTCGTCAAATAAATGTAGACGACCATGCGTTCAAAAATATGGCACAGGGGTAGGAAACTCAGCGCTTTGGAGATATGGTCAAGCATCAAATGTGCGGAAGCCCTCACATTGCTCAAAATGTTGTCATGGGTAAGCAATACACCTTTCGGTTTTCCGGTGGTACCCGAAGTATAGATCAACGTTAGCAAATCATGTGGCTGAACAGCATCGTTATACGGTTTGAGATCGATGGTTTGTTGTTTCCCCAACTCCACCAAATCGCCATAATAGTTCCTTCCATCGATTTGGTCCAACGTATACACTTCCAATTGCAACGCAGATGCTTGCAGTGCATGTTCGACTTTTTTTGCCAATTCCGCATTGCTCACAAAAATCATCTTGGTTTCGGAATCGTTCAAGATGTACGATAAGTCTTGGGCAGAAAGCGTAGGATACAAGGGAACAAGCGCTATTCCCAATTGGTTGCTGGCAAAATCGACAATATTCCATTCTGGTCGATTGCCAGACATTAACGCTATCTTGTCTCCTTTTTGCAATCCTTTAGTCAATAATGCCTTACTCAAATCATTCGTGACGGACACAAAGTCTTCTGTGGAATAGCTCACCCATTCGCCGTTTTTCTTTCCAGCGACCATACACGATTTGGGTTGCTGTTTATATGCTTCGATGATATCGAACAATCTTGTTAACTGACTCATAGCTTCCTGACTTAATGTTTATAATATCACTAATATAACGGTTTACCTGTTAACTTTCGAACATTAAAAAAAATATCAGACAAATGATAACAGAATTTAACTTTTCTATGTTGAAAAAAATGCTACTTTTGAGAACAAAATTAAATATTTCAGTTACATGAGGAAAGCAAATTGGCTATTATTGGTATTCGGTATTATTCTATTTTCTTTTGACAAGGCCTCTGCCCAATTGGCTGAGCAACATGCTGTGGGCGCACGGTTTGGCAGTGCCACAGGATTTACTTATCGTTATGCTTTGAACGAGGACCGTGCGGCAGAAGGAATATTGAGCATTCAAAGCAATTCCAAATTTCGTCGTTTCAGATTGGTCGGTTTATACGAATTTCACAAACCTCTTGCTGAAAACCTGAACTGGTTCTATGGTTTTGGTGGTAGCTTGGGGAGTATAAAGTACAAGTCTATCGTGACGACCATTAAGGATCCGGACGGAACAATCAGAACTACCCGAACAGACCCAAAATCAGAACTTGCCTTAAGCATTGACGGCATCATCGGTGTAGAATATAATATTCCTACCACACCTCTCTCGGTTTCGCTCGATGTCAAACCATATTTCGATTTCTTGCAAGAAAGTACTATTAAATTATTCGATCCTTTCGGATTGAGCATCCGGTATAAGTTTTAAAAGAAAAAGGTGGCAAATTTTGCCACCTTTTTCTTTATTCCACCGACAACCATATTCTCCCTAAATATCGCTCATCGGCAGTTGCATCAGCTTTTTCTTGAATGTGCCATTGTGGTTTTAAGGATCGGCGCAAGGGTGTATGGATTGTACGCATCAATCCATCCCTCGCAATTAAGACATCGACAATGCTGTCTTCTTCAGCATGCTCCAATACAAAATCCAACACCTTTCCGGCCACGTCAAGCCGATGACCATCGATAGCAATAAGCTCATCGTTGACATTGAGTCCTGCATCCCAGGCTCCCGATCCACGTTCAACGTTTTTAACAATGATTTTATTTTCCTGCACCGCTGTCCTTACGCCTAATATCAACACTTTATTATCTTCATTCAGGTCGACATATTCGTAACCTACAGCACGGAAATAAATATTGTAATCCAATTCGTCTACACTATGCGCCGCTTCAAAAATAGCTGACAAATCCACTCCCGTGACCTTTTGTGCCAAGGATTGAAATTCCCATTCCTCAAACCCTCTGCCTTCCTGTTTATAGAAGAAACGGTAAGCTTCACGCAATACATCATCCAGACGCAATCTGCCATCTGTTCCCGCAATGATATTTATATCCAAAGCTGCTGCTAGCATGGCGCCTTTATTATAATAGGAAATGCTCGAATTGATGGAATTTTCATCCGGCCTATATTGTTTTATCCAGGTATCAAAGCTAGACGACGCGGCCGACTGCACACGGTAGCCAGGCCTACTATAAACCGCATTAAAATCATTTGCCAATACATTTAAATACTCCTGCACCGTATAAAAGCCACATCTTCGGAGCACCAAATTATCGTAATAAGAGGTAAACCCTTCCATGATCCACAAGCTCGTCGTATAGTTTTCTGCATCATAGTCAAAGGGCCCCAAAGCTTTGGGGCGCAGCCGTTTCACGTTCCATAGATGGAAATATTCATGTGCCACCAGACCAAGAAAGGCTTTATAGTTCGATTCGTTTCTATAGGCATTTCGGTTGATGGCTAAAACGGCGGAATTATGATGTTCCAATCCACCATAGCCCGATTGGGAATGATGAGTTATGAACACATAATCAGCATTGGGGTTTTCACCCCAAATATGCGTTTCAGCTTCCACAATTTTTCGGATATCTTCGGTTAACTGTTGCCTGTCATAGTTACCCCTACCCACCATCGCCACTTCGTGTCGTACTCCTGAAGCCTCAAAATGCCATATATCCTGATTGCCAACTTCAATAGGCGAATCAAACAAAACATCAAAATTTGGGGCATAAAAACTGTTTTCGGAAGTCGTCAGTTTGGATAAACCCGTAGAAATTTTTGACCAGGAGGATGGTAGGTTGATGCGGATAGTTGCCGGTTGATCAATGTGTCCTGCTATATACAGAAAAGTCGCTGCCGGACTCAGAAAAGCATGGTCACAATCGATAAAATTCGTCCGTACCGAAGGTTCAAATCCATAAATGTCATACCTTATTTTAACATGTTGCTGCGGATTTGCGATCCGCCAAGTGTTTTTCGACACCTTTCGACATGTTATCGATTCCTTACCCGAAAAGGCCTGTATATTTTCTACATGTCGGGCATATTCTCTCACCAAGTAAGAGCCTGGTGTCCATACCGGCATTTTAAGGTCAAGATAACTTTGTGTAAAACCGTTTATTTCCATTTCTACGGTCACGTAATGGGCTTGAGATTCCACAAACGAAATATTAAAGTGTATAATGCTGTTTGACATAGCCATAAAAATACTAAAGTGCCACAAAGCTAAAGTTAATATGAGATTCCTCAAATTTTATAGGAAATACTTCCACATTTTCTACGTCAAAATCATTATCTTTGAGCATAATCAATTTAGTAAGAAATCTATGATCTTGGTTGCGGATAGCGGTTCTTCAAATTCAGATTGGATGCTCAACCTGCCCGACAGTAAGCCCTTGTCGTTTCAGACGAAAGGACTGAATCCTTTTTTTGTCAATGAGAAGGAAATAGCGAAGGTGATGAAGGAAGTACCTGAAATATTGCCTTATGCAAACGAAATTCAGGAAGTTTATTTTTTTGGTGCCGGCTGTGTGACACCTGATCGGCGGGAAATCGTTTCCAACGCGCTTACCGAGATTTTCCCTACCGCTTTTATTTCCGTTGAAAGTGACCTACTGGGCTCGGCTTACGCCACTTTTGGCACCAAGAATGGCTACATATGCACTCTGGGAACAGGAACAGATATTGGATTTTTCGACGGAGAGAACCTGCAATCAAGCGTACACGGCATCGGTTATGTATTAGGTGACGAAGGGTCAGGAGCTTGGTTTGGGAAACAGTTGATTACCTGTTTCCTTTACAACAAAATGCCTCCTGACCTTGCTAAGAAATTCGGCGAAAAATATAGGTTAAATAAAGATGTCGTCATTAAAAATGTCTACCAAAAAGATCGGCCGAATGCCTATTTAGCTTCTTTTGCAGAGTTTATGGGAGAAAACAGGTTGCATCCTTTTATCGACGACCTACTGCGAAACGGATTTGACGAGTTTGTGCGCACCAATATTATGACCTTTTCGGATTATTGGGAGCACAAAGTTAATTTTGTCGGCGGGATAGCCTATCATTTTGACATGCACCTTCGAGAGGTCTGTAACGTACATGGGGTGAAGGTAGGTACAATTTTAAACAGACCCATCGAACATTTGTTCCATTTTGTTGTTGATAGAGAAACAAAGGTGGCCGTGCCTTAAAGAGTAAGGATAAAGGAACAAAGCGCAAGGATAAGGAATTGATTACAAACATAAACAAGCCTCTTTTTTTTTGGGGGGGGTAGGGAGACAAAGAATAATGATCTTAATGACAACACTGATGTTGTGGGCTTCTATGCTGCATCCAACATCTATTTATGAGTTTACCTTTACTTCTATTGAGGGAGAAAAAGTAAATATAGCCGATTTCAAAGGGAAAAATATTTTAATCGTGAACACGGCTTCCAAATGTGGCTTTACCAAACAATATAAAGATTTGCAGGCCTTGCATGAACAATATGGTAAAGATCTGGTGATTATAGGATTCCCTGCCAACAATTTTGGAGGGCAAGAACCTGGGGAGAATGAAGATATACAGGCCTTCTGTGAAAAGAATTATGGCGTTACCTTCCTGCTATCTGAAAAAATAGATGTTAAAGGAAAGGATATCCACCCAATATTTAAGTATTTAACCAGTCAGGAAAATCCTGATTTTACCGGTGAGATCAAGTGGAACTTTGAGAAATTCTTGATTAACAAAGAAGGAAAATTAATCCATCGCTATCGCTCCAAGGTGAACCCGTTGGACGAGGAGATTGTTAAAAATCTATAAACATTACGATTCTATCCTATTTTTTTGAATGCAACCCAAAATAGCAGGCACGGCATTGCGGTTCGTAGCTGTCTTTTTCGCCTAAAAGCACCCGTTCTTCGTTGGCAGCTATACGGTAGGAATAGTTAGCAGGAGCGCCGCATTGCATACAAACGGCATGCACCTTGGTGACGTGTTCGGCCATGGCCATCAATGCCGGCACCGGTCCAAAAGGCAATCCCTTATAATCCATATCCAATCCGGCTACGATGACACGAATTCCCTTGTTTGCCAATTTCACACATACTTCCGGCAATTCATCATCAAAAAACTGCGCTTCATCGATGCCTACTACCTTGGTTTCTGCACTGAGGAGCAAAATAGCAGAAGAATGCGCAATTGGCGTCGAGGGAATACGATTGCTATCATGCGAAACCACCGCTTGCTCGTCGTAACGCACGTCAATCGCCGGTTTGAATATCTCCACTGAAAGTTTTGCAAACTGTGCCCGTCGCATCCGACGGATCAATTCTTCGGTCTTTCCAGAGAACATCGATCCACAGATCACTTCAATACTGCCTACCGCTGTGTTGTTTTGGATAAAAGTATGTTCAGAAAATAACATTTTTATTGTTTTTGCGCCGACGTTTGATAACGGGTTAACATTCGTTAAATGTTGTGCCTCTATCGTACGAATATCGAAATTATATTCTTAAATTTGAAGGAATGAAAACACAAAGGCTTCGGAATCCCGTAGCAATCAGTGGATTTTATTTTCAACATAACATACAGTGCAATAACGGATAGCAATCAACTAAAACAAAATACAATAAAATGGCATACACGAAAGAATCTATATTTTCCAAGATGGGCGATTTGTTGGTAGAAATCAATGACAATTATACTTCCTTGTCTGCAGATAGGCTACAAGATAAAGCGACAGAATTGCTGTTGCTGGAAGCCAAGGTCAAATACCTGTCAGCACACATCGAAGTCCTGCAAAAATTAACTGTTGTTGCCAGTCAAAATACGCGAGATACTTATGGAGAAAATATGGATTTAGAAGATCAGGAAGCAAGCTTTACACCTCCTGTGGTGTTGGAGGGCGAACCCGACAATCAACCTGTACAGGAAGAAATCCAAGAAGTATCGTCTTATACGTCTACTATACAAGTAGAAAATACTTCAGACATAGCCGATGACATTTCTTCCGAAATGTCATTGGTAGCGGACGAAGAACAAGAAGAGCAAACTGTAGAAGAAGCTCCTTATAGCGATCAGCAGATCAAATTTGAACCCGTAGAGCATATTGCCGAGACTGACCAAGAAGAGCCACAGGCTACAGAACATATTGAAGAAGCATCTCAAGAATCGATTAAAGAAGCTGAACCAAAGCCGATGGCTTTCATTGAACGAGAAGAACCGGTTGCGACACAACAACCTGTAATTAACGAAGTGGTGGAAGAACCCAAGCAAGTCGTTATTGAAGACAAGCCAAAGCCAGTGGTAGACGACGAACCAAAGCCCAGCAGACCCTTGACCCTGAATGAAATATTGCTCCAACAGAAAAAAGCAGGACTTGGTGCTGTCACAACAACGTCATTACCCACTTCATCAGAAAAAGCAGTCGATTTAAAAACAGCCATTAGTCTTAACGATAAGTTGGTCTTCATCAAGGATCTGTTTAACGGCTATTCACTAGCCTACAGCGAAGCTATCGAATTATTAAATAGATACCATACTTTCGCAGAAGCTGATGCCTTTCTGCAAACAAACTACGCCTTGAAAAACAATTGGTCAGATAAACCTCAAACAGTTGAGAAGCTGTATGCTATTTTGAGAAAAAGGTTTATCAACGCCTAGACCCAGTATGAGGTTATACCCGTTGTGCATTTTGATACAGAAGTGCCTTTATTGTTCATGCTGAGGCTTGCCGAAGCATCTAAAATCTTGTTAAGATATGATTTTTAGATCGTTATTCATTCGTGTTTGCTTTTTATGGCATGAATGATTGCTTCACAATTCCTATCGTCAGGATGACAAAATAGAGCTTATAATGCACAACGGGTTGAGGTTATATTTTTTACAATAGCATTTGGCCGTCAGGATATTTGATGGCCAAATGTCTATAAATCCTAAAAAACCAAACATCTAAATCATTGGTCGTTGCGCAAAGGAGTACCTGAGCAATGGGCATATTATCATATATTCCTTGATTTAAAGCCCATGAGTTTGTAAATTGCGGCATAGAAGTCCCCCGTACCCATGATTCGCACCTTAATAGCTATACTATTAATATCGCTTTGTATCGGCGCTAACGGACAAAACGCACCGTCGCTAGGCGCCCCTTTTGTCCAAAATTTCACAAAATCGGAATACAGGGCAGGCAACCAAAATTGGGGGATCGCCCAATCCAAAGAAGGTGTGATCTATGCGGCCAACGGTTATGGATTAATCCGTTTTGATGGTGCTTACTGGGAGCTATATCCCATCCACAACAAAAGTGCCGTTCGAAGTGTTTCCATTGCCGATAATGGATGGATCCATGTTGGTGGCAAAGAAGAATTTGGTTATTTTGAAAATAAGAACGGAAAGTTATCCTATTGCAGACTTTCCTCTTTGGTTGACCCAGCACTTCTCAAAAATGACGAGATATGGAAAATCTTATTCGTAGACGATAAGGTCTTATTTCAGTCATTTTCCAAATGTTATATCTATCACCATAATAAAATTGATATTATTTACGGTTCCGGCGAGCCCTTTCTGTTTGCCCATAAGGTTAACCATAAGATATATATCGAAAAAATCCCTTCAGGACTACAAATTTGGGAAGAAAACGGGTTTAAACCGTTACAATCCTCCCTATCGAACGTGCATACTGCTTTATCTTTTGATGACGAACAGGTACTTTTGGGAACATCCAAGAATGGCCTGTTTTTGTTGCAGGCAAATGGGCAAATCATAAAGTGGAAGCTCGACCCCGCCCTCGATTGGTTATTGGTCGAAGCCCAAATCAACAACGGCATCAAAATAAACGACCATACCTTCGCCTTTGGCACCATCAAAAACGGCATTTTCATTATCGATAAACAAGGCCAACTGGTACAGCATATACACAAGAGAAACGGCCTGCAAAACAATACAGTATTAAGTCTGACACTGGATAAACAAGGCAACATATGGGCGGGACTGGATAACGGAATTGATCGCATAGAAATCAATTCGCCGTTTTATTATTATAAGGATATCTTCGGCGAATTGGGCACTGTCTACGCTATCAAGGTTTACAAAGGCAATATCTATCTCGGCACCAACCAGGGACTTTTCTATAGCAAGTGGCCTAACACAGGCAACAATAGCCTGCATTTTAAATTCATTCCCAACTCCCAAGGGCAGGTATGGTCATTAGATATTTTCAATCAACAGCTCATATGTGGCCATAATGAAGGAACATTTCTGATAGAAGGCGAAAGTTTCCAGCGTTTATCTCCCTTAACAGGAGGATGGATGAATCTGATGGCTTATCAAAAGGATAACATATTCCTACAAGGAAATTATACTGGGCTTGCTGTTTTCGGGTATAACAACGGGTGGAAACTGAACAAACAATTAGACTATCCCAAGGAAGCTGTACGAAATCTTCACCACAAGGAAGGAAACACCTATTGGATAGTGTTAAACAATGAAATGCAACTGGTAGAATTTACCGAAAATTATGAAAGCCTAAGTCTGTTAAAGTCCTTTTCCTTCCTAGAGGATTTCCCGGATATACATCGTATTTATCCTGTCCAGCTCCAAAACAACAGCCTTTTTGCAACTGACAAAGGACTGTTTGTCTATGACAACATGCTGGAAAAATTCAAGCCTTACGATGAACTGAACAAAACCTTGGGCAATTTTCGCCACGCAAACAAAATCATCCCCTTACCGAATAGCGCCTATATGTTTGTGAATCAAGGACGATTTGCAGCAGTCAAATTCGGAAACGATTTAATTTCCATCGACTCACTGCAATTTAACATTCTCGAAGACAAGGTGATGAAAAACTACGAGGTGGTGGAAGCATTTGAAGACAATTACTTGTTTGGGTTAGACCATGGATTCGCTATCTTCAATCATGCGCAAAAAAATCTTTCTAAAATTTCCGCCCCGATTATCAAAGGGCTACAGGACATCAATGCTGTCGTCGATTCGCTCCTGTTTTTAGATAGTACACATAAAATCCCCAATCATCAGAACAATATACGTATCCTATTCTCCAGTCCCTGGTATTCAAGCTCACCTATCAAATATCAATATATATTAGAAGGTTATCAAAATGAATGGTCGAACCCCACAACTGTGCCCTATATCGATTTTACCAACTTGTCTTTTGGCAAACACACCTTCAAAGTAAGAGCACTGTCGGCCGACGGCCAAGTTTCTGACAGTACCCAACTTACTTTCCGAATTTCACCTCCTTGGTACCTACAGTGGCCTGCTTTGATCCTATACATGCTTATTGCTGTATCTATTTTTCTCCTTGCCCGGAAACTGACGATCAACAAGATTATCAAGGACAAAATGTTGTTGCGTCAGAAGCTCCAAAAACGTCAAGAAGAATTGTTGCGAAGAGAAGCCGAGCAAAACGAAAGAAAGCTGATGGAGCTCAGAAACCAACAGCTGATACAAGAATTAGAATTAAAAAACAGAGAGTTGGCCAATGCAGCCACCAATATCGTTTACAAGAACGAGTTATTGAACAATCTTCATGAAGAGCTGTTGAATTTGAAAGACAATGAGGGAAGAAAATTATCGTTGGACCAGCTCCAAAAGGTAAATAAACTCATCGACAATGCCCGGAGCGACGAACGCGATTGGGATGTCTTTGAAAAAAGCTTCAATGAATCACATGAAAACTTTTTCAAAAAACTTAAATCGGATTTTCCAAGCCTATCGCCCAATGACCTTAAGCTCTGTGCTTATCTGCGATTAAATATGTCAAGCAAAGACATCGCATCCATACTTAACATTACCACACGAGGCGTCGAAATACGGCGTTATAGATTACGTAAAAAATTCGATCTGCCCACGGAAAAGAATCTTACGGAGTTCTTGCTGGAACGCTAGGAGATTATTAAAAAATGGTGACATATCCCGTCAAACGAATGCTTATCCCGAGTTCACGTTAATTTATGTGAAAATACATTTGCATTTCTTAACATACATCAACGCTTTTCGCTCCTCTCTTGGCGAAATTTGCACTTAACAAAATAAGTAAGGAAAATAAAAAAATAAAAAATTATGGCAACATGGAATTTAGACAACGCACACAGCGAGATTGAGTTTAAGGTGAAACATATGATGATCTCGACTGTTAAAGGACAGTTTCAAGATTTTAGCGTGGCAGTAGACAGTGAATCGTCAGAACTGGAACACGCAAAAATAGATGCAACCATCCAAGTCGACTCGATCAACACCAAAAACGAGCAAAGGGATCAACATTTGAAAAGCGAGGATTTTTTTAACGCAACCGCTTTTCCTACGATCCAATTTCAGTCCACAGCTGTCCAAGTTGACAGAAACGGAGAGTATAAGGTATTGGGAAATTTAACTGTTAAAGATATCACAAAACCAATCACACTACATGTAGAGTTTGGCGGATTGGCAAAAGATCCCTGGGGCAATCAAAAAGCAGGTTATACGGTAACAGGTAAAATCAACCGCAGCGATTTTGGCTTGACGTGGAATGCCGCTCTGGAAACCGGAGGCGTCATGGTGAGCGAAGAGGTTAAATTTCAAGCTGACCTGCAGTTTATCGTATCTTAATTTACTTTTTCTCACAGATCACACGGACCACAGAGATATTTTTTGTGTCTATCCGTGTGATCTGTGAGATATCCTATTTTTCCTTCCCAAACGCACGTTTAAATTTTAAAACCTCTTTCAGCACTTCATTTTCCAACTGCCTATGTAATTTACTACTGCTGCTATTGGCGTGCATCTCCATCCTGTATTTCACAAAATCTTTTCCTATTTCCACGACTTTCAACCCCAGATCATTATCGCCGCTCAAATGTGGATGACTAACAAAACCACTATAGAGCAGCTCTTCCAACGTATCCACTTCCACTGCAATATCCAAAGGCAATTCAAACTTCACGCTGAACAATGTAGAACGGTGTGCCGAAAGATTAACCATCGGAGATGTAAATACCAAATTGTTTGGTACAGTGACCATGTCTTCGTTTTCATCTTGCAATACCAGGCTCGAAAACGTGATATCCACAATGCGCCCCTCATGCCCTCCTACTTCAATACGATCGCCAATAGCCAATTGGTCGGAGAACATGATAATCAGCCCGCTAATCATATTGGTGATATACTCCCGAAAGGTGACGGCAATCGCCATCGCCACGATCGTTAAACTGGTCAGAAATTCTCCGGGATGAATCCCTAATGCAATCATGACAGAAATAATGCCCACAGTTGTATTAAGCACAGCTGTCAACCGATTAATGGCCAGCACAAAATTACTCCGTACTTTATGATGGGCATGCCGTCTATTATAAACAGTAATCACACTGAATCGGCCGATAGAAAACAAGATACTACATGTCAAAAACAGCATTAATGCATCGGTTATTTTATCCAGCATAGCATGTTGCTGGTAAAAATCTTCAAAATAAAAAAAGGAACCATACAGCAATAACCATACAACCACTTTAAGTGTAAACTGAATATAATTGTTCGATTTTTTTGTTTTTTCTACCATCATATTATTACGGCTCTAAAATATCACTTTTCATGCGCTATTGCAACAAGGTAATGTTACCCATATGAATTTGACTTTTTTACTTATTTTTATGAACTGTAAATCACGAATATGAAAAACTTACCCTTCTACATATCTTTCTTTTTGTGCCTTACCATAGCAAAAGCACAAGATATCCCCACCTCAAAAGTTGATTCATTGGTCAACGAGGTTATCAAAATATTTGATGTGCCGGGCATAGCAGTAGGCATTGTGAGAGACGGTACAATTGTCTTGGCTAAGGGTTATGGTGTCGAAAGTATCAAAACCCAGAACCCTGTCACAGCCAATACCAATTTTGGCATCGCTTCCAACTCAAAAGCCTTCACGGCAGCGGCATTGGCTATGCTGGTCGATGAAAAGAAACTCGATTGGAATGATCCGGTACAGCGTTATATTCCTGAGTTTAGGATGTACAACGATTATGTATCCGAAAATTTCACTATTGCTGACCTCCTTACGCATCGTAGCGGTTTAGGCCTAGGTGCGGGCGATTTAATGATATGGCCAGATGGACACACCTTTACACCAAACGATATCATTGCCAATCTACGCTATCTAAAACCCGTGTCAGCCTTCCGCACGAAATATGATTACGATAACCTACTGTATATCGTGGCCGGGGTAGTTATTGAGCGTGTATCAGGGTTAAGCTGGGCAGATTTTGTTACCAAACGTTTTTTCAAACCTTTAGGCATGGAAAACGCCGCCCCAAGCTTGACCTTATTGCCCCCAAAGGCCTCTGTCATTGACGGACATGTGCCCATCGATGGAAAATTGGTGGTTATCGAAAAATATAGCAACCGCATATTGGATGCAGCAGGAGGTATTTATGCCAACATCAACGACCTTACAAAATGGGTTAATTTCCTTCTGAACGAAGGCAACCACGAAGGGCAACAGCTGATTTCAACCAAACAGTTAAAGCAATTGAAAACACCACACACATTAATGTCTGTCAACACTCGTCCACCTTATTACTCCCTGTTTTCAGCTTACGGATTAGGATTTCGATTGGCAGATGTCAATGGCAAACTTGAAGTTTCACATACCGGAGGACTAGAAGGAACCGTCACCCAGATTGTGATGTATCCCCAATTGAAACTGGGTATCATCGTGCTGACAAATCAGCAGGTCGGTGCTGCCTTCCAAACCATTAGCAATACTATCAAGGATTATTATCTAAACATAGCGCCACAAGACTGGTTAAGCTTTTACAAAACAAATATGGCCAATAACCAAGAAGAGGCTGACCTTATTACGGGGAAAGTATGGGAAACGGTGAATCAAAACATAAAAGACGGCAAAAAAATTATGCATGATTTAGAAGGTCTGTATCGCGACAACTGGTTTGGAGATGTCGACATTCAAAAATATAAAGACAAATTGATTTTTGCTTCGCAACGCTCCCCTCGCCTATCGGGCGAGCTTATCTATTATAAAGAAAACAGCTATATAGTAAAATGGAATGATCGTTACTTCCACGCCGATGCTTTTGTACACCTTCAAAAGGAAGGGGAAGATATCACAGGCTTCACGATGTTACCTATTTCGCCCCTAACAGACTTTAGCTATGATTTTCAAGACCTTGACTTTAAAAAAGTTAAATAAACGAACGTGCTTTATGGTTTTGAAATAGCCAAAAATAATTTAACTTAGCAGGCTGAAATGTTTTAGAAGCATACGATTATGGAAATAACATTCGATTTCGAGAAACCCATTGCAGATTTGCAAACCCAAATAGAAAAGGTTCAACAGGTCCAGGAAAAAACAAAAGTAGACATGAGCGCTACCATCCGTGAGCTGGAGGAAAAGTTGGAACAAGCCAAAGTTGACGTTTACTCCAACATGACCGGATGGCAGAAAGTGCAAATGTCCCGTCATCCGGAACGTCCGCAGACTTTCGATTATATCGATATGATTTGTGATGAGTTTATCGAATTGCATGGAGATCGCACAGTACGCGACGACAAGGCTATTATCGGAGGCATGGCATCCATTGATGGAAATTCGGTTATGATCATCGGCCATCAGAAAGGCAAAAACACGAAAGAACGTCAATACCGAAACTTCGGAATGGCCAATCCTGAAGGCTATCGAAAAGCTTTGCGCCTCATGAAAATGGCAGAAAAATTCAATAAGCCTGTCATTACATTCATTGATACCATGGGAGCTTATCCGGGGTTGGAAGCAGAAGAAAGAGGTCAAGGGGAAGCCATTGCCCGTAATCTATTGGAAATGTCAGTACTGAAAGTGCCTATTATCTGCATTGTTATCGGAGAGGGAGCTTCCGGAGGTGCATTGGGCATTGGTGTTGGTGACCGTGTCTATATGTTGCAAAATACGTGGTATTCCGTTATTTCACCAGAATCTTGTTCATCTATTTTATACAGAAGCTGGGACCAGAAAGAAAAAGCAGCAGAATCATTAAAACTGACTGCGGAGGATATGTTTAAGAACGGCCTGATTGACGGTATCATAGAGGAACCTATCGGTGGTGCACATCAAGACGCGGCTACTGCTGCTGCTGCTGTAAAAGCAAAAATTCTAGCTGACTTGACAGTATTAAGTTTAAAAGATCCGGACACGTTAGTCACTGAGCGAATAGACAAGTTCAGTAAAATGGGGGTTGTTGTCGAATAATCTGTTCCAGTGGGTAGTGTCTAAAAAGTCAATCATACCGTCATTTCGAGGAGGTACGACGAGAACCCCGAAGGGCTCATCGAAGATAAATCTTTGGTTAAGCAATTTTTCAACTTGCTGAAAATTAGTTAATTCAAATTCATCCATAGATTTTCCTACGGAGAGCTCGTTTCACTCGGTTCTCCCTTCGGTCGAAATGACGATTAGATAGATTGCCAGACCTTTTTAGACACCCTCACTAAAGTTTAATACCTATAGGGATAATCGCGTATAAACTCAAACTGGTAATCTGTATTTTTCTGAATCGTATCGATCAATGACGAAAGTAATTGCTGGCCCTTTCTGTTTTGGAACATGTCGTCGTGCATCAATAAAACAACATTGTTCGCTTCCATAGAGCTTTTATTGTTCATATAGCTCCGTATGCGAGTATAGATTTCGTCGACAGACTGCACAGGAGCGCCCGTTAAGCCATTGATCTTCCACTCTACGTCCCAACCGTAAATTTTATATCCTTCATTATGCAGCATATCTGCCGTGCTCGCACCACTTTGCAGATCTATACGACGTACATCATCATATATCCAAATATTCCGTCCCGGTAGGCGTATAATCTTGTGCTTTAATTTCAGATCTGTTTCATTTTTCTCAAAATCATCAAAGGCTTTTACAGGATTGCTATAAAACGTAACGAAACGATTATTGGCATGGGTATAGCTATGATTGTAACATTCCACCAAAGGGTTATTGCAATATTTTTCAAAATCCCGCTTCAATCCCTTTGACATATTCGCATGCTTTCCCACTAAAAAAACACTAATTTTAATATTTCTGGACTTAGCTATGGAATCAATGGCAGCACTACCTTTTAAAGGACCATCATCAAACGTAAAGTAGATATGTTTAGGTCGTTTGTTCAGCTCAATACGAACAGAATCGCGAATCCGTTTACGCTCTTGCTTAATGTACCGTGCTATCGAATCCTTACTAATCGGATTCAACGTGTCTATCTTCGGTTCAATAGGGTCTTTTAACCGCTTGGCGAGATGGCCATCAGCCAATGGAACAGTGTCTTGTACCACTTTAGGCATCGTATCTGACACCTGCACTTCTTGAGTCATATTTCCCGCTGCCTTGGTTTTCAGACCACCCTGACAGGCAAAAAAAGATGCCACTATAACGAGCATAACTAAAAAATGGCCTAAAAAGCGGGTTCCTTTCAACATGATAGCCTTATGTTTCCTGTAAAATCTGTAGCAAAAATAGGATATTGGCAACCGAAACACAAAAATTTAAACTAATAAAACTTTCACGACACCATTACTTATGTGTCTCCAACAGTCATCAAAGTTCTTAATGCCATTAAAAACAAACACTTTCAGAAAAAAAGAGAAGCTGTTTCCTATGCAGGGCATAGGAAACAGCTTCTCCGAACAATTCTACATTATTTTTCAATTTTAATCATCGTCTCGGTCATAACCGCGATGTCTACGTTTATCGTTCCTGTATTTTTTGGAATATTTCTTATTATGGCGATAATCGCCATCTCGTCTATAATCAGCCCGATGATAGTCACGCAATACCTTTTGTGGGTGATGATGAAACGCATAATGGCTGTATTGTTTACGGATTTTCTTATGATTTTTCCAAGGGTGGGCATGATTTAAAACTATTTTATGGGTACGATAGAGATCCACCCGAGCAAAGCGGCCCGGAAGCGATGCCCTGGTAACCCAACGGTTACCATGATAGTACGTATAACGTCGGTGCACTACATCATAATAAACATCCATTTCCGGCAGGTAATAGTATCGTACATAATCATAGCCCACCGGCCCCCATAAAGGTTGTGATCCAATGTTAATACTAAAACTCACCTGGGCTCTTGTCGGGGATGCAAGGGCTAACAATCCTAAAATAAATGTGATGTAAAAAAATCTCTTCATGGCTACCTCCTTATTCATATCATTTAAATGTAATCTTGTAGGTATGACCATACAGCCATATGCAAGGATTAAGTGGAGAAGTGTTAAAATTTGTAAAACAGGATAGATTCCTAAAAAAACATGCTTTTTGCGTACATTCAGAAAGATTGCACATCGGTTTGATCCTTTGGTACCCCACAATTTTCCCAAAATCAACATAGGCAACTTTCCGTCACCTAAAATTTGTATCTTTGTGCGATTTTTAAAAATTGCAAATTACATGGCTTTACAATGCGGTATCGTAGGTTTACCCAACGTAGGTAAATCGACATTATTCAACTGTCTGTCCAATGCGAAAGCGCAGGCGGCAAACTTTCCATTCTGTACCATCGAACCCAACGTTGGGGTAATCACCGTACCCGATGAAAGATTAAATAAATTGGCAGCGCTTGTCAAGCCACAACGTATCGTACCGAACACAATCGAAATCGTCGATATTGCCGGTCTGGTTAAAGGAGCTTCCAAGGGTGAGGGGTTAGGTAACCAATTTTTGGGAAACATCCGAACCACAAATGCCATAATCCATGTTTTGCGTTGTTTTGATGATGGCAACGTGGTACATGTGGATGGTTCGGTTGACCCTATCCGAGATAAAGAAATCATTGACACCGAACTCCAGTTAAAAGATCTAGATACGGTTGTAAAACGTATCCAAAAAGTTGAAAAAATGGCTAAAACCGGTGGTGATAAAGAGGCTAAAAAAACCTACGAAATCCTATCAGTTGTCAAAGAACACTTAGAATCAGGCAAATCGGTGCGTACAGCTCCCATATCCGTGGAAGATGTTGAGTTTATCAATGATTTGAGCCTGCTAACTGTCAAACCGGTACTATATGTATGCAATGTCGACGAGGCGTCGGTAAATACAGGCAACGACTATGTCGAGCGTGTAAAGGAAGCTGTAAAAGACGAAAAAGCGGAAGTTTTGATCATTTCTGCCCAAATAGAATCTGAAATCGCCCAACTGGAATCCTACGAGGAACGGCAAATGTTTTTGGACGATTTAGGGCTGAGCGAATCGGGTGTCAACAAATTAATTCGGGCGGCTTATTCCCTGCTAAACTTAGCAACCTATTTTACAGCCGGTGTGCAAGAAGTTCGCGCTTGGACAATCGAGAATGGATACACAGCTCCCCAAGCCGCAGGCGTGATCCACACCGACTTTGAGAAAGGATTTATCCGGGCTGAAGTCATTAAATACGAAGATTATGTACAATACGGCTCGGAAACAGCTGTCAAAGAAGCCGGAAAGCTAAGTGTCGAAGGCAAGACCTATATCGTACAAGATGGCGACATTATGCACTTTCGATTTAATGTATAGCTGAAGCCACCCATCCATGCAATGACAAGAAGAGGTTGTCTTTTATGTATATCATAAGAGATAACCTCTTCATCTTTTAATAAAACAAAATGCGTTTTTCTGTATTTTAGTATGTACAAGATGTACTGAAATGAAAAAAGCATTTTTTAAAATAGTGAACCAAATCAATAAGGCAGTGCTCCCCAAATACAGCACAAAAGACCCTTCAAAGCTGACAAGGTTGCAACAAGCTGTGGTGGCCTATCGCTACTTTGTCTTAATTCGTGCTTTAGATTAATCCTGAGACAACACCTTGATGCTGGCTTGTGGAAAAATAACATTCTTCTCTTCCACCACTGCCCTGAGATTTTCCGCCACATCTGCCCTTGCGGCCCAATAGTTCTCACGCTTGGCCCAAGCCCTTACCACAAGTTGCATATACGCATCCGTTAAATCACCCACGATCACCGTCGGTGCCGGCGAAGCGACAATTCTGTCATCGGCTTTCAGCACCTGTAAAATCGCTTCTCTCGCACCCTGCACCTTTGTATCGTACGATACATTCATTGTAAATTGCATCCTGCGATATGTTATTTTGGTAAAATTTCTAATCACGGAATTGGCCAATGTGCCATTGGGGCTAAACACCTGGATACCATCATCGTTGGTCAACGTAGTATACAACAAGTCAATGTTGTTTACCGTACCCGAGGAACCATTTGCACTATCGATATAATCACCCACTTCAAACGGACGAAAGATCAAAATCAGCACACCTCCGGCAAAATTTGACAAACTGCCTTGCAAAGCCATACCGACCGCCAAGCCAAATGCAGACAAGATGGCAATGAAGGATGTGGTATGTATGCCCATGGTATTGGCAACAGTCAAAATCAACAATGTATACAGCACAAAACGAATAATGCTGGTTACAAAACTGCGTATAGAGACGTCTACATTCCGTCTTTCAAAACGCCTATGAATAAGTTTAATCGCGAAGCGAATGATATACCGGCCTATAACCAAAATAATAATGCCAATAAAAATACTGGGCAGTTTTAACACGGCCATGTCCATCAGTCTTTCAAACCAATCATCTATCTTGTTCATATTATTCATATATGGGCGTATTTCATATGTAAAATGATCACTTCACCAAAAATATGAATTATAGCCTTGAAAAATTCCAATAATCACATTTTTTAAAGTATCTTTAACCTATGTCTTTCATTTATCTAGACAACAACGCCACTACACAAATAGATCCGGCCGTTCTCGATGCGATGCTTCCCTATCTGAAACAAGCGTACGGAAACGCGTCAAGCCTACAACATAGCTTGGGGCGGGAGGCTAACAAAGCGGTGGAAAAGGCCCGTATCCAAGTGGCCCAAAAGCTCCGTTGCAAGGAGAATGAACTGTATTTCAATTCGGGGGCCACGGAAGGAATAAATACCGTATTACGGGGGGTAACAATCGCCTATGCTCGAAAGGGAAAGCATATTGTCACATGCAAAACCGAACACAAAGCCGTTTTAGCGACCTGCGAATTACTCGAACGCCAAGGAATCGAAGTCACTTACCTTTCTGTCGACAAAAACGGAAACCTTGATTTGGAAGAGCTGGAAAACAGTATTCGGCCAGATACCTCATTGGTTTCACTAATGGCAGCCAATAACGAAACCGGAGTTATCCATCCATTGGATAAAATAGCTTCCATATGTGCCGAAAAAGACACTCTTTTCTTTTGTGATGCCACGCAGATGCTCGGAAAGGAAAAAATCGATCTGCAACAAACACCTATTGATATTTTAGTGGGCAGCGCACATAAATTCCATGGGCCAAAGGGGGTGGGTATTCTCTTCATTCGTAGAAAATCAAAACCCATTCAAATTCCAGCACTTATCTCAGGAGGCAAACAAGAAAATAGTTTGCGCGGTGGCACCTTAAACGTTCCCAATATTGTCGGTTGTGGCAAAGCCTTGGAAATAGCGGGTACATACACACATATCAAGGAATTAAGAGATTATCTTGAACGGCAATTAGCAGGCAATATACCCGAAGTCATCGTGAACGGACACAACGCCCAGCGATTGGACAACACCAGCAATATTGCCTTTCGACATATTAAATCTGCCGAACTCATGACCGCTTTGCCACAAATAGCGCTATCTTCAGGATCTGCCTGTTCTTCGGGGTTATTAGATCCGTCGCATGTCCTCAAAGCCATGGGATCAAGCCATGAAGATGCCTTTAGCAGTGTGCGATTCAGCTTAAGCAAGTATACGACACAACAAGAGATAGAAAAGGTTGCACAAGAAGTAGAACGTACCGTTGCCTCCTTACGTTCGATGTCCCCTATTTGGAAACTCTTCAAAGACGGATTGATAGACTAATTTTACAATTGCACAACCAATATGTCTTGCAAATCCGTCATAGATTATCGTATTTTGCATAGATTAAGAATGAGGATACGATATGAACGCAATGGTAACCATTACAGATAAGGCAAAGGGACGCATTGAGAAAATTATGCGAGAAGAAAACTATGACAACAGCTATTTCGTACGTGTGTCCGTCGAAAGTGGTGGCTGTTCGGGCCTATCCTATAAACTGAGTTTTGACAATGAGGAGAAAAAAGGAGACCAATTCTGTGAAGACAAAGGCATCAAAATTTGCCTAGACATTAAATCCTATCTCTATCTGGCCGGAACCGAATTGGATTACTCCGATGGATTAAATGGAAAAGGCTTTGAATTTCACAACCCGAATGCTTCCCGCACCTGTGCCTGTGGCGAGAGTTTTTCCGTATAGATTTCATTACCAATTTGTTATGTGGTCTCGTTTTTTCCCATCCAACCTTTTTGCTTAATTTTTCAAAATATCGTTTGTTTGCTTGATAAAATCACTATTTTTGCTTTAAAATTTTAGAAAAATATCAATCTATTCATAAACCGGGATGATATTTTGGGGATAAAACATTTATGGGACGTAACTTATTAAAAACTGAACAAGCGATCACGTTTGTTAAGGAGACATTTTCGCGCAAATTAATTCAGGCACTAAACTTAATTCCTGTTTCCTCACCTTTAATCGTATTAGACGGAACCGGTCTCAACGATGATCTAAATGGCATCGAACGACCCGTAAGTTTTCCAATAAAATCACTGAATGAGCAACGTGCTGTCGTAGTGCACTCTTTAGCCAAATGGAAAAGGGTGCGTCTCAGGGAGCTGGAAATCGAGGAAGGCGAAGGTATTCTGACTGATATGCGTGCTTTGCGCCCCGACGAAGACTATACCCCCATCCATTCCATTTACGTAGACCAATGGGATTGGGAAAAACGCATTTCTCCTTCAGACCGTACATTTGTATACTTAAAAGAAACTGTTCTGAAAATATATCAGGCACTTTACGAGACAGAACAGGAAGTAGAACAACGGTATCCGAACAAAAAGGCCATTCTACCAAGAGATATCCAATTTATAGCATCGGAAGAATTGCTGGCCAAATATCCTGATCACACACCGAAAGAAAGAGAGAACGCGATTGCCAAGGAATATGGAGCTGTATTTATTTATGGTATTGGAGGCGAATTAAGCAATGGTTTTCCACACGATGGACGGGCGGCTGATTACGATGATTGGAGCTCGGAGAACGAAAATGGCTACAAAGGTTTAAACGGCGACATATTGGTCTGGAACCCGCTTCTTAACACCGCTTTTGAGCTTTCTTCGATGGGTATTCGAGTAGATAAAAAAGCATTGCTTTATCAACTTGAAGTTCGCCACAGCTTGGATCGCACGAAGTTATCTTTCCACTCTATGCTCTTGAACGACGAATTGCCCCAATCTATCGGAGGCGGTATCGGACAATCTCGCGTATGTATGTTTATGCTCAAAAAAGCACATATAGGTGAAGTGCAAGTCAGCATTTGGGAAGATAGCCAACGTCATTTGCTTGCAGAACAGGACATTAATCTGCTGTAAGGAAATTTGTATTGTCAGTGTTAGATCTTTCGGTCTAACACTGACAACGCACACAGCTATAATTCAACTTCCTCCACATCTTTTCTAAAAGGAGCCTGCTCGTCAAACTCTCCTTCCCATTTAGCCACCACAACCGTAGCCAAACAGTTTCCGATAACATTTACAGAAGTTCGTGCCATATCCATCAGTTCGTCTATACCTAGGATGGCGGCAATAACAAATGTAGGAAGGCCAAACTGATCGGCTGTCGCAATAAGTACAATCAACGAAGCACGCGGAACAGCCGCTACTCCTTTTGATGTAATCATCAATGTGAAAGCGATCAACAACTGTTGGCCAATACTCAAATCAATACCTGCTGCCTGTGCAACAAAGATCGATGCTAAAGAGAGGTAGAGCGATGTGCCATCCAAATTAAAACTATAACCCGTCGGAATAACAAATGAAACGATCTTTCGCGGAACACCAAACTTTTCCATCGTGCTCATGGCCTTTGGCAAGGCCGCATCTGAACTCGTCGTGGCAAAAGCAATGGAAACGGGCTCCTTGATAGCGTTAATAAACTGCTTAACCGGTACTTTCAAAAACAGAGCAATGGGCAAAAGCACACATCCCAAAAACAAAAGTAAAGCGAGATATAAACTGCCGAGGAGCATAAAAAGGTTTTTCAGAATGTCTACCCCCAAATGGCCTACTGTATAGGCCATGGCCGCACCTACACCGATGGGCGCAAAGAGCATCACGATATTGGTAAACTTAAACATCGCTTCTGACAAGCTCTCGGTAAAATCCACCAAGGGTTTTCGTTTTTTCTCTTCCACCAACGCCAATCCTATACCGAAAATCACACCAAAGACCACAATTTGCAAGACCTTATTTTCATAAACGGCCTTAACAATGTTCTCCGGAAAAGTATCACGAATAAAAGCATTAAACTTATAAACACCATGTGCATCTTTCGAGATATGCTCTAACGCTTTCATATCCGCTTCGGTAATTGAAGCTGTTGGTGGTAATTCTTCATGCGGCATATTTGCCACATCAACCCCCACGCCGGCTTGCGTCAAATTAATCACAATCAAACCAATAAAAATAGCACATGAAGTCGCACAGAAAAAATAAAGCATGGATTTCCAAGCCATCCGGCCTACTGATTTAAGGTCAGAATGACCTGCAATCCCGAAAACTAATGTCGCGAACAATATAGGGCCCACGATCGTTTTCACCAATTTAATGAAGGCTTGCGAAAGAGGTTGCATCGCACGGGCTAGATTCGGAAAATCCAATCCTACAAAGACACCAAGCACCAGACAGGTTAAAATCCATGTTGTTAAGTTCTTACGAACGATAGCGTTAAGCGTTAAGACTGTTGCAACACACCATCGAACCCCCATCATGACATTGGGATGTATCACAAACCAATTGAGTTCATAAATTAAGGTTAAAATTAACGCAATTGAAACAGTGAAAAGGGTAATGAAACCGACTTGTTTTTTTAGCATATGGTTTTGTTTCTTGTTTAAAGAATAAACAAAAATATAAAAATAGACGGTTAAACCAAATCTAATTCGGTCATAAAGCATATAAAACAAAAAAGCATCGAAAAATTTCCGATGCTTTTTTATGAAATTTGGATATTACTTACTCGGCATGTAACCAAGCTTTCTTCGCCAACAATTCTTCTTCTGTTTCGACGATCTCTTCGTCTTCCACACAACAATCCACCGGACAAACAGCCGCACACTGTGGTTCGTCATGAAACCCTACGCACTCCGTACATTTATCCGACACAATATAGTAAACCTCGTTGGAAATAGCCTCCTGAGACGCATTGGCATCAATGGTCACCCCATCTCCAAAATCAATAACCCCGTCCAAAGCTGTCCCATCGGAAAACTTCCAGGAAACACCGGCATCGTATATAGCGTTGTTGGGGCATTCTGGCTCACATGCTCCACAATTTATGCACTCGTCAGTAATTTTAATTGCCATTTATAACCTCACAATTATAATAAATAAATTAATTTTGTCCTATCATTAGAAATAATCTATACAAATTTAGTAGTTATTTTCTAAACGACAGGCAAAGATACGACAAAAAAATATCAGAATAATTCTAAATAGCAAGATTTTGACACAGAAACAACGAATAGAAGCCTTTGTTGCTTTGGGCGATTTTTTAAAAAATGACCACACATCGGTAGACCGTGCGGTTGAAATAGCATCGATCAAAAACCCTTGGTATACCCCTGAAAATACCCGAAAACAATTGGAGGCTATTGTGCAAAACCTTACCTTCGACAAACTCAGCCATTGGCTAGCTCCTTATCCTGACGTGGACACCAACAAATCCGTAGGTCTTATTTTAGCCGGAAACATTCCCTTGGTCGGGTTTCATGACATATTAGCTGTCCTTGTTTCGGGATACCGCGCAAAAATAAAACTTTCATCCGATGACGCGGGGCTCACTACTTTTGTATTGCATGCTTTACAACGTATCGATCCGGCGCTTATAGACAAAATCCATATCGTAGAACGGCTTCAAGATTTTGATCTGGTCATCGCTACAGGTAGCGACAACAGCTCCCGCTATTTCACATATTACTTTGGTAACAGGCCCCACATTATTCGAAAAAACCGGAATTCTGTTGCTTTGCTCAACGGAAACGAGAGCGGGTCCGAATTGGAGGCGCTCGGTGTAGATATTTTCAGTTATTTCGGACTAGGTTGCCGATCCGTTTCGAAACTGTATCTCCCTGAAAACTATGAAATCAGCATCTTTTATGAAGCGTTGGAAAAATTCAAGTCTGTAAAAGACCATCATAAATATGCGAACAATTACGATTACTACAAATCCATCTATCTCATCAACGGCGAACCTCATTTTGATAATGGTTTTGTATTATTGAAAGCCGACAGTGAATTAGCCTCTCCTTTGGCAACAGTTTTCTACGAAACATATTCCCATACAAAAGAAGTTGTTGAAAAACTGCATGATCAAACAGATAAAATCCAATGTTTGGTCAGTCAATCAGCTATCCAAACAAACATCCCCACCTTTTCATTCGGACAGAGCCAATGCCCTGCACTAACCGACTATGCTGACGGCATAAATACATTGGATTTTCTATTTGCTAATATATAAGTACTATCCTGTATAATATCCATGCATTATGAATAAAAATCATGGCTATTGCCATGTTAAGCGACCCTTAGATCCTTCGATACAGCCTGCATTGAGCTTGACGAAGTGCTCAGGAGAACAGTTTAACAAGGCCATAATGCACAACAGGTGATATAATAACATTTTGTAGCGATACAGCTACATTTGCTTTTCAATAACGTTCCAAAGATGGCGGTTGACATTTCTGGAAAGAGACCACATATGGGGTCAAATGACAAATAAATTCCCCCCCAAGCCTGTTGCAATTCATTTCAAATACTACATCATAACTACTACAACAAGATAGTGTAAAAATAACACTATTAAAAATCTTTTGTGAAACCGAAAATTATTATCAACAATCTGAATATAAGATTATTAATTAAAAACAAAATATATTTTTGTAGCAGTATTTTTAACATGAAGTAGCAATGTGAAAGACAATTATTTCCTTCTTCGGGTTATACATCACATATTTGTTGTACAAAATTATAAACGCTGTGTTAGGATAACCAGTTATTCTTACAATTAAACTAAACACATGAGGAAGTTATTTACACTTTTAATCTTTTTAACCTCTACCCTCTTCTACGGGTATGCGCAGGTTAAGACTGTCACCGGAACAGTAAGAGACAGCCAATCGTTGATAGCACTGCCTGGAGTTACGGTTTCCCTAAAAGCCTCAGGGCAAGGAACGCAAACCGATGAAGCAGGAAGGTTCTCTATCCAGGCAAGCCCTTCTGACGTATTGACTTTTGCATTTATTGGATATTCTTCGCAAGAAGTAACAGTAGGTGATCAGGCAAACTTTGACATTTTATTAATGTCCCAAGATCAATCACTTGAGGAGGTCGTTGTAGTAGGTTACGGTACGCAACGCAAAATCGACTTAACCGGATCTATTACTCAAATCAAAGGTTCTGAAATAGAAAACATGCCCAATACAAATCCCATTAGCTCCCTACAAGGAAAAGTGGCAGGTGTGACTATTAGCAATTCCGGAAGTCCAGGTGCTGCACCTACAGTACGTATTCGTGGGGTGAATAGTACGAATAGTTCCAGCCCTCTTTATGTAGTTGACGGTGTGCTCCACGACAATATCGATTTTTTGAGTCCTGGCGATATCGAAAGCCTGGATGTATTGAGAGATCCATCTTCCATAGCTATCTACGGTTTGCGAGGCGCCAATGGTGTCATTGCCATTACATTGAAAAAAGCTGCAAGGGGCAGAACAACAATTAACTTAGCCAGTTCTGTCGGTTTCAATAGGGTCGTTGACCGAATAGACGTTACTGATGCAGAAGGTTTCAAAAAGCTCTACAATGCACAACGGGCAAACACAGGCGAAGCACCTTTCGATTACACCAATTATACAGCGAACACAGATTGGCAAGACTTGATTTTAAGAAATGGATTTTTAAACAATAATAATCTCAGTATTTCCAACAGTGGAGAGAAATCTTCCACCTATTTTAGTTTAGGCTATAGCAAGCAAAATGGGGTCGTAAAAAATGGGGATTACGAACGGTTTACAGCCCGTTTGAATCAAGAGATTCTAATTACTGAACGCCTAAAAATAGGTGGAGATATTTCCGGTATGTATTGGGATATGCGTCCGACTGTTATTACTTTTACGAATGCCTTGTGGGCGGCACCTATTGTTCCGGTTCAATACGATGAAAACACCTACTACAGCATGCCTTCTTTTCAAAGGGCACAGGTAGGGAATCCCATTGCGACCTTGAATCGGATGGACAACAAATCCCTACCCCAAGGATATAGATTTGTAGGAAGTTTATTTGGTGAATGGGAAATTATGGAGAACCTGAAATGGAAATCCACTGTATATGCAGATTTAGGTTTCAATAATACCAGAAGCTATACCCCGCTCCCTTTTTATTTCATGAATCTCGGGGAAAGCGGAGGAGAAACGACTACTACTTATGACAACAACGTAAAAACCGGTGTATCACAGGAACAGAGACAATTTACAAGATTTCAACAAGACCATACGCTAACATACGAAACAACAATTGAAGAAAGCCATAGGCTGACCGCGATGGGTGGGTTCACAACAGTTTTCAATCACAATACTTTTATTGAAGGCAACCGAAGAGATACTACATTGAATATCCCCAACAACCCGGATTTCTGGTATATCAATGTTTCCAATGCCAACAGTAGTCCCGGAAATTTTTCTGGAGGCGGTGAAAAAAATGCCATTGTAGGTACATTTGCGCGGGTTAATTATGCCTATCAAGACAAATATCTATTAAATGCCACTATCCGACGTGATGGGAGTTCCAAATTTGCGCCTAAAAATAGATGGGGTACTTTTGGAAGTGTAGGGATTGGATGGGTAGTCAGCTCCGAAGAGTTTTTCCAAACCATTGAAAGTATCAATTTCATGAAACTTCGCGCAGCTTGGGGTAAAATTGGAAATTCCAATGGTATTGCCGATAACATATATCAGCCGGGACTATCCAATGCCAGCACAGCCATCTTTGGAGACAACATCTACACAGCTGTCCAAGCCGCTTACATCCCCGATCCCAATTTACGCTGGGAGGTTGTACGTGGTATCGATCTAGGGTTGGAAGTCAAAGCGCTCAATAACAGATTAAGCACAGAAATCAACTTCTATGACCGCACCACAACAGATATCTTAACTCAATTGCCTATTCCTAACGATTCCCGTAGGTATTTTACCAATTTAGGCAAGATTACCAACAAGGGTATTGAAGTATCACTAGGGTGGCAAGACAACATCAATGATGATTTCCGTTACAGTATATCCGGAAACTATAGTTATAACGAAAACGTTGTAAACTCTATTGGTGACAATATCAATTTCCGAATCACGGGTAACAATGAGGCCAATCTGACCGAAACCGGAAAATCTATCGGTTATTTCTATGGTTATAAGCAGATCGGCATCTACCAATCTTTGGCACAAATGGAAAACATGGCTACCGGCCAAAACTCCTTACCTGGAGACATTGCTTACGCTGATGTTGACGGAAATGGTGAAATAACGCCAGATGACCGGACTTATCTAGGAACACCTTTCCCTCCTCATAATTTTGGTATCAATATTAATTTTGGGTACAAAAATTTTGATTTCCTGATTGAAGGTCATGGTGTAGCGGGTAACCATATTTATGCACAGCGTAGAATCGGTAATTTTGCAACACTCAATTACGAGGCCAATAGATTAAATGCCTGGACAGGCCCAGGAACATCGAATGTCGAGCCTATACTTGATGCAACCCGTGGTGACAATTATTTGTTTAGCACCTATTATCTAGAACCTGGCGATTTTTTCCGTATCAGGACACTTCAACTGGGTTATAACTTCAACAGCAATCTATTTAACAATAAGATTCAAAAAGCCAGATTATATATCAGTGGTCAAAACCTCAAAACATGGAGTAAAGTAACGGGATACTCACCAGAAGCACCAATCAGTAGCATTACCGCCGGAGGTGCCGACAATGGTATATACCCATTACCAGCTACATACACATTTGGTATCAATCTTTCATTTTAATCCTAACAGACATGAACAAGTTTTCTTTATATAAAAAAACGATCGCAACTGCCCTTCTGCTAGGGAGTATGGCAATGACGAGTTGTGAAAAGTTTTTAGACACCCAAAGACAGGGTGCCTATACCGAAGATAATTATCCCTATCCCGAAGGAGGAGGTCCCTACGATCAATTTATATTTGGAGCCTACAACGATCTGAGAAGCTATTCCGTTCACGTAGATGGTTTTGTAAATGCGACCAGCATCAGAAGCGACGATGCGGACAAAGGCAGCACAGCGTCGGATGGGGGCGCAGATGTATTCGGCATGGATAACTTCCCCGTATTAACCACCAGCGGACGAGCAAATGCTTTATGGACCGGTTATTTAGGCCTGGTGACGAAATGCAACGAAACTATCCATCAGGTAGAAAACAATCCGGATATCAACGCTGATGAAAGCATTAAGCAACAAACCATTGCAGAAGCTCGGTTTTTAAGAGGATATGCTTACTTTATGTTGGTTCGGCTATTTGCCAATGTTCCGATCATCGACAAAAAATTGGACGATCCTGCACAACAGGTCAACATTCCCCAAAATACTGCTTCAGAAATTTATCAGTTTATTGAGCAAGATCTGACTTTTGCTGTGGCGCATCTTCCATTATCATGGGATAGCCAATTTATTGGCAGGGCAACACAAGGCGCTGCTAATGGTATTCTTGCCAAGGTTTACCTTACACAAAAAAAATGGGGCCCAGCGATGAGTACCGCCAAGCTCGTCATGGAATCTGGTCAATATGACTTATCCACCGATTATGCCAAGATTTTCAGTGAAGAAGGCGAGAACAGCAAGGAATCTGTTTTTGAAGTACAAGCAACAGCGTCAGCCACAGCAACACAAGCGAACGGCATACAGTATGCCAGTCTGCAAGGTGTGAGAGGTGCAAATGATTGGAACCTAGGTTGGGGATGGAATGTTCCGTCGGATGCACTCGAGGCAGCCTATGAAGATGGAGACCCCCGAAAAGCACGGACAATATTATATGCAAGCACAAACACGGTGCAAAACAGATCGATGTACAATGAAGTTATGCCTGTTTACCCAAGTGAAGTGCCCAACCCACGGTACAATCACAAGGTCTTAGGAAATCCAAGTTTGCGGAATTCCATTAGCAGAGGGTGTTGGTGGATGAATGTACGGATCCTGCGGTATGCAGATGTCGTTCTTATGTATGCAGAGGCGGCTAATGAATCTGGACAAACCGAGGAGGCAAGAACAGCGCTAAACAGTGTCCGTGCCAGGGCCCGGAGAGGTGCTCCTGCCGGCGTGCTACCCGACGTTACGGCAACAAACCAGAACACATTACGAAATGCCATCCGTCATGAGAGACGGATCGAATTAGCCATGGAACACGATCGCTTCTTTGATCTTGTGAGATGGGGGATTGCCGAACAAGTGCTTCATGCCGCCGGCAAAACCAACTTCCGAGCAGGCAGGGATGAATTGCTTCCGATTCCACAGACACAAATCGATTTGAGCAATAATGTATTAAAACCAAACCCAGGCTATTAATCTTTAAGCTTCATAAACATGAAAAGCACAAAATTCAATATATCAAACATTTGGCTATTATGGGCCATATTTTTAAGTGTTGGGGTTTTCCAATCATGCAAAAACGATGGAAATGTCTACAACCTGTCCGATGTCAAAGAAAGCGAATATCTGCCATCTAAAAAGGAAGGTGTTGTCAAAATTCTGGCCATTGGGAATAGCTTCTCCGAAGATGCTCTGGAAAATAATCTATACAATTTAGCTAAAGAAAAAGGTATAGAAGTCATTATTGGAAATTTATATATCGGAGGGGCTTCCCTGGAATTACATCAGCGGAATGCCGAACAGAAGGCTTCGTCCTATAGTTACCGAAAAATCACACCGGATGGCGTTCGTACTGTTTATCCTAAAATGTCTATAGAAACCGTATTAAAAGACGAGTATTGGGACTACATCAGTTTCCAGCAAGCCAGTGATTTTTCGGGAATGTACGAAACAGTAGAAGCTTCGTTACCACAACTATTTAAGTATGTACAGGCAACAAAACTGAACCCGGATGTTAAATACATTTATCATCAAACATGGGCCTACGCCTCAAATTCCACCCATGCGGCGTTTCCCAACTATGACAAGGACCAATTGAAAATGTATAATGCAATTGTCTCCACGTCCGAAAAAGTAAGAAGCTTAGTTCCAATCGATATCGTTGTACCCGCAGGGACAGCCATTCAAAATGGAAGAACATCCGTTATTGGAGACAACTTCACCAGAGATGGATATCATTTAGATTTAACGATTGGACGTTATACAGTTGCTTGTACTTGGTTTGAAGCCATATTCGGCCAATCACCCGTGGGCATGAGCTATAAGCCTGAAGGTCTTTCTGCCTTTGAAACAAGCATTGCGCAAAACGCCGCACATTTGGCTGTTCTAAAACCTAATGAAATCACGGAAATGACCGATTTTCAGGGAGGGAACAGCGGTCTATTGGAAAGCCCTGTTCTGTTGGATTTCGGAAATAACGCCGCTTCGGAATCGTGGAATCAAATAAACTCTTTCCTAGCAGGCACAAGCATTAATCTAAAAGACAGCTTGGGTTCCTACATTGGTTTGAAATTAAGCTTGACCGAACGGTTCAACGGCGTGAATGCGGATGGTCCTCGGACAACAGACACACCTCTTGATATGCCTGAGAATGTTTCCCGATATTCTTATTTCGGAAATTCAAAAGCAGCATTCGGAGGCATGACCATTACGCAAAGTGTCTTCACCATTACTGGTTTAGACAAATCATTGACATACAACATGTGTTTCTTCGGAGCTCGTGGCGGTGTAAGCGACAATAGGGAAACCAAATACACCGTTAAAGGAAGTAATGAAGCATCGGTCAGTTTAAATACGTCCAGCAACACTTCCAATATCGCCTGTGTCAACAACATCACTCCAGATGCTGATGGAAAAATAATCATCACCGTTACTTCCGGTGAAAACAACAATAATGGTAATGGGTTCTATTATTTGACCGCAGCTAAACTAACGTCAAATTAAAGAATAACAATCGTATTTTTCCGTTCCTGAATAATAGCAGGAACGGAAAAATCTAAGTTTCTTTCTATGCTAAAATATATTTTTTATATCGCTTTTCCTCTATTTTGTGCTTGCACACAACCCCAAAACCATACAAAAGAAGATAACAAGCTTACGGATGATTCGCTCATAGATTCTGTTCAAAAACAAACTTTCCAATATTTCTGGGACGGGGCTGAACCCCATTCCGGATTGGCAAGGGAGCGTATCCATATTGATGGAGAATATCCCAAAAATGATCAAAATGTTGTCACCATCGGTGGGAGCGGTTTTGGCCTAATGTCCATTCTCATCGGTATACACAACAATTATATCACCCCACAACAAGGAGAAGAACGCCTACAGCGAGCATTGCATTTCCTGGAAAACATCGAACGCTTTCAAGGCGCATGGTCGCATTGGTATTATGGTGATACAGGTAAGGCCAAAGCTTTTAGTGAAAACGACGATGGCGGTGATATCGTGGAAACAGCTTTTATGGCACAAGCGCTGATAGCCATACGCGAATTCTACAAAAACGGCAATGAAACCCAAAAACAGTTGGCGGCAAAAGCCGATGAATTATGGCGGGGTATCAATTGGGACTACTACCGCAACGGAAAGGACGTGTTGTATTGGCATTGGAGTCCGAATCATGGCTGGGGAATGAACCATGCCATTCAGGGTTTTGATGAGTGTATGATTACTTATATTTTGGCGGCCTCCTCCCCTACGCATGCCATTCCAGCTAAAACTTACCACAAAGGGTGGGCAAGAGATGGTGCCATCCGTTCTACTGTGACCAAATATGGCATTCCGACCGTTCTTAAACACAATGCTAAGGAAGGTGAAGTGGGACCGTTGTTTTGGGCGCATTACTCTTTCTTGGGGCTTAACCCAAAAGGCTTGTCCGATCAATATGCCAACTATGAAGAGGTTGTCACCAATCATACCAAAATCAATATTGCCTACGCAAAGGAGAACCCAAAACAGTTCAAAGGCTATGGCGACGACAAAGGATGGGGCTGGACAGCCAGCTATTCGACAAACGGCTATAATGCCCATCACCCGGACAATGACCCCACCGGTGTCATTTCCCCTACAGCTGCTTTATCATCTATTCCCTATACGCCGAAGGAGAGCATCAACTTTATGCGCTATCTCAAAGATAGCATTGGCGATAAAGTATGGGGAAAATATGGCTTCTATGATGCTTATAGCGAAACGGAAAATTGGTATCCGCAACGCTATCTTGCCATCGATCAAGGGCCTATTGTGGTCATGATACAGAATTATAAGGATGGGTTCATATGGGATTTGTTTATGAATGCCCCTGATGTGCAAAAAGGATTAAAGAAATTAGGGTTTTCAAGTCCCTATTTTAACGTGAGTTCGGGATAACAACTCATATCACCGCTATGCGGCTTTTTTATGAAAATGCAAATTTTTCTATCATCATTTCAGTCCTACGGATTTAGAAATAACCACGCCGTGCCTCGCCACAGGAGATGGTAGTGGTTTGATGATTATCATTTAAGGGGGCAGTTACACCATAAGCCCCATCGGGGTGACATATCTCGTCAAACGAATGCTTATCCCGAGTTCACGTTATTTTAAGGATTAACAATTGATATATGTATAGATTAACATTATTTCATATCGTTTGGTTTCTGTTATTCACTTTTTGCGCTCGCGCACAGCAACAGGACAACATGGACAAATTTGTGTCGGACCTGATGACAAAAATGACCATTGAGGAGAAAATCGGACAACTGAATTTGGTGACCGGTGGCGAAGCTATTACCGGATCAGCAGTCTCAACAGGCGTAGAAACCAAAATTAAAGCAGGTCAAATTGGCGGTATTTTCAGCATGTCATCTCCAACAAAAATCCGGGCCGCACAGGAGTTGGCCGTCAAGCACTCCCGATTGGGCATTCCCATTATTTTTGGCATGGATGTGATCCATGGGTATAAAACCATGTTTCCCATCCCGTTAGGTCTGGCCGCAACTTGGGACATGACCCTTATCCGTGAATCGGCCCGGATCGCCGCCGTAGAAGCCTCGGCCGACGGGATCAACTGGACCTTCTCTCCTATGGTAGACATCTCGCGCGATCCGCGCTGGGGCCGGATTTCCGAAGGAAGCGGTGAAGACACGTATTTAGGATCACGTATCGCTGCGGAAATGGTCAGAGGCTATCAGGGCAATGATTTGACGGCAAACAACACCTTAATGGCCTGTGTAAAACATTTTGCACTCTATGGTGCTGCAGAGGCCGGCCGAGACTATCACACGACCGACATGAGCCTGCACCGTATGTACAATGAATATTTCCCGCCTTACAAGGCAGCTATCGATGCCGGAGCTGGAACAGTGATGACTTCCTTCAATGATATCAACGGAGTGCCCGCCACGGCCAACAAATGGCTGATGACCGATGTGCTCAGAAAGCAATGGGGCTTCGAGGGAATGGTTGTGACCGACTATACCGCCGTCAACGAATTGATCGATCATGGATTCGGTGATCTGCAGACCGTATCGGCATTGGCATTAAACGCAGGTGTGCATATGGATATGGTAGGTGAAGGATTTCTGACCACCCTCAAAAAATCATTAGATGAAGGCAAGGTAACGGAACAGGAAATAAACGAGGCCTGCCGATTGGTTTTGGAAGCAAAATATAAACTAGGACTATTTGATGACCCCTACAAATATTGCAGTGAAGAACGCGCCAAATCGGAAATCCTAAAACCCGAACATTTGGCCAAGGCTAGGGAAATCGCTGGAAAATCTTTTGTCCTATTGAAAAACGAAAACCAACTGTTACCTCTTGAAAAATCAGGAACCGTTGCGCTTATAGGTCCTTTGGCCAACAGTGGACCCAATATGCCTGGCACATGGAGCGTCAGTGCTGATTTAGGCAATACGCCAAGCCTATTAGAAGGAATGCAAGTGGTATTGGGCAACCAAGTCAGGATTGTACACCATCTGGGGGCCAATCTGATGTCGGATGCCAAATATCAGGAACGTGCCACCATGTTCGGCCGTGCAATCCCAAGAGACGAACGTCCAGAATCCGAGATACTTGCCGAAGCATTAGAAGTGGCTAAATCTGCCGATGTCATCGTCGCTGCCTTAGGCGAATCATCTGAAATGACGGGCGAAAGTTCCAGCCGTACGGATTTAGATATCCCCGATACCCAAAGAAGGTTATTGGACGCATTGCTCAAAACCGGAAAGCCAGTTGTTTTAGTACTGTTTACTGGTCGGCCATTAACATTGACATGGGAACAAGAGCATGTTCCTGCGATTTTGAATGTTTGGTTTGGCGGCACAGAGACAGGAAAAGCGGTAGCTGACGTGTTGTTTGGTGATGCCATTCCTTCCGGCAAGCTCCCGGCGACATTTCCGAAGAATGTGGGACAAATTCCGCTTTACTACAGTGCTAAAAACACCGGACGTCCGCTGGCAGAAGGAGCGTGGTTCCAGAAATTCCGTTCCAATTATCTAGATGTGGATAACGACCCGCTCTACCCATTCGGTTATGGGTTAAGTTATACCACATTTGCATATAGTGACATTATATTGGATAAAAACAGTATGCGCTCGGGCGACAAAATCAAAGCCACTATTGCCCTTTCCAACACCGGAAATTATGATGGCGAAGAAGTCGTGCAACTTTATATCCGCGATTTGGTGGGATCGGTTACCCGTCCTCTAAAAGAACTCAAAGGTTTTCAAAAGGTCTTTCTCAAAAAAGGCGAAAGCCGAGAGATTGCTTTTGAAATCAGCATAGAAGATTTGAAGTTTTACAACAATAATCTGGAGTTTGTCGCCGAACCGGGAGACTTCAAGCTCTTCATCGGAACAAATTCGCGCGACGTTAAGGAAGCAACCTTTTCGTTGCGATAATTTTAAATGAATTGTTACTATAACTTTTCCAACGTTTCAGAACGTTGGAAAAGTTATACAGATTTTTTTATCATCAGCGCCATATTTCATTCACCCATTGGGTTAAAAGTACAAAATAATCCCGTAACTTTACCTACTTCATTAGAAAGCAAACGATTAATAAGTCTAATAGAAGTACTACATGACGATAAAAGCACTACTCATTACGCAACTGTTAGCCTTTTCTACAGCCTGCATTTATGCACAACATATCGAAAAGGGAAAACGCGCACGCGATTATGGTATCGACATCGGGGTCATGCCTACCGGTAAATGGAACGCTATTACTGACGTTCCGGGCGTTAAAGTCGGGCAAGTCACCCTGCAACAGGGTGATTCCGTCCACACAGGCGTCACGGCTATCCTTCCCCACGATGGCAATATCTTTCAAAACAAAGTGCCCGGCGGTATTTATATAGGCAATGGTTTTGGCAAATTGGCTGGTAGCACCCAAGTAGACGAATTGGGCAATATTGAGACCCCCATCGTCCTGACCAATACGCTCAATGTTGGCCGTGCCATGGAAGCCGTCGTCGAGCATACGCTATCCCAACCCGGCAATGAGAAAGTACAATCCGTGAATGCGGTTGTGGGCGAAACAAACGACGGTAGCTTGAATGATATTCGGGGCATGCACGTGTCCAAGAACGATGTGCTAACCGCTATTCGTACAGCTTCATCTGGTCCTGTAAAAGAAGGGAATGTCGGAGCGGGGACGGGCACAGTCTCTTTTGGTTTTAAAGCCGGAATCGGCACAGCTTCCCGAAAACTTCCTCAAAGCTTGGGTGGCTACACCGTAGGTGTATTGGTGCAAAGCAACTACGGTGGCGTGTTGCAAATAAACGGAGCACCTGTCGGTCAAGAACTACAGCATTTTTCCTTTCGCAACGAATTGCTGAACAACGTAGATGGGTCTTGTATGGTTATTATTGCCACCGATGCCCCACTAAGCGACCGCAACCTTAAACGACTGGCCACACGTGCCTTTTTAGGCTTGGGCAAGACCGGAGGTATTGCCTCCAATGGAAGTGGTGAATACTTCATTGCTTTTTCTACCCACGATTCGGGGCGTATACCGCATGAGGCAACCACAACCACGATAGAACAACTATTTCTCCGAAACGACGAGATGTCACCATTGTTCATGGCCGTCATCGAAGCCACCGAAGAGGCCGTCATCAATTCGCTGTTTGCCGCAGAAACAGTCAAAGGTCGTCGTGCCACTGTTCCGGCGTTGCCGATGGACAAGGTTATTCCTATGCTGCAAAAATATAACGCTCTGCGTTCATCAACCAATTAATTTCTTATTCATATTTTCAAACGCATTATGCAACCGATAAAAGTTATCATTAATGGCGAGCTCATTCCTGCAAAAGACGCCAGCCTGGGTATCGATGACCTATCCATTGTCCGCGGATACGGGATTTTCGATTATTTTAAAACCGTTGAAAACCGCCCCATCTTTTGGGAAGATAATTTGGATCGCTTTTTCCGCTCCGCCGAATTAATGGACTTACCTGTACAATATTCACGGGAAGAGCTAAAGAAACTGATTTTGCAACTAATGGATGCCAACAATATCCCCGAGTCCGGCATCAAACTCCTACTTACGGGAGGGTATAGCAAAGATGGCTATAGCATTGCTACCCCCAACCTCGTCATTACCCAAACACTCTTGCATCGGAATAGCGATCAAGAGAAACATGGGATAAAACTGATTACCTATCCCTATCATCGCCCCTTTTCATCCGTCAAATCCATTGACTATGTGATGGGCATACAAGCGATGAAAAAAGCCAAGGCCACAGGTGCAGACGACGTTGTTTATATGCAACATGACATTCTTTCCGAATGTCCACGCGCAAATATTTTTTGGGTGACCAAGACCGGAAAACTGATTACCCCTGGCGAAGATGTCTTAGAAGGCATTGTCCGAAAAAAGATCCTCAGTTTAGCAAAAGGTCATTTTGAAGTAGAAACCCGAAAGGTTACGAGAACGGACATGCAAGATGCCACAGAAGCATTTATCACCAGTACAACGAAAAACATCACACCTGTTTTGGTTATTGACGATACGGTATACGGCACTTCTCCCGGGCCAGTGACTGTACAGTTACAACAATTACTAGAGCATTTGATATACGGTTAAGCAAATAAAAATTATCTAAAAAAGACTGTCATTTGCTTCTCGTCGAAGAAGGGTTTAACACTAGCTCTTTCAAATACACAAATAAGGCTCCAACCGGGGAGATTGGAGCCTTACGCTAACTAACCAATTATTAACCTGAATTATGAATACTACAAACTACTCAACTTATGTGCCAAAAAAACCGGGTTAAACGTCATTAACATTTTTTAACGACTCTTTAAAAATATCGTTCACATCTCTACCTATCACGTTCAGATCAATGTATAAAAAACTTATGTTTTAATAAGATGTATAGTCCCCTGTTATAGGGTTGTAAGAAAGAATTAATAGGGCTCTACCTCTTTAAACTCTCTATTAAACTTTAGAAGATAGCATGCTGTTCATATGTTGTTATTAAGTTGCCTAGAACCCTTAGGTGGAGATACTTCGTCGACATCGTATATTTTTGTGTACTTTTGTATTATGCCACTAGAACAAGTTTTGCAAAGAATGCAAATTTCCGACCTCAATGAAATGCAAAAAGAGGTTCTGGAAAAGTACAAACCATCCACAGATTTTATCCTCCACTCTCCTACCGGGTCCGGAAAGACACTAGCATTCAATCTCATGCTCTTAAAGAGAATCGAGAAAGATAAAAGTGGCGTGCAAACATTGATATTGGTTCCTACACGGGAACTGGCCTTACAGATTGAACAGGTCGTCAAAAAAGTATTTATAGGATACAAAATCACCTGTTGTTACGGTGGGAACGACACCAAAACAGAAAGAAACAAACTAAAAGATGCACCAGCCATACTAATCGGTACACCTGGACGCATCATGTACCATTTGGAACGTGGACATTTCGATCCGTTCAACATCCACACCTTGGTATTGGACGAATTTGACAAATCTTTGGAATTCGGCTTTCAGGAACAAATGTCGTACATCATTGAACGGTTGCCAAAATTGGGCAATCGAATCCTCACGTCGGCCACCACCATGTCAGAAATTCCAGCGTTTACCGGTATTAGCCATTATACAATGGTAAATTATCTGAACGACGAAAATACTGCGCCCAAAATCACCATTAAAAAAGTCATCGCTCCGGCCCAGCATAAGCTCAAGGCTTTGTTTAAGCTCCTTTGCAAGAACGGGATCAAAAAGACCCTTATTTTTTGCAATCACCGAGAGGCCGTAGACCATATCAGCGAACTATTGGAAGACAGGGAAGTTATCCACGATGTTTTCCATGGTGGCTTGGAACAAACCGATCGGGAATTGGCGTTGTTGAAATTCAGGAACGATTCCAACCGTATTCTCTTGACAACAGATTTGGCCGCTCGGGGCCTCGATATCCCAGCAGTGGATGTCATCATCCATTATCAGCTTCCTTACAAAGAAGACGCTTTCACACACCGCAATGGGCGCACGGCCCGTATGCAAGCCGAGGGCGAAGTATTCATCATACTGAAACCAGAAGAGGATTATCCTTATATTCCCTCAGACACGGCCACAGAAATATTAGATGAAGAGTATCCTCTTCCACCTAACTCTCCTTTTGCGACGTTATATATTACCGGTGGCAAAAAAGACAAAATCAACAAAATCGATATTGCTGGTTTTCTGCTTCATCTCAACGGGATTGCCAAGGAAGATATTGGCATCATCGAAGTAAAAGACAAGGAGGCCTATGTTGCTGTGAATCGATCAGTAGCCGCCGATATTATCAAACAAGCCAATAATCAAAAAATCAAAGGCAGAAAAGTCCGTGTAGGCCGTACATAGCAACAGTTTTTCCTGTGTTCATACTTGGACGAACACAGGAAAAAGTTTCTTACATTTTCACTAATTCCACTCTCCTGTTCTTGGCTTTCCCTTCTTCTGTATCGTTCGCAACCAAGGGTTTTTCCGCACCATAGCCAACCGACTTCAACCGCGACTTGTCGATTCCTGACCCCGTTAACGACTCTACAACAGCATTCGCCCGATCTTCGGACAACTTCTTGTTATGGTCTGCATTTCCTGTGTTGTCCGTATGTCCTTCAACACTTAATTTCAAAGCCTGATCTTGCTGCAATACCTTCGCTATTTCATTCACAGCCTCTTTCCCATCAGGCTTTAAAGTTGCTTTGTCCACATCAAAATTGATATATAAAATAGATTTGCCTTTTTCAGCTAAATCTCTCACGATGTTATCTGCAACAACTTTCTGGATAGTCTGTTCAAAAGCTTGTTCCTGAACAATCTGGATAGAAGTAGTGTTGGTCCTACCTTTATCGAGCGCGATATAGATGTTACCATCGGGACGGCGAATGACATATGTAGCAATGGGATTGTTCCAAACATCAATGCTGCCATTGCTTCCTGCATACGTACAAAGGTCTTCGTATTGCTTTAATCGTTCCCCACTTAATTTCCCTTCAAACACTTTTACACCACCAGCCTTAACAATAGCATCTTCATAGCTTTTGATGAGATAACGCCCGCTAATTTCTTTACCGCTTTTCCTATCTGGATGAACATGTGCCCTAAATGTTTTTCCCTCAACTTCATAGATGCTATTTGGTGCCACAAACACCATAAAGTCAAAATCAATAGGCTTTGCCTTGTTGATATACGCTGCACCCTCAGGTGCCGTAAAAAAAGGAAAAGCTCCAATATCCTTGTTGGAAACAGGAATACTTTCAATATCGAAAGCTTCAACAGAAAGAGAATCAGATGAATGAACAACTTCTTCCTCAACACTTACAACGCTATCCTGCGTATCTTCATTTTCTGTCTGTTTTGTGGAATTGCATGCACTAAAGGATACCATTCCTAAGGCTAAAATAAATGTGATGGATTTCTTCATGGTCTTCATTGTCGTGTAAATAGTCAATATTCAAATAAAACATTCAAGCATTCCTTAGCAAACAATATACCGAAACTACAGAAAATAAGAAAAACAAAAGAACACGGCATATGTGGCATAAAAATATTTACACTTTATTGCCATATTATTATTAAAATATCATTTTTTTTGATAAATTCACTCCCTCAAAAACAGAACATATAATTTTTTCCAAAAATGTCTCTAAACTTTAAGAACTTCATCAAATATGTGGAGGATAGGAATCCCAATGAACCAGAATTTTTACAAGCGGTCGCAGAAGTAACGGAAGATTTAATTCCGTACATCAACGAAAGGCATCCCACTTGGAGAGAGCTGAAGATTTTGGAACGCATCGTCGAACCCGAACGCATCATCACTTTTCGCGTAACGTGGCTGGATGACAATAATCAGGTACAGGTCAATCGTGGCTATCGGGTGCAGATGAACAGCGCTATTGGTCCCTATAAAGGCGGACTTCGCTTCTCTCCCACTGTGAACCTCAGTATTCTAAAGTTTTTGGCATTTGAGCAAGTGTTCAAAAACAGCTTAACAGGAATCCCATTAGGTGGCGGAAAAGGAGGATCAGATTTTGATCCTAAAGGAAAATCCAATATGGAGATCATGCGTTTTTGCCAAAGTTTTATGAGCGAATTATATAGGCATATCGGTGCTGAAACAGATGTCCCCGCTGGAGATATTGGTGTAGGCGAGCGTGAAATCGGTTACCTGTTTGGCCAATACAAGAAATTACAAAACAACTTTACAGGCGTATTGACTGGTAAAGGAAAAAACTGGGGTGGTTCGTTTATCAGACCTGAAGCCACGGGGTATGGCCTACTGTACTTTATACAGTGCATTCTGGAAGATATGGACGAAGAGATTGCGGGAAAAACGATTGTCGTCTCAGGTGCTGGAAATGTTGCCTATTATGCAACGGAAAAAGCCATACACCTCGGTGCAAAAGTGGTTACCTTGTCCAATAGCAAAGGAACAATCTATGATCCGGATGGCTTTACACCTGAAAAGCTGGTGTTTATTTCATCGTTGGGGCGTGACTTGGAAAAATATCCTAAAAAATATAAAACCGCATCTTTCCATACCGACAAGAAGCCTTGGCACTTCAAATGTGACATAGCCCTTCCATGCGCCACACAAAATGAGCTACACGAAGAAGACGCAAAATTATTGGTAAAAAATGGTTGTCAATATATCGGTGAAGGAGCAAACATGCCCTGCACAGCCGAAGCCATTAAAGTATTCCACAAGGCCAAGGTTCATTTTGCACCAGGCAAGGCGGCCAATGCCGGTGGCGTAGCTGTTTCCGGATTAGAGATGTCCCAGAACTGGATCGGACAACAATGGGCTGCAGAAAAAGTCGATGGCCGTTTAAAAGCTATCATGGAAAATATACATAAGGTTTGTGTGAAATATGGCAAGGAAGAAGATGGTCACATCAATTACCTAAAAGGAGCCAATATCGGTGGGTTTATAAAAGTAGCCACTGCCATGAAGGCCCAAGGACTGGTTTAATGTATACAAAACTCCAGGAGAGACTGTCGTCAATAGCAAATTATGCTATCTTTGGTGACAGTCTCTTTTTTGATTTTTATTTTTAAAATTTCCATCATGCGCACAATAGCCGAATTGCCTCACCCTGATTGCAAAATCTCCATTTTTGCCATGAATCAGAAATTCATCATTAAATTTGAACAAGGCGCTTTGGAGCAATCGTATAAAATAGCAGAAGCCGATGTAATCGGTGGCGTGAATGGGGTATTTGAACTCATTGACGAGACCTTCATTCAAGAAGTGGTCACACATTTCACCCACATGCGACAGTCGTTTATTAACGCATACAAACGATACGAATAGCACATTTTTATGCCGTCAACAGTTCTTTCAATTGTTGCACGCCTTCGGTCGCTTTGGCCGCTATAGTATGCACGTTCACTGGCAAATCCAACGTCGCCGCATTTGGGTCGACCAAATACACTTCGCAACCGACTTTTGTTTCATACAATAGATTGGCAGCAGGATATACCTGCAAAGAAGTACCGATAACCACGAAGGTATCCGCCTCACGCGTAATCGCTACCGCATGTTCCAAATTGGGAACGGCCTCTCCAAACCAAACAACGTGTGGTCTCAGTTGAGACCCCAGCTCACAGATATCGCCTATCTCGATCACGTCCGTATGCATCCCATACACAAAGCGGGGATTTAACGATGATTGCGCTTTACGGATTTCACCATGCAAATGTAATACTTTATGGCTTCCGGCCCGCTCGTGCAAATCATCGATATTCTGTGTAATAACATGCACATCAAAAAATTGCTCCAAATCCACCAAAATCCTATGCGCTATATTCGGTTCTGCTGCTATGCATTGTTTTCGCCTCATGTTATAAAACGCTAAAACTCGTTTTGGGTCGGCCTTCCACCCTTGCGGAGTGGCTACTTCTTCAATGTTATAACCTTCCCACAGTCCCCCTTCGCCACGGAAGGTTTGCAGGCCACTCTCGACAGATATGCCTGCTCCCGTAAAAACAACCAATTTTTTCATATTATCAAACACTGCTGTATTTAATCCTGTTAAAGCTACGGATTTACGACTAGGCGAACAAGAAAATTAACGGAATGAATTTGGCGACTTCCATAACGCAAAAAAATAAGACTTAAGCCGGGGAGGCTTAAGTCTTATCAAACTAACCAATTATAAACCTAAATTATGAATACGAATATAGTATCAATAGTCGTGCCAAAATGCTAAAATGACATACGGTCCATAACACGTTACGCCGGCTTAAAGATCGGTCTCCTTACAATGGAAACCACTTTCTTGTATTTTACAAAAACTGGATGAAATTGACGTACCATTCGAGGAAAACATCTTGTGATTCTTTTCCCCGAACGGTACGTTTACCAAGCATTTACAGTTCTTCGTCGTGTTGGCTCCTATCCAAACCTACAAGCTCTGCTTCTTCGTTTACACGTAGAGGAGCTAATAAATCGGTGATTTTTAGTAAAAGCAACGCACCAAAGAAAGCGAAAGCAGAAGCGCCAACAAGCGCTATTAAGTGAGCAGTGAAAAGTCCGGTTTCACCAAAGAAAAGACCGTTGGTAGTAACCGCCTCATTCACCGAACTATGGGCAAAAACTGCCGTCAACAACATGCCAACCATACCGCCTACACCATGGCAAGGGAAAACATCCAATGTATCATCAATCCCTTTTTTCGTACGCCAAATAACGACAAGATTGCTGACAACAGCGGCTACAACACCAATGATAAGTGAATGGGGAATCGTCACGAATCCCGCAGCCGGTGTAATGGCGACTAATCCGACCACAGCGCCTATACACGCTCCAATAGCCGAAGGTTTCTTTCCTTTCAAAATATCAAAAAATATCCATGCCATGGCTGCGGCTGCCGAAGCTGTCGTTGTTGTTGCGAAAGCTGAAGCTGCTAGTGGACTCGCTCCTCCTGCCGATCCTGCATTAAAACCGAACCATCCAAACCAGAGTAAGCCAGTTCCCAGGATCACATAGCTGATGCGGGAAGGTGTATGTTCCTGCTCCTTTCTTTTCCCCAAGTAGAGTGCTGATGCCAAGGCAGCCCATCCGGCAGACATATGCACGACTGTACCTCCGGCAAAATCCAACACACCCATTTGGGCCAACAATCCATCAGGATGCCACGTAGCATGAGCCAGAGGAGCATAGATAACGATGACAAAAAGCGTAATAAAGATCAAATAGGAATTGAATTTAATCCGCTCCGCAAATGCCCCGGTAATCAGTGCCGGGGTAATAACAGCAAACTTCAGCTGGAACATGGCAAATAACGCAATAGGTACAGTGGGCAAAGCCGGCCATACATCATTGCCCAGCATACCTTTCATCATATAGAAGGTCGACGGATTCCCGATAATACCCCCTATATCTTCTCCAAAAGCAAGACTAAACCCAAAAACTACCCAAATAATGGTAATCAGACCCATGCACACAAAACTCTGCAACATCGTTGAGATAACATTCTTCTTTCTAACCATACCTCCGTAGAAGAAGGCCAATCCAGGGGTCATTAATAGTACAAGTGCTGCCGACATAAGCAACCATGCCGTGTCACCCGTGTCAATAGTACTTTCTGCGACAGTCGTCACTTCAGTAGACGGAGCAATCAAAGCCAAAATTGCCGCGAGTGTTAAGGCTCCAAAGGGAATTATTTTTTTCATTTTAATTTGTTTAGGTTTTTAAACACTATTTAATTCATAATTTTTCTTTGTTTTCTTTTTTATTTTATCACAACATTTATCTTTTCATTGCAAATATCATAATATATTTAATATGTACATAATAAAATTTAAAAATTTATTTATATTCTTCATAAAAACCACACAAAACAACAAAATAATACATATTTTAAATAAAAAATTTTTGTAATTTTTAATATTTATATTAAAAAATATTTTAAATAATCAATTTATTTACATTACTTTGGAAAAACAATTAAAAAATTAAAATAAAATTCTGTTTTTTCACACATTTATCTTCAAAAACAAGAGTTTTATAAATAAAAAAATGATTGTTTTAACTATTTTTCTTTGTTTTCTCAGAGTTTGTTTGGATTTAAGTTGTTTTAATTCACTAAATATCATCTATTATTTAACAATTTAATCAAACTCCATTATGAGAAAATTTTTATTTACACTTGCTATTGTCATCGCCTGGTCTTACACCATAGGTCAGGAAACTTCAAATGGGTCCTCCCCTTTGGAAATCACCGGTTATGCAGACGCTTACTGGAAATATGACTTTGCAAAACAAGAGAACATCGGGACTTATTTTGCAAACGACCACAATTCGATCTCGCTGGGCATGCTGGCTTTGGGACTGAAAAAATCTACTGGTAAAGCAACTTTTGTTGGTGAAGTTTCTTTTGGGCCAAGGGGGCAGTACCTGACGATACCTACTGGAGATAACAACGATGCCACCAATTCGTTCCACATTCAAAATCTCTATGCCTCGTATGATTTCACGGACCAATTCAATATGACTGCCGGGTATATGGGAACTTTTGTCGGATACGAGGTGATCTCACCCGTACCCAATTTCCATTATTCCACTTCGTACCTCTTTGGGGCCGGCCCTTTCCAAAATGCAGGGATAAAGGCCACCTATGCCTTCTCGGACAAAGTTTCGTTGATGGCCGGATTATTTAACGACTGGAACGTCTATCAGGATCTGAATGGCGTATCTCATTTTGGTGCGCAACTCGCCCTTGCCCCGGTAGAAGGACTAAGCGCTTATGTCAACTTTTTGACCGGAACGTCAGCAGGCGGAAAGGAAGAGTATAGCTCAGGGACATTGGTGGATTTGGTGGCTAGTTACGACTTTTCGGAAAAAGTATCGTTGGCATTGAACGCGGCGGACTACACCTTTTCTTCAGAAGGCGGATATAGCGGGGTCGCACTCTATCCGAAATACAACATCACCGAGAATGTCGGTGTAGGGTTGCGCGGGGAATATTTTAAGGAAAAAGACGTAGAAGGAATCGAAAACCCGAGCTATACCTCGGCCACGCTCACGGCACGCTTTACACACGGAGGACTATCGGTCATTCCCGAACTGCGCCTGGACAACAACAGCCAATCTGCTTTCTTGAAAAAAGACGGGGTGACACCAAGCAAACAGGCCTCGCAAGTATCCATAGCTTTGGTTTATGCTTTTTAAGAGATGAGTTTTTCTGAAAGAAAAGAAAGGAGTCATTTACGAAAACAAATCTAAACAGATCGGCTACTTTGTAAAAAACATGGGCATAGGGAAAGAACAGCCGCGTCCTTCCCTATCCCATTTTTACGCAATCAAGCAAAAATCTCTAATGCTGTCGAAAAAACAACTATTCTGCTTTTGATTTCAATTGCTCTACTTCCTTTTTAAGCGCTTCGATCTGTTCTTGTTGCTCTTTTATAGCCGCTACCAACACCGGAATCAGGCTTTCTGTATCGACTTCATTATATCGAGCGACCTTAGATGCGTTTTTACCCGAAGGATACACCTTAGATGAGGCTTGTACCATGTTGGGGAAGACCTCTTTCATATTACTGGCCAAAAACCCATATTGCTTACCCGAAGGAAGTTCAAGTTTTTTAAACTTATTGGTGTCATAATCATAAACCACAGGTTCAAGACTTTTCAGCTGTTCTGTGGAATTGGAAATTTTTGCCACATTAATTTTCAATTCTTCTTCGCTCACTTGTTGGGCATGGGTTACATTCAAAAGTCCACACGTCAGCAATAAGGCAAATGTGCCCTTGGTGAAATTTGTTTTCATTTTTATTCGTTAAGTATGTCGTTTAAAAAATATGATCATAAAAGGTTTTCCGTAGGCAGATCAAGAACCAGCACTGGAAAAACAGTTCATGTAATAGCGTGAAAGGAAAAAATTACGCTTGATTCGGAGGCGGATAATGCAAAGCCAAACTGATGTAAGGCAGTTTTTCAAAAAGGTCCTGATCATTCGACATATCGGCAATGAGCTGAGGAAGATTTAGGGAAAGGAGCTCCATATGGATATCATCATCAAGCAACCGCTTTACTTCTTGTTCTTCTCCATCATTTGCCTGGTTATCCGACATTTCTACGGTTACTGTATTTGTGTCAGCACAAATAAGATAGCATACCGGAGTAATGATGAGCATGCCCAAGATGAAAAAGAGATATGTGATCCAATGTTTACCCATGCAGGTTGATTAATGTTACTCCTCGGTTGCAAACTTAGCCAATTTTAGTTTTGTTTGCAATACCACTCCTACCCAAAGTAAGCACATAAAATTCAATTTTTTCTTTTCTTAAAATAACGTGAGTTTGAGATAACAACTCATGTCACCGCTACGCGGCTTTTTTTGAAAATGCAAATCTTTCTATCATCATTTCAGTCCTACGGACTTAGAAATAACCACGCCGTGCCTCGCCACAGGCGATGGTAGTGGTTTGATGATTATCGTTTAAGGTATGCAATTACACCATGAGCCCCATCCTTTGGGTGACATATCCCGTCAAACGAATGCTTATCCCGAGTTCACGTTAAAATAGGAGCCTGTTAAATTTTATGTTTATGTTTTTTTATCGCGCCTCGACTCCGCGTGACAAAAAACGGAAGTATCCTGAGGACTTCATCAAGCTCAGTGCAGGCTTAGTCGAAGGATAGACATGCAGGATTGTACTTCCATTTTTAAACAGGCTCTAAAAATGGAAAATTAATTTACATAACGTTTTTGGTCTCAAGCCGGCCGGACACTTTGTCCCATCACAATTGCGGATAGAAAAGGAAATCACCCATTACTGATTTTTTCGAAAATAAGTTCGTTTTCAAATCCTTTTGACTGCAAATAACGGACAAGCTTAGCCTTCTCCGGCAACGTCAGGTCTGAAATCGGTTTGTTTACTTTTTGATGGAGGAGGTGGTTAAGTTTCTGTTCATAATCATGATCGTCAATTTCACGGAGAGCGATACGAATCAATGGTTCGGATATTTTTTTGGCTTTGAGGTGTTGCTTGATCTTGATTTTCCCCCAGCCCTTCAACTTAAATCTTCCGGAAACAAATGCTTTGGCAAATCTTTCTTCGTTCAGAAAATTGTCTGCAATCAATTGTGCAATAATATCTTCCACATCTTCACCAAACAATCCCCAATCATACAGCTTATTGCGTACTTCTTGTTGTGAACGCTCTTGGTAAGCACAATAGCTTTCGGCCTTCAAACGGGCCTGATGAGGTGTCAGTTTCCTATCTTCTATTTTTCCGTCTTCCATGATACAAATGTTCAAAAAATGATAGATTTAATGAAAAAATGATGAAATTCGTTGGCATAATTTATAGGCATGTACAGTATTTTGGCTATTGGCGAGATAATACGCCCGATAAGGGTAGAGTGGCAGGATGAACACTTCATTGTGCGTCAATTGGCATATGATAGCCGTAAAATAACCGATGCATCTCACAGTCTGTTTTTTGCACTTCGGAATATCCGGGACGGACATCACTTTATTGCTGATGCCTATCAAAAGGGCATTCGCAATTTTGTCGTTTCCCACCCCGATTTGGAATGGCAAAGCTATCCGGGAGCCAATTTTCTTTGGGTAGACGATGTTTTGGCAGCTTTGCAACAACTGGCAACATACCATCGAAATCAATTTACCAAACCCATCATCGGCATTACAGGAAGCAATGGAAAAACGGTTGTCAAAGAGTGGTTGACACAACTTTTACAAAGCGACAAAAAAGTCTATCAAAGCCCCAAAAGCTACAATTCGCAGATTGGTGTAGCCTTGGCCCTGTGGAATCTATCTAGCGATTATGATTGTGCCATCATTGAGGCCGGTATCAGCTTGCCCAACGAAATGGATATGCTGGAGTCGATGATTCAGCCAGAGATAGGTATCTTTACCAACATTGGATTAGCGCATGCTGTAGGATTTGACAGCAAGGAAGACAAAATCCGGGAAAAGGCCAAGCTCTTCAAAGCGAGCCGGGCAGTTATCTTACTCTCTAAATACAATCTAGAAAGCTATTTTTTATCTAAAACAGTACTGTTCAGCCTCGGCGAAAAACAAGAAGACGAGGTTCGGATTTTAAAAAGCGGAAAAGCGGAGGACCAGCAGACCACCATACAGATAGGCTACAGGGGAGAAATCGTTACATTTACCCTTCCGTTTCAGGATAAAGCCTCTATTGAAAATGCGTTGATTTGTTTGGCCACGCTCCTGTTTTTAGGTTATTCCCTGACAGCCATCGCCCCCAAACTGGCGCAACTGCGTCCCGTGGAAATGCGCTTGCAACTCAAAAAAGGACGGAAAAACTGTTCCATTATAGATGACACCTACTCTAACGATTTGGCATCTCTACAGATTGCGCTCGATTTTCTACATCAACAAAAGCAACATACCAAAAAATCGCTTATTCTTTCAGAAATGGAAGGTCTAGAAGAGCGTCTACGGTTAAAACTGCTGGACCTGCTCCGAAACCAACCGTTAGACCGAATGGTGCTGGTCGGCGGGCGATTGCATGAGTTGCACAAGGCATTGGATTGTACCACTATGTGGTTTTCCGATACATCAACCCTCATACAACATTTACCTGAGCTTGATTTTAACAACGAATCTATCCTTATTAAAGGCAGTCGTGCCTTCCATTTGGAAGATGTCAGCCGGCAATTGGCAGCCAAAACACATGAGACCGTGCTTGAAATCAATCTGAGTGCTATGCAACACAACCTACAATACTACCGAGCGCTTCTACCGCCACATGTTAAGATGATGGCCATGGTCAAGGCTTTTTCCTATGGCAGTGGCAGTTTTGAAGTTGCTAACCTCTTGCAGTTCAACAAAGTGGACTATTTGGCGGTTGCTTTTGCAGATGAAGGTGTGGAATTGCGGCAACACGGAATCGATTTGCCCATCATGGTACTCAGTCCTGATGAACAGGTTTTTGAGCACATTGTCACCTATGATTTAGAGCCTGAGCTGTACAGCTTTCGCATACTGCATGCTTTTACGGCATTTCTTCAGTCAAAGAACTGCAAGAGGTATCCTGTCCACATCAAGATCGACACCGGCATGCACCGATTGGGGTTTCTCCCGGACGAGATGTCCACTCTGACCACATTTCTTTTGGCAACTGACACTATTCGTATACAATCCGTATTCTCCCATTTGGTGGCTTCAGGCGATGCACAATACGATGATTTCACAGCACAGCAGCTTGCGCTGTTCAGCGCGTTAGCCACTTCATTGGAACAGGAATTGGGTTACTCTTTTATGAAGCATATCGCCAATACTTCCGGCATTGCACGTTGGCCATCGGCATTCCAAGACATGGTGCGATTGGGCATCGGCCTTTACGGCGTGGATAGCGCGCATATGGACTTGCCACTGGAACCTGTCAATCAATTGAAAACCACCATTACACAAATCAAAAAGTTGAAAGCCGGAGAAACGGTGGGTTATGACCGTCAAGGGATACTGCACCGAGATGGAAAGGTTGCCACAGTGAAAATAGGCTATGCGGATGGCTATAGCCGTCGCTTTGGCAACGGTGTTGGTAAAATGCTCGTCAATGGACATTTGGCGCCGACTATCGGCAACATATGTATGGACATGTGTATGTTGGACGTGACAGATATCCCGGCAAATGAAGAGGACGAAGTCATTGTCTTTCCGGATCTGGCCGAAGCTGCCGCCTCCATAGGTACCATCCCATACGAATTGCTCGTTAATATTTCATCCCGTGTAAAAAGAGTGTATTTTTACGAATAATTTTAAGTGTTAGAAATGATAAAGACCGTTTTTCAAAAATTGCTGTATTACCTCATAAAAGGAACATTGGTTGTTGTGCCAGTGGCTGGAGCCATATTTCTCATTGTATGGATCGTGGCATCCTTAGACAATGCCCTAAACCTCACTTCGCTCTTTTTGGAGGACGAACACGGCAAACCGCTCTATGTGCCGGGCATTGGTATCTTGACGGTGTTGATTATATTGATTTTGGTCGGAATAGTTTTCACTAACTTGGTTACAGCCCCCATACGTGCCTGGTTAAATCGCACCATCAATCGGATTCCTTTGTTCAACACACTCTATTCTTCTATCAAGGATTTTACGGAAGCCTTCGTGGGCGATGCAAAAAAATTCAATGAGCCTGTACTGGTATTGGTAAATGAAACCGGGCTGAAAAAAATCGGCTTCCTGACGCAACACAACTTACGCAAAATCGGTTTGGAGGATGAGGTTATTGTATATTTTCCATACTCTTATTCTTTTGCGGGGCAGGTCGTCGTGGTAAAATCAGCCCATGTGCAAAAATTGAACATAAGTGCCACTGACGCCATGAAATTAGTCGTCTCAGGAGGCGTGAGTGGTTTAGAATAACGTTATGGTTGCTTTTTTAGACAAAATATTTGGGTCAAAAATTGAAGTCGACATGGCTAAAATTGCATTGGAGGCAGCATTGTCTTTTCATGAGAGCCGTTCGGACACCTACTTGGCACAAAAAACATTTGCACTGTCGAATAATGCAACCGTAAAAACGGATTATTTTAATTTTATGCAAAGAATGCTGATCATTGAAAGAGACCAGCAACTTTCTATAACAACAGAAGTCGACTTATTACAAGAATATATTCGGCTATATCAGTTGGTTTGGGGTGAACAGCTTTTCATACGCATGGAGACCAAGATAGACGTACAAAAACAACTTCCGGCCCTCCTGCTGTTTCCACTGATAACAAATGCCATACAACAAGGCTATAATTCCATGGAAAAATATCCAATTAAAGTCAAAGTTTTTGCCTTTGAACAGGCTCTTTCCTTGGAAATCAGCAATCGTGTCAATCACTACATCCATTCGCAGGAGCAAACGCGCACCATGGATCACTACAAGCAACGGCTGTTGCACCTGTTCCCGGACAGACATACACTTATGTGCAATAGCAACAGCCAAACATTCAAAGCCACCCTACGGTTGCTTTGGTAAAAATTGCAAGGGTTATTCCTACAATTCTCCATATTTTTTAAAACATCTGTAGCACTTCGCCAACAACCCTCGTATTAGTTTCAAAAATGAAAAATAGTATCATGAAGAGGTTTTCCTTAAAATTATTATGGTGTTTTATTATTGGGGTATTCAGTTTAAGCAGTTGTTTAAAAGATGATGATTATATATCTCGTCCAGCCGGATTCATGACTTTTGTCAACGCATTCGCTGATGACAGCGGGTTATTCTACCAAATCGATGGGCGATTGCTCAATGATTACCGTTCTCCACTTGCTTTCAGAAGCTATACCGTAGCCATGCTCTACGAGGGTGACCGAAATTTAGGTGTATATGCCGTGAATCAGTCTCGTCGATTAGTGGATTCCACCATCGTGGTTAAAGACAGTACGGCGTATTCTACGTTTGTCTATGGGACCATCAGCACACCCAAATTTGCCTTGGTGCAGGATGAAAGCATTGATAATCTAGGCGAAAAAGCAGGTTTTCGTTTCTTTAATTTAGCAAACGGTGTTTCCGAGGCATCTATTTTTATAGGCGATGAAAACACAGCTTCTTTTGTCAACCGCCCTGTAGAAACAGGCTCTTCAGCAGTGAGTAATCAGGCATTCATTGCAAAAGAAAATGGAATCTTCACAATCGTAGCCAAAGACAAAGATGGCAATGAATTGGTCAAGAGAGAAAATTACAACTTCCAAAAAGGGCGCTATTATACCTTAATGCTCATTGGAGCAAAAGATCACGCTCAACGGCCACTATACATCGGTATTATCTCCCATTAATATCAGTTGTCGTATCCGTTGGATAAAAGAGTTGCCTTTTTCAGGCAACTCTTTTCAATTTAGCCAAACCCTAGCTCGTGCAAGTGTTAAGTGGAGCGTCGCTTGCGCCGATGCAGGCACAAGTCGGCCAAAGCCATGGCCCCACGCACTAAGACTTACGCCAACGGGGGCACGCATAAGCCCTATACCTCAGTGGTTTGCCCATTTTCGTTTCAGATATACATAACGAAGCTTAAAATAATCGTAATACATGGCGACCATTAAGCATATAACGGCTATTAAAAGTGTTTTAAAATGAAGTTCAAACACCAAAAAACCACCCGTTAAGGACCCTATGAAAAAGCAAAGTATAATTGCCAATTTCAAAAATATACCCTGCCTTAACTTATCAAAGTTCAACTTGTTGCTTTTGTGAAAAATCAATTGTGATAACTCTATACCTAAATCGGTAAACAATCCGGTAAGGTGCGTTGTACGTACCACAGAATTGGATACCCTCGTGACTAGCGCATTCTGTAGCCCCATTGCAAACAGGAGTGCAAAGGCCAATAGGTGAACATGTGTAGTCGAAGCACCAAATAACGCAACGAACAGCAATAACATGACTTCCAGCGAAATGGGCAAAACATATGCGCTGATCATTTTTTTCCGGGAGGACATTTCAATAAATAAACTCGAAAAAAACGCACCCAATAGAAAAGAAACAATATACAGGAGGAAAACAACAGAAAATGCGTAGTCACGCACCACGATCTCCTCTGCAAAGTAAGCAAAATGCCCCGTGACGTTCGTGGTCAATACTTTAAGCAACATGACCCCCGTGACATTCACCATACCTGCCACAAATGAGAGCATAGATGCCAATCTTAAATTATGTGCATATGTCCTTCTTTTTCCCTTGTGGCGAAACATGCAAAAATCATTATAATTCCCTGAAGCAAAGGTACGTAAATTAATAGACACTATTTTCCTTTTTCGGATAGCCAGACTTAAACGATTGAATATATAATTCCCCCTCTCCTTGCAAAAGATGTTTTTCATTTATAGGTAAAAATCTGTATTTTCGTCCTTCGATTTTTTGATGAGATAAGGCATAGATATGCGATTAACAAAGCTGGAAATAAAGGGTTTTAAAAGTTTCGGTGATAAAATTACGATAAACTTCAACGAGGGGGTAACGGCCATTGTCGGCCCTAACGGTTGTGGAAAATCAAACGTAGTAGATGCCATCCGGTGGGTTATGGGCGAACAAAGCACCAGAATGTTGCGTTCTGAAAAGATGGAAAACATTATTTTCAACGGAACTGCCAACCGCAAGCCAGCCAATCTGGCCGAAGTGTCGCTAACGTTCGAGAACAACAATAAGTTGTTACCCACTGAATTTTCTACCGTGACCATTACGCGCAAGCTGTACCGCAACGGCGAAAGCGAATACCGACTGAACGATATCAAATGCCGCTTGAAAGATATCACCGACCTTTTCCTCGACACCGGATTGGGCGCCGATTCTTATGCCATCATCGAGTTGAAGATGATCGACGAAATCATCAACAACAAAGACAACTCCCGGCGCAATCTCTTTGAAGAAGCCTCTGGCATATCCAAGTACAAAGTCCGCAAGAAACAGACACTTGCACGGCTGAAAGAAACGGAAGCCGATCTATCACGAGTGGACGACATTCTGTACGAAATCACCAAAAATCTGAAACAGCTGGAAGCACAAGCCAAAAAAGCCGACAAATACTTCCAACTGAAAAACGAATACAAAGAAGCCAGCATCGGCTTGGCTTATTACCGCTTAGAAAGTTTCAGTGCCGATTTGGAGCATATCGCCACACAAGAAAAGGTACAACAGGACAACATACGGACCACGAACGAGAAGATAGCGCTTCAGGAGAACCGGTTGCGTACCTTACGGCAAGACATCCTTGCCAAAGAGAAAAACTTGGCAACACAGCAAAAAAGCACACACGAATACAGCAATAAGATCAGGACTTACGAGTCGGACAAAAAAATCAAAAACGAACAGATGCGCCACTTGCAAGACAAAGAGGCGCGACTGGTGGCAGAATTGAATAACGACAAAAAACAGCTGGAACACGTTCAATATACCCTCAAAAGATTGCACGAAGAGCTTTTTGAAGAACAGGGAAAATTAGATGTCTTCCAATTAGACGTTGAAAACCATAAAACAGAGGTGGAAGAGTTACGTCGTCAACAGGTTGTTGCCAAGTCCAAAGCGGATGCTGCTACCCAACAAAGCAACGAAATGCAAAACAGCATCTATCAGCTGGAAAAAAACATTGCTGTTCTAAACATCCAAAAAGAAGCCTTGCAACAGGAGTCGTTGCGTACCGTTACGGATGCTACGTCCAAAGTAGAAGAGCTTAACGAATTCAACAAAGCTGTAGCGAGTTTAGAGGAGCAGGTTGCCCTGCAACAAACCCAATATGACGAGGCTATCCAAACCGAAGAAGAATTGCAAAAGCAAGTCCAAGGAATCGAACAACGTCTGCATGAAACCCGGCAACAACTACATCTCGAATCGCGCTTAGTGGATGCCAAACAAAACGAATACAACCTCACCAAATCATTGGTGGATAATCTGGAAGGTTTTCCCGAGTCCATTAAATTCCTACGCAAGAATGCTGGCTGGAAAAAATCATATCCGTTATTTTCGGATATCTTATTCTGCAAAGAAGAATATCGGGTAGCCATCGAAAACTATTTGGAATCCATCATGAACCACTATGTGGTAGATAACCAACAAGAAGCCGTGCAGGCTATCCAACTGCTGAGCGATGCCTCACGCGGACGGGCAAATTTCTTCGTACTGGATGCCGTTATGGAAAACGAAGGCATAAAAACCAAAGCACCAAAGGATACCATACCAGCTTTAGATGTGGTCAAAGTGGATAAAAAATATGCATCACTTTGTCAACAGCTGTTGCAATACGTGTTCATCCTTAAGCCCGAAACCTCCGATAGTTTGGAGCAAAACCTTCCTGATGATGAGACGGTCATCTTGCATCCGGAAGGCAAGTTTTCCAAAAATCACATGGGATTGAGCGGTGGATCGGTCGGGCTTTTTGAAGGAAAGCGAATCGGTCGGGCGAAGAACTTGGAAAACTTGGCAAAAGAGATCAAGGATCTCAACCTGAAAATCGAAAATCTGCAACAGATAGAAGACGAGGATACCCGTCAATTGGCCTCCCTCCGTCTAACTTCGCAGAAAGATTGTATCGACGAATTGCGCATGGTACTAAACCGTCTGCATAATGAGCTGATTTCAGTAAAAACCAAACAAGAGCAATATCAAGCTTTCATCATCAATAGTCAAAATCACAAACAGGATATTGAGAGCAAAGTCACGGTCATCAGCTACGAATTGCAAAAAGCAGAACCTGAGCTACAAATCCTAAAAGTAGAAGTCGAGACCCAGCAGAAGCAATTGGCGGAGTTACAAGCCACATATGCCGAAATCACAGATGTCTTAACTGAAAAGTCGACCGCCTTCAACCAAGAAAATATCCGTTTTCATCAGCAACAAAACAAGGTTTCCAGCCTGCAGAAAGATCTGGAATACCGTGAAAGCCAACGAGAGGCCTTAGAGGTTCGTATGGAGAAAAATGCCCTTGAGTTTGAACAGGTCAAGGTAGACATGAAAGATGCCACACAATATGTAGACCATAATGATGAAGGCCTCTTGGCCATGTATGCGCAGAAAGAAGCCTTGGAAAAGGGTTTGCAAGAGTTGGAAGAAGATTTTTATGCTTCCCGCAAGACCATCAACGATCTGGAAGAAGAAATCACCCAATTGCGTCGACACAAGGATCAGAACGATTTCCTGCTTTCTGAACTAAAAGATAAGAAAACAGCCTTGCAAATCGATCTGAACGCCCTGAAAGAGCGATTGTCGGTCGAATTTAACATTGACATAAACGAGCTTTTACAAGGCGATATGCCGGAGATCAGCACATCACAAGCAACATTGGCCGATACCTGCGAAAAACTCAAAAAACAATTGGAAGCCTATGGTTCGATCAATCCTATGGCCAAAGAAGCTTATGACGAAATGAACGAACGCCATACCTTTATCTCCAAAGAAAAATCAGATTTATTAGAAGCCAAGGCTTCGTTGATGACGACCATCAACGAAATCGACCAAACAGCTAAGGACAAATTCATGTACGCTTTCAATACGGTCCGAGAAAACTTTGTCAATGTATTCCGTTCCCTCTTTAACCAAGAAGATTCCTGCGACATGGTACTCACTGATCCGGCAAATCCATTGGAATCGGACATCGATATCATTGCCCGTCCAAAGGGAAAACGGCCATTATCCATCAATCAACTTTCCGGAGGTGAAAAGACCTTGACAGCAACAGCATTATTATTTTCGTTGTATCTGCTCAAGCCTGCGCCGTTCTGTATCTTCGACGAAGTGGACGCGCCTTTGGACGACACTAACATTGATAAATTCAATAACATCATCCGCGATTTCTCCAAAAATTCACAGTTCATTATCGTATCACACAATAAACGCACCATTGCCAGTACAGATATCATCTACGGCGTGACGATGGTCGAACAAGGAGTGTCGCGCGTGGTGCCAGTAGATTTGAGGGATGTGGCGTAAAAAATTATTTGAAATCAATCTAAATAGCTATCTTTGTATCCGAAATGGAATGGATAGCAAACGATCTGGATACCAATGCAAAAAACAACCCTTTTTTGGATGAAATCCGAAAAGGGTTTCAATGCCATACAGATTTGGATTGCTGTATTTTTAAAAAATGTTGCAAAAAGTACAAGCAAGGAAAGCGTTGCAAAAAATGTCCCAAGCGCTAACGGTCCCCTTAAATTGTCCATTCCGCTACCCCGGTTCACCTCTTCACAGAACAGAATGCTTTACTGATCCATGAGAACCACGAACAAGGTATCAAAAAACACTAAGCATTGGCGTTTCCTCACTCTTCCACATAATTTAAGTCCTTATTAAAGCTTTCTTTGAGTCGTGTCAATGCAAAAATGGCAATCAATGACAGTAACACCGTTACGATCATGGCCGCGTGTATGATGCCAAATTTGGTGACAAGGAAACCATAAAGCATCGTAGAAGGAATTAAAGCTCCTCTGACGAAATTGGGAGCTGTGGTAGCAACAGTTGCCCTTAAGTTAGTTCCGAACTGTTCTGCCGCAATGGTTACAAAAGTAGCCCAGTACCCCACTCCCAGCCCCATCAGAAAAGCCAGCAACATAAATCGGCTTTCGGAAATACCCGTGCTGGACAGATATCCTATCGAAAAGAGCAAAATCATCACCTGGCAAATAAACACTACTTTTTTTCTCGATTTCAACCATTGGGCCAATATTCCAGCCATAAAATCGCCCAAGGAAATACCCAAATAGGTAAACATCACACCCTTCCCTGCACTTAAAGGTGTTGTGGCCTGCAATGCTTTACCGATTTCCGGAGCCTGTGTTACCAAGACCCCCACAACAAACCAAATAGGCAGACCGATGCACAGGCAATAGACATAGCGCAAGAATCGTTCTTTGTTATTGAACAACATCCTCAGGTTGCCTTTTGCAACTTGTTTTGCCTGCTGTTGCTGAAACAAACCTGATTCAAAAGTACCTATGCGCAACAATAGCAATAACAGCCCCATTCCTCCTCCAACAAAATAAGCTGTGCGCCAATCAAACCATTCCGAAATATAATAGGCCAATATAGCTCCTAAAACACCTACTCCGGCAACAATCATAGTGCCATACCCTCGTTTCTCTTTATGCATCGTTTCGCTCACCAAGGTGATGCCTGCCCCCAGCTCTCCTGCCAAACCAATTCCGGCCACAAAGCGTATGAGCCCGTACGTCGTCACATCCTGTACAAATCCATTGTAGATGTTTGCCAACGAATACAGCAATATAGAACCAAACAGCACTTTCAGACGTCCGAATTTATCGGCAATGACACCCCACAGCACGCCGCCCAGCAACAGGCCGGCCATCTGCATGTTCAGCACAAACTCGCCTTTTGTGCGCATCTGCTCTTCGGGGATGCCGATATCCTGAAAAGACGCCACCCGCACAATGGAAAAGATAATCAAGTCGTAAATGTCGACGAAATAGCCCAATGAAGCCACAAGTACCAATATCCAGGCCCGTTTAGATTGATGGTTGTTATCCATAGTATATAATTGACGTGCCAATTTACAATCTTTTCATTTTATTACACGAATAAAACAATATGATTTCTGCAAAACCTCAAGTATAGTTGTATTTTTGTCTCATGAGATTATCTCCACAAACATTGAAATGGATTTTGAGGCTCTATCCACCTTTCTTTTTTCAACGTATATGGGTAAAGAAAATCCATGCCGACTTTAAGCAGATCGACATCAAGATCCCCAAGAGTTGGCTCAACACGAACAGCAACAAAAGCATTTTCGGCGGGACGATGTTTACTGCCGTAGATCCTATCCATACCCTGTTGTTAGCACAGATATTCTATCGCAAGGGCGTAACAAAAATGGTCACTTGGTTAAAAACAGCCAAAATAGATTATATCAAACCCGCTAGAAAAAACCTGCAATTTTCTATAAAAATTACGGATGAACAAATAAGCTATGCTTTAGAACAAGTGAAACAACACGGCAAGGTGGTCCAGACGTTCGATATCGAGATTTTTGACAAAGATGGGCTATGTTGCGCCCGTTCGCAAAATGAAATCTATATCCGGGATTTGACTTTCAATTTCAATAATATACAAGCAGAACAGTATCACATCATAAAATCCAAAGCATGAAGAACTTCTTATTATTTGCAGGTGTCAGCATCAGCACAATGGTGGCCTGCCAAAACAACACAGATCCAAACAATGATCCTGTGGCGCTCTCGAAAAAAGCTATTGAAGTCCATGATCTCATTATGCCCCAAATCTCGGTTTTTGACAAGCAAAGCCTTGTGATTGACTCGGTATTAGCCAACCTAACTGCTATAAAATCTGTCCAGTCAGATTTAGACACGACAAGTACCCGTCAGGAACTTACGACTCTAAAAGCTGACTTGGAAAGCGCTACAGACAAAATGATGCTGTGGATGCGGGAATATACACCCGACAGTACAAGTGTAGATTATCAAAAAGCAGAAATACAACGCATTGATGATCTGAGATCGGAATTTGAAAAAGTCACCACTGAAGCAAATAAACTATTAGCTCCTTTCCAACGATAAATATGAACAGGAAAACAACGATACCATCTCTTCTGGCATTAGCTTATCTCTGCTTATTGGTGGCTTGCTCTCCTTCCGAAAAAGGAAAAAAACTTCCCTATATCGGCAACCATGCCACGGCTGAAAAAACGGTGGACGGCAAAACAGTCGTGGATACGATTTATCACCAAATTCCCGATTTTAGCTTTTTAAACCAAGACAGCACGATCATCACCAACAGCGCCTTCAACAACAAAGTATACGTGGCCAATTTCTTTTTTACACATTGCCCAAGTATTTGTCCAACGATGCAACGCAATCTTTTAAAGGTATACGAAAAATACAAAGGAGACCAACACGTGGCCTTTCTGTCGCATAGTATAGACTTTAAATATGACTCGCCGAGTGTATTGAAATCCTATGCCGAAAAGTTAGGCGTGACAAACGACCAATGGCAGTTTGTTACCGGGAGTAAAAAGGATATTTATAGCATTTCTGAACAATACCTGGTCTTTACAAAAGAGGATGATGCGGCACCCGGAGGATATGACCATCAAAGCTATCTCGTATTGGTAGATAAGGATCGACATATCCGTGGCGCTTATGATGGAACGAGTGATGAACAAGTGGCACAGCTTTTTACAGATTTAGCTATTCTTTTGCAAGAAAAATAATGTCGTTTCAGTTGCCATGAACCGTATATACGTCTTGATGAGCATCAGTCTATTGGTAAGCCTCCTGTTGTTGGTCTTCTCTTGTCAATCCAAGGTCAGTATCGAAACAGCACAGTATGCCGTCAACGGACAAAGACTCTATGCCGCACATTGCCAAAACTGCCACGGCGCCAAAGGAGAAGGGTTAGGGAAGCTCTATCCGCCTCTTACCGATTCTTTGTATCTTAACAAACACCGCGATCAATTAGCCTGTATTGTCAAAAAAGGGATTTCAGGTCCGATTGAGATTGCCGGCGAAACCTATGATGGGCAAATGCCGGGCATTCCCGAACTGACTGACATAGATATTGCCTATATTCTGACCTACATCACGACAACCTTTGGCAATAGCAACTGCACCTACACACAAGAGGAAGTTAAAAACAGTTTGAAAAAATGTTTTTAAACAAAAAAAGGTTTCCAAACGGGGAGAATGGAAACCTTCAACTAACCAATTATAAACCTAAATTATGATAGCACAAAGGTAAAACCTTTTAGCCAACTATCCAAATAAAAAAAGACCCTTATGTAAAAGTTAACACAAATTTTACACAAGCCCCTCTTTAATTTATCGATATGCCGATTAAGCTTATCTATTTTTCAGCTATTCAAATGTGATTTCTCCGAAGTATTCCGGCAGATGAAAATTTGGCGCTGGGTGGTCTATCCTATTCCATGATAGAAAATGGGGAGTCGGCAATCCATCACCACATTTATAAAAATTAGCGAAAGCTTTCATACCGGACAACGAAGCAGGTTGCTGTGTTCCAAAAACTTGTGTAGGAATGGCCAAAATAATATTCCATGTTTTCTTCCCGTTAATATTGACCACCGAAGTTACTGTGCACACTTTCTCAATATCTGCTGCAGAAAGTCTGTTTCTTGTATTTTTATCCGATGTGCCATAACCAATTAAACCTGTACCCAATACGTTGAATTCTAAGTTATAGTAAGTTTTCCGTCCGTCAAACGAGATAAAAAACTCCACGCAACTGTCTTCCCAAACAGATTCATTAGGCCTGATATACGCGGCCTTTACAAAGTCTTCTTCTACGTGATAGTGCAGAAAAATCGTATGGTTTTGATGGGCTATCTGAAAGCTAACCGAAGGCTTATAGGGATATGTATCCGCCCAATTCACATGGGAAATAGCATGCCAATCCAACCTCTCCATTTGTTTTTGAACAGCATAATAATTAAAATCAGCTGTTTCAATTTCAATTTGGGGAACGTTTAAATGGCTCATGATAGCAGTTTTAGATATTTACACTTTGTTGCAAAATATTGGCCAACTCTTCTTCGTGTTGCTCCAATTCTTTTACTAATTTAAGTTGTGCTTTGGTTCTCACCAAATTGTGTTCGGGATAATACGTTTTATAATAGGTATCTCCGTCCAAATAGTCTGTCAAGAACCGTACGGCTTGCATGTAGGGCAATAAAAATACCCCATAGAGCAAAGATTCTACTTCGGCTTCTGTTAAAAACTCCTTTGCTTCGCTCATATACCCTTTTGCATAGGCTTTGAAAAGCGATATGTTCAACACAATTTTTGACGTATCAGCTTCGTCTTCTGCCGCCGAATTGATGATTGTCCGGATAGCATCGCCAAAATCATAAGCCACATATCCAGGCATCACGGTATCTAAATCGATCACACACTGCACATTGTCGTCTTGATCCAGCAAAACATTGTTAAATTTAGTATCGTTATGGGTAATGCGCAATGGTAACTCCCCTCTTGAACCCATATTTAAAACCATGCGCATCTTATCTTTCCGTTCAAAAATATAATCTAAAATATGCTGCACTTCCTTAACTCGACCCACTGTGTCATTCCCAATGGCCTTTTTAAGGTTATTGATTCGAAAATCAATATTATGGAAATTAGGTAGTATCTCCACCAACTTATTCGCATCCAAGTCAGATAACTGCTTTTGAAATTCGCCAAAAGCCTGTCCGCCGGAATAAGCTTGGGCCGGTGTCCTGACAATGTCGTAACTCTTGGTTCCTTGAATAAGGATGAACATACGCCAATAGTTGCCTTCCTCATCCCTATGGTACAATTGTCCATCTTTGGTGGGTATAAGCGTTAACGTAGCTTTTTCAACGCGCTCTTCTCCTAAATAAGCCAGTTTGGATTTCAGATGATCCAAGACAATTTTCGTGTTCCGCATAAGCCCGTCCACATTCGCAAAAATGTGGTGGTTAATGCGTTGCAATAAATAGCTTTTCTTATCTGGATGATCTGTTTTTACACTAAAGGTATCATTTATATGGCCCGAGCCAAATCGCTCGATATGTTGGATGTTCCCTTTTATTTCAAAATGATTAGCAGGTTGCAATGCCGTGTTACTTTTATAATCAATCATCAAATATTTTCACATTTTGACATGTCTCATGTCTATTTCAATGCAATATCCATAAATAATATGGAAAACGAAAACTGTAAATAAACTCAAACGATTGCACGATTTTCAATGTAGATATGTAAAACCAGCAACTTCTAAAATAAAGCAGGTTGCCTAGCCCTATTTGCATAATGGTGAAGCAAAAACACAGGTATTTGTATTATACATCAAAAAGAATTTGTATTTTAGGAACATAAAATCTAAGGCATGCTCACGGAGATATTTATTATTCTTGCATTGATCATTTTAAATGGTATTCTTTCCGCTTCCGAAATCTCCATCGTATCCAGTCGAAAAGCAAGGCTTCAAGCTGCGGCGGAAAAGAATAACATTGCCGCGAAAACGGCACTAAAACTTAAAGATAACCCAAACCAATTTCTTTCCACCGTACAAATCGGCATCACGTTAATTGGTATCCTGACCGGTTTTTTCAGCGGTGGCACCATTTCCATCTTTTTAGCTGAGATACTGAAGAATATGCCTTTTATAGCACCCTATAGCCAACAGATTTCTATTATTTTAGTGGTGCTTCTCATTACTTATCTTTCTCTGGTCATCGGAGAGCTGGTACCCAAGCGAATAGGAATGGCGATTCCTGAAAAATACGCGATGCTGATTGCGCCATTCATGCAGCTATTAAGTAAAATCGTGAAGCCGTTTGTTTGGTTATTGAGTGTCTCTACGGAGGCCATCGTGCGGTTATTGAACATTAAAGTATCCAAAAACACGGTCACCGAAGAGGAAATTAAAGCATTGGTGGACGAGGGGGTAGACAGTGGTGTAATTGACCATTTTGAACATGATTTCGTGGATCGTTTACTGGTTTTAGGGGACAAACGAGCCATCAACTTAATGGTTCACCGTTCAGAGATAGACTGTCTGGATCTCCAAAATACGTTTGAGGAGAACAAGATGATTTTATTGGAATCTGAACATACAGAATTCCCAGTGGTGGACGGCAGTTTTGACCAGGTGAAAGGCGTTATCCATGTAAAATCCTTTTTGAAAAAATTTATGGACAATAAGCCGATTCATTTGGAGGAATTGATCCAGCCTATCCCCTTTGTCAATGAGCACAGCTACGCATACAATATTCTAGAATTATTCAAGCATGCCAAGGCACAATTGGCCGTGGTCATTGACGAATATGGTATACCACAGGGCATTGTGTCTTCGAAAGATATCGTCAGGACATTGTTCGGAAACGGAGAATTAGATACAGAGGGCGAGGAGTCTCAAATTCGTAAAAGGGAAGATGGTACTTTTACCGTAGACGGCATCATGCAGCTTACCGATTTTATGGAGCATTTTCATATTTACCTTTCCGAAGAAGAAGAGGAAGAAATAGGCCATATCACGACGCTGGGTGGATTGATATTCTTAATGCTTGACCATGTTCCTGCAGAAGGAGAATCCATTTATTTCAAAAATTACAAACTCGAAGTCATCGATATGGATGGACACCGCATTGACAAGGTACTCATCACGAGAATGGATACGCAGCAAGACGCTGTATCTGAAAACGAGGATTAGTCTAATAAGGAATCGCCAGCCGTTCAAGCGCTTCCACATTCCCCTTAAACATATTCAAATCTACCGGACCTTTAATTCCGCGGACAAAACCTCTCTCGGAAAACTGCCAAAAATCCCAATGCTTTTTAGGTTTCTCAACCCAAAAATTGTAATTAGCGATCCACAGGACATATTCTGAGAATTCCTTTTCAAGAAAATCTGTAAAATAGCTGTCGCCTGAATATATTATGGGAGCTATTCCATAATGTCTTTCCACCTCAACCAGCCATCTTTTTAACCCGATTTTCAAGGAGTCCATGGGTTGCTTTCTCGGTCGTTCCTCAATATCCAATACGGGAGGCAAGTCTCCTGGTTTCAATTTCACCGTGCGGATAAAATTACGGGCCTGCTTGATCGAATTCTCGTTTGGACGGAAATAGTGGTAAGCTCCACGAAGCTTTGCGCGGCTTTCTGCTGCTTTCCAATTTTCTGAAAATCGCTTGTCAGTTGCCTGCTCTCCCATAGTTGCCCGGATAAAAACAAAATCCAACGGAAATCTGTCATGAATCGTGTTCATCTCTATCCAGTTTACCCGACCTTGATATTGGGAGATGTCAATGCCATATACATAATCATCATGCTTCTCCATCAAGGCGATATTCCGCTGTTCATGTTCGTTCGCTGAATGGTTTTCATTTACATCTTTACGGTGAAGCCAATTCTTCAACGTAAAAGAAAGGTCTGTTTTATAATAGATAATAGCTAAACACGCCAGCAAAGCCAATGGAACAGCCACACTCCAAATCAAATACTTCCTACGGTCTGCATCATTGACCTTTGCACTCCTGTTGACAGGTTTCCTATATTTTGCCATATCGCGGTGAAAATACTGGATTTATTTAGGATTGGCAACTGCAAAAATACGATTGTGGACAATCAGGAAAGCATATCTTTTAGACCGATAACTCTAATCCCCTCAGCACGATTTAGAGAGCCTTTGATCATTTCGCTTGCCAGTTTTGAGGTGCTGATGGCACGATATTTTTTCAAAAGTCCCAAGCGGTTCAGAAAAACAATAAGATTACCTGCAAATTTCTCCATAGGTCTATCGGTGCCGGGGCGAAGAATCATTCCCGGTTGCAAAATAGTCAGCTGTTCAAACCCCAATTTTTTAATATTTTCTTCCAAGGTGCCTTTCATCCGATTGTAGAAAAACCGGGAATCTTCAGCCACCCCAACAGCAGAGAGCAAGATAAAATGTTTCACACCACTCTCCTGGCAGATTTTCGCAAAATGGAAGTTGTAATCGTGATCAACTTTCCATTGTGCTTCTTTGCTACCCGCATCTTTTAAGGTTGTTCCCAAACACGAAAAAGCCACATCTGCATTTATGCTATCGGCATAGTCACCTAATCGATCAAAGTCAACAATGACTTCCTCCAATTTGGGGTGTGGTGAAAAATAGGATCGTCTCACCCAAACCACCATCTTCTCAAATCGGTTATCTTCCAACAATTGGGCAACCAACTCCTTTCCTGTAGCGCCTGTCGCGCCAATGATTACGGCTTTTATCATATTAGTATGCAAAATCAAAATATCTGGTTTTTTAATACTCACAGGAGACACAGAAATTTCTAAGATTCTGTGAAGATCTGTGAGATTCGGTGCCTTCTACAGTCCTAGAGTCTGACACTAAAGCACTTCTATAACCGTTTCCTCCACTACCGGATGTGAAACACAAATCAAGCACCTGCCATTTGCCACTTCCCGATCGGTTAAAACCTCATTATAGTCCATACGTACCGCACCGGAGATGCACTGTGACACGCAGGTACTACACATCCCTGATTTACAAGAATAGGGTAACCTGATCTTTTGTTCCAACCCCACATCCAAAATGGTCTTATCGTAGGGGATAATCAAATCATATTCCAGTCCTTGAAACCGCAACTTTACAGGATAGGATGTGGTGTCCACCGGTTCCTCTTCCCGCTCATCTTCATCTTCCTCCTCTTCGGGGAAGTGGAAAGTTTCTTTGCGAATGTCCTTTTCTGGAAACCCCATACCCAATAGGGTGAAACGTACCAAATCCATATAAAAGACAGGCCCACAAGTATAAAAAACAATATTCCCATGTGCAGGCATATGTTTCTGAACAATGCGGATGAGGTACTCCCGATTTAGTCGGGCATTCATCAAATTCTTACTGTTGGAAAAAATCCAAACAATATCCAAACGGTCGGGATAACGCGCTTGCCATTGCTGCAGTTCATCGTAAAACAATGTCCTTTCTACTGAGCTATTGCTATACACCAATACTACTTTCGATTTCTGTTCAGCCACCAAAGCGGTTTTCAAGATAGCATACAAGGGTGTTACCCCCACTCCTGCTGCAAACAAGAATACCGTCCGATCCGCATCGGGTTCGGGTTCGTAATAAAACAATCCCTGTGGCTCTAAGACATCAATCACATCACCTATTTTTGTTTTATGATGCAACAATCTGGAAATCTCCCCATTATCCACTCTTTTGACCGTAATCGCTAACGGTTCGCCTATATCAGGGGAAGAACTAAAAGAATAGGAACGTCTTACTTCCCGTTCCCCAAACGTAAAAGAAACAGTTAAAAACTGGCCGGCTTTGTATTTAGGGTAGTTTCCCGACAAATCCTTAAAGGTGATCGTAACATTGTCATTCGGTTGGTATATGATATCAGAGATTTCAAATTTGTACATTCTCTAAATTAAAAAGTAAAAATCAAAAAGTCAAAAAAGACACAAGCAAACTCCCTTATCCTTAGCAAATATGCTCATGAAAAAAAATCCTGACAATTTGTTATTGCCAGGATTTAATCATACGAAGAAAACGATTTTTTACAGTTTACGTTTTACTTCCACTTGCTCGTAGGCTTCCACAATGTCGCCTACTTCAATATCGTTGAAACGGTCAATATTCAGACCACACTCATAACCTTGTGCAACTTCTTTCACATCGTCTTTAAAGCGCTTCAGTGAAGCCAATTTGCCCGTATGGATAACGACTCCGTCACGAATAACACGTACGTCATTGTTGCGGTTGATTTTGCCTTCACGTACCATACATCCAGCAATGGTACCCACTTTTGAAATCTTAAAGGTTTCGCGGATTTCAACTTCTGCCACGATCTTTTCTTCAAACTTAGGTGCCAACATTCCTTCCATCGCCGATTTCAATTCTTCGATCGCATCATAGATAATAGAGTACAGACGGATATCGATTTGCTCGTTTTCAGCCAGCTTTTTCGCACCCTGCGTTGGACGGACTTGGAAACCGATAATCACCGCGTCTGAAGCTGAAGCCAACAATACATCCGACTCAGAGATAGCGCCCACAGATTTGTGAATAACATTCACTTGAATCTCGTCTGTAGACAATTTCAGTAATGAGTCTGACAAGGCCTCAATAGAACCATCCACATCTCCTTTAACGATAACGTTAAGTTCTTTGAAATTTCCGATAGCCAAACGACGACCAATTTCATCCAAGGTAATATGCTTGGTGGCACGCATGCCTTGTTCGCGTTGCAACTGCAAGCGTTTGCTAGCCACTTGACGAGCTTCTGTTTCCGTTTCCATCACGTAAAGCTTGTCTCCTGCTGTCGGTGCGCCTGACATACCTAAAATCTGCACCGGCACAGAAGGCCCCGCTTCTTTAACACGCTCGCCCCTTTCGTTGGTCAAAGCCTTAACTTTACCCGAGTGCGATCCTGCCAAAATAGGGTCTCCCACACGTAAAGTACCGCCTTGAACCAATACTGTCGTGACAATACCGCGCCCTTTATCTAAAGCAGCTTCAATCACAGAACCTACAGCACGTTTCTTAGGATCGGCTTTTAATTCGAGTAATTCAGCTTCCAAAAGCACTTTTTCTAATAACAAGTCTACATTTTCACCTGTTTTGGCCGATATTTCCTGAGCTTGGTATTTACCGCCCCAATCTTCCACCAAAATATTCATGGCCGATAGTTGCTCACGAATCTTGTCAGCATTTGCTCCCGGTTTATCAACCTTGGTAAAAGCAAATACGATCGGTGAACCAGCTGCTTGCGCATGGTTGATTGCTTCTCTCGTCTGGGGCATCACTGCGTCGTCAGCTGCAATTACAATAATGACAATATCCGTCACTTTAGCACCACGTGCACGCATCGCCGTAAAGGCTTCGTGACCTGGGGTATCCAAGAATGTGATTTGACGGCCATCGTCCAATTTAACCGCATAGGCCCCAATGTGCTGGGTAATTCCCCCGGCTTCACCTTTGGTGACATTCGCTTTACGGATATAGTCCAACAAGGAGGTCTTACCGTGGTCAACGTGTCCCATGACCGTAACAATCGGAGCACGCGGAACAAGGTTTGCTTCATTGTCTGATTCTTCTAGCTCGGTAATTTCTTCGTCTTCAGGTTTGATAAACTCAACTTGGTAGCCAAATTCATCGGCTACGATAGCAAGAGTTTCTGCATCCAAACGTTGGTTGATGGAAACAAACATGCCCAAACTCATACAAGTAGAGATAATCTGTGTCACCGGCACGTCCATGAGGTTTGCCAACTCATTTGCAGTCACAAACTCGGTCACACGTAAAATTTTGGATTGTGCCGCTTCTTCCAAAGCAGCTTCCTCAGCAGAATGTGCGATATCATCACGCTTCTGACGGCGTAATTTAGCTCGTTGGGCAAATTTACCCGACTTGCCCGCACCGCTTAAACGTGCTAATGTAGCTTTGATTTGATCTTGTATTTCTTTTTCTGAAGGTTCTTCTTTTGGAGCCTCTTGATGACGGCCTTTACCTTTATGGTCATGACGACCTTTGCCCCCCGCCTGTTGCTGGTGGCTTCCTTGACGGTTATGCGGATGCTGCCCACCTTTGTTGAAGCCTCCTTTTTCACCACCAGTCTTACCTTCTACAGCATTCGGGTTGACGGGAGCATTTTTATTTGAACGCTTACGCTTCCGTTTGCTATCATTGTTTGCGGCGTTTGATGAAGAAGCCACGGGCTTGTTCGAACGCTCTACAGGGAGCTGAATCTTACCGATAACTTTAGGCCCTGTTAATGTTTCTGAGCGCGCGCGGATAACATCATCTTGATGAGGTTCAGGCATGGCAACAGGTTTTTCAGGAACTGCTGGCGAAGGTTTCTCCTCTTTGGGCGCCTCCGGTTCCGAAGCAATCGCTTTATCTTCTTTGATCCCAACTACTTCTTCCGGCTTAGGTTGTTCAACCACCTTTTCCGTTTTTGCTTCAGGAATTTCCACAGTTTCTTCTGAAACAACCGGCACTCTTTCTTCCTCTTTGGCTTCTGCCGGAGTGGGAGGAGTGCTTTCGATTTTCTCTTCTTGAGGTTCTACTTTCTTGGATTTGCCTCTATTCAGACTGTCTAAATCTATTTTCCCTACAACCTTCAAATGTCCATGCTCTTCCTTCGGTTCAGGGGTTACTGCAGGTGTATCAGCAGTATGGCCTTTAATTAGAATTTCTTTATTGTCCGTATCACGTTCTTCAAGAAGGTCTATATGAGATTCATCAGCATTAGCTCCACCTGTTCCAGCAGCCGACTCCTCACGACGAATTTTACCGATAATGATTTGTTTTGCTTCGTCCTTTACGATTTTGTCTCCTTGGAATTCTTTCAAAAGAGCAGAATACATATCTGGAGACAACTTGGTGCTTGGTTTTGAATCTACCTCAAAGCCTTTCTTCACCAAGAAATCAACAGCTGTACCTATCCCAATGTTGAGTTCTTTTGCTGCCTTTAGCAAGTTTACGCTTTTTCCTTCTGTCATCTATTTATTTACCTTCTATTATTTTGTGTTACAAAAATATGTTTTTTTACACTGAAAAAACAATTTAACGTTCAATTGTTTTTCCAGTGCATGATCCTGCAAAAGCCTATTCAAATTCGGCCTGTAGGATACGAACAATCTCTTGGATGGTATCTTCTTCTAAATCAGTCCTTCTTACCAATTCTTCTTGGCTAAGGGCTAATACAGATTTTGCTGTATCCAAACCAACACGCTTTAGTTCGTCAATGATCCAGCTATCGATTTCGTCTGCGAATTCTTCGATGTCTACATCCTCCTCCACTTCGTCGTTTTCACGGTAAACATCGATTTCGTAGCCGGTCAGTTTTCCGGCGAGTTTAATATTATGTCCACCTCGACCAATGGCCAACGATACCTGATCTGGCTTCAAATATACGGCTGCCGTCTTGTTTTCTTCGTCGATCTTAATAGACGAAATACGGGCAGGACTCAAGGCGCGGGTGATATACAATGAATTGTTCAACGTGAAGTTAATCACATCAATATTTTCATTGCGCAACTCGCGAACAATACCGTGTATACGGGAACCCTTCATCCCCACACACGCGCCTACGGGATCAATACGATCATCATAGGATTCCACAGCGACCTTGGCACGTTCTCCCGGTTCACGCACAATTTTTTTAATCGTGATCAGACCGTCGAAAATTTCAGGTACCTCTAGCTCAAACAAGCGTTGCAAAAATTCCGGAGCTGTACGGGAAATGATGATTTTCGGATTGTTGTTCATCATGTCCACTTTATGTACGACTGCGCGGATGCTATCTCCTTTTTTGAAATAATCAGCTGGAATTTGCTCGGATTTAGGCAAAATCAATTCATTTCCATCTTCATCCAACACCAAAATCTCCTTTTTCCAAATCTGGTAGACCTCACCTATCACCAATTCACCTTCACGATCTTTGTACTTCTTAAAGACTTCATCTTTTTCCAGTTCCAGAATCTTGGACACCAATGTTTGGCGAGCGGCCAAAATAGCACGACGGCCAAAGCTTTCCAACGTAATCTGTTCGATGTAATCATCGCCTACTTCCAAATCCGGATCATATTGATGTGCCTCGGCCAACTCGATTTCCAAATCGTCATCTTCCGAAAAGCCATCCTCCATGACGACACGCGTTCTCCAAATTTCCAAGTCACCGTTATCCGGGTTAACAATCACGTCGACGTTTTCGTCTGTACCGTAACGTTTACGGATCATACTACGGAAGACTTCTTCCAAGACACTGATAACTGTTGGGCGATCGATATTTTTAAATTCTTTAAACTCTTGAAAAGAATCGATCAAATTGATATTGCTGCTCATTTTATTTAAATGAAATTAACACCTTAGTTTCTACTATATTTTCAAAAGGAATGACAACCGTTTGTTCGGCAGCTTTCTTTCCTTTTTCTTTCACTTTTTCTGTTATCGTAATCCCCGTTTCGGAAACTTCGATCAATTTTCCCTCACGCTTCTCCTGTTCAGCGGTGGTCACGCGAACGCTACGACCGATATTCTTAAGGTATTGGCGATGCATCAAAAGAGGGGTATCGATACCCGGCGAGGAGACCTCAAGTCTGTAAGCACGATCGATCACATTTTCCTCTTCCAAATGAAATCCCACATGACGGCTAATCTGCACGCAATCTTCAATAGCAATGCCATGATCACCGTCCATTAAGATCTCCAAAACGCCATTGCTGTGCATTTTGATGCGCACGATAAACAAGTCCGCCCGATCGGCAATCTTTTCTTCTACTAATGCTCGGACCCTATCTTCTACTTGCATATTAATATTCAATAAAGAATTAAAAAAGGGGGCATACCATGCCCCCTCTTATTCAGATAGCACAAAGGTATACATAATTTTCCAAAAGAACAAATTTACAACACAGTAATACGGTGTTAATGAAAGAATTTGTTTTTTCAACAGTTTTACATTATATTTAAACAGTATTATAAACGACACATTATGCACACCGAAACGGAATACCTCATTTGGGATAAGATTGTCAAAAGTGCGCGACAAAGAGTTGATTTAAAATCGTATGGCGAAAAAGCAGAAAAAATCACACCCGAGATTTTAGACACATTGATTTTGCACATCATTGCGGCCTTTGCTTCGGGTGAAGAACACAGTACTATTTCTACCAATCTCCATAACGAACTGCATCACATCGGCGTAGATGTTTATGAAGAAACGATTGATAAAATCATTTCGGACAAACACGTTGTTTTCAGTGCGGAAATCTATGCGGCCTATCTCACCTTTTCGATGCTGGAAGATGGATATAGCGAAGAAGAGGTGCTTAGTTGTGTCACAGATTTACTCGACACACCAAAAATCCATTAAATGCTTGGGGCTGGATGTAGATAACCATTCCAGAAAAAACATGCTTCATTATTGCGACCTATTATAAAGACATTCTGGAAATAATACCGTCACTACTCGCTAAATAGACAGTTTTATTAGATTTGTCTTTGGAAAGCACATTATAGCTTTCTTTAGAGATATTTTTCCATGTTTTTCCACCATCGCATGAAATATCCGTACCGGATGTCCCGGTAGCAACCAAGACGTCCTTTGTCATGTATTTCACACACGATCGGTAGCCACCGACCGGCATGATGGGCGCCGTCCAATTCTGTCCTCCGTCATAGGTTAAGAAGACATTATTGCTATTGTCTGTGTCATTCATATAGTCACCTCCAACCACTACTCCCACATTGTCATCATAAAAATCTATCGAAAAAATCCCCTTGCTGGATACACCCTGCTGTATAGGACAAGGCATTTTGAACATCGTCCGTTTCCTTTCATTTCTCCTAAATAGATTTGCCGACGCACCCCCCGTCCCAAGCCAAACATTATGACGCAGATACAGCACGGAGGTGCCACTTGCCGCAAAAGCAGCTTCACCTTCATCCGCAAAGAAAAACATGAAATTGGAGACATCCTTCCATGTTTTGCCTTTATCCTTGCTTTGCAATTGCTGAAACAAGCCGTCTATCGGATCACCGATGACAAATCCTTCGCTTCCCTTGAAATCCATGCCGTCTAAAAAAATATCCGGACGTTCATCTCTATACACTTCCTGCCAAGATCGGCCACCATCCGACGTTCTCAGCATCACTGCCGGACTACCCGCGCTTAAAACCAAAGCTTCTTTTTCATTGAACACCTCAATATCCCGAAAGTCAAAATCTTCATATCCCACCGGCGATACCCATTCCCAAGTTTGGCCTTTGTCTGCTGATTTTCCAACAGTTCCTTTTGAACCGCTTACCCAGATACAGTGATTTTTATAGCTTTCCAATCCCCGAAAGCTCACGTCTTCCTTTTGGATCAATGGTACAATGTTTTGCGCATGTGTAGCAATGGAAATACATAAAAAACAAAGAAAAAGTGTTTTTTTGAAATGCATGTATAAATGGTTATATAAAATGCAGGAAACGCTCCTCATTTTGCTATTTGCTATTTGCTATTGATATTTGCTTGGCCTTCTCTACCGGGCGAACCGGAATAAATCTGTCCTTGCGGTATACCTCTTAGTCCCGAAGGCGCTGTGGCAATCCTCGAATAAATCTGATTGAGATCCGTGGTTGGGTTTATTGTTCTTCCACCGGCCGAAACATCAATGAACACGTAGTTTTTGGCTTTTTTATCTGCTGTCTGTGGCGCGATGCCCTGTGAATCGTAAGTGAAGTTAACTGTACCGCCGTCACCGTTCGGATATGTTTTCGTACCATTCATGGCATCCAATCCACGTGCGATGACGTACAACGAACCCAGTTTCTGCAAATGGATGTCAATGTCGAAGTTGGAGGCATTATTTTCTCCACCTACACCGCTGATAAAAGCCTTATCCCCTATCTCCGCATATTTCACGACCAATTTCACGTTTTTCTTGCCGAAAAACTGCAAGGAAGATCGGTCTTTCATAATGAGCGTATCAATATACAACACTGATGTGGAATCGCGATGACGATCTTGAAAGATTTTTTTTTCTTTTTTACGCAATTCCAGTTTTGATATATATTGTTCTCCTGCTTGGCCAAACGACTGTATCGAAATCCCCAAAAGCAAGAAGCTTATATAAATTAACTTTTTCATGGCCATTCTCTTTTTGTATGGTATCTTTTATTGGAATACCAATATAACAAAAAAGTTTAACGAATGTTTATGATAAATAAGATACGATGCGTTTTGCCACTTTTTCAGAAGCCCCTGGAGTCCCAAGCTTTTCTTCTAGAATATCGTAGTTTTCCATCACGCTTGCACGATGTTCTAAATTGTTGAGAAGCAAATCAAGTTCATCAGCAATATTTCGGGAAGTGCAGTCTTGCTGTATAAGTTCTCTAACAGAAAGGAAACCGTTAATAAGATTGACCAAAGAAATAAATTCTACCTTTATTACCAATCGAGCAATCATGACCGATAACTTATTGGCCTTATATACCACAACCTGTGGTACTTTAAGAATACCGGTTTCCAAGGTAGCCGTACCGCTGGTGACTACGGCTGCGTCGGCATGCTTCAGCAGATCATACGTTTGGTCGAACACAACGGGAATGGGCAGATCGCCAATATAGGATTTATAAAAACTTTCCTCAAAATTGGGCGCTCCTCCGATAACGAACTGATGGGCGGGAAACAAGAAATACAAATGGACCATGATGGGAAGGAGCTTCTCAATTTCCATCTTCCGGCTTCCGGGCAACAAAGCAATGATGGGCCGATCATTCAATCCATTATCTTTTTTGAAATCGGGATTAAAACGATAGCTCGCAATGGCATCTAGCAACGGGTTTCCAACATAATCTACCTTATAGTTGAACTTCTTATAAAAATCAACCTCAAAAGGCAGAATACAGAACATATGGTCTACTACTTTTTTGATCTTGTGCACGCGCCCTTGGTTCCATGCCCATATCTTAGGAGAAATATAATAGCAGACTTTTACACCGTGTTTTTTGGCAAAAGAGGCGATTTTCAGGTTGAATCCGGGAAAGTCGATTAATATCAGCACATCGGGTCGATATTTTAAGATATCTTTCTTCACCAATTGGAGGTTTTTCTTGATCTTGCCTAAGTTTTTGAGGACTTCCACAAAGCCCATAAAAGCCATTTCAGAAGTGTGTATAAGAGGCTCTTCCGCGGCAACAGAGGTCATTCGGTCGCCACCTACAATACGAAACGAAGCATCTGCATCTTCCCTCTTTAAAGCCTTTATCAAATTTGCGCCATGCAGATCTCCTGATGTTTCACCGGCAATAAGATAGTATTTCATATCCCGTAAAATTAGGAAAAATAAAGTGGTTTCGTAAAGTGTATCTATTCCAGCTCCAAAACGAGGCCATCATAAGCCACAAAAACGCCATCAGGCAATGTCCTTTCAATATCGATGTGTTTGCCAAACCGATGGCTGATATGTATCAGATAGGTGGTTTTTGCTTGGATCTCCTGTGCAAAGGCAATGGCTTCTTCTTTGGTGAAATGCGAGATGTGCGGTTCCTCCTGCAAAGCATTGATCACCAATATCTCTATGCCTTGTAGTAAGGCCTTTGATTCGTCAGGAATAGTTTTGGCATCTGTTATATAAGCAAAATTATCAACACGAAATCCCATGACAGGCATCTTGTAATGCATCACTTTAATGGGCAAAATCTGTTTTCCTCCGATAACAAAGGGTTGCCCCGGATAAATTTCTTTCAGTTCCAAGCGCGGCACGCCAGGGTATTTAAATTCACTAAAAGCATAATAAAATTCCCGTCGAAGGGCATCATGGGATTCTTGCGTACCATAGATGGGTATGGACTCCTGCTGTTGATAGTTGTATGCCCGCACATCATCCATTCCCGCAATGTGATCCTTGTGCGAATGTGTAATCAGCACGGCATCCAAGCGTTTCACTTTCGCCCGTAACATTTGATAGCGAAAGTCTGGACCGGTGTCCGCCACAATATGCTGATCGGCGTATTCCATCAGAATAGATGTCCTTAATCGCTTATCCTTGGCATCATCCGATTGGCATACCGCACACGGACAGGCGATGACAGGAACACCTTGAGAAGTACCGGTACCTAAAAATGTGATCCTCAAACCGAAAGTTGTGCTTTTTTAATGGTTTTATAAAATTCTTTCTTCTTATCGTCCAATACAGAAGTATCCACATCCATTTCCCACAAGAGTTGTATCAATGACTGAATTTTCACCTCTAATGTGGAAAATTTGTTGACCACAATTACCTTGGTATTTTGCAACACACAAGCTCCTGTACGAAAAGAACCTTTTTCAAAGCGCAATTTGTAGCCCAGATCGTGGAATAAATCTTCTAATTTTCCTAAGTTATGCTGCGTATATGAAATCACCTCTTCTTATATTTTGGAGCAAAATAATAAACTTTATGCGCTTTTGGAATCTTGGATCGCCTTATTTTTCATTATCATGTGTTTAAAAGGCAATGAAGCTATCATAAGCATATTTGGACGATATACTTATGATGGTCTTAACAGCAACTCGTTTATATATTGCTTTATAAAGCCTGTTCCATAAGCAATCAACTGCGTATAGGCCGCGATAACCGACAAAACTGCCACTTTTAGATTTTTCGTCGTGACCCAAGCATGAAGAAACAAAAACAAGGTGTAAAAGAGGAGAAATAGGTTACCCATTTGTGCTAAAGCATGTACCACGGTTATCGCTCCATTGGTCCATACGTTCAACAGGTTTAAAAAGATCAAGCTGATAAGCCCACCCACAAACAAGGAGGGCAAAGCATGTACCAGCTTTAATTCCGAAGGATAAAGCTGGTAGATATCGATCCTCCCTTTGCCAAAGGAATGGGTTTGTTTAAAGAATTGAAAGAAATCCGCCCTGCGCTTGTGGTAAACAAAGGCTTCAGGAATCAATCCGACACGAAAGCCGTTCGACAGCATACGGATGCTGAATTCAATATCTTCTGAACGACGAGAAAGTTTAAAACCTCCTGTTTTTTCGTACACTTCTTTAGATATCCCCATGTTAAAACTCCTCGGGTGGAACTGTCCGACATGCTGTTTATTTCCCCGAATGCCACCCGTAGTGAAGGGGCTGGTCATGGAATAGGATATGGCTTTTTGAATGGCTGTAAAGGAATGGTGCGCGGCATCGGGACCGCCAAAAGCATCCCATCGATCGCGATCTAACCCATGCAGGACCGATAGCAAATAATCGTTGGGAACAAGAATGTCCGAATCGAAGACAATGTAATAATCGCCTTTAGCTTGTGAAAAACCATAATTCCGGGCAAATCCCTGTCCTTCATTGACTTTCGCATAATAGTGAACATCCAGCTTATCCCGGTAGGACTCCACGATATCCTGAGCCGGCATGGATGAGCCATCTTCCACCACAATGACCTCAAAACCTTTATACTGTTGCGATGTTAGGGAATCCAGCAACTCCTTGATTTCCTGAGGCCGATTGTACAAAGGAATGATAATCGAAAAAAACATATCAAACCACCCTTTCGATATGGTATTTATTGCGTTCGGAAGAATTTCTGGATACCAGCTCAGCAATAAATCCGGTAAGGAAAAGTTGTGTGCCAATCAAAATAGCTGCTAACGACAGATAAAACAACGGCTGGTCTGTAATGTTACGGTAAGGTGTGCCATTGGCGATACTCATCAATTTTTCGAAGATGAGATAGCAGGTGATAAAAAAACCAATCACAAAGCTTAACACACCGATCGTGCCAAAAAAGTGCATGGGCCGCTTGCCAAACTTACCCACAAAAAAGATAGACAATAAATCCAAAAAACCCTTGATAAATCGCCCCGGACCAAATTTGGTCTTGCCATATTTACGCGGATAATGTTGCACAATCTGTTCCTGAATATTCCGGAAACCGGCCCATTTGGCTAGCACAGGGATATACCGGTGCATCTCTCCATATACCTCAATACTCTTGACCACATCCTTACGGTAGGCCTTCAATCCGCAATTGAAATCATGCAGATTGTGAATGCCTGACATACTACGGGTAACGGAATTGAATAGTTTTGTCGGAACCGTTTTGGTTAAGGGATCATACCGTTTCTGTTTCCATCCCGAAACCAAATCTGCACCTCGATTGATAACCCTATCATATAGTTCGGGAATTTCATCCGGACTATCCTGCAGATCGGCATCCATCGTGACGATCACCTCTCCTTGTGCCACTTCAAACCCTACGTTTAACGCCGCAGATTTACCATAGTTTCTCCTGAATTTGATACCCAAAATCTGCTCATGCTGCTGCTTTAGCGTTTCGATCACTTTCCACGAGGAATCGTTACTGCCATCATCTATTAAAATAATTTCGTAGCTAAAATGATGTTGTTGCATGACCCTCCGAATCCAATCGGTCAGCTCAGGCAATGATTCTTCCTCGTTATATAACGGAATGACAACTGATATGTCCATGTTCTACTGATTCTCTTGCCAAGGATGGGCCGCATCGCCACTATTTTCAGCCTTTAAAAAGGCAGGTCTTTCTCGTTTAAAAATGGCTGCCAATATCAATGAGAAAACAAAATACATAATCAACGTCAAACCTATCCCTTTCAAGATTTGACCCAAAGAAAATGTACGCAACTCTTCTCTTGCCTTTTCCAGTTCAGCCACTTGTTTGTCGATCATTTCATCATCTGCACCCACACTTTCCAATTTTTCAATGGTAAAGTTGATGGTTTTATCAAACACCACTTGCTGAGGCTCGGGATTGACTAAATTGAAAACTGACGAACCAACCTGCGATATCAAGACGGAAATGGCCAACATCAGGAAAATACTTTTCAACGCTTGGCTAAATGACCAATATCCCCCGGCAGTCTTCCTCAATAACGACGAAAAGTAAACAGACAGGGCAATGACAACCACAAAGAATAACCCGCTAGATACGATAGATCCGATCATGAAATTAGAGGCGTTCATGAGCATATATACGGATACAATACTGAGGACCAATACGATTATGCCTATATAAAGGCCATACTTTATACTTTCTTTTCTTACTTCCGCCTCTGCGAACGTTGTGTTAAAGTCGTTACTCATAATTTATTATTTAAAGTTTACAATAATTTGATAGATAGCCGTATCCAATGATTTGTTTGGTGCCGACTCCTCAAATTCGGCCAATTGGCTTTCAGACGGATGCCGTTCATTGAAGAAGCTCATCAATCCATAAAACAGATCTTTTAATTCATCCTGAGGTGATAGTGTTTTCGATACTTTGGCGATTTCGGCATAGTTACTCTCTACTAAAATCTGATTAGCAATCACTTTCTCATAGATATTGTACTCATCCTGAAACTCATCTTCCTCCACCAGCAAAAACTCCTTCATATAATCTTCTAAGGATGGCTCAATTTCCTCGTCCGCACATTCCCGAAGATATAAAAAGATGTTCAACAGTTCAGTACCACGGTCAATGGTCGCTTCTTCGATACTCTCCCATTCCGGAGACTCCAAATAATCTTCTTCCAACAATTGGGCATCTTCCGCAAAAAAGTTGATCATCAACAAGTCGAAATAGATCTCGCGCAGTTCTTCAAATTTTTGGTAATCGTCGAAAACTGCATCCATTGCCTCTACTTTTGCCATAAAAGGAGCTGTATTGTCAAAAACAGCTTCCAATTCCTTTTCAAATGTGGCAAATTCTATCCCTTCTGCTTTGGCATAAGTCTCTATACCAGCTTGGAAAGCGTTGTGTACTTTTGTATCCATGGGCTAAATATACGGAATAAACTGATTATTATGGACAACAAGACGCACCCGTCCCGTCAATTCCTGTCCGATCAAAGGGCTGTTGCTCGCTTTAGATCGGTTCGCCTTCTCATCGAACGTCCATTTTTCTGTGGTGTTAAACACAACTAAATTTGCCTTTGACCCTACTTTCAACGACGGAACATCCAATTGTAATATCTTGCGAGGTTGTATGGCCAATTTTTCCACAATGGCTTCTTCGTCCAAACCAGCTTTTATTAAAAAGGGCAATACGGTCTGAAGTCCTATTATGCCTTCCTTAGCAATATGAAATTCCACATTTTTAAATTCGACCTCATGTGGTGTGTGTTGCGAAACCACTGCATCGATGGTACCGTCTTTTAAACCCTTTAGAAGGGCTTTGACATCATTCTTGGTACGCAAGGGCGGATTTACCTTATAGTTGCTATCAAAACCGGCTACCTCTCTGTCGGTAAGCACTAAATTATGTGCGGCAACATCACAGGTAACTTTCAATCCTTTCGCTTTGGCTTTCTTGATCAGATCGACTGATTCTGCTGTTGAAATAGTTGTAAAATGAATAGGCGCTTCATTATATGCCGCTAAAAACAAATCACGGGCCACCATCAACGATTCCGACAGATTGGGTTTGCCCTTCATGCCCAGATACGTGCTCACCTCACCTTCATTCATTTGGTTGCCTCCTGAAATGGACTCATCCTCAGGAAAAGAAATAATCAGCCCACCGAATCCCTTACTATACAACAAGGCCCTTCCCATAACGCCTGCCTGTTGCACACTGCGATTACCGTCACTGAAAGCAATAGCACCTGCAGTCTTCATATCGTAAAGCTCAGCAAGCTCTTTTCCCTCCCGCTTTTTACTAATAGCTCCTATGGGATAGACATCCACTAAATTGCCTTTGGCACGATTGACCACCAAAGCCACTTCCGATCGGCTATGGATAGGAGGATTGGTGTTCGGATGCACAGCTACACCGGTAAAGCCTCCTGCTGCCGCGACCTCTGTACCCGTCTCTATATCTTCTTTGGTTTCCAGCCCCGGCTCTCCGAAAGTGGCGTTTAGATCAAAAAAGCCAGGAGAAGCTACGCAACCTGTACCGTCGATCACCTGTACCTTTTTATCGTTTAGTTTGATATTTTTAGCAATCTTACCAATATTTCCGGTTTCGATCAAAATATCAACTACTTGTCCGTGTTGGGTATGTCCGGGCGATAACAATTTGACGGAAGAAATTAATATATTATCCATGAATAAAATATAGACCGTTTAAAATAAGCATGTTAGGATTGTTCTTAGCGAAGGGATGAAACAGTTGGTAAATAATAAAGAAGGTATTTGTTTTTTCCACTGAAAAATCAATGAAAAACGGAATATAACCAACCTGTTTTGACAGCTGTTTCATTGAAGAGCAAATGTACAAATTATATTGACACCCTATTTTATAAAATGCTTGTTTTTTTATGAACTTCCCCATGAGTAGCTATCCACTGGTATATCTGCCAGCGACAAAACCCGATCGACGACCGTAGCGACCAGCTCTTCCATTGTTCTGGGCAAGCTATAGAAAGAGGGACTAGCCGGACAGATAATGCCACCCGTCTGCGTAACAAGCGCCATATTCTGTATGTGTATGGCATTAAGCGGTGTTTCCCGGGTAACCAATATCAATTTTCTGCGCTCCTTTAGCATCACATCAGCTGCCCTCGTTGTTAAATCTGAAGATACCCCATTGGCGATGCGCGCAAGTGTCCCCATAGAACATGGACATACGATCATGGTATCAAACCTTGCTGATCCTGAAGCAAAAGGGGCCATAAAGTCATTTTTATTATAAAATGTAAAAGGGTAATCCTTGTAAGCTTCGTTTTCCAATTCAAATTTCCATACGTCTTTTGCATTGTCAGACATTACAACGCCAACAGCCTCCACCCGATCGACTAAAGTAGCCAACTTATCCAACAACAATTTGGCATAAATCGAACCACTTGCCCCAGTAATGGCTATCACTATTTTTCTTTTTGGGATCATCATATATAGAACAAATATACATGAAGATTTTAAGAGCTACACAAGGACACACAAAAATAGTCAAGACATGGCCTTTGTCGTGTGTTCCCAATGTCTGGGTTTATATTCTACACAAACCAACAAAGTATTCCGGATCGTGAGGATCACGAATCAGAGCGATGGGATGAACACTACTCATAAGGGAAAAACAAAAAAAGGGTCGAATAATAAGAAATATTCGACCCTACATCTACCTATGAAAAACATGCCCTTGGGGAGGGCAGTACAAATATTGGCTTAAAAAATAATGTTTACAAACTATTCACGTATAAATTCGAAAACTGTAGATTTTTAGCTACGAAATTTGGATAAATTTGTTGTTTTTCATAACAAAAACCCATTAAGTCGGCCATTTTAGAGAGAAGTCGACTAACTCTAATATAAGCAATTCATCATCATGGTAAATCTTTCCAAGACGGGCATTAGCTTCTAAAAATATAAGGTAATTGTAATCAGCAATAAACAAATACGTCATTTCAAGCGTCTTCCCTGAACACTTTCGGGAGCGAAGACCCCGAGGGGAGATATAATCACCATATATTATATAACATAGCAGGCTCGTTCGACTAAACCTGTACTGAGCTTGACAAAGTGCCTAGGGTGATAGCGCTGTCCTTTTTTGAATAAGAAGACAATAATTGAACACGGGTTTTTATCTTTTGGTCAGCCAGTAAATATTCGGAATATTTCGAGTAATTTTCGTGTTTTTTTAGTTATTTCGTGTGCAAATACCACATGTATGAGTTTACAGAAGTTAGAAGAATATATTGAAACGGGGAACCATCACGATTTGGAGATTTTGTTAACCAGCGAACCGGAATTGTTACGGGAAATGACCAGCCACGACATATCTCCTCTATTGCTGGCTTGTTATTATCACAAGGACCAAGTGATCCAGACGATATTAAAACACCTGACGAGCATTAGCATCCACGAGGCCTGCGCCATCGGCCTGGCACAACATGTGGAGATGATGGTAAAACAAAAGCCGGATGTGATAGACGAAATATCGAGCCATGGCTTTACCCCTTTGGGCATCAGTACCCATTTTGGACAAGAAGAGGTCGTACGCATTCTTTTATTAAAGCACGCCGATCCCAATGTATGCTCGCAAAATGGTTACCATGTCTATCCCATACACACCGCACTGACGGGTCAGTATGACTCGATCGGCAAAATGCTTATCGAAGCCGGAGCGGAAGTGAATGTTGTACAAAATTCGCGTATCACGCCCTTGCATATCGCTGCCCAACAGGGAAACATAGAAATGATCATTTTGCTTTTAGAGAACGGTGCCGATATTTCCATCAAGACCGATTCCGGGATGACAGCATCTGATTTAGCCCTAGAAAAAGGCCATAAGGAAATAGCTGAAATTCTGAAAGTCAACTAAGTCTTCATCAAATATACACCTATGGGACATTGCAGGCAGTATTTGCAATCACAGTACTGTGTTTTAAGCTGCAACATGGCTTGAGATTCCGTTGCAGAAACCGCTTGCAGACCTATCTCCTTAAACTTCCGGGTAATAACATTGCTTTCGGGCGCTATATCTTCCAACCAATGCAACGCTTTTTCCTGAAAGGCGATATTGTCCGTATATTTTCCATAGCTAAAAACAACAGGCGCAAAAGCATTGATAATCAAATGTTCCACAAATGCTTCAGACAGAACTGTCGGATGTTCTGATGAACTCTTTTCCAAACCGAAATGGCTACACCAAAAGCGGGATGCTTTCACAGGAGATAAAGCCTTTTTGAACAAATCAAGATCCTGTACATTCATTGTTTGGGAAAATAACAAGGGATAGGCCGCATATAACGCTGCCAATTGGGCCAAGCGAAAAGTGGGGAAATTATAAGGACGCATCCGCATAAAACGCCAAGCAAAGCGATCCACTTCTTTAAGCTGGTGCAATTGTTTCAGATAAGCATATTCCTGTTGTAATTTTTTCAAATAATCATCCTCCACATGCTGACCCAAAAAACCAGCTTGTCCCAAAAACAGCGCTTCAATCTTTATCGGTTCATCTGCATATCTCTGAATCAAGATCACGGGAATGAGTGTTCCCAACGTGAAAAAAATCTCTGCGTTGACTTTCATGCCAAAACTCCGACAAAGCATCACAAACAGGATTCGCTCCCAATCGCCTTGAAATTGCTCCACAAGCGTGTAAATCTGATGAAATCTAAGGCTCAACCGCTCGACAAGCATACGTTGGAGAGTCTGTACTTTCACTACATCGGGAATGTTTCTCATCTCTGTGCTACAGGGAATCCACGATAAGTTTTGCACGATCTGCTCATAGCGGTGGCGTAGCCCCGGGTCTACGAGTGGTTGTAAGTATAAACAAGGAATAGGTGTTCCATCTGCCCTCGAAACGGCAATGGGGTTTACCCATACCACATGCAAGATGACATTGTTGTAGGCTTTATCTGTATGATGACCGTGCTTTCGCCAGTCAGCACCATCCACATGCATCTCAACATGTCCGTTCCAAATAGTCTCACCGATTTTTATCTTGGCAAACAAAAAATCCGGACCGGCATCTTTATTATGTATGCCGACCTCCAATATCCTAATAGGTTCACCGTCTTGGCCAAAAAGATCTAACTGGTTAAATAGCCTAAATTGCCAGACGAAGTGTACAAACTCTTCTGCAATCATGCCTAAATATACAAAATAAAAACAAAAATCAAATATGCCAATTTTTAACCGTTCATAGACGGGCACGGTTTCATTCATCTGTGTAAGATCATTAACGACCGTGAGATAAATGTGGATCAAACAAATTTCTAGGGACAAAAGACAAATTCACTTAGCCTAAAACCATCGAAATCTTTTGTTCATCCCAACTTTGGAGGAATCTATAAACTATGCAAATAATGAATATTTTTATGCTAATTCTTGTAAAGATGCTTGATCCGTAAATGTGATCTGCAAGGCAACACACGATCCGACAGGCTATCATCCAATCATGACATACAATACTGAAAAAATGAAGGAAATTGGAAAAAAGTGCGCTCAAAGGGAGTCGAACCCCTAACCTTCTGATCCGTAGTCAGATGCTCTATCCAATTAAGCTATGAGCGCTATTTACAATGTAACCAACCATTATTAGCGTTGGTTTTTCGTGTGGCAAATATCGAGACTTTTTCTTATTTTCCAAATTAATTTACAAAATTTAGCCGATGGAGAATGGATGGCATGGTTTGTGCCGTTCCCTGATTGCCGGTTGGCTTAAATCAATATTATTCGGCAATAATGACTACATTTAACATCAATTTCTAACGATATGGCAGAACGCTTAATCAAAAGCAATAAGATACGAATCGGTGATATCAGCATTTCTTATCATATAAAGAAGGCACAAGACACCGCCAAAAGAACTGTTATTTTTCTTCACGGCTTTCCTTTCAATAAAAACATGTGGCGACAACAATTAGAATCGTTAGATGCGGAAACTTCGGGTATTGCTGTCGATATCAGGGGACATGGCAACAGTACCAGTGGCCATGGTTTCTTTTCCATCGATGTTTTTGCGAAAGACCTGAAAGTATTTATCGAAAAATTAGAGTTCAGCAACGTAGTATTGTGTGGCATTTCCATGGGAGGATACATAGCATTAAGGGCATACCAGCTCTTTCCTGATAAAATTGCAGGCCTTATCCTGTGCGATACACATAGCAAAGCTGACACCGATCAGGGAAAACAAAAGCGATTTGACAGCATCCAAGCCATTTTAAATCATGGGAGAAGACCATTTTCTATTGCTTTTGTTGAAAACGTTTTCGCGGCAAACAGCCTAGAAAACAAACCCGATGCCATCGAGCTCATTAAAAGCAGCATTCGCCGAAATAACATCAATACGATCTGCGCAACCTTACTCGCCTTGGCATCCCGAACCGACACCACCGACGTGCTCGAAAAAATACAAGTACCCGCGCTGCTGATCAGAGGAAAGGAGGACAAAATCACGGCACAGCAGGATATGCTTAACCTCCATCACGGGATTAAAGATTCTAAATTTATAGAAATGGAAAACTGCGGACACTTGCCTAATTTAGAACACCCTGAAAAATTCAATCTGCTCATCAACGCGTTCTTAGCAGAAATACCTTAGCATTGGGAGACTAAAAGAAAGGGGCTATGACAATTCATGCGCTCTTTGGCCATTCATTACGTTTTCCGCCATGCCATAGCCTATTTCAATCAATTCCGAAGAACGGTGATAATCCCAGATTCCGGCAATACTACGGGGAATATTGATTACATAATCGGGTTTGTATAATTCCAATGTCAACCTGCTTAATCGACGACGCATGGCGAAATAGGATTCCTGCAGGACAGAAAAAGAGGAAAGCGTACTCAGATCAGCACCGTTTTTCTCAAAAATACCATCCAAATTCACCGTTACTACGAGATTGTTTCTTTTGCTGACATGATTAACCGGGACAGGGTTTAGCACGCCTCCATCTACTAAAAAACGGTCATCCATTTTTACAGCAGTAAATACGCCGGGAATCGCCATAGATGCACGAATAGCCGCATACACACTGCCGCTATCAAAGACAACCTCCTCCTCATGTTGCAGATCAGTTGCTACAGCCAGGTATTTCAGTGGCAATGCTTCAATATTCGTATCAGCAAACACCTCATGCAACGTATTCAATACACGGTCGCCTTTCAGCAATCCATACCTGGGATTGGAAAAATCCATCAAGCGAAAGACCTGCGCCTTTGTCAATTTTTTCATCCAATCGCCAAGTGAATATATCTGTCCGCAGGCAAATGCACCACCAACCAAGGAACCAATAGAACATCCCACAATCTCGTCAATCTCAAACCCTTTCTCCTCCAGATACTGGATAACTCCTATTTGGGTAATGCCACGCGCACCTCCGCTTCCCAAAACCAATGATATCTTTTTATTTTGTATATCCATATGTTCACCCTTTGTAAAATCAACCGCCGTATCCGTTTTCAGTAGACATTAGATGGTTAGGATCTGACTGGGATATTTTTCAATATTTCCAATAGGAATTTCCAAAACTTCTGCACAGATAAGATGGAAACACATTCTTGTGGCGAATGCGCTCCCAAAATAGTAGGGCCAAACGAAATCATATCCATATTGGGATAATGGCTACCCAAAATACCACATTCCAATCCTGCATGGCAGGCAACAACCTCCGGTTTTTCTTTAAACAGCTGCTCGTAGGTAGTAGTCAATACGGTCAATATCGCTGAATTTGGGTTTGGTGTCCACCCCGGATAGTCACCAGAAAGTGTCACTGAAGCTCCCATCAGCTCGAAGGCCGCCTTTAACGCATTAGCCAAATCCATCTTGGACGACTCCACCGAAGACCGGGTTAAGCATTTTACCACCACCTTGCCGTTTACAGCCTCTACCCGGGCAATGTTGTTGGATGTTTCGACTAGGTTGTCAAAATCGGCACTCATACGATATACACCATTGTGCGCCGCATACAGACCTTTAACCACACGTTCCTGTACGTCCATAGGTAGTACAGTAGCAGGTATATCCGCGTCTTGCAACACAATTTCCAATCCTGCGTCCACCGTTCGGTATTCGCCTTTAATAGCAGTCGTTACTTCCTGGACAAGTTGCTCCAATTGATTTTTATCGGATGTCACCAATATAGCAGCAGCTTCTCTTGGAATAGCGTTACGAAGCCCTCCACCGTCAATCGACGAAAGCCGCACCATGGCAGGAGACAAGGCATACAGCACCCTATTCAGTATCTTGTTTGCATTTCCCAAACCCTTATGAATTTCCATGCCCGAATGCCCCCCTTGCAGACCTTTTACAGTGAGGCGATAGCCCTCGCACCCGGTTGGAGTATTCTCTGGCTCGTACGTTAGGTTTGCGGTTACATCAACACCTCCGGCACATCCTATATCAATCTCACTGTCCTGTTCGGTATCTAAATTGAGCAATATTTCTCCTGTCAACACACCTGGCTGCAAACCTTTGGCACCGGTCATTCCCGTTTCTTCGTCAATGGTAAACAAAGCTTCGATTGCGGGATGTGGAACATTGGCAGAAGCAAGAATGCCCATGATGGCTGCTACACCAATACCATTGTCTGCACCTAATGTCGTGCCCTGAGCCTTCACCCAATCGCCTTCGATAAGCATTTGAATACCCTGAGTATCAAAATCAAATTCAGTCTCGTTATTTTTTTGGTGAACCATATCCAAATGCGACTGCAAAATCACTGTTTTCCGGTCTTCCATTCCCGGTGTTGCCGGCTTGCGGATAATGACATTACCGACAGCATCCTCTTCCGTCTGCAAACCCAACTTATTTCCAAAATCCAAAACAAACTGTATGACCTTATCCTCTCTCTTCGATGCTCTGGGAACAGCATTTAAGGCTTCAAAATTTTGCCATATGGCTTTGGGTTCTAAAGAATCTAATGTAAAATGCATGCACTATTGGATTTTATATACCAAATGTAAGCATTCTTTTAGATATCGTTATTATAAAGGTGAATAGCAAGTTTTCGAATAGCTAGTCTGCGCATAACACGTGTCTATCAAAAAAGTTTCAGTTGCGGGTTGTTCAATTTCTCTAAATCCTGCTCATAGAAATTGGACATGGTCACACCTAATAATCTTACTTTTTTGGATTCAAGGCTTACTTTATCAAACAGATCCTTGGCCTGGTGCCATATATCATCAAAGGTTGCGATATAAAAATGTGATGTTGAGCTTCGGGTAATTTGTGTAAAATCGGAGAACTTGATCTTTAGCGTAATGGTGCGCCCTTGTTTGTTTTTGATTGAAAGCCGCTTTTCCAATTTTTCACATAGCGTCCGGAGCTCTAACAACATATCGGCAGGATCGTTCAGATCCGTTTCAAAGGTATCTTCTATACTGATCGACTTCGTTATACGGTTAGGCTTTACAGGACGGTTGTCCTCGCCTCTCACCATATGGTAAAAGAATTTGCCGGATTTGCCAAATCGTTGCATCAATTCCACCTCTGAAAACCGTTTTAAATCTGCTCCTGTATGTATGCCCATACCTTTCATTTTTTGGGCGGTCACCTTCCCCACACCAAAAAATTTCTCAATGGACAATTGCTCCAAAAATCGGATAATCTTTGAAGGTCCGATAAAAGTGAGCCCATCCGGTTTTTGGTAATCGGATGCTATTTTCGCAATAAATTTGTTGACGGATACGCCAGCTGAAGCGGTCAATTGCAACTCCTCCCGGATAGCCTGTTTGATAGCTTTGGCGATTTCAATGGCCGAACCTATTTCCTGCTTGTCATCTGTGACGTCCAGGTATGCTTCGTCTAACGATAACGGTTCTATTAAATCCGTATAACGCCGGAATATTCCCCGGATATGGTCCGACACTTGTTTATAGACATCAAATCTTGGCCGGGTAAAGATAAGGTGCGGACAAAGCTGTAGCGCTTGGCGCGAAGGCATCGCCGAGCGAACACCGAACTTTCTTGCCTCATAGCTAGCTGTAGCGACGACACCCCTACCATCCGGGGATCCACCTACGGCCAAAGCTTTTCCACGTAAGGAAGGAAAATCCCGCTGTTCTATAGACGCATAAAAAGCATCCATATCGATATGTATAATTTTTCGCCTAACCTCCATTTTCGTCTTTCCGATAAACAAAATATCCGGCTTCTGAGGGATGATCCTGTACCAACACGTCCTTATCTTCTTTCAGAATCATACGGATAATCATAAAATCACCCGCTGCCGCCACCGTAAAGAATACGCCAAACAACAACCAACCCAAACTACCATTGAACCAAGAGAACACGCCGGGCAACAATCCCAAGATCATAAAAGGCATAATGGCACCAATGGCATAAGCGCGCACGCTGAGAGGTTCCTGACAATGGCAATAAGGCGTCATGTATTGCCACAATACTCCAAATTTAATAGATTTCCATCCTCTTTTGGCATAAAATGCCCAGGTCATTCCATGGATCAGTTCATGCAAAACAATACCCGCCACAACCGCTAGGATAATCACTCCCACCGACAAGTAAGCATTTAAATCAAATGCAAAAAAATCTTTCAGCTTTTGCCACGAAAATTCATCTCGCCAGATGATATAATAAGGCAAGCCATACAATGCAATCACCGGGAAATAGAGCAGACATCCCAAATAGTTTGCCTTTGCCAAATCTATCGTACGCTGTTTCTTGTGGTATAGTGGTTCTTCCATATTGACCTAAAAATAGGCAAAATTCATAATACCACCAACTTGGCCACGCAACAAAGCCCTGCGAAGCAAAACTCCGAAGGGTTCAGAAGATAATATGTTTCGATCGCTTTATTCCGCCTGCTATTCCACCGGCTTCAGCACCAAAATAACCGCATCCTTGGGCGCTAATGTATAAACGTATACATCATTGTCTGCATAGATATGGCCTACGGTTTTCCCTGAAAGAAAATCCTCAACACGATATTGACCTTCCATCCATCTAATCTGTTGTTTATCAAATCTGGCTTCAAATGGTTTCTCCTCATCGAAATTAAAAGCAGAAAGCAGTATCTCCTCCCCCGGAAGATAAAAGGACAGTTGCTGATCCATTGTTTCACCTACCGAGAGCTTCAATGGGATAAAGGCCTTGGGGTTCTTAAAGTAGGAAACAATAGCGGGACGATCGAGATACTTTCTGGCCCGTTCCACAACAAGTTTATCCCTGTAGTCTGAACCATCCCCCAAAATGCTGCCCATCGTCATTAAGGAAATCAATCTCGTTTTAACCTCCTCTTCCGTCAGGTCCGGGTGTTTTTGAAACTTCCGCATTACCAGTACATCCATATTGGTATAGGGCCACAACGTACCTTGCACCCATCCCATGTGGGAAGCTGTGATCATGGATGCCGAGGTACTACCGTAATGTGGAAATCCGGGCTGGCTATCCCGCAGATGGGAATGCACATCGGTAGAAACGAAACGCGCGTGTGCGTATTGATGGGGAAACATGGGGGATATTGCCAAGGTGATAAAAACATCCGGTCCCATGATCGAGTCCACCAAATGTTTAAACAGTTTCATCCCATAGTTGTAGGCCTGCATGCCACTACGCACGTTGGGATCATGCCATTTAACCGCTTCCAACGATCCAGCTGTTACAAAATCCACCTTGATGAGCTTAGCACCTATCGCATGTGCTTTTTCGATTTGATTTATCATGGAAACCCGGGTTGCCGGATGGGTAGGATCTAACGGATAAGCGCCCCACTCTCCATCTTTAAAAGGAATAGGCCTATTCCTGTCATCCCGTAGGATAACTTCCCGAAGTGGAACCTGGGTGCCGGATAACACGGCATTATCGATATTATTGCTCCAAGTCCAAAGAGAAAATGGACTGCAATAAAAACCGATTTCTTGTCCTCTCTGGCGTGCGTAATCACCAATCTCTTTTAACACCTTTGTCGTATAGATCCCTTGATCGTAGGAATCAATGCTCAACACGGGGCGACCGAAGCGGTTTAGGTTTTTCATCCCTGCTATAAAATCGATCGTCCCATACACACCTTTCGGCATCATGATCCCTTCATGTCCCAATACACCTTCTACCCCAAAACTATTCCAATAAACCGGCGCGGGACCTTCCCAAGATAAGCTTCCGGCTAAATGGGCTTGCATCTGACCAAAGTTTTTACTGGAGATGCGAAAATCTGCAGCAGCTTCCAGAAAAATCAACGGTGAGCGCAACACCTGCCCAATCATACTACCATGGGGCATCACATCATGCGTTCCATCCAATCCGCCGTAGTTGGGTGGCAATTTGGGGTTATCCGGTCTCGCCACACCACCGAAAACAACAAACGACTCCAAAGATCCTTTGCTGCTACCGGAATGGTAACGGATACCCGTTTTCCAAAAATCATGCTCCAGACTACCCAACACAATGCCTTGGTAGGATTGACTATCATATATAAAAGTGAGTTCATGGCTCACGCCATCCAACGGTCCGCCATTCGCTTCCGGCCAAGGCTGTGCCAGCAATTTTGTCCAATTATCGTTGTCGAAAGGAAGGTCGACCAATATAGGGTGTGCCCAAGGAATTTCCACCTGTCCGTTAGACGCTTCAAGTACAGCAAGCGGACTAATATGACGGGTTTCCAGCACCGTGCCGTCATTCTTACGGGCCTCTACACGAAGCAAAAGACAAGGCTTGTCCTGATATACCGTCAAAGATTGCATCAACACAAAACCTTCTTGGTCTTCATGTGTAAACTGAAAAAGCTTGCCCTCACCCAAACTGTCTTTTATCGGCGTTTCCTGAAAACGGTGACGGTCAAACTGTGATGACACTTTGATGCCATGCTGGACAAGGTCGACATAGGCTACGGTATTCTTCAAGAAAACACCGTTGTTAAATGTATAATCAATGGTCCCATTCTTCAAATCGAACGACAGTTTTCCAGATGCAATATCCACAAACTTTATCTGCGAGGGATGATGACCGAACAATAGCGGACTATAAAATAAAAAGGTAAAATAAAACAGTAGATGTCGAATCATACAAAAGGCAAATATATAACAAGCCCCTTTTGATTAGATCGAAAGCGACTTGTTAGATGTTGTATCAAGATAAAACTTACTCCCCAAGTCGATATACGGACAGCTGGGAGAGGTGAAAGTAATTGACGTCCGGATTCCAGACTTCGATGATACGGAAGCGCAAATAACGGAAAGGTGTCGTAGGTTCAGCGAATTCATACAGTTCTCCCGCTGCAGCTACAGCATTGTCTGCCTCCGAATTTTGTCCTCGGGGCAATCCTGACGGCTTGATATTTGTAAACTCGCCCAATTTTGTCCAGGAATCCCAATTGCCATCTGAAGCAGGATTATTGCTGCCCCACACCTCAAATCGCTTTGGATTAGCCACATCGTATCGTGCATTATACCGTTGCCATAACCGTACACCAGTCAATGAGGCTTCTACACCTATGTCCAGCGAGAAAGAAATCGGCAGTCCTACACCACCTGTATGAAAACCCTGATCGCTGGTCGTATTGCCATTCCAGAGGTTGGGCAGTATCCAACCATATTCATCACGCGCATCGTTTGGTAAATACAAAGGTTGAAACAGCGATTTATCTGCTTGTACAATGTATATGATGGTTGGAAAAGCCTCCCAAGAAAGCGTATACAAGGTATCTGCCGCATTGGGTTCGGGTACATAACCGGACCGGTATTGTATATCTGTCCCAAATTTGTAATCCACTAAGGTAATTTCATTGTCCTTCGGCAATAGGACGATTGTTTTTTCCACCTCATCCTTATTGGTGTACTTTATCTCAGTTCCCGTATTCAGGGTATCCGGAGCATTAAAACGCAACTTTACAGCACCATCGCCATCTATTTCATAAGGCTGTGAGGCATTAAATGCTCTATTTTGCAAGACAGCCTGATAGGTCGGTCCATACACCCGCACATTGTTCAATTCCTGTCCTACCGATGCATTGCCTTCATTGTCGTAGGCGATGATGGTAAAACTATACACGTATTCTTCCAAATCGGGAATGGAAACAACTATGCTATCTGCGGGACTGTGCGTGGTCGCTTCCACACGTTGAGAATTGTTACGGTTATTCCAATAGACCATGTAGTAATCAATATTGGGGTCCGGGCTTGGATTCCAAACCAGCACAGCCCGTAAGTAACCCGCTTGTGATCGGACGTCTCTGGCCAACCCCGGATATATGATTTCCTGATTGTCTACGTATTTCTTGTAATCATCTGCATATTTTTCACAACCTACCCAAATGGTCGATAGGCCAAAAGCAATGATAATATATAACAAATTTTTCATGTTCGTCTAATTAAAAGAGGTTCTTCATTGTTCAGGACTACCATAAAAGGTGATCTCCATCGCATTGACATAGTTGAGACCTCCCCAAGTCTCTGTGCAAACAAAACGGATATACTTCACCGGAGGTGCCGCGCTTGGCATGCTGAAATCAATACCAGTAGCAGCAAATGCATTATCGGCGGCGTTTGCTTGCGTAGGAGGCAAACCCGATGGTGGATTAGGATGGGTAAAGTTCCCCATGTTAACCCAGTCTCCAACCATCGTTCCAGATTCCGATGTCTTCGGCAAATTAGCATCTTCTGGGTTATCAACGTTAGACCCCCAAATGGTTATTTTCTTTGCATTCTGATAACTGTACATATTATCTTGTATTCGAGGATAAAACACAAAGCGACTGATCTTAGCCGTTTGTCCCAATCCAAATGTGCCAACTGTCAACGGAGCAGTTGTGGTGTGCCATCCATTACCGGTCAGGCTGCCGTCAAAGAAATACCGCAACTCCCACCCATAACCAATTGGCGCGTCACTTGGTAACCGATAGACGAAAAACTTACTTTTATCCAACTCTGTCTCATATAAAGGCACGAGTTTTACATAACGTGTTTCCGATACGTTCCCAAAACGATCAGATGTGTACACCCCAAACTCCCGTTCCACGGGTTCAAATCCTCGAATGGAAACATTCACTACTTTACCCGAAACATATTCCGGGTCTTTTTCATCGAATTGTCCCGTTTGCTCGTTATACGCCAACAAGTGTATCGATATGGGAGCTCCTGTGGGGTTGAGCCCATAAAAATTAGCACCACCAAAATCTGGCGAAATCTCCAATCCTTCGTTGACCAAGATATAATTAGGTGTTTTGGGCTGTACTTTGACAACTACTGGATCAGACAGAACATTTGCACGGCTTACGGCATATAGTGATACTTCATATTCTCCTTCGCGTGCAAAACCTTCGACCAAAATAGTATCTTGGTAATAACTGGTTTTCGATTCGCGAACCTTATCGTCGTTGATTGAATACCGCGCCAACACATATAGCAAGTTTTTAGAATCGGGCAGTTTATACGTTATCTTGGCTGCACCATTTAGGTTTTCTACATGTACATTGGTCACCACACCCGGCTTTGTCATATCATTGGAAATGACTTCCACCGGCGACTCGCTCTCCTCGCATGCCGACAGCAGTAGCGTGACGAGCAAAACAACTGGCTTACAGTAGGCCAGCAAACTCTTTTTTTTATGATCTATTTTTTCCATCACGTTGTATATTATACGTTACATCCTATTTTTACCAATACGGATTCTGTGTGAGGTGTTCATTTACGACCACGTCATAATTATTGAGTGGCCATAGGTAGTCCCTAACACTAAACAAAGGAATAATCACGGTAACAGGCCGGTAATAGTCTGCCGGAGTCTCGCCAAGCACATTCCACCCCTGCAATGGCCGTCCCAATACGCCTTGTAATTCTTTCCACCGCCGCAGATCCCAGCCACTCTGTCCCTCAAAGGCCAGTTCGATGCGGCGTTCCTGACGAATAATTTGTCGCATTCCGTCTTTGGTGGTTGCCTTCTGCGGATTTCTGGAATAATTGGACCAAGCTTCGCGTACACCTTCCAAACCAGCCCTGTCCCGCACTCGGTCAATATATTCATATACTTCTTCGGTCGGACTGCTCTCCACTTCGTTCAATGCTTCCGCATACAAAAGATAGAGCCCCGCCAAACGAATAAGTGGTATGCGGAAACTAACCGGTGTAAAGTTCTCGTCCATGACCGACATATAACTCGTTAGTTTTTTTGGCCAATAACCCGTGATATTCGTTGCATTCAGGCTCTTCGGACCGGCGATGCCGGGCAGACCACGTGCCTCTACATGGTAGGCCGTGGCTTCATCTGTTTGTCCATTACCAAACCATATCCCTCCGTCAAATCCTACTGCCGCATAAAAACGACGTTCCCGGTTGAAATGCGCTTTGGCTGTTTCATATCCTTGCTTAATATAATGTTGATTGGCTTCATCACCTACCTGAACGGAGAGCCGATTGGCGTAGTCCCAGGAAATATCTTCGTTAATCGGCACGCCTTTATTGGTATAAAACAACTCTGTTGTATTAAAAGGCACAGCCCAATTGGAAGGATATGAATTAGACATAGCCACTGCTTTGGTTGTTAGTTTCGGGATGGTAAAACCTTGATAGTTAAAACCATGGTTCAATGCCCAGATCAGCTCTGGATTTTCATCCCAGCGTTGCGTGACAATATTCTGTAAAATGATGACTTCTTTCAGTTCGTCTGATACAGTACGGATACCGCTTGCCGGCAACAAATCATATAAACGCAACCCCTGCGCTTCACACTCGTTGATAGCTGCCTTGCAGGCATCGGCAGCCAAACGCCATTTCTGTGGATCAAAAGTCGCTGGAAACAGTTCTCTCCCGTCTTTATCCTTGAAACCTGCATAATCGGGATTACCGTTAAACAACGGACTTGCTGCCCAAACCAACATCTCCGCCTTGACCGCCATGGCCATAAATTTGGTGATTCGCCCATACTCCTGCGCACGATTTTCAATAATGGGTGGCAAATCGGGAAGGGCTTCATCCATCAATTGTACAACGTAGGCAAACGATTCATCCAGAGTGGCACGCTTGCGCTTGGTCAGCTCAATATCGATGTCAATAGCATTGTTTTCTTTGATCAGGATAATCGGACCGTACATCCGAATGAGATAGTAATGATAATATGCCTTCAAAAACTTCGTTTCCGCTATCCATCGACGCTTCTCGGGTTCTTTGAGGTCAATGGGTTTATCGATGTTTTCCAACATGATATTACAACGGCGAATGGCCGTGTACATATTATTCCATTGCGATAATACAGGATTGCTGCTATTTTGCGTACCGCGAATCAGATTGAAACCCGACGAATTAAAAAACTGTGTCTCTAATATCGGATAAACCACTTCTGCTGATGTTGTAAATCCCGGGTTATAGATCACGTCGGACAAACGCTGCATCGTCGAGTAGCACGTAAACAAATAGTTCTCAGCTTCGTTGCGATTGCGGAATGCGTATTCCAAAGTACCCACATTATCGGGTACAATATCGAGATAATCGCACGAGAAGACGGTCGCACTCATCATCGCTACACATATATATCGAAATATTCTTTTCATGGCTTACTGATTTACAAGTTGATATTTAAACCCACATTAAACACTTTTTGTATCGGATAGGCAAACCCATTGCCTCCTTGTTCTGGATCCCATAGTTTGAAGGGACTGAACGTAAAGAGGTTGAGTCCGTTGAAATAAATCCGGCAATTGGTCAATTTTAGCCTATTGGAGAGGTGGGCGGGCAGACTATATCCCACTTCCAGCGATTTGAGGCGCATAAAGCTACCGTCCCGCATCCACCACGTACTTGGTTGTAGGTTGTTGGCGATAGCCGGTACACTGACGCCCATCCTCGGATATTGGGCATACATATCTTGGTTTTCTTCCGACCAATGGCTATCGGCAAAAGCCTGCAGCACCTGTGTGTTGCCATAGATATACGGTTCAGGACTTTGGACAAAGGGACTTACTTTCCAAGGATTGATAAAAAGCGATGTGCGAGTCTGCCCTTGAAAAAACGCCGATATATCAAACCCTTTATAACCTGTCGAAAAACCAAATCCATAGACCACCTCCGGCACGGTAGGATATCCGATGAAAACCATGTCCAAATCATCAATACGTCCGTCTTTGTTCATGTCCCGGTATTTGATATCACCTCCTTGTGGTAAAATACCCTGAATGGTATTGCCTGAGTCATCTTGCACGCTCATTACCTGTCTCGGCGAATTACGGACTTCCTCTTCATCCACGAACAAGCGTTCCGCAATAAATCCATACTGCCGATTAAGAGGTTGGCCAATAAAATGCCTCCATTGCTCGGCATAATTCGGTTCTTCAATATACGTATAGCGATTGGTCGAAAAGGTGAAATTGCCACGCACAGATGCCCACATTCCGTTGCTGAAATTTTTGCTATAATCCATTGCGAGGTCTATTCCCTTCGAGTCCACTTCACCCAGATTCGTGCTGACCGAAGCCTCCAGCCCTTCACTTGAAGGGATAAAACGCTGACGAAGAATGTCGTAACGGTGGTTTTTATAAATCTCTGCAACGATATTGAGCTTATCAAAAAAGGTGGTTTCCACCCCCAAATTGCTCATGCGCGATGTTTCCCAGGTGATGTTTCGGTTTTCATAGCTCTTGATGGCTACTCCTTTACGCTCGTAATAATTGTCGATTCCAAACTGTGCCCAATTGTTTCCACTGGCCAATTCGACATTGGAAAGATAAAAGAATCGCTGGGAGCCGATGGCGTCATTACCAACCAAACCATGGCTACCACGTATTTTCAGCTTGTTAAACCATCCATCGTTATTCCAAAAATCCTCGTTGGACACCACCCAAGATGCACCAATCGTTGGGAAAAAACCAAAACGGTGTTCTTTTGAAAAGCGTTCCGAACCATTGTATCCGAAATTAAACTCCGTAAAATACTTGTTCTTGAATGAATAGGTTAAACGTCCGGCAAATCCCATATTGCGGTAGGGCAACGAATTGTGCAAGTCGCTTGCACTGGAATATACGGTCTGTTGCAATGTACCGATTAGTGTAGAGCTGATGGTATGGTGCTCGCCCAGACTTTTGTTGTAATCAAGGGCTGTTTGCAGATATACGAAGGTACTTGCGCTGGGTTCACTACGGCTATAGCTAAGGTATTCAGTCGCCACGTTATACCCGGTGGGCTGTGGATTCAACCACAATAATGAATATGCACCAGTCTCTGGATCATATGTATTGATATTATAGTAAAACGGGCTGTAGGCCAGTTGAGAGTCAAAATAGGCATAGCGATTGGTGTTAAACATGCTGCGGAACTTTAGTCCTTCTGTAATAAAATCAAAATTCTGGTTCAACTCCAATTGGGCAGACATTCTCGATTGCGAATATCTTTTCTGTCCTCGAAGCATTTGTGCATATGGATTGTTGTAGAGTATCTGATTGCTGGCCGTGCCACCGGCAGTACCATTGTTGCCGAACAGGATATGCTTTGCATTTAATGTAGCTTCATCCGGTTCGTAGTATGCCGGAAACAATACGGGACTGGTGTGGAGGGCTACATTATATAGATCAGAAGCAAACGATCCATCTACGGTAATCGGACCACGATATTCGCTGAAATTTCCCGACAGTCTCACGACCAGTTCTGTCGTTTTCGTAAGGTTGACATTGACATTCGACCGAAGTTGGTAGTTCTTGAAATTGAGGCTGTTGTCATTATTGTTTCGCGGATCGGTTTTTAGCACGCCGAAATCCTGGTTGTAAGTACCCGCGACATAGTAGCGTGCAACACTTCCCCCACCACTGACGCTCAGGTTATTGCGTTGGGTCATGGCCCGTTTTTTAAACAGCATGTCCAACCAATCCACTGCCGGGTATACGTAGGGGTTGCTTTCGGGATCGCCGGCAATTGTCGCTTGGGTATTTCGGATCTTCATCGGTGTGAAAGGAAGCGGCAATTCGGGATCCCGTGTCAGCGATGCTTCATTATAAAGCGACATATATTCGATAGGATCGATCAGCTCCAATGTCTGATTAGACTGTGAACTGGATAGCTCTGTACGGAAATTGATAGAAGCCTTGCCCTCCTTTCCTTCTTTTGTGGTCACGAGAATCACTCCATTCGCACCACGTGCGCCATAAAGAGCTGTAGCGTTGGCATCTTTCAGAATGACAAAACTTTCAATATCGTCCACATTCAATCGTGCCAAATCATTGGTGGAGAGTTCTACATTATCAATGAGGATAAGAGGTTCTTGCCTATAGCCAAAAGTCGTGACACCGCGGATAAAGAACTGCGAATTGTCCTGTCCGGGCTGCCCGGAACGTTGAAAGCCAATAACGCCGGCAATTTGCCCTGCTAAGGCATTAGTCAGGTTGCTCGCAGGTATTTTCAGATCGCCCGGCTTTACCGAGGATACCGATCCGACAACAGCCTCACGCCGTTGGCGCTGGCCAAATGCCGTTACAACGACTTCTTCTATATCTTCTCCACTCTCCACTAAACGCACAACCAGTTCTCGTCCGTCTTGGGAGATGGGCATTTCCTGTGTAGCATAGCCCACGAAAGAAAAGACAATGACATCATTGCGTTCTTCCACTTCCAAAATAAATTTACCGTTCTGATCTGTTTTGGTCTCCCGACCTGCTGTCATCTTCGACCGTACGCTAACGCCTTCTAAATGACGTCCCAAAGAATCCAAAACGGATCCTGTCACGGTAATCTTGCCCTGTTGTCCAAACACCTCGGATGGGGGTATCTGCAGTAAAACAAGCAAACAAAAACACGATACATAGTAATAAATAGGTTTCATAGTTCTTATTGGTTATTGTTCACACTCTATGACTAATTTTCAGTGACCGATGGTATCGTTCTCGAAAAAAAAGATATAAGTCCATACCGTTTGGTTTCGCTGTCATCATCTGGTTTATTAACTGGGTTCTCTTAAAGAAAAAACGAATGAACTTGCGCACTGCTAATTCTTTAATCAAATTTAGCTCATACGAGAGGCTTGCAAATGTATAATTTCATGGTAATGATGGATTATATTATTTACAGTTTAATATATTGTATTTCAAATAGATACTGAATAATAAAACATACACATTGGTTTATCGTTGGATGAATCTATCAGCAGGTAGATTCATCCAACGATAGGAAGGACAAAAGGAAACTGACATCAACGTTGTATGTTAACGTAGTGTATTTTGTGGAGTCAATGTCTGGATAATATGCTTGCAAGCTTCTTGCATAATACCCACATCCACCGAATAGGAAATATAATTCACGCCCAGCTGTATCCAATTCTTCGCATCGGTCAAGTTATCGGTAAACACGCCGGTTTTTATTCCTTTTCCGCGACATGTAGCCATAATATGCGTCATTTTCTCCAAAACCAATGGGTGGTTAATCTGTCCGCTCACCCCAAGGGCTTGGGATAAATCATATGGACCTAAAAAGATAATATCAATTCCATCTACTTGAATGATTTCCTCAAAATTCGCCACGGCCTCCGCACCTTCTAATTGGAGGATAAGAAACTTTTCATTTGCTTCTTTAAAATAATCAAAGCGATCCTTATTGGAATATTCGGCCGCGCGTACAAAACGACATACGCCACGCATGCCATGGGGTGCAAATTTCGCATGCGCCACGGCCTGACGTGCTTCCGCTGCATTGGTGATTTGTGGTACCTGCACACCTTGCGCACCGATATCAAGGGCCTTGCCGATGGCAACCGCATCATTTTCTGCCACCCTTATAATCGGAAAAGTACCCGTAATCTGTGCGGCGCGGACCAAGTGCTGTGCATTCAAAATGCTATTTGGGCCATGTTCTAAATCAATGATAATGAAATCAAATCCGGCATACCCCATGGCCTCGATCATAGACGCGTCAGACGTCTTTGAAAAGGGTCCTAATACCGTTTGTCCATTTGTTATTTTTTCTATAAAACGCATCGTATATCTATATTTACCATTCTGCTATCGAGCCGTCACGATGCCTCCATATCGGATTGTGCCAATCGTGCACGTGTTTACTCATTTGGTCCACGTATTCTTCATTTACCTCAATACCCAGGCCTGCTCCGGCAGGAAGCTGTACCATGCCTTCTTTATAGGCAAATACCTCGCTGTTATGGATATAATCCAGCAGGTCATTCGAGGTATTATAATGTATGCCCAAACTCTGTTCTTGAATGGTTGCATTGTAGGCAACGGCATCAACCTGCAAACAAGCGGCCAAAGCAATGGGACCGAGTGGACAATGCAAGGCTAAGGCCACATCATACGCTTCGGCCATGGCCGCAATTTTCCGACACTCGGTGATACCACCGGCATGCGACACATCCGGTTGGATAATATCTACCGCACGGCTTTCCAGCACTTTTTTAAAATCCCACCGAGAGAACAACCGCTCACCCAAGGCAATGGGAATGGATGTTTGCCGGGCCAATTCGACAATGCCTTCCATGTTTTCAGAGAGAAGTGGTTCTTCGATAAAAATCGGATTGTATTCTTCCAGTTTTTTCATCAATATCTTGGCCATAGGTTTGTGAACACGGCCATGGAAATCTATCCCTATTTGAATGCTGTTGCCGAAATGCTCCCGAATCGTTGCCATCCGTTCCAACAGCGCGTCCACCTCCCGATAGCTATCAATGTATTTTAGACGTTCTGTTCCATTTATCTTGACCGTTCGGAAGCCACGATCGACCACTCGCTGTATCTCTTCAACCACCACCTTCGGCTCATCTCCACCTACCCAAGAATAGACATCGATAGCTTCACGGCATTTTCCACCTAACAATTCGTGCACCGGAACACCGAAAAATTTCCCTTTGATATCCCAAAGCGCCTGATCGATGCCTGAAATGGCACTCATCAAAATAGGGCCACCACGATAGAAGCCACCACGGTACATGCTGTTCCAATGGTCTTCAATAAAACGGGCATCTTTGTGCAGAAGTGTGTCCATCAATTCCCGCACAGCAACCATTACCGTTTCGGCTCGCCCCTCAATGACGGGTTCACCCCAGCCGACAATCCCCTCATCGGTCTCGATTTTCAAAAAGACCCATCTCGGAGGCACCTTATAAAGTTTATATCCTGTTATTTTCATACCCCAAATCTGGTTTGTGACATTTTTATAACCATAGTAGGAACATTTCTTAAACTATACCTTAAAACTTATCGGAATGATAAAGCCGGGACGTCAGTCCTCCATCGATCAAAAAATCGCTTCCTGTGATGTTTCGACTCTTTTCACTTGCTAAAAAAGCCACCATATGCGCAATATCTTCGGGTGTGGAAATACTACCCAAAGCATGCAGATCAAAGATTTCTTTCTCTAATCGCTCAGGATGTTCTTTTTCGGCTAACCAATGCTGGTAATGGTTGGTGTCCGTAAAACCCGGACATACGGTATTGACACGGATGCCGTAGGATCCCAAACTGATAGCCATGCTTCTGGTCATGGCATTCACTCCTCCCTTAGCCGCCGCATACATTTCTGTATGAGGCAATGTCCGATAGGCGTGGTTGGAAGAAATATTGATGATACTTCCTTTGACATGATGTGCAATCATATTCGTGGCTACATATTTGCTACACAAAAAAACGCCCTTTAGATCCGTATCAATAACCTTATTCCAGTCTTCCAAGGTTGCTTCCAATAAGGGTTTGAAAATGGTAATTCCGGCATTGTTGACCAATACGTCAATACCTCCTAACTGTTGCTCAACGATTGATACCATGGCCTTAACGCTATCCTCCCGACTAACATCGGTTTGGATATATTTCGCCCAATGACCGGCATCGGATAAACTGTTTTCCACATCCCGTCCTTCATGGTCTTCTTTGGTAGCCAAGATAACCCTTGCACCTGCTTGTGCAAACATTTCGGCAATGCCTTTGCCGATGCCTTTGCCCGCGCCGGTAACAACCACGACTTTATTTTTCAATTCACTCATTTCGGATATTCGTTGTTATTTACACTTTATTGTTTTTTGTTTCAGGCACCATGGCCATTAGGAATACGAAAAACACGGCACACAGACCGGCAAAGGTTAAGAAGGTTTGGAACGTACTCAACCTGTCGATCATGATGGGAAAGAGATAAGTAATACCGAAGCATGCCACCCACAAGAAGGCTGATGCAATAGCCATCCCCTGTTCACGTATACTGATGGGGAAAATTTCAGAGATAATTACCCAGGTAACCGGTGCCAAGGTGGCCGCATACGTCCCGATAAACAGCAGCACGAAGACGCTCGCCAAATGTTGTGGAATATAATCTCCTTGAAACGACAGTCCAATCAGCACCAATAAAAAGGACATTGTTGCCGCGCCAACAATCATTAATTTACGTCGTCCCACCTGATCCACCAATCGGATAGCCAACAAGGTAAATAGTAGGTTGACCGAGCCGATCAATATCTGAATCAATAATTGGCTGTTCACATTCATCCCTACTTTTTCAAAGATGATGGGGGCATAAAACAAAACGGCGTTCGCTCCCGAAATCTGCTGAAATACGGCAATGACAATAGCAATAACCAGCAACAGCATGTAGGATTTATGGGTAAACAGCAGTGAAATTGATGTTTTGGTTTTCTTTGCTTCTTCTTCGATGCGCAGTTTCATATCACGAAACTCCTCATCAACTTCTGACGCAGGCAACATTCGCTTCAATTCCTTAAGTGATTTTTGCTCTCCACGCTTATACAACAGCCATTTGGGGCTTTCAGGCAGGAAAAAAGCACCCAAAATAAACAATCCTGCAGGTAAACAGCCACTGATAAACATCAGTCGCCAATTGTGTTCCAAATGCGACAAAATATAATTGGAAGTATAAGCCAGTAAGATACCGATCACAATGGCCAATTGATTCATGGCCACCATTTTACCTCTTATGCTAATAGGACTGATCTCTGCGATATATAAAGGAGACAAGATAGAAGCTCCTCCCACGCTAAAACCTGCGATAATCCGCCATACGATCAGTTCGTTCGGCGTATTGGCTATCCCCATCATGATCGATGAGAGGATAAACACGATTGAAACCAAAATCAAAGAGGTTTTTCTTCCAAGGTATTCGGTGATCTTGCCGAAAGCAATGGAACCGACAATACAACCTACATATAAACAACTTGCCATCCAACCCAATTCGCCGGGCGACAAATCAAAAAAGGGTGTAATAAACGGAATGGTCCCCGAAAAAATGGCTATATCAAAACCGAAAAGCAATCCCCCCAAGGATGCAATCAGACTATAGGCAAAAACATTTTTATACTTAGCATTTATCATAACATGGTTTTTGATAACGCTAAGTTAGCCTAATCAGAAATCCCTCAGATGTAAAATAACAGTATATTAATGGATTTTATTCTTATCTGTTGTCGTCCTGCACCAGGTTGTTCCGATAATGCATTGGCGAAACGCCCATATGCTCTTTAAAAAGCCTTGAAAAATAATACTGGTCCTCAAATCCCAGCTCATATGAGATAAGCGAAATCCTTTTGTCCGAAAACTGCAGCAGATAACAGGCTCTCTGTACCTTGAGGTGATTAAGATATTCTATCGGCGAGTACCCTGTCCGACTTTTAAAAAGCTTGCTAAAATGCGAAACTGATAGATGTACGCTCGATGCAATCTCAGGAAGTCCTACACGTGTTCCGATATTGGCCTTCAAAAAATCAATGGCTTGTTCAATCACGTCGGCCTCTCCGTCATTCTTTTCTTTAAAAATTTCGGGATAAAGGTACGCACTAAAGAAATGAGGTAGGTTCAAAGCAATGTATTCCAGTATCTCACGGCTATAACCTTTGGAGAGCAGGCGACAAAAACGGTCAAAAACATGATGGATTTCTCCATCAAAAGAAAGCACATTACGCCCGTCGACTACCCGCTTAAAAATGTCGTCCACCAATGTAGTCGGCTGTGTCGCTACAAAGTGCATCCAATAGATAGTCCACGGATTTTGGTTATCCGCCTGATAGCTGTGTGGCGTATGCGCCGGAATAAGCAAATAACGGTTCGCTTCCAAATAGAACACCTCCCGTTCCACCGTCACGATTCCCTTACCGTTGATACAATGCAAAAGAATATGCTCACCACAGCCATTTTGCCGTTGACAATAATGGTTCTTGGCCTTCGGATAATAACCAATATCAGTAATGTAAAGGGAATTTGACCGCTCATTCCGCAAATTCTCCTTCAGAACTACGGGAGGTATAACAATACGAATCTCACCCTCAAATCCTTCAAGTTTTGCTTTCGTTTCCATGTATTTATAATTGAAGCGATAAGAATATAATCCATTTAAATGAATAATAATTCTATCCAATGACTACTCATCTATGACTACATTTGTCATGTTAACAGGAAACATAATCATTTATAATCCATTCAAAGGAAATATTTTTTTTGGAAAATGAAAAGTTTTGTCATAAAAAACAAACATAACATGTGTGTCACCATCTTGGACTGGGGTTGCCGTATTGTTGCCCTCCAAGTCCCAGACAAGACAGGAAAATTGATCGATACCGTATTAAGCTATTCCACCATAGAAGACTATAAGGACGATGAGCATTACGTAGGTAGCACCATTGGGAGGTATGCCAATCGGATCTGTCAAGGAAAATTCAAAATCGCGCAAAACCAAATACAATTGACCACCAATGAAAACGGTGCTGGCAACCATCTGCATGGTGGCATCAATGGTTTTGACAAAAGATATTGGACTGTAGTCAATGCTGATGACTCCGTACTCGAAATGAGCATCATTAGTCCTGACGGCGATGAAGGTTATCCAGGAACATTAACTGTCTATACACGTTACGAAGTATGCGATGACAATACCCTGACCATACACTATAGGGCAACAGCCAACAAAACAACCATTGCCAACATTACCAACCACAGCTACTTCAACCTATCGAATAGGAAACATTCTATCGATCAGCATCAAATAAAAGTAGAGGCACAGTTTTACACACCGTTGGATACCCGAAATATCCCTGTTCCACCCTTTAAGAAAGTGGTAGATAGTACTGTTTTTGATCTCCGGGAATTTCAACAGGTTAGCCAAATCAAGAAAAAGATTGGCAATATAAATTACCATATCGAAGGAAATGGCTCGAAACAACTGCAGACCGTGGCCACTATCAAAGACAAGGAAACAGGGCGCAAGTTGGTTATATCGTCGGATTACCCCAGTTTACAGGTATATTTTGGCAATTATCTGTCGGGCAAGTTCCTGCCGTTTCAAGGGCTATGTTGCGAGCCACATTACGCACCAAATTCGCCTAACATTGAAGGATTTCCTTCTGTTATCTTAGAGCCGGATCAGGAATATCGGCATACCATCAAATACCATTTCGAAGATTTTTAAACATGCAAAAGCACTTTCATCCTCAAATGGGATTTATGACGAGATCATGCCTGCTTTTTAAGATTACCCACGTTTACTTTTCTAAAACCAAATGATAAAAACATAGATATGAAGAAAACCATCGCCATTCTCTTACTGCTCCTTGTTTCCTTGGGAAAATCGTTTGCACAGCAGACACAACTTATATTAAAAACAGTAAATGAGATCCTGTTGGAGACCGAAAAAATAGCATTAGTCTTCAGCATTGCCGAAAACAAAGACATCAATATGCTTTATTTAGGGGAAAAATTGGCAAACAACACCGAATATCAGCTTTTAGATGGCCAATATAAGCAAGCTGATGATTATACGAGCATGTACCAATCTGCTTACACAGCATCGGGAACGCGTAATCTGCTGGAGCCTGCAATAAGCGTGGAACATGGCGATGGCAATCAATCGCTGGATTTAAAATATGTGCGCCATGAAACAAAAAAAATAAATGACAATCAGACAGAAGTCATTATATCCTTAAGAGATGAGGTGTATCCCTTCTTTGTAGAGCTGCATTATGTAACCAATTACAAAGAGAATGTCATCGAACAATGGAGCGTTTTACGCCATCAAGAGAAGAAGCCTGTCAAACTTCATAAGTATGCTTCTGCCAATCTGAGTTTAAAGGGTGCAGATTTTTACTTGAGAAGCTATCACGGTGATTGGATTGCTGAAATGCAACCCGAGGACGAACGGCTTACCCATGGTATCAAAACATTGGACAGCAAACTCGGTACCCGCACCAACCTATTCCGAACTTCCTATTTTGCTTTAGGCATCGATAATCCGGTTACAGAACATGACGGCACCGTCTTGATGGGGGGACTGGATTGGAGCGGCAATTTTCGGGTCGATTTTGAAAAAGATCCACAGGATAACCTGCGTATTATTGCCGGCATCAACAATTATGCTTCACATTATTCCCTCGCCCCCAACACCGATTTCACAACACCCCGATTCTCCTTTACGCTATCCGACCAAGGGCTTGGAGAAGGCAGTCGCAATCTGCACGATTGGGCTCGAACCAACCGATTGATTGATGGATATGGCGATCGATACACCTTGCTAAACAATTGGGAAAGCACATATTTTAATTTTGACGAACAAAAAATATTTCACCTTTTGGAAAATACCAAAAAGCTCGGTGTCGACCTGTTCTTGCTAGACGATGGATGGTTTGGCAACAAATATCCACGAGATGCAGACACCTCGGCATTAGGCGATTGGATGGAAAACAAGAAAAAACTACCGAATGGGATTATCTCCATCGTCAAGGAGGCCAAAAAAACAGGCGTGGGTTTTGGCATTTGGGTTGAACCGGAAATGATCAGCCCTAAAAGTGAGCTCTACGAGAAAAAACCACAATGGGTTGTCAAGCAACCCAACCGAGAAGAGTATTATTTTAGAAATCAACTGGTGTTGGATTTATCCAATCCCGAAGTACAGGATTTCGTTTATGGAATATTAGACGATTTGTTCCAAAAAAATCCAGGATTGGCTTATATCAAATGGGACTGCAATGCCGTTATCTACAACGCACATTCAAATTTCGTCAAAGACCAAAACAATTTCTATGTAGATTATACTTTGGGATTATACAAGGTATTGGAGCGCTTCCGTGCGAAGTATCCCAAGGTGCCGATGATGCTCTGCTCGGGAGGCGGTGGGCGAATGGATTACGGTGCTATGCAATATTTCACAGAGTACTGGCCGAGTGACAATACGGATCCGCTGGACCGCATTTATATGCAATACGAAAATTCACTGTTTTTTCCCGCTATTGCCAGTGCAAACCACGTCACTACTTTTGGAAAACAAGACTTAAAATTCAAAATCGATGTGGCCATGATGGGAAAAATGGGGTTTGACTTAAATCTGGAAGAACTAAACGAGAAGGAATTGCACTTTGCGCAGGAAGCCGTCAGGAATTATAACACCTATAAGCATGTAGTATGGCATGGTGACGTATATCGCTTAGCCAATCCACGACTTACCAACCATGCAAGTATCGCTTATGTCAGCAAGGATAAATCCGAAGCCGTGATGTTCAATTTTCTAACTACGTATAGTCAAGTTTCTAAAACAGCGAGTCCCATCAGGTGGTTCGGATTGGACAGCAACAAAAAATACCACATCCAAGAGATCAACTTAGACGGCAGAAATAGCAACATAAGCAACGATTTAGTCTTAACAGGTGATTTCTTGATGAAAGTTGGGTTAAACCCCGTTCTGAACAATTACAGAAAAAGTGTAGTATTGACGCTGAGCGAAGTTAAATAAAAACAATTGCCATGTACAACATCAATAGTATTCATCACGGTTCGCTCCACCTTGGCGAGAGCCCCATATGGGATGACCGTCTTGGCCAACTCTTTTACGTCGATATTCTGGGAAAAGCATTGTACAGCTGGGAATACGATAACGGAAACATCAAAAGCTTCCATTTCCCCGAGTATATCAGCTGTATTGCCCTAACACACGATAAAGATATCCTTTGGATAGCGTTGGAAAGTGGCATCTATGCTTTCCATTTAGATACGCAGGAAAAAACATTCATTTGCCAGCCCGAAACAAAATCTGATTATAGGTACAATGATGGTGCGGTCGATGGGAATGGACGTTGGCTCATCGGCAGCATGAACAATATAAACAACGGGCCCAAGGCTACCCATCTTCCCGATGCCAGCCTATACCAAATAACGGGAGCAAATAGCCGCACGCTCCTCGAAGGCGTTACTGTTTCAAACGGGATAGCTTTTCAAGCACCCTATCTATACTATATAGATTCAAAATGCAACAATGTCCGAAAATTCCTGTACGAAAACAATACGTTACAATTCGTCGAGGAAGTATTCTCTATTTCCGATGGCACCACATTGGACGGCATGACCATCTCCAAAAGCAATAAGCTTTATATCGCCAATTGGGGAGGACAACAAATTCTTATCTTTGATTTATCGAGTGGTAAGATAACAGGTGCTATTTCCGTTCCGGCCGTCAATCCCACGTCCTGTACGTTTGGGGGACCTCTCTTAAACGAACTTTTTATTACCACGTCGCGTATTAGCGACGATAATAATTCGTTGTCTGGCGTATATGTCGTTCCATTGGAAGATGAAGGATATATAGAAAACAAAATATTGAACAAAACAACAACCGCAACATGAGATTGATTTTTTTATACAGTATCATCTTTATTTTGACGACTTTTACTTCGTCCCCGGCATGGAGCAAAACGGAAGATCCGAATTTACGGCTTTGGTACACCCAACCGGCATCGCAATGGGAGGAATACCTTCCTTTAGGAAACGGCAAGATCGGCATGATGCCCAATGGCGGTATTGAAAAGGAGAACATTACGCTGAACGATATTACCCTCTGGTCGGGCTCACCACAGGATGCCAATAACTACGAGGCCAGTGCCTATCTTCCCGAAATAAGGCAATTGCTTTTACAGGGGAAAAACGAGGTTGCACAACAATTGATCAACCAACATTTTATCTGTAAAGGTCCAGGGTCGGGTGGTGCACAATGGGGATGTTTTCAGACGATGGGATCCTTAAACATCGACTACCAATTAGAAACAAATGAAAAACCGGTCAATTACCGTAGGGAACTCGATATTCAGTCTGCCAAGGCCACAACTACTTTCCAAGTCGGAAAGACCACTTATACGCGCGAATATTTTACAAGTTTTCATCATGATGCCGGTTTCATACGCATTAGAGCGAATGCCTCGGGTAAAATATCACTAACCGCTTCCCTTCACCGAGAAGAAAGGGCACAGTATAGTGTTGAAGACAATCAGCTGATGATGTCAGGACAACTGGATAATGGTACAGACGGAAAGGGTATGAAGTTTATCACTCGATTGGCTGTAAAAAATAAAGGTGGGAAAATCACTTTTGAAAAAGATAAAATCATCATTACCGGAGCAAACGAGGTTATATTATACCTAACAACAGGAACAGATTATAAAAACAATAATTTTTTAAAAAGCAGCTTGCAGGAATTAAATCAAGCACAAGCAAGTACGTGGGACGTAGAATATCGCAAGCATACACAAAATTACCGCTCTTACTTCGATAGACTGTCGTTAAATATTGGTACGTTTCATCAAGAACAGGTGCCTACCAACCAACGTTTGGTCAACTACCAAACCTCTCCAGAACAAGATCCTTCCCTGAGTGCCTTGTTCTTTCAATACGGCCGCTACCTTAGCATCAGCAGTACCCGCATAGGCCTGTTGCCCCCAAACCTGCAAGGACTTTGGGCCAATCAGATCCGTACACCATGGAATGGCGATTATCACCTCGATGTGAATGTACAAATGAATCATTGGCACTTAGGGCCGGCAAATCTCAGCGATCTGGAACTTCCTTTGGCAGATTTGGTGAGCGGGTTAGTCGAAAATGGAAAAAAGACAGCCAAAGCCTATTACAACGCACCGGGCTGGGTGGCACATGTCATCACCAACATTTGGGGCTTCACCGAACCGGGCGAAGCCGCTTCCTGGGGAATAGCCAATGTTGGATCGGGATGGCTATGCAACAATCTTTGGACACACTATGCCTATACGCAAGACAAAGATTATTTACGCCACATTTACCCTATCCTAAAAGGAGCTGCACAGTTTTACAACGCTTCACTTCTTTTACATCCCACCAAAAACTGGCTGGTTACCAGTCCTTCTGTTTCGCCCGAGAATGCTTTTCTATTACCCAATGGCCGACACGCCAATGTCTGCATGGGGCCTACTATCGACAATCAGATTACCAACGAACTTTTCAACAACGTGATCGAAGCGAACGAGATCTTAAAGTTGAACGATCCGTTTTGTGACACGTTGAAAACACGGTTATCCCTGCTGCCCCCTGTCGCACAAATAGCATCTGACGGCAGAATCATGGAATGGCTGGAAGAGTATGGAGAAGTAGATCCGCAACATCGCCATATTTCCCACCTATACGGTCTCTATCCTGCCGATCAGATATCGGTAGCTGCTACACCCGACTTGGCAGAAGCTGCAAAAAAAACATTAGAAGTCCGAGGTGATGATGGTCCCAGCTGGGCTATCGCTTATAAAATGATTTTTTGGGCAAAGCTAAAAGACAGTGAAAGAGCATATAAACTGTTCAAGCAACTCATGACTCCCAGAACCGATACGCATATCAATTATGGTGCTGGAGGCGGTTCATATCCCAACTTGTTGACCGCAGGCCCGCCTTTCCAGATTGACGGCAATTTTGGTGGGTCGGCCGCACTTGCCGAAATGCTTGTGCAAAACAACAGTGAATACATCGAACTATTACCTGCACTACCGCAGGACTGGAGTGCACAGGGCGAGGTTCGCGGTATCCGGGCAAGAGGCGATATCACCATCGACATGAAATGGAAAGCAGGCAAAATCACGTCTCTGTCGCTTTATTCCACCTCTGCAAAACAAGTGAACGTATTTTTTAATGGACAGCAACACATTGTAAAGGCCAAGGCCAGAAAGAAATCGTAAGCGTACTGAAGATCTCCTTGTTCCCCCACTCGTTCAGGGAAGCACTCCTCTTTGGCCGGTTCGTGTCCATGAGACAATAAAACTTTACCATGTTTTTGTAGGAGCTGTCTCCTATGTTTATTCCAAGCAAATGCAGGAGACACCCTCTCTCGTGCCAGGCGAAAAACCCGACATCACGACCAATCCTTTCCTCCTGCCCCGATTCGTATTCCCATGAGGGGAAATAGCCCAATTGCTTCGTGAAGGGACAAAATAGGGCGTTGAAAGTGTTTCCGGTATTCTAGGCCTTAGGCAAAATATTAACGATGCGTTTCTCCTGCCACTGTTCTCCTAAATCTTTCCTAATTTGACATTTATATTTATCCTGTGAAAATGAAATAAGTAAGCGCAGGAACACATAAATTAAATATTATATTTGCGAACAATTGAAAAGTAACGAGCATGAACATTAGGCTAACTCTGTTAACAGGTATCTTGAGTTTTATATACATAGCAAACATCGCAAATGCCCAAGAAAGGGATGATAGAGCTACCATACTAAATTTCAAAGGTATCCAATTTACCAGTAAAGATTCGCTGTTCTATACCAATTTCAGGTTTAGAATGCAGAACAGACTGAAATTCAACAATATATTGGACGGTGAAAGCAACAATTCCTTCGAAGCGCGGATACGTCGCTTGCGCATGCGCATGGACGGTTATATATATACCCCCAAGATATCCTATTCCGTGCAATTGGCATTTACACGTGGTGATCAGGATTATGACGAATCCGGCGTTCCCAATATTGTTCGTGATGCCGTTGTCTTCTATAATTTTACAGATGATTTTTACCTTTCATTCGGACAAAATAAACTCCCTGGAAATCGCCAACGCGTCACTTCTTCAGGCTCCCAGCAATTTGCAGAACGTTCATTGGTCAACGCCAATTTCAATATCGACCGCGATTTTGGGTTGACATTCAACCTGAGCAAAAAACTGGGAAAGATGCCTATCCATGCCAAAGCCGCCATTTCCACGGGAGAAGGCCGGGCTGTGAACAGTACAGACGATGGTTTTGCCTACACAGGCCGTGTAGAATTTCTGCCCTTCGGCGATTTCACCAATGATGGAGATTATTCCGAGGGTGATTTGGAACGGGAAGAAAAACCCAAACTCTCCGTTGGACTTGGTTACAGTTACAACGACCGCACCACACGTGAAGGTGGGCAAACCGGCCGATTTGTGACCGATCCGTTCACCCTCAAAACTTCGTTTGCCGATGCAATATTCAAATACCAAGGATTTGCCTATCAAGCGGAATACATGCGAAGGGATGTAGACAATCCGCTAAACACCGTAGACGATCAGTTTAACCAAACAGACGGTTCTACACCTGAGGAAACCTATGCTTTCAAGGGCTGGGGGGTTAATCAACAGGCTTCCTATCTGCTAAATAAAGGTTATGAGGTAGCGGGGCGATACACCTACATCAACCCACACCAACAGATCAGGGGATTTGAAAATCAGCTCGATATCATCGAGCTAGGATTAACAAAATACTTGAAGGCACACCGTTTGAAGTTTCAAATTAACGGGAACTACATGGTGAAAGACGGGGATTTCGGAAATGACCTAAGTGGCAATTCCTGGGGGGGTACCATCCAAGTGGAATTGGGGATTTAATCTTCCCCTATTCCTGAATCAGTGCACGGTCTAAATGTACATATCCTCCATCCACGTGAATCAATTGCCCGGTGGTGTGGCTGGATTTATCGGACAGCAAAAATACCGTGGTATTGGCAATTTCTTCCGCCGTGGTCATGCGGTGCTCCAATGGGATACGGTCAGTAATCTTTTTTAACGTTTCTTGGGGGTTATCCAAGGTCTGAATCCAAGAGTCATACTGAGGCGTGGCGCATTCTGCTACCACAACCGCATTTACGCGGATGCCAAAAGGCAAGAGTTCAACAGCCCACTCACGTGTTAATGCATTTCGGCCACCATTCGAAGCGGCATACGCCGACGTGTTTCCTTGCCCTGTTTCCGCCGATTTCGAGCTGATATTGACAATGCTTCCTTTTGCTTCTTTCAGTGCCTCTAATGAATAATGTGCCATGAGATAATAATGCACTAGATTTTTATGCAACGAAAGCACAAAATCCTCATAATTGCCCGAGGCCAATCCCACGCCGTCGTTATGCCCGGCATTGTTCACCAATCCATCAATACGGCCAAACATCTTCAATATGAGTTGAACGGCTTGTTTGCAATCTTCGGGATTGGATAGCTCGGCTTCCACGGTGCCTGCTTTTCCGCCTAACGCCTCTACTTCCGCCTTGACTATATCATTATCGGCTTGCTTTCGGCCCACTATAACGGGCACAGCACCCTCTTTAGCCAATGCCAATACCACTGCCTTTCCAATACCTTTGGCACCACCGGTTACAATGACCACTTTATTTTTTAAGTTTAAATCCATTTTTTTAGTAATTGATATCCCCCTAAATCCCCCGAAGGAGAGACTTTTCTTCTTCTCCCCAACCCTCCCCGAAGGAGAGGGAGTGGCTTATTCTTTTGTCTTTGCTCTTTATTCTTTATTCTTTTCTCCTTGTTTCTTCCACGCAATACGCATATCGCAATACGCATATCTAAATATTATAAAACCTAACGGCATTACCGCCCCACAAGGCTTCTTGCTCCTCGCGCGAAAAATCCGATACTTGATGTTCCACGATGCGGATACTCTCCTCATAACTGGCCGCTAACAAACATACCGGCCAATCTGAACCAAACATCATTCTATCTTTACCAAAACAAGCAACAGCATGCGATACATAGCGCGCGAAATCAGCCAACTTCCAGTTTTTCCAATCGGCTTCTGTTGCCAGCCCTGATAGCTTACACCATACATTCGGGAAAGAAGCTAATTTCTCCATAAAGCTTGCCCATTCCTCAAAAGCGCCTGTCTTAATATCGGGTTTGGCCATGTGATCGAGCACAAATTTTTGATGTGGATTCGCTTCCACACAGGCCAATGTGCTGGCGTAATGCCGGGGCCGAATCAACAAATCATACGTGTAATCATATTTTGTCAATTGTTTGATGCCGTTCAAAAAAGCGGGTCGCACCAAAAAATCAGGATCAGGCTCCGCTTCAACAATATGGCGAAATCCCTTGATCGCCGGATATTGGTTAAAGTGTTCCAGGTACTTTTCGATTTCATCGGATTGCAGATCTACCCACCCTACAATCCCCTTTATCATGGCATACATGGTCGAGAGATCCAACAGAAACTGCGTTTCTTGATGGGACTGATCGGCCTGCACCGCCACAACGCCGTCTATATCATTCGCTTTCAAAAGAGGTGCTAAGTCTGTTGGCATAAAATGGCGACGAATAGCAAGCATGTCCTCATCGATCCACGCATCCCGAACGGGATCATATAGCCAAAAATGTTGATGGGCGTCTATTCGCATAATGAGTATTGAGATTCCCCTCCCCAACCCTCCCCGAAGGAGAGGGAGCGGCTTATTCTTTATTCTTTTCTCTTTCTTCTTTGTTCTTTGTTCTTTGTTCTTTGTTCTTTGTTCTTTGTTCTTTGTTCTTTGTTCTTTGTTCTTTGTTCTTTGTTCTTTGTTCTTTGTTCTTTGTTCTTTGTTCCTTATTCTTTATTCTCCCATGCCACGACTTCTTGCCGGGATTCACCTAGGTAATCTGCACCGAGCTCTACAACGTCGCCGGGTTGGAGATAGATCGGTGGATTGAAGCCCAAGCCCACCCCGGCTGGTGTTCCAGTAGATATCACGTCTCCCGGCAATAGCGTCATAAACTGCGACACATAGGAAACCACAAACGGCACACTGAAAATCAAGTTGCTGGTATTACCATCTTGATAGGTCTCGCCGTTCACTTTCAACCACAGGCGCACATTATTGATGTCCGGAATTTCATCCACAGTCGTCATCACTGGTCCCATAGGTGCAAAGGTATCGCATCCCTTTCCTTTATCCCAGGTGCCACCACGCTCGATCTGGAACTCCCGTTCCGACACATCGTTGTGTAGCACATAGCCAGCAACATAATCGAACGCTTCGTGTTCCTTCACATAAGTAGCTTTTTTGCCAATGACAATACCAAATTCTACTTCCCAATCTGTTTTCTTGGAATTTTTAGGGATGACAATTCGATCATTGGGACCTACCAGTGAGGTCGTGGATTTCATAAAAACAATGGGCTCTGCTGGAATCGCAGCACCAGTTTCCGCGGCATGGTCTTTATAGTTGAGACCAATGCATACAATTTTGGATGGGCGCGCAAATGGAACGCCCAATCGCGTCCCTTCTGGTACCGGAATAAGCTTGCCTTGGTTTGCCTTCACAAATTCTTCCAAGCGTGCTAAGCCATTTTCCGCAAAAAACTGCTCGTTATAATCGCCACCAAAAGCCGAAGCATCGTAGTTTACACCATCGACCTGCACGCCAATCTTTTCTTTTCCTTGTTCGCCAAAACGTATTAATTTCATTTTTTATCCCCCAAACCCCCAAAGGGGGCTTTATTTGTTTAACGTTCTTTTTGTTTAAAGTTTAAGGTTTAAAGCTATAGCTGTCTTTGTTCTTTATTCTTTATTCTTGGTTCTTTATTCTTTGTTCTTTGTTCTTAATTATTCAATTTAATAAATCCACCGTCAATCGGATAGTCATTCCCCGTAATAAAACCTGCATCGTCCGAACACAAGAACAACGCTAATTTAGCGATTTCCTCGGGTTTTGCCATGCGGCCAATCGGCTGTGATTTAGATAGTTTTTCAAACATTTCTGCCTCTTGACCGGGATAGTTTTTTGCAATAAATCCATCCACAAAAGGTGTATGCACACGTGCCGGTGAAATACTGTTGGATCGGATATTGTCGGCCATATAATCACGAGCAATGGACATACTCATCGCATAAACAGCACCTTTGCTCATGGAATAGGCAAAACGATCGGAGATACCCACTACGGCCGCTATGGAGGCTAAGTTTAAAATCGCCCCACCCCCATTCGCTTTCATGACCGGCACAACGGCATACAAAGCATTGTATGCACCCTTCACATTGACCTGAAATACGCGGTCAAAATCTGCCTCTGTACATTTTTCTAAATGACCGACATGTGCGATGCCAGCATTATTGACCAAAATATCCACTTTGCCTATGTTTTGCACGATGGCCAACACATCCGATTGATTGGCGACATTACAGGCGTGCACCTTCGATCGGCCACCCTTTGCCTCAATGGCATCTGCCACAGGTTGCGCGCCCTCGGCGTTCAAATCCAAAATATGGACAAACGCTCCTTCGGCGGCGAACAATTCAGAGATGGCACGTCCTATGCCACTCCCCCCCCCGGTGACAATCGCTATTTTATTTGCTAACTTTGACATCTTATTTTAGCCCTAATTTTAACACTAAATCATTTTCATCACCTATATTTTCCGGAATCTCTACGACAAGCGTATCTCCTTCTATTTGGCGATAGGTTATTTTTGACTGTCCGTTAAAAGTGGTTATGTTGGCTATCTTAAACGTTATATTCGGAATCTCCAATCGCCTCTTTGCCCCGTTCAGCACATGCAGATACACGGTGTTTCCTTTTTTGGTGAAGGCATAATCATCAGTCGGTTCCACAAATCCACCTTCCGTTCCGTAGATGGATTCTCCGTAAATTTTCAACCACTCTCCCAATTGGCGCAAGCGCTCTTGCTGATAATCCTGAATCTCGCCATTCGGCATCGGGCCTACATTCAACAACAAGTTAGAACCATGTCCGGCTGCCTTCACTAAATACAACAACACTTCTTTGAAAGATTTCTGCTTGCGGTCTTTAATATCAAATCCCCATGAGCCGGCAATCGTGCCACAGACCTCCTTAGGCAACTGGCCTACATCTTCGGCAGATGTACCAAAACCTGTTGTATTTTGTCCGGGAAGATCACGTTCAAACATTTGAAAATCTTCTCCCGGAATGGGTGCTATATGGTGGTTGTTTCCGACCAAGCAATGTGGTTGCAAACGATGGATAAGTCCGTAAATCTCGTCGTAATGCCAATTTTCATCTTTCTTGTCCCAATGTCCATCAAACCATATACCGTCTATACGGCCGTAATTGGTCAACAACTCTGTCAACTGTGCTTTCATAAACTGTATATAGCTGTTCCAGTCGCCCTTGCTTTCATCACGACCGGCTATGCCTTTACCTGTTCTGCCAAAAGGTAAATAGTCATCCCGCTTCCAATCCAGCAAGGAATAATAGAACATCACCTTGAGTCCTTCAGCACGACAGGCTTCCACCAGTTCTTTTACAATATCCCGCTTAAACGGTGTTGCCTTGACAATGTTATAATCTGAAACCTTGGAATCCCACATGGAAAAACCATCGTGGTGCCTCGAAGTAAAGGTAACGTATTTCGCTCCCGAAGCTTTAAACAATCGAGCCCATTCCTTTGCGTTAAAATCAATGGGATTAAAAAATTTGGGCAACAAGCCATATTCGGATAAGCTCATATTTTGGTTGTTCATTACCCATTCTCCATCTCCCATCACGCTATAAACGCCCCAATGAATAAACACACCAAAACGAGCCTGTTCAAACCAGGCCCTGTTTTCCAAATTCTCTGCACTGGGCTGATAACCCTGCGCTAAACCGCTTGCCTGCAAAAGGCATACAAAAGCAATTAATGATAGTATTTTTTTCATATGATTTTATCCTCTCCCCTTGCCCTCTCCAAAGGAGAGGGAGCTTATCAGGCTTGTGCTAATATTCTATTTTCTTCAATCCTTATTTGTCATCAAACTGGTTGTAGTATCCCGCTACAACCTTTTCCAACCGTTCCTTGAAGTGTCTACTGAGACACTACGGCCAGTTGATAAGGAAGAATCTGTAAATCATCTTTTTTAGATTCCTCCTACCGTCGGAATGACAAAAAAACGCGATATGAGTCAAGCCAACATTCGTCATTAAAAACGAATCATTTGTCAATTGACCATCTCCTAAAAAAGCGACTTGTTCAAATTCTTGAATTTTCACATTCTCAAATTTCCAAATTCTCACATTTCCAAATTACAAAGACACCCCCCTACGCCACGGAATAAAGTCATCCTGTCCCAGCCGAACAGCTTTCGGAATTTCTTCGCCACTGGCCACTTGAATGACATATTCCAAAATCCGATGGGCAGCTTCTTCTATTGTCTCTTCGCCATCGATGATGGTGCCACAATTGATATCAATGATATCGGGCATTTTTTCAAAGGTCTTGGTGTTTGTCGATAGCTTGATAACCGGTGTAATTGGATTTCCTGTAGGTGTCCCCAAACCGGTAGTAAACAAGACAATATTTGCTCCTGCAGCGACTTCTGCCGTGGTACTTTCCACATCATTGCCCGGTGTGCAGAGCAAGTTCAATCCCGGGCCATTTGCCAATTCTGGATAATCAATTACTGCCATCACAGGTGAGGTGCCTCCCTTTTTTGCAGCACCAGCAGATTTAATCGCATCTGTAATCAAACCATCGCGGATATTGCCGGGCGAAGGATTCATGTAAAAACCGGAACCATCTGCTTCGGCCTTGGCATTATAGGTTTTCATCAGGTGCATGAATTTTTCAGCCGTAGCCTCGTTTATGCACCGATCGCTCAGCTCCTGCTCTACGCCACATAGTTCGGGGAATTCCGCTAAAATAACCGAACCATCCAAGGTCACCAGCATATCCGATAAATACCCTAAGGCCGGATTGGCAGAGATACCCGAAAACCCATCTGAGCCTCCACACTCCAGACCAATGCAAAGCTTATCCAACGTTGCCGGTTGACGGGTTTGCCGATTGGCAATCGTTAGTCCTGCAAAGGTGGCCTTGATGGCTTTCTGCATCAACTCTTGCTCCGTACCTTCAAACTGCTGTTCAAAAATATACAAAGGCTTATCAAAATGCGGGTCTCTGTGCGCTATTTCGGCCCGTAAAATAGACGCTTGCGCATGTTGACAACCCAAACTCAACACCGTGGCACCCGCCACATTGGGATGGGTAATATATCCGGCCAACAAGCCACACAATGCATCGGAATCCATACGTGTACCGCCACAGCCCATATCGTGGTTCAAAAACTTCACGCCATCAATGTTCGGAAAAAGACGATGGCGCTGTTTATTCGCTTTGGCCACCGACAGGTCTACAGACAGCAACTCGTCAACCGAAGCGCCGGATTGATAGCGAGCAATCAACTCGTCTACTTCGTCCGAATAGTCCTTGGATGCTACTTGATACCCCAATTTCTCCTCTAAAGCACTTTTCAAGGTCAAAACATTCCGGTTTTCACAGAACACCAAAGGAATGACCAACCAATGGTTAGCCGTGCCGACTGTGCCGTTGCTTCGATGAAAACCATTGAAGGTACGTCGGGCAAAAGTGGAAACATCGGGTTTTACCCAATCCAATTTCCGGTTGCCCAGCTTAAAGTCTTCCGCAGCGTGCCGTAAGTTTTCAGTGGTAATCAGCACTCCTTCGTCCACGCCATTATTCATTTTACCAACCAAAACACCGTACATCAATACGTCTGCATCTTTTTCCAATGGCCAAATGGTAAATTTATGTTTTGCCGCCACAGCTTCCTGCAAGGTGAACTGTCTTCCCCCAAAATCAATCACAAATCCTTCGGGTAAATCCCGCAAAGCCACCAGCACGTTGTCTTTTGGATGGATTTGCACATATGACACTCGATCTTTTCCCATGTTAAGCCTACAATTCAAAAATTTTATCCATCAATACCCACTTCTCGCCGGGTTTAGCGCCCGGAATGGCCTGCTGATATTTCCACATCAGCTGTTCCCATTCCTGTACTTTGGGATTGGAAGCATCCATGCTGGCCTTTTTCTCAAACGAAAAATCGTCACTCACTTCCATCAGCATGAACAAGCGGTTTGCAAACCGGTATATTTCCATCGCCACAATTCCTGCTTCCCGTATAGATGCCTGTATCTCCGGCCACACGGCACGGTGGTAGGCTTCGTATTCGGCTATCAATGTCGGATTGTCTACCAAATCCAACGCTAAGGCATATCTTTTCATACAAACATTGTACCCTGATGGGGTTCTTTTAATTTTATACATCAAGCGTCTTAATCGCTTTTTATTTATAGCAAATTTACAAACATTAAGGGTGTAAAAAGTATGACATCACCCTCTTTTTGTCGTTCCGCCAATTGGACTCATTGAAGATAATCTACGGACATAAAGTCAAATATAGATGTCTCCCATCGTCGACATGAACAAATTGCGCGTACAGCTTTGCAACACCTTGTTTTTGTCATTCCGACGTTAGGAGGAATCTAAAATCATTCAGATTTACAAATATTTAGATACTTCACTGCGTTCAGGATGACAAATTAAACGGTTTTGCAATCTTTTCAGACACTCACTTTTAATCATGAGATCAATTGCTCAAAATATATTTATACGTCGAGCTTCCTAATCGTTTTGTTATTTATGGCAAACAGCAAAACCACTACAAAACATATCAACGGCACAACATACGAAAAATGTACATTTCCGGTCAGATCCGTCACCTTGCTGGCCAAAGGAGGAATAATCGCCCCGCCAACGATGGACATTACAATCAGGCTGGAGGCCGATTTCGTATCTGATCCCGTACCTTCTACGCCCATCGCAAAAATCGTCGGAAACATGATGGACATAAAAAAAGCGACCCCCACCAACGCGTATAAGGTCCATATACCTTGGCCATAAACAACCAATAGGCACAGCACCGCCGCAATAACGCTGTACAAAGCCAGCAACTTATACGGTTTAACGAACTTCATGAAAAACGACCCCACAAATCTGCCTACCATAAAGGCCAACCCTGCCGCACCGGCATAATATTTGGCATCCTGTCCCTTCATTTGCAAGGCATCTTCGGCAAAAACCAACAGAAAGCTTAGCACATACACTTGCGCGCCCACATAAAAGAACTGGGCAACAACAGCCCAACTCACATTTTTATGCCGGAACGCCTTTAAAAAGCCTTTTGATGACGCTTCTTCTTCTTTGTCTTTAATATCCGGCAATTTGGTGAAAATAAAAAGCACGGCCACCAACAGTATCAGCACGCCCAGCATCATATAAGGGCCCTTCACCAAAGAAGTTTCAGCCAGTATATAAGCTTGGCGCGCCTGTTCGGTCAAGCCTGCAATCTCTTCGGCAGATTTAGGCTCTTCGGCCAAAATAACATAACCGCCTACGATAGGGGCCAAAAAAGCGGCCAATCCATTAAAAGATTGGGCAAAATTCAGCCGTTGGGTTGCTTTTTCCGGATGGCCCAATACTGTAATATAGGGATTTGCCGCGGTTTCCAAAATGGTCAACCCGCACGACAATACAAATAAAGCAAACAGGAAAAAAGGATAGCTAATCGTATTTGCGGCCGGAATGAACAGGAAGCAACCGAGGGCAAACAGCGTTAACCCGACAATGATGCCTGTTTTGTAGCCGTATTTTTTCACAATCAATCCTGCGGGTATAGCTACTAAAAGATAAGCCACAAATACCGATGAATCTACCAAAGAGGCCTGTAAATGCGTTAGACTAAAGGCACTTTTGAGATGCTTGATTAAAATAGGGTCCAGATTATGGATAAAGCCCCAAAAGAAAAACAGGGACATAATCAAAATAATCGCTACCGTATATTTTTTTGCTTCTGCCATACAGGATTATATTTGGATAAGGTAAAATTAGTGCAACAGCATCTTATTACATTGAACTATTTTACCTATAAAATAAATGATTTTACCTTTTTATTATATATTTACAAAATATCATTGAATATATACATTACCATGTACATCCAAAAGCTCGTTCACACCTTGCAAGGAAAATTGGCATTCTCGGTCAGGCATGATGTCAAACCACAACACCACAACATTTGGCATTACCACGATGAATTGGAGTTTATACACATCAAGGATGGCAATGGTACTTTCTTCGTAGGTGATTGCATTCAAAAATTTTCAAGCGGAGATATAGTGCTTATTGGCTCAAAAACACCTCATTATTGGCTTTTTGATGAGGAGTACATACAAGAAAAACATGCCGTAGATGCCGATATTCGGGTTATCCATTTCAAACCCGATTTTTGTGGCCAAGAATTCTTGAATCTGGATGAAGCTACTGCTATCCGATCAGTATATGAAATGGCCAAGAGGGGTATGTTGTTGCCACGGCAGGATACTCATCTGCAATCATTCTTTGAAAACATCATGGTTCAACAATCCATTAAACGGGTCACCTTGCTATTGGAAGCTTTGGAATATATCGACCAATTGCACGAAGCATGCCTATTGCTGGCCAGTCCGGATTACGTCAATCCACAGCACCATGACGATTATCTGCGGATGAATAAAGTATTGGAATACGTTAGGCTGCATTATCGCTCACAAATTTTTCTTCAGGAAATTGCACAATTGGCTGGCATGACTCCTAATTCTTTTTGCCGGTATTTCAAACAAAAAACAGGTAAGACCTTTATACAATTTGTGCAAGAACTGCGGATCGCACATGCATGCAAGCTCCTGAAAAGGCAAGAGCTTTCCATAAAGGAGGTGTGCTTTGAATGTGGTTACCAAAACTTTGTAAGTTTTCACAAAAATTTTAAGCATATAATGGGAAAATCCCCTAATGCTTACAGATTAGATAGGATTGGAGGGTTCTAAAAGCCAATGTCCGAAAAGTTCACAAACCACAAAAAACGGGGCCAGCTACATCGATTCCACCACCACATATTGCCGTCTATTGTTCAGCAAGAGATAGATTTTTCCGTTGTATTCGGTAGCATCTATCAGTCGGGAACAGGGGTCTAAAGGTTCGGGCAGAATGAAGGGCATTTCTTTCCATGATGTGCCGTCGAAAATTGCCAAACCTTTGCAAGCAGAAACTTGTTTCTCATCGCCGAGCATCATATAGAGCTTACCGTTATTCCGAACCATGATGTCTCCACGAAAAACTTTACCTGCCGATATGTTCGCTATTATCTTGCCACTGTCGTGATTTTTGACCTTATTGCCTTCGAATCCCATACCGAACAGGCTACCATTTATCGCCTGATAGGCCACATCTTTCGTGCTTTTGTAGACACCGCCACCTACTAACTCTTCGGTATAAAACTCGTATGTTTTGCCCTGTATCAATGTCCCGTTGTTGCTGAAATAGCGTCCGGTGACATAGTACCGGGTAATATACCCCTGTACAATGGTTTGTACGGTTGTAAACGATATTTCTTTGCTGTCCGTAATCAGCCGTTCGCCTGCTACGGGGGATATTTCGCTATGGGCTACGACCAACTTGTTGCTGCCGTTTACTTCCCATATTCTGAGAGCGCTTTGGCTCGTTCTGGCTACGAGATACAATCTGTTGTTGTTGACCCATAAATCAGGGTCTCTCAACATTGCTTTTTCCTGATAATGCAAATTGGTATATTCCAGCACATCGAGATCAGTGTAGTTGTTGTTTTCCCATTTGAACAAGGTATAAGAATGTTGAAACTCTACCACGGGGTTTGTACGGTAAACTGTTCTTTCCTCACGGATACCGTACAGTTCTCCGTTAAATTCTTTGAGGGCAATGACGGCTTGATCGGGCAATGTATTCATGTACCACTCGTTGCCGTTGAGAAAGAAGAATGTGCCACTAAACGTATTAGACAAAGAACCTGCACTACCTGCTTTGATACCCGCATGTCCGTAGGTCGTGACGTACACATCGCCTTTGTACACAGCTATTTTAGCCTCTACATATGATTTGTCTTCGGGAAAATTCTTTACGATTTTCCAATTCGCTGCATGGATATCGCTACCTGCTTGGTCATCGTCCTTGTTGCAAGAAGCGAGCAATACCATCCCCGTCATCATTCCAAATAATAGTTTTTTCATTTTTATCCGTTGAAAGTGGAACGTTGAAAATGGAAAGTAATAACTTTCAACTCTCCATTTTCAACGTTCCACTATTTAATTATTTGCTTTAATATACGCGATCAGATAATCGTTGTATTTGTCCAATGCGTTCAATACCGCTTTTTTGTAGGCTTCCGGATTGGCTTGAATGGTATACGTTGCTTCCAGATTACCACGTCCGCTTTTAACTGCTCCTTTTGAAAATATACTTGCCAAATCGCCAACCACAGCACTTTTGAACTTTTTCATACTTTCAGGCATTCCCTCTGCAACCTGCACATCATTTGCATACGGAACCGCCGATGTAATGGCAAAATTCTGTAGTCCAGGATTACAATAGCTATGATTTGCTCCATTAAACCGTGCATAAGTACCATCTCCTTTCATCTTGATTCCTCCTTGGGTTACACCCTCAATACGGATAACAGGACGCATATCGGTTTCAAATTTATCAGTACGGTCACTATTTCCTCCCAGAGTAAAGCTCGAAATTCCCTTACTGATATTTTGGGTAATCTCAATAAAATCAACCGTGATAAACAACATTCCGACAGGTTTTTTCAGCTTATTTCCCAAAGAAGAATGAGCACCTGCCATTATCGGAAATTCAATATACGGAGCATTATTGGCAGTAACTATCTTTGATACTCCCCAATTCTTTTTGTGTAGCTCACGTTCAAGGTCAGAACTTCTTTCTACCAACTTTTGATACTGCTCACTCCCTTTGTATTCCGTAGTAAGTGAAATACCATTTGCTTTGAGTTTAACCTCAAGATTTTTGTAATATTCATCGGCTATTTCCTGTAAAAGTGCATCATCTACTCCCTCCAAAAATCCCCATGTAATGACATTTCCCACTTTTCGTTTTTCCTGTTCCTGACGGGTTGCCATTTTGAATTGAATATTTACGCTCAACAGCTCTGCCTCATTTGCTTTTTTAAAAGGTGCGCGATGCGTACTCTTTGGTGCAAAGGCCTGTTTTAGCTCTTTTGGAGTGGGTTGTTGTGCCTGCGCCGTAGAGGCCAACCCGATAGCACCGACGACTAATGCCGCGGTCGCTAATTTTTTGATAAATGTATTCATGGTTTTTTTGGTTAATGTTTAAAGTTTAAGATTTGATGTTTAAAGTTTAAAAAAACATCGAAAAGCTCCCGTTTGTTACTTCTACATATTCTTTATGGTCCGGATGCGGAGAATGTAATGCCCTAAACTGAAAAGTGCCCTCTACGGTATTTCCTTCTTCTCTGGTAATGGTGATATAGCCGTTGTCGTCGGCATCTTCGGTGGTGTAGATAACAGAGAACTTGTCACTTTCCCTCATATAGCTATACGTACATACGGCCTCTTTTTGTCCAACAATATCATCCGGTTTAAACTTATATGTTCCCACGCCTTTGTAATTGTTGATGGCCAAAGTTATGGTTCTGCCACCATCGGCACTACTACTGAGACTAAGTATTCCCTTATTGCTGCTGGCGGGAAAATGTGCGTTTACACGTGTAGATTTGTAGCTTTGCCCGTTTACGGTAGCGTTCATATAACCGTCTTTTTGCTTGTCTTTTTTACAGGAAACAGCTGTAACGCCCAATAATGCCATAAATATGATGAGGTGTTTTTTCATGATTTACTGTTTATATTTTATTTTCCCAATTTCATTCCAACCCTTAACTCAATAAAAAAACGATTTAATGTTTTATCTTCCAGTTCGGGATATGTTTGTGTAGTATTATCGTTTACAGCACCATAAGAAGGCTGTACCAATTCAACAAGCCCTCCATGAAAAGCGCCTCCATCACCTCTCATTAATTCCATTTCATAACCTATTTTAGGGCTAAAGAAAAACTTGTCGGCAAAATTGAATTTCGGAGATAATCCGAAATTAAAATATATAGGGGCTTCTGTTTGCCCTATAAATAATCTATTAGTAGTGTTCCTTTCATTACTAAAATCGCCACCTTCGGGTCGCCATGCAAATTTGCGGCTTCCACCGCTCAATGCGCTGAATATCCAGACATCGTATCCTTTTATCTGAAAGGCTTTGCGGCTCGCACCGACACCGATAATGCCGTGCGACATTTTATATTGTGAGGTTTCACTTCCATTGGCACTTGGCGTAAAGGCATCTGCATTGTTCTTTCCAAAGTTCGTCTTGTTGGCATATTTCTGCCAGTAAATATCAAAAGTCCACTCTTCGTTAAATTCCAATTCGCCAAAAAGCCCGAAACCTGTACCTGCCTCAAATTTAAGAGCATCTTTTCCGGTGTGTCCCTGTCTTTCGTTGGCATATTGCAAAACGTCTCCAAAACGGGCTGTACCAAAATAGGTGGGTACGCTAATGCCGAAATTAAATTTGTTCTGTGCCTGCACATGATAGCTTTGAACAGTCATTATCGCCACTATTGTGAGGACAATCCATAATTTGATATTTTTTTTCATAACAATCTTTTTTTTGATGATAAAGTTCCTGTTTCGGGTACTATGGGGCAATACGATGAATTGCGTATTTTTACTTGAGGGTACTTCTATCGATTTTTGCTTGGTTAACCATGAATCACATGCAATTCATGCCTTTAAAAACCTAACTAACCACTCTTGTTTTACACCAAATCATTCTGTATGTTTGGTACTGACTGACAACCGGTAGCCGTGATGGACATTAAATAATTCTAATTTTACTATACAGTTATGACCTTACGAAGATTTTTGTGCGTCCTGTTCCTTGCCATGACCGCGAATATGGGTGTATTCGCGCAGAAAAGTATACATCAGCAGATAGATGAGGAAAACGCACTGTCCCTTCAGCTCATGTCGCAACCCGTTGAGCTGGATAAGCAGACTCGAAAAGTGTACGAACTGGCCAAAGGCAGCAATTACACAAAAGGTCAAGCCACCGCGGCTAAGCTGATGGGTGCTTCCAATTATTTCCAAAGCCGTTTCGCTGTATCTATCCGGTACTATCAAGAGGCTTTACAACTTTTTGAGCAACTGAACGACACGCTGGAAATGGCCAAGGCACATCTAAATATCGCTACCTCTTACAGCGCAGTGGCGGATTATGAAAAAACCATGCAGCACGCGTTGCTCTCCTTAAAATGGTTTGAAGCATTGGGCGATATTAACGGTGAGGCTCGGGTATATAACCTTATGGGGGTAGTTTCAGACGGGCATGGAGATAAGAAAAAAGCCCTGCATTATCTCAGACAGTATCTGGAAAAGGTGAAAATAATTGCTGACACGGTAGAGATCGCTACAGCATATAACAACATAGGCTCCATCTTTAGCACTACGGGGCACAGCGACAGCGCTATCTACTATTTGCATCTGGCTGAACAGATGCACAATGTCATCGGGTACACCAAAAGCAATGGCGATGTATACCAAAATCTTGGAGAGCTTTATGTACGAAAGAAGGATAAAAAAGAAGCCTTCAAATATTATTCGGCTGCATTGGCCATCCACAAAGCAAATGGGAACGTAAGGCGGGAAGCCGAAATAAATCATAACCTGGGCATTTTATTCCATCAGGAAAGGCAATTGGGCAAAGCTGACACTTATTTTGCTGAGGCCGTCCGTTTGTCAGCCGAAGTGAAAGACAATAAACAACTGGCGCTGACAAGTAGCGAATGGAGCGACGTAAAAGCACAGCTAGGCGACTATAAACAGGCCTACGAGTTGCAAAAGCAGGCTGCCATATACCGCGACTCGGTATACAGCATGGAAAAAACAAAATATGTTCAGGAATTGCAGACACGGTACGAAACCGAGCAAAAAGAAAACCAAATAGAGCTGCTAAGCAGCAAAAATATAGCACAGGAACTGAATCTTCAGCAACGCAATCTTTATCTCACTATTGCCACAATATTGCTTTTGTGTGTTTCCTTGTCTGTATGGCTTATTTATCGCAACAAAAAATTCAAAGAAGCACAGCTCAAAAAGGAAGCTGAGCTAAATGAGCAACTGTTCAAGGCAGAGGCTCAAAATGCTTTGCAACAGGACAGATTACGGATTTCCAGAGAACTGCACGACAACATCGGTGCCAACCTGACTTTTATCCATACAACGGTCGAAGAGATTGCCCCGGAAGATACGCCGCAATGGCAGGATGTAAAAAGCCTGGTAAATGATACCATAACGGAATTAAGACGTACGGTTTGGCTTATTAACAAACCATCCGTACGGTTGGACGAATGGCTGGTGAAACTAAGGGAATATTATAAAAAAATCGACAAGGTGAAAATTGATGTCACTGCTATGGATAACGAAGGGCATGTACTTTCCTCCAAACAAGCAACCGCCCTATTTCGTATCATCCAAGAGGCTGTCAACAACAGCATGAAATATGCTGAAGCCACCAAAATCACCATCACTGTCCAACTTGTTGCTTCTTGCATAACGATTTGTATTGAAGACAACGGAAAAGGTTTTGATATAGCTCGTGTACATAAAGGATTTGGTTTGGACAACATGCAACAGCATATGTTAGAAATCGGCGGAACAATCAGTGTAGACAGCAGGATCGAACAAGGAACCAAGATAGCTCTAACCTTGTCTGGAACATGATTTTTCAATAACGGTTTGCACAGAATACGCAACAATGCGTATAGTAGTTTGATAAAAAAATCAGGTATTTTGTACGGATAAGACCTTCGATGATGAACAATATTTCAATAGCAATCGCCGAGGATAATACGTTGGCGCTGAAATCTATCTTGAAAAAACTGGCTGCTTTTGACGGTTTCACCATCGTAACAGTGGCCAGCAACGGTAAAGAACTGCTAAACCACTTCACCGAACATCCTGCCGATATTGTGCTGATGGATATCGAAATGCCGGTTATGGATGGCATTACGGCAACAATACAGTTAAAAGAACAGTATCCTGACATCAAGGTATTGATGTTGACCACTTTTGATGATGACGACAAGATATTCAACGCTATACTCGCCGGTGCATCGGGTTATCTGCTTAAACATGAAAGTGCGGCCATCATTCAACGATCTATACAGGACATCTATCAGGGTGGCGCCGCCATGTCAGCCGGCATTGCCTTAAAAACACTCCATTATATTAAAAACATCGCCTCAACACCATCTCCTGTCGCTTCAACAAACCAATCTTTGCTCACGGACCGCGAAACGGAAATCCTTTCGGAATTAAAAAATGGATTGGGTTATAAACAAATTGCTGACAAACTTTTTATCAGCGAGGGCACCGTGCGCAAGCACATCGAGCATATCTATCGAAAGCTACAGGTCAATAACAAAGTGAGCGCGGTTAACAAAGCTATGGAAAACAAGTGGTTGTTATAGCTGCACCTTTTATTACATTTGATTTACACAAAGAACAGTTCTCTTACAAGGATATATCCCCCCATCAGTAGAATTAAATAGCCAAATGCCTTTCTTAAATCTTCGCCGTTCATTTTATTAGAGAGAGCAAAGCCCACGAAAACACCAACTATGGTAAAAAAAGTATAGCCGAGAATAAGGGGCCAGTCAAATGCAGGAAATTTTTCCACATCTCCCAACACACCAAAAAAGGAATTAATGGAAATGATGACCAAGGAAGTGGAAACAGCTTTTTTCATCGGCAACTTAAAAAAATTGACAAGTGCCGGAATAATCAAAAATCCTCCTCCTGCTCCAACCGTTCCTGTCACAATGCCTACAAAAAGCCCTTGCACAATGACCAAGCTCACGGGTGTTTCATGAGCATTGGATAGCGGCACCGTAGGCATATCGCTTCCTTGAATCATCGAAATAGATGAAGCCAACATGATTATGGCAAAGAGCAACATTAATAACACCGATTGGTGGAATGCCCAAGGCCCAATAGTGATGACTTCCGGAACCAGAGGCAACACAAACGTCCGCATGACAAACACCATCAGCAAAGAAGGCAGACCAAAGCTAAGTACCTTTTTGGCATCTACCTCTTTAGCGATAAATCCTTTTATTGATCCGACAATCGAGGTTATACCAATGGCAAAAAGTGAGTACGTGGTAGACAACACCGGATCGACGCCCATGATATAGACCAAAATCGGAACAGTGAGAATCGTCCCGCCGCTACCGACCAACCCCAAAGTGATGCCAACAAGTATAGCTAATAAAAATCCAAGGAGCATAATTTGTGATGATTGTCTTCACAAATATCTGTTTTAAAAATTAAAATAACGATTCTGGCTCCTTTCTATTTTCCCGAAGACGATTTGCTCCGCTCTTACGGTATCAACAAAAAAAGAATCTTTTACAGAAGCACTTAACTTGGCGCGTATGCTATAGTCATTATAGCAGTTGTTTACAAAAAATTCGGTATTACCTTTTGGGTAATACCGAACAGACTTCTATGATGAAGATCTCCCGTGAGAAGGGTAAGATGGGATTAAAAATCTATTACTTCTATTTCTGTACGGCGGTTGGCCTGATGCTCTTCCTCTGTACACTTCACGCTATTGGCACATCTGTTAATCAATCGGGTTTCCCCATAACCTTTGGCTACTAATCGATCTGCCGAAATACCTCTACTAATAATATATTCTACTGCAGACTGTGCCCGACGTTGCGAGAGCTTCATATTGTAACTATCGCTACCTCGGCTGTCGGTATGGCTGGATAATTCGATTTTCAGCGTCGGATTATCACGCATGACTTTCACAACATGGTCAAGCACCAATGCCGCATCTGGACGTATATTATATTTGTCAAAATCGTAATATAGATTCTCCAAGACAATTTTATCACCTTTTTCTTTCAACGGCGCCAGGTATAAATTGACACGAATAGTTGTATCTTGTTTTGGGGTTACAGCTACAATGTGTGTGGAATCACCCATATACCCGACATGTTCTGCTGTCACTTTAAAGGCTTTACCCTTAGTAAGGTCAAATTCAAATGTGCCATCGGCATTACTTACCTGCTGTGCTATGACGTTGCCATCTTCTTCACCGATCAAACTGAGCCTGCTGGCATCCAACGGCAGATTCGTCTTCTTATCATAGACCATGCCTTGTAGCACGATGCGAATCTTAGGTTTGGCGAAATTAAAAGAATAAATATCATCCGAACCAATACCTCCAGGCCTATTCGACGAGATATAACCATAAAAAGCATCATCGTCATCAGCCATGACGACAAAAGAGAAATCATCAGATGCTGAGTTTATGGGATATTGTAAATTTCTTCTGTTTTTAAAATCGGAACGGTTACCCTCTGCCATAAAAATATCCAATCCACCCATTCCCGGAAAACCATCGCTGGAATAGTACAGCGTATCGCCATACACTGTGGGAAACATTTCATCCCCTGCAGAATTGACCACATTGCCAGCATTCACAGGAGCACCCCATCCACCATCTTCCGTCTTTATACAATACCAAAGATCTACTCCACCATACCCTCCCGGCATATCTGATGCAAAATACAAGGTCTCTTCATCATCGCTCAACGCCGCATGGCCCACAGAATACTGTTCAACATTGTTATAAGGAAAATCTTCTTCTGCCCAATCGTTTCCATTATTTCTATAGATTTTCAGCTCCAGATTATGTTTTTTAAAGCGTGTCCCCCCTTCTTTGTAGCGTTGCACCTGTTTTCCGGGGTGCGTGCGGGTTACATAAAGCACGTCCTCATCTTTATTGGGAACGACCGGACCTACGTGATAGGGAGTGTTGTTAAAACTATATGGCATAATATTCGGCAAGGTTAATTGTTCAGCATTTCTGCTTGCCGAAAAAACCTTTAAATATGCTTGTCCTGTCATCCCACTCTTGCTCCCCCCTATTTTAGGTTCGGCAACATATATCGCACCGTTGGTTGTAGGTATAGCCGCAAATTCAGAAAGATCAGTATTTACCTCGCTTTCATTCCGCAAATGATAGGGTAATGGATTTGCCATCCACACCATTGCTGAGTCACAGCCTGCTATTTCCCTCTGTATCTTTTCAGAATCGTCATATTTGGCCGCATATTCCAAAAATTGTTGTTTTGCATCAGCATATTTGCCATTTTGTTTCAATGCTTCGGCATAGCCCAACAATGCTTCATGGGTATGTTCTTCGGTCTGTATTGCACGAGCATACCAAGTCTCCGCCTGCTTATACTCATTAAGGTACAAATAACCTTGCGCCACACGTTCTATATCAGCTACCTTCGGGTTCTTTGCTTGCACCAATCGTTCGTAAATGGATAATGCTTTGGCGTATTCCATTCTTGCAAACAAATCTTCGGCACGCTGACGCAACGTGGGTTGTTCTTGGGCCTGCACTGTGCCGAAAAGCAATATTCCTGTAAGACCTGTTAAAATGATATGTTTGATTTTCATATTAAAAATATCTTGGATTCAACATTTGGCTTAATGATTGACCAAAAGTAATACCTAAAGTCACCTCATGTGTACCACTTTGCAGGCCACGCATCTGATTCAACATCACATCGTACGAGTAGCCAATCCTGAACTTGTTTGTAACGTAGAATTGTGCGATGGCCGTTATAGCATTGACAGAACTTAGCTTCATCGGAGAATTATCATAATATTCACGTTCAAATATCTTTGCCCGCGTACGATAACCTCCTCCTATCCAAAATTTATCATTAAAAATCAGCATCGCATTTAAATCCAAAGATGTTGGTCCTTTAAAATCGTCCTTCACCAATAGGCTTGGACGCAAATTTAGACCTTCCTCCAATCGGAATAATGTACCTGCTATAAAGTAAGCATTGACATTGCGGTATAGGCTTTCCAATGAGTTTTGGTTAAATCGGAATTCCTCATTGGAACCAACACCCGAAAAAATGTCGTGCACAGCCAGACCTGCATACCAACTGGCATTATGGTAATATACGCCTAACCGAATATCGGGTCGCCATGTAGCAATCTTGCCCCCGGAAATGACCTCATCACCCTCATCCAGGGCTACCAATTTGTTGACATCCAAACCATATTGGGTTACCCCAGCAGCTATGCCCAAAGAAATACGTTGCATATCATCATTGTCCAACTGTAAACGCAAGGCATAATTGGCATATATGGAGGTTGCATCCTGTGCGCCTAACTTGTCGGCTGTCAGCTGGAGCCCCACTCCATGCCTACGGCTAATCGGATCAAGTACACCGTCTATGGATAAAGTGCCTGTGCGGGGGGCACCCTCCCAGCCTGTCCATTGGCTTCGTAACCCCAATTGTCCAAACCATTCCTCCTTATATCCGGCATAGGCTGGATTGACGCTGATGGAATTAAAAATATACTGTGTAAACTGTATATTTTGTTGGGATTTAGCATGAAATCCCAACAAAATCAGTAAACATATCAGTGACGGCTTTATGCTATAACTTTTCATCTTCGATTAATTACGTTTTATCAATACGGTTGATTTCACTTCTACAGAAGAATTTCCACGGATGGCCTTCACATATATAAAGTATGTACCATCATTCAGACCTCTACCATCCCACTCATCCTGATAGTTATCGTTGCGATAAACTTCATTACCCCATCTGTTGATGATCGTAACGGAAATCCTATCAAACATTTCGCGACCTCTGATCACCAATCTGTCATTTCGATTATCGTCGTTTGGCGTAATAACTGTCGGAATGATGAGTTCGTTCGAACGTATCGTTACGGTGACTGTTGCTACATTACTCCATCTTCCATTCACGTCCTTCACACGATATGTAAATGTATCTTCACCTATCTGATCTCTCGAAGGTGTATACACCACTTCTCCGTTTGGCAATACTTGTATAGTCGCTCCTGGTGAAGAAGTTACAATCTCTACCGTGCTTGGATCAATATCCCATTTGGTCACAATATCGTTCGCCAACACATCTATAGTTACGGAGACAGCAGCTTTTGTTTCAGCAACATCGTCCACTGCCTGGATAAGATCAAAGACTACCGGAATAGTGCTTTCATCCTCACCGTCCGGTTCGTCTGTTGTTGGTTTATCAGGTCCCCAAACCCGAACGCGGTTGGTAATCGTCTCCGGTGTATCCGCTCCTTCGTCTACTGTAGTTGCAACACGAATGATAATAGTACCTCCGACAGGAATGGCAGCCGTCGTCGTTATGGTTGCCATGTTATTGCTCTCGGTAATCGTAGCATTGTCGCTCATTACCGTATATCCTGTAATAGCCATGCCCTCGCCCGGAAGCTCTTCTAGATGGATCGTTTTTCCTATCTCTATAACGGCTGGACCATCATTGGTTATCGTAACCGTAAAGGTTGTATTAGCTCCTTCTTTCACCTGTGCTTCATCGCCAACCTTCGTGACACTTAGCTTAGATTCACAATCGTTGACAACCGGGGTTACAGCTAAGCGCTCTGTACTTTCACAGCCATCTACTGTTTGTGTAGCATAGTATGTGGTACCATTTTGCAGAATAGTAGTAGAAGGAAGAGCATTTCCACCTATCGCTACATCATACCATCTCACACCACTTCCTATTACCGCTATATCTGCCAATGTTTTATTATCGCTCACACAGAATTCCGGCAAATCACCATCAACTGTTGGAGCAGGTGTTTTCGTAACGATGACCGTTATCGCCGTACGCAGCACGCTCTCGCAGCCACCGGCCACCTGGGCCGCATAGTACGTGCCGTCCACCAGCGCATCCGTCGGCAACAGTGCCGTGCCACCACTGGCCGCGCCGTACCAGATAACCGTGCCAGCAGCGCCGGCCGTATTCAGGTCCGCAACCGTAGCACCCTCGATCTCGCAGAACGTCTGTGCCGTATTCGTCAATGTTGGAGCAGGCGTCCTCGTAACGGTGACCGTTACCGCCGTGCGCAGCACGCTCTCGCAGCCACCGGACACCTGGGCCGCATAGTACGTGCCGTCGGAAAGGACATCCGTCGGCAGCAGTGCCGTGCCGCCACCGGCCGCGCCGTACCAGATAACCGCACCAGCAGCACCGGCCGTATTCAGGTCCGCAACCGTAGCACCCTCGATCTCGCAGAACGTCTGTGCTGTATTCGTCAATGTTGGAGCAGGCGTCCTCGTAACGGTGACCGTTACCGCCGTGCGCAGCACGCTCTCGCAGCCACCGGACACCTGGGCCGCATAGTACGTGCCGTCGGAAAGGACATCCGTCGGCAGCAGTGCCGTGCCGCCACTGGCCGCGCCGTACCAGATAACCGCGCCAGCAGCACCGGCCGTATTCAGGTCCGCAACCGTAGCACCCTCGATCTCGCAGAACGTCTGTGCTGTATTCGTCAATGTTGGAGCAGGCGTCCTCGTAACAGTGACCGTTACCGCCGTACGCAGCACGCTCTCGCAGCCACCGGCCACCTGGGCCGCATAGTACGTGCCGTCGGAAAGGACATCCGTCGGCAGCAGTGCCGTGCCGCCACTGGCCGCGCCGTACCAGATAACCGCGCCAGCAGCACCGGCCGTATTCAGGTCCGCAACCGTAGCACCCTCGATCTCGCAGAACGCCTGTGCCGTATTCGTCAATGTTGGAGCAGGCGTCCTCGTAACAGTGACCGTTACCGCCGTGCGCAGCACGCTCTCGCAGCCACCGTCCACCTGGGCCGCATAGTACGTGCCGTCGGAAAGGACATCCGTCGGCAGCAGTGCCGTGCCGCCACTGGCCGCGCCGTACCAGATAACCGCGCCAGCAGCGCCGGCCGTATTCAGGTCCGCAACCGTAGCACCCTCGATCTCGCAGAACGTCTGTGCTGTATTCGTCAATGTTGGAGCAGGAGTGTTGATAACCGTCACCGTGATCTCGGCAGCGGTGCCGGGCGCGTTCTCGCAAACCCCGTCGCCGCTCACCGTCACGTAGTAGGTCGTGGTAGCCGAAGGGCTAACCGTAAGGTCGCTAATCTCTGCGGTCAAGCCCGCATCGCTGTAGAACCTGAAAACAGGGTTCGACACCGTCGCGCTGGTCGCGCTCAACGTATGGCTCTCCCCAGCACAGATAACCGCATCGCTAGCCGAGATGTCCGAAGCGGTGCCCAGAGGGTTCACCGTAACCGTGATCTCGGCAGCGGTGCCGGGCGCGTTCTCGCAAACCCCGTCCCCGCTCACCGTCACGTAGTAGGTCGTGGTAATCGAAGGGCTAACCGTAAGGTCGCTAACCTCTGCGGTCAAGCCCGCATCGCTGTAGAACCTGAAAACAGGGTTCGACACCGTCGCGCTGGTCGCGCTCAACGTATGGCTCTCCCCGGCGCAGATAACCGCATCGCTAGCCGCGATGTCCGAAGCGGTGCCCAGAGGGTTCACCGTAACCGTGATCTCGGCAGCGGTGCCGGGCGCGTTTTCGCAAACCCCGTCCCCGCTCACCGTCACGTAGTAGGTCGTGGTAATCGAAGGGCTAACCGTAAGGTCGGCAACCTCCGCGGTCAAGCCCGCATCGCTGTAGAACCTGAACACCGGGTTCGACACCGTCGCGCTGGTCGCGCTCAACGTATGACTCTCCCCAGCGCAGATAACCGCATCGCTAGCCGCGATGTCCGAAGCGGTGCCCAGAGGGTTCACCGTAACCGTGATCTCGGTAGCGGTGCCGGGCGCGTTCTCGCAAACCCCGTCCCCGCTCACCGTCACGTAGTAGGTCGTGGTAATCGAAGGGCTAACCGACAGGTCGGCAACCTCCGCGGTCAAGCCCGCATCGCTGTAGAACCTGAAAACAGGGTTCGCGACCGTTGTGCTTGTGGCGCTTAACGTATGGCTCTCCCCGGCGCAGATAACCGCATCGCTAGCCGAGATGTCCGAAGCGGTAGCTGTTCTGTTCACGAGGATACTTACCGGTACCCGAGGGCCTTCACATCCCGTAACGGTATGACGCAGGCTGACATATACCGTAGACAGACCCGGTATGTTCTGATCTACCGTTGGTAGGGTTGCCAGTGGTATACTTGCAGGATCGGCATCCGCATAATATACAGCCTCATGATCCACAGGAATATCAACATCGTAATGTACAAGAGTAGAAACTGCCGTTTGACACAACTCTTGATCTTCCACAACAGGTGCAACAGGCAACGCATTCACCGTGATTTCTATTGGTGTACGCTCTCCTACTTCACAGGAGCCAAAACGTATTGTTTGTACATATACCCTATGCATACCTGCATCAAGTTCAGTAACATCTACTATCGTACCCCCTATTGGTGTACTGTAAATCACATAACTTGTACAATCATCTGGATTCGGAATACTGATATCCTCCCCTTCACAGATTTCAAAGGTGTTATCGTTGTTTGGTCCTGTCACCAATGCAGGGATTGTACGTGTAATTTCATTGATTTGCAGAGATGCCAATACATTCGCTACACCACCATATAAAATCTTAATTCTATCAAAAGGTTGATCTGCCACATATTGGATCAACGCTTCTCTATCTCCTGATAGCAATTCAACATTTAACAAAGAGCTTGAACCATCAATCATCGGTCCAACAGGGTTCCCTCCTAAATAAGGTTGTATTCTGAACCATCCGAGTACATCAGCTTGTATTAACGGATTAGGATCAGTAACCTTAATCGTCACGGTATCACCCGCCAATGCCGGAGTTCCGTACAGTATTTCCATACGGGTATAGGCATTCACACCAACTCCATTATTGAACACAGCTGAAGTGTTCATATCTCCATCAACAGCATTTTCCGGATTGCTGACAGAGATTAGTCCATTCAATAATCCTATTCCCGCGATTGGTCTTTCCAATCCAGTGAGGATATCGATTACACCGTTTGGTGCATCACAATCAGCTGTTCCATCTGTGTGATAGTAGGCTTCATAGACATTAGCCGACTGTATTAGTCCAATTAATGCATTGAAATAAACTTTTACGCCACTATAGGCAACAGCTTGTCCGCTGTTATTGGTAGGCACAAAGGTGAAATCGAATATATTCTCTCCGCCAACCAAATTCGCCAAATTTGGATCAACCAAACGAGATGTTCCGACTGGATTACCAGCTGCATCAACCGCAACAACACGGAGTCCGCCTATCACTTCGGCTGTTGTAAAGTTTTTACCAAACTTCACAGTGACCGGTGTTCCGGCCGCTATAGGGCTATTCCATTTCAGCGTCTGATAAGTTTGTCCTAATAAACCTGCCACAGAAGCCACTTCACTTAATATGCTGTGCGAATTCAAATTACCATCCGCGGCACTTCCAGGATCGGTTACCGATCCCAAATCTAAGAACAACAACCTCGAAACCCCTGTTTCTGACGCATTGTCGGCATATACTCTCCTGTATACCGGAGGACATTCTCCCGCATTGAACACCCGAATAGTCACATTCATGGCTGTTTGACAGCCTGTAGCATTATTTGTGGCAATTAATGTGTAGGTCTGTGTACCAGATGTACCAAAAGGCCCAAACTCGGTACCATCAAAGTCGTTTCCGCTCTGATCTTTCCATTGATAGCTCACGCCTGCTTCTGGTGTATAAGCAGGTACTGGCAAAGTCTCACCAACTTCTATGGTATAGGTAAGGGTTTCCAATACATTTTGAGGTGCTGGATTTACGGTCACTACTGCTTCCGCTCCATTACCAGCAGTATTCAGACAAGCATTATCACCTTCTACTGCGATATAATAAGTTGTGGTTACAGATGGGTTGACCACTAGGGTTGTACCTGTACCCAATGATGCTGTCAATGCGGCATCGGCAAACCAATGAAATACAGGATTGCTAATCGTAGAAGATGGGGCCAAGTTTGCTGTGAGCGTTACCTGCTCATCGGCACAAATATCTTCATCATTCACAACGATATCTCCCGCTATTGCACGTGGCGTAACCGTTATCTGTATTGCTACGGAAGCATCGCTTGCACAGGTACCGTTCAGGGCCACCACGGTATAGCTACCTGATTCCGTTACCGCCAATGTTACACCCGTAGCAACGGGTGTCGCATCCCTATACCATTGGTATGTCAATCCAAGAGTTGGGTTGTCTATTTCCAGGGTAAAGTTATCGCCCGCGCAAACCTCTGTGGTTGTCGGGTTGACAATAGTTGGTGCAGACGGTTTTGGCGTAACGTTAACCGTTACCGCTTTTCCGGGAGTACTAAAGCAATATCCATCCGCATGTATAGCAACATAATAGGTCGTCGTTCCAGAAGGTGAAACCGTATAGCTTGCCCCTTCATAATAAGTACCTGTCAAGTCTGCATTTAAGTACCAACGGAACACCGGATTACTCACAGTAGAGCCCGTAGCCAAGGTCGCTGTAAGGGTCGTTTGTTCACCTTGGCAAATCGTTACAGGAGCTATAGCTGCAATATCGCTCTCATCTATGGAGATACAATCTGTCGGCATGTGGTGTTCAACCATTTTATTGGCAGGATCACCATTCGCATCCTCAAAGTTTACCGTAGCTTGATTCACGATATCTGTATTCGCACCTGTCGGTAAAGCAAGGACTTCAACTTTGAATACAAAATCCTGTGAAGCTCCCGGAGTTAAGGAGCTCAGGTTGAATGTTATCGTTCCTGCTCCGGCATCTATTGTTCCACCTCCATTGTCCACTACATTTACATCAGCAGGAAGATTATCCACCACTGATATGTTGTTCAGGGTCTTGTTGCCCATATTCGTTACCCGTAGGGTATACGTTATTTCATCGCCAACAACAGCTTTTCCATTGCTTTCCACATTGTTGCTGATGCCACTTTTCGAAAAGCTGACATCATGCAACGCTGCTACCGGAATGTGGGTGCCTGTTTCGTTTTCATTAGGTTCTGTAGGGTTTTCATTATCCACGGGAGGGTGGCTTTCTGTTTCAGGCACATTGTCGGCTTCTACTTTAGCGATATTCGTAATAACATTCACATTGGTCAAGTCTGTGGCTACTTTCACGCGGAATGTGCGGGTAACTGTAGCGCCAAAAGGTAGGGATGGAATACCGAAGGTCACCGTACCACTTGTATGGCTACCTCCGGAAATCCAAGTAACCCCCGTAGGCAGTACATCGCTAATCGCTATATTGGTTAACGGCTTATTTCCTACATTACGAATATGAATGGTATATTCAATTTCTTCTCCACCTCTTACCGACGTAATGGCAGGGTCGAAAACCGTCGATCCTTCCTCTTTCACGCCGTATGATTTCCAAGAAACCAAACGCAAATCATCTACCACCGGGATGTCCGTACCCGTATCGCCCGAGTCATCTGGTTCACCCGGATTGTTTGGATCTGGCGGATAGGTTTCTGTTCCCGGATCAGTCGGGTTTTCCTTCACTAAAGCCACATTACTGATTGCATCCGCTCCAGTCAAGTTCTTGTCCACCGTTACCTTGAAACCCACTGTGGCCATTTGACCAACAGGAACATTAATGCCTGAAAAAGTCAGCATATTTGTTCCTGCATCATATACACCGTTTGAAGCATCTGCTGAACCGGCTATATAGGTGGTATGGTCAGGAATAACATCTGTTATGCTATAATTGTTCAGATCAAGTTCTCCTGTATTACGCACATGAATAATATATGCTACTTCTTCACCCCCTTTGACCTCTTTAAGAGCTGGATTGCCATCTACTTCATAAGATTTCCATGCAACAAACGATGACGTCAATCCCATACATCTCTGCACACTGTACAGCTCTACTGGAGGCAATACCGATGCGTTCAACAAGGTTTTGATACCTACCGAAATACGGTCAAACGGTGCTCCCGGAGCAAAGGGCACTTCTACGACAATGCCATTATTAACCAAATCAAGAACATTTATGCCATTGATTAACCCATTACCCCAATCTAAAGTTTCTACTTCAGTATGACCCAAATAGGCTTTGATCTCCAAGCTACCTAAGAGATCTAAATCTACGGCACCGGCTCCTGTTTTAAACCTGATATTCACCACATCTTCCGCAACAGATACCGTGTTGAAGAAAATCCATTGTTTGGTAGATGCTCCAACACCTAAGGTTCCGTTACTGATTGTTGAGCCATGTGTTGAATTATCATCCAATGCCCATTGCGGATTGCTTACCCCAGCACCGGAAAGGTCGGTTACCGACAGTGCCAATCCTTCATATTCATAAGAGGTAGCAAAAGCATCCAAACATTGGTCTGTGCTTGTCTCATAACACATGCCATAAACACTCATGGTATTAGGTTGTGCCAAAAGGCCTAAAGCGCTGTTGGTCTTGTCTGTAATACGCACCGAGTTATACGGTTGATCAGGAGTTACGGCTATATAATAACGACCGTCTTTATCTCGCACGACACGGATGGCATTGTTTCCACCAGCGGAAGCCGAAGCGCTACTAGCCCAAGCTACCTGAGTTCCATTAAGCTTTACATCCACTTCAAAGAAATGATCGCCCAGCACAAGTCCATTCAGCAATCCCGTCACGACGTTACCTAAACTTCCACCGATCAATTTTTCTAAAATATTCTCCTCAAAGTCAATTCGGATATAAGAAGTCTTTCCTGCCGGCACATCATGGTCATAACCCAATTCTACGAAACCTTCATGCTTATTGCCCAAGCCTAGCAAGGTACCTGCGCCGGAATTCAGTGTCGCAAAAGTAGCATAATTCCCGTCAAACAGATTTTGTAGATCATCAGCATTGTCAGCAGCAACCAATATCGTAGCACATGCCGGTTCTACAAACGGTGTCGCCTCGAACGGTTCCGGACAAGTATTGCCAAAGCGTTTTACGCTATATACACGCAATGGCTCTGTGGCAACGGTTACCCCAGCTAATGTTTCTGCGCCGATATCTACCCGGTCAAAAATACCGCTAGGTTCAAATTCCAACTCTGCCACGCCGCCTGATTTAAACAAGGCCAACAAATCAATATTATTTATCAGGCCACCTTGAAGTGTATAATCGGTTCCTACCTGTGTATTTCCATTGTAGAACCTAATCTTATATCTTCCCAATACATCCAAAGACAACGTAGAAGAAGGTTCTATTTGCACTCTAATCTTTACTTTATCATTTGGTTGCGAAGGTTGATTAAAATATACGGTTTGATAAACGCTGGCTGCCACGCCAACCAACCCTAAGTTAATTTTTGAATAATCAGATGAATTGACTGAAATAGCGCGGTATGGATTTTCAACTCCAACACTTGCAAGGTCACCTAAGCTCAAGTTAAGCCCACCACCCTTATACGAAGTGAAGTTTGCCGGAAAACATAAGTCAGTTCCAATGTCAAAACAAGCATTGTAAACATCTAAACTAGCTTTTTTACCTGTCGAAAGCAGGGCCACCACATGGTTGCTAATGCGAATGCGGTTGTATTCTGCATTTGGTGTAATCGCTAGGTAGTAGCGGCCAATATTGTCCTGTACAAGCGAAACCCTTCCCACACCGAAGGTATTTCCTTCAAAAGCGTCCGAACTGACCCTGTCCAATACAGGTGTTGTGCCATCTTTGGCAATGACTCGAAAATATTGGTTCCCTAAAAGCAAGTTATTCGCTAAATCGGCGGCAAGCTTACCCAAACTGCCCCCCAATAGAGTTTTCAGCACTTCCTCATCATAATTTATACGCACATAGGTCGTTTTATTGGCAGGCACATCCTGTCCCAAATCCATTTCTATAAAACCTGCCGTAGGACCGCTAACCAGCAGATTACCTGCATCTGCATATATCGTCGCAAACGTTTCGTTATTGCCATCTATTGCATTGTGCGCAAAGTCTACATTGTCAAAATCCAACAAACTGCCCGCACAAGAAGCCTCATCAAACGGGTCAGCTGTTGCTGTCGGAACAGGATCCAACAAAGGGTTAACACAATTTACACCATCGTAACGCTGCACATCGTAAATACGCAACGCATCACCCAACAACGCCACTCCTACCGGGGAAGTCAAACGCACTTCCGCCCGGTCAAAAGGCCGCCCCGGAGCAAAAGTCATGGTAATAGGCTGGCCGCTTTGCAACAGGTTCAACAAATCTGTATTATGCAGCAAGCTGCTCTGCAATGAACGTTGGTACACTTTTGTTGCCCCATTGTACAATATAACTTCTGTCGCACCCAACAAATCGGCATTCAACACACCTCCCGAGCCTAAACGCAATTTAATATTTAATGTACTCTCGTCCGTAGAAAGCGAGCCAAAGTTAAATATTTGGCTTTGCGACCCCGCAACGCTCAAACCTAGTAAAGCCCCTTGCTTTAGTGTTGAATGCGTGTCTTCATCAGCATCTATAGCATTACTTAGATTTCGGTTTTGAAATCCTAATAAATCAACGCTCAGCCCGCTGTCTTCGTAATACGTATAGAAAGGTCTTCCACAAGTCGTTCCACCGGTGTAATAAAATGCCTCGTATACATTCATATTTAAACCACCTCCCAAAGAAAGTCCCAACAAATTACTCTGGCTTCTCAGCTTAAGACGAACACCGGTATAATTTTGGGTGGGTGTAATGGCTAGATACACATTACCGGCCTCATCCTCTGCAATAGTCGAATGTACATTATTAACGGCTGTACCACCATTATACGCTTCTGCGATAACAATGTTCTCGCTCAATAGTCCTAATAAACCACCTACTGTATTTAACAAATCCAAAGACAGTCCAGTTGTCGTAGGTTTATCTATCTTTACATAAGTGGTCGTATTAGCCGTCACTGCACTTGGAAAATTCAGTTGCAACCAAGCTTCACCGGTGGCCCCTGCAATTATTAAAGAAATATTCCGAGCCTTCATCGTAGCTGCAGTCGTTTCATTTTCATCTACTGCCCTACCTGGATTCTCTACATCCGCAATAAGAGCATTAGATGTTGAACTATAACCGCTATTTATAATGTTCGATGATAATATAAAACCAGCGGAATTCTTCCCATTCGACTGCGAAACCGCATATTGCTTTGTCTGTCCTCTCGCTAAATCAGGTACAAAAAGCATCAAACAAATTACCATCAGGGAAAGCAGACAGCTTGTTATCCTGCTATCCCGCTTCTTTGGAAGTAGACCTATTTTTTTCATAACTCGTTTTTACAGGTATCCATTCAGATCATATTGGCAAAAACCAATAATTTTTAACAATAAGATGTGAATATTACATTTTCATAGTTTAGGCCTCCTCAGTCGCACATGGCCTACGAAACAAAATTAGTCTTTTTATTTAATTAACAAAAAAAATTTCAATTAAAAAAATTATCATTAAACTAGAATTATATTTTTAACTTAAAAGATATATATTATAATATTCAATAAATAACTGAATCGTATTAACATATTTTAACAAATCAGTTTTTCCTAAAAAGAATATTTAAATTCGTTTTATAACAGGAATTAAAGAAAAAATTTATTGGAACAAATCTAACTTGTGATATACGTTATATTTTTTTTGTGTCAAATATCACAAATAAACAGGGAGTAAACGAAATATATTTGCCGTGCAAAAAATTATAGTCCAAAAGAAAAATTAACAAGAAATAAAGGTGCATATGCAACCACCCTATTTTTTAAGAAAAGCAGGCTGTCTAGAAAATAGAATATAAAAAAATCGGTTTCTTTAGCGTCGATTAATAAAATTTTATCCCATGATTGTTTAGAGCTCTGTTCGGAAAATGTTAACCTGATTTCACACGATCACCATATTTCTGTATCCATCGCACAATAGATACTTTGCTTTTTATATCATATTTTTCCATGGCTTCTTTCAACAAGAGCTCGCCTTGCATGATTCCTCTCACCACTTCCAATTTTACCTTTAGATCAAATTTCCGCATATCCTCTATTTATAGGATGAAGACACCGATTCTTCGGCATCCTTTATGTTTATAAGGTTAAAAAAATAAGAAATCGGTATTACCGGGGAGGTAATACCGAATTTCCAATTTACTTATGAAAAATATACCAAGGAAGGTAATATATGCAAAATTAAAACGCCAGCACTTCCACTTCCGTTCTGCGGTTGGCCTGGTGCTCTTCCACCGTGCACGGTACGCCGTCCTTGCACCTGTTCACCAGGCGCGTCTCGCCGTAACCCTTGGCCACCAGACGCTCGCGCGCGATGCCACGGCTCACGATGTAGTCAACGGCCGCCTGTGCACGGCGCTGTGAAAGCCCCTCGTTGTACCTGTGCGTACCCCGGCTGTCCGTGTGGCTCGAAAGCTCGATCTTCAGCGTGGGGTTGTCCCGCATCGTCCGCACAAGCTGGTCAAGTACCTCCGAGGCATCTTTGCGGATGTTGTGCCTGTCGAAATCGTAGTAGATGTTCTCCAGGACGAACCTGTCCCCCACCTTGAACACAGGCTCCAGGCGCAGCGTCACACGGATGGTCGTGTCCTTTGTCGGATTGACCGCCGCGATGTTAGCCGAGTCGGCGTGGAAGCCCTGCTTCTCGGCAAGTACCCTATAGGGCGTGTTCCGGTCCAGGTCGAAGCGGAACGCCGCCTTCCCGTCGCTCCGCACGCGGCCAACGATCTGGCGGCCGGCACTGTACAGTGTCACCGAGGCGTCCGGGATCAGCTCATCGGTCTTCCTGTTCACCGTCAGCCCTTCCAGGACGATCAGGATCTTCGGCTTGCGGAGGCTGAACGAATAGATGTCGTCACCGCCGGCTCCACCGGGACGGTTCGACGAAAGGTAGCCCTGTAGCGCTTCCTCGCTCTCCTCCACCAGTACGAACGAGAAGTCGTCCGCCGCCGAGTTCACCGGAAAGCGCAGGTTCTCCCGCCCGCTGAAGGACGAACGCTCGCCCTTCGCACGGAAGATGTCAAGACCCCCCATGCCCGGAAAACCGTCGCTCGAGTAGTACAGGTACTCCCCAGCCACTGTCGGGAACATCTCGTCGCCCGCAGAGTTGACTGCCTGGCCCGCGTTACGGGGCTGTCCCCAGCTGCCGTCTGCCCCCAGCTCCGAGTACCAGATGTCCACGCCGCCCTGCCCGCCCGGCATGTCCGAGGCGTAGTAGAGGGTGCGGCCGTCGGCGCTCAGCGCCGCGTGCCCCAGCGAATATTCTTTTACGTTGTTGTACGGAAAGTCCGACTCGGTCCAGCCGTTGCCGTCCTTCCGGTAGATCTTCAGTTCCAGGTTGTGCCTGCGGTACTTCCGGCCGTTCTCCCTGTGCTTTTCGGTATCCTTCCCCGGGTAGGTGCGCGTCACGTACAGCGTCTCGCCCGACGCATCGGCCACTATCGGGCCAATGTGGAAGTTCGAACTGTTGAAGCTACCGTCCAGCAACGAAGGATTGCCCAGCGCACCGTCGGCCGCGTTGCGCTCCGCGCTGTACACCCGAAGGTAGGCCTGCCCCGTCATCCCGCTGCGCTTGCCGAGGATTGTGCTCGGCTCGCCGGCGTACAGCACTTCGCTTCCTCGGGGAAACACGCTGAACTGGCCCAGGTCTGTGTTCACAGCCCGCTCGTTGCGGAGCTTGTGGCTGGTTGGCTCTGCCATCCAGCGCACCGCCGAGTCTGCCCCTGCCATCGCAAGGGACGCTCTGTCGGAAGCACCGTACTTTTCCGTGTAGCGCTGGTACTGCTCCCTGGCCTCCCGGTATTTTCCGTTCTGCTTCAGCACCTCTGCGTAGTTCCACAGCGAGACCTCGCTGAACTCCCCGGACTGCACCACCCGCGCGTACCAGTTCTCCGCAAGATCGTAGCTGTTCAGGTAGTAGTAGCTCTCCGCAAGGCGCTCCATGTCGGAGACCCGCGGGTTCTTCCGGTCTACCAGTCGCTCGAACAGCCCCGCCGCGTTCGCGTACTCGTAGCGGTCGTACAGCTGCTGCGCCCGGAGCCGCAGGCTCGGCTGCTCCTGCGCATGGACGCTACCAGAGAGCAGGAGCCCTGTAAGACCCGTATAGATGATGTGTTTTATTTTCATGTCTTTTTGTATGGTTGAATCGATTAATCGGTTAACTGTTTAATCGGTTAATCGACCCCTCGGTTAAACAGTTAAACCCTATTAAAAATACCCTCGCTAGCGCTGCTCTCCCGAGCAGCGCTTCTTTAAATTAAAAATACCTTGGGCTCAGCACCTGCCGGAACGTCTGCCCGAACGTGATACCCAGCGTCACCTCGTGCGTCCCGCTCTGCAGACCCCGCATCTTGTTCAGCATGATGTCGTACGAGTACCCGATCCGCAAACGGTCCGTCGCGTAGAACTGCGCGATCGCCGTAACCGCGTTCATCGAGCTCAGCTTCATCGGGGAGCTGTCGTAGTACTCCCGCTCGAAGAGCTTCGTACGCGTGCGGTAACCGCCACCGATCCAGAACTTGTTGTTGAAGATCAGCATCGCGTTCGCGTCTAGCGCCGTAGGACCCTTGAAGTCGTCCTTCACCAAAAGGCTCGGACGGAGGTGCAGACCCTCCTCCAGCTCGAAAAGCATCCCGCCGATGAAGTAAAGGCTGATGTTCCGGTAGAGGCTCTCCAGAGTGTTCTCGTTGAACCGGAACTCGTCGTTGCCCGAAGCGTTCGCGAAAAGGTCCTGGACCGATACGCCCGCATACCACCGCGGGTTGTAGTAGTACATCCCCAGACGGATGTCAGGCTTCCAGCTGCTCAGTCTACCGTCCGGGATCAGGTTGTCCTGGCGCACAACAGGCTCCAGCTTGTTTCCGTCAAGGCCGTACTGCGTCACGCCAACGCCCACTCCCAGCGACAGCCGCTGCGTGTCCTCGTTGTCAAGCTGCAACCGCAGCGCGTAGTTCGCGAAAACCGAGGTCGCAGACTGCGCCCCAAGCGCATCGCCCGTAACCTGAAGGCCCACACCGTGGCGCCTGTTCACCGGGTCAAGCACGCCGTCAACCGACAGGCTACCCGTCTTGGGTGCACCGTCCCAGCCCGTCCACTGGCTACGTAGCGCCATCTGCCCGAACCACTCCTCCTTGTAGCCCGTGTAGGCAGGGTTCACGCTGATCGAGTTGAAGATGTACTGCGTGAACTGGATGCTCTGCTGCGCGTAGCTCTTGGCTCCAGACAGCAGCATCAGCCCAATGGCCAAGTATTTTACTTTCTTTATCATTGTTGTTATTTTTCTTTAGTTTAAAAGTTTCTTTTGTTCAAGGTTTAAAGTTCAAAGTCAAACTTAGACTTTAAACTTTAAACCATCAAACTTTAAACTATCAATTCCCTTTTATCATCACCCAACCTTTGATCACTTCCGTACGACCACCTTTATGCGTCGTAATGATGTAATAGTAGGTACCTTTGTTCAGACCGTGTCCGTTCCACCTGTTATCGTAGTTATCGTTGCGGTACACCTCGTTGCCCCAACGATTGATCACCAACAGGTTGATCTGGTCGAAGTTCTCAATACCCACGATCTCGAAGGTATCGTTGTCGCCGTCACCGTTCGGTGTGAACACGTTCGGGATAAACAACTTGCTCGCTTCAATAACGATGGTCGCTACTGCATCTTTACAGTTGTTCGGATTCAGCACTTCACAGATCGTATATGGATACGTGTACGTGCCCGGTCTGGTTGATGGTGCAATTGTAATCGTACCGTCAGGGTTCATCGTCAACCCTGGGTTGCTTGGCGCACCTGGCCTCAACGTCACCTTGTTCAGGTCAATCGGACCGTTGTTGAATTTGTCGTTATCCAAAACACTTCCGGTAACAATCAGATCTCTTGACCATTCCACTATATAGTTGTCGTTTACCGGCTCTATTGGTGCCGGTTCTACCACTATTGTCGTGGTTGTCACCGAACAGTTGGTTGGGTTCAGTACTTCACAGATACGGTATTCAATCACATGTGTACCTGCCCGGGTTTCCGGTGCTACGGTCACGGTTCCGTCCTCGTTCAGTGTCAAGCCTTCTGGCGCTTCTTCCAACCAAGTCAAGGTTACCTCTTCCTGTTTCACCAACTCGCCGTCTAACTTGTCGTTATCTAACACGCTCGGTGTTGTGCCACCATTGGATCCGTTGATCGGTGCCGGTTTGTCTTCGATGGCCTCGATAAGTGCTGCCGTCACCACGATGGTCGCAACAGCGTTATCACAGTTTTCCGAATTCCGCACTTCACAGATCGTGTAGGGGTACGTATATGTACCGGCCGGTGTCTGTGGCGATACGGTAATCGTACCGTCAGGATTCATCGTGATCTTGCCCGGTAGCGGACTTGTGCCCGGTGTCACGGTCACTTCACTTGGATTCACTGTCGCATTGTTCACCTTATCGTTTAACAATACCGTTGGCAATGTACCTCCTTTGTATCCGTTAATACCAGTATACGGTTCTTCCGTGCGGGTATCTTCATTGTCGTCGACAGCATCGATATCCTTCCATGGAAGTGGCGTAATCGTACAATCCTCACAGTCAGGGTCAGTCGGATCTTCCGGATCAGGCGTGTTGCCGGTTTCGGATTCGTCTGTCACATCCCTGTCGTTCGGATCTTTACCAGTAGCCAATGCAATGTTGGCTACATATCCACGCTGCATGTCTTCTTGCGTAATCGTGTGGTAAGCTTTGAACGTTTGGCTTCCACCTACTGGAAGTACAGCAATCGTACCCACATTGGTGTCATCCGCATTGTCATCCGTTACCACAATATTCGTCAAGGTCACATTACCCACATTGCGTACGACGATATCGTACTCGATGACATCTCCTGCATAGCGGTATGGAGGATCGATCAATACAGCTGTTTTGATCACCTCGATTTCTCCGTTCTGCTCAAGTGGCACGATTGTCGTCGGACAGTCAGGACAGTTCGGATCCGGTGTGCAGTCCGCACATGGGGTCGGATCTTCCGATTCGTCCGTCACCGTACTGCCACCTGGAGTTGTACCCTCAGCAAGTGCTATATTATAAACCGCACCTGCATCCATATCGGCCTGCGTGATCTCATGTACAGCTGTGAAGCTATCGGTGTCGGTAGCATTCGGCGCCAAGCTGATCGGACCGCCGCTTACCGTAGCGTTGTCGTCTGTTACCGTGACATTCGTCAGGGTCACGTTGCCCGTGTTGCGCACCGTAAATGTGTAGTGCACCTCATCGCCGGCATTATGCTTGCCGTCGCCGTTTACGTCTACCCACTCGCCGTCCTTCAAGATCTCCAATCCCGGATTTTCCGGAAGCGGAACGATCGTACAGTCAGGACAGTTCGGATCAGGCGTGCAGTCGGTACACTCGGTCGGATCTTCAGACTCGTCCGTCACCGTGCTACCGCCCGGGGTCGTGCCCGTGGCCAAAGCCAGGTTATATACATAGCCCGCATCAACATCCGGTTGCGTGATCACGTGGACAGCCGTGAAGCTGTCCGTGTCAACAGCGCCAGGAGCCAGGCTGATCGGACCGCCGCTTACCGTAGCGTTGTCGTCTGTTATGGTAATATTGTTGAGCGTAACGTTGCCCGTGTTGCGCACCGTGAACGTGTAGTCGATACGGTCGCCGGCATTCGCCACGCCGTCACCGTTCACGTCTACCCATTCGCCGTCCTTCAAGATCTCCAATCCCGGATTTTCCGGAAGCGGAACGATCGTACAGTCAGGACAGTTCGGATCAGGCGTGCAGTCGGTACACTCGGTCGGATCTTCCGATTCGTCCGTCACCGTGCCACCACCTGGGGTCGTGCCCGTGGCCAAAGCCAGGTTATATACATAGCCCGCATCAACATCCGGTTGCGTGATCACATGGACCGCCGTGAAGGTGGTTGCGTCTTCCGCTCCTACAGCCAATGTGGCCAACGGACCGCCGCTTACCGTAGCGTTATCATCTGTTACCGTGACATTCGTCAGGGTCACGTTGCCCGTGTTGCGCACCGTGAACGTATAGTCGATACGGTCGCCGGCATTCGCAACGCCGTCACCGTTCACGTCAACCCACTCGCCGTCCTTCAAGACTTCCAGTCCCGGATTTTCAGGAAGCGGAACGATCGTACAGTCAGGACAGTTCGGATCAGGCGTACAGTCGGTACACTCGGTCGGATCTTCCGATTCGTCCGTCACCGTGCTACCGCCCGGGGTCGTGCCCTCGGCTAGCGCAAGGTTATATACATAGCCCGCATCAACATCTGGTTGCGTGATCGCGTGGACAGCCGTGAAGCTGTCCGTGTCAACAGCGCCAGGAGCCAGGCTGATCGGACCGCCGCTTACCGTAGCGTTCGCGTCCGTTATGGTAATATTGTTGAGCGTAACGTTGCCCGTGTTGCGCACCGTGAACGTGTAGTCGATACGGTCGCCGGCATTCGCCACGCCGTCGCCGTTCACGTCAACCCACTCGCCGTCCTTCAAGACTTCCAGTCCCGGATTTTCCGGAAGCGGAACGATCGTACAGTCAGGACAGTTCGGGTCAGGCGTACAGTCGGTACACTCGGTCGGATCTTCCGATTCGTCCGTCACCGTGCTGCCACCCGGGGTCGTGCCCTCGGCTAGCGCAAGGTTGTACACATAGCCCGCATCCACATCCGGCTGCGTGATCACGTGGACAGCCGTGAAGCTGTCCGTATCTTCAGCGCCAGGAGCCAGGCTGATCGGACCGCCGCTTACCGTAGCGTTGTCGTCCGTTATGGTAATATTGTTGAGCGTAACGTTGCCCGTGTTGCGCACCGTGAACGTGTAGTCGATACGGTCGCCAGCGTTCGCAACGCCGTCGCCGTTCACGTCAACCCACTCGCCGTCCTTCAAGATCTCCAGTCCCGGATTTTCCGGAAGCGGAACGATCGTCTCGGGACAGTCGGCGCAAGGCTCGTTAGGATCGCCGGGTGAAGGGCATGTCGCGCACGGAGTAGGGTCTTCAGACTCGTCCGTTACCGTGCTGCCACCCGGGGTCGTACCCTCGGCTAGCGCAAGGTTGTACACATAGCCCGCATCCACATCCGGCTGCGTGATCACGTGGACAGCCGTGAAGCTGTCCGTATCTTCAGCGCCAGGAGCC